>ERZ1108166.21-NODE-21-length-196635-cov-9.710901_pt1 | contig 196635 bp, 148 predicted proteins | sample MGYA00403702_ERZ1108166 | MGnify/ENA primary metagenome ERZ1108166 (study PRJEB35170, sample SAMEA104062401) | human gut metagenome | biome: human gut; feature: human-associated habitat; material: faeces | place: Denmark | collected 2012-05-01 ...
GCAAGCCTCTTTTACATTGTTAAAATGAACAAATCATTTCCATCCTCTACCCTTAACACCTCGAACGAACCGTGTTCTTTTTTATATTTTTTTAAAATGCGCACGATCTTACGCCACGAAATAAATCTGAAACCTGACAATTTTTTTAATATGAAAACTCCTAAAAAACAAGGTATATAAATTTTCTTAACGTCCGAAATCGTTTTTTCCGAAATTGTAAGATACATCATTCCACCCAAATTTCGACAGAATCTTCGCCATCTTCAAATTCCAACAATTTGCCTGCCACACCGATATCGACCATCTGTAAAAGTTTTGAAAAGTCTATCTTTTCTAAAATGTCATTCTGTATTCCCTTCCAAATGCCTCCGTCGGAGATAAGCAGTTTCACTGCCTCCACGGGAATATTCAAATTCGTCGTCGACGAATCGTCCCGCGCTTTTATTTTCAGCAATTTCATTTTTCGTCCGGAATCGTTTAGATAGACGGTCGATTCTCTGCCGAGAAGTTCGTCACAACTGATTTGAAAAAGGTCGGCAAGAGTTTTAAGCAACAAGATATCGGGATACGTACTGCCGTTTTCCCATTTAGAAACCGCCTGTGCGGAAACCCCGCACCGTTCTGAGACCTGTTCTTGCGTAAGTTTCGCATCCTTTCTCAGCCGCGCCAATCTTTCTCCGAAATGATCCATAAAACCCTCCTTGAATCTATATCTGCATTGTACTATACTTTATTCAGTTTAACAAGAGAGCATCGGTTGAACAGGTATCTGAACGGTTGTATTTTTATCAACCAACGATTGAGTTTTATAAATTTTTCTGTTTTTTGATGAGGAACATACGGGTATACATACAGCCCGAATTTTCGCGCGCGGACGCATCGTCGTAAAAGTCGGGGAAAAAGAGTTCGCCGCACATCAAAACGTCGCCGCCCGCCGTAAAGGAAAGATTATTTTCGTAATTTTCTTGTCTGCGCGCGGTCACTTCGTAAACGTAAGCGGGATTGAGCCCCTTGAACGCGACGCGGGGCGGCGGAACGTTGGTGCGCTTTTCCGCGGCAATTACGGCAATCGCCGCGCCGCGGTCGGGGGACACGGAAATAAACCCGCCGTAATCCCCTCCGAAACTGTCGCCGAGGCGATAAAAATTTCCGAATTGTAAAAGTTTTCTGTGTTCTTTGTAAAAGGAAATTTGCGCAGCGACCGTCTTTTTATCCTTTTCGGAAAGTTTTCTCACGTCCAGTTCGTATCCCAAAAGCCCCCCGCAGGCGACGTTGAACCGCGTTTCCAACGGGTGCGAATCGCCGCTCTGATGGTTTGGCGAGGCGGACACGTGCGCACCCATGACGCTCTGCGGATAGCCGTAAGAACTGCCGTCCTGTATTTGCAGACGGTCGCGCGCGTCGGTATTGTCGCTCGTCCATATCTGCGGGAAATAACTCATCATCCCCAGATCGAACCGCGCGCCGCCGCCCGCGCAGCCCTCGAACAGCACGAACGGAAAGCGCTTTACGACTTTGGAGATCACTTTATATACGCCCAGCATATAGCGGTGAAAATATTCGCCCGCCGCCACGCCTTTGCCGAAACAATCGGTGAGCATACGGTTATAGTCCCATTTGACGTAGGAAGCGCCGCAGCGCGAGATCACGTCGCTGACGGTGCGGACGACGAAATTCTGCACTTTTTCGTCCGCCATGTTGAGCGCGAGTTGATTGCGAAGCCGCACGGGCGTCCTCCCGGGAACGCGCATGGCGTAGGCGGGGCGGGATCGGAAAAGTTCGCTCTCTTCGCTGATCATTTCCGGCTCGATCCAGATACCGAATTTCAGACCGCAGCCGCGCACGCGTTCGGCAAGTTCCGCGAGCGTGCAGCCGAGTTTTTCGACGTTGTCCGACCAGTCGCCGAGCGAAGACGTATCGTCGTTCCGCCTGCCAAACCAGCCGTCGTCCAAAACGAACAGTTCCGCCCCCAGGTCTTTGGAAACTTTCGCCATTTCCACGACGGAATCGGCGTTAAAATCAAAATACGCGCCCTCCCAACTGTTGACGAGCACGGGGCGCTCTCTTTTCTTCCATTTACCGCGCACGACGTGCTCCGCCGCAAACGCGTGCATCTGCCGCGACAGCGCGTCTTCCGTTTCGGCATAGCACATCGCCGCTTCGGGCGCGCAGAATTCTTCGCCCGCGCCGAGCGTCCAGTCGAACATAAAGTCGTTAATCCCCGCGATCACGCGGGTGACGCCGTCGTATTCGGTCATGCTCTCTTTGTGGTTTCCCGAATACAGGAGATGAAACCCGAACACGCCTTTTTCCCCTTTCGCCATGACGAAAGGATTGTGCGCGTGCGAGGACGCCCCCGCGCGGCTCTCGTTGACGAAGGTGCCGCCGCATACGGCGCGCGCGTTCTTACGGCGTTCGCGCGCCCATGCGCCGTTGAACGTGATAAACTCGAAACGCCCCGTCAATTCCGCCTGGACGCTCGCAAGTTTTTTGATATGTATTTCCTTTTTCGCGCCGTTCACGATCTTTGCGGACACGGCGATCGCGTCGGTGTCCTCAAACACGGTATAATACAGATAGAGCGCGACTTTCGTCGCATCGACGTATTTCAGTTCGAGCGTCTTGCTCTCGCCGTAAGAAGAAGGCAGATTTTCAAGAACGGGTTTTTCGGCAAGGATCTTACTTTTGGAATAGACGAAATTCGTGGAAAAGCCGCCGTCCGCATTGACGAGCAAAACGCTCTGCTCGTTAAAATCCCCCTGCCCGTATTCGGAAAAAAGACGGCAGGGCGAAGATCGCAGCGCCTCGCACCAGTCGGCGGAAACCAGTTTTTTCCCGTAATAGAGGATCTGCGCCGTATCCGCTTTGAGTACGAGCGTCGTGGCGGGCGTTTCCAGACGATATACAGTGCCCTTTTTCTTGATCATAATTGCCTCCGTTTTACTTAGAATCGGTTAAAAATCAGGGGGATTATATCATATTTTTCTTTATTTGTACAGCAAAAAGCCGATAAAGCGCAAAATCGATTGCGTTTTATCGGCTTTTTGAAACTTTTTGTTCAGCCCTGAGCGATTTCTTTGGAAATTTTCGAAAAATCCTGCGTTTTCTGATCGAGCATCAGTTTCTGCGCGGGCTGCAATTCATAATAGCCCTTTTCCTGCATCTGCTTGAAAACGGTGTACTGATCGTCCGCCGCCTTGTTGAAATTCTGCATGAACATGGTGCGCAGGCTCTTGGTGCTGCCTTCCTTGATCGCAAGAAGATAGTTGTCCATGAGCATTTTTTCCGTATTGAGCATATCCTGCAAAGAATCTTGCTCGTTCAGTTCGCTTTCCTTTTTACTCAATTTAGCCATGATAATTCCTCCTTATTTACCCGTCAGCATCTGCAAAAGCGTATTAAAGCGCTTTTCGTGACATTCCGCAATGCCGCACATACATTCCGCCAGCGACTGGTCGGTCAGCGTTTTGGAATACATTCTCGCCTTTTTGCACGCCATGCCTTCGCTCGCGAGCAGAGAAGAGAGCACTTCCAGATCTTTTGAACTGAAATTTGACATATTTACCTCCGTCAAAAAAGATGTACGCTAAGTATGCTCGTTCTAAAGAGGAATTATACGGAAGAATTATAACGTATAAGGCAAAAATTTCGATGTTTTTGCATAAAGAGGATGGCGTGGATTTCCCTGTTTCGTCCTGCCGATCATGAGATAATTGCCTTGAAATCCGTCATGTAAAAGGTCGACGATACGTTGCAGACACGTTTTCAGGTACTTTCTTTTAGAAATCAGATTGCCGTAAGCGAACAAAACGTCGCAAGCGGGATATGTTTGGAGCAGGTTTCGGATATGTAATAAGTTCGTCTGCATTAAACCGAAATCTTCTGATACGGACAGATCGTTCGGATCCGTTGCCCTCTGCGGATAAATATTTAACATAACCCAGTTTTTATAACCGTTGAAATGCGCCAACCGTATGGTACTTTTCAGCGTCTGATCGAATTTTTGCAATGTTGCCGTGCTCGGGTTGATCCCGAAACATAATAGCGTGCGCGAACGAGGATCCGCGACCTCACCCAACACAAAACGCGACCTGTCCTCTTCGTCGGTTTCGTACAGCCAAGCCATATTTACTCCTTTGTGTATAAAAATTTTCAGTTTTTGGGGAATATTTCGCGGGCTTCTGCCGCCATGATCTTCTGATAATTTTCGTCGGAAGAGAAATCGCGCTCTTTGTTGTATTCGCCGCCGAGAGCCTCGATGGCGAATTTGAGTTCCTGAAAGAGCACGTAATCGATATCCTCGCGCTCGATGGTCCCCATGAAAACGGGCAGCGCGCGCTCGTCGCCGTAGGAGGCGAGATAGGCGCATAAAAGGGGCAGTTCGCGATCGTCCGCGGCAAGAAATGCGTTCATCAGCGCGGCGTATGCCCTGTCGTCCTTGTTTTTCAGTTTGGAGAGGATCTCCAGAGCGTACGGTTCGGTCTCTTTGTCCTTGCAAAGCGCGAGCACCTCTTCGAGCACCAGATCGGCGTTGGGTTTGAGCATATCCGCAAGGCTGTCTTTCACGTGCTCGTCGTACGCGTCCTCTTTCAGCATTTCCGCATAGCGCACGGCGGCTTTCGGATTCGTGTTCAGAAGATTGATCGCGTATTGCACGAGTTGTTCGTCCGTTTCGTAGAGAAGTTTCAATAGCGGCTCGGTACAGTCGCGCCCTTCGAGCGCCTCGCACAGAAAATCGGGCACGGAAATATCCTGCAAAAGATATTCTTTGAGCGTTTCGACGAGCGCCGACTCGCTCATCGCTCCGAAATACGCGCGGGGCGTGGCGCCAAGTTCTTTCAAAGGCGTGTCCCCAAACTTTTTGTATAGATCCGCGATCAGATCTTCCCACTCGCTTTCGGTATGCTCCGCGGCGTGTTTTTCGATCATCTTCGCCATCTTGTTGTTAAAAATACCGTCGAAATCAATGAGTTTCATTTTTATCTCCTTGCCTGACCGCTTCCAATAAGGTGCGGACGTTCGTTTCGTCGGCGCGGAACGATTCCAGCGCGCCCTTGAAATCGCCCTTTCCCTTCCGCGTGAAGAGGAAAATCGCGCATGCCAGGCTTTCCTTGTCCGTCACCAGCGTCAACAGATTTTTTTCTTCCAGAATATTATACATTTTAACTGCCGCGCGGTTGAATTTATGCGTATGTTCGTTGCCGAGCAGACAGAATTTCGCCGCGCACATCGAATAGGCGGAAACGAAGATCTTGTGTTTGACGCGCCCCACTTCCAAACGCACGAATTCCAGTTGTTTGAACACGTCGCAGAGCACCACCGCGATGCTCGCGTCTTTGTTTCGCTCGAAGATCTTCCGCGCCGTTTCGATCTTGATGACGTCGTTCACGGTGCTGTCCAGAAACATTTCCTGCAAAAAACCGTACTCGCCCGCACGCACCGCCACATTCACGGCCAATAGCTGCAATTCGGGCTCCTGCCCGTCAAACTCGTCGAAACACCAGCGAAACAGCGGCACGAGGTCGTATTCCCTGCCGTAACGTCTGAGTTCGTCGCTTTTGACGTCCGAGAGCGCCGCCAACAACTGCACGCGCTTATCGCGCTCAGCTTTGGGAAGTTTATAAAAATAGTCGACCGCGGGCGGCTGTCCGCCCTCTTCCAGATACAGGCGCATCGCGTTATAATAATAGCGCGCGACTTCCGCATGGGGGAACACGTCTATGATCTTGCCGAACCCTTCCAGGCTTTCGCGGTATTTGCCGCATTTGCAGGCGGCTACCGATTTAAAGTAGATAAGAGTCAGATCGTAACGGACGATCTCCTCCAAAACGCAGAATTTTTCGTATGCCTCTGCGTCCAGTCCGCTTTCGCAGCAGACCGTGGCGATTTTGTACAGTTCGTCGGGATTTTCGGTGGAGATAGAAGCCAGTCTGCGCGCGATCTCGCGGCTCTTTGCCGTCTGTTTCTTTTCGATGAGCACGGCGCAGTAAGTGGAAAGCGCCTGCACGTCGTCGGGATCTTTTTCCAGAAGTTCCAGACAATCCTTTTCCGCCGCATCGGAATCCCCCGTGACGAGATGGCAGACGGCGAGATAATTTTTCGCCGCGCCCGCAAGGCGAGAGGCGGGATGCACCTTGGAAAACGCCGTCGCGGCGTCCTCGTACTTTCCCGATTTCAAAAGTTTGACGCCCTCGTCCACCGTTTCGCCGTAATCCGCTTTTTCGGGCGGATAGACCACCTTGAAAAGGCTCTTGGGCGAACGGGTGAACATACGCGCGATCTCCATTTTGCTTTCGGCGGGCACGTCGTCGTCTTCGGAGAGCATTTTATTGTAATAATAGGCGGACTGCGCTTCGTTTCCCACATTGTAATAACAGGCGGCAAGCCCTTCGTATGCGTCCGCGAGCGCCTCTATCTCGCAGACGGCAAGATAGCGGAACCAGCAGTTGATCGCCATTTCGTACGTTTCCATGTCGTCGTAAATTTCCGCCAGAAACATCCAGTCGTCGGGCTCCGCACCGTAAAGGTTGATCTTTTTATGGATCATGCGCAGCGCCGCGCAAAAATTCTTTTCGTCGCAGTAACGCTCGGCGAGTTCGACAAGACGATCTTCGCCCGCATCGAACGCGATTACTTTTTCATCCATTCGGGTACCTCTTATGTACGGGCGCCGGCAAGAAGTTTTTCGACGTCCTCCGCCGAAAAAACATAGTCCGTGTTGCAGTAATGGCAGTGCACGCAGATCTTCCCCTCCTCTTCGAGCGCGTCCATAAGTTCTTTTTCGCCCATGGAGAGAAGAACTCCCTCTATATAATTTCTGCTGCAATTACACTTGTATTCGGGTTTTAATGTGTAATATTTGACATTCCCGAAATATTTTTCCGCGATCTCTTCTGCGGAACCCTGTTCCACGAGCGAGCTGACGCTGCGGAAATTTTCCATGATCTCTTCGGTTTTGCGGATATTTTCTTCGCTCGCGCCGGGAAGCGGCTGCAAGATCACGCCGCCCGCACCCAGACAGGTCCCGTCTTTTCCCACCTTGACGCCCACTGCGATGGCTGTGGGGATCTGTTCACTGTACGCGAAATAGGCGGCGAAATCTTCTCCGATCTCTCCGCTTATCAGTTCCGTCGTCCCCACGAAAGGCGCTCCCTCGCCGTCGCTGCGGACGACGCTCAGGTATCCCTTGCGCCCGACGCAGCCGCCCACGTCCAGTTTCCCCGCCTCGTTGGGGGGAAGAAAAGCCGCGGGATCTTCGATCGTGCCGCGCATATGCAGGTCTTTGTCCCCGCTCACGCAGATGGGGCCGCCGACGCCGTCCCCTCGGATATTGACGGAAAGCGCCGCGTTTTCGCTCTTCAGGGAAGAACACATATATGCCGCCACGGTAAGCGTGCGCCCCAGCGCCGCCGCCGCCAGAGGCGAAAGGTTATGTATGCGGATCGCTTCGTTGACGAGTTCGGTGGTGTCGAGCACCGCCAAAGAAACTTCGTCGTCGAACACCAGCCCTCTTAAAATTTTATTTTCGGTCTTACCCATTTTCAGTTCCTCACACAGATAAAGTTCACGCGCGTTTTGTCGCCGTCGTCCCCGAACGCGCCCGTCTTTTTCACGAGCGTAAAATCAGCCTCGCGCAGGCAGCGTTCCACGTTCTCTTCGGTGTGGATATACTGCACGTGCCGCTCGTCGCCGCGCTCGAACGCGCCGTCTTCGCGCTTGGCGAAAATGGTAAAATCCATTTCCACACTGTCGCCTTTCAGTCGGTTGAACCACAGATACGCGACTTCTTCCCTGTCCTCGCAAAAGGTATTGTTTCCGACGATCTCTCTGAGTTTGTATTCGGAAGAGATATCGAAAAGATATGCCCCGCCCTTTTTCAGCGCGCCCGCCGCGCGACGGAAAGCGGCCGCAAGTTTGCTTTGCGGCACATAGTTGAGGCAGTCGTTCACGCACAGGGCGAAATCCGCCTTTTCAAACGTTTTCAATTTTAACAGATCGCACAGGATATAGCGCGGCCGCACCCCTTCGGAAACGGAAAGAGAGTTTGCTTTGGCGAGCATGCGTTCGCTCACGTCGTATCCCGTCATGGAATAGCCGAAACGGGCAAAGGCGCGCGAGAAACAGCCGCTGCCGCAGCCGATATCCAGCCCCGCGCCCGCGCGCACGCCCAAAGAAAGCAACTCGTTATGCAAATACTGCGACCATTTTTCATAGTCGCAGTCTGCATTCAGATATTCGAACCAATCCGCCAACGCGAAATACGCGGGAAAACGGCGCATTATTTGCCTTCCCCCTTGGGTCCTGTGCCCAACTTGTCCTTGGATTTTTTGGATTTTTTTCCTTTTTCGGCTTCTTCCGCGGCCTTCGCCTCAGCCTCCTGCTGTTCGAACATGGCATTGTATTCGACGTATTTCTTGTCGTTTTTATGCTCGTTCTCGTAGCGTTCGGAATCCTCCGCGATCGCCGTTTTGGATTCGCGCAGTTTTTTCAGATCTTCGCGCGAGAAAGCGTCGGGCAGTTCGTACACTTTCAGATTATCGGTGATGGGCTTGATGGGACGGGACGCGAGTTCGGATTTCGTGCTCGCGAGCGCCGCGTTGTATTCCTGTACCGCCTTGCTCTCCGCGCCGCCCTTGCCCGCCTTCGCGTAGATGCCGCGGTTGACTTTGCCGCCTTCCCTCTTGGATTCGAAGAATTTATCGAACGCCCACTGCGAGTAGTCGAACCACACGAGGAGCATGAAGGAAATGCCGAAAAGGATCATGATGACGATGCCGATCATCATAAAGAAAGAGCCGAGGAGCAGCAAAATGAGAGGGATCGCCATCAGCGCGATGAAGAAAATATTCTGGAAAATAAGCCCGAACGTCATCAGGAAGGAATTTTTCAGAAGTTGGAAAAATTTGAGTTTGTAATTTCCGCCCATGGACAGCATCCACAGATACATGACCGTCACGACGCCGATCGCGATATACGAAAGGACTTGTGACGTAACAAGGAGAAAGGCGACGCCGCCGTCTACGGACAGAAGATAGTTCGCCCAACTGATGCTCATGGTAAACAAAAAGAGCATGACCGCGTAAAATAGAGTAGACTGCATGACGATGACGAAGTTGATCTTGATGCCGCGCCAGAAATCGTTGGCGATAAAGATGCCTTCCGTCCAGACCATGTTGCGGATGACGTAGATGCCGCCCGAAAGCCCGACCGCCGCGATGACGCACGCGACGATGATAAACAGACCGAACATGAGGTTGGTGGACATCGCCACGTTTTCCTGCAGGCCCGCGAGGTTGGGGATCGCGCCGAAGCCGCCGCCCATACCGGAGGCAAAGGGCATCAGCCCGCTCTGCACCTGAATGTAGAGAGAGCGGAACACGATCACGAGAATGAGCGGAATGAAAAAGATGAGCATCAAAAGGTTTAAAATGACGAGTTTGGAAAACCTGCCCTTGAATATATCCCAAAACAGCCCCCAGCGGTTGGAAGGAAGCGTGCTCCGTGCGTACGCGTCGTCCCTCTCCTTGCCTTCGAGCATGCGGGCGATAAAGCCTTTCTTTTCTCCTGTTGCCATATGTCCTCCGAAATTATCTTCTTACTAAATAAATAGCGAAACGACTTCGCAGTTTAAAATACCAATTCATTGTACTACAAAACAAAATTTTTTTCAATTAAATTGCTGTCGGGAAATAAAATCTTTGACTTTTTTTTCGCCGTATGGTAAGATACTGTTGCTAAATAGAGGAGCGGATGAACAAAAGTACCGTGCGCGCGGACAAAAGGCAGATTTTGGCGCGCGGGAAAGGGTATCTCCGCCGAAGCGCCGTTCGTTTGCCCGAACGGTTCGCTGGGCGCAAAGGTCAATACCCTTGCGACTGTCACCGACGTGGAGAACTATTTTTGCAGGCTGTTCCGACAGGGTCGGTTTCGGCGTTTCGCGCGCCCGCAGACAGAGTTTCTTTATTATTACGGCGGTGTCGGATTCGGCGCCGTTTTGTTTTACGGAAAAATTTTTGAGGAGCATAGAAAAATATGAAACAGTACAACGTCGCGATCATCGGCGCGACAGGAATGGTCGGTCAGAGATTCAGTCTTTTGCTTGCGGAGCACCCCTGGTTCCGCGTCGCCGCTTTGGCGGCTTCCCCCTCTTCCGCGGGGAAAAAATATAAAGACGCGGTCGGCAAACGCTGGGCGATGACCTCCCCCATCCCCGAAAAACTCGCGGACATGATCGTCTACGACGCGGAAGCGGATCTTCAAAAGATCAAAGAAAAAGTCGATTTCGTATTCTGCGCGGTCAACATGAAAAAAGAGGAGATCAAGGCGCTGGAAGAGCGCTACGCAAAGGCGGAGATCCCCGTCATTTCCAACAACTCCGCGCACCGCGCGACACCCGACGTGCCCATGATCATTCCCGAGATCAACCCCGATCACGCGAAAATCATCGACGCGCAGAAAAAGCGTTTGGGCACAAAGCGCGGCTTTATCGCGGTCAAGAGCAACTGCTCGCTGCAAAGTTACGTGCCCGCCCTGCATCCCCTTATGAAATACGGCGTAAAGGCGGCGGCGGTCACCACCTATCAGGCGATCAGCGGCGCGGGCAAGACGTTCGAAACCATGCCCGAAATTTTAGACAACGTGATCCCCTATATCGGCGGCGAAGAAGAAAAATCCGAACGCGAACCGTTGAAGATCTGGGGGCATATCGAAAACGGCGCCATCGTGAACGCGAGCGCGCCCGTCATTACGGCGCAGTGCCTGCGCGTGCCCGTTTCCGACGGGCATACGGCGGCGGTGTTCGTTTCCTTTGAGAACAAACCTTCCAAAGAAGAAATTTTAAAGGCGTGGGCGGAATTTTCGGGCGAACCGCAGGCGTTGAAACTTCCCAGCGCGCCCGCGCAGTTTATCCACTATTTCGAAGAGGACAACCGCCCGCAGGCGAAACTCGATAGGAACCTGGAAAACGGCATGGCGGTCAGCGTGGGGAGGCTCAGGGACGACATCCTGTTCGATTACAAGTTCGTCTGCCTTTCGCACAATACACTTCGCGGCGCGGCGGGCGGCGCGGTGCTGATGGCGGAACTTCTGGCGGCAAAAGGATATTTCGGCTGAGCCAAAGCCGAGGGAGAAATCTATGTTGAATTTTTTCAGAGGCAGCGCGACTGCCATGATCACCCCGTTCACGGCGGAAGGCAAAGTCAATTTCGAAGCCTTCGGCCGCATGATCGAGTATCAGATCGAGAACGGGACGGACGCGCTCGTGGTGCTGGGCACGACGGGCGAACCCGCAACCATGACCGAAGAGGAAAAAGAAGACGTGATGCGCTTTTCCAAAGAGCGCGCGGCGGGCCGCGTACGGTTGATATTCGGCAGCGGCAGCAACTGCACCGCCCACGCGGTGGAAGCGAGCGTCAAGGCGCAGAAACTGGGCGCCGACGGGCTTTTAGTCGTCACGCCCTATTATAACAAGTGTACGCAGAACGGGTTATACGAATATTATAAGGCCGTCTGCGAGGCGGTGGATATCCCCGTCATCTGCTACAACGTGCCGCCGCGGACGGGCGTCAACATTCAGCCCGCCACCATGGGCAGGATCGCCGAGATCCCCAACGTCGCGGGCATCAAAGAGGCGTGCGGCAATATGGAGCAGATCATGCACACCGCGCGCGAGGTGCGCGGCAAATGCGAGTTGTATTCGGGCGACGATCACCTGAATTTGCCCATGCTCGCGATCGGCGCCGCGGGGCTCATCTCCGTCGTGTCCAACGCGCTCCCCCGCCAGATGAAACAACTCTACGAATATATGGCGGCGGGCGAGTTCGAAAAGGCGTATATTTTACAGGACGAACTGCTGCCCTTTACCGATCTCATGTTCTGCGAGGTAAATCCCATTCCCGTCAAGGCGGCGGCGGATATGCTCGGGCTTTCGGGCGGCGTCCCCCGCGCCCCTTTAACGGAATTGGAAGAGGCGCACAAGGCGGCGGTGAGAGATTCTCTCCGCGCGCTCGGCTATAGGGTGGACTGACATGACGAATCTGATCATCAGCGGCATTTTCGGGCATATGGGCCGCACGGTTTTGGAACTCGCGCAGGCCGACAAAGAATTTTGCGTGCTTGCGGGCGTGGATATGAAAAACGGCGAAACGGCGGGCGTGCCCGTCTACGACGGTTTCGATAAAATTTCCGCGGCGGCGGACGCGGTCGTGGATTTTTCCGCGGCGGCAAATCTTTATAACGTGCTTTCCTACTGCGAAAGAACGGGCGCGGCTGCAATTTTATGCGCCACGGGCTATTCGGAGGAAGATCTGAAAACCATTGAACGGGCGAGCGGAAAGATACCACTCTTCAAGACGGCGAACCTCTCCGTGGGAGTCAATCTCCTGCAAAAACTCGTAAAAGAGGCGGCGGCGTTCCTCGGAGAAAATTTCGACGTGGAGATCATCGAAAAGCATCACAACCTGAAAAAGGACGCGCCTTCGGGTACGGCGTACATGCTCGCGGAAAGCGTGAACGAGGCGTTCGACGGCAACAAAAAATACGTATACGGTCGCGAAGGCATGACGGGCGCGCGCGACAGGCGCGAACTCGGTATCCACGCGGTGCGCGGCGGCACCATCGTCGGCGAGCACGAAGTGATGTTCGCGGGCGAAGACGAGATCATCACCCTTTCGCACAGCGCGCGCAGCAAGCGCGTGTTCGCGGCGGGCGCTTTAAAAGCCGCCAGTTTTATGAAAGGCAAACCCGCCGGAAGATACGACATGAAAAACGTCATCGACGGTATGAAAAAATAAAAATGCATTTCGAAAACACACCATGCATCGAAACCGAGCGCCTGCGCCTACGAAGATTTACGGAAGACGACCTCGGTGCCGCGTTCCGCATATTCAGCGATCTCACGGTGAATACGTATCTGCCGTGGTATCCCGCGAAAGATTCTGAACAAACGCGTGCGATCCTGGAAGAGCGGTTCTTTCAAGTATACAGGCAGCCGCGCGGTTACAGTTACGCGATCTGTCTGAAAACTGACGATATCCCGATCGGATACATACATGCGAGCACGGAAGAACACCACGATTTCGGCTACGGGCTTTTGCCTGCGTTTTGGCATCGCGGCATCGTAACCGAAGCGGGAAAAGCGCTCATCGAGCAACTGAAACAAGACGATTTCCGCTTTATCACCGCCACGCACGACGTAAACAATCCCCGCAGCGGCAAAGTCATGCGGCGGCTGGGTATGCGCTATCGCTATTCCTACAAAGAGCAGTGGCAGCCGAAAAATTTCCCCGTTACGTTTCGGATGTATCAGTTAAATTTCGACGGCCGGGATCAGAACGTTTATCGGAAATATTGGGATCTTTCGGCCGTCCGCTTCATAGAAGATTTCGATAAAACCGAATAAGAGAGCGTCCGAAATTTCGGACGCTCTCTTTTTTACGAAAACATAAACAAACATAAACCGAATACGGCTAAAAAATATCCGCAGCCACGAACAATATAAACCGCCAAATCGCTCGGCTCGGAACTTACCTCGTAGCGATGGCCAAAATAGCCTTGGATGAAATTGGAGAATTTACAAAGATTGTACGCGTAACGGGCAATCAAACCCCCCGCAAAGTAAGAGAATACTGCTAAAATCAGCATCAATGTCTCTAAATGGCGCACGCAAAGAGCAACGACAAACGAGAGTATACCCAACGCATAGAGCGAAGCCGTAAATAATTTTCGCCTGGTATAATTAGACATGGTAATAATCCCCCTCTATGCTCTGTATCGTAATTTCGGCAGGGATTACATTCGAAGCGTTAGGATCTTTTTTTACATGAATCGTGCAATCTTCCGAAAAGCGACTGTCCGTCTTCAAATGCCCCGATAGAGTGATCGTTTCCGCCGTCACGCCGCCGACCGCCGAAACAAGAACGGTGACGGAAAAGTTTTCAATTTCGTACTTTACTCCGTACGGGATTTGCACACTGACAGAAAAGTAAGCATTAAATTCGGTCTGGGTCGCGTTTGATATATAATCAGAACCCTTTATATTCACGAAATCCTCGTAGTTGTCGAGCGTCAGCGTGCCTTTCGCGGGCTTGTAATTCATAATTGCGAGCGCCGTGCCGACAGCGAAGATCACCGCGAGCAGCGCGGCTGCCAGCCATTCATATTTTGTGATTTTTTTAAAAACGACTTCATAATACGTACCGTCATCTATCTCGTCCATTTTCATTTTCCCTCTTCGTTGAACATTTTGAAAAATTCTTTGACCGCGTAGGAAAGCGGCTGGTTTTTAGGGAAGGCAATGCCGACGGCGCGCGCGGGAAGCGGCGGATCCGTGCGGATCTCGACGAGCGATTTTTCTTCGTTGAGTTCGCGCCTGACGTATTCGCGCGGCGCACACGCGATGCCCACGCCGTTTTTCGCGAGTTGGATCAGAAGTTCCAGGCTTCCGCATTCAATCTCGGGATGCAGATGCACGCCGATGGAATGGGAAAACTGAATGATCGCCTTGCGCGTGACCGTGCTCATGTCCAGCATCAGAAGCGGATAATCGTGCATGGAATTGAGCGGCTGCACTTCCTTGGAAAGTTCCGCGTAATTTTCGTTGGCGACGAAAATATCGTGCAGCGGCATGACCACGCTCGTGAGGTTGATGTCTTTGTCCTCGATGGGCAGATTCAGAAAGGCGATGTCGCACTTGTTGTTCTTCAATAAGTCAAGCGTTTCCGTGGTGATGCAGTTGACGAGATTGAGTTTGACGCTCGGGAATTTTGCGTGATATTCCGCGATCTTGTCGATGAGCACGTAAGAAAAAATGGTATCCGACGCGCTGATACGGATAGTGCCCGTCGCGGTCTGGTTGATCTCTTTCAGTTTGTTTTCCGCCGTTTCCAATTGACCGAGCGCGCGCTCGACGATGTCGAATATCTGCTTGCCGCCCTGTTCGGAAAGTTCCATGCCGCGGTGCGTGCGGTTGAACAGCGGCGTATCCAACTGCCCTTCCAACTGTTTGATCGCCTGCGAGACCGCAGGCTGGCTGATAAAAAGTTCCTCCGCCGCGCGCGTCAGACTGCCGCACTTCGCGACGGTATAAAAGACGCGGTATAATTCCAGGTTTACCATAAAACTCTCCTTTATTTGCCCACGCAGAATTTTGCGAATATTTCGTCGATGATCGCCTCGTTCGCAGTCATGCCGCTGATCTCTCCCAGAGCGTCCCACGCGGCTTTCAAGTCGATCCCGAGAAGATCGAGCGGCGCATTGCCGCAGGCGCGATATGCGGCTTCGACGCCTTCGAGAGCCTTCCCCAACGCGAAATAATGGCGCTGCTCGATAAGGTATTCCGCGTCCGCGCTGTAACCTTGGAGGCTCTTTTCCAGCATCATCTGTTTGAGCGTTTGGATATTTTCGCCCGTTTTCGCGCTCACGCGGATATCGGCACGCATCCCGCGCGCGTCGGACAGGTCGGATTTATTGTATACGACGATCTTATTCTTGTTTTCGATCTTTTCGGCGATCGATCTGTCCTCTTCGGAAAATTCTTCGCCCGCGTCGAGCACGAAGAGCACGAGGTCGGCGCCCTCCGTAAGTTGCCGCGCGCGCTCGATGCCGATATTCTCAATCTCGTTCTCGCTCTCGCGCTGCCCCGCGGTATCGTAGAGATTAAAGCGTACGCCCCCGATCTCGAGCGCCCCCTCCACCGCGTCGCGCGTGGTGCCCGCAACGGACGAAACGATCGCCTTATCCGCGCCGAGCAATGCGTTCAAAAGCGAACTCTTCCCCGTGTTCGGCCGCCCCGCGATGACCACGTTGACGCCCTGCCGTATCTTTTGCCCCACCGAATAGGTGCCCCGAAGTTCGATCAGTTTATCGCGGATCGCGCCGATTTTAGTTTTGACGTCGGCAAGGTCGGTGTGTTCGAGATCTTCCTCGGGAAAATCGACGTCCGCGTCGATGCCCGCCAAAATTTCCGTCAGCGACGCTTGCAGTCCGTCGGCGACCTTTTTCAGGCGCTCGCAGTACAGCATATATCCAGCGCGCACTTCCGCCTCGCTCTCGCCGTTGATCATGTCGATGAGCCCCTCCGCGGAAGAAAGGGAAAGTTTTCCGTTTAAGAACGCGCGCTTGGTGAATTCGCCGCGCTGCGCGCCCGCCGCGCCCAGTTCGAAAGCGCGCCGCAGAACGCCGCGCGCGATGCTTGACCCGCCGTGGCAGTGAAATTCCACCACGTCCTCGCCCGTAAAACTTTTGGGCGCGCGGAAATAGACGCACAGCCCGTAATCTTTAAAATCGCCCGCGTCTATCTCGCCGGGGTACATATGATTGGGCGAAAACGCCGCAACCGCCGTTTTGCCCGCGGGAACAAACATTTTTTCCGCAATGGAAAGCGGGTCGCCGCCGCTGATGCGGATGATCGCGACGCCGCCTTTCCCGGGCGGCGTGGATATCGCGGCTATATTGGGATTTTTCATACGCTGCGCCTCTTCTGCCTGTCGTTTTTTATCATCCCGATTATATCATAAGCGAGCCTTCTTGTCAATCGGCATAAAATAAAGCGCGGCCTGAAAAGCCGCGCTTTCGTTCAGTTAAAGAAATCGTCGGGGTCGTTGTCGTCCTTCTTGCCCCCCTCGTTCTTGTCTTGGGAAGAAAATTCGTCGAACGGATCGTCGGGCGGAGCAGGCGCGTCGCCGTTGTACGAGTCCTGCCCGTAAGGAGTATTGCCGTACGGATTGTAGGGATTTCCCTGCTGTGCGCGGCGCATGCGCTCCATCTGCTCCTGCATAAATTTTTCGTAGTTGACCGCGGGATTGTTGCGGATGGCGAACAGGAAAAACGACGATACGGGAAACAGCGCGGAAATGATGGTGAACAACACGTGCCCGCGGGCGTAATAGGTGCGGAAAATAGCGATATACAGGAATACGAACACGAAGAGATAGATCCACGACAAAATACTGTACACGATATCGCCGACCTTATAGAGGTTGAATAACCATAAAGGCACGGAATCTACGATCTGCAGTCCGCCGCTGCCCTTTACGGGTTCGAGATAATAGCCGCCGTCGATGATATAGTACTGCGGCACGTAAGAGCAGAGAAACGCCAGTATGACGACGATCTCGGTGATCATGGCGATCAGCCCGATCTTCTTGAACGTATGATTGAAAAAGCGCGTGTCGCCTGCAAGTTCCCCCATCAGATAGGTGCTGGCGACGGGCACGAAGGCGCACCAGACGAGTTTATCTTTGCCCGCGTTTTTCGCCATGGTGGAAAGCGCGATCGCCTTGAACACGTAGATCACCGCGTACAGGCAGAGGGACACGATGAGAGCCGTCGAGCAGTCCCATACGCGGAATCCCGCTTCGACGCCCAGCAATGGATTGCAGAACGAGAAAAATATCGAAAATAATACGAATAATTCCATTTGATTTACTCCTTTATCGCTCTCGGAAAGAGCGGAAAACCGTAGTCTACGTTCAATAAAGTCAGCCCCTTGGCGGGCATCGTTTTGCCGAGCAGAGCGCGCTCGCCGCTTTCGAACGCCCGCAAAATATCCTCCGCGCGGATTTTCCCCTCGCCGACGGCAACGAGCGTACCCGCGATGATGCGCACCATATTATACAGAAACCCTTTGCCGCACACGTCGAGCACGATATCGTCGCCGCCGAGCGATCTTTCGAGAGATATTTGTACGGAAAGCACTTGCCGCACGGTGCTTTTCGCCGCCGAGCCGCTCGCGCAGAAACATTTGAAATCGTGCTCGCCTTCTATCAGTTTCGCGGCGGCGCGCATTTTTTCCGGATCGGGCATGCGCTTCAACTGCGCCGCGTAGCGTTCTTTGAGTGGATTTTGCCGCGCGCTTACATAAAAGCGGTAGCGGTAGGTCTTTTGTTTCGCCATGCGGCAGGCGTCGAACCCTTCGGGCGCGGCGGCGCTTTCGAGCACGCGGACGTCCTCGGGCAGAAAGCGGTTGAGCGCGTCCGCCACCCTCTCGGGCGCAATGCGGTTTTCCAAGGAAAGCGAACACACCTGCCCCGCCGCGTGCACGCCCGAATCGGTGCGCCCGCTCGCGGCAACGCGCACGTTTTCGGAAAACGCATCGTAAACCGCCCTTTCCAGCGCGCTCTGCACGCTGTCGGCGTTCGCCTGCGTCTGCCATCCCGAGAGCCGCGTTCCTTCGTAGCAAACAAGCAAAGCAATCGTCATACGCGCCTCACTTGTTGAACCAGGCGAGAAAGGCGAACTCGTTGCCGAAATACAGATTGATAAATACGATGCCCGTGATCAGCCCGCCGAGAACGAGAAGCCCCAGAAGATCGCGCCAGGTAAAGGTGAGTTTTTTATATTTCGTGCGCCCTTTCGCGCCGCTGTAACAGCGGGCGTCCATCGCGTCGCCCAAGTCTTCGGCGCGGCGGAAGGCGCTCACGAGCAGCGGGATCAGGATCGGGAGCGTCGCCTTGGCGCGCTTGATCAGCCCGCCCGTTTCGAAATTCGCTCCGCGCGCCTTTTGCGCGCTGATGATGCGGTTGGTCTCGTCGGTCAGCGTGGGGATAAAGCGCAGCGCGATGCTCATGATGAGCGCAAGTTCGTGCACGGGGAATCTGATCCATTTGAGGGGCGTGAGCAGGCTCTCGATGCCGTCGGTCAGAGAGACGGGCGTGGTCGTGAGCGTGAGCACCGACGTGCCCATGACCAAAAGAAAGAGCCGCAGCGCCAGAAAAGCCATGTTGACCAGAGATTCCTGCGTGATGGTGATGATCCACCAGTCCACGAGCGGCTTATACGCGCTCTCGCCCGAATAGAAAAACAGATTGAGGATCGCGGTGAACACGATGAGGAAGAGGATCATCTTGACCGAGCGCAGCACGCTGCCGAAAGGCACGCGGGACAACAGCACGACAAATATCAGAAATAAAGTCACCGCGCCCAGCGCGATAAAATTGTCCGCCAGAAATATCGCCACGATGTAGGCGATCACGAAGACGATCTTCGCGCGCGCATCCATGTTGTGCACAAAGGACTTGGCGGGATAAAATTGTCCGAAAGTAACGTCGTTTAACATATGCCCTCTTTGGAACGCCGATACAGCGCGAGAACTTTGGCGGTAAAATCTTCGGTGGAAAAATCCGTGTCTATCTCGATGCCCCGCTCCTTTAAGAGCATACAGATCTTGGCGGTCACGGGCACGTCCAGTCCCAGCGACACGAGCGTTGCGCCCTTCTTGAACAGTTCGTGCGGCTTGCCCTCCATCACCACTTTCCCGTCGGCAAACACTGCGGCGCGGGTGCAGTTTTCGCTGATCTCGTCCATGTCGTGCGACACGATGACGATCGTCTTGCACCATTTGCCGTGAATGGCGTGCAAAAGCTGCATAACTTCTTTTTTACCGAGCGGGTCGAGCCCCGCCGCGGGTTCGTCGAGAATGAGCACCTCGGGTTTGGTGACGATGACGCCCGCAATGGCGACGCGCCGTTTCTGTCCGCCCGAAAGTTCGAAGGGGGATTTGTCCTTGATCTCGGCGTAATTCAGATCGACGATCTCGAGCGCCTCTCTGACGGCCGCTTTCATCTCCTCTTCCTTCATGTCCTTGGCAAAGTTTTTCAGCCCGAACATGACGTCCTTTTCCACCGTTTCCGCGAACAGCTGATATTCGGGATACTGGAACACCATGCCGACTTTGCTGCGCAGTTCCAGAAAATTGCACTTTTTGTCGGCGAGGTCGTATTCCCCCACTTTGAGAGAGCCGCCCGTCAGCCGTATGAGCGCGTTGAGGTGCTGCACGAACGTGGATTTTCCGCTGCCCGTGTGCCCGATGATGCCGAAAAATTCGCCCTCCTCAATGGTGAGCGTAACGCCGCAAAGAGCTTGACTTGCAAAGGGCGATTTGGCGTTATACGTATATGTCAGATCCTGCGCAACGATTCGCATATTTCCTCCGCGACGGTTTCCGCGTCGAACGCGGTCGCGACGGGCATTCCCCCCGCCGACAGTTTTTTGGCGATGGCCGCCGCACGCGGCAGCGCGAGATTGTAGATCTCCAGTTCGTCGCTCCTTCGAAAAATTTCTTCGGGTGTGCCCTGCATGACGATCTCGCCCTGGTTCATGACGATCGCCCTGTCCGCTTCGAGCGCCTCGTCCATAAAGTGCGTGATGAGGATGACCGTCATGTTTTCCTCTTTATTGAGCCGTTTGACGACGTCCATCACCTCCCGCCGCCCCTTGGGATCGAGCATGGCGGTGGATTCGTCCAAGATCATGATCTTCGGCTTGATCGCGAGGACGCCCGCGATGGCGATGCGCTGTTTCTGCCCGCCCGACAGGCGCGTGGGCGTAGACGTGCGGTACTCCTCCATGCCGACGGCTTTGAGCGCGAAACCGATGCGCTCCCCGATCTCTTCCCGCGGCACGCCGATATTTTCGGGGCCGAACGCCACGTCGTCCTCCACGATGGAGGCGACCATCTGGTTATCGGGATTCTGAAAGACCATACCCGCGTTTTTGCGGATCTCGAAGGTCTTTTTATTGTCCGAAGTGTCCATGCCGAACACTTCCACCTTGCCCGAAACGGGCGTTAATAGCGCGTTGATCAGTTTTGCCAGCGTGGATTTGCCGCTGCCGTTTCTGCCGAGCACGGCGACGAATTCCCCCTCTTCGATCGAGAGAGTGACGCCGTTTACGGCAAAGCGTTTGCCGTTTTCGGTATATGAATATTTCACGTTTTCGAAATGAACTGCTTCCATACCTTGATATTATAGCAAAAGCGGAAAAAATTAACAACAGTTTTCAAACACATTCTTTTCAATTCACAAAGCCGAGACCGCCTTTTAACGAAATAACCACAAAAGGATTGACTATTGACGGGAAAAATATTATAATAATATAGGCTTTCGGTGCGATTTTGCACGAAACGCCGTGAAACTTATCAATCGGAAAAAATAATAGTATTCGGAGGTTATATTTTTTTATGAAAAAGATGACGATCGACGGCAATACCGCCGCCAGCCACGTCGCCTACGCATTCTCGGAGGTTGCGGCCATTTACCCCATTACCCCTTCTTCCCCCATGGCGGAAGTGGCGGACGAATGGGCGACTGCCGGACGCGTGAACATGTTCGGCCAGAAACTCAAACTTGCCGAAATGCAGTCCGAAGGCGGCGCCGCGGGCGCCGTGCACGGTTCGCTCTGCGCGGGCGCGCTCACCACGACGTATACCGCCAGCCAGGGTCTTCTTCTGATGATCCCCAATATGTATAAGATCGCGGGCGAACTCATGCCCACCGTGTTTCACGTCAGCGCGCGCGCGATCGCGGCGCACTCCCTGAACATTTTCGGCGATCATCAGGACGTGATGGCGTGCCGTCAGACGGGTTTTGCCATGCTCGCCTCCGGTTCCGTGCAGGAAGTTATGGATCTCGCGCTCGTGGCGCATCTGTCCACGCTCAAAGCGAAAGTCCCTTTCCTGCACTTCTTCGACGGATTCCGCACCTCTCACGAAGTTTCCAAGATCGACGTGATCGACTACGACGAGATGAAACCCCTCGTGGATATGAAGGACATCGAGGATTTCAAAAACCGCGCGCTCAACCCCGAACACCCCATCCAGAAAGGCACCGCGCAGAACGGCGATACGTATTTCCAGAACCGCGAGACCGCGAACGAATACTATAACGCCACCCCCGCCATCGTGCAGGAAATGATGGACAAGGTTTCCGCTCTCACGGGCAGAAGTTATCACCTGTTCGACTACTGCGGCGCTCCCGACGCGGAGAACGTGGTCGTCATCATGGGCTCGGGCGCGGACGCCATGGAAGAGACCGTGAACAAGATGAACGCCGAAGGACATAAAGTCGGCATGATCAAGGTACGCCTGTACCGTCCGTTCGTGACCGACGCTTTCGTCGCCGCCATTCCCGCCACCTGCAAGAGGATCGCGGTACTCGACCGCACCAAGGAACCCGGCTCGATCGGCGAGCCCCTCTATCTCGACGTGTGCTCCGCGCTCTTCGAAAAGGGCCTCAAAAAGATCAAAGTCGTCGGCGGACGCTACGGCCTCGGCTCCAAGGAGTTCAACCCCTCCATGTGCTACGCCGTATATAAAAATCTGGAAAAAAGACGTCCCAAAAACCACTTCACTGTGGGTATCTACGACGATCTTACGAAAACTTCCCTCGACTTCTCCGAAAAATACGACGCGGCTCCCGAAGGCGCCATTTCCTGCAAGTTCTACGGGCTCGGCTCGGACGGCACCGTGGGCGCGAACAAAGATTCCATCAAGATCATCGGCGACCACACCGATATGTACGCGCAGGCGTATTTCTTCTACGATTCCAAAAAGTCGGGCGGCATCACCGTTTCGCACCTGCGTTTCGGCAAGACGCCCATCCAGTCGTCTTACCTTATCGACAGCGCCGACTTCGTCGCCTGCCACAACCCCTCCTACATCACCCGCTACGATATGCTTTCCGACGCGAAAGAGGGCGGCAAGTTCCTTTTGAACTCTTCCTGGAATACCGTGGAAGAGTTGGAGAAGAACCTTCCCGCGCGCGTCAAACAGCAGATCGCGAAAAAGCACCTCAAATTCTACAACATCGACGCGATCAAGATCGCGCAGGATATCGGCCTGAACGGCAAGACCAGCACCATCATGCAGTCCGCGTTCTTCTATATCAACCAGGCAATCATGCCCTACGAGCAGGCCGCCGATTACATGAAGAAGGCCGTTTACAAGAAATTCTCCCGTAAGGGCGACGCCGTCGTCAACATGAACTACAACGCCATCGACAGCGCGATCTCGGGCCTCGTCGAAATTCAGGTACCCGAAAGTTGGCAGACTGCCAAGACGGGCGCTCCCATGGTCAAAATCGCCAATAACGAGTATTTCAAGAACGTGGTCCATCCCATTCTCGCGCTCGAAGGCGACAAACTGCCCACCTCCGCGTTCAACGCCGACGGTTCCGTTCCCACGGGCACCACGAAGTATGAAAAGCGCGGCGTAGCGGTCAAGGTCCCCAAGTGGATCCCCGAAAACTGCATCCAGTGCAACCAGTGCTCTTTCGTCTGCCCGCACGCATGCATCCGCCCCGTCGTCATTGCGGAAGGCACGGAAAAACCCGATTCTTTCGTGACCAAGCCCACCACGGGACTTGCCGGCACGCAGTACAGGATCCAGGTTTCCCCGCTCGACTGTATGGGTTGCGGCGTGTGTGCGAACGTGTGCCCCGCCAAGAATAAGGCGCTGGAAATGGTTCCCCTTGCGAAACTCGTGAAAGCCGAGAGCAAGAACTGGGATTATTCCCAGAGCGTAGAGCAGGCCGACACCGCGGCGTTCAAGCGCAGCACGGTGAAGGGAAGCCAGTTCAACCAGCCTCTGTTCGAGTTCTCGGGCGCGTGCGCGGGCTGCGGCGAAACGCCTTACGTCAAAGTCGTCACCCAGATGTTCGGCGACCGCATGATCATTGCCAACGCCACGGGCTGCTCCTCCATCTACGGCGGTTCCTCCCCTACGTGCCCCTACACCGTGAACAAGGACGGCCACGGCCCCGCATGGGCGAACAGCCTGTTCGAGGACAACGCGGAATTCGGCTTCGGCATGAATCTTGCGTATAAAGCAAGGCGCGAAAAACTGGAAACGGAAGTCAAAGCGCTTGCCGAAAACGGCTGGAAAGAGTACGCGGAAGGAAAGGCGGCCTGCGAAGAATGGCTCGCGAACATGAACGACGCGGAAGGCAGCAAAGCGGCGGCGGAAAAACTGGTCAAAGCGCTGGAAAGTTGCAAGGACTGCGGCTGCGAATGCGACGCGCTCTGCAAGGAGATCTATAAGGCCAAAGACTGCCTCGTCAAGAAATCCATCTGGATCTTCGGCGGCGACGGCTGGGCTTACGACATCGGTTACGGCGGCCTCGACCACGTGCTCGCCTCGGGCGAAAACGTGAACGTGCTCGTCCTCGATACCGAAGTGTATTCGAATACGGGCGGCCAGGCTTCCAAATCCACCCCTACGGGTTCGGTCGCGAAGTTCGCGTCCGCGGGCAAGCGCGTCAAGAAAAAGGATCTCGGAATGATGGCGATGAGTTACGGCTACGTATACGTGGCGCAGGTATCCATGGGCTCCAACAAACAGCAGTTCCTCAACGCGATCGTCGAGGCTGAAAAGTACGACGGGCCTTCGCTGATCATCGCTTACGCGCCCTGCATCAACCACGGCATCAACATGAGCAAGAGCCAGGACGAAGAAAAGCGCGCGGTGGACTGCGGCTACTGGCAGTTGTACCGTTTCAATCCCGAACTTGCGGACGAGGGCAAGAACCCCTTCACGCTCGACAGCAAGGATCCCACCGCCGATTATCAGGAATTCATCCTCGGCGAGACCAGATACTCCTCGCTTAAAAAGACGCAGCCGGATCTTGCCGACAAACTGTTTGCGGAAACGGAAAAAGAGAGCAAAGAACGTCTGGAAAGTTACAAAAAATTGGCAGGCAGGGAATAAAATATCCCGCGCCTTCGAATCAAAAGCCCCGCGGCGCTGCCGCGGGGCTTTTTATGGCGTTTTCGTGGATTTTTTCGGAAAATCGTGCAAAAATCTTTCCAATGATATTGACTTTTCGGCAAAAATGGAGTATTCTATTTAAAATAAGAACCAAGGAGGGGATTTTTATGCATTGTCCGAAATGCGGCAATAAATTAGTATTGAAATTTTGCGAAAACGAAGGTCTTGTCCCCTACTGCGAAGTGTGCGAAAAATTCAAGTTTCCGCCTTTTTCCACAGCGGTCAGTATGGTCGTCGTCAACAAGACGCAGGATAAAATCTTAATCGCAAAACATACGAAAAACAACGATTTTCTGTTGTTCGCGGGCTATATAAAAAAGGGCGAATCGGCAGAAAAGACGCTCGTGCGCGAGATCAAAGAAGAGACGGGACTCAACGCCGTCAAATATAAGTACATGAGTTCCAAATATCACGAACCGAGAAACGTTCTGATGCTCAACTTCATCGTCGTCGTCAGCGACGGCGAGATCGCCTTCAACGAGGACGAGATCAGCGAGATCAAATGGTGCGGATTCGACGAAGCGCTTCAAACGGTCAGCCGCGATTCCACGGCGGAATTTTTTCTGCAAAACGCAATTGCGGAACTCAAAAAGAACAAAATTTAAAAGAAGTCCGTACCGCAAGAATGCGGTACGGACTTCCTCTTTTTCCTTATTTTCTCTTAAAATTTTCGCAGCAAGTGCATTTGTCGGCTTCGCAATCGCAGGTGTTTCCCACGGTGATCTTATCCAAAGAGCAGTTTCTGCCTTCGCAGTTAAACATGCATTCGGTCACTTCGCAGCCGATGGAATGATTACATCTATCCATTTCAACTTACCTCCTATATGCTATTATGCGCAGAAAGCGGCGTCTTCATACAAAGAAGGGTTGACATTTTCGCGCTTTCCATGTAAAATAAAACCATATCATCTGAGGTGACAATCATGAAAGTAATTTTAAAACAGGACGTAAAAGGCACGGGTAAAAAGGGCGCGATCCTCGAAGTCAGCGACGGCTATGCCAAAAACTTCCTCTTGAAAAAAGGATTGGCGGAACAGGCGTCCTCCGTGGCGGTCAACAGCCTGAAACTGCAAAAAGAGGCGGAAGAACGCAAAAGAGCGGAAGAGATCCGCGAGATCAAAGAACTTGCCGCGAAGATCGACAAGACGGAAGTGACGCTTTCCATCAAGTGCGGCGAAAACGGCAAAGTATTCGGTAGCGTGACTTCCAAAGAGATCGCTTCCAAATTGGAAGATCTGGGATTTGCCGTCGATAAAAAGAAGATCCAGTTAAAGGACGCGATCAAAAACGTGGGCATATATCCCGTAGAGATCCGCATGATGGAAGGCGTGATCGCCAAAATCGCGGTCAAAGTGATACCCGAAGAAAAATGAGGACCGAACGGGAAATGTTTGCGCTTTTGCGCGGTTTCGCCCTGTCGGACGAGCGCATCCGCGCCATGTGGCTCAACGGCTCACGCGCGAATCCCGACGCGGATAAGGATGTTTTCATGGATTACGACGTCGTATGCGCCGTGACCGACCTTGCGCCCTTTGTCGATGCAACCGACTTTTTGCAACGATTCGGCGAAATCGCCGTCATGCAGGAGCCCGAAGGCCCGCCCTACCGCGAATACAAATCGCGGGAGCGCTACGCGTATCTCATGCAGTTTGCCGACGTCAACCGCATCGACCTGGGTTTCGTTCCGATGGAAACCGCGCTTGCCGAATACGGCAAAGATTCGCAGACGCTGCTTCTTTTGGATAAAGACGGCGTCCTGCCCGCGATCCCGCCCCCTTCCGACCGAGATTACCGTGTAAAAAGACCGACGGCACAAGAATTTGCGGCGTGTCTGGGCGAATTCCGCTGGGTGGCGCCTTACGTCGCCAAGGGCATCCGACGCGGCGAGCCGACCTACGCGCAGGCGCAGATGAACGGCTGCGTGCGCCCCGAACTTTTGAAAATGCTCTCCTGGAAAGCCGCCCTTGCCTCCGGTTTTCAAATCAGCGCGGGAAAGTGCGGAAAATATCTTCGCCGTTATCTTTCGCAGGAGGAATACGCGTCGCTCCTTTCCACGTACAGCGGCGCGGCTGCCGAAGAAATGTGGAACGCCCTTTTCGCCGCGTTCGATCTGTTCATGCGGAGCGCGCGAAGCGTCGCCGAGTCGCTCGGGTTCGACGACGAACGGCAAAAGTCGCAGGCGGCGCTCGATTTGATACGTAAAATGAAAAATTTATAAAAGGCAAGCGCCCCGCATACGTTGCGGGGCGCTTTTTTACAGCGATGTAACGCGCTGTGTTTTGCGCAGTCTTTCGGCGGGCTGCGCGGGGCGCAGGCGGCGCACGACGAATTTGTAAAGTTCGCCGACAGGTATGATAGCGAGCGATGCGGCGAACACGAAAAGCCACTGTATCGCCGTCAGTTGCACGATGCCGAACGCAGCGCGGAATACGGGCACGAAACACAGGATCATATTCACGGCGATGCCGATAAATACGGTCAGAAACATCATTTTGTTGGAGAAAAATCCTTTTCCGAAAGTCGATTCGACGTCCGAACGGATATTGAAGGAATGGAACAGTTCCAAAAAGGACAGGACGAAGAAAGTCACGGTCACAGCCACGGCGTTGCCGTATGCATTGACGCAGTAGATGAAAGCGAGAATGACGATGAGCGCCTGCACCGCGCCGAAAAAGAGCATGGAAACGACGGAGGGCGCGGCAAATATCTCCGACGCGCGTCTGGGCGGGCGTTCCATCACGTCGCGGTCCGCGCCTTCCGCGCCGAGGGCGAGAACGGGCAGGCTGTCCGTGATCAGGTTGATCCACAAAAGTTGCGTGGACGTGAGAAAATCGAATCTGTACAGCACGAGCGTTACGGCGAGAATACATAAAACTTCCGCCAGATTGGTCGCCAAAAAGAACTGAATGGTCTTTTTGATGTTGGAAAACACGCGCCGTCCCTCGCGCACCGCCGTGACGATGGTCGTGAAATTATCGTCGGTAATGACCATGTCCGAAGCGCTTTTTGTCACGTCCGTGCCCGAAACGCCCATCGCGATGCCGATATCCGCCGTACGGATACTGGGCGCGTCGTTAATGCCGTCGCCCGTCATTGCCACTACGTTGTCCTTTTTCTGCAAAGCGCGCACGATCATCGTCTTGTGTTTGGGGCTGACGCGCGCGAATACTTTATACTGCGCTATGGACTCGAAAAACGCGCTCTCCGCCATGGCGTCGATCTCCGCGCCCGTGATCACCTCCGACTCGTTTTGGGCGATCGTGAGCCGTTTGGCGATGGCAAAAGCGGTGTCGGGATGATCTCCCGTGATCATCACGGTCGTGATGCCCGCGCGGCGGCATTCGCGCACCGCCTGCGCCACGCCCTGCTTGGGCGGGTCTATCATGCCGCAAAGCCCCACGAAGATCAGATCTTCTTCGAAAATTTCTTTTTCGTATTCGCGGCAGGCAAACCCCAATACGCGCAGCGCGCGCTTTGCCATATTCTGCACCGCGTCGGAAATGGCGCGCCTGTCGGAAAGCGTCAGCGCACGCACGCCCGACGAGGTCAATATCCTCGTGCATTTTTTCAGGACGATGTCCGCCCCGCCCTTTACGTAGCATAGCGGGTATTCTTTTTCCGCCGCCACGCTCATCATTTTCCGTTCGGAATTAAACGGAATGGTGCCGAGGTGCCGATAGCCCTCGGCGGTATGATCCCATTTTTTCGCGAAATTCACGAGCGCGGTTTCCGTGGGATCGCCCAGAAGTTTGTCGCCGTCCGCTTTCACGCTGTTGCAGACCGCCATGCAGGCGAGCAGCGTCCGGTGCACGGGCTTGTTCTTATCCGCGGTTTCCGAAGCCGTGAAATCCGTCCAGATCTCCTCGACCGTCATCTTGTTTTCTGTGAGCGTGCCCGTCTTATCCGAACAGATATAGTTGCAGCCGCCCAGCGTTTCCACCGCGTGCAGTTTTCGAACGACCGCGCGCTCGCGGCTCATTTTCTGTACGCCGAGCGCCATGATCACGGTGACGACCGCGGGCATGCCTTCGGGTATGGCTGCGACGGCCACGGCGACCGCCGCCATAAAGTTGCCGAGGATCCCGCCGTCTTTAAAGAACAGTCCGAATATAAAGATGACAGCCGCCACCGAAACGACGAATGCGGTGATGATCTTTCCGAGTACGGACAAAATCTTTTCCAGCGGCGTCATAACCGCTTCCGCGTTGTCGATGAGATCCGCGATCTTGCCGATCTCCGTATTTTGTCCCGTGCCGACGACGAGCGCTTTCGCTTGTCCCCCGACCACGAACGTGGAGGAAAAAAGCATATTCTTCCGATCGCCCAAAGAAGTCTTCTTGTCGCTCAGAATATCCGCGTTTTTCTTCACGCCCTGCGATTCGCCCGTCAGGGCGGACTCGTCGCATTTGAGCGCATCGCATTCCAAGATCCTGCAATCGGCGGGAACCATGTTCCCCTCTTCCAGATAGACGATATCGCCGGGTACGATGTCCTCGCTGCCGACCATCTGCGTGCGGCCGCCGCGGAGCGTCTTCACTTCGCATATAGAAAGGCTTTTCAGTTTTTCGATGGCGGTATCCGCGCGGTACTGCTGGATAAAGCCGACAAAGGTGTTTAAAAGAATGATAAAAAGAAGGATACCCGTATCCACCAATTCACCCCTGTCTCTCGTGATAAAGGAGATACCTGCGGAAATGGCGGCAGCGCAGATGAGAAGGATCGTCATGATATCCTTGAACTGCGCAAAAAACAGGCGCAGAGCGCCCCCTTTCTTTTGTTTTTTCAGCGTGTTGGCGCCGTGTTCTTTGAGGCGCTTTGACGCCTCCTCTTCCGAAAGTCCCTGGCCGCTTGTCTTTAATTCATTCAGACAAGCCTGCGTGCCCATAAGATGATAATCGCGCATTACAACCTCGTGAAAACATTTTACTCTAAATTATGTTATTCGCCGGCCGCCGCGTTTATGTTCTCTGCCCGAAAACATTTCGATTTTGTGCGCGAAAATTTTTCTTAAAAACCGCAAAATGATTTGACAAATCCCCCCCGAACATGATATATTTATAAAGTCATCTGCGGGGGTGTAGCTCAGTTGGTTAGAGCGCATGCTTGACATGCATGAGGTCATAGGTTCGAGCCCTACCATCCCCACCAAATCAAAAAACACAATATATAGTATTTTTGATCAATTACTATATATTGTGTTTTTTTATGTCCTGCTAAAATTCGTAATTCATGGATTATTTTTGTTTTCAAAGATAAAAAGGCGACAAAGGTCAACCCTTTATCGCCTTTTTGAATGACGTCGGAAATCTGTTTTATCCTCTCCCGTAATCATAATCGGGATCATATCCGTTCGTCCAGCCCCGCGTATCAATGTTCAGCGCCGAAATCATCGTTTGGGCTCCCTCGTACAGTTTCTTATCGTATGATGCAAGAAATCTTGCGTCGTCGTATCTTCCTGCGATCCAATACTGAAAACTTTTCGACATCGAACTTTGCGTTGCAACCGTAACGCCCGTCGTCCACTGGCAGGAAGGCGTGCGGGCAAACTCGCCGCGGATATAATCCTCGATTTCCGCGGGGATGATCGTACCGTAAACGGCGCCCACGTACTCGCCCGCCTTTTCATCGACCATGCGGTTGATATTTTCGGGAACCGTTAACCACATCAAGAACAACTTTGCCGCTTGCAGTTGACCTTCACCCTTTTTTTCGACCGCTTGTTTGCAGATATTGAACGATTCCGCAATCGGCGGATTATATGCCCCCTCCCCGAATTCAAAATCCGCACAGTATTCGGACGTTTTTGAATCGGCTAGGGGCGTTGCGAAAATACCGTATTCGAATTTGCGCTCGGCGTTCACGTTTTCCGTGCCGATACGCCACATACCGTCTTCCATCATCGCTACTTTGCCCTGGTTCCAAAGCGGTTCGTAATCGGTGTTTGCCGCGCCCGTCTGCAAAATATTTTCGTATTTGTAGCGCACTTCGCCGTACATCGACATGAGATTATCACGGTTGGGCCCCTGTCCGTAAAAAACGCCCTCATATACGGCGCGCAGCATTTCGTCCTGCGTCATATATCCGTTTTTATCGTAATCCCACTGGTCTTGAATGGCTTTCGCATAGGTTGGTCCGAGCGAAAACTGATTATCCCATGTGTCGACGTTCGCCTCTGCGTTCAATGACCACGGCGCGACAGGTATGTAACCCGCATCTTGTATGATCTTACAGACATTTTTAAACTCCTCCCATGTGCGCGGGATCGACAGGTTCAACTCCTCAAAAATATCTTTATTGTAAAAATACGCCGTCGCCGTTCCGGGATAACACATGACGGGAACGGCGATTGTATTCCCGGCAGCGTCGGTGGTCATATCGCTCGTCCACATATAGTTCGGGAACATATCTTTCCAATGTTCGCTGCCCCGTTCGCCTTCTTCCACAAAAACGTTCGGTTCCTGCAAAATATCGTCCAGACCGATAAACCACCCCCTGTCCGCATATTCCGCGCCGTGCATCATTACAATGTCGGGCGGCTCGTTCGAAGCGATCTGCGTAGTCATCCACTGTGCCCAATCGCCGACGCTTTTCTTATTATACGCCCATCTTACCGTTACATTCGGAAACATCTCGCAAAACTCGTCGGTGATATCCTGAATGGAACGAAAAACGATGGGCTGCTGTTCGGTCGGTTCGGTATTGGTCGTAGGAAGAAGACCGTTCAGATCCACCAACAGAGTCACGGGTTTTCCTTCATTGATCACGATATCGTTCCAGCCGCCGGAAATCGTTTCTTTCTCACCGCCGCAGCCGACGCCCGCCAGGCAAAGCGCGGCGCCGATCACGATCGCCATAGTCCGTTTTAGTAATTTATGCACATTCGTTCCTCCGAATCAAAATTTGACTGCCGCGCTCGTAAGCCCTTCCACATAAAATTTATTGGAAAAGACATAGAGAAGTATTAAAGGTATCGACGAAATCAAGTAACCCGCAAACAGAGTGGGATAACTGCCTGAATTCGCTGATAAGAACTCCTTTTTGATCGCCGCGGCAATGGTCAGCCTGTCCGTTGCCGAAGGTATGGCGATCATCGGCCAGATATAATCGTTCCAGGTGCCGGACAACTGCATGATCGCAAGCGTAAGCAAAATCGGCGCGGAAAGAGGCATACATATGTTGAAATAACAGCGGAGATCGCCCGCTCCGTCGATTTTTGCCGCTTCGAATATGCTTTCGGAAATGCCTTCGAAAAACCCGCGCAGCAGAAAGACCCCGAATACCGACCCGCCCGTGATGATCGGAATGATCAAAATCAGATAAGTATCGGTACCGACCAACTGCTTATACAGCATAAAACTGGGGACGAGCGTCATGATCGCAGGAATCATCATCAGCGCGATCACCATTCCGTAAAGAAAATTTTTAAGGAAAAATTTTATGCGCGCAAACGCAAACGCCGCCAGCGACGATACGACAATGACGCCCAGAGTGCCGACGCCGCCGACAAACACCGTATTTAAAATATAGATCCAGAGTTCATTGACGGCAAAGGCTACGTTTTCGAAATTCAGCGGCAAAGTGGGATACCACTTGGAAATATTGAATTCCGCGGTCGACTTAAAGGAGCACCAGACCGCCATAAACAAGGGATAAACCATCAGAAACAGCAGAACGACGAGCAAAATATGGTCGATCAACTGAGCGGCGTGCTTTCTTTTACGTAACATTAAATCTGATCCCCCTGATTTTTTTTGCCGAGACGGAACGCAAGCAAAGTGAACAGCATAATGACGGCGAACAGAAACGTACCGATCGCACTGGCATATCCCATGCGTCCCGACTGAAATGCCGCCTGGTACATATAGTAGCCGGGAACCATCGTATCATAGCCGGGGCCGCCCTCGGTGAGCAAAAACTGAACGGAATAATCCTGTATGCCTGCAATGAGCCCGTTGATCAGGAAAAATTTGACCTGGCCGAAAATTTGCGGCAAATCGATCAGAAAAATGATCTGCCACGTACCCGCGCCGTCGATCCTCGCGCTTTCGCGGGCCTCCGCGGAAGTTGCGTTCAAACCCGATGTATAAATGAGCACGCTGGTACCCCCGATCCACGGGAACCCCATAAATATGATCGCAGGGATGACCGTGCGCGTATCGTTGAGCCAGTCGACGGTTTCACCGCCGAACATCGTCCATAATGCCGAAACCAAACCGAAATTCGGATCGTAAATATAATCCCATACCAACGTGATGACGACTCCGGGCGCGACCATAGGAATAAGCACCCACAGCCTGTAAAACGATTTCGCCTTGTTACTATTTAAATTGAAAATCATTTCGGCAATGACGAGCGGGACCACGATATTGATGATCAGTTTCGGGATCATGATTTTCAGCAGCGTCAGGCACGACGGCCAAAACACCTCTGTGTCCGTAAACAGTTCAACGTAGTTTGCAAACCCGATGAACGACGATTCTCCGATATCCTTCCAGTCGAAAAAAGAATGATAAATTCCGCTGAAGGCAGGATAATAGGAGAATAAGAGCAGAAAAAAGAAAAGCGGCAAAAGAAACGCATAAGCCTTTTTGGACGCATACAGTTTTTTTCCGACCGAAACGACGCCCCGTCCGACTTCTGACAATGATTTTTTAATAGATCGCATTTCATACCCCCGTCTTTTAAATATCGTAAAAAATATCGTCCGTGGTCATGCCGTCGCCGTCGCTTTGAGAGGGTTTGTACATTTCCAGATCGTACGACCGCTCGGCAGGAACAAAAATAAACAAAGAGTTGTTTTCGTCCCGCACCGTAACCGTGACAGGCTCGGCTTTCGCCGTCGTTCCCGCCCTGTAACACCGATAATCGAACCGTGCATAACCGTCTTCGTCGGTAACGACCCTGCCGACGACGTTTCTGTTCGTCTTGATATACAACGTGTGGTTTTTCCGGGGCGCGCCGCCCTGCGTCACGCGGACGACGAATTCCACGTAAGTTTCCCCGTCCGCCACGCCGATATCCTCTTCCAGCAGCGAGCCGTCGTCGGTATAAACAGGATCCCCCTGCCGCCGTATAGAGATAAATTCGATATCGTACGTCAGCGATATAAGAAAATCCACCAACGCGCCGAGAGCAAAGACGGCTATCAAAGCGCCTATTACGATCAATTTTTTAATCGTGTTCATTCCTATACCCTTCCAAAGAATACGCCATAGCGATATTTTCGTCGCCGTTGTAACAAACGTGCAATTCTTTTTCTCCGTGTACGCGAAAATACAGCCAGGAAATGCCGCTCCATATATCCGTTTCGACGCTGCTTTGCAGAACTTTTTCGCCGTCTGTAACGATCAGCCCTTCCGGATATCCGAGAAGACTGCGCAGCGGCAGACCGTTTCGCTCAAACCGCAAAGCTACGTCTTTTCCATTCGTGCAAAGGACCAGTTCGCTGTGCGCGTCCAATACGAGTTTGCCCTCGCGGGAAACGCGCTGCAAACGTTTCCAACGGAACAGGCGGTAACCGTTCGGAGAAATTTCGCCCGTATAGTTTGTAAAGATCTTTTCTTCCGAATTTACCTTTTCGCCGTTTTCTATGATGCGCTCCACCACGATCGAACAATTTTCCCATTCGGGAAGGCTTAAGGAAAACGGACGGGCATAGGTAGCGGGATTGAGTATCACCGCGTAACCGGTATCGCCTTCCGAAATGCTGTAACCGTACACTTCTGCGCGGCGCGCATCGCCGAGTATGCAGGATGTTTCGTAAATCCCGGCGTTGATATCGTCAAACACGTCGGATACTTCGCGCATATATTCCAAGTCAGAATCGTCCAGAAGATCTACTTTTCCGTATAAATGCAGTTTTCCGCCGCCGCGCATCGCGTTCATCAGCCAGCCGCAACGGAACAACTTTTTGCCGAGCCTGTAAATCGTGGCGGTATCCCCGATCATGGTACCGTGATCGTCGATCCCGCCGAATGGCATCAGCGCGTCGTAGAAATTGCGGATCATGGCGTCCGTATAATACACGAGCGAATCGGCAAGATCGGGGGTTACGATCTCGCTCGGGCGCGGATCGCCGCAATATACATAGTCTACGGATCTGCTCCAATACGGCGAAACCGCAAACCCGCTCTTCTGCTTTACGCTGCCGATCCAATCCAGTTCCGTCGTCCAACCGTTGTAGCAGATAATTTTCAATCCGGGATCGATTTCTTTGAGCCGCTGCGTCATGCGAATAAAGTTTACGATGCTCTTTTCTTTTGATTCCACAAAATCGATCGAATGTCCGTGCGTCGGATTCTTACATTCGAAATACGCAAAATCCAACTTGATCAACTGGACTTTATGGTTGAGGATATGATATCGTATCGCCTCGAACATCATGTCCGCGATCTCGTCGCAGGCAAAACACAGCGAGCCGTTCTCCAAAAGCGTGTCGTATTTTTCCATTCCTTTCAGATGCACGTGTATACAGTTGAGATCGAACCATAACCCGAATTTGATCCCCTTTTCTTCCAGCATTTGAATAATGTAGTCGATGCCTTTGGGAAAAGTGCGCTCTTTAAAACAGATATACGGCTGATTCTCTTCAAACCAGAATGCGTCCATCAAATAATAATCGAAACGCACGCCCGATTTTTTCATCAGTATATCCAATTTATTAATGTTGTTGCGCGTCATTTCTTCGGTCAGTTCGATGTTATCCGACAGATCGTCATGCAGTCCCCAATCGCAGTAGATCTTTAAATTTTCGCGCGGACGCATCTGCTCTATATATCTGCGGAAACTGTTTTCCAAAGAATTTCCGCGGCTGAACGCGAACACGACATCGAACGACTCGAAAGGCGTATCCAATCTGCAGAACGGCGCCTGCATTAAATTCAGCGACTGCCCGTCCTGCCCGTTGTTCGCGGCGGGAAATTCGATCCCGCACCACATAACGTTCCCGATGAATACGGGCTGTCCCTCGCCGCCTCGCTGTAAGGCAAGATTGCATCGGCGATTTTCGCACGCAATGCGGACAAGTTTCCGCTTTGCGTTATCGGCGATACGCACGCGCTTTATGATACGGTAATCTTCGATTTTATAAGAAACTTCCGCCTCGAACCCGTTTCCCGCAAAACAAAACGTTCCTGCGCCCTGTTTGTCCGAACGAAACGTTTTTTCCATTTCGGAAGAAAAATAAGGCCGTATCGCTCCGTTTTCGCTCACATACAGCACAAATTCATCCGCGCCTGAAAAAACGATCGTCGTTCCCGTATACTCATCCTTGCAGACCATTGCCGTATCCGTGAAACAAATATGTATGTGCTCTTGCTTTAAAATAACTTTATTCATCGTTCCTCCGCGTGACTTTTCCGTTTTTCTGAATTGATTTGCGCACTACCAACTCACACGGCACCAATAATTTTACAGGAAATTTACGCTTGTAATTGATTCTTTCCAACAGAAGATCGGTCACAAGCCGCCCGATCTCTTCCTTATATATGCGCACCGTTGTGAGCGGTACGCGGCTGTAACTCGATTTGAGTATATCGTCGTGCCCCGTGACCGACACGTCCTCGGGCACGCGCAATCCCGCGTCCAAAGCCGCATTCATGACGCCGAGCGCCATTTCGTCGTTCATGCAGCACATCACCTGCGGAGGTTTCAGTCCTTGTTCCAGGCGCCATTTCATCATTTCATAGGAACGCCGCATCTCGTTCTCCGCATTGAAACTGAATTGTTTTACAATGTGAAGCCCTATACTTTCCGCATACGTAAAGAGCGCGGGTTCGCGATGTCTGTCTCCGCTCACGATGCCGATCTCTTTGTAACCGAGTCTGGCGATATAATCCAGCATCAGATTGATCGTGCTCGACAGATCGCTGCCGACGAAATCCGCGTTTTCGATGATGTCGCCGTAGATACTGGAAATATACAGACTTTGCCGCCGCAGCCATTGGATCAGTCCGTCGTCGTCGATCGACCCGAATAGAACCAATCCGTCCAGTTTTTTTTCGCATAACGGCTTCTTCTGCCGATATAATTCGTGTACTTCGTCGATGTAATATTGATAAACCTGACAACGGGAATTGATCAGGATCGCCGTGATACCTTCGATGATGCGGTCAAAAAAGGGATTCGGTTTCATAACCGCGCCTTTGTATGTGATATAACCGATACGGATATCGCTCTCCTCTTTTACGGAATTATTCGCCAGCATCCGCGCGTTATAATTCGGGGTATACGACGTGCGTTCGATCTCCCGCAAAATTTTTTCCCGCGTTTGCGGGGTACAACGCAAAGTTTCGTCTCCGTTCAATATCCTCGACACCAAACCGACCGAAACCCCGCATGCACGCGCTATGTCCTTAATGGTTGTCTTCAATGATTCCTCCGATTTGGCCATTCTGTATTGTACCGCGCGTTTTTCAACGCGCGGTACACAGTTTTGCTTATCGTATTATTCTTTACGACGTTTTATTGCAAGCATAAACACCGCGCCGCCTATCGACAAAACCGCTATGGCAACGGATCCTCCGAACAAATAGGAACCGCAGCCTTTCTCCGTATCGTCTTTGTTCGGATCGTCTTTATCCGTATCGTCTTTATCGCCGCCTGGATTGAGCGCCTCTTCCCTGCTAATCGTCTTGAATTTGGCGAGTTGCGAATATCCTATCACGTTGTCGTCGTTGTCATACGCTACGATTTGGATCGCATATTCCGTCGTTGCGGAAAGCCCCAAAAATTCTTCCGCATAAGACGCGCTGCCCGCGTACACAGGTCCCTCGACGGAAAGATGCGTGTACGGCTCTTCCGCGCCCGCAGCGTTTACGGCGTAAACGTAAAATTTGTATGTTTCCGCCCCCTCGAATTCGTTCCATACGGCGCTCGCTTTATTGTAGGAAATATCTTTGACGGATGCCGTAAAACCTTCCGTCGGTTCCTGCGGGCGAATCGTGGTATCCGCCGCTTCGCCGAAAGTCAGAATCTGATCGAAATAAATGGTATGTTTATAATCGTTATCTGCCCAGGCTTCAGAACTGCTGCGCGAATCGCGATGTTTTACGCATAGGCGGATAGTCGCGCCTGGTTCATAGGCGTCGGGAATATAAAATCCGTAATCGAACGTATATTTGCCCTCACCGTAGCCGGTCTTATCCTCCGCCGTCGTAGACATAGCGAGGAGCGAAGGGCTTCCCAGATCGTTATGAATGTGATTCAGCCATAAATCATAATTGCCGCGCGTTTCCAGATAACAATCTTCGGTCCCAAGATATACGTAAATGCCGTCTTTGTTGAAACACGTCGTGGGATCGTTTACTTCCATGCGGAAATAAATATTTTTTGCAGCCGTAAATACTTTGACCGTGCCCGTCGCACCGCTGAGATTTCCGTTGTTCGGCAGCATTTCGTAGGCAGTAGCATTCTCCCAATCCGCTTCTTTCGGCTGCGAAACAAGGTCGGTGATTACAATCTGCAGATCTTCATTGTCGGGCCCGGGAGTCGGCTCCGGATCGGGGTCGGGCTCAGGATCGGGGTCGGGGTCGGGATTCGGAGCAACGGGATCTTTCTCCGAATATTCTCCCAAATACAGAGTATCCGCAAAACGGATCGCGTGCGGGTACGAAGTATAATTATCCGCCCATTCGTTTTCTGCTGTTTGCGCATCGGCGGCAGATATATCCACTTGAATATGCGCTCCCGTTACGAATAATTCCTTTCCGATGTCAAACCCCACTTCCAAATTGTACACGCCGTCGGTATAGACAGAACTCATCTTGATCGGCTGCCCGAAATCTGTATTCCTGTCCGCCATCCAGGGAGCGCCTGAAGGCGAATCCCAGAATTTGCCGCGCGCGCTCGCCGTCTTGCCGCCGATCGTGATCGTGTAATCGGGGCGGTCGGAATCGAATTTCGTCGCGTCCTGCACCTGCATCAAAAAATACAGGCGCGTTCCCGTCGCGAGAAAACTGACCGTACCCGTTGCGCCGGAAGTTCCTTCGCTCACTGCGGTCATCTCATATTTTTCGGCGGAATCCCAATCCGCTTGCGTGATCTCCGTTGTCAAGACGGGAATGACGTTTGTATCCCCGCCCGTTTCCGCGCAGACGCTCACCGCACCGAATGCCAGACTACAGCACAATATTGCCGACAGCAATGCCGTCCATAATTTTTTCATAATTTCCTCCTCCTTATTTATCCATAAAATACATTTCGCCCGCCTTGCGATAATCGTAAGAAGCGTGACAATCGTTCCATGCGATCAACGATTTGAAATCTTTGCTATCACGGTTATCGAACACATAGCAATCGAACCCGAACCCTTCGTATTGCGCGAAGGACGTGCGTATACGCCATTGCATTCTGATCTCCGCCGTATATCCCTGCGCCGAATCCTTTACGACGACTTCCGCGTTAGAAAGCGGATTCCCGTCCCCGTCCGAAACGGTCACCGCGCCGTTTCTCTGCAATTCGATATTTGTCACTTGAGAAAGTTCTTCCGCATAACGTTTTTCGTCGATCAGGCAAAAGACGCTGTCGCTTTCGTGCATGAAAGAATCTTTCACTTCTATAAAGATATAGAGCGCCTGCTCGGTATACCCCATGCGGAAATTTGCCGTTGTATCATTCGGTACCGCGCGGTAATCGGATACCGCCCGCGAAACGGAAAAAGTTTCCGAAACGCCGTACAGATCGTCGCACGTGCCGTCTACCTTCGGTCCGCCGTTCAGTTTATGAATGCCGCACAGCAGATCCGCATACTCCTTGTGCGTTTCCCTGTACGGGGCGATCGTATTTTGCGTGACGACGTGACCGTCAGGCAATACCTGCGTACGGTTGCCGAACTCTTTCGGATTGACGGCCGCAATATGAATATCCCATGTATTGCTGTATTGCCGCCAGTCCTGCCCCGAATCCGCCATCGTTCCTTCCATGTAAGCGACGTAAAAGGTATGGGTATTTACATTGCCGTGCCCGTCGGATATAAAATCGGGATAACAGCGAACGAATCCGCCGCCCGTACTGAGTATATCCGTATTTTTGCCTGCATCCGAAAGCCCCGCATAGGTAAATTCGATCCCGTCGTCCGATTCCATATAATACACGCGCGAAACGCCGTTCTGCGTATATTCGTAAGCCATCATGAATTTCTGCGTCAGCGTATTGAACTTTACGCCGCAGTTGGCGCGGTCGAATACCCTCTGCCCTTCGGAAAAATGGATCCCGTCGTCCGAGGTGAATACATACATCCGATCGCCCTGCTCCAAGGAATAGGTGCAATATACGTAGTATTTCCCGTCATGATATAGAGCCGAAGGCTGCCCGATCCCGTAATAGCCGTTCCCTTGCGCTTGATACTGCGCCATGCTGGCGGCCATCTGTTCATCGGTCATGCGGATCACGGGATACGGCTCGCCGGCATCGCCCTCATACATTTCCCAGTGAATACCGTCCTCCGATCGCGCCATCAAAACGTTATTGTCGAACTCGTAATCGAGCAAAGTCGCGGGCGCCTCGAAATACATGATATACTGCCCGTCCACTTTCAGAACGGAGGGTTTGCCCACGTGCATCTTGATCCAAGTCGTATCCTGCTCGACCGTCATCAATTTCTGCGCGTTCGTCCAGTGTTTCAGATCTTTGCTTTCCGCATACCAGATGGTATCGTAACCGGAATTTCTGCACCACCACATTTGATACGACTGCGTTTCTTCATCCCACAGAATGCTCTGCCCCCAATCGTATTTATCGTCGTAAGGATAGGCGTCCAAGAGACAATCCCCGAGATCTGTGACGGCCATGCTGTTGCCCGACCAACCCGACGGGTCGCCGAAATCGTAATTTTCCGCCAACGTCTCATCTTTTTCGCCGTCCTTATCCGGCTCGGGAGGCGCGCACGCCGTCATGCCTGCCAGCAATGCGATCACCAGCAACAGCAGGACTGCTTTTATACCTTTTTTCATTCCCCCTCCTATTTCGCTTTAATCAGATACACGTCCCCCATCACGTCCAGATAACGAAATGCGTTCCCCGTATTGTCGCTCCAACTCTGCAGCGCTTCCCTGCCGACTTTTCCGCCCATGCAATCGTTGATCTGAAAATCCATGCCGATACATTTATTTTCTTCGATGTGGTCCGCGATGAACTCGTACCATTCGACACGAAACTCGAAAGAATAACCGTAATCGGTTTTGCGGACGCGATGGCGCGGTGCGGAAACGACTCCGAATTCATCGGTGATGTCGTTTGACTTCTCGCCGCCGCTCTTGATGATAAAATCGGTATTGTTGGAGCCCGTGCAAATGATATACTGATCCAGCGTATACGGAACTTCCGTCCCCGTATGATCGTTCGGCACGTCTACGAACACGTCGACGCTGTCCCGCATATACGTATCCAACATACTCGAAATCGCGTAACTGTTGTCGACGGATTTGTCGTATACCTGACCGTATACGTACAAAAATTCTTCGTTCCAAGCCACGTATATTTCCGCCCAACTGTCCGTAAACGTGCTGCCCCATTCGTAGACGGGACGCGTGACCTCGATCTTTGTCGCGCCTGTATACGCCTCATCCTTCTCTCCGTCGATCGCGATCGCGTTGTCCGCCGCATAGATCGCATCCGCCGTCGGTCTGGAATACACCTGCGTTCTGTCCCGATATTCCTGTATATTTTTTTCCGTTGCCTTGCCGCCGTTCGGAAGCGTGAGCGGCCTGTTTTCGTATTCGCAAGGATTTACGGCATGAATGTGCCCGTCCCACGTTTTATGCTCGCCGCGCCAGTCGCCCGTCGTGGATTTCGCGCCCTGTAAATGAATGGTATAGAAAGTTTCGGTATCCACCAGCCCGGAAGGATTTTTCACAAACTCGCAAAAGCCCGTCTGCACGGAAGAGGTATCGTATGTATAGTAAGTATAAGATTTTGCGGAATTGAAATCCAAAGTATCGCTTTCATAGATCTTTTCGGGCGTGGCCATCATGTATTTCTCGGTTTTCGTATTGTAAGTAACGCCGTACCCGTTGCCGCCCGAGATCTTCCTATGCGTCGATACGTCACCGAACGTTTTACCGTCCTCAGAACTCGCAACGCGAATTTCCGCTATATTCTGCGAATAGATCACGTAACAATACGTCACGTAAAATTTGCCGTCTTTATAGAACGCCGAAGGTTGTCCCGCCCCGTATTCTTTATCGTTCGTATTGCCCATCAACTCTTCGGGCATCGCGATGACGGGGATCGGCTCGCCGTTTTCGTCGCAATAAAATTCCCACTCGATCCCGTCGGAAGAAGTTGCAAGCAAGACTTGGTTATCCCATTCGAGCACCGTTTGCGTAATGTCGGGATCTTCCGAGGCGGGCGCTTCAAAATACATATAATACGTTCCGTCGACATGCAACACGGAAGGTTTGCCGATCATGCCCTTGATATTATCGTATTTTTTAACGTTTGTAGAATTGGGAGAAAGGCAGATGACCCGTTGGACGTTCGTCCAGTTTTTCAGATCTTTGCTCTCCGCATAGTATATGGAATCGTAAATGGCAGGACGGACCCACCACATCTTATATGTACCGTCCTCATAGATAACGCTGTGTCCCCAATCGTAGACGGTATCGTTTATGACGTCCTGCAAATACACGCTGCCCAGGTCCAAAGACGCATAAGCATCGCCCGCCCAACCGCTATCGGCGCCGTAATCGTTGTCTGTATCCACGATTTTCGCAACGGGCATTTCCTGCTTTTTACGCGGAATAAACCCCTCGCTATCGCCGCCAGGATCGACGACAGGCGGTTTGTTATCGTCACCGCCCGGATCATTCCGCTGCGCGCATGCCGCGACCGAAAACAGCATGAGCAGTACCAGAAAACAACACAATATTTTTTTCAAAAAAAACCCCTCCTTTCGATGCGGATTTTCTGCTTCCCGCCTCAAATTCGTTTGTACTATATCATACAACATTTGGTTCGTCAATACTAAAAAGCGGTAAAACGTTATACCAAATATTGGCTGTCTTTGATGCGTTTTTGAAACTTTTCGGCAGTATAACGTTATACCCTAAGCGCATATTGACAGAATAAACCAAATATGTTACAATACAAATAAAAACCTTAGGAGCAGATTATGTATTCTTGTTTTCGCCCCGGTAAAACCTGGTACGATACGGACGGAAAGCCGATCCAGGCGCACGGAGGGTCGATTCTGTTTGCGAACGATACCTTTTATTGGTACGGGGAAAATAAAGAGGGAATTACGGGCAGGGCAACGGGTACCGCCTGCCGCTATTGGCATCACGGGGTAAAATTATATTCTTCGAAAGATCTATATAACTGGAAAGACGAAGGGTTGATCATGTCGGAAAGCGCTGACGAGAATAACCCTTTTTATCCCGCACATATCATGGACAGGCCGCACATCATATTCAACAAAAAAACCGGAATGTACGTAATGTGGGCGAAAACGGCGCGGGGAAGTTTTGACGGCGCCGCCTTTTCCGTATGTATCAGCGACGATATAAAAAAGCCGTTTCGTTTTTTACACGAAATCAACTTACCGCCTTTTCACGCGGGAGATTTTGATTTGATCGAGGAAGACGGAAAAGGATACGTCGTGTACGAAAACCCGCACACTTCCATGATCTGCCAGACGCTGACCGAAGATTTTACTTCGTTAACAGACGAATATTCCGAGCATATGAAAGAAAAATGCCCGCCCTTCGTCAGAGAAGCGCCCGCATTCTTTCAGCGCGGGGGGCGAAAATTTTTGCTGACGTCGGGAACGACAGGATATTTCCCCAACCCTTCCCGTTTTGACGAGATCAAAGAACTTCACGGCCGCTGGGTTACGCTCGGGAATGCTTGCCGAAACGATACCGCAAACAATTCTTTTCACGCGCAGTTTTCGTCCGTATTCCGTCATCCGTATAAAAAAGACCTTTATATCGCCCTCGGCGACCGCTGGCTGACAGATCTTTCTCCGCAAATGCCTGATATTCAAAAAGTTTTCCACGGGCTTTTTGACGAAACGGCGCCGAAGATCGCTGCGAATGCCGATCTGTCGACGTTTTCCGATGAAAACACGAGCGAAGCCAAGTATGTCTGGCTCCCCGTCCGATTCGATAAAAACGGCGATCCGTATATCGAGTGGGCTTTCGAATGGCGCATCGATGCGTTTGAAACAGTTTAAATTATAAGGGAGCGTGCCATGCAGCAAGTCTGGTGCAAGCAATTGCTGAAAGAAAAAAATATTACCCTCGCTTTTGTATACATAGCAAAAAGCGAAACCTCACTGCGTTTGAAACTCGCCGCATCCAACGAATACCAGGTATTCGTGAACGGAAAGTTTCTTGCCTACGGTCCCATGCGCAGCGCGCACGGTTATTCGCATATACGGACATATCCGCTCGTCCCCGACGAAAACGGCCGCATCGCGGCTGCGGTTCTCGTATGCGGCGCGCAGATCAATTCTTACGACCGCGTGAACGAACAGCCCTTTTTTGCCGCGGAGATCCTCTCTTCGGGGCAAATCATCGCAAATTCGCTCGATTTTAAAGCGTTTCATGTTACAGACCGCCTGCAAAAGGTGCAGCGTTACAGTTTTCAGCGCACCTTTACGGAAAGTTACCGCATAACTTCCGACAGAGAAAACCTTTTGCGCGGCTTGCCTTGCAATTTCCCTGCGGTTGCCCTTTCGGAAATAAACGGCAATACCCTTTTGCCCGAAAATTCTCTTTCCGAACCCGATTACCATTTTGTGACGGGCAAGGCATACGAGCAAGGGACGGCATTTACGGACGAAAACCGTCCGATCTACCGCGACCGTTCCCTCACAGGCGAAACTTGCGTCGATGGATTTTTGCGCTTTGACGAAAATATTCTGGAAGAGGTCCTCAGCGCGGAAGCGGGAAAAATCGTATGCCGACCCGACAGCGATCGGGAGCATCGCCTGACTTCCAATAGATACGTCGCTTACGACCTTGGGCAAAATACTTCCGGATTCTTTCGTTTTTACGCGAATGTTTTCACAAAAACGACGCTCTACTTTCTTTTTGACGAGATCGCGACTCCCAAAGACGGCGAAGGGCTGTTTATCGATATCAACCGACTGCAATGCTGCAATGCGATCAAATACGTTTTCGAAAAGGGAAACTACTCCGTTACATCGTTTGCCCCCTACACCGCAAAGTATGTCCGCGCCGTTGTGTTGGAAGGCGCGGCCGAAATCAATGATTTTGGCATGGTGACTTACGAAAACCCCGACGATTCGTTGGATTTTACTTGCGAAGACGGGGATCTGATGAAAGTGATCGGCGCCGCCCGCGCGACTTTTCGGCAAAACGCCGTTGACGTTCTGACCGACTGTCCCTCCCGAGAACGCGCAGGCTGGCTATGCGACAGTTATTTTACCGCCCGCGCCGAAAAATTTTTAACGGGCGAAAACCGCGTAGAAAAGAATTTTCTGCAATCTTACCTGCTTGCCCCCGAATTTTCTTTCGGCAAAGGCATGGTGCCGATGTGTTACCCCGCCGACCATATAGACGGCGTCTATATCCCCAACTGGGCGATGTGGTTCATCGTCGAACTCAAGGATTTCCTTGCCCGCACGGGCGATCGTGAATTCGTGGAGCAATGCAGAGATAAAGTATACGGTATCATCCGCTTTCTCGATTGCTATCTCAACGAGTACGGACTTTTGGAAAATTTGGAAAGTTGGGTGTTTCTGGAATGGAGCAAAGCGAACGAATTTGTCGGCGGCGTGAATTTCCCAAGTAATATGATGTATGCGCTCGCACTGCAGAGCGCCGCCGAACTCTACGGCGACGAAGAATTTTCGATAAGACATAAAAAAATGCAGAAAACCATCTGCGCCATGTCATATAACGGCGAATTTTTTGTAGACCAGGCTTTGCGCGACCGAAATCACAATCTGATTCTGACAAACAATATCAGCGAAACATGCCAGTACTACGCTTTTTGGACAGGTATTGCGCAAAGAGAAGACTACCCCGTTTTATACGAAACCATGTTAAAATATTTTTCAAACAGGGATCCCGAAAAGGTTTATCCTTACGTGTACCCTTCCAATGCGTTTATCGGTCGTTTGTTGAGAATGGACTACTTTTTAAGGCAAAAGGAATACGCGACCGTATTGAACGAAGCAAAAAAATATTATCTGCCCATGGCGCAAAGCACGGGAACGTTATGGGAAAACCTGACTACGATCGCCAGTTGCAATCACGGTTTTTCCGGATACCTCGCATATATTCTGATTCATGCGTATAGAGCCTCCGACGGCCTTTCCCTATGATCGCATACAAATAAAAAAAGCCTGAAACGTTACACCTTTTCAAAGATGTTCGGTTCGGGCTTTTTGACTGCGCAACTATAATTTTTCGGCAAAACACATAAAATTGGAAAAATGAGGCAAATTAGGAGAAAATAACCGTTAAGGAGGTTTTCCCCAATGAAAAAAAGTAAAATCGTTTTGCTGACGGCCGTCATCGGCTTGACATCGCTCATATGTGCGGGCAGCGTATGCGCGTTCGCCGATACGACGGAAACGACGGCAGGCATCGACAACGCGCATCTGATCGTCATGGGTTGCGCCGACGTACAGGGCGAAGCGGACGAATGCGTCATCAGCGGCAGCATCGAGGCGATCGGCAACGACATGGCGGACGCCGAAAAAAAGAGCGGCGAAATTCTCGCAAAGGCGCGGGAAATTTTCAAGCCCTACGGCGAAGTTTGCGAAAATCATTACGGCGTATATCCCATGTACGAGAGCAACGGCTATACCGCAACGCGCTATCTTACTTTTACGACCGATAAGACGGACAACATGAACGAGATCCGCGAAAAACTCGCATCTGCGGGTGTGAATCGTCTGGACGGCGTCTGCTACCGCATGAAGGACGATTCTGCGCTCAAACTGCGCGCTTTGCAACTTGCGGTGGAAAACGCAAAGGCGAAAGCCGCGGCGCTCGGCGCGAGCGGCGAACTCGTGAAAGTGGAGGAAATTTCCTGTTACCCCACCTTCCGCGACTGCGGCGACGGTAAATACGACAACGGCGTGACGTACACCGCCAGCGTGCGCGCGGTATTCGCAACTTTTCCCAAAAAAGAACACGAACAAAAACTCCCCGAAAACAAGAACGAACCGCAGGAACCCGCTGCGAACCGATAACAGAAAAGAGCCGCCCAAAGGGCGGCTCTTTATTCAAACAGACCGAGAAAATATGCGTCGAGTTCGTCCCAGACGGGGGAATCTGAAACGCTATCTCCCGCCGCGAGACGGATTTCCTCGAGCGAACTTTCGATATATTCCTGCAGGGCGGGCACGCGGGCGATCATACTCGTTTCCATGCCCTCTTTTTTCTTTTGCAGCAATGCGTCCACCTCGCGGATAAGCGGCTCGGGCAACTCCTCTTTGACAAGCGTATCGAACAGTATGGGCGGCGGCAGATTTTTATCGATGATCCAGCGGCAGGCGAGCAGCGGCCTCAATGCGTAAAGATACTTTTTCATGCGCACCGTTTCGCCCTGCAAAAAGTTTTTCTTCACCCCGTACGCAGTGCTCCAATAGTGATAGAGCGCGGCTTTGGGTGAAAAATAACGCAGCGCGAGCGCGCGGAAATCGTCAAACTTGCGGCTCGTGCGATAGACGATGGGAGAATTGCACCATTCGAACAGCGTCGGGTTGGATTTATAGAGCAATACGAGCGCCTTGCGGATATCCCAGCCGTTGATGTCGAGCACCTCGTCGAGCTGCCATTCGATGACGTCGCGCGGCGGTTGCAGTTTCAGATAATCTTCCCTGCTGCGCACGTAGAGAAAGCGGACGTCGTAGTCGCTGTCCTTGGAGGCGAAGCCCCAGGCGCGGCTGCCCGATTCGACGGCCATGATGACGGTGACGTTCTCTTTCTCTTCGATCTCTTTCAGTTTTCGTTCGATCTCTCGGGTTATGCTCTGCATATCTGCATTATATCACAAGCGACGCCGTTTGTCAAAAGGGATTTTCGTCGGGATACAGGCAGTTTGCTGGGCGGGGCGTACCTACGTTTGCGACGCCGAGAAGTTTCAAGACTTCGAACAGCGCTTTACCGACGTTGCCGCGCGCCACGCCCGCGTGGTGCGGGAAGTTGTTTTCTATGAGCACGTGGCGGTAAAAGCGCCCCATTTCATGCACTGCGAACACGCCCACCGTACCGAACGTATGCGTGGGCAGATCGAGCACTTCGCCCTCCGCGACGTACGCTTTCAGGCGGGTATCCGCGCCGCTCTGCAAGCGGAAAAGCGTAACTTTGCCGTCGGCGATCTCCCCTTCCAGCGTGCCGCGCGTAATATCGGGCTCGCCGTCGGGTTCCAAAGAGCGTTTCATGATGAGTTGATATTTCATTTTGGGTTTTTTCAGCAGACAAGGGCTGCCGTTTCCGCAGTGGAATCCCATAAACAGGTCGGTGATGCGGTAATTTTCGACTTCCTTCGCAAGGTCTGCGGGCACGGTGTTATTGATATCGAGGAGCATTGCGGGCGCATCGGACACGCATTCGAGAATAAACTCGGTGAGCGCGCCGTAAATATCCGTTTCGCAGGCGACGGGAATGCCGCGCGCGGCGAGCCTGCCGTTCACGTAACAGGGAACGAAGCCGAACTGCGTCTGGAACGCGGGCCAGCACTTGTTCGCGAACACGCCGAACTCGCTCGCGCCGAGATGGCTTTCGTACCAATCGAGCAGCGTGATCTCGTACTGCGCGAGTTTGGGAAGGATACCGGGATAACAGTTGCCCTCGCCGAGTTCCCCTTCCATTTCCGCAACGAGCGCAGGAATGCGCTTATCGTCCTTATGCGCGTGAAACGCCTCGAACAGGTCGAGTTCGCTGTTCTCCTCGATCTCCACGCCCAGATCGTACAGCGCCTTGATGGGCGCGTTGCAAGCGAAAAAGTCTTTGGGGCGGGGTCCGAAGGAAAATACTTTCAGTTTTTTGACGCCCACGATCGCGCGGGCGATCTTTGAAAAATCGCGTATCATCGCGGCGACTTCCGACGCGGTGCCGACGGGATATTCGGGTATGTAGGCGCGGATCCCTCGGAGATTGAGATTGTAACTCGCGTTGAGCATGCCGCAGTAGGCGTCGCCCCTGCCCTGCACGAGGTCTTCTTTGCCCTCTTCCGTAGCGGCGGCGAACATGACGGGTCCGCCGAATTTCTGCGCGAGCATGGTTTCGGGCGCTTCGGGGCCGAAATTGCCCAGATAGACAACGAGCGCGTTGACCTCCGCCCTTTTCAGTTCTTCGAGCGCGGCGAGCACGTCCTTTTCGTTTTCCACGACGACGGAACAGTTATACAGCCCTTTGCCGTATTCTTTGACGACGCGTTCTTTTCTCTCTTTGGAGAGAGTGACGGGAAAACAGTCGCGCGAAACCGCGACGATGCCGACCTTGATTTCGGGCAGTTTTAACATAATTCTTGCAACTCCTTAAAATTATTTTTCAAAGCGGGATACAATCCGCAATAAATCCGATAGAATTTCCGATATTCGCGCGTTTTTTCGGGGTCGGGCGAAAAGCGTTCGGTAATGCGTATCATGTTGCGGCAGGCGGTCTCCACGTTTTGATAGACGCCCGCGGCGACGCCCGCAAGGATCGCCGCGCCCAGCGCGCCCGCCTCGCCCGAATTGGTGGCGACCGTCTCGCAGCCGAATACGTCGGCGATCATCTGTTTCCACAGCGCGCTCTTCGCGCCGCCGCCGCCGATACGAATCTCGCGCGGCGAATTGCCCATTTCCCGCAAGATTTGCAGACAGTCCAGAAGGGAAAAACTCACTCCCTCCATGACCGCGCGCGCGAAATGCGCTCTCGTGTGGCGGGGCGTAATGCCGAAAAACACCCCTTTCGCGTCCGCGTCGAGATGGGGCGTACGCTCGCCCATCAGATACGGAAGGTACAAAAGCCCCTCGCATCCGACGGGAACCGACGCTATGTCGGCGTTCACGATCGCATAAATGTCGTCCGTCTCTTTCGCCCGTTCGGCGTAAAAATGATCTTTGAACCATTTCATGGACAGCCCCGCGCCCTGCGTGACGCCCATCACGTGCCATTTGCCCCGCACCGCGTGACAGAAGGTGTGCACGCGCCCTTTCGCATCCGCACGGGGCGTTTCCGTATGCGCAAAGACGACGCCGCTCGTGCCGATGTTGCAACTCACGATACCGCTCTCCACGATGCCGTTGCCGATGGCGGCAGCCGCCTGGTCGCCCGCGCTGCCCGCGACCGCGGTCCCCTCTTTCAGCCCGCAAACTGCCGCGGCGGCAGCACAGACCCTTCCGCCGCACTCCGCGCTTTCCACGATGCGCGGCAGGAAACGGCGTTCGATATGTAACTTTTCGAGCACCTCGTCGGAATAACAACGCCCCGCGATATCCATCAACTGCATACCGCTCGCATCGGAAACGTCGGTGATGAATTCGCCCGTCAACACAAAGCGCACGTAATCTTTGGGAAGAAGGATATGCGCGGTCTTTGCCCATATTTCGGGCTCGTTTTTTTGCACCCAGCGTATTTTCGAGGCGGTAAAGCCCGTGATCGCGGGATTGGCGGTGATCTCCGTCAGCCGTTCTTTGCCGACGATTTCCGTGATCTCGTCGCATTCAGCCTGCGTGCGCTGATCGCACCAGATAATGCTTTTCCTGAGAACGCGGCACGCTTTGTCGAGCAGAACGAGCCCGTGCATCTGCCCCGATAGCCCGACGCCTTTGACCTTGTCGGGCGCGATCCCCGATTTTTCCAACACCTCGCGGACGGTCGCAAGGACGGCTTCCGCCCAGTCCCTCGGATCCTGTTCCGCCCAGCCGCTCTTGATCTGATAGAGCGGATATTCCCGAAACGCCGTTTCGACGATCTTTCCCGTTTCGTCGAACAGCACCGTTTTCGTGCCCGACGTTCCCACGTCGCTGCCGATCAAATATTGCATTGTTACTCCTTTCGTGCACGTGCACGGTCATCTACGAAAATTGCCCCGTACTACGGGGAAAACTCAAATATTATACTGCATACGGATCGCCAGATCGGTATAAAAGCGCTCGTTTGCGGGACGCTCGCCGAGCAGGATATCGAACATATTTTTGAGCGCCGCGTAACCTTGCCGCGCGGGCTGTTGGTCGATGGTGGCAAGCACCCTCCCCTGCCGCACGTATTCGCGCGTGGCGGGAATGAGATCGTTGGCGATGATAAAGAGCGGTACGCCGCTTTCCGCGACCGCCTCGACCGTGCCCGCAACGCCCGCCGCGGCGACGTAGACGGCGCAGAGCGCAGGACGGTTTTTCAGAAGACGCGCCGTCTTTTCGTACGCGGTTTTGTCGTCGTCGTTACATTCCAGAATTTCCGCAACGCGCAGATCCGTATCTTTTAAAACCGAGCGGAAGCCGCGCACGCGGTCGTTATGCCCGAGCATCTTGAACGAGCCCGTGACGATCGCGACTTCTCCTTGTCCGCCCGTGGCGAGCGCAGTGATTTTTGCCGCCGTCTGACCGCTCTTGTAATAGTCGCACCCCACGTACAGCACGCGGTCGCTCCCCTCCACGTCCGCCGTGACGGTGACGGCGGGCTTTCCCGCAGCCGCATAGACGCCGATCTCCCGCGCGATCTTCGCATCGTCGATGGGCGTGAACACGAGCCCGTCTACCTGATCGAAGAGCGAACGCATGGCAGAAATCTGTTCCTCCACGTCGTACCCCTTGATCTCGCGGCGCAAAACGGAAAAGCCGTAATCGCGGTATTCCCCGAGCGCCTCTTCCACGCCGCGGTACACCTCTTCGAAAAAAGGATTGCCTATGGAGTTGGTGATCACACCCACGACCATGGGCCGTTTGCTGCGCACCAGCGCCACGCCCGCGCGGTTCGGGGTGTAACCGCTTTCCTCGACGATGCGGCGCACCCTCTTTTCCGTTTCCGGATTGACACCGCCGCGGTTTTTCATCACGCGGTCGACGGTGCCGCGGGATACGCCCGCCCGTTCGGCAATTTCTTTCAGCGTCATTATATCTTCCTTGCGTGCACGTGCACGATCTTTGTTGATCCGATTATATCACGCGCCGCCGCGCTTGTCAAGATTTTTATAAAAAAAGATGCCCCCTAAACGGGAGGCATCATATCTTTGATTTGTTGCAGAATTTCGTCGGGAAGAATACCCGCATACAGGAGTGTCGGTCTGCCGCTGCCGCGCGACCATGCATCCGAAAGTTGAATATTTTCCGCCTGTGCTTGCCAATCGACGATGGCAACCGCGTCGGAGCCGTCGGCAAAGTAACTTTCGCTGTCGACATAAACGTTGTGACAAACAACGCCGTCCGCTACGCTGCCCATGCCCGACATTGCTTCCAAATCGACATCGCCGACCACGGATCCCTCGATCCAACCTTCCCCGCCGCCGTTCAAGGCTGCCAGCGCGAACGCGCTGTCGGCTATGATGAAAGCCCCGCATACCTCCGCGTCGGAAATTTCGCAATCGTACAATCTGGCGCATATGCCGCCCGCTAATGCGCGGTACAGATCGCCCATATACGACTCGTTGCGGATCTCGCCCGAAAATTTACAGCCACGGATCTCGCTCTTTGTCATCACGCCGTCGAGCAAGTCGGAATAGGAACCGTATTCTACCCCGGCGTCCCCGACGATCCCGCCGAAGTACGTATATTCGCCGATGGGCATATCCGCCCGCTCGGGAAAGGAAATGACGCCGCTGAATGCGGACATCATCAGATTGCTGCGCCACAATTGACCTACAATGCCGCCCGCGATCAGCGCGGAATAAATATTCGCGTCGCTCTCGCAGCCCGCGATGACCGCCTCGTCGCAGCGCCCCACGACGCCGCCCGCGACAATACCGCTCTCTATTTTCCCGCTGAATTTACAATTCAGCATGACGCTCCGGCGCAATTCGCCCACCACGCCGCCGAGCATACCGACGCGCGGATACACCGTGGGGCTTTCTCCGAAAAGCCCCAGATCGCTCGTGACGCTGCAACCTTCTATATAACTCTGGTTCGCAAATCCGACGAGCCCGCCCATATTGCTGAACGACCAACTGCCGCTTTCGAAATTTTCTTTTCTGCCCTGTACCAGTTTACAGTCGGTCACTACGCAGTTCTGCGCAAAACCGACGAGCGCGCCCACCGTGCGGGCGTAACGCACTTCGACGCGGTAATCTTCCAAGGTCACGTTTTTGAATTCACAGTTTTCCGCATAGCCGAAAAGCCCGACGCCTTCCGACTGATAACTCCAATCGAATCGCTGTATGGAAAGGCGGGCGATCTTGAAGCCGTTTCCGTCAAAATGGCTGCGGAAAGGATATGCGGCCGTGCCGATGGGTTTCCAACGGTCTACGGGCGCATTTTCGCCGTTCTGATATTTTTCGCCCGTATCCACGGCGGAAAGGTCGATGTCGTTCGCCTGTCTGAAATAAGTGCCCGCAGGATATTCGATCATATCGAGCAGCATTTCCGCGTTGTAGATGAGATAAGGATTTTCCTCCGTGCCGTCCCCCGTGCGCGTGGGAAGAACGACGGGCTTATACTCGTCGGCAATGGTCACGTAATAACGGATGGAAAGATCGCTCATGATGACGATATCGTCGATACCGTATGTATCGGTCACGCCGTCGTAGACGAGTTCGACGGAAAACGTCACGGTCTTTTCCTTGCGGTCGCGTTCGGTATTTCCAAGCACGCCGTCGGAATTTCTGTATTTGATCCCGTTGATGACGACCGTATAGATAAAATCGACGGTATCTTCCAGATCGATGAGCGTCACGTCGATATAAAACGTGTCGCCCTCTTTAAGATACGCGGCGGAAGAAACCGCCCGCAAAGACGATTCCTTTTTTGCCGCCGTGCCGCGAAAGGTACAACTGTACAGTTCGACGGTGTCGCTCACGGAAAAATCATCGTCCTTGTCGTCCGGCTTTTCCGTTTCGTCCTCTTTGCCGCCGCCCTCGACCTGATCGGTCGGCGGGCGGTTTGCCTCGATCCTTTTATCCGCGCACCCTGCAAAACCGAGCGCCAGCACGCAGACCAACAAAAACACCAGTATTTTTTTCATAATTCCCTCTTTCCTTATTATATGTCATCCAAGATAGGAAGTTCCCGGAACGTTCGGATAACTCCCCATCGCGATCAAAAGTTCCAACCCCAACTGCCGCGCGGAGAGCACGGCTTCTTTTACATTGTCCGCTTTGCCCGAAAACGCGAGGATCACTTCGTTGGAGTGCCGCGTTCCCTTGTCGGGCGTCATGTAGTTGACGATCTCCACTTCCGCCGCCTTGACGGCGTTATCCGCCATCACCAGCCCGATGGACGCGGGCGAGCCCGCCAAAAAGCCGAACGCCTGCCCGAGTTTTGCGCCGAACGCCTTTTCGAGCACCTTGCCCGCACTCGAAGAATAGGCGAATTCCAGATGCCCCGCCTCGCTGATATACAATTCCCCTGCATACTTATCGGTGAGCGAAAGCGCGATCTCGATCGCCCTTCTCACGTCGGAGGGCGTATCGCCGCCGATGACGGCGTAATTTCCGTGCCCGCCCCAGCCTTTCGTGTCGCGCGGCAGTTCGACGGAAAGAATTTCGGTATTCGTGGACTTGACCGCCTCGTCCAGCGCGGTGAGTTGCCCCGCCGCGCCCGTGCGCGAACTGTACACGCCGAGCGAGCGGTATTTCATACCCAAACCCATCTGCCGTAACAATTGTTCGTCCGCGCCGCTGATGACGAGGCCGATGGTATCTAAAACGGCGGTCCCGACAAATTCGGTGCGCGTGCAATTTTTGGAAATAGAAGTCACATCCATGATAAACACATTGTAACAGATTGTATCATAAAAGTCAAGATATTGAAAAAATCCCCCGAAAAATCGGGGGATCTTGTTAATTTGTTTTCTTTTTCCCGAACAGGCGTTCGACGAGTTTGACCAATTCGTTCAAAAGGACGATACTGAAAGCGAGCGCGACGACTTTGAGCCACATGAGCGCGTCCAGCGGCACGGTGTCGAAGAACAGCCCGCCGAACTGCGTGATGACGACCTGCAAGGCGAACGTGACGGCAAAACTCAACAGCATCAGTCTGTTTTTGAAGAGATTTTTGAAGATGCTCTCTTTGCCGAGTTCGCGGCAGTTGAAGGCGTTAAACAGTTGGAACAACACGAACAGCGTAAAGATGACGGAGGACATCATCGCCTCGTTCCCTTCGGGCACGCCGAGGAAGTTGAAAAGGTGCTGCATAAGGCATATCACGGAAACGTAAACGCCGTTGAGCACGATGCGCCGCAGCATTTTCGCGGACACGATGCTCTCGCCGCGCGCCGTGGGCTTGTTTTTCATGAGATTGTCGCTCATCGGCTCCAATCCGAGCGTCAGCGCGGGCGGGCCGTCCATGATAATATTGATCCACAGAAGTTCGAGCGCGGTAAAGGGCGAAGTGAAACCGTCAATAAACAGCCCGATGATGACGGACGCGAAAACCATGATAAAGGAAGACACGTTGACGGTCAGTTGAAACTGGATAAAGCGCTTGAAATTTTCGTAAATGCCCCTGCCCCACTTGACGGTGGTGGCGATGGTGGAAAAGGAATCGTTCAAGAGCACGATATCGCTCGCCTCTTTGGAAACTTCCGTCCCCGAAATGCCCATGGCGATGCCGACGTCGGCATTTTTGAGGGCGGGCGCGTCGTTGATGCCGTCGCCCGTGACGGCGACCACGTTGCCCTTGGATTCGAGTTCCTTGACGACGCGCATTTTCAGAAGCGGCGTGCTGCGCGCGATGACGCGGATCTTGGGCAGAACGTCCGAAAACTCCTCGTCGGAGAGCGATTCGAGCGCGGACGCTTCCACGGCGATATGCTCCTCGTCCAATATGTTCAGTTCGCGCGCGATGGCGGAGGCGGTCACGATGTTGTCGCCCGTGAGCATCTTGATGTCGATGCCCGCGCTCTGGCAGGTCTTGACCGCGTCGTACACCTCGGCGCGCAGCGGGTCGGTGATCGAGGCGAACCCGTCGAAAATCAGCCCGCTCTCCGCGTCCTCGCGGTCTTTCGGGCGGGACGGCACGACTTTATGCGCAAAGGCAAGCACGCGGCACGCCTTTTCCTGCTGGGCGGTAATTTCTTTTTCCGCGTTCTCGCGCTCTTTCTCCGTCATGTTACAGAGGGAAAGAATCTTTTCGGGGCTGCCCTTGGAGTACACGACGATCCCCTTGTCCGTTTCCACGGCGGTGGTCATGTTCTTGGTGTCCGAAGAGAAGGGATACAGGTCGCACACTTTCGCCGCGGCGCGCACTTCCTTGTAGGCAAGCCCGCACTTTTCGGCATTGACGAGCAGGGCGCATTCGGTGGGATTGCCCACGAAGGTGACGCCGTTCTCGTTTTCGAAGAGATCCGCCGTACTGTTGATACAGCAGTTTTGCAGCATGAGAGGATCGCACGTTTCGCCCGCGCCGCGCATCTTTCCGTCGGTATACGCGCCCACGACGGTCATGCGGTTTTCGGTGAGCGTACCCGTCTTATCCGAACAGATAACGTTGATACAGCCGATGGTCTCGCAGGCGATCATCTTTTTGACGAGCGCGTTCTGTTTCGCCATGCGCGCGATATTGATGGATAGGGAGATCGCCACGATGGTGGGAAGGCCTTCGGGCACCGCCGCCACGATAAGCACGATGCTGGTGATGAAAATATTGCTCACGCTCTCGAAAGACGCCGCCCCCTGCACGCACAGGACGATGAGTTGAATGATAAAGATGAGCGCAGCCGCCGCCGAACCGATGAGGGTGATGACCTTGCCGAGGCGCGCCATTTTTTCCTGCAAGGGCGTCTGACCGCCCTTATCCGTCTGGATCTCGCGCGCGATCAGCCCGAACTCGGTATTGTCGCCCACGTTCGTGACGACCATTTTACCCGTGCCGCCCGTGATGAAACAGCCCGAATAGAGCATATTTACCCGCTCCGCAACGGGTACGTTTTCCGATTCGAATACCGCGTCCGCGTTCTTTTCCACGGGCATGCTCTCGCCCGTGAGCGAGGATTCGTCGCACAGAAGGGATTTGCTTTCCAAAAGCCTGCCGTCCGCGGGGATCTTGTTGCCCGTTTCCACATAGACGATATCGCCGGCGACGATCTCCTGTTGGGGAACGTACTGCACCACGCCGCCGCGCACTACTTTGATCTCGATGCCCTCTTTGATCTTGTTGAGTTCCGCGAACGCCTTGGCGCTGCGGCCTTCCATGACCACGGTCAGGACGACGGACACGGCGATCGCAAAGACGATGCCGATGACCTCGAAAAAGTCGCCCGTTCCGGGGTTCTGCACTTCGCGCACGATGTTCACCGCCATGGTGATGATCCAGGCGAAGATGAGCAGGATGAGCATGGGCTCGGTCGCCGCCTCGAAGATGCGGCGGAAAAGCGATTTGGGCTTGGTACGGGTAAATTCGTTCGTGCCGTATCTTTCGGCGTTGCGCTTTACCTGTTCGGGCGAAAGCCCCGACCGGGCGTCTGATTCGAAATCTCTTACCACGGACTCCGTGTCCGTATTGAAAAATGCCACTACTACTAACCTCCCGACGGTAAAAACAAAAAACTCACGCACGCAGACGCGTACATGAGTTCAAAACAAGCGAAAAAAGACGAAAATGATCCCATGTAAACGTTTTGTGCGTTACATGAGTCTCATTATTTAAGACAAGCCTATGCCTGACGGCACGGGTTGTAGACTTGCCACGCCCAAAAGAAATTACGGGCGCTAACTACTCCCTCACGAGTTATTTTTTTATTATTATATTACACGGCGGCGCAAAAGTCAACGAAATCGCCGAGGTTGCCGCCAAATTTTTCCGCACCTTACGATTTTGCGCTTTTCCGCCGCTTTTTAAACTTTAGGTATGAGAAAACCGCGCACGCGGAGACTCTCTTCGATGCCGTCGAGCACCGCTTCGCTGTCGGCGCTGACCGTGTGGTAATGATAGTCGGAAGTGATGCGTTTGAGCGGCGTGGATTTTCCGCTTTTCAGTTTTTCCACCATTTCCTCCACCTGCGCGCGCGCATGCACGCGCATATCCGCGCTGATGCGCCCATACACCTTGTGGTTGACGAAAACGTCCTCCACCGTTCCGCCCGCGTCGACGATGAGCAGCAATTCTTCCGCCGTCTCTTCGTCGGTGTGCCGCACCTTGAATACGCGCTCACAGCGCTTTTCGGAAAGGATATAGCCGCGGTTGGTGGCGATGACGGGGTGACCGCCCGCGCGCAGAAGGGCGATATCCTGCACGATCACCTGTCGGCTCACGCCGAATTTTTCGGAAATTTTCGTTGCGGAAAGCGGAGCCTGACCGAGAGCGTTCAGGATCCCGCGCCGCCGTTCTTCACCGTTCAATCTTCCTCCCTCCTCATCGTTACTCTTACCGTACGGGATGCAGATTTTTCAAGGATACGTCCAGAATGGGCGCGGAATGCGTGAGCGCGCCCGACGACACGATATCCACGCCGATATCCGCAAGGCGGGAAATATTTTCCAGGGTGACGTTGCCCGAACACTCGACGATCGCGCGATGGTCGATATAGCGCACCGCCTCGCGCATTTCCTCGTCCGTCATGTTGTCCAGCATGATGATATCGGCGCCCGCTTCCACGGCGTCTTTCACCATCTGCATATTTTCCGTTTCCACCTCAATTTTCATCACGAAGGAGGCGTACTCTTTGGCGGCTCTGACCGCCTGTTTCACGCCGCCCGCCGCGCCGATATGATTATCTTTGAGCAGAATGGCGTCCGAAAGGTTATAGCGGTGGCTGCCGCCGCCCCCGACGCGCACGGCGTATTTTTCGAATACGCGCATATTGGGCGTGGTCTTGCGCGTATCCACGAGGCGGATCCCCGTCCCTTTCAACAGACCGCAAAGGCGCGCGGTGTACGTGGCGACGCCGCTCATGCGCTGCAAATAGTTGAGCGCGGTGCGCTCGCCCGTCAAAATGGCGCGCATATCGCCGCGCACTTTGGCGAGAAGATCGCCCTTTTTCACGCGGTCGCCGTCCTTTTTCAGATATTCCACCGTCACGCGGTCGCTGAGCAGCGAAAACACGCGCCCGAACACAAAGAGCCCCGCGATGACGCCCTCTTCCTTAGCGATCAGATCCGCCTCGCCTTCCGCGTATGCGGGCAGCACGCACGCCGTCGAAACGTCCTCGTTGGTCACGTCCTCTTTGAGCGCCATTAAGATCAGATCGTCCGCATGGATCTTTAAAGTAATTTCGTCAATCATATTGTTCCTCCTCCTGCATTGCGTCGAGTACCGCGCGCCGGTTTTCTTCTTTGAGCGCGGCGTAGTTTTCGTATCGGGAAAGATCAACGGCGGGCATAGAGTCGGAAACGCCGTTTAAAGCCATCGTTTCCGCCGCCCGTTTCGCCCAGATCAGGCTTTCCAAAAGCGAATTGCTCGCCAAGCGGTTTTTGCCGTGTACGCCGTTGCAAGCGGTCTCCCCCGCCGCGAACACGCGCGGCATGGAAGTTTCGCCCTTCCCGTTCACGGCGATGCCGCCCATAAAATAATGCTGGGCGGGCACGATGGGGATCGGCTGCCGCATCAGGTCGTATCCCTCTTCCAGACACCGCGCGCGTATGGTGGGAAAATGTTCGGCGATCATCTTTTCGCCGAGCGGCCTTACGTCCAGCCAGACGTGTTTCAGATTTTGTTCCTTCATCTTCGCGTAAATGGCGGCGGTGACGATGTCGCGGGGCAAAAGTTCGTTGACGAACCGTTCGCCCTTGCCGTCCAGAATAAACGCGCCTTCGCCGCGCACCGATTCGGAGATGAGAAAGCGCCTGCCCGCCTTTTCCGAATAAAAGGTGGTGGGGTGGATCTGCACGTAATTCAAGTGCTGCGTTCGTATCCTGTGTTTAAGTGCGATCGCCACCGCGTCGCCCGTCAGCAGGGAGAAATTCGTACTGTTTTCGTACAGTCCGCCCACGCCGCCCGCGGCGAGCAGGACGTTATCCGCATAGACGGGGAAAATTTTTGAATCTTTCCTCACGACAACGCCGCGGCAGACGCCCTTTTCTTCGACGACGTCAAGCATTTCGGTATATTCGGAAAAGGAAATATTTTTGCGCGATCTCGCTTCCCGCAGCAGTTTGCTCGTAATTTCGCGGCCCGTGACGTCGTCGTGAAAGAGAATGCGCGGACGGGAGTGCCCGCCCTCGCGCGTAAAGCGCAGCGCGCCCGTTTCGTCGCGGGCGAATTCCACGCCGAACCCTATAAGATCGTCAATGATCTCGGGAGAAGAGCGGATCATCTGTTCGACCGCCCTCTCGTCGTTTTCGAAATGTCCCGCACGCATGGTGTCCTTGAAGTAGGCGTCGAAATCCTCTTCGCCGCGCAGCATACAAATGCCGCCCTGCGCGAGATAAGAATCGCTTTCGTCCAGCGCGCCCTTGCTCAAAACGAGCGCCTTTGTAGCGGCGGGAAGATTGAGGGCGCAGAACAGCCCCGCAACGCCCGCGCCCGCGATGACGGCGCCGTATTTTTTTTCGATATTCATTTTCGTTCGGCAATCTCCAACATGGCTTTGAGAGGTCTTAACGCGTTTTCCGCGACCGATGCCGCGAGCGTCACTTCCCCGCAGCCGCTTTCCAGACAGGAAAGCACTTTATCGAGGGTGATCGTCTTCATATCGGGGCAGCACATGCCGCCTTCGGTCGTATAAAAGAATTTCTCGGGGCAGGCGTTTTTCAACTCGAACAGCACGCCGTTTTCCGTGCAGACGATAAATTCGCGCGAGGCGCTTTGCCTTGCGTATTCGATAATGCCCGCCGTGCTGCCCGTGTACGACGCGAGCGCGAGAACGCCCGCGCGGCATTCGGGATGCGCCAGAACTTCCGCGCGCGGGTGCGCCGCCTTTGCCGCAAGCACGGCGCTTTCGCGCAGGTTTGCATGAATGGGACAGCAGCCGCCGCAAAAGAAAAATTTCTTTTCGGGAAGAAAGGACGCGATATAATGCCCCAGATTATCGTCGGGAATGAACAGAATATTTTTTTGTTTGAGCGCGCGCACGATTTTGAGCGCGTTGGAAGAAGTCACGCATACGTCGCAGTGCGCTTTCAACTGCGCGGTGGAATTGATATAACAGACCACCGCGAGATCGGGCACGCTCTTTTTGAGTTCTTCGATCTGTCCGATGCTCGCCATGTGCGCCATGGGGCAATCGGCGGAAAGTTCGGGAAGGAGCACCTTTTTATCGGGATTGAGGACCTTCGCGCTCTCGCCCATAAACTGCACGCCGCAGAATACGAGCACGTCCGCCTTGGTTTCGGCGGCGACTTTCGCCAAATAAAAACTGTCCCCCACAAAGTCGGCGGCTGACTGCACCTCGTCGGGCACATAATAATGCGCCAGTATCACGGCGTTTTTTTCGGTTTTCAGCCGCTGTATCTTCGCTTGTACACTTTCCAAAATTTTTTCCTGCCTTTGATGGAATCCAAAATACTATACACTAAAATTTGACAACTGTCAAGACAATCGGGCGTCGTTTATAAAAACAAGCGGCGCAAAAACTCGCGCCGCCTGCAAACGTATGAAATTATTCGGTACGGAGGGCGATGACGGGATCTTTTTTCGCCGCCGCACTCGCAGGGATCAGCCCCGATACGAGGGTGAGCACGACGCTGACCAGAATCATGATCCCCGCCTGGTACAAGGGCAGCGAAGCCAGCCCCGCAATGCCCGTGAGAGGCGTCAGGATCAGGTTGACGATGAGGCACAGCGCGTAGGACACGAGCACGCCGATGAGCCCCGCGCACAGCCCGATGATAAAGGTTTCGGCGTTGAACACATGCTTGATATCGCGTTTCCGCGCGCCGATGGAGCGCAGAACGCCGATTTCCTTTGTTCGCTCTACCACCGAAACGTAGGTGATCACGCCGATCATGACCGAGGAAACCACGAGCGAAATGCCCGTAAACGCCACCAGAACATAGGTGATCGCGTCGAGTATGGTCTGCACGATAGACATCATCAAGCCGATCTGGTCGGTGTATTGAACGACGTTGCCCTCGTCGCCCAGTTTTTCCTGTTCGTCGTTCCAGGCGTCGAGATAATTGAGAATATTGTCTTTGGTTTCGAAATCTTTGGCATACAGCGCGATCGAGGTCGCCGTATCGTTGCCGCCGAAAGCGCGGATTGCGCTGTTCCAGGCTTCCTCGTTTTCATAGCGGGTAGCGGGAGGGTCGGCTTTCCAGTCGTCAAGCGAATAGGCGAGATATTTGATAAGATTGGTTATGCAGGGAACTTTGTAGACCGTACCCGATTCGCTCGTTGCAATCCCCTTTCCTTCCGTTGTCATCCACTCGATGATCTTGGATTTCAGACTGTTGGCGCGCAGTTTGTTCACCAACGCTTCGGTGCAGTTCAGCCCCGAGGAAAGGCAGCCGTAATTCATGTCCTCTTTGGGACGCAGGATGCCGACGATATTCAGATTGATACCCTCGCTCTCGCTTGCATCGAGCGAATCGCGTTCATAGGCGTAAGTATACGGAAATCCGAAATAATTCGCGACTACGTCTGCAATGTTATCGGTTGTGGGATTGGTGGCGGATTTGTCCGTATCGGGATAAATCGTGTCGTTATAATAGAGAGTAAATTGTTTGTTGAGCACGGTTTCGAAATCGATGGAGATCTCTTCGTCCGTTTTGTCCTCCCCTTCCTCTTTATCGGTGAAAAGGCCTAAAAATTCTTCCTGCGACAAAAATCCCAACTGCGCGAGCACCAAGTCGGTGACTTCGTTTTTCGAATCGATCACGAGCACGATCTCATCCTCGCTCTCGGGCATTTTTCCCTCGATGACCTCGTACTGGGAGAGCACGTACTGTCCGTAATCGTCGGACGTAAGATCGTCCGTGCCGGGCATCTTGCTGAATGTGGAACCCAGCGAGGACAGGAGCGACGCCATCGAAGAATATTCGGCGGCCGCGTCGGAATTGAGCAGCATGCTGTAATAATCGTAGATCGCCCTGACCGACCAGTTTTTGCTCTGCCCCTTATCGTCCGAAGTATCTGGCGTCAGCACGCCGGGATTGATCTCCACTTCGGTATATAAGTTCTCGTTGAGCGACATGCCGTACCCGTACTGGATCGCGCCGTACAGCGAGGGATCCATGGCGGCAATGTAATCGAGATATTCCCGGGTGATATTGTTTTTCACCGTCATGCCTTCGGAAAGTTTCGTAAGGAAAGAATTGACGTACACCTTATCGTCCATGCGGTCGAGGTCGGGTTTCATCATGCCGTTCATCATGTTGTTCATGATGGTTTCGTAATCCATGGTCGTTTCGGTCACTTGTATGGGATAGGCGGAAAGCATATCTTCTTCCGTTCTGGTTATGTAACCGCCGAACCCGCTGGAAAGCGCGAGCACGAGGCACACGCCGATAATGCCGATGCTGCCCGCGATGGAAGTGATCAGCGTTCTGCCCTTTTTCGTCAGAAGGTTTCGGCCGCTCAGTCCGAACGCGGTGAGAAAAGACATGCTCGTCTTTTTCTGTTTTTTTCCTTTGACTTTGGGCTGTTCCGCGAGCGGCGCGGCGATCTCTTCTCCCGTTTCGTCCTCGACGAAAGGATCGCTGTCGTCCACCACTACGCCGTCCGTGAGGCGCACGATACGCGTGGAATATTGCTGGGCGAGTTCGGGGTTGTGCGTGACCATGATGACCAGTCGTTCGCCCGCGATCTCCTTGATGAGATCCATGATCTGCACGCTGGTATCCGAATCGAGCGCGCCGGTCGGTTCGTCGGCGAGCAAGATCTCGGGATCGTTGACCAGGGCGCGCGCGATGGCGACGCGCTGCATCTGCCCGCCCGAAAGTTGGTTGGGCTTTTTATCGATATGTTCTTCGAGCCCCACGCGCACGAGCGCCTGCCGCGCGCGTTCCTTGCGCTCCGCCGCGGAGATGCCCGAAAGGGTGAGCGCAAGTTCCACGTTTCCCAGAACCGTCTGATGCGGAATGAGATTGTACGATTGAAATACGAATCCGATACTGTGATTGCGGTAAGCGTCCCAGTCTTTGTCGTTGTAATTTTTGGTGGAAGTACCGCGGATGACGAGATCGCCGCTCGTATAGTGATCCAGCCCGCCGATGATATTCAGAAGGGTGGTCTTGCCGCAGCCCGAATGTCCGAGAACGGACACGAATTCGTTTTTGCGGAAAGAAAGACTGACGCCTTTGAGCGCGTGCACGACGGTATCGGCAACTTTATAGTCCTTGACGATGTTTTCCAGTTTCAGCATTGCTTTTGCCATAATAATTTCTCCGTTATTTATTGTCCGTTTAAACGATGGGGATCGTTTCCGCGTACTGGTCCTTGATCTCGCTCAGCGCGTCGATAAAAATATTGGTGACGCGTATGAAATCTTCCATTTCCTTTTCCCCGATCTTGGCGATCAGTTTTTCGAAAAAGAAATTGGTTTCGCCGCGCAGTTTTTCATAGTATTTGTAGGCGTCGGAACTCAGTTCGATGTAGGCGATTTTGCGGTCCTTTTCGTCCGCGACGCGCCGCACGATATTTTTCTCTTCCAGTTTGTTCACCATCTGCGAAACCGCCGAGCGCGTGATGCCCAGCCTTCTGGCGATCTCGCTCGAGATCAGTTTCTGTCCTTGTTCGGACGCGACGACGACCTGCTTCAAAAGTTGTAATTCCGAACTGTTGAAAGGGATCTTTTTGCTGAACAGCCTCATCTCTTCGAACTTTTTGCAGATCGAATAGATTTCCTGCATCGTCTTATTATTATCTAACATATTTGCCTCCCCTCCTCGCTTCATTTGTTAAGCTCTTAATCGTTTATTATGATACTAAATTGCTTAACAAAAGTCAAACGAAAAAACGTCGGTTAAGCGCATTTCACAGACTTTTCATGCGGCGCACATTTTGTGATGATTTGTCGCAAAAAGACGAAAAAAACGCCCGCTTTTCAACAAGCGGACGCCACATTTTACCAATCCTGTTTTTTCAGAGAATTGCTCTTCACGTCGTCGTAATAGGAAAAATATTTTTCCTTGTAGGAGCGATCCCGTTCGTTCTCCCGCCCCAGAAGGCGCGTAAGTTCCTCCACGGTAAAGTCGGAAAGATCCACTTCGCCGTCGTATTCGGAAAATAATTTGTAAAGGTCGCGTTCGGACAAATTTCTCACCTCTTTTTCATGCGTTTCAGGTACATGGTGGTGCCGTCCACCTCGGTAAAACTTTCGTATTTATTGAGCGTGGGCAATATTTTTTCCATCAGTTTTTTAAAAGAGTTGCACTCGTAGTTTTTGGGAATGAAGTCGGCGTGTTTCTGTTTCATTTCCGCGCTGACGCGGGCGTAGTACGCCTTGCCGTCGTTATCGTCGATGAGCCGCTCGATGATCTTGATGAGATCGTCGCGCTTTTTGCGCTCGGCAAGTTCCGCCTTGTCGGGCACGGGCGGCGCGGCTTTTTTGCCCGTACCGCTCTTTTTCTGTTCCTTTTCGGCGCTCTCGCCGTTGTCGAGATAGACGTATTCGCTGAACGCGTTTACGAACGCGGGATTGACGTTCCTTCCGCCCATGCCCACCACGACTTTATTGCGCTCGCGAAGTTCCTGCACCAGCCGCGTGAAGTCGCTGTCGCCGCTCACAAGACAGAAAACGTCGATATCCTTTTCGAAGAGCACGACCATGGTCTGAATGATGAGCGCGATGTCGCTGCAATTTTTTTTGCTCACGATGCCGAATTGCTGCTCGGCGGTGATGGAATAGCGGTTGATCTCCTCGCGCCAATTTTTCAACGCTGCTTTCGACCAGTCGGCGAAGATGCGCTTGACGATGATATCGCCGTAGTTCGACGCCTCGTCGAAGATCTGTTTGGCGTTGCCCGCCCCTACGTTTTCCGCGTCGATAAAGACCGCCACGTTTGTATTTCTCGGCATAATTCACTCCTATATCTTCATTATAACACTCGGGCGGGCGCGCTGTCAAACGAAAACGGCGGCGGGAAACTTCCCGCCGCCGCAAACGGCTCTTACGCCGCGTTTTCGAACTGAGAATTGTAGAGGTCGGCGTAGAAGCCTTTCTTTGCCAGAAGTTCCTCGTGCGTGCCGCTCTCGATGATGTCGCCGTCCTTCATGACCAAAATGAGATCGGCGTTCTTGATGGTGGATAGGCGGTGCGCGATGATGAACGACGTGCGCCCCTCCGTCAGTTTATCCATGGCGCGCTGGATGAGCACTTCCGTTCTGGTATCGACCGAACTCGTCGCCTCGTCCAAAATGAGCATGGGCGCGTTTTCGACCATGGCGCGCGCGATGGTCACGAGTTGTTTCTGCCCCGCGGACAGATTGGCTTTGTCGCTCATCACGGTATCGTAGCCTTCGGGCAGCGTCATGATAAAGTGATGCAGCCCCACTGCCTTGCACGCCCGCACGACGTCCTCGTCGGAAACGCCCTCTTTACTGTACACCACGTTTTCGCGGATGGTGCCCTCGAACAGCCAGGTATCCTGCAAGACCATACCGAACAGATCGTGCACGTTCGCGCGGGTGAGTTCGTCCGTGGGCACGCCGTCGATCTTGATATCGCCTTGATTGACTTCGTAAAAGCGCATTAAAAGATTGACCATGGTCGTCTTGCCCGCACCCGTGGGACCGACGATGGCAACTTTCTGTCCCGCTTTGGCGATCGCGGAAAAGTCGTGAATGATGGTCCTGTCCTCGTCGTATCCGAAAGTGACGTGTTCGAAGGCGACCTCGCCTTTGACGTTTTCGGGCAAAAGTTGAACTTTCTTGTCTTTCTCGTCGGAAAGTTCTTTTTCGCCCAAAAATTCGAATACGCGCTCGCTCGCAGCCGCCGCGCTCTGCATGCTGGTAAACGCCTGCGCAAGTTGCGAAAGAGGCGAAGTGAACAGTCTGACGTACAGCGTGAACGATATCACGACGCCGAAACTCATGCCCTTGGAAACGAGCACCGCGCCGACGACGCACACCGCCACGTAACCCAAATTTCCGATAAAGTTCATGAGAGGCATCATCAGTCCCGAAAGAAACTGCGATTTCCACGCACTCGAATAAAGGTTGCGGTTGATGGAATCGAACTCGGCCTTGACCTGTTTTTCGGCGTTGTACGCCTTGACGACGTTGTGCCCCGAATAGACCTCCTCCACGTGCCCGTTGAGATCGCCGAGATACCGCTGCTGGCGCATAAAGTATTTCTGCGATTTGCCCATGATAAGGAACATGAACACGAACCCGATCAGGCTCGCGACGATGGCGGTGACCGCCATGATCGCGTTGGTGACGAACATCATGATGACGCTGCCGATGAGCATGACGACGGCGGTAAACACGGTCACGAGCGACTGATTCAGCGTCTGACCGATGGTATCCACGTCGTTGGTAACCCGGGAGAGCACGTCGCCCACGCTGTTGGAATCGAAATATTTGAGGGGCAGCAAGTTGATTTTTTTGGAGATCGCGCGGCGCAGCCCCTGCGAGTTTTTCTGCGTGACCGTCGCCATGATGACGCCCTGCAAGTACGAGCAGAGCAATCCCACCGAATAGATGACGACGAGGAAGATACATACGGAAGTGACTTCCTGCAAGTTCACATCGCTCAAAATCCACTGTAAACTGTTCTCATCGAAATCGAAAGACGCTTGGATCAGATTGGTCAGATCGCCCAGTTTGTTGGGACCGATAAGATTGAGCACGGTGCCCGCGACGGCGAATAAGAGCGCAACAATGATGGGTACGATAAACGGTTTTATGAAACCGTACAGTTTTCCGAGCGCTTTTTTAAAATCTTTGGGCTTTTCCGCTACGGCGGGGCCGGGTCCCATGGGTCCGCGGTGTCTGTTATTACTCATTTTCCAGTTCCTCCTTCGAAAGTTGGGAGTAGGCGATCTCTCGGTACACTTCGCACGATTCCATCAGTTCCTTATGCGTGCCCTTGCCGACCACTTTGCCTTCGTCGAGAACGACGATGCAGTCCGCGTCGCGGATGGTGCCGATCCGCTGCGCCACGATGAGAGAAGTCGCGTCGCCCGTCTGTTGTTTGAGCGCCGAACGGAGCACCTTATCCGTCTTATAATCGAGCGCGGAAAAGGAATCGTCGAAAATGTATATTTCGGGACGACGGTAGACCGCCCTCGCGATGGCAAGACGCTGTTTCTGCCCGCCTGACACGTTGGTGCCGCCCTGGGCGATGTGCGCGTCGTATTGTCCTTCCATATTTTCCACGAACTCCTGCCCCTGCGCGATGGCGACGGCGCGTTTTACGCCTTCTTCGGAATACTCCAGTCCCTTCTTTTCGCCGTAGGTCACGTTGTCCTTAATGGTGCCGCTGAACATGACGGCACGCTGCGGCACATAACCGATCTTATCGTGCAGCGCGTCGAGGGTGTAATCTTTGACGTTGACGCCGTCGATCAGAATTTCCCCTTCCGTCGCGTCGTAAAATCGGGGCACGAGATTGATGAGCGTCGATTTTCCGCTGCCCGTCGAACCGATAAAGGCGACCGTTTCCCCTTGTTTGGCGGTAAAACTCACGTTTTCGAGCACGTATTCCGAGGCGTCGGGATATTTGAAGGAAACGTTTTTAAACACCACATTGCCCTGCCCGCCCTCTTTGGGGGACTGCGTCACCGTGCCGCCCTTGATCTGCGCCTCGGTAGAAAGCACTTCGTTGATACGGCGCACCGAAACCATGGCGCGCGGCAGGATGATAAAGATCATGGCGAGCATCATGAAGGCGGAGACCACCATCATCGCGTAGCCCGAATAAGCCGCCATCTGCGAAAACATTTCTGCACGGCCGGGTCCGTCGGGAACGCCGCCCACAAGATAAGCGCCGATCCAATAAATGGCGAGGGATAACCCGCTCATCAATATCGTCATGAACGGGGATACGATCGCCATCGAACGGCTGGTAAACAGTTGCGTGTTGGTCAGATCGTCGTTCGCCTTTTCGAATTTCTTTTCCTGATACCCTTCCGCATTGTAGGCGCGCACCACGCGCACGCCCGACAGGTTTTCGCGCGTGACCGCGTTGAGGTTATCCGTCTGTTTCTGCACTTTTTTGAATTTGGGAAAGACGATGACGAGAATGAAGAGCATCATCAGCACCATCGCAATGACCGCCGCCGCGGTGGCGACAGACCACTGCCAGCTCTTGCCCGAAATTTTGACGATCGCCCAAACCGCCATGATGGGCGCCTTGATGACCACCTGCAAACCCATGGAAACGAGCATCTGCACCTGCGTGACGTCGTTGGACGTTCGGGTAATCAGGCTCGCCGTGGAAAATTTATTGATCTCTTCCATGGAAAAACTCTCCACTTTTTCGAAGAGCTGCCCTCTGAGCCTGTAAGAGAGAGCCGCGGCGATGCGCGCCGTAAAATAACCGACGATGACCGCGCCGAGCGCGCTCCCCAAGGCGCAGGCGAGCATGATGCCGCCGTTTTTCCATATTTCCGCCATCCCCGCGTTAGAGATGGCCAACGCGGTGATCTTCTGCATATAATCGGGCAGCAACAACTCCAACCATACCTGCAAAACGATAAAGCCCAGCGACAGAACGGCGTACAGCCATTCCTTGGGTTTCAGATTTTTGAGCAATCGTAACATAAGCACTCCTTATTTTGCGCCTTTCGCGAAAGATTACGCAATAAATTATAACACGCTGAAAAAATACTGTCAAATGCTTCATATGTGTTAAATATAAATATTTGTGAAATATTAGTGAAATGATTTGACTTTTCCGTCGGTTAAGATTATAATAAAATACGAGGTCAGACAAATGAAGGAAGAAAAAATCAGACAGATCATCGACAATTTATGGTATATGGCGTTGAAATCGCGCAAGCACATGGACGAACCGCGGCGCGCGGCGCATGAGAGAACCGTGGCGCACCATCAGATCTTTTGCCTTGCGATGCTGCGGGATACGGGCGGAGGCTCGATGAGCGAACTCGCGCGCAAGATGGGCGTTTCCAGCCAGCAGATGACGCGCGTCGTCAACGATCTGGAAAATCTGGGCTGTGCCAAGCGGTATATCGACGAAAACAACCGACGCCACGTATTGGTGAAAATCACCGAAGAGGGCGAACGGACGCTGGACGCGCAATTCAAGGCGGCGTACGATTACATGGCGCATAAGTTCGAGATATTTTCGGACGAAGAACTGGACGAGTGCCTCTGTCATCTCGCGGCGCTCACAAAATACTGGGACAGATTGCAGGACTGACGGGGAGCGGATTCGCTCCCCTTTTTTCATATTTCGGGCGATGATTGACAAACGTTCGGGAATACTATATAATGAACTTAACATAGTATCGGGAGGTATCGAAAAATGTTTTACTTATTATTGCCCGGATGGGTCGTGCCCACCATCATCGGCGGCGTCATCGCCCTCGTTGTCATCATTCTCATCGGCGTCATCGTCGGGGCATATAACGCGTTCGTGCGGATGCGCAACACCTGCGAGGAAGCATGGGCGACCATCGACGTATATCTGAAAAAGCGCTACGATCTGATCCCCAATCTCGTGGAAACGGTCAAAGGCTATGCAAAACACGAGAGCGGCACGCTGGAAAAGGTCGTCGCGGCGAGAAACGCGGCGATGAACGCGCAGGGCGTCGAGGCAAAGGCGGAAGCGGAAAATATGCTTTCGGGGACTTTGAAATCTCTATTTGCGCTGAGCGAGGCGTACCCCGATCTGAAAGCGAACGCCAATTTTATCGATCTGCAGAATCAACTCAAACAGATCGAGAGCGAACTCGCCAACGCGAGGAAGTATTACAACGCCACGGCGCGCCAGATCAATACCAAAATGCAGTCTTTCCCCAGCAATATCGTCGCGCACTTCATGCACCTTTCCAAATTCTCTTATTACGAGATCGAAGAGGAAGCGCGCCAAAACGTGAAAGTACAGTTCTGACGGCTTCGCCATGAAAAACAAAATCGGATTATTCGTTTCCGTCTGCGTTATGATGGCGGTGTTTATAACGCTCGCGGGCGTATTGCCCTCGCTTTCGTCCGAACCGCCGCGGGCGGACGATTCGTTTACCGTCAAAAGTTACGACGCGACGTACGAATTCGAACACGACCGCACGTTCGGCGTTTCGCTCGACTTAGTCGTCGAGTTCAACCGCAACGGCAAGCACGGCATCATCGTCGACCTTCCCTATAATTCGGGGGAATCGTACCGCGACATTGAGTCAGACTCGCATATCGAAGTCAAGAGAGACGCGAAAAATTTTATTTCCGTCTATCTCTATTTCAGCGAAACGGGCACGGCTCCCGTACACACGCCGCTCGAACTCAGCCTGTTTTACAGAATGAGCGTGCCCGTCGCGACGGATATAAAACAACTGAGCCTCAACGTTTTGGGTTCGGGCTGGACGGCAGAGATCGAAAATATGCGCGCGAAAGTCATTTTGCCCGAGGTGCCCGCAAGTACGGCGGGCTGGCGCGGAACGAATTCTTCGATCGATCTGAGCGTACGGGAAAACGTCGTTTCGGTGTCGGCGCAGGATCTTCGTCCTTTCACGCCCGTGACTTTCGACATGAATATGCGCACGGACGCGCTGGGCGGCAGATACGTGGAGCCGTCGGTCTATATTTATATCGTCGTCGCTCTTTTCCTGTTGGCGGCGGTTATCGTGGCGAGCGTATTGACAAAAAAAGAAAACATCGTACCCGTCGTCAACTTTTCCACAGACAAAGATCCCCTCTACGTGGGGCTTATCATCGACGGAAAGGTCAACAAGGAGGATCTCACAGCGCTCATCTTTTACTGGGCGAACAAAGGGTATATCCGTCTCAACCTCGATAACGAGGACGATCCTATCCTTTTAAAGGATAAAAACCTGCCTGACGGCACGCCCGATTACGAAAGCATTTTGTTCGACGGCATTTTTTCCCGTGGCGACGAAGTGGCTGTGAGTTCGCTCAACGAATCTTTCTACACGACCGCAAACAGCGCCGTGAACGCCGCAAAGGCGCACAAACTGCCCTGTTTTAAATCGAAGATCACCGTTCTTTCCGTCTTTTTTGCGCTCGCCGCCGCGCTGCTGGCGGCGCTGCCGCCGTTCATTGCGGCGCAAAACGTGCATCCGACCTTTATCAACGCGTGGGGATTTCTGATGTTTTTGCCCGTGATCGTCCTCGCGCCCCTCGGCGGCTATATCGTGCAGACCGAACTCAAATGGACGAAAGCGAAAAAGATCGGTTACGTCGTCCTGTTATTCACACTCGCGGCGGTTGCGGCAGCCGTTTACGGCATCTTTACGCCCGCGTACGTATTTCCCGTGTGGGCGCGGTTCGTCGTGGGAATGCTCGCGGCGGGCACGATGGCGGTTTCCGCGCTCTATCGCCGCCGTACGCGCGAGTACGCCGAGGCGCTCGGCGGCATCGTGGGCTTCCGCGACTATATCCGCCTGGCGGAAAAAGATAAAATGGAAACGATGCTCGAAGAGAACCCCTCGTTTTATTACGACATTCTCCCCTACGCGCAGGTGCTGGGCGTTTCGGATATCTGGACGGATAAGTTTGCGGGGCTTTCGATGCAGCCGCCCTACTGGGCGATGAACACGCACGTGAGTCTGTTCGACGTTTACGTCATCCACTCGCTTCTCCGCAGTACTTCCGCGACTTTGTCGCATTCTTTCCATTCGCTCCCGCAGGGCGCGAGCGGCAGCGGCGGCGGCGGCGGTTTCGGCGGAGGAGGTTTCGGAGGCGGCGGTGGCGGCGGCTTCGGCGGTGGTGGTTTCGGCGGCGGCGGCGGACGCAGTTTTTAAGCGATGAAAAAGACTTCCCGTATTTGCGGAAGTCTTTTTTTTCACTCTTTTCTTTTGTATCTCTCGAGAAAGGGATATTCTTGCCCCTTCGTATCGAAAGAGATCAGCGTATCCGCGTGCACGTTGTACATACTGCGGAATAAGTTGATATCTACGTTATGATCTTCTTTTTTCAACGCGGCGATCAGTTTTTTGATGACGAGGCGCTTGGAAGTCTCCTCTTTATCGTTTTCGCAGGCTTCGGTAAACCGGCAGGCGCAGCGGAGAAATTCCAGATCGTTATAATTTTTCCAGGCGACGATATCGCACTCCTTGACGTAATACAGCGGTCGTATGAGTTCCATGCCCTCAAAATTCTTGCTCTTCAATTTGGGCGGCATGCCCTGCACCTGCGCGCCGTATAAAATACTCATCAGGAGCGTTTCGATCACGTCGTCGAAATGGTGCCCTAGCGCGATCTTGTTGCAACCCATCTTTTGCGCGCGGTCGTACAGAAAGCCGCGGCGCATGCGCGCGCACATATAGCACGGATTTTTCCCGATCTCCGCCACCGCCTCGAAAATATCGCTCTCGAAAATTTCCGCGGGAATGCCCAGGATCTCGGCGTTGCGTTCGATGAGTTTGCGGTTGGCGGGATTGTACCCCGGATCCATCACCAGAAATTTCAGCCCGAATTTCACGGGGCTGTGGCGCTGCAATTCCTGCATACACTTGGCGAGCAGCATGGAATCCTTGCCGCCCGAAATGCACACCGCCACGTTGTCGCCCTCGTTGACCAACTCGAATTCCTTGCAGCCCTTTAAAAAGCGGCTCCATATGAGTTTGCGGTACTTGGTGATGATGCTGCGCTCGATCTCCTTGCTGCGTTCCATATCAGCCCTTCAAGCAGGCGGGAACGCGCGAAAAGGCGATGCCGCTCTCCTTTTCCCAGGTTTCGAGTTGCGCGCGGTATCCTTCCGCACAAAAATCTCCTTCGCCCTTTTGACAGGAAACGAGTTTTACGCCCCGCTTTACAAGGGACAAAAACTGCGTTTTCCCCGCAACGAGAAAGAAATCGCCGTCCCGCTCCGCGACGGCGATCTTGCCGTCCTCTTTCGGAGAAAGCGGGTAGATCCGTTTGGGAGAGAGCACGTATTTATCGAACTTTTTCCCTTCCCGCGCCATCCTATAATATTTGAGGACGGTGTCCGCAACTTTTTCGGGCGGCACGAAGGAAGTGTCCAGAACGAGGTCGTAGTTATCCATATTTTTGATATCCACGCCGTACATGGAAAGGTAGCGGCGGCTTTCGCTGGCGCGGCGCAGGCTGATGGACTCGATCGCCTCGTCGATGCTCGCGAACGGCTCGCTGTCGCGTTTGGCGTTCATGATGCGGCGCGCGGAGATCTCGGACATGGTCGTCATATACACGGCAAAGGAACTCGGCACGAAATGCCACGCGAGCCGCGAATCGATGACGAGGTTTTTATCCGAGTTTTCCAGCTCTTTCAGCCCGTTGTCTATCTCGTCGTCGATCTCGGGATGGTCTTCCATATAGCGGTTGAGTTCGTACGTGGTCATGCCGCGCTCCAGCGCGATCTTTCTCTGAATGGTGCCCGTCGAATAAAATTCCAGGCCGCACTTTTCTCCGATGATGCGGCCGACGGTGCTTTTTCCGCTCCCCAGATCGCCCGCGAGTGAAATTTTCATGCTTTCCATACTATTCCCTTTCAAACAATAATGTGTATTTTATCACAGATCCCGACCTTTGTAAATAATATGAGCCGCGTTTTCCATCGGATAAGCGCGGCTCGCTTTCGGATTTATTCTTAAACGCTGAACAAAATGTCGCCGTAAGTCGGGAAAGGCCAGTACTTTTTGGCGGTGACAAGTTCCATTTCGTCCGCAAACGCGCGGAGTTCGTTCATTGCGGGGATCACCTTTTCCGCAAAGAACACCGAGCAGACGGCGACGTCGGAATACGTCTTTGCCTCGGCGAGCAGTTTTTCGATCTCGTTCGCCTTATCGTACATGGATTCGTTGGCGGCGGAAAGTTTTTCGATGAGTTCGCATTCCGAGCGCACGGAAATAGTTCCGGAAACGGCGCGCTTTTCGCGCACGCACGCGCACAGATCAGTTATATAGGCGGCGACGGCGGGATAGATGTCCTTTTTCGCCATGTCCAGCATGGTGAGGCATTCGATATTGACGACCTTGCAGTAATTTTCCTGCATGATCTCCTGTCTGGATGCCGCTTCCCGCTCGGTAAACACGCCCATGCGACGGAAGAGTTCGATATTTTTCGGCGCGGTGAAGTACGGCAGCGCTTCGGCGGTATTTTTAAGGTTTAAAAGCCCGCGCTTTTCCGCCTCGGCAGTCCATTCCTTGCAATAGTTGTTGCCGTTGAATATGATGCGCTTGTGCTTTTTGATGGTGTCCACGACCAGACGGTGCAGCTCCGCGTTAAAGTCGGGGGCGTTTTCGAGTATGTCGGCAAATTCGCGCAGGGTATCCGCCACGATGGTGTTGATCATGATGTTCGGGCCCGCGATCGAAAACGTCGAGCCGAGCATACGGAATTCAAACTTGTTTCCCGTAAAGGCGAAAGGCGACGTGCGGTTGCGGTCGGTCGTATCCTTGGGAAGTTCGGGCAGCGTGTCCACGCCCAGTTTCATGATCTTTTTGCCGCGCCCCGCGGGTTTTTTATCCGCTTCCAGCGCTTCGACGATCTCTTCGAGTTCTTCGCCGATGAACACCGAAACAATGGCGGGCGGCGCCTCGTAACCGCCCAGACGGTGGTCGTTGCCCGCGCTGGCGACGGAAAGGCGCAAAAGATCCTGATATTCGTCCACCGCCTTGATGACCGCCATGAAAAAGAGCATGAACTGCCCGTTTTCGGCGGGGGTGGAACCGGGATCGAGCAGGTTGACGCCCGTATCCGTCGTCATGGACCAGTTGTTATGTTTGCCGCTGCCGTTGATGCCCGCGAAGGGTTTTTCGTGCAGCAGGCAGTACAGATTGTGTTTGTGCGCCACCCTCTTCATGATGTGCATCATCATCTGGTTCTGGTCGCTCGCGACGTTCGTTGTGGTGAAAATGGGCGCAAGTTCGTGCTGGGCGGGCGCCGCCTCGTTATGCTTGGTCTTGGCGAGAATGCCTAATTTCCAGAGTTCTTCGTCCAGATCGCGCATGAATTCGCTCACACGGATCTTGATGGCGCCGAAATAGTGGTCTTCCAACTCCTGCCCTTTGGGCGGGCGGGCGCCGAACAGCGTTCTGCCCGCAAAGCGCAGATCCTTTCGCGCATAGTACATGGAGCGGTCGATGAGAAAATATTCCTGTTCCGCGCCCACGGTGGGCAGCACCGCCTTTGCGGTGGTGTTGCCGAACAGGCGCAATATCCTGAGCGCCTGCTTGTTGAGCGCGTTCATGCTCTTTAAAAGGGGCGTTTTTTTATCCAGGACCTCGCCGCTGTACGAACAGAAAGCGGTGGGAATGAACAGCGTACCGTCCTTGACAAAGGCAAAAGAGGTGGGATCCCACGCGGTATATCCGCGCGCCTCGAAGGTCGCGCGCATGCCCCCGCTGGGAAAGGAAGAGGCGTCCGGCTCGCCGCGCACGAGTTCTTTTCCCGAAAAGTCCATGATGACTTTGCCGTCCTTAGTGGGCGTGATAAAACTGTCGTGCTTTTCGGCCGTGACGCCCGTCATCGGCTGGAACCAATGCGTATAATGCGTCGCGCCCTTTTCCACCGCCCAATCTTTCATGGCGTTGGCGACGATATTCGCAAGACTGTTGTCCAGAGGCCTGCCCTCTTCGATGGTCTTTCTTAAAGACCTGAAGATATCTTTGGGCAGTTTATCCTGCATCACCTGCCAGTTAAAGACGTTTGAAGCGAACATTTCGGGTATGTTCATAAAAGATTTTCTCTCCTTGGATTCGTTCGGTCTGTATGATAGAAAAATTATAGGTTAAAAACGCAATTTTGTCAAATAAATCGGGGGTGCGCAGGGAATTCTTGCGCGCATAAATCGGCAAATATGTTGACAAATGAAAGCATTTGTCATATAATTATCTTATAAAGCGCATGAAATATTCGCGCTCTTTGTAAAAACAAACATTTAGGAGGATATCGAAAAATGGCAAAAAGCGGAAAAGGCTATCTGAATGCGGGGCTCCCCTGGATCGTGAATCTGATCCTGGCGATCATTCCCTTTACAAGTTGGTTGCTCGGCGGTGTCACCCGTATCATCAGAGGACATCTCGTCGCGGGTATTTTACAACTCATCCCGCCCATTACGCTGGTATTCTGGATCCTTGATATCGTCGGCGTGGCGACCACCAACGATCTGAAATTTTACGCATAACAAAAACGAAAACGGCTGCGCCCTCGGCGCAGCCGTTTTTATTTGTCTTTGCCTTCGTCGCTTATGATCTCCCCTTTTTTCGGGCGCATGAGCCTGCCGCCCTTCAAATCCATGGTAAGGCTGGCTTTATCTTCGAACATGATGCCCCGCTGCAACTTTTCGTAGCCGTATTTGCTGCGGATCTTTTCCACTGCCTGCTCCGCGCGGGCTTTTTTTTCGTAATCGCCCGAGAGAAAACCAAACGTGAGTTGTTCCACGCCCTTATCGAAGCCCGAAACGGTGACGCCCAGCCCGCGCACCGCCCGCCGCAAAGCGTAATGTTCGCAAAAAAGCGCGTACGCTTCCTGCGCGATCTCGCCGCAAAGCGCGGTCGGACGCACTTTTTTCTGATAGGAATAGTCGTTCAGATCCCTGTCGCGCACCCATAAATGCACGGTATTCGCCTTGCCGAGCCCCGCGTCTTTGAGCCGAGAGGCGACGCTTTCGCTCAGAATATACAGCACCCGCTTGACGTCGGACAGATTGAGGATATCTTCGCGCCAGGTGGTGGAATTGCCGATGGATTTGAGTTCCTGCGCCTCTTCGATATGGCGCACGGGCGAATCGTCCTCGCCGCGCGCGTAAGTCGAAAGCGTCTGTCCCCACTTGCCGAGATAAGATTGCAGAAAGGCGGGTTCCGCCGCCGCCAGAGCGCCGATCGTGCGGACGCCGATCTTTTCCAGCCGCGCCGCCATCGACTTTCCCACGAACAAGAGGTCTGTGACGGGAAGCCCGTAGATCTTATCCCGAAAATTCGAACGGTCTACGACGGAAACCGCGTCGGGCTTTTTCAGATCGCTGGCGAGTTTCGCAAATACTTTGTTGAAACTCACCCCCACCGAAACGCTTAAACCCAGTTCTTCGCGCACGGCCCTGCGGATCTGTTCCGCGATCTCGTATCCGCTGCCGAACACGCCGCTTTTCGTCACGTCCAGCCAGCATTCGTCGATACCGAAAGGCTCGATGTGATCGGTAAAACGCCCGTAAATATCGCGGACTTCTTTCGAAAGTTTGGTATATACGGAAAAACGCGCGGGACGGATGACGAGATGAGGGCATTTTCTCTTTGCCTCCCAGATGACGTCGCCCGTGCGCACGCCGTATTTTTTCGCCTCTTCGCTTTTGGCGAGCACGATGCCGTGGCGCGCCTTTTCGTCGCCGCACACGGCGAGCGGCTTATTCTTAAATTCGGGAAAGAGGATACATTCCGCCGATGCGTAAAAATTATTCAGATCGGAATGAAGGATCACTCGGTCGGGCATATTTATCTCCGCGCGCTCAAAAGTTGTACGGCGCGGTTGAGTTCGGCGCCGTCCGCGCCGCAGGGAATACACAGTTCGCCCGACGCAAGCCCGATAAAGAGTTTCGCCGTCGCCGCGACGACGGCTCCCTTACCCTCGGCGCTTTCGCCTATCGGGCGCGTTTCGCGCACGGCGCGCGCGCAAACGATATCGCGGTAGCAGACCTCCGCCACTTCTTCGCGCGCATATCGCCCGATGACCGAAAACAAGTACGAGTACAGAAAAATGCGGTCTGAGCCGAAATACAGGTGCGTGACGCAGTAATTGGAACTGACGGCGCTCCCCTTTTTCCTGTCGGTGCCGACAAGACAGGGTATCTTGGAAATTTCGCCGTATTCGAAAGAGGATAAGACCACCTGTTCGAGTTCGGAAACGAAAGAGGCGATGCCCGTCCGTTCGACCGCGCGGCGCTTGATGTCCAGTCCCTCGAGTACGTCACCCAGCAATTTGCAGTATTTTTCCGATTCGCCCCTCTTTATGTATTTTTCAGCAAGGCGCGCGTTTTTGCCGTCGGGCGCCGTATCGCTATGTTTCGTCATGATCATTTTCTCCTTTTATTTTTTATCTGCAACGGGCCGCCGTAAAATATCCCCCGCGCGCAGCAGATAAGGACAGCCTATACGCAGCGTCTGCTGCACGAGTTTCGCGTCTTCTACGGGATTTCCCTCCGCGTCGCACAGTGAATCCACGACAAATTTTTGATTACACGTATCCGTCGGCGACAGAATTTCCAGCGTTTCGCCGACGCGGAAACGGTTGCGCATTTCCACGAGCGCAGAACGTTCGCCGCCCTCTTTGACTTCCGCGACGAAATCGCACGTCCCCTTTGTCTGTAAATCGGCGTAATTGACGGTCTTTTCGTTTTCGCCCAGCGCGTAGGCGGTCGTAAAATCGCGGTGCGCGCATTTTTTCAGTTCCCCGAAGATTTCCTCTTCGGAAAAAGCGGACGGCTTGCCCGCCAACCTGTCGAAGGCGCGGCGGTAAGCGTTCACCACGGTTGCGAGATAGTACGCGCTCTTCATGCGACCCTCTATTTTAAAGGAATCGACGCCCGCCTCGGAAAGTTCTTTGAGATGTCCGATGAGATTGAGGTCTTTGCTGTTAAAGATATAGGTGCCGCGCGCGTCCTCTTCCACGGGACAAGACGCGCCTTCCGCCCGCACCTCGTATTTCCAGCGGCATGCCTGCACGCATTCGCCGCGGTTGGAATCGCGCCCCGCGAGATAATTGCTCAAAAGGCACCGCCCGCTGTACGAGATGCACATGGCGCCGTGCACGAAGGCTTCCAACTGCAGTTCGGGGCAGAAATCGCGTATCTCCGATATCTCCGCGACGGACAGTTCGCGCGCAAGCACGACGCGCTCCGCGCCCTCTCCGTACCAGAATTTCGCCGCGTATTTATTGGTGGTGTTCGCCTGCGTTGAAAGGTGCAGTTTGAGCGCGGGCGCGGCGGCTCTTGCGGCGGCGAACACGCCCGCGTCGGTCACGAGCGCCGCGTCGGCGCCGATTTCGCTTAAAAAACGAAAATAATCGGAAAGCGCCGAAAAGTCCGCGTTGCGAGCGAAAATATTGGCGGTCACGTAAACTTTTTTGCCCGCCGCGTGCGCCGTTTCCACCGCCCGTTTCATTTCGTCGGCGGTGAAATTATCCGCAAAGGAGCGGAGGGAAAAATCCTTTCCGCCTAAGTAAACCGCGTCTGCGCCGAAATGCAGCGCCGTTTTCAGTTTTTCGAAATTGCCAGCAGGCGCGAGCAGTTCGCTAAAACGTTTCTCTTTCATCCTATTATAACCTGACCGAAACCGCCACGCCCTCGCCGAGGGGAAGAACGCTGGTGATAAAATCGGGATCTTCCAGCACGGCGCGAAGATACGCGCGGATCTTTTCCACGAGCGGGCGGCGCTTTGCGGGCGTCGGCTCGCGCCCGTCCACCCAGCCGTACAGCAGCACGTCGTCCGCGAACAGCACTCCGCCCGACCGCAGCAATGCTTTAAGACAAGGAAAATAGTTCAGATACTGCGCCTTGGGACCGTCCAAAAAAATCAGATCGTATGCGCCGTTCAGATGCGGGAGCACTTCGCCCGCGTCGGCGAAGATCAGATCGGCGCGTTTCGAAAGCCCCAGATCGGCGAAATTTTTTTTCGCAGTGAAAAACCGCTCCTCTTCGCACTCAATGCTCGTAAGCCGCGCGTCTTTTGCCGCAAAAAGCATCGCCGCGCCCGACAGCCCCTCACCCGTGCCGATCTCCAAAATGCGGGAGGGACGGAGCGTTTGGATCGTATAGAGAAGATAGTTGAGAGTTTCGTCGGGGGTGGAAGGATCGCGCCCGCTCTTTGCTTTTTCCCGAAGGCAGGCAAGGCGTGCGTCTATCCGAAGTTGACCGAACGATAAAAGATTTTGCATAACTTCCTGAAATGTTTAAAATCGCGGCTACGCCGCGATTTTTTCCGTCAGATACGGATGATATTTACCATGACGACGGGATTTTGTTTTGTCTTTTTGTAAATGAAATTTTTGACGGATTTCTGTACCGCCGCCTTGTATTCGGTATTGTCGCGGTCGCCCCTGACGTTGACCTGCGAGGCGCAGCCGACGACGATCTGACGGATATCCGACGCATAATCGGCATTTTCGGGCATGACGAAACCGCGGTTGATGACTTCGGGTTCGCTCAGAAGTTCGCCGCTGCGCTCGGAAACGCAGGCGGTGATGACGAAGATGCCGTCTTCGGACAGGCTCTTTCTGTCCTTCATCACTTCGCTGTTTTCCCTGTCTTCCAGGCTTCCGCCGTCCACGAGACGCGAGCCGGAAGAAACGCTTTCGCCGAACTGCATGGTTTCCCGCGTCAGTTCGACGCAGTTGCCGATCCCGCAGATGAGCATATTGTTTTCGCCCATGCCCAGATCCGCCGCCAGTTGCACGTGGCGTTTGAGATGGCGGTATTCCCCGTGCACGGGAATAAAGAATTTGGGCTTTAACAGAGAGTGCATGATCTTCAGTTCTTCCTGGCAGGCATGTCCCGAAACGTGGATCTTTTCCAGCGATTCGTAGACGACGTTCGCGCCCTTGCGATAAAGATTGTTGATGACTTTATACACCATCTTTTCGTTGCCCGGAATGGGCGAGGCGGAGATGATGATGGTGTCGTTGGAGCCGATGGTCACTTTATTGAAATCGCCCGACGCCATGCGCGTGAGCGCGCTCATCGGTTCGCCCTGGCTGCCCGTGGAAACGATGACGATCTCCCTGTCGAAATAGTTTTTGATCTTTTCCACGTCGATGAGCACGCCCTCGGGAATGTTCAGTTCTCCGATCTTGCCCGCGGCGTCCACCACGTTGAGCATGCTGCGGCCCGACAGCGCGACTTTTCTGCGGTATTTTGCCGCAAGGTCGATGATCTGCTGCAAGCGGTGCACGTTGGAGGCGAAGGTCGCCACGATGATGCGGCGGTTGACGTGTTCCGCGAACAGATGGTCGAGCGTGGTGCCTACCACCGTTTCGCTCATCGTGTATCCCTGCCGCTCCACGTTCGTGGATTCGCACAGCAAAAGGTTGACGCCTTCCCTTCCGATCTCGGAAATGCGGGGAAGGTCTATCTGGTCGCCCGCGACGGGCGTCAGGTCTATCTTGAAGTCGCCGCTGTGGAAGATGCGTCCCTGCGGCGTGTCGATGCACAGCGCCACCGCGCCCGCGATCGAATGGTTCACATTGATGAATTCCACGCCGAAACAGCCGAGTTTGATCTTATCCTTGGGCTTGACGCAGCGCATATCCACCTTGTTGAGGCGGTGTTCGCGCAGTTTGTTGTCCGCGAGCGCGAGCGTCAGTTTGGTTCCGAACACGGGCGCGCTGACCTCTTTTAAGAGGTAGGGAAGCCCGCCCACGTGGTCCTCGTGCCCGTGCGTGATGAGAATGCCGCGCACCTTTTTGCGGTTGGCGACGAGATAACTGATGTCGGGAATGACCAGATCGATGCCGGGAAGTTCCTCGTCGGGGAAGGTAAGCCCCGCGTCGATGACGATGATATCGTTGCCGTATTCGATGGCGGTCATGTTTTTGCCGATCTCGCCGACGCCGCCTAAAAACATGATCTTGACGGGATTGCCGAAGCGTTTCGACTTGCCGCCGCCCTTCCTTGCGCCCTTTTTCTCGCCCTGCACGTTTTGCGGTTCCGCCGCGGGCGCGTTCTGCGGTTTTCCCGACGCGGGTTCGTTTCTGCGGCGGTGCTGTACAGGGGCGTTCGCATTGCCGCCGTTGTTCCTGTTTCCGCCGTTGCCTCCCGTATTTTCCCTGCGCGCGTCATTGTCTTTGGGGCGCGCGGCGCGCGGATGAACGGGACGCTTGTCCCCCGTTTCCGCAAGACGCTCCTGCGGCTGTCTGTTCGGATTCGGCGCGGCGCCGCCCTGCGGTTTTCCCGCCGCGGCGCCGTTATTGCCTAAAAACAAGCCGAAATTCGGCTTGGCGGCGCGCTTCTTTTTTTCCTGCGGTTGGTTCGTTTGATCTTGTTCTTTCATGAAACTCCTTAGCAAAAGCCGTTTTTTAAAACGCAACAAAACAAAAGGCTGAACGAAAAAATCAGCCTCGTATACACGAAATCTTCTTCTGTCTGAAAACGCGGCGCGCAGCATAAGCGGCGGCACGGCTTTTGCGGGTACCCTGTACCCCTAAATTATTATTTCCAAACCCGCGTAAAGCGGGTAAAAATCTTATTGAATACTCAAAGTCCGCCGCGCAAAAAACGCGCGGCGGGCGTAATTATTTGATCATGCTGTTTGCGATCTTCTGCGCGACCTGCCCCACAAGCGCTTTGGAAAGCGCGTCGGGATTTTCTTCGCTCGCCTTGATACTGCGGCGCACCACGCGCAGAGGCTGCACGACTTTTTCCGTCTTGTTGTCTTTGGAAGAAACGGCGGGGCGCAGAACGCGCGCTTTCTTCACGCGGACGTTCGGGCTGTCCTTTTTGACTTCTTCGAGTTTGCTTTCCGTCGGTTCTTTCGCCGCCGCAACGGGCTGCGAAACGATTGCGACCGCCTCGGGGATCTTGATATTAGAAATGGCCTCCAAAATGGCCTGCGTATCCACGTTGTCCGTCTTTTCGGGCTGCGCCGCGACGGGCTCGAGTTCAACGAAATAGGAAAGGTTGAAACTCATCAGTTCCTTTTTCAATGCGCCGATATTGACGATCGTAGTTTCCGAAGGCAGTTCGCCCGCGGGGATCTCCGCGAATATTTCCAGAAGTTCGCCCATGGTGTCGTTGTCGAACTGCGCCAGATCTACGTCGTTGAGGAGCGCTTTTTTGGTACGCACCACTTTTCCGACCAACTCGTCGCCGCAGACGGCGGGGCTTCTTTCCAACTCCGCGCACGCCTCTTTGAACTCGGCGAACGCCTCGTCGCTGAGGGTTTTAGGCAAAGAATGCGTCTTGATCGTGTCTTCGATGACGACGAGCGCGCCGTATCCGCCGAGCGCCACGTTGCGAAGGCGCGCGCCCAGATCCGCGAGCATTCCCTCGCCGCGCAGCGTGTTGCCGCCCGCGATGTGGCGGTTCGCCTTTTTGCGTATCTCGTCGGATAAGATCAGAATATCGGGAATCGTGTCGTAAGAGAGCGTGCGGAGATACTCCTCCACCATCGTATCCAGTTTGCGGAACTCGGGCATCTGCTTGACGCTCATGATACCGCTCAAAGCATACTGCATCTCTTCGAGGCGCTGCTCGATGGCGCTCAGCTGCATTTTGGGCGAGATCGCGTTTTCGGCGTAGGACGTCATCAAAGCCGCCACGCGTTCCGCCAAAACGTCGTAATCGATCTTTGTTTCGGTGAGTTTTTCGCTCACCTTTTCCACGATGCAATCGTAATCGACCGTTTGCAGCGCGTTGAGTTTTTCATCGAGCGTATTGAGAACCTGCAAGGGTTTGAGTCCCTCTTCGAGCGTGTTCGCATCGATGGTTTTGATGGATTCTATCTTTTCCGCCAGATCGTCGTAGATGGAGATATCCTGCTTGTAGGAATATTTCATTTCCTGCAAAATATCGTCGCGCATCTTTTCGATGTCCATGGAAAGTCCCGTGTAGAGCCCTTCGATGGCAAGGGCGTTGTCGCCTTTTCTGAAACTCGTGACCGCGTTGTCGTTTTTGGCGGGCGCGAGCGTGGCAAGTTCCTGTTCGCGCAGCGCGAGAGCCGCCTGCATTTTGAGTGCCTCTTCCTTGGCTTTGAGCGCCTCGTCGCGGGCGCGGATGGCTTCCTGTTTTTCTTTCTGTTCGCGGGAAAGTTTTTCTTCGTGCGCGGCGCGCTCTGCGCGAAGGCGCATGAGTTCCCTTTCCTTTTCGGCAAGTTCCGCTTCCTTTTTCGACAGAAGTTCGGATTTATCCTTTTCGGTGCGCGCGGCCTCGCGCGCTTTCAATTCTTCGATCTCCTTTTCTTTGACGGAAAGTTCCTTCTCTTTGGCGGCGACCGCTTCGTTCTTTTCCCGTTCGATGGCGGAAAGCAGCATTTCCCGCTGTTTTTCCAGTTCGGAAACGAGTTTTACGACCGACGAACGCTTATACCCCCCGATCTCGTCGGAATCGGCGTCCTTGTCGCCGTTCGCGCGCTTGATGCGCGAGATCTCATCCATTGTGGACAGAACGTCTTTCATTTTCGCTAAATATTTTTCCGTGGCTTTCAATTTCTCATAAGAAGTCAAGGTATTCCCGCTATTCGGATTGTTGTCAGAAAACGCCATTTTAAACCCCGCGATCGATTATTTTTTCTCCGAGAGAAAGAATATAAACTATTCCGATATCTATTTTACACTATTTTTCAAAAAAAGTAAATACTTTGCCGATTTATTTTTGACAACTTACCCGAATTTTTATACCCTTTCCGCGCAAGCAGAATTTTTTTACCCGCAAAGCGCCGATTGTCGGCCGATTTACTTGTCAAAAAATACAGTTTATTGTATAATAATTCACGATATACCCTGTTAAACAAATCTTGAAGGAGATTTTAAGATATGAGAGTTTACAATTTTTCGGCAGGCCCTTCCATGCTTCCCGCGGAGGTTCTGGAAGAGGCGCAAAGAGAGCTTCTGGATTTTGCGGGCACGGGCATGAGCGTGACCGAGATCAGCCACAGGGATAAGGCGTACTCCGCCGTCGTGGAAGAGGCGGAACGCAATTTAAGAGATCTTTTGAATATTCCCGAAGATTATTGCGTCATCTTCGTACAGGGCGGCGCGAGCCAGCAGTTCGCGGCGGTGCCCCTTAATCTGATGCACAAAGGCAAAGCCGACTACCTCGTGACGGGCAACTTCGCGAAAAAAGCGTGGCAGGAAGGCAAGATCTACGGCGCGGCGCGCGTCGCGGCCTCTTCCGAAGATAAAGTTTACACATATATCCCCGATCTCGACAAAGTGGAATTCGACGACGACGCGGACTACGTGCACTTTACCTCCAACAACACCATTTTCGGCACGCGCTTTACGAAATTTCCCGAAACCAAGGCGCCCCTCGCCTGCGATATGAGTTCCGACATCCTTTCCCGCGAGATCGACGTTTCCAAATTCGGCGTTATCTATGCGGGCGCGCAGAAAAACCTCGCCCCCGCAGGCGTGACCATCGTCATCGCGCGCAAGGACCTCATCGAAAATCCCCGTCCCGAATGCCCCACCATGCTCAAGTGGAAGACGCAGGCGGAAAACGGCAGTCTGTACAACACCCCTCCCTGCTTCTCCATCTACATGGCGAACCTCGTTCTGCGCCATCTCAAAAAACTGGGCGGCGTGAAAGAGATCAACAAGATCAACGAGTATAAAGCGGGACTCCTGTACGACTTTATCGACAACTCCTCTTTCTACTCCAACGGCGTCGTGAAAAAAGACCGCTCCATCATGAACGTTCCCTTCGTCACTCCCTCCAAAGACACGGACGAAAAGTTCGTCAAAGAGGCGAAAGCCGCGGGGCTCGTTTCCCTGAAAGGCCACAGGCTGGTGGGCGGCATGCGCGCCTCCATCTATAACGCCATGCCCGTCGAGGGCGTGAAAGCGCTTATCGAGTTCATGAAAAAGTTCGAAAGCGAGAACAAATAGGGAGAAAGATCATGGCAAATATTTTAAAACTCAACGAGATCAGCGAAGTCGCGGACAAATTTCTGCCCGCAGGCTACGTATTCGGAAAGGACGTAAAAAATCCCGACGGCATCATGCTGCGCAGTTTCAATATGCACGAATACCCTTTAAACGACGAACTTCTGGCGGTGGCACGCGCGGGCGCGGGCACCAACAATATTCCCATCGACAAGTGCACGGAAAAGGGAATCGTCGTTTTCAATACCCCCGGCGCGAACGCGAACGCGGTGAAAGAACTGGTGTTATGCGAACTTTTCCTCGGCGGGCGCAAGATCACGGACGCCATCGACTGGGTGAAAACGTTAAAGGGCGCGGAAGGCCTTTCCAAAATTGTCGAAAAGGGCAAATCGAGTTTTGTGGGACATGAGATCTCCGGCAAGACTTTGGGCGTGATCGGACTCGGCGCCATCGGCGTGAACGTGGCGAACGCGGCTGTCGGACTCGGCATGAACGTGCTCGGCTACGACCCCTATCTCTCCATCGACGGGGCTTTGCACCTCGACACGCAGGTCAAGACTTCCGACCTCGATACGCTTTTGAAAACGGCGGACTTTATCACCGTGCACGTCCCCTTCACCCCCTCGACCGCCAATATGTTCAACGCCGATACCTTTGCAAAAATGAAGGACGGCGCGGTGCTCATCAACAATTCGCGCGGCGAACTCGTAGACAACGCGGCAGTCGTCGCGGCAGTCGAGAGCGGAAAACTCGAACGCTATATCACGGACTTTCCCGCCGACCAACTGATCGGCGTCAAAAATATTATATGCGTACCCCACCTCGGCGCGTCCACACCCGAAGCGGAGGACAACTGCGCGATGATGGCGGCGAAAGAACTCGCGGAATACATCGAAAACGGAAACATCGTGCACAGCGTCAATTATCCCGACGTTTTCTCGCCCCGTTCTTCGGTGAGCCGTATGACCGTCATGCACGACAACGTAAAGGAAGTTATTTCCAAGATCACTTCCATCATCTCTGCGGCGGGCATCAATATCGCCAACCTTCTGGATAAATCCAAAGGCGACAAGGCGTATCTCATCGTCGACCTCGACGAAAAGCCTTCCGATAAAGTGATCACAGACATCGGCGCGCTCGAATTCGTGACAAGATTGAGAGTTTTATAAAAGAAAAACGAACGCCCCGCGCCGACAGACGCGGGGCTGTTTTTTACGCATAATTTCAAAACGTTTTGTCCATACTGTTGAAAAACCCAAAGGGAGTGTTTTAGTATGTCAAAAAAGAAAAAAAACAAAATAAAAACTCTGACGGATCAACAGTACAACGATTACTTGATGGCATTGAAGGACGAACGCCCCGTAATGGTGGCCGATAAAGACGGAAATCTGCACCCGCAGCATTAAAAAGAGCGGAACGCAAAAGCGTTCCGCTCTTTTTTATTCGCCTCTCGCAAACTGCGAATTATACAAATGATAGTAAAATCCTTTTTTCGCGAGCAGTTCCGCGTGCGTCCCCTGCTCGATGACGGAGCCGTGGTCCATCACCAGAATGGTATCTGCATCCAGTATGGTCGATAGGCGGTGCGCCACGATAAAACTGGTTTTGCCCTTCATGATCTTCTGAAACGCTTTCTGGATACGCATTTCCGTCATGGTGTCGATATTGCTCGTCGCTTCGTCCAATATGAGCATGGGCGGATTGACGAGCATGACGCGCGCAATGCACAACAACTGCTTTTCGCCCTGCGATACGTTCACGTTGTCGCTCAGCCGCGTATCGTACCCCTCTTCCAGATTGCGTATAAAAAAGTCGCAGTACGCCGCTTTCGCCGCTTGTTCGATCTGTTCGCGCGTCGCGTTTTCCGCGCCGTAGGAAATATTGTAAGCCACCGTTTCGCCGCTCAAAAAACTCTCCTGCAGCACCATGCCGAACAGTTTGCGGTATTCGTCCAGCGGAATGTCCTTCGCGTTGACGCCGTCCACGTAGATATTGCCCGCGTTCAGATCGTAAAAGCGCATCAAAAGATTGATGAGCGTCGTCTTGCCGCACCCCGTGGGTCCGACGACGGCGATCTTGCTGCCCGCCTTCACGTCGAGATTGAGGTTTTCGATCAGTTTTTGTTCGGGCGAATAGGAAAAACCGACGTTTTCGAGCCGGATATCGCCGCGGCAGACGGGAAGCGCGGCTTCGCCCGTCAGATCTTCGCCGGGTTCGTCGATGACTTCGAACACGCGCCCCGCGGACGCGAACGCGTTTTGCAACTGCGTGACGACGTTGGAAATTTCGTTGAACGGTTTCGTATATTGGTTGGCGTAACTGATGAACGCCGAGAGCATGCCCACGGAAAACGCGGGAAGGGTGAACGCGCCTAAAACGAGCGAATCGCCGACGGTGAGAATGCAGAAGATCGCACCCAGAACGCCCACCACCGCGCTGATGACGGCATTGACAAAACGGGTGCTGGGGTTGACGAGCGCTGAAAAGTACTGCGCTTTCCAGCCCACGTCGTACAGCCGCTGGTCGATCTCTTCGAATTTTTGCACGGAGTATTTTTCTTCGTTGAAGAGGATGACCGTCTTCTGTCCGCCCAAGAGTTCCTTGGTGTGCGCGGTCAGTTCACCCTGCACCGCCACCTGCCGTTTGTAACTCTTAAAGGTATTTTTAGCGATGAACGCCGCCACGAACATGGAAACGGGCGTTAACACGACCACTACGATCGCGATGATATAATTGATGACGAACATGACGGCGAGCGTCGCCAGAATGGTCATTACGCCCGTAAAGAGTTGCGCCACGCCCTGCAACAGGCCGTCGGAAATGACGTCCACGTCGTTGACGACGCGGCTCATCACGTCGCCCTGGGCGTGCGTATCCACGTATTTGACGCGCGCGGAAGTGATGCTGTAAAAAGCCTCGCGCCTGAGATCGCGCACAAGTTTATAACACAGCGAATTGACGCAGTTATTCAGAAATTTTTGCGAGAGCGAGGAAAAGACGACGCTGACGATAAATCCCGTCGTCATTTTCGCGACTTCCGCGAAATCCACCGCGCCCTTGCCGATCATCGCGTCGATCGCCCAGCCGTAGAGCACGGGACCGATGAGCACGCAGGCGACGTATAAAATACTGAATACGAACGCGCCCGCCACATAACCGCGATACGGCTTGACGTAGGTCAGAAGCCTGCGGGTGATCCCGCTCTTGACGCCTTTCAAACGTTTATTTTTCATGCTTCCGCCCTCGCCTGCGAATCGCAGATCTCGCGGTACACGCCGCAGTTTGCATATAATTCTTCGTGCTTTCCCCTGCCCGCAATGCGGCCGTCCTCCAAAACGAGAATTTCGTCCGCGCCGCGTATGGACGAGGCGCGCTGGGAAATGATGACCGTTGTCGTGCCTTCCAGCGCGGCGAGATTGGCGCGCACTTTGGCGTCGGTGGCAAAATCCAATGCCGAACACGAATCGTCCAAAACCAGCACGGGCGGCTTGCCCGCGACCGCGCGCGCGATGGTCAAACGCTGTTTCTGTCCGCCTGAAAAATTGCGTCCCGATTCCGCCACGGGCTGATCCAGCCCGCCCTTTTCCATGACGAAATCATAGGCGCAGGCGATCTTCAAGGCTTCCGCAAAATCCTCGTCGCTCGCCTTGTCGTTGCCCCAGAACAGGTTGGAGCGCACGGTGCCCGAAAACAGATTGCCGTTTTGCGGCACCACGCCGAAGATAAAACGCAGGCTTTCCTGCGAATAGTCCTTCACGTCGTGCCCGAACACTTTCACGCTGCCCAACGAGCAGTCGTACAGGCGCGGAAAGAGGTTCACGAGCGTGGTCTTGCCGCTGCCCGTGCCGCCGATGATCCCCAAAGTCTTTCCCTTTTCCAGAGAAAAAGAAACGTCGGTGAGCGCGTATTTATCCGTGCCCGCATAGGAAAAACTGACGTTTTCGAATTGGATCGCGGGCGCGGTGAAGTCGGGCTGCGCGTTCCCCCCGTCGCGGATACATGACTGCAGATCGAATACCTCGCTGACGCGGTTCATGGAAGCGTGCGCCTTGGTGAACAGCGAAACCATATTGGAAATGACGATCATCGCGTTGAGGATCTGCGCCATGTAACTGATGACGGCGATGATCTCGCCGCTGGTGAGCCTGCCGATATTGACTTTTACGCCGCTGACGAAGAGAATGGCGGCGATGCCTAAGTTTACGAGCGCAAACGTGAGCGGATTGAGATAGGCGGAAATGCGGCCGATGCGCATGGAATTTTGCAGCATCGCCTCAGCCGCACCGTCGAACCGCGCGCGCTCTTTGTCGCGCTTGGAAAAGGCGCGCACCACGCGGGCGCCCTCTAAATTTTCGTTGGTGATCTGCGACATTCTGTCGAGTTTTCTTTGATTGGTCGCGTAATACGGCACGCTCTTTTTCATGATGATAAAGAGGACCAGCCCCACGAGAACGGAAACGAGGGTGACCAGAAGCCCGATCTGCCAGTCCGTGATCATGCACAGCACGATGGCGCCCGCCGCGATGAAGGGAGCGCGCACGACGAGCCGCAGGATAATGGCGACCGCGCTCTGCATCTGGTTGACGTCGTTGACCACGCGCGTGACGAGCGAGGCGGAGCCGACTTTGTCGATCTCGCGATAAGACAGCGTATTGATATGCGAAAACAGGGCGTTGCGCACGTTGGTCCCGAACCCCTGCGACGCAATGGACGCGACGCGTTGGCAGAACACGGCGCACCCCAGCCCCAACGCGCCCATCGCCAGCATGACACCGCCGTATTTGAGCACGTAAGGAATGTCGCCGTTGGCGACGCCCACGTCGATAATTTGTTTCATTACGAGCGGCACCATCAGTTCGAGCGCCGCCTCGATCCATTTCAGGAGCGGCCCGAAAATGCAGTGCCATTTATATTCTTTGAGATATTTGAAATACCGTCTCACCTGTCGTCGTTCCTTTGATTATTCTCTCCTATTATAAAGAATTTTCGCGCGTTTAGCAAGCGAAAAAGGACGCCCTTTCGGGCGTCCTCTATTCGTTTTTATTATAACAGGATGCAGATGACTCCGCCGCGGCCCTCGTTGACGATGCGCGTCACCGTGCGGCGCATTTTGCGCTTCGCGTCCTCGGGCATGGCGACGACTTTGGCGTTTAAGCCTTCGCGCACCATGTCGCGGAAGGTCTTGCCGAAAAGGTCGGTCGACCACAGCGATTCGGGGTCGCTGTCGTATTTATCCAGCATACCCTTGACGAGTTCCTCGCTGCCCATCGCCGTTCCCAGAACGGGATTGACTTCGCTCTTCACTTCGATCTTCATGATATGATAACTCGCGGCGTTGCCTTTTAAACGGATGCCGCAGCCCCTGCCCTGGCGCACCATGTCGGGCGCGTCCAGAACGAGATCGCCCTCGGCGGGATTCACCACGCCGTAGCCCGTCTCTTCGGCAGCGGCAAGCGCGTTCTTGAATTTCTCGTAACAACTTTTCGCCTCTTTGAGCGATTTCACGTACCGCATGAGCGTGAAGTCGTCGGAGATCTCTTCGCCGCACTCTTCGCTGAGCGTCGAATAGAATAACCCCTCTTTCGCACTCAATTCCACTTCCGCGCGGCCTTCGCCCAATTTTAAGGAAACGGAAAGCGGATTGTTGAGCGGAGCCTCCGCCTCGAACATAGAATCGAACAGCGAACAATCGCGCATCTTGCGCACTTTACAGCACGTTTCCTTGACTTTGGCAAGAATCTCCGAAATAATGCGGCTTTCCGCGGGCAGCGCCTGCATCCACAGAGGGATTTTGAAATCGACGGTGACGACGGGGAATTCGAACAGCACTTTTTCCAGAACGCCCATCAGTTCTTCGCCGTCCGCGCGCTCGCAGTTGAGGGCGAGAACGGGCACCGCGTACTTTTCTTCGAGCGCGGCGCGCAAGATCGTGCTCTGCTCACTCTGCGGTTCGCGGCAGTTGAGGACGATGACGAAGGGCTTGCCGATGGCTTTCAGTTCGTTGACGGTGCGCTCTTCCGCAGCGATGTAGCCGCTGCGCTCGATGCCCGCCACGGAGCCGTCGCACGTGACCATGATCCCGATGGTGGAATGTTCGCGTATGACCTTCTGCGTGCCCGTTTCCGCCGCCTTGTCAAAGGGTACGGGAGTGTCGCTCCACGGGGTGGAAACAAGTCTGGGCTTTCCGTCTTCGGTGGCGCCCTGCGCCCCTTCGACCATAAAGCCGACGCAATCGATCAGACGGACGCGCACGTGCGCATTGTCCTTCACGTCGATGCCGACCGCCTCGCCGGGAACGAATTTCGGCTCTGTGGTCATCACCGTCTTGCCCTCCGCGGCCTGCGGAAGTTCGTCCGTCAGCACGGCGCGCTTATTCGCGTCCTTCACGTTCGGAACGATGAGCTGTTCGGCGAATTTTCGGATAAACGTGGATTTACCCGTACGCACGGGACCAACCACCCCCACATAGATATCGCCACCCGTGCGCCGCGCTATATCCTCGTAAATCTGATTATTGAACATAGAAAAAAGCCTCCATACACTCTTTCGATACAGTTTAGTATATGAAGGCATTTTTTTATTTAGTACGAAATTTTTTCAACTTTCCTTCTTCCCGTGCGAAAGTTTTCTGACGGAAGTGCGGTGTTCTTCGCCCGCCAAAAGCGCCACGATATTTTTGCGGTGCGCAAACCAGGTGAGAAAACAGTTGAACGCAAGAAGCATGAATACCGCGATCACATAGGGATTGTTCAGTTCCCCCGCGTAGCGGAAATAGAAGATGAGTCCCTGCGCCACGGTCAAAAGACTGACGCCGAACAGCGAGCCCATCGAGCCCCATTCGCTTTTGAATATGTATAATAGCGTGAGTACGAGTATACCGAGCGCCGCGAAAAACATCCACCAATAATCGCAGGTAAGCGCAAACCAGAACATTCCGAGCGTAGAGGCGATGCCCTTCCCGCCCTTGAATTTCATGGTGACGGGGTAGATATGCCCGACGATCACGCACACGCCGCAGACGTAGCGGGCAAGATCGGAAACGAGAAAATCCGTGCCCGCGAATACCTTTCCACGAAAAACGAAATACCCGACGAGCACCATCGCGCCGCCCTTGAACATATCGAGAAAGAGAGTCGCCGCGCCGATCTTCAATCCGAACTGACGGCTCATATTCATCGTGCCCGGGTTGCCGCTGCCCATCTTACGCACGTCCTTATGCTTGATCTTGGAGATCAGCAGCGCGAAATTGAAACACCCCACGAAGTAGGACGCAACCGCCAACACCGCAAAGATCCACCATACGTCCCGAAACAAAATTTCATTCATAACTGATTCCTCAATATCCGCCTTCCGTTTCGCTGCGCTTGCGGCAGACAATACGGATAGGAGTGCCCGAAAAGTCAAAAGAGCGGCGGAGAACGTTTTCCAGATATCTTTTATAAGAAAAATGCATCAGTTCCTCGTCGTTGACGAAGAGCACGAAAGTGGGCGGACACACGGAGGGCTGCGAACAGTAATAAATTTTCAGCCTTCTGCCGCCCGTGGCGGGCGGTTCGTTGGTGCGCACCGCGTCGAGCATCAGATCGTTGAGCGTGCCCGTCGTGATGCGGCGGTTGGCGTTTTCGAACGCCTCGCGCGCGATCTTCAAAACTTTGTCGGCGCGTTGACCCGTCTTCGCGGAAATGTAGACGGATTTAAAATAATCCATGAATTTGAGGTCGAAACGCAGTTTCTCCTCGAATTTATTGATGGTCTTGGAATCCTTTTCGATGACGTCCCACTTATTCATGACGATGACGGAGGGTTTGCCCTGTTCGTGCACGTAGCCGATGATCTTCACGTCCTGCTCGGTAAGCCCTTCGGCGCTGTCCACCACCAGAAGGCAGACGTCGGCACGGCGCACCGCGTCGAAAGCGCGCATGACGCTGTAATATTCCACGTCGTCACTCACGTTCTTCTTGCGGCGGATCCCCGCCGTGTCGATGAGCGTATATTTCTGTCCGTCGAGCGTGAATCTGGTATCGATCGCGTCGCGCGTCGTGCCCGCGATATCGGTGACGATGGAACGTTCGAATCCCAAAAGGCGGTTGACGAGGCTGCTTTTGCCCGCGTTGGGCTTGCCCACCACGGCGATCTTTAAACTTTCGGTATCCTCTTCTTCCCCATCTCCGAAATAGGTGAGCGCCTCGTCTAAAACGTCGCCGATCCCCTGCGAATGTTCGGCGGAAACCGCGAACGGCTCCCCGAGACCCAACGCGTAATATTCCGACAGTTTATCGGGCGAATAGTTATCCACCTTGTTGATGACGAGAATGACGGGTTTTTTGCTGCGGCGCAGTTTTTCCGCCACGTCGTAATCGGACGCGGTCAATTCTTCCCGCCCGTCAAGCATCAGCAAAATGACCTCTGCGGTTTCGATGGCGGTATCCGCCTGCCGCAGGATCTCTTTCCACATGACGTCCTCGCTTTTCAGTTCGATGCCGCCCGTGTCCACCACGGTGAAGTTTCTGCCGCGCCAACTCGCGTCGGCGTACAGCCTGTCGCGCGTAACGCCGGGACGGTTTTCGGTAATGGAAATTTTCCGTCCCGCGATTTTATTGAAAAGCGTGCTCTTGCCGACGTTCGGACGTCCGACGATCGCGATCAAAGGATTTGCCATGTTCTCTCCGTACTGTTTGAATTCCTATTCATTGTACCAATTTTGCGGCGGTTTGTAAAGAAAAAAGGCGGCAATGCAGCCGCCTTTTCCGTTTTATAAGGTTATTTTCCGATATTGATGTTCAGCATACCGAATACGCAGCCGAGCACATAAATCACCAGTGCAATCCAGAATACGATTTTCCAACCTTTATTCAATCCTCTGCTGAACTGATACGCGGGGAACGCGATCGCGATGAGCAAGGCGATCTTCGCCACCAGGTTGAGGATATCTCCCACGATGGAACCGTTAAACAATCCGCCGAACGTAAATGTGAACGCCGCGATGATCAGCGCGACAAACGCGCAAAGTTTCACCAAGTCCCTCTTCGCCTGTCCTTCCGTTCTTTGTTTTCTAGACATAACAAACTCCTTTTTAGTTTTAATTCTGTATTATTTTACCACGATTTATACAGCCGCGCAAGCAAATCGACGGAAATAATTTTTATTTGTCGCAGATATACACGGCGTTTTCGCCGTCGGTTTCCCGATACCGCACGAGGATGCCCTCGCGGCGGGAGGAAGGGACGCTTTTGCCCGTAAAATCCGCCTTGAAAGGAAGTTCGCGGTGCCCGCGGTCGATGAGCGCCAGAAATTTGATGCTGCGCGGCCGCCCCAATTCCAACAGCGCGGAAATAGCGGCGCGCACCGTGCGTCCCGTGTAGATCACGTCGTCGCACAGCAGCACGTTTTTGTCGGTCACGTCGAAATCGATGACGCTGTCCAGAACGCGCGCTTCGTCGGGCAGCGTTTCCAGATCGTCGCGATACAGCGTAATGTCGAACTCGCCCAAAGGCACTCTCTTGCCCTCGATCTTGTAAATTTCTTCCGCGACGCGTCGCGCCGTGGGGACGCCGCGCGTGCGTATACCGACGAGCGCGAGATTTTCCGCGCCGCCCTCCGATTCCAGAACTTCGAACGCGAGGCGGCGGAAGGTATTTTCCATGTCCGCGCCGTCCATCAGTTTTCCCTTGATCACCATGGTTTTCTCTCCGTATATCCGCCCTTTTTCAGCGTTTCCAGTACTTTTTCGAACGCTTCGGGAAGGGGCGCTTCAAAAGTCATGCGCCCGCCCGTGGCGGGATGATCGAGCGAGAGCCGCGCCGCGTGCAGCAACTGCCCCGCAAGATTGAATTTCTGTTTTTTGACGCCGTACACGGGATCGCCCACGACGGGATGCCCGATATACTGCGCGTGCACGCGTATCTGGTGCGTCCGCCCTGTTTCCAATTTGAACAGTACGAGCGTAAAGCCTCTGTCAAACCGCGTGCGCACCTCGTAATGCGTCACGGCGCGCCGCCCCTTGTCTTCGCTCACGACCGCCATTTTCACGCGGTCGGTCGGGTGCCTGCCGATGTACGTCGAGATCGTGCCTTCGTCGTCCTTGAATATCCCCTCGCACAAGGCGAGATATTCGCGCGCGCAGGTCTTTTCCGCGATCTGTTTGGAAAGGGAAAGATGCGCGCAGTCGTTTTTGGCGACGACGAGAAGCCCCGTCGTGTCCTTGTCTATGCGGTGCACGATGCCGGGACGCACGACGCCGTTGATGCCGCTCAACGAATCTAGCCGATACAAGAGCGCGTTGACGAGCGTGCCCGAAAGATTGCCGCTGCCCGCGTGCACCGTGAGCCCCTGCTGCTTATTGACGACGGCGATGTCCGCGTCCTCGTAAACGATGTCGAGGGGAATATTTTCGGGCGTCAGATCGAGCGTCTGCAAAGCGGGGATCTCTACCTCGATCGTTTCCCCGACGGCGAGCGGGCGGGAGGCTTTGACGGGCCTGCCGTCCACGACGACGCGTCCCTCGTCGATGAGTTTTTTCGCCGACGAACGGGTGATATCCATGAGTGACGCCAGTCCTACGTCCGCGCGCTCGGCGACGGTTTGTACGAGAAAAGTTTTTTTATCCATCCTGCTCGGCAGAATCGGAAACGTCCTTTTTCAAAGAACCCGCGGCGTCGTCCAGATCCCTCTTCTCCTTATCCTTTTTCCCGAAACGGAAGATCGCGTCCTCGTCGATAAACAGCAGATCGAGAATGAGCATGACCGCGCCCGCGGTGATGGCGATATCCGCAACATTGCAGTTGAAGTTGAGAAAAGAAATATTCCCGACGCTCAGCGCGATGAAATCGCGCACGCCTTCCAGAACGACGCGGTCGATAAAGTTGCCCAGCGCGCCGCAGAGAATGAGCGCCAGCGCCGTGCGCATAAAGCGGCGGCTCGGTTTGGTCTTTACGAGCAGTACCAAAAAGACGACCATGGCGACGGACGTGACCGCGATGAATACGGGGATCGCCCATTCCTTGTCGCCCAGCATGCCGAACGCCATGCCCGTATTCATAGTTTTATCCAGCGCCAGAAGGCCGGGTATGATCGTAAGTCCTTCCACGTTGAAGGCAAAGATGAGCGCTTTGCTCAACTGGTCGGCGAAAAGTACCGCAAAGATGATGATCGCGTAAGCCATATATACTCCGTTATTTATTCCTCGTCCATGAGTCCCAGTTCACGGCACAGTTTTTCTAAGTCCAGTTCCTGTTTGGGATTGAGAACGTCGTCGAGGTTGAAACCCGTATCGCTCTCCTCGGCTACGTATCGCTCGATCCGCTTTTTGGGATCGAACGGCATCTCCTCCGCGGAGGGCGGATCGTCGCCGAAAAAAGCGGTGCTTTCTCTCCCTAAAAGGGCGGCGAGATGATCTGCGAACGCCGCGTATTTCTCGCCTTCGCCCTTGGGCATGCTGTCCGCCATCTGCGCGGCGAGCCGCTTCCATTTTTCCGCAAACATTTGCAGCGTGCGAAGTTCGCATTCCGCGTTCAGGCGGTACAATTCCTTAATTTCCGAACCCTTTTCCTCGGCGTCCACGATGGCCTGTCCCACCCGTTTTTCACGCGACTGGTATTCCGCGCACGCGGCGCGCAGGTTCTTGTTTTCCACGTTCAGCCTGTCCACCCGCTCTTCCAACTGGCGGATACGCTGCTCGTATGCCGTTTTCATGCCTTCGGCGAGTTTTTCGAAATCTTTTTTGGAATAACTCTTTTTAAACATTTTTGTTCCTTATTTCCGAAATCATCTCGTTCTTGACGTTATATAATTTTTCAGACAAGTCTACTTTATAAATATGCGGATTATCCAGCCGCTTATACTCGTCCCAGAAACTTTGCTTTTCTCTCTCCGCATACGCGCACACTTCGGCAAGGCTCGGCGAAGGCGCGACGGGTTTTCCGCCTTCGATGACCTTTCGGGAAAGGCGGCGCACCGTATAATTCGTGAAGGTCGTCCGCTTCCAGGTATCCTTGGGATGGAAAATCGTGAGCGGTTCGCGCTCGTCGATCTCTTCTCCTTTCAGACAGATCAGATCCGCCTCCGCCTTCCCGCTCTCCTTATCGTAAATGCGGAACACTTCTTTGAAGGCGGGGTTCGTGATCTTATCGGAATTGTCGGAAAGTTTGATCTTGTTGATCTCGCCCCCCTCGGCGGGATAGAGCGCCGCCAGTTTATAGACGCCGCCCAGCGCGGGAAGGTCGGAACTTGTGATAAGTTTCGTGCCCACGCCCCACAGATCGATCTTCGCGCCCTGGCTTTTGAGGGAAGCGATGAGTTTTTCGTCCAGATCGCCCGAGGCGCAGATGATCGCGTCGGGATAGCCCGCTTCGTCGAGCATGCGGCGCGCCTTTTTGGAAAGGTAGGCAAGATCCCCGCTGTCGAGGCGGATGCCCTTGGGCTCGTGCCCCGCCGCGCGCAGTTCGTCGAACACGCGGATGGCGTTCGGAACGCCGCTCTTCAAAGTGTCGTAGGTGTCCACGAGCAGCAGGCAGGCGTCGGGATAAATTTCGGCATAGGCGCGGAACGCCTCGTATTCGGAGGGAAAATTCATCACCCAACTGTGCGCGTGCGTGCCCGCGACGGGAATACCGAACAGTTTGCCCGCAAGCACGTTGGACGTGGAACTGCAACCGCCGATGATCGCGGCGCGCGCGCCGTACAGCCCCGCGTCGGGCCCCTGCGCGCGGCGCAGACCGAATTCCATGACCGAGTCTTCCCCCGCCGCATACGCCACTTTGGACGCCTTGGTAGCGATCAGCGTGGCGTGGTTGACCACGTTTAAAAGCGCCGTTTCCAGAAACTGCGCCTCGCAGATGGGCGCGCGCACGGTTATGATAGGCTCTTCGGGAAAAACGAGCGTGCCTTCGGGCACCGCGTACACGTCGCCCGTAAAGCGGAATTTTTCGAGATACCGTAAAAACGTTTCGTCGAATAAACGCAGAGAGCGAAGGTATTCGATGTCCGAGGGTGTAAAGCCGATGTGCGTGATATAGTCGATCGCCTGTTCCAGCCCCGCCGCCACCGAATAGGTGATGACGGCGTTTTTACGGAAGAACAGATCGAACACTGCGACGTCCTTTTCCCGCCCGCACCGCAGATACCCGTTCATCATGGTAAGTTGATAAAGATCGGTCAGCATGGTCAGATCTTTCATGTCATTTCTCCGGATCGTCGTCGGCAGGCGGCGCGTTTGGTTTCGGTTCTTCCGTTTTTTGTTCGGAAATCTTTTTCGCCTCTTCTTCCTGTTTCATCTTTTTCAGTTGCTCTTTGGTATATAAGCGCGGCATGATCGCGAGCGGCTCTCCCGACGCGGCGCCGACGAACTTGCCGTGCTTTTTGTAATTCCAGATCAAAAGGCCGATGGCGAGAACGACTCCGCCCACCGCCATGATGATCGCCATCACCTGCGAAACGGGTATATTCGAACCGAGAATAAACTCTCCGTCGCGCAGCGGTTCCATGACGGAACGCGTCGTGCCGTAGGCGAACAGATACCCGCAAAGCGCCAGGCCGTTGGGTTTTTTGAAAAATTTCCACATGAACGTGAACAGCAACGCGAACACGATCAGATTGAGCATACTTTCGTAAAAGAAAAACGCATAGTGCCATTCCTGCAACTTATCGATGAATACTGCGAACGGAAACCATTGCAGCGCCTCGTTGGTGACGACGCCGCCGTACACTTCCTGATTGACGAAGTTGCCCCAGCGCCCGATCCCCTGCCCTAAAATGAGCGCGGGAACGACGCAGTCGGCAATGCGGAGAAAGTTCACTTTATGGAGGATACAGAAAATCGCGACGCCGACCGCTCCGCCGATCACGCCGCCGATGATGGAAAGCCCCCCGTCGCGGATACCCGAGATCCATTCGCTGATCGGGACCTGATCCGTGATACAGTAAAAGACGCGCGCGCCGATAATGGCGAGCGGGAGCACGCAGATGACCAGATCGAGCACCCAGTCCACGGGCAGATTGCGCCGTTTGAAAAGGAGGCACGCCACGCCGATCCCCAAGATCATGCCGCACACGATGATGACCGCGTAATAATATATCGCAACGCCGAAAACGGTGAAATGCGGGTTGTCGTTCGCTAATAGCGTATTCAGGTTCATATCGACCTCCTTGCCGTCTTACTTTTATTATAACATATCGCCCATGAAAATTAAAGTTATTTTATGAAAAATTTACAAGTGAAAACCAAAACCCCTGCGGAAAATTTCCGCAGGGGCGTTTTTTCGGGCGATCAAGCCTCTTCCGACTCGAACATATCCTTGCCTACGCCGCATAAGGGGCAGGTAAAATCTTCGGGAACGTCTTCCCACTTGGTGCCGGGCGCGAGACCGTTATCGGGATCGCCCGTTGCTTCGTCGTATTCGTAACCGCAGATCGAGCAAACGTATTTCGCCATAAATAAAATCTCCTTTTGAATTTTTATTGAAACCATTATAACAGAAATTATTGAAATTTCAAGCCTTTTTTCCAAATTTTCCCGTAGAACCGAACCCGCCTTCGCCCCGCGCCGTATCGGAAAGCGTTTCGCATTCGGTAAACTCCGCCCTGAGATAGGGCGCGATGACGAGTTGCGCGATGCGCTCGCCGTCCGCGATGGTGCGCGGCTCGTTCGATTGGTTGTAGAGCGCGACCATGATCTCGCCGCGGTAATCGCTGTCGATGACTCCCACCTTGTTGGCGGGCGCGAGCCCCTTTTTGCAGGCGAGGCCGCTGCGCGCGTACACGAGGCCTACGAGGTTTTCGGGGATCTCCGCGGCGATGCCCGTATGGACGAACGCCGTTTCCCCCGCGCCGATCGTGATCTCTTTGTCCGCAAGCGCGTACAGGTCTGCGCCCGCGGCACAGTCGCTGCCGTACGTGGGCGCGATCGCCCTTTCGTCCAACTTTTTGAATCTGACTAAAATTTTGTTCAAAATAATTTCTCCGTCGGATGTATTTTCAGTTTGTGCAAATGATCTATCTATATTCGCCCTGGCGGTAGAAAACCAGCCCGCCCGTTTTCAGGCACTCCTTCACGTCTAAAATGCGCTGGTTGGAAGAACCGCGGAATTGCAGTTTCAGATCCTTTTTCTCTTCCACGAACTCTCCGTCTACGAGAACGTCGATGAAAGACAGCATTTCGTCCGTCGCCTCGCAGTGCGCCCTGCCTCCCTCGCACAGATCAGAGTCGTACAGATAACCCGTGTAGCACCAGACGGTCTTTTGCGGATATTCGCGGCGTACGCGCCGTAAAAGTTTTACGAGCGCGCGCTGGTTGGCGGGTTCGAACGGTTCGCCGCCCAACAGGGACAGTCCCGCGATATAAGAGGGCGCCAAAGCCTCGACGATCTCTCGTTCGGTTTCTTCGGTAAATTCTTTGCCGAAAGAAAAATCCCACGCCTCGGCGTTGAAACAGCCCTTGCAGCGGTGCGTGCAGCCGCTGACGAACAGCGAAACGCGCACGCCCACGCCGTTCGCCACGTCGTGTTTTTTAATGGTCGCGTAATTCATACGTTCTCCTCGCGCCGACGGCGCAAAATCACAGATGCAAAACGCGCGACTTGATCTCCTTGGTCTTGCCGAGGTTCCAGAAATTTTCGCCGAGATAACCGCACGTGCGGCGCGTCACGTTCATCTTTTTGTGATCTTTGTTGTGGCAGTTGGGACATTCCCACTCATTGTCGTCGTTGATGATGATCTCCCCGTCGTAGCCGCAGACGTGGCAATAATCGCTCTTGGTATTGAATTCGGCATACTGGATGTTGTCGTAAATATATCTGACGACTTCTTCCATGGCTTCGAGGTTGTTCTGCATATTGGGGATCTCGACGTAGGAAATGCAGCCGCCCGAAGAGATGGGCTGGAATTGGCTTTCGAACGTGAATTTGGAAAAAGCGTCGATATCCTCGCGCACGTCCACGTGATAGGAATTGGTATAATACCCCTTGTCCGTCACGTCGGGTATGGTGCCGAATTTTTCCTTGTCGATGCGCGCAAAACGGTAGCAGAGCGATTCCGCGGGCGTTCCGTACAGCGCAAATCCCAGTCCCGTCGCCTTTTTCCATGCGTCCGTCTTGTCGCGCATATGCTGCATGACGCGGACGGCGAAATCCTGCCCTTCCTCTTTCGTGTGCGTGACGCCCTTCATCAGTTTGGTCAGTTCGTACAGCCCGATATAGCCGAGCGACAGCGTGGAATAGCCGCCCATCAGAAGTTTGTCGATGGGCTCGCCCTTTTCCAGCCGCGCGATGGCGCCGTACTGCCAGTGGATGGGGCTGACGTCGGACTTGGTGCCTTTGAGCGCGCGGTGGCGGCACATGAGCGCCTCGTAGCACAGATCGAGCCGCTCGTCGAACAGTTGCCAGAACTTTTTCTCGTCCCCTTTCGCCACGATGCCGATCTGCGGCAGGTTGATGCTCACGACGCCCTGATTGAAGCGTCCCTCGAATTTATACTGCCCGTTTTCGTCTTTCCAGGGGGAAAGGAAGGAGCGGCAGCCCATGGGAGCGAACACGTTGCCCTCGTAGATCTCGCGCATCTTTTTGGCGGAGATGTAGTCGGGATAGAGCCGCTTGGAAGAGCATTTGACCGCAAATTTCGTGATGTAATCGTATTTGCCGCCTTTCAGGCAGTTGAATTCGTCGAGCACGTACACGAGTTTGGGGAACGCGGGCGTAACGTAGACGCCTTTCTCGTTCTTGATGCCCTCGTAACGCTGGCGCAAAATCTCCATGACGATCATGGCGTTCTCTTCGAGATACTCGTCGTTTTCATCCAGATGCAGAAAGAGCGTGACGAAAGGCGACTGCCCGTTGGTCGTCATCAGCGTATTGATCTGATACTGAATGGTCTGTACGCCGCTTTTCAGTTCGTCCTGCACGCGGTCTTCCACGAGTTTTCCGATCGCCGCATCGGTTAGGTCGGGGCAGGTCTCGCGGTAATGCTTTTCGAATTTCACGCGGCTCTTGCGCAGATATTTGCCGAGATGACGGGTATCCACCGACTGACCGCCGTACTGAGAGCAGGCGACCGCCGCGATGATCTGCGTGACCACGGTGCAGGCGACCTGGAAACTTTTCGGGCTTTCGATCATCTTCGCATTCATCACCGTGCCGTTGTCGAGCATATCTCCGATATTGATGAGACAGCAGTTGAAAATAGGCTGCACGAAATAGTCCGCATCGTGGAAATGCAGAATACCGTCCTCGTGTGCCTTGGAAATTTTTTCGGGCAGCAGAATGCGCTTGGTGAGATCTTTGGAAACTTCGCCCGCGATCAGGTCGCGCTGCGTCGCCGCGGCGAGCGCGTTTTTATTGGAGTTTTCCTCCATCACGTCCTTATTCGCATTGCGGATCAGGCTTAAGATCGCCTCGTCCGTAGTGTTCGCCTTGCGGACGAGCGCGCGCGTATAGCGATAAATGATATAAGTTTTGGCGAGTTCGAAATGCCCCTGTTCCATCATCTTTTCTTCGATGATATCCTGGATGTCCTCGACGAGCATTCTTTTCTTTTTCTTGCTTTCGATATAGTCGAGAATGTCTTCGATCTCCTCTTTCGAAACGCGTTCGGATTTTTCCACTTCGGCGTTTGCCTTGCCGATGGCTATTGTTATTTTCGCCCTGTCGTATTCGGCAATGCTGCCGTCTCTCTTGATCACCTGCATAGTTGTCCCGTCCTTCTTGTTTTTGCATCACATATTATAATACGAAACGTAAAAAAAAACTGTTGCTAAAACAACAATTTCAAAAAAATACAATATGTAGTGTTTTGTGCGACATTTTTATTCTATATGTAGAAAACGCGATCAGTAGCGTATGATGCCGAAAGGCTTGATCTCGTTCGCCTCCGCCTCGATGGAAATGCGGTAGGAATCGCCCTTTTCGATCTTGATGGAAACGGGCCCGAGAAGGGAAAAATATCCTTCGAGCACCCGTTCCAGATCGGCGAGCACGACGGCTTCGCATTCCGCAGAAAGAGGCGACTGCTCGCGTTTGAGTATTTCGCGCGCACGCGCCGCGTTGTTGTTTAAAGCCTTCATACACCTTCCCTACAAACTCTTTTTCAGGCTCCTTCGGATACTGCCGAAAAAACCGTGATATTTATACGTCACGTTAAAGATGCGCCGCTGCCCGCGCGCAATGTTGCCCGCCAGAAGTTTGAACGCTTTCTGTGCGTCGCCGCCCGCCACGCGTTCGCCCAGAAATACGCCGTCGTCCTGCGGAACGATGCCGATAAGGGGGATTTTCAGAATGTCGGAGATCTCCTTGGGCGTCAGTATTTCGCCGTCGATGATCATATCCCCGCGCACCATGTTGATGACCAGTTCCACACTCTTCAATTTATAACTTTTGAGCACGGAGATCACCTTATCGGCGTCGCGGAGCGATGATATATGCGGCGTGGTGACGACGATCGCTTCTTCCGCGGACGCGACCGCGCGGTGAAAACCGCCCTCGATGCCCGCGGGGCAGTCGATGAGGATATAATCGAAACGCGGCGAGAGATTGTCGAGAATGAGCCGCACCGCCTGCGGCGAAACGTATTTGTCGGGTTCGCTCTTGTTCGACGCCAGAATAAATAGGTTGGCGTACTGCGGATGGCGCACGAGCGCCTGTTTGGGACGGCAACGCCCTTCGATGGCGTCCACGAGATCGTACTGGATCAGCCCTTCCACGCCGCATACCACGTCGATATTGTTGAGCCCGAAATCGGTATCGCACACGATCACGCGTTCGCCCGCAAGCGCGAGCCGTATTCCGAGGTTGGCGGCGAGCGTGGTCTTGCCCACGCCGCCTTTCCCCGATGTTATGACGATTTTTCTTGCCATATCCTGTCCTCTGCGCACTGGTAAATCTTACCGTACAGTATAACGCCCGCGCGCGGACAAAATTTGAATTTTTTCGTCGTTTTTTACCGAAAGCGGGAGTATTTATTCTTTCCCTTTCTTTTTTCGGGAGCCCCAGGTCGTCTTCATGACGATCTTATCGCACAGATACAACAGCGAAGGCAGCGCAAAGAAGATCATGACGACGGAAGAGATCGTACCCACGCCCAACAAAAGTCCCACCGTTGCGATGGAATTCTGGCTGGATATGATGCGGATGACGAAACCGCAGCACATGAGAACGGAACCCGAACTGAGAATAGTCGGCATGGCGGCGGAGACTGCGCCCGACAGCGCGTCGAATTTTTCCGATTTCTTGCGGAGCGCCACGTAATTGGAAGAGAGCAGAATGCCGTAGTCGATGGTCGCCCCCATCAAAATACAGTTGGTCACGATATAACTCATGAAAAAGATCGGGGACGAGGCGAGCGCGAACACCGACAAGAATATCCAGACCGCGCCCTGGATGACGGCGACGAGCAAAACGGGTATGGACAGCGAACGGAATATGATGAGCACGATGAGGAAAATCGAAACGATGGTGAACACGCCGATGAGGATCTGATCGCTGCCGAAGGACTGTTTGAGATCGCTTGTGGACATGATCTCCCCCGCCACGTGACCGTTGCCCTCGAACACCTCCGCGGCGAGCGCGTTGGCATATTCGGCAAAGGCGTACGTTTCCGCGCCGTCGTTCGGCACGTCTACGTTGAAGAGTACGCGCGTATAATTGTCGCCGAGGAACAATTCCGTCGCGCGGTCGATCTCTTTTTGCGATGCGGCGACTTTCGCGCGCATTCCGTCGTCCATTTTATAGAGAAGAAGGGCGTTTTTATCCATATTTTCCGAAACGAATCCCAAAAGATCGCGCGCGGCGACGGGAGACGCGGGTATATTTCCCCCGTTCATTAAAATTTTGAAGTACACGCCCGAGATCTGGTCTGCGCCCACTGCGGGTATCCCGCTCATCGACTGCATGGAATCGGCGAGCGCGGAGAGTTCCTCCGCCACCTCTACGAAGGTGTACTCGCCTTCCTTTAAAAACGTCTGATAGACAGCCGACATATCCTGCACGCTCGCAAGTTTACTGCCCAGAAAGATGCGGATGGTCGGATCGGAGAGCATAAAATCAACGAGGACGTTTCCCTCGATCGCCGAATCGGCGGGAATGCCCTGCTGCTTGCCGTACAACGCGTATACAAATTCGATCTGCTCCTTTGTAACGTCCGCAAAGCCCTCCATCGCGCCGCTCGTCAGCGTTTCGTAAAACTCTGCCGCGGTATTCTCGGAGTGCATGAGCGCGTTGACGGTATACAGCCGTTGCACGGTGAGCGCCATATCCGCGGGCAGCATTTCCTGCGTTTCGGGATCGTTTAGGACGAGTCCGTTCGCCGCCGATAAAAATTCCGTCATCGTCATTTTCAGAATTTCGGGCGCATCGTACAGATGATAGAGCGCGAACAACTGCGAAACCGTTTCCTCATCTATTTCCAGTTTTTCCGCAGCCGTTTCCACGCTGTACTCTTCGAGAACGGTATTCGTATAGGCGGAGTAGCCGACGAGCGCGGGGCGGCCGTCTTCGAAACGGTAGTTCGCCAAGCCGTCGATAAACCGCTGCTGTTTTTCCACACCCTCGTCGCTCTTATACACGAGCACGACGGTATTGCTGTTGCCGAACGTCTGAGCGATGGCGTCGTTGGCTGCGCCGCTGTCGGTAAAGGTATAGACGTTGCCCGTCTGCACGAACGCCGCCCCCGCGACGAGCGCGACGACGAGGGGCACGATCACGAGATTGCCTTTCTTCGCGACGTTTGCCAGAAAATGCGCGCGCACGGCGATATGTTCTCTCTCGCCCTTGGTTTTTTTGTTTTTCGCGCGGAGTTTGGTCTTTATTAAAATTTTATCGAAAAGAAGGATCACGCACGGAAAGAGGGTGACGGAAACGAGCGCGGAGATCACGATGCCTTTCATCAGCACCATGCCGATGTCGAAACCGATGGTAAAAGACATGAATAACAGCGCCAAGAGTCCCGCGATGGTGGTCAAAGAACTTGCGGAAACGGGTTTGATACATTCCGCGATGGAATCGCTCATCGCCCGCTTCGGGTCGGGCTGCGTTTCTCTGTTCTTATGATAGGAATGCAGAAGCATGATGCTGTAATCCATCGCCAGAGCCAACTGCAATATGGCGGCGATGGAATTGGTTATGTAGGATATGCTCCCGAAAATGATATTCGTGCCTAAATTGATCAGCACGGCGATCCCCGCCGTGGCGAGAAACAGGAGCGGTTCGAGCCAGGAACGGGTGGTCACGACCAGGATCCCGTAAGCGATACAGATGCAGATGGCGAGGATCATCGGGATCTGCCTTGTGATCGCCTCTTTCTGGCTCTGTTTCTGCGCGGCGGTGCCGCCGAATTCCGCGTCGTAACTCGCGACCGCCTCTTTGATATCGGAGATGACCTCGGCAGCCGTTTCCGAATAGTCGTCGCCCTGGATCAGTACGATATACAGCGCCTTGCCGTCCTTGAAATAGTTGGTGCTCTCCGCGTCGAACTCCACCTGGGATACGTTTTCGATCTCCGAAAGCACCGACTTGATCTCCTTCGCGGCACTCTCGTTTACGCCCGAAAGCATGACCTGCACGTTGCCCGTCAGCCCGAACTCGTCCTCCATGATATCCAGAGCGATGCGCGTTTCGGTATCTTTCGAAAGATAGTCGGAAAGATTATAATTGACTCCGATTTTCGGCAAAAAGATACAACTGACGACGAGCAGCGCCGCGCACACGGCAAAGACGACGTATTTTCCTTTGATGATCCGATCCGCTATTTTTTTCATGGAAACTCCTTATTATTGATACAGTTGAAAGTTAATTGACATTTGTAACGGATAATATTATAATAAAGATAAGAAAAAAAGTCAATGACCAATTCGGGCGCAAATGTCAAATAATTGACGTTTTGCCGACGAACGTTTCCGTACGAGAGGAGAAACATGGATCTTCGCATTCAAAAAACATACAAAGCGCTGACCGACACGTTTTTGGAACTACTCGAAGAAAAGCATTTCGAGGACATCACCGTGGAAGAGTTGTGCAGCCGCGCCATGATACGGCGCGCCACCTTTTACAAGCACTTTGCCGATAAAAACGACTTTTTCGTATTTCTCGTACGGGAGATACAGCAAAAGTTTATCGATGAAAATCTTGTCAACGCCTACGCGGCTTACTGCAACGAAGGCGCTCTCCGCTCGTTTATCGAATTTATGTGCGAACACGAAAAACTCGTAAAATCGATCTCGGAGAGCAGTATGTTCTTACTTTTGGCGGATATGATCTGCGAACAGATCGCGTTCAATATGCAACTTTCTTTCAAAGAAATACAGCGCGGGAGCGCATATTTTCCCGTACAACCGGAAATCGCGGCGCATTGCTTCGCGGGCGCGCTCGTTCAGACGGTAAAATGGTGGGTACTGCAAAAAAATAAAATATCCAAAGAGCAACTCGTGGAACAACTTTCAAAACTGTTATTTCCGCTGTTTCCCGCGCAGTCTTAACCGAAAGAGCGGCGTCCCCGACACCGCTCTTTTATTGTATGCTTTATTCCGCGTCGATGTCGATAAACGAAAATTTCGTAACGTCGAACAATCCGCGGTCGGTCAGTTTGAGTTCGGGGATGACCGCAAGGCCCAAAAAGGAAAGGCTCATGAACGCTTCGTAATCGCGGCTCACGCCCATCGCGTAGGCGCGTTCGAGCAGCGCTTCCGACGCCCCGACGAATTCTTCGGCGGAGGCGCTGCTCATCAGCCCCGCGATATCCAGCGGATAAGAATACGCCTTTTTTTTGTCGATGACCGCCATGCCGCCGCCGATGCGCTCGAGTTCCGCGACCGCCGCCGCCATATCCCCGTTATCGTCGCCGAGCACGACGATATTGTGGCTGTCGTGCGAAATGGTCAGCGCGATAGCGCCCCCTTTCAGCCCGTACCCTTCCAAAAGCGCCTTGCCGATATTGCCCGTCCTGTGATGCCGCTCCACGATGGCGAGTTTCAGAAGATCGGTGCCCTTCAACCGCACGTCGCCGTTCGCGCTCTTCACTTCGCGCACGACTTTTTCCGTCACCACGCCGCCTTTGACGATGCGCATGACGTTCGCGCGCGCGCCTTTGAGCGCGATCTTGAAATCGTCCGCCGAAACAGGCTTGATCTTGACGGTGTTTTTCACTGCGTCGGGAATATATTTTTTACAGGTAAAGAGCGGTTTCCCCTCTTTCGCGACGACTTTGCCCGCCTTGACGACCAGTTTCGCATTGAAATTTTGTAAATCGTCCACTACGACGAGGTCGGCGTCGTAAGCGGGCGCGACGGCTCCCTTGTACGGCAAGCCGTAACATTCCGCCGCGTTGAGCGTGGCGATGGTGACCGCCCGAACGGGGTCGAGCCCGCTTCTGACCGCGACGCGCAGGGCGTTGTCCAGATGCCCGTTGGCGACGAGGTCCGCCGCGTGCCTGTCGTCCGTACAGAAGAGAAAGCGGCGCATATTGTTCGCGTCCACCGCCTGACTGTTCAAAGCGGCGTTGCGCGTTGCCGAGCCTTCCCGAAGGTGCACGTACATGCCCTTTGAAACTTTTTCCCGCGCCTCTTCGGGCGTGGCGCATTCGTGGTCGGTACGGATCGCCGCCGCGATATAGCCGTTCAGTTCCCTGCCGCCCGTAGAGGGCGCGTGGCCGTCAATCACTTTTCCCGCGTCAATCGCCGCCTGCAATTTTTTCAGGACGTCCGCGTCGGTGTTGACGACGCCCGGATAATTCATGAATTCGCCCAGACCGAATACGAAATCTTCGCGGATATATTTTTCTGTATCCTCGCCCGTGATGACGGCTCCGCTCGTTTCGAAGGGCGTTGCGGGCACGCAGGAAGGCAGCATGACGTGCACTTCGAGCGGGGTGCCCGCCGAAGCCTCGGCAATATACCTCGCGCCCTCTATACCGCAGACGTTGGTGATCTCGTGCGGGTCGGCGATGACGGTCGTGGTGCCGCGCGGCAGAACGAGTTTGGAAAACTCCTCGGGCGTGAGTTGCGAACTTTCGATGTGCACGTGCGCATCGATATACCCGGGAAGGACGATTTTGCCCGAAACGTCTATTTCCTCTTCCCCCTCGTACGCGCCGAACCCGACGATCTTGCCGCCGCAGACCGCGATATCCGCCGCAGTCACCTCTCCCGTGAACACATTGACGAAACGCCCGTTTTTCAATACGAGGTCAGCCTTTCGGCGGCCCGTACCCTGCTCGATCTCATTTTTCAGCATAGCCTTTTTACCTCTCGTGAATTATGCCGTTATTATATCATATTTTCCGATTTTAGCAAAGCAAATCGCAAAAAAATAAAAGCCCCGCATTTGCGGGGCTTTCGGTCGATGATTTAGTGCGTGAACAGGAAGGTAAACAGGAAGATGAGCGAAAGGATCGCCGTAACGGGGCTGATATCCTTGTATTTACCCGTGCACAGTTTGATGATCGTGTAGGAAATGAAACCAGCCGCGATGCCGTACGAAATGGAATACGTAAAGGACATCATGGTGATGGTCAGGAACGCGGGGACAGCCGCCGCGGGGTCTTTCCAATCGATATCGACGACGTTTCTCATCATCAGAACGCCGACGTACATCAAAGCGCCCGCCGTAGCCGCGCTGGGGATGAGTTGCGCGACGGGACTGAGGAACATTGCGACTGCGAAGAAGAGCGCGACCATCAAAGAGGTAAAGCCCGTTCTGCCGCCTTCGGACACGCCCGAAGAGGATTCCACGAAGGTCGTGACGGTGGAAGTACCCAAAATAGCGCCCGTGCAGGTTGCGATGGAGTCGCAGAGCAGCGCTTTCTGGATATTTTTCACTTCGCCGTTTTCGTCGATGAGCCCGCTCTCTTTGCCGGCAGCCTGGCAGGTGCCCATCAGAGTACCGATGGTATCGAACATATCGACCATGGCGAACGCGATGAGCGCCGCGACAAAGTCGAAGATCTGATTGGCGCCGATGCCCTTGAAGCCTTCCATAAAGACTTGTCCGAAAGCCATGTTGCCGAAATCTTTGAACGCGTTCAGAGGATTATTGAACTCGATCTGGTTGAACATATCGATGCAAACCTGCGAACCCGCCGCCACGCCGATACCGGCAAACACGTAATAGAGAACGGCGCTGCCGACGATGCCGATGACCATAGCCGCTTTGACTTTCAACTTGGAAAGAATGGCAATGAGCAAAAGCGAGATGATCGAAACAACCGCCGCGATCATGGCAAGACCGTTCGACGTGAAATTTAAGACGTTAAAGGAAATGAGCGCTACTTTCGTGGATTCGTTCAAAACCACCAAGCCCGCATTCTGCATGCCGACAAAGGCGATAAAGAGGCCGATACCCGCGGGGATCGCGATACGGATCGACTGCGGCACCGCTCTGACGATGGCGCGGCGCGCACCGACGAGAGTGAGGATCAAAAACAGAACGCCCGAGCACAGCACGATAAGCAAGCCGTTGGCATACGAATATCCCATGCCTACGCAAATCGTATAGACAAAGAAAGCGTTGAGCCCCATGCCCGAAGCCTGCGCGAACGGCAGTTTCGCGAGGAACGCCATGAGCAATGTACCCACGATCGCGGAAAGCGCCGTAACGATATACATCGCGCCGAACGACACGCCCAAAACGAGTTGTCCCAATTCGTGATTTCCGGTGCTGAACGGATCGCCGAACATATTCGCGTTTACGATGAGGATATAAACCATCGTCATAAACGTGGTCAAGCCCGCTAAAATTTCGGTCTTGAAGTTGGAGCCCATCTTGCTGATGCCGAAAAAGTTATCGAGTTTGCCCTTAAATCCCGTATATACGGGAGCGGCGACGGCGTCGCCGACGGGCGCGTTCTCCGCAGGCTGTTTCTCTTCGACTTCATCGGTCTGTTGATTATCAACCATCTTAAACCTCCGTGAAAATAATAAACTATAACTATTTTATCACAAGACCGTAACAAACGCAATCGAATGAACACATTTTTTAAAAATTTTGTCATATTGCGCCGTGACAAAAAGAGAGCGCGTTTTAATACGCGCTCTGTGTCAAATCATTATTTTTACTCTTCGCGGGAACGTTCGCAGCAGCCGCCGCAGGTACAGGCGGTCTCTTTGCCCTTCCCGTTTGAAAAGCCCGTCCGCGTGCGGAAAGAATTGAGCACCGCGAGCATCATCACGCCCACGTCAGCCAGCACCGCCACCCACAAAGGCACGATATCCAGAAGCCCTAAAACCATGAGGATCAATTTGACGGCGATGGAAAATGCGATGTTCTGCACGACCACCGCGCGGGTCTTGCGTGCGATGCGCACCGCGAGCGGTACCTTTGAAAGATCGTCGGAAACGAGCACCGCGTCCGACGCCTCGATGGCCGCGTCGCTGCCCACGCCGCCCATGGAAACGCCCGTATCCGCCTCGATGAGCACGGGCGCGTCGTTGATGCCGTCGCCGACATAGGTGAGCGAGCCCTCTTTTTTGAGTTTCGACGCGATCTCCAGTTTTTGATCGGGCAAAAGTTCGCTGTACGTTTCGTCCAGCCCCACTGCGGCCGCCACCTTTTCGGCGCGGCGGCTGTTATCGCCCGTAAGCATGACCGTACGGGAAACGCCGAGTTTTTTGAGCGCCGCGAGCGACTCCCGCGCGTTTTCTTTGATCTTGTCTTCGATCTCCAAAAACCCAAGATACTTATTATCGTACGCCGCGTACACGAGCGTGCCGTCCGCCTCCGCAGGCTCGAACGCGACGCCGTTTTCCGCGAGAAGTTTGGCGTTGCCGACGAGCGCGGTCTTGTCGTTTATCCTGCACTTTATCCCGCGCCCCGAAATTTCGAAGACGTCCTCCGCCTCGCCCAAGGGAGCGATCCCCGCAAAAGCGCGCGCCAAAGGATGCGAGGATTTTTGTTCGGCGGCCGCGGCGACGGCAAGCAGAAATTCGCGTTCCCCCTCCTTTACGGGATGCGCGGCGGAGACGCAGAAGTCGCCCAGCGTCAGCGTGCCCGTCTTGTCGAACGCGGCGATCTTCGTGCGGGCGAGCGTGTCTAAGGAGGTGGAACCTTTGACCAGTATCCCGTGTTTCGCCGCAAAGCCGATGCCGCTGAAATAGGAGAGCGGCACGGATATGACCAATGCGCAGGGGCAGGAAATAACCAAAAAGACGAGCGCGCGGTAGACCCAGTCGCCGAAATCGGCGTAATGATTGCCCGTAAACAGGGGGACGAGAAACGCCACCACGGCAGCCGCCAGACAGACGACGGGCGTATAGATCTTTGCGAATTTCGTAATGAATTTTTCGGGTTTCGCCTTCTTTGCCGTGGAATTTTCCACAAGGTCTAAAATTTTGGCGACCGTGCTGTCGCTGTACGCCTTTTCGGCGCGCACTTCGATGACGCCGCCCGCGTTGATGCTGCCGCCCAAAACGGCGTCGCCCTCCGAAACGTCCGCAAACGCAGCCTCGCCGCTGAGCGATTTGACGTCCAGCGCCGTCCTGCCTTTGACGACTACCCCGTCCACCGCGATCTTTTCGCCCGCTTTTACGAGCATCACGTCCCCGATCTCTATTTGTTCGGGCGTTACGGTCTTCTGCCCGTTTTCGGTTAAAACGGTGGCGCTCTCGCTCTTTAAGTCCATCAGGTCGGCAATGGACTTGCGGGAGGCGCCCACCACGATGCTCTGCAGCAGTTCGCCCAAGCGGTACAGCAACATGACCTCGATCGCCTCGGCGTATTGCGCCAGACAGATCGCACCGATCGAAGCGATGGTCATGAGAAAGTTTTCATCGAAAATGCGCCCGTGCGCAAGATTTTTCACGGTCGTCCACACGATGGACGCGGCGACCGACGCGTAGGAAAGCGCATACAGCACGTACAGCGCGACGGAATAGCGTTCGGGAATGAAAAACGTCGCCAACAGAAGCGCCGCCGAAAACGCGATACAGAGGATGTCCGCCCGATAGGTCTTCCAGACGTTCGGTTTTGCCGCACGCAGCGGCTCTTCTATGACTTTCACCTCTTCGAAATTCGACGCCACCCGTTTAACTTTTTCCAGCGTTTCTTCATCGTCGCATTCGAGCGACAGCCGCTGTTTCATAAAATCCACGGAGGCGGAGCGCACGCCCCGCACGCGGCGGATCTCCTCTTCCAGTTCGAGCGCGCACGCCGCGCAGTCCAGTCCGGAAAGTTGTATGTGTTTCTGCATAAAATACTCCTCGTTCAGCAAGAAAGATGCTCGCGGCTCATTTCAATGATTTTCGCCACGTGTTCGTCCGCAAGGGAATATAAAATATTTTTTCCGTCGCGGCGGGATTTGATGATACGGCTGTCGCGCAATATCCGCAGTTGATGCGATACCGCGCTCTGCTGTCCTTCCACCGCCTCCGCGATGTGATACACGCACATTTCCCCTTCCGCCAAGGCGAGAAGGATCTTCATGCGCGAAGGTTCGCCCAACGCTTTGAACGCCGCGCACATCGTCGCCACGTCCTCCTCCGAGGGCATACTGCACCGCACCTTTTGCACGGACGCTTCATGTTCGCAGCGGCTCCTTTCGTCGTCCGCCATGCTCTTATCTTGCTCGATTTCTTTTATTTCCATAACGATTCTCCTCTCTTATATAAACTTAACTTCGGTTTACACATGAATAACTATTCATATAATAATATATTCATAATTATTTGTCAAGCGTTCCGAATAAAAAATTTATTTTTTCATAAAAAAAAGCGTTCCGCAAAAACGAAACGCTTATGATGCAGTTTATTCAGTCCCAACGCTCCGATTCCACGGCGGCGCAGAGCAGATGATACAGAGGCAGATGCAGTTCCTGCACGCGGTAGGTTTCCGCAGCGGGCACGTTTAAAAGCAGGTCGCATTCTTCTTTGAGCGCGCCGCCGCTTTGTCCAGTCATCGCGACGGTAAAGACGCCCTTTCTTTTTGCGACGCGCACGGCGCGAAGAACGCCCGCCGAGTTGCCCGAAGTGGAAAGCCCGATGAGCACGTCGCCCGCGCAGCCCAGACCGTACACCTGCTGCGCGAAGATCCATTCGCCGCCGATATCATTTAGAACGGCCGTCGCAAGCGGAGAACTTTCCCCCAGGCACAGAGCGGGCACGGCGCCCTCCAATTTTCCGTAAACGGTCTCATCCCCGTCGGAGAGCGCAACGGGGCGTTTTTTCAGAAACGATTTCATCAGTTCGCCCACGATATGGCCGCTGTCGGAAAAACTGCCGCCGTTGCCGCAAGTCATGATCTTATTCGGCAGATAGACCCCCGCCATCTTTTCGACGGCAAGGCACGCGCGATCGAAAAGATAGGACATTTCGGGGTGCTCTTTGAAAAACTTTTCGATGAGACGATGCGTCGTTTCTTTCATTTAATCCTCCTGTCCGTCGGACTCGCCGACCAGATTCGCCGAGGCGAGAATTTCCACGTTCCCGATCTTCGACGTCACGATTTTGATTATTTTCTTTTTGATGGAGCCCTCTTCCACGATCTTTTGCAGCCGCGCGGCAAAGATCTCTTCAAACCGATAGACAATCTCACCCGCGAATACGACCGCGTCCAGCGCAAACGAGTTGACCGCGTTGACGAGCAGGCGGCCGAGGTACAGCGTTTCCCGCCCGACAGCCTCCTTGCAGAGCGCGTCGTCTGCGAGGTACCCGTCGGCGATCCCCTCCCACGAACGATACGGGCAGCCGAGGCTCTGCGCATAGCGCAGGAGCGCTTTCATCGAGGCGTACAACTCCGCGCAGCCGAAATTGCCGCAACTGCATTTTTCGCCGTCCGAACGAAGGGAGGTGTGGCCGAATTCGCAGTCGAACCCCACGACGCGCCCGCCAGCATAGAGCATGACGCCGCTTCCGAGCCCCGAATCGACGATCAGTTCCATAAAACTGACGCCGCGCACATCGGGATTGTAGAAAGGTTCCGCCTGTGCCGCTGCGTTGGAATTGTTATCGAGACATACCGGACAGGAAAACGCGTCTTCGAAATATTTTCGGACGGGGAAATCATTCCACGCGGAGAGATTCGGGACTTTCAAAAGCGCGCCGCTCTCTCTGGAAAGCGGCCCCGGCATGGTGACGCCGATGCCGAGGAAGACGCCTTCCGCCCCCTCTTTCATCGCCCGTATTATTTCGCAGATCTCTCCGAGGACTTCCGTCGGCGCAAGATCGGCCGAAATTTCTTTCCGAAAGGAACGTATGATCTTGCCCCCGAAATCGACCAGGCCCAGCGTGTACGCCTCGCGCGAGATATTCAGCCCGATTCGGTGCCCGTAGCCGCCGCGCGTACGCAGCCCCACGGATCTGCGCCCAACCGCCGAAGGATTTTTGTCGCCCTCTTCGAGCATGCCGAGACGCAGGCACTCGTCCACGATCAGCGAGACCGCGGCGCGCGTGAGCCCCGTCCTTTTGGCAAGTTCCGCGCGGGAACAGCCCGTCTGCCGTATAAGCCGCAATATTTCCGCGCGGTTGCGCTTTTTCATCCGCGATGCGTTCAACGTGTTTTCCATTTCCTTTATTATACCCCGCGCGGAAAAATTTGTCAATCAAATAAAATTATTTGTTAATTCGATTTACAAATGAAAAAATTAGCGTTATACTATATTTGTCAAATCATTTAATTATCGAGGAAACAATGCAGATATTTCAAAAAGGTTTCAACTATTCGCAGGACGGTCCGGGCAATCGGCTGGTGTATCATCTGACGGGCTGCAATATGCGCTGCCCGTGGTGTTCCAACCCCGAGTGCATGGAAACGGGCGTAGAAAATCCGTCGCCCGAAGAAATTTATTCGGAGACGCTCTCCTGCCGCGCGCTGTTTTTCGACGGCGGCGGCGTGACCTTTACGGGCGGGGAGCCGACTTTGCAGTTCGAAGAATTAAAAACGGCTCTGATTCTTTTAAAAAAAGCGGGGATCTCCACCGCGATCGAGAGCAACGCGACGCACCCGCGCCTTGCCGAACTTTTTCCCCTTCTCGACGCTTTGATCCTCGATTTCAAGCACTGGGACGACGGGGCGCACTTTGCGGCGACCGGACAGCATAACCGCGCGGTGAAAGAAAATCTTTGCGCCGCGTTTTCCCTGCACCCGAATCTGCTCGTCCGCACGGTGCTGATCAAAGGTTTCAACGACACGCAAAACGACGCGGAGGCGTTCGCCGCGTTTTATCGGAAAAACGGCGGCGAACGGGCGAAATTCGAGTTTTTGCCCTATCACGAGTACGGAAAGGCAAAGTGGAAAAAATGCGGGCGCGAATACGCCGTGACCGACGCGTTCGTGTCCGAACAGACGGTGCAGACTTACGCCGAAATCTATCGGCAAAATCATTTGAACGTCGTAAAGACGTAAAGGAGAAAGATATGCAGAAGGATAGCGTTTATACGGACAAAATCCTGGACGAAAAGGCGCGAAGGCTGTTCGCGAACGAGCGCAAGATCAAAAGGCTGGACGGATGGTTTCTGATCCGCGAGATCAGCGAAGAATACGAAAGCGCGCACCCTTTTATCCCCGCGGCGCTGAGAAAAGCGCGCGCGCTTTTGCGGGTATGCGAACGCATTCCCCTCTCGCTCGACGAAAACGCGGTGTTCGCGGGCACCCAGAGGGACGCGTTCGCCAAGAGTTACGCGCTCATCAATCCCAACTTCAAAGTGAGCACTTTCAACGGCTACTGCGACCCTGCCGCGGTATTTCGCGACATCGAGCCGAACGAGGAATTTACCGAGGAGCGCATCGACAAGGTACGCCGCTTATCAGAACGGAGCGAATACGTCCGACGGCTGAAAATAGTGTACGAAGAGGCGGAAAACGATACGCGCGAGGCGGCGTATTTCGTCGAACAGGTGACGGGGCATCTCGTGCCCGACTTTCGCCCCGCCCTGCGGCGCGGCACGCACGCCCTGCGCGAGGCGGCGGAAAATGCGGCAAAAGAGTGCGCGGACGCGGAGAAAAAGACCGTGTTCGAGGCGATGGATATAGCGCTCTCCTGCGCGGAAGTACTTGCAAAGAGGTACGCGGAACTTGCCAGACGGCAGCAAAAAACCGCGGACGGACAGCGCAGAGAAGAACTCGCCCTCCTCATACGCACGTTGGAAAAAGTGCCCGCGCGCGGGGCGGAGAATTTATTTGAGGCGCTGCAAAGTTTTATCTTATTGTGGCAGGTCATGTGCATGGAGCAGGCGCCCAATCCGTTCGCCTTTTCCGTGGGCAACGCGGACCGCATTTTCGAACCTTTCCGCGCCATGGAAAACACGCCGCGCGAAACGGCGGCGGGGCTGTTCAAACATCTGCTCGTCTTTTTCAACGTGGGCGACCGAAGTTGGGCGATCTCGCAGAATCTGATCGTCGGCGGCAAAAGCGCCGACGGGCGGGATCTGACGAATTTAACCTCTTACGCCCTGCTCGACGCTTATTACGAAATGAACCTGCCCCAGCCCATTCTTTCCGTCAAAGTGCACGGCGGCACGCCCGACGAACTGTATCGGGAAATGGGGAAATTCTTCTTCACGCCCGGCTGCCTTACACCGTCCGTATTCAACGACGATTCGCTCTTTCCCGTCTTAAAAAGCCGCGGCGCGGACGAAGAAGATCTGGAAAATTACGCGGTGGCGGGCTGTCAGGAACCGCTGATTTCGGGAAAAGACAACGGAAACACCACCAACAGTTGGCTCAATCTGGCAAAGATCCTCGAACTGACGCTCACGGACGGCGTTTCGCTCATCAGCGGCGCCGAGATCGGCGAAAAAAGCGGCAAAAGCGCGAAAGAGATCCTGCAAAACGTACGCGCGCTGTTTTACGAAAACGTCGAAAAGTTCGTATCGCGCATGGTGAAAGCCGCAAACGGCGCGACGGAGGCGGTCGCCGCCCTGCCCGTCCCCTTTCTCTCCTCCTTTCTCGGCGGCATGGAAAGCGGCGTCGACGCGCGCGACGTGCGGCGCCAGGGCACCAAATACAACGGCAGCGGTTGCCTGATCCACGGGCTCGCGGTGGTCGCGGATTCCTTCATCGCCATAGACGAACTTTTAAAAGACTATCCGAACGAAAGCGAACGGCTGATCAACGCTCTGAAAAACAATTTCGAAGGGGACGAACCGCTGCGGGAATACCTTCTTTCCCGCCCCAAATACGGCAACAATCTGGACGCGCCCGACAAGGAGGCGGCCGAGATCTCGGACAAGATCTCACGCCTCGTCGCCGCGCAAAGAAACCTTTTGAACAATCCTTTCCGCCCTGATTGGAGCAGTCCGTCCACCCACCTTTTGTACGGTTATTGGGTGGGCGCGACGCCCGACGGGCGCAAGGCGCGCGAAATGCTCGGCTACGGCGTCGATCCGCTGTACGGCGAAGCGACCAACGGTCTGGGGTTCCGCCTGCTCTCGACAATGAAACTGCCCTTTGAGCGATTTGTCGGCGGCTACGCTTCCCATCTCGGTCTGGATCCCCGCTATTTTACGGGAAAAACGATGGAAGAAAAGGGTCTGGAATTTAAGAAAAAGATTTTCGGTCCCCTGTTTTTCAGCGCCGATAAAGGCAAACCCGCGCCGTTTTACGTATATTTCAACGTGACTACTCCCGAAATGCTGCGAAAAGTGCTCGAACAGCCGCAAATTTACGCACCGAGCGGCGTGTATATCGTGCGCATTCACGGTACGTTCGTCAATTTTCTCGACTTGTCGCCCGAGATACAGCAGGATATCATCCGACGGCTGGACCTCGGTTCGACGACCTGTTAGGAGGCGGCATGAAGATCATCGGTATCGACGTGGGCACCACTACCGTGTGCGGCGCGGCGCTCGACGCGGACAGCGGAACTCTTTTGAGGGCGATCACGCTTGCCAACGACAGCGCCCTTCCCGCACGCCCTTTCGAACGGTTGCAGGACCCGCGGCGCATTTTCGAAATATGCAAGAAGTTGTACGGGGCGCTGCTCGCCGAATTTCCCGACGCGGCCGCCGTGGGGCTGACGGGGCAGATGCATGGCATGCTCTATCTCGACGGCAAGGGCGAGCCGCTCTCGCCCCTCTACACCTGGCAGGACGAGCGCGGGGAACGGTTGTTCGCGCGCGGCGAATCCTACGCGCAAGCCCTGACGCGGACGACCGGCCGTCGCATGGCGTCGGGCTACGGGCTGACGACGCTCTTTTACAATGAAATAAACCGACTTACGCCCGCGGGCGCGGCAAAAATCTGCACGATACACGATTTCGTCGCCATGAAACTCTGCGGCGCGTTCGCACCCGTCGCGCACGTTTCCGACGCCGCGAGTTTCGGTCTGTTCGATCTCGATCATCTCCGTTTCGATCTCGGCGCGGCGGAACGCGCAGATCTGCCCGTTTCCTTTCTGCCCGAAACGGCTTGCGGCTTAAAGATCATCGGCCGCACGGCGGAAAACGTCGCGGTGTGCGTCGCCGTCGGCGATAATCAGGCGAGCGTCCTCGCCTCCGTTACAAAGGACTCGGCGCTCGTGAACGTGGGCACGGGGAGCCAGGTTTCCGTCGTTTCGGATTGTTATCTGCCCGAGAGCGGCGCGGAATTCCGCCCCTATTTCGAGGGCAAATATTTAATGACGGGTTCGTCGCTCGCAGGCGGGTACGCCTATTCCCTTCTCAGAGATTTCTTCGCCGAAACGCTGAAAATGTTTTCGCTCTCCCTGCCCGATGACGCGTACGAACGCATGAACGGAGGCGCGAGGGAGGCGATGCGCGCGCCGCGCAAGGTCGAGTGCGCGCCCTGTTTTTGCGGCACGCGCGAAAACCCCGCGCTGCGGGCGTCCTACGCGAATATCGGCGCGCAGGAATTTACGCCGCAGCAGTTCGCGCTTGCAACGCTTTCGGGCATATGCGAGGAACTGTATCGGGCGTTTCGCCGCTTTCCGCTCGAAAGAGCGCCGCAAACTTTGGTGGGTTCGGGAAACGGCATCCGAAAAAACGCGCTTTTGGCGCAACTCGTTGCCGAACGCTTTTCCCTGCCCCTTTTAATCCCCCTATACGAAGAGGAAGCGGCTGTCGGCGCGGCGCTCTGCGCCCTGTCCGCGCTGGAAAATACGCCCCTTTCCGATCTGAGCAACATGATACGCTATCGAGGAGAACGATGATGGAAGATACAAAACTCTGTACGCGCCCCCTGTTTTTCGAGCGCAACCGCGTGAGCCGCGTGTACCGCGGCGGACTTTTATTCCACGACTTTTTCGGCGACGAGCCGAAGGATTCCCGCAAACCCGAAGAATGGGTGGGAAGCCTTGTGCGTGCGATGGACAAAGAGGACGGCGAAGGTCTGTCCGTCGTGCGCGGCGAAAACGTTTCCTTTGCGGAACTTGCCGCACGCCGTCCCGAACTGCTGTTCGGAGAAAACAACCGTTTCAACGTGCTCGTGAAGGTGCTCGACAGCGCCGAACGGCTGCCCGTGCAGACGCACCCCGACAGGGCGTTTTCGGAAAAATATCTAAATAGCACGTTCGGCAAGACGGAAATGTGGCTGATCCTGAAAACGCGTCCCGAAGCGTGCATTTATCTCGGGTTCGGGCGCGAAATTTCCAAAGAGAGATTTTCCGAACTCGCGGAGGAAACGAAAACAGCCCCCGACGCGATGCTCCCCTATCTGAACCGCGTAGAGGTACGAGAGGGCGACGTCTATCTCATACCCGCGCGCACGGTGCACGCCATCGGCGCGGGATGTTTGATCCTCGAAGTGCAGGAGCCGACCGATTTTACCATCCAGCCCGAATATTGGTGCGGCGACTATCTTTTAAACGAGCGGGAAATGTATCTGGGACTGCAAAAAGACGAGGCGCTCGACTGTTTCGACTTCGATAAATGCGGGACCGACGTCGCGCTGCGCGCGAAAAAACGCCCGAAAATCATCCGAAAAACAAATGCCGCGCTTTGGGAATCTTTGATCGGCGAAAAAGACACGCCCTGTTTTTCGGTAGAGCGCCTGTCGGTCACGCGGGGAAAAGAAACGCTCGGCCGCGCGCCCGCCCTGTGCGTCGTCCTCGAAGGCGATGGCATGATTCAGGGCGAAAATTACGGCGAACAACTGAAAAGAGGCGATTATTTCTTTTTGCCCGCCTGCGCCGCGGATAAATATTTTATTTCTTCGGAAAGTTCTATACAGATCGCCGTATGTAAAAACTGAAAAAGCCCCGTACCGACATTTCGGTACGGGGCTTTTCGTTATGCGATTTTATATGCGTAATTGAGCCTGCCGAGGGGCGCGCTGTCGCCCGAATAGTAGAAATCGTCGATATCTCCGAATTTTTGCAGATTGTCGGTCGCCTTGACGCCGACGACGGTATGCTCCCTGACGCCGAGCAAGGAGAGCGGGATTTGGTAAAGCACGGTCTTATCGGAAACCGAACAGACCGCGTTTCCGACGGCGCTCGCCGCACTGCCGACGCCCGTGAATTTCTCCACGCGCGCGCTGTTGCCTTCCATACCGCGGCCGACGACGAAATCGTAATTCTCCCAGCCCTTCCCGCCGCAGGAAAGATAGACGTTCATCCAGTTTTCGTCGTTTCCCGCGCGCTCGGTGATTTTCTCCTTGCAAATCACGGCGACGTACAGATTATTTTCGTCGTTGCCGATCGAAACTTTTACGATATTGTTGCGGTCGGTGCGGTCAGTATAATCGTAAATATCGCCTACCGAAAAGGACGTGCGCGGCGCGGCGTCCGCGCCGACGTCGCAAAACACGGCGGGAAGCGCGGAAACGTCTGCGGCGGAAGCGACGGACGCCTTTTCGAAGAGCGCCACGTTATCGGTATTGTTTACCGATTTCCCCTTGAAATTGCGCACGTTGCGGGCGATCTGCATATAGTAGTTGTCGCCGTAGCCGCCCTTCATCATCTCCGCATCGCGCGAAAAAGCGCAGTTGAACAGGTCGTTGAACACCGCATACGAAGTGGAGTAACTGATCTTGGGCGCCGCCCACTCGTTCCAGCCCGTGATCGTGACCATGTTCAGATCGTCTTTCGCGTTTAAAGCGTTTTTCCACTGAAACTCGAAATTGGTGCCCGCAAGCACGTTGTCGGGATCGACGCCGTATTCGTTCGGTTCGTTCTCCGTCCAGCCCCGCGCGCGGTATGCGTAACTGTGCCCGCCCTTCAAACTGTCGAGATAACTCGTGCTCGACCAGGAGCGCACGTGCTGCGCGACGGAAACATTCATCGTGCCGCCGTGATTCGGCTGGCTCGTGCCCGCCTCGTTCCATTCGATCCAAGGAAAAGAGTTTTCGTCCGCGGAGTCCGAAGGCCACTGCATCTCTTTGAGCCACAGATTTTTTTGGATCTTTTCGTCCGTGACCTTGGAAAAATGCCCGACGACCATAGGTTTATACGCGGGATTGATCTCCCTGTCGCCGCGGAACCAACAGGTTTTGTATTTGGAATCGGTGTACCAGTTTTCGTAGAGCGAGGAAACTTTCGCCGCGCTGTCCGACTCGTTGTCGGGCAGCATAAAGGTGAGAAGGGGCACGTTTTCATACCCTTCTTCCTGCAATTCCAGAATGACTTTCAAAATCGCCTGCACGGCAGTCGAATATTCGTAGGTGGAATTGGAATAATCCAGATACAGAAAATCGATGCCCGCCTGCATGAATAACTCCATATGGCGGCGTATCACCCACTCGTCCTCCGACTTATAGTAGCCGTAGAGCGGCTCGCCCCAGTAATGAAAGGAAGTGTACGGGCTGATCTCCGCATCGTACGCGGCGCTGTCGGGAAGGGCGAAGAGCGGGTTGTTCTCCGTTTCGCTGCCGTATCGTTCCAACAATTTGGAAATGTCGTAAATCTTGTTATGACCGCTCGCGCCGAGGTTGACGAAATAGAAGATGCCGACGTATTTGTTTTCGACGCCCGCGGTCGGCTCGACGCGCCTGCCGAGACTGTCCGTTCCCATGAGTTGCGAATAGGTGAATTCCTCTTCGGAAAGCGCAGCCAGCATTTCGTTGAGTTCTTTTTGCTCCGCGGATATCTGACCGCCCGGCGGATCGTCGCCGCCGCCCGACGGCGCGCAGCCGCACAGCCCCGCAGCGAGCAGCGCCGAAAGAATTAAGGCAAGAAATTTTTTCATGGATCTCCCTCCCTGATTCATGCGATCTTATACGCGTAATTGAGCCGCCCCATCGGCGCGCTGTCTCCGTGCGTGTAAAATTCGTCCGCGTCGCACAGTTTCTGCAAATTATCCGTTGCTTTCACGCCGATCGTCGTCTTTGACGTTACGCCCAAAAGGTTTAAGGGAATGCTGTAAACGACGGTGTTGCCCGAAACGGCAAAATTTGCCTCGCCCTTGTCCGTCGCTTTTCCGTCCGCGGAGAGCGACTGCACGCTCGCTTTCTTTCCGTGAAACGAGCGCCCCACGATAAAGTCGTAACCCTGCCAGCCCGCGCCGCCGCAGGACAGGTACAGATTCATCCAGTTTTCGTCCTTGCCGTTATATTCTTCGATATCGCTCTTGCAGGTGACGGCAACGTACAGATTTTGCGCATCGTTTGCGATTTTGAGCGATTCGATGTCGTTGCGGGCGGTATCGTCCTCGTACACGAGCGACGGATCGACCGACTGATAGTTCCGCGCGATCGTGGAAACGCCCAGATCGAGGTATTTGCGCGAAACTTTATCCCAGGAAGAAAGATCGTCGATATCGATGGAGGTCTGTTCGAAGAGCGCCACGTTGTCGCTTTCCTCGACGGTGATGCCCTTGAATCTGCGGATATTCTCCACGAGTTGCATATAATAATTGTCCCCGTAGCCGCCCGCCATCATTTCCGCGTCGCGCGAGTACGCCATGTTGAAACTGTCCACGTACATACCGCGGTCGGATACGGAACTTGCGGGATCGTCGGGCGGAAGTTTGCGCACGATCCACTCGTTCCAGCCCGTGACGGTGACCATGTTCACTTCCGTTTCCGATTCGAACATGTTGTTCCATTGATAATCGAAATTATCGCCGCGCAGCACGCTCTCGTCGTCCGCGCCGTGGTCGAGGCCCAATTCGGGTTTCCAACCGCGCGCGCGGTAATCGGCTTTGGGATTGAAATACGCCTCGCTGGAAGCCTCTCCTCCCTGCGATACGGAAACGTTCATGATGCCGTTATGGTTTTTCTGATATACGTTCCAGTCCATCCAGGGGATGGCGTCGGCGTTGAATATCTGACCTGGCCATTGTATATATTTCAGCCAGAACATATCCTTGTATTCCTCTTCGCAATTCGACCAGTTGCCCACGAGCAGAGGCTTTTGCGAGGGGTTCATCGTTTCGTCCGCGCGGAACCAGCAGGATTCGTATTTTTTCAAATTGCTGCCGCTGAAATACGTGGATACCACGCTCGCCATCGTATATGCCGCGCCGCCCGGATCCATGCCGCTCAAAAAGAACGTGACCTGCGGCACGTCGTAACCCTCTTTCTGCATATCTAAAATTGCGTCCAGAAGGGCTTTCGTCGCCTCGGGATAAATAATGTTATTCGTGTAATCCAGATACAGAAAATCGATATCCGCATAGGCGAAAAGTTCCAGATGTTTTCTCAAAACCCAGGGATCTTCGCTGCAATAATAGCCGTAGAGCGGTTCGCCCCAATAGTGCGCCAATTCTTCGGGACTGAGCGAAGGGTCGTAGTATTCGCTGGTCGGCCCCGTCGAGATCGCGGTGATGGGACTGGTGTAGACGGTCCTGTCGGGAAACTGTTCCAACAGTTTGGTGATGTCGTAAATTTTATCCGTGTGGTAGCCGTTGGCGACAAAATAGAACATACCGACGTATTTTTCGTTCTGTCCCGCGGTCGCGCTCACCTTGCGCCCCAGGGCGTCCGTGCCGTTCATCTGCGCAAGCGTAAACTGTTCGTCGTCCAGTGTCGAAAGCGCGTCGTTGACCTCTTTCTGCGTATCCTTTGCAGGCGCAGGCGGCTCGGGAGAACCCGAACCGTCGCATCCGAACAAAGATAAAGCCATGATCAGCGCAAAGAAAAACGCGGCGCATTTTTTGAAAATTCTCATCTTACCTCCTATCCTTTAAGACCGCCGATCTTGATGCCCCCGATCATCTGTTTCTGGAAGATCAGATAGAGCGCCATCGGCAGGAACGTCATACATACCGCCATCGCCATTTTCGCGTTGGAGAAGATCGCCGCGGCGCCCGAAGAACTGAACTGTTTATAGAAGGCGACCGCAATGGTCATCTTTTCCAGCGTCGTTAAATAAATGAGCGGCCCCTGAAAATCCGACCAACGCCCGATGACTGTGCTGATGCCGATAAACAGCAGCACGTTTTTACACATCGGCAGCATGATATACAGGAAAATCTGGAACATATTCGCGCCGTCGATGGTGGCGGCGTTGTCGTAATCGCGCGGAATGGCGCGCAAAAACTGGATCATGAGGAAAATATTCATGGCGCCGCCGCCGAAAAAGGCGGTCACCCACTGCGAGGCGAGATTGTCCACCAGCCCGAACGCGTTGAACATGACGTACGTGGGCACCATGACCACCGCGCCCGGCAGCATGACCGTGCTCATCATGATCATGAACATGGCGTTCTTGCCCTTGAAATTTCGGCGCGCGAAAGGATAAGCCGCCATAAAGCCCGTAAGCGGGATAAATATTCCGTTGATGAGAACAACGATCAAGGAATTTTGAAAGTACGTCCAGTATTCCAGAAATATTTTATAATTGGAAAAATACACACCCGACTTCGGGAACAGCATGGGTGTCGGCGCGTTCGCGTCCACGAGGTTCATCAGGCTCTTGGAAACCATAAAGATATAGGGAAACAGAAGAAAGAGCGCGAGCAGGACCATCACGAAATATTTCGCGACGAGAACGATTGTTTCGCGCAATTTTTTGCGGGAACGGCTTCTTCGCAAAAACTCGTGCGATGAGATCGGAATTTCTTTCATCTTATTCGCCCTCCCCGTAATTCACCCATTTATTGGTCTTGAACATGACGAGCGTGAGCGCCGCGATGACGATGAACATCAGCCAGCCGAGCGAGCAGGCGAGTCCGTATTGGTTGCTGCCGCCGAACGCCGTTTCGTATATGCGGATACTGATAAAATACAGACAGTCGTTCGGTCCCCGCCCGACCATCGCGTAGACGTCGAACGCCTGCATCGCCGCGATGAGCGCGTTGATGAGATTGTAGAAGATCATGGGCGTGGACATGGGAATCGTGATGCGGAACAATTTGGTAAAGTACCCCGCGCCGTCCAAACTGGCCGCCTCGTACAGTTCGGGTCCGATGTTGCGAAGAGCCGCCAGCCACATGATGATATTGCCGCCGATGCCCCACACGCCCGTCAATATCAACGTGGCGAGAGCGGTGTTCTCCCCTTCCAGAAATTTACTCGTCGGGAGCCCCAGCGTCAGGAGCAGTTGATTGGCAAGCCCCGCCTCGCGGAATACGTCCGCCCAGATAAAAGACATGGCGATGCCGGGGATAATGGTGGGCATATAATAGAGAAGGCGGAATACGCCCACCCCCTTCACTTCGCGGTTGACGAGCAGCGCGACCATGAACGAGAGGACCATGCCGAGCGGGATCGAAATGATCGCCCACAAAAACGTGATCCCGAAAGAAAACGCCACGCCCTTGAACAGACCGTTTTCGCTCGGGTCGAACAGTTTCGCGAAGTTGAAAGCGCCGATCTTGGAAAAGAAAATCCCGTTATAATCGGTAAAACTGTACAAGAGCGACGAGATCACGGGATAGACCGTGAAGATGAAGAATCCCAGAATTACAGGCAGTAAAAACAGATAACAGCCGTAATCTTTTTTGAGCCATTTGAAAAACTTATTGCTGTGATTGGGTCCGCCCGCGCGCCCCGCGCGCGGCTTTGCGACCGTTTGCACCTTTTCTAACATGAAAGCCTTCCTTTAATCAATCAGCCGTTGGCAGTCTTGATATCCGACACCATTTTGTCCGCCGCCGCTTTCAGATTCCAGGGGAAGTTGGCCGTGGAGCCCGAAATACACGACTTGAACGCTTCTTCGATACGTGCGGTCACGTACGCCTGCGCGGCAAAGGGCACATAGGGATAAAAGTCGTTTACTGAGCACGCGGCCTCGTCCATTTTGTAGATAAACGCGTCGTGATTGAAATCGGAACCCAGTTTTTCGGGCAGGCAGGTGCGCCAGGTCGCGGTCGGGTCGGTCAAAAGACTGGTGCGTACGGGTACGCAGTCGCCCGTTTCGGAATAGGCGTTCTGTCCCTCGATACTGACGACGTGTTTCAAAAACTGCCATGCTTCCGTTCCGTGCGCGCAATTTTTGTACATGGCATAGCCGCTGCACCCCGCGCCTACCGCGTATTCGCCGCCGAAGTTGGGCAGCGCCGCCACGCCGAGATTGTTGTTCCCGATGCCGAGGTAGGTCTGTCCGCCCATCGTTTCTTCATTCAGGATATCGCTCATGACCGCGCGCGCGTGCAGGTAAATGGGAGATTGCTGCATACGGAACTGTACGCCGTTTCTGTCGGCGCCCGTAGTCAGATCGATCGCTAAGGCGATACCTCCGACCTTTGTGTTGACCAGATCTCCCCAATATTGAATCGCCGCGGTAGTTTCGGGGCTGTCGAATACGACTTCGCCCTGTTCGTTGACGACGCTGCCGCCGAACGATTTCACCAAAGGGTAATCGAGCGAACTCCACGCGACGTTGCAGTCCACGATATAATTGCACACATCCGCATACACGGCGCCGTAATCGTTGGTTTTATCGTCGAGTTTTGCAATATTGGTGGCGAGTTTCTCGCACATCGCCTTGAATTCCTCGCCCGTCATCTCATCGGTGGGATAGTCAACCTTGGCGGCTTTGAACATTGCCTTATTATAATACATGACGACCTGGTTGTAATCGCGGGGCATCATGTACAGTTTGTCGTTTACAGAAGAAACTTTCAGCATCTGCGCATTCAGATCCTCCTCATCGATCGACTCATCCGCATCCATCAGAGATTCGAGGGGCGAAAGGATGTCAAGATCGATCCACTCGTTGATATAATTCTGGTCCAGCCAAAAAATATCGTACATATTGGCGGGATCCTTCATAGACGCAGCCGCGACGCGGCCGATCGACGCCTTGTAACCGTTCAAGTCGAGATAGGTGGGTTCCACCTTGATTTTGGGATATTTTTTCTGAAACGATCCGATAAACGCGTTCAGTGCGTTTCTGTGACTCGCAACGTCGGGCGCGGCAATTTTTAAAGTACCTTCGAAGCCGGAATCGGGATTGAGCACGATGTTGCCGAGCATCTCCTGATTCCCTTCGCCGCCTCCGCCGCCCGGACGGAAATCGCATGCGGTGAACATGCTCAGCGCAAGAATGACCGTTAAGATAACCGTAATAATTTTTTTCAAACTTTTTCTCCTTTATCGGGTGAATATGCGTTCATCCCGTCCCGCATCTCATCGGATAAACGAGAGATGCGGCGGGAATGAACGGGGGTGCGATTTTAACTTTGAACTCTTTTCTGATTATCTTGCTTTTTTCTTTTTGGCGAGCGCGACGGCCGCAACAGTCAGCAATACGACAGCCGCCGCCGCGGAAGCGGAAACAGCCGCGACGCTACCGCATCCTCTTTGATTCGCCTCCCATTTCGCATAGACGGTAACGGTATCGGATACAGCCGTGTTAAAGTCGAATTCCTTGGTGCACTCTTTGTCCGTAAACCAGCCGACGAACGTAAATCCGTCCTTTTCGGGAACTTCGGGCGCGACGAATTTATCTCCGTATGCAGCGGTCGCCGTCTTGTATTTGTTCTCGCCGTCCATAAAAGTGATGGTGTATTGGTTCGCATCGTACTTGGCATAAAGCGTCGTCGCCTGCGACACGACGGTGTTTTCAAAGTCGAACGCCTTTGTCAACGCTTCGTCTTCGAACCAGCCCGCAAACGAATGCCCCGTCTTTTCGGGTGCGGCGTCCACGTCGAACTCGTCGATGATCTCGCCCGCAAGAACGTACAGTTTTTCATTCACTTCTTTGCCGTCCGCCATAAAGGTAACGGGAACCGAAAACTTCACGGTCGCTTCGCTCGCCCCGAAAGGCATATTGAAATAATAACTCTTCTTGGTTTCGTCGTAGCCTACGGAAACTTTGGCGCCGTCTGCAAACACGCCTTCTTCCGAAAATTGATAGCCCTCCGCGGGAGTCGCGGTAAAGTACACGCGTTCGCCCGACAAAAGTCCCGTCGCCGCCTCGGCGGTATCGATGGTGAACGTTCCGTTGCTCACAGCGCCCTTGGTGACGGTCGAAACCTGCGAAGCGCGCGCGCTGAGCCAGGTTATGCGGGTGGTTTCCAATACCAGATACATTCCGTCGGGGAACATTTTCTGCGTGGCGTCCATGGTCGCAATTTCCACCCAATTGCCTTCTTTGAGTTGATAAATTTTTGTGTTGTCCGTGCCGATCGTAATTTTCAGATCAACGGGTTTCCCCTCTTCATAGGTAAAGGAATTTATTTCGGAACTGCCGCCCGTCAAAACATTGATCTTGCCCGCGCCCATCGTATCGTTTGCCTGCACTTCCGTATTGACTCTGTGACCGAATACGGCGATCGAACCAAAGTTAGTTTCATGCATCTGCCCTTGGTTGATCAAAGCGCCTGTAAGGCTGTTGAACATGCCCACGAAGAAATGTTTCTGTTCATGTTTGGGACCGTCTTTATCGTTCGCGCTCTCGTTTTTGGAATCGAGCGTGTAACTCAGATAAATATCTTTGGTCACGTCGAATTTACGCGTATTCGCGATATAGCCGACGTAATCGATATTGATGTCGGAATAACCGTCCACGGATTTCATCGCTTCCGCGCTGCCGTACTTGGAGTTGGGCGCGAGCGTCTGATTTGCCGTCAGAACGTTTCCGTCGGCGTCCTTGCCGCCCGAGCGGTTGCGGTCCCAGCCGTCGGCGTTGGGGCGAACGTATTCGTTGGCAATTTCGATATCCTTGTCTTTGATCGCAGCAATAAATGTGAGGGGGCCTTCTACCGTGACGCCGTTCGCGCCGAAGTTGACCTTTTCCGCCATCGTCGCGTCCGTGTACCAGACAAGTTCGATATTCGTATATTCGGGGAAGCCCGTGATCTGCCCGAAGGAAGGCATCATCTCTTCGGTGATCTTACCGCCGTTCTTGACGGGAACGACAGCCGTCTGCGTATTTGCGTTTTTGCCGTTAAAGCCGAGGACTTTCGCCGTTACGTTATAACCGAAAACGGCGTAAACGTCGGTCGTGCCCGTGATCGCTTTATCAAAATCGAAAGCCGTCTTGCCGTCGGGGGCGGTAAACCATCCGATAAAGGTCATTCCCTCTTTTTCGGGATCGGCGGGTTGAACAGCCTTTGCTCCGTCGTCGATATTCTGGAAGGAAAGCACCTCGTCTCCGTCCTTGAAATTAACGACCAGAACGTCTACCGTTTTTGCATACAGTGTGGTATCCGCCGTAAGCGCCGTATTGAAATCGAACGCCTGTGTCAGAGCCGCGTCCGCATACCAACCCGTTATGCGTTTGCCCGCAATGGCGATATCTTTGTCATACGCCTTGTCACCGCTCTTCAAAACGGTATCCAGCAGTTTGGTCTCGCCGTGCATATAGGAAACGGTGAAATCCCCTTTCGACACGCTGACCTGACCGCTCGTCGCGCTCGAAGGCAGCGTGAAACTATAAAATCCATCCGTGTCGATGTCTACCCGCGTTCCGCCTATGGTCACGTACGGCATACGGTCCGTACCCGACGCCAACGCAAAGCGCGTGAGCACGTTTTTAAAGACGCATATATTGTATAAATTTTCTTTATAAATATTGGAACTGCCGTCCAGAGAGATCGCATATCCCTCTTCGAATCCCGTCCAATTCCAATTATCGTCTATACCGCTGAACGTGAGGCCATGGCTCAAGTTTACGGCGATAGATTCTATGCCGTCGCCTTCGGCAACGATCGTTATGTACGCTTCCTCCGGTCCGTACCAGACCCCGAGCGTATCCGTCTCATCGTTCAGGCAGCACTGCTGATATTCGCCGCCGCCCATCGTGAAAGCTTTGGATATCCCGCTGTTCGTTTCGGGATAGCGGATCTCGCCGCCGATGGCGCTGAATTTATCGAATATGAAAGAGACGGGCTGACCCGCCGCGACCTGCTTTCCGTTGAATCCGTTGTTCACGCCGCCCGCGGCGACAAGCGACGCTCCGCCGATCTCCATGGTTCCCCAGTACATATCGACTATCGTATCGCTGTAAGTCCGCTCGCCGGTAGAAGGGTCGACCGTGGCGAGTTTTTTCGCGGAGACCACCCATTTGATATTGCCCGTACCTTTCCCTTTTATGTCCAATCGGAAAGGAATCTGATTCGATAGTTGCTTGCCCGACCCGAAAACGTCCTGAAAAGGAATTTTGACCGCCTCGGAAAAAGTGATCTTATCTCCGTTTTGCAGATCGGTGAACGTGGAATAGCCGTCGTCGCCGACAGAGTGGCCGACGTCCGCCTTCGCATCCCCGCGCGTTACCTGCGTGTTCCAGCCGTTTTCATCTACGGCTGCCGCCGATGCGCCGTCGGCAAACGTAAACATGCAAACTCCGCACATCACGCACGCGACGAAGACCGTCGCAAGCAGCGTACAAAGTTTCACCCTGAATTTAGTCATATTTTCCTCCTGTGAAGAATTTTATTATTGACTGCCCCAAAGGGCAGTTCAATTTCTTTGAATGGATTTGCCCAAAATCAAAGATTTTGGGCTTTTTTGTATACAAAAAAGAATTTCTCCGTATCTGATTCAATTATAAAACTTAAAATGAACGCGTTCCTCTCGTCTTTATGCAAACTTGTTTCAAAAATTGCGTTATTCGACGGGTTCGATCGGAACGACGCACGAACAGTCGACCGTGGCGAGTTTATCCGGGTTGTACGCCCAACGCACTGCGTTTTTCAAAACTTTTTGCACGAGCGGGTGATAAAAAGTGGGGAAAGTTTCGTGCCCGGGCTGAAAATAAAACACTTTTCCCGCGCCGCGCTCGAACGTGACGCCGCCGCGGAACACCCTTCCGCCCTGATACCAGCAGGTGAAGATCGTCCGCGAGGGTTCGGGGATCCCGAACGGCTCGCCGTACATTTCTTCTTTCGGAAGATCGATATAGGCAGGCAATCCCTTGGCGATGGGATGTCCCGGCGCGCAGACCCAAAGGCGCTCGCGCTCGCCGTCCTCGCCCCAGCAAAGTTGGCCGCTCGCGCCGATGATGCGCTTGAACGGTTTGCTTAGATGCGACGAATGCAGCAGGATCAATCCCATACCGCCGTGCACGCGGCGGGCGATCTTCTCCACGAGTTCGTCCGACACGTCATCGTGGCGGCAATGCCCCCACCACACGAGCACGTCCGTTTCGTTCAAAAGCGAATCGGGCAGCCCTTGCCCGGGCATACCCATCGTGACCGCCGTCGCCGCGATATCCCCTTCGGCGTTCAAAAATTCTTTAATCGTTTCGTGATGTCCCTTCGGATAGACGGCGAGCGCCGCCTCGCACTGACAGGAAAACGAAAATTCGCTCCAAACCGTTACTTTGATCATAACTTTACCTCCTTACCCTCTTTAGCGGAGCGATAGATCGCTTCTAAAATTTTGACCATGTTTTCGCCCTGCGCGTTGTCGAAGTCCGCCGCCTCGCCATAGAGGACTACGTTCACGAAATGGCGGAGATTGTCGCGGTGTCCGTTTGCGGGACCGAGTTTGGGAACGACGTCGACGAGCGCGCCGTTCTTCTCGTTGAACACTTTGACCTGTTCGTCCTTCCACGTGCAGCCGCCCTTGGTGCCGCGAAGTTCTACAAAGCGCGATTCCTCTTCGATATTGCTCGCCCAACTGAACTCCACCTGTAAACTCGCGCCGTTCTCGAATCTGATAAAGCCCGTCGCAAGATCCTCCACGTCGAATATGCCGTCCTCTTTCTTTTCGCCGAACGAGGAATGCTCGGAATCGGATATATCGTCCGCCTCGGCGAATTTGCAGTACGTGCTGCCCGAAACCGCGACCGCTTTCGGGTTGCCCATGAGGTAGATCGCAAGATCGAGCATATGCACGCCCAAATCAATGAGCGGCCCGCCGCCCGAACGGCTCTTGGTGGTGAACCAGCCGCCCTTGCCCGGGATCCCGCGGCGGCGTATCCAGCCGCAGCGCCCCGCGTAGATCTCGCCGAACTCGCCCGCATCGACGCATTTTTTCAGATACAGGCTTCCCGCGGTATGTCGGTTATTGCGCATGACCATCAGAACCTTGCCGCTCTTTTGCTGTGCCGCGCTCATTCTTTTGCGCTCTTCGAAAGAAATCGCGTCGGGCTTTTCGCAGAAAACGTGCTTGCCGTGTTCGAGCGCGTACACGGCAATTTCCGAATGCAGATCGTTCGGCGTGCAGATATCCACCGCGTCGAGCGATTCCTTTTCGAGCATCTCGCGGTAATCCGCGTACTTTTTCGCGGTCGCGGGGATCTGATCGTAATTCATTTTTTCGGGAACGATATCCGAGACCGCGACGATCTCCACGTCTTCCATTCCGTTATACGAACAAATATGCGCGACGCGTGCGATACTGCCGACGCCTACGATCCCGATACGCAACTTTTTCATTCCATGCCTCCGTTCGATAAATTTTCGGTTTTGCTATTGCTTTTTTATGAAATTTATTATATACTACATATGCGGCCGATTCATCTTGATTTTGTATGCGACCGTATCAAATATTGCAGTAAATCAAAGGAAACGTTTTGGATAAAAATAATTCGAATTACGAATTGACGCAGGATCGATACCCCCACATTTATACTGCTTCGGGACGCGACCAATGCTGTACCACGCATTTTCACCGCAAGATCGAATTGCTTTATAATATGGAGGGCGTAAAAAAAGTCACCGTAAACAATCGGGATTACGTTTTGAAGCCGCACAATCTGTGTATCGTGGACAGTTATTCCCTGCACTATTACGAACCGACGGAAGGAAAACAGTCCATTCTGACGCTGACGACCGCCTGCAGCGAGCACTATTTTCAGTATCGGCGCAATAAAACGCTGCGCGGCAACGTGGTCGCCGACCAAACGTACTGCCGCGAAAATTTACTGCCATACTTCGAACGCCTTCTCGGGTACGAAAAACTGGACGCCTTTTCCGTACAGGCGAACGTAGACATGCTCCTTTCGGGCATCTGCGCGGCGGTGGGGTTGCAGGAATCTTCCGAATCGCTCGAGCCCGAAAGCATGGATTCCATTCTCGCTTATATCGAACAGAATTACCATACCGATCTGACGCTCACCACGCTTGCGGATCATTTCGGATACAGCAAATATTATTTTTCGCGCATTTTCAACAATATGTTCCACACCAGTATCAACGACTATTTAAGCGTCATTCGCCTGGAAAAGACCTTTCAGTATCTGGAGGCGAACAAGTGCAGCATCACGACCGCCGCTTTCAACAACGGATTCAACAGCATGCCGACTTTCTACCGCGTGCTCAAAAAGAATCACGGCGTGCTTCCCGCAAAAAAATAAATGATATAAAAGCCCCCCGACTAATACAGCCGGGGGGCTTTTTTGTCTTGCAGATCAAAGTTCGAAACAATAATTCAGCCGTCCGTACGGCGCGCTGTCGCCCGTCGTATAGAGCGCCATGATATCCGCAAGCAGATCGACGTTATCCGTCGCCTTGAGTTGCAGCGAAGTAATATCGCCCAAAAGCGATCTGGGAAGGGTAAACTGTATGGTCTTGCCGCTGACTGCGTAAGCCGCCTCTCCCACGGTCTGCGCGCTGTCGCCCGTCAGCCGTTCGACGTTCGCCCTGTTTTCCCCGCGCGAGCGGTTGATGACGAAATCGTACCCCTGTCCGCCGCCGACGTTCAGCCAGACGTTCATCCAATTCTGTCCGTCCGCGCGCGTGATCTCCTCCGCCGCGGTCAGAAGGATATAGATATTTTCACTGTCCTGCGCGGCGCGGATCTCTACGATATCGTTGCGCTTGGAAGTATTCTGATAACTCGCGCTGCCGTCGCTGTTGATAAAGTCGCGCGTCTTCCGTCCCGCGAAATCGGCAACGCCCGAAGTCACCGTGTTCCAGCCCTCGTCCACGCGCTCCCGTGAGATCGTTTTTTCCTGCACCTTGATGCCGCTGCCGCTCTCGCCGCGGAACGCGCGCATGTTGCGGATCATCTGCATATAGAAATTATCGCCGTAATAGCCTTTGATCGGCTCGATATCGCGGGAAAATTCGGGCGTGGCGCAGTCGAAAAAGACGACGGTATTGCCGATGCCCTCGACCGTGGTGGCGAGTTTGAGCGCCGACCACTCGTTCCATTCGAGAAGAAACACGATGCGCGCGTCGGATCTCATCGCCACGTCCCACTGTTCCTGGAAGTTCGCGCCCTCGTCGACGCGGTCTTTGCTGTTTTTGCCCTCGTCCGTGTAGCCGCGCCCCCAGTTCTTGTTGTAGTAGTCGATGCCGTTGGGGCTGTTTTCGAACTGTACCGAATCGCTCATGTGCATGCCCGAATTCTGCGCCACCGATACGCTGATGACGCCGTTGTGCACGGGCTGCGGGCGGGTGAATTCGATCCAGGGGAATCCGTTTTCCTTGAAAGGTTCGTTGGGCCACTGGCTGTCGCGGAAATAAAAGGTATCGCGTACGGCGCGCGGCAGATATACTTTCTGCTCGCTGCGCATGGTGAGCCACGGCTTGCCGTCGGGGTTGCGCCCCTCGTCCGTATCGCAGAACCACAGTTCCTTGTAGCGCTCTTCCTTGTACATAAAATCATACAACTGCTGCACGCGTTCGTGCGAATTCGTATTGGTGAGGAACATGATCTTGGGCACTTTATAGCCCGCCTGGCGGTAAAAATCCAGAATTTCCAACAATACGGCGAGCGGTCCTTTATAAATATTGTTGTTGGTCGCGTCGATCCCTAAAAAATCCACGCCGGCGGCGATGAACATCTGTACGTGCCGCTCCACGACCCATGCGTCGCGCATATTGTAGTAGCCGAACAGCGGTTCTCCGTAAAAGTGCATTTTCAGAAAGGGAGAGCCGCTGCCCGAATAGATCTCGTTGAAATCCATTTTGGACATATCGTAGATCCCGTCGAAATAGGGCGTGCCCTCGTCCGAATAGTCGTTGCCCAGCCACAGCACGTAAAAGATGCCGACCAGTTTTCCGTTGGTTTCGCCCGCGGGCGAGATCTCCCGCCCCAGAGCGTCGGTGCCGCCGAGCGCGCGGCTCACGTTCTGACGCTCCGTCAGGGGTGTGATTTTCGGCTGTTCCATTTCCTCTCCTTTTTTATCCGCGGGCGCGCACGCGCCGCAAGCAAGCAGCAGGCACGCGCCCATGATAAGACTGACTATTTTTTTAAAACTCATGTTAAACCTTCCAGGTATAGCCCAGCCGCCCGATGGGCGCGCTGTCTCCCGAAACATAGTAATCCATGATATCTTCGGGATGGGTGACGTGATCGGTCGCCTTGATCTTCAGCGTGAACGAATCCCCCACGCCCAAAAGCGCTTTGGGAACAGACAGTTGCAGATATTTGCCCTGTACCGAGCATTTCGCCTGCCCGATCGTTTCGAACGAATAGCCGCCGAGGCTCTTTTCCACAGACGTGACCGCGCCGTCGGGCGTACGGTTGACGACGAACTGGAATCCCTCGAACGAGGGCGCGTCGCTCCCCTCCACCCCGATGAGAACGTTCATCCAAGTCAAATCGCCCGCCTCGTGCTTTGTGATCTCTTCCGCCGTAGAAACGAGGATATACACGTTGTCGTTATCGTAAGTCAAACGGATCTCAGAAAGATCGTTGCGCGCGGAAGTATCCGTATAGGTCGCGATCTCCGCCGCGTCCTTATAATTGCGTTCGACGGCGTCGCCCACGAAATCGCGGAAGGAAGAGGTGACCTCATTCCACTGTTTGACCGAGCCCGCGACGTCTACGGTAAGTTTCTGCCCCGCAGAAACAATACCCGTTTCGCCCTTATAGGCGCGGATATTCTGTATGAGTTGCAAATAGTAATTATCGCCGTAGCCGCCTTTCATCGGTTCGATATCGCGGGAAAATTCTTCGTTGAGCGTATCCACGAAGAACACTCTGCGGTCGGGAATATTGGGGCGCGTGGGAACGCCCGTCGTGACGGTAATATCCTCGAAAAATTTGACGGCGATCCACTCGTTCCAGCCCGTTACGAATACCGTGGAAGGCGATTCTTCGAGCGCGTTGTTCCACTGCTCCTGAAAATTCGCGCCTTCGTCGATCTTAGACGGGTCGTTTTTGCCTTCGGTCGTATAGCCGCGTCCCCAGTTGGCGTTATAGTACGTGCCGCCCGTTCCGTCGGAAACGTCTTTATATTGCACGGAGTCGGAGAAGGGCCAGCCCGGATGCTGGGAAACGGAGACGCTCATGATCGAACCGCCCTTGGCGCCGCCATTCGGGTACACTTTCTGTTTGCGGTTGAAGTCGATCCAGGGGAAGCCGTCCTCTTTGTCGGGCGTTCCGGGCCATTGGCTGGAACGGAAATCGAAGAAATTCTGAATTTCCTTGGAACAGCCCGCCTTGTTGGCGCAGATGATGAGCGGTTTGCCGTTGGGAGAGAACCACAGATCTTTGTAGAGCCCTTTGGAGTACAACTGCGAATACAACTGCGTCACGCGCTGGTCGGATTCGGTATTCGTATAGAACGCGATCTTCGGCACGGCAAAGCCCTGCGCCGCGAATTCCTCCATGATGGGGAACATCACCTGCCACACCTGGTTATACGTGAACTGGTTGGTCGCGTCGAAAACAAGAAAATCGACGCCCGCCATGGTGATCATTTCCAGATGGCGGCGAATGACGAAGGGATCCTGCGCGTTGTAATAACCGAACAGCGGTTCGCCCCAATAATGATATTGGTTGGGCGGCGAAGTCAGAATTTCCGTTCCGTCCCAGAACTCGTCGCCCAAAAGTTCCATCAGGCGCGTATTGTCATAAATTTTGGTCTGCTTGCTGCGCTCCTGCCCGTTCCACAGGAAATAGAACATTCCCACGTATTTTTCGCCGTCCGTCCCCTTGATCGCGGGCACGTTGCGGCCGAGACGGTCGGTCGCCGTCAGGCTCTCGACCGTCTGTTCGCAGGTATTTAAAAGCGCGATGGTATCTGCAGGCGCGGGCGTATCCGCAGGCTTACAGCCTGCAAACAGCACCGACGCGAATGCGAGCGTCAAGATCGCACAAATCAGTTTTTTCATACATTTCCTCCGAATAAATTACAACTTCATGCCCGATGCGAAATCGCCGTTGATAAAGTATTTGAGCCCTATCAGCGAAGTGATCGCAAGCGGCACGCCCGCCAAGAGATACATGGCGTACGCCACGCCCGGTTTGGTCATGTTGACCGATTCCGCGAGATATTTGAGGCGCGGCATGAGCGTCTGGATTGCGTCGTTGCGCACGACGAGCGTGGGCCAGAGAAAGTCGTTGTACATCAGGCTGAACGTGCCCAGCCCCTGAATGATGAGAACGGGCACGGCGAGCGGAAGCGTGATCTTCGCGTACAGCACGAGATCGTTCGCCCCGTCGAGCGTGGCGCTCTCGAAAAGCGACGCGGGCTGTTGGGAAAAGAAAGTCCGGAACAGAAAGATCGCCCCGACCTGTCCGCCCGCGATGCCGGGCAGAATGAGCGCCCAGCGGGTATTGAACAGCCCGAGTTTGAGTACGGTGAGATAGGAAGGCGTCATCGTCAGCACGCTCGGCACCATCATCAGCGCCAGGACCAGCGAAAAGAGCACTTCTTTCCCGAAAAAATGATGTCTGGAAAACACGTACGCCGTCGCCGAACTGAAAAAGACCACGCCGATCGTCGTGACGACGCAGACGATCAAACTGTTGAACATATTGCCCCAGATGCCGTGAAAGGCTTCGCCGTAGTAGCCCCACTGGGGATCGCTCGGCCAGCGCCAGATGCTCATCATGTGTTCGTAGGGAAGTTTGAGCGAATACAAAAAGGTGATGACGATGGGCATGAGCACCAGCGCGATGATGACTGCGAGCGAGAGGTATAAGAGCGTCTGCGCCACCGCGCCTTCGATGCCGTGTTTTTTATGTTTCAGCATAGAATACCTCCCTTAAAAACTGCTTTCCGTCTTCTGCGCTTTCAGATTGACGAGCGTCGCGCCGAATACGATGATAAAGAGCAGCATTCCCATCGCCGCCGCCCTGCCGTAGCCCGAACCTGAATTGAGCGTCATATACATTTGCAAAGCGGGAATATTGGTCGCGCTCGTCTGTCCCGTGGTCATGTACACCCTTCCGAAATCCTGAATGGAGGTGATAAAGGTGATGATGAACACGTATTTGAGTTGCGGGCGGATCATGGGAAAGTCGATGTACAGAATACTTTTCAGCCACGAACAGCCGTCCAGTTTTGCCGATTCTTTGTACGATTCCGGCACAGACATGAGCGCGCCGTAGAACAGAATATACTGCCCGACCCACGGCAGCCCGATCATGACGAGGGACATGAGCGCGGTCTTGTCGTTGCCCAGCCAGTCGGTTCCCCTGCCGCCGAACAATTCCACGATTGAGTTCAAAAGCCCCATATCGCCGTAAATACCCTTTGTCCAGATGAGAAGTACCGCAACGCCCGGCAGAATGCCCGGGATATAGATGAGCACGCGCACCCAATACTGCGCCTTTTTGGAATTGAGCGCCAGAATGAGTTCCGCGATGAGCACCGCGGGCACAAGCGCCTTGATAAGGTCGGTGACCAGAAAGATGAGCATATTGCCGATGCCGCCCGTAAAGAAAGGGTCTTTGAGCACGGCGACGAAATTTGCAAAGCCGACGGGGCGGGTATACACACCGGGTACGTAATCGAAAAACGAGAGGATCAGCCCCCACACCGCGGGCACGTACATGAACAGACCCAAAAGCACGAAAGTGGGCAGGATAAATGTATAACTCTTCCAACTCTTGCGAAATCCGACTTTCAGACGGCGCAGTCCCTTTTGCAGGGTGACGCGGCGCTTGTCGCCCACGGCGAACCAGCCCGCAACGGCGACAGGTATCGACAGAACGGTCAGCGCCAGTCCCACGTATTTCGCCCAGCCGAAAAACAGCAGGGTGCCGATGCGGTCAATATCGTAGAACTGCGTGCGGAACCCGCGGTATTCGGAAAGGGCGATGACGCCGCTGTCGGATACGGAGATGCTCTGCACTTCGGTGGGCGCGGAAATTTTCGTCACTTTGCCCGTATTGACGTTGACGATCGCCGCCTTGCCGCTGACGTTGGCGGCGACGACGGTCTCCGACGTATCGTTCGCGGCAAAGGCACACAGCGTCATGCCCGTGTTGACCGACCGTTCGAGGCTATTGCCCGAAAACACGTTGATATAACCCGTGGTATCCGCGACGATCAGTTCGCCGCCCGAAAATCCGAGCGCCAGAGGCTCGTAGGGAACGGAGGCGAACCGCTCTGAAACGAGCGCGCCCGAAGCATTTTCAAACGTGAATATATTGTAATCGGTGCTGACCCCGTACAGTACTTTGCTCTGCGGATGAATTTTCACGTCGAGGATCACGTTGGACAGGGAGAGCGAAACGCCCTCTTTCTCCTGCGCGTAATCGGTGAAGTGATAGATCTCGCTTCCCTTCAAGCCGCCCTTTTTCGCCGCCACGTACACATTTGCGTCGTCCGCGTCCAGGGACAGCACGGGGTAAGGAATTTCCAGCGTATTCAGTTTTTCGCCGTTCTCCTTGTCGAACACGTCCACTTTCCGCTCGGAAACGTATCCCGCGACCACATATTCGGATGTCACGACGACGTCCGAAGTGCGGTCGGCGAGCGCGGCTTCCCACTGTATTTCACTTCCGTTTGCGCGAACGAGCCGCAAATCGTCGGTGGAAATATAGGAAACGTCGTCCTCCGACTGCACGGAGATCACCTTCATGTTCTTTTCGGGTAGGGAAAACCCGCTCGTCTTTGAAGAAACGACAAAGCCGCTGATCGTGAACGCCAGAAAGAGCGCAAAAGCGAATATCGCCGCCCCGAATAAAATTGTCTGTTTTTTCCATCCGCTCATGGTTGTTTTTCTCCTGTCAGGGAAAACCACGCTTTCCGCCCTCGGGCGGAAAGCGTCTTTTCCGTTTGTGATTCAATTAACTGTTTTTGCGCTTTTTCACCGCCAGTACGACAGCCGCGCCTGCTGCTGCAAGCCCCAGCGCAGCGGCTCCCGCCGCAAAGCCGATTTCGCTTCCGCAGCCGCCCTTCGATGCGCCGCCTTCGGCCGTCACCGTCACGGTGATCTCTTCGCTGAACAGGCTGCCGACGCGCACGTAAATTTTGACCGTGCCTTCCTTGACTGCCGTCACTTTGCCGTTTTCGTCCACCGTCGCGATGCGGTCGTCGCCGCTGGCGAACGTTGCCTTGATCGAAGAGGGATCGACGGTCGCGGCGATCTGGTAGGTCTCGCCGACTTTCAGGCTCTTTTCATGTTCGGAAACGGTCAGTCCGCCGACGACGGTCACCTCGCAACTCGCGCTCTTGCCGTCAACCGTATACGTGATAGTCGCCGTGCCGCTCTTGACAGCCGTCACTTTGCCCGTTTCGTCTACGGTCGCAACGCTGTTATCCGAACTGCTCCACTCTGCAGAGGTAGGAATATAACTGTTGGGGTTGGTCGTGCCGTTCAACTGGAAGGTCGTACCCTGTTTCATCTGTTGGGTGGAGCGGCTCACTTCCACGCCGTACAGAACGCCGACGTTCACGTTCTCCACGGAAAGATCCGCTTTCGCGGAGTTTGCGGCGATCGTGTTGCCCTCGCCTACCGCGATGCACCACGTACCATCGTTAATGCCCTTGGAAACCTGCGCCCAATCGAACTGCATGGTGTAAGGGCCGACATAATCGTAAGGCGAACCGCTGGGATAAGTCATGTTTTCGCTGCCGTCGGGCACTTCGCCCTCGGTGAATACGGGCGTGAACGCCACGAAGAACGAATCTCCGTCCTTCCACATTTTCACCTGTATGCGGGTGCCGTCGCAGAATGCGCGGGCAAAGGCGTTGCCGTATCTGTCCGTGCCTGTCAGATCGCCCTTATTTTCGGGCGTCTGTTTCTGCTCTACCGTGCCCGAAACGCCCGTCTGGTACGGGAGCATGAATTTAAGACCGTAATTCCACCATTCGGCGTTGGTCGTCAGATTGACTTGCAATCCGCTGTCCGCGCCGAGCGCGAAATCCGCCGCCGTCATAGAGTTTGCGTCGCCGTTTTTGATGCTGATGCCTAAAAACCTTCCGAACTGGTTGGCGTACGTCGTATTGCTCGCATCGAATTTATTGATGATATCGAACGTGACGGGTTTATCGAAAGTCACGCCTTCGCCGATGACCGCGTACGTATAGCCGTTCTGAATATTTCCGTTGAAGGAAATGCCCTTATCGGTCTTTTCATAGCCCGTGCCGCGCGCGATCAGGTTTTCGGAATAGAGATAATGCGTTCCGTCGCCGTGCACGTCCTCGGGCTTTTCATAAGCCTTGACGGTGACTTCGCACGTCGCTTTCAGTTCCAGTTCTCCGCTCTCGAAATTGAGGATCTTCGCGGTGACGGTGGAAGTACCCGCTTTGAGCGCCTGCAAAACACCGCCGTTCACGCTGACGACTTCATCGTCGGAAGAACTCCACACAACGCTGAGGTTTGCGGGATTGGTGGTAGCGATCAGATTGGAAAATTCGCCTACCTGCATTTCCTTTGCGTCGGCGTCGAGCGTGATCCTGTTGGCGACGGTGACGTACGCCTCGCCCTTTCTGCCGTCCGCAGCGGTCGCGACGATCTTGGTCGTGCCCGCTTTCAGAGCGGTGACGAGCCCGCCTTCGGAAACGCTCGCGATCTCGGGATTTTCGGAAACATACGCGACGTCAGCGACAGCCTCGGAGGAGATCGCGTCCTTTGCGGAAAGTTGTTTGGTCTGCTCGGGTTTCAAAAACACCGATTCGGGTTCGAGCGTCAAGCCCGCCTCTTCGGCGGTGATCGCGGAAACTTCCGCGTCTACGCTGCGCTCGGTCGCGTTCATATTGGCAAATTCGAAAGCAACATAATAGGGAGATTGATTTTCCGTATCTTTGACGAGATCGGTCAGAGGGAACGAAATCTTGGATTGGCTGACCGCAGGTCTTTCAGGCGTGCGGTCAACTGTGATCAAAATATAGAATTGATCGATCCCGCCCGCTTTTTCGGTGCCCATTTCGATCGTGAAAGGTTTATTCTGAGAAATTGCCCAGCCGATATCCGTAACGCCCTCGCCGTGCGTATTTCCGTACATGGAATCGGTATTGACAATGTCGCGTCTTCCGAAAGTCGAAATATTTACCATACCGCGGTAATTGCCGCCCGTATCGGGGGAGAGATCCTCCGATGAAAACAGGTGCAAAGAAGCGCCGTTGCCTTCCGTGCGGGAATTTTTAAAGTCCGCCGCATCGAAGCCGTTCTCCCCTTTTTCCGCCTGCGCGAAGAAGAGCGAGAAATACACCTGCGATTTCAGGTCGCCGCCGTTCAGGCCCGAATAGTCCTGATCGACGCGCGCCGTAAAACTGACTTTGCTGCCCAACTGATAGCCGTGGTCGTACACCGCGACGGTGCGGCTGTCCTTTTGTTTGCCTGCGACGGTAAAGCCGCCGTCTTTTTCCGTGAGCGCGACGGAATTGCTTCCGACGGGCTCGCCTTCGTTCGTCGCCGTGTCGGTCAGAAGCACGAATTTGTCGGTATCCGCCGCCCGCGCCGCAAGGGGCGCGAGGGACAGACAGAACATGACCGCAAACACGAGCGCGAGAAGAGGCAACAGAATGGTTTTTGTCTTGTTTCTCATAATTCCTCCTAAATTAGTTTTTATGAAAGGTTCCTTTTACAGTCTGGGATCCTTTTCGGGCGTCAGATAAGCATCCGATTTCCAACCCATCTGCGTGAAGTAGGTGGGAATATCGTTCTGGAAAGCCTTGGTGAGTTGTTCTCCGAATCTCGCCACGGTGATGTCGCCGTTGAATACGTTTTTGCACAGCGCTTCGAACATCTGATAGGAAGAGCCGTTCATGCTCGCGAGGTTTCCGAAGAACTGCCCCACGGGATTGTTGTGGCAAAGTCCGGGGAATTCGTATTCCTTTGCGGGATAAATTTCCGCGGGCGTATCCACGTCTTTCACGAGAGAGTTGCCGCTGATATACGCGCCCTGCTCTTTGAGGCTCTGATTGTAAATGTCCTGTCCCTCTTTCGAGCCCCAGAACATCATGAAGTCCATGACCAGATCGTTCTGTTTTTTGTCCTTTTTGACGACGCCGTACCAGCCGACCGCACCGCCGACCGAGCGCACGGTATCCGCATCGGGTTTCGCGTCCCCCGTTCCCGTCATGGGAGGCGCGGGGAAGAAACCGATCTCGAATTTTTCCGCGTCGGGGCGCTGGGCGAATATCTGTTTATAGGTGTTGAAAAAGTCCGTGGTGTTGTAGACCATCGCGGCGTTGCCGCCCCAGAACAGTTCCTCCGCCTGATAATAGTTGTTGGAAATAAAATTATCCTGACAGTACACGGGAATGAGTTTTTTGAGATTGGTGATCATCGCCTGATACTTGGCGTCCTTGGGCGTGATCTGGTTGTCCATCAGCGCTGCATAAAAACGGAGCATATTCGCCGTGTAATTGGAGGGAGAATCGTTGTTCTTGTCTGTAATGTCCAGCGTCCAGTCCGCGTCGATATCGGGATCGTAACAGTAATCGCCCGCAACCGCGTGGATGTCGTCGGCAATGCCGCGGTAATACTGGTCGCCGTAAATGTTCAAAAGCCAACTCATCGCGCCCGTGGTATACGTGGCGCCGCCCACCGCAAAGGGAACTTTATCCTGCGTGTTGCTCTCGATCTGCGCGCAGAATTCGAGCAGTTCGTCCCACGTTTTCGGGGCTTTGTCCGTACCGTCCGCGTTGGTCAGGCCCGCCTGCTTCCACAGCGTCTTGTTGTAGAAGAAAAAGCTCATGTTCGTGGTAAAGTTGAGCGTGTAGATGCCCGAACGGTCGGTGGAAAGCGGATACGCTTCCTCTTCCATCGTGTCTTTCCAACTCTTGTTCTGATTATAAGGATTGGGCTTGACGAGATAGGAACTGTAATCCACCATCTTCGTCGTGAGATAAGCGTTGCTGATCAAAAGCGTCTGCACGATGTCCGCGTCCGTCACCGACGAGCCGCCCGCAAACTGCGAATCCAGCCAGTCCTTATAGGTGGAAGAAGTCTGCCCCTCGACTTTTACGTCTGTTTCGGGGTGCTTATCCATGTATGCTTCCGCGACAGCCTTTAAGGCGATATCCTCAAAGGGATAGTCCTTGATGGGCAGATTGATATTGATCGTACCGTTATAGTCGATCTTGTCCGTCGTAGTGTCGGGCGGGTTATCGTTTCCGCCGCCGCAGCCCGTAAACGCCGCAAAGGCGCCCAAAAGCAGCAAAGCGGAGAGCAGTAGTGCCGAAAGTTTTTTCATTCAGATGACCTCCTTATTTTTGATCACAGTGCCCGTGCAGCGAATTTCCGTGTGAACGGGCTGCGCGAGTTCTGAAAAATCCGTCCAGATTTTAATTTCTTCGGGTGCGTCGACCGTGACGAGCGTCCTCCCCTCGTCGATGGAAATTTCCAGATCGAGATTGCCGTACAGAGTGGGGACGCGGCAGCGCACGAAGCGGCAGTTCCCGAGGTGCGGTTTTACGAGCACTTCCGTAAAGCCCGCTTTCAGGGGCATCACGCCCGCGATACGCGAAGACAACACGCCGCAGATCCCGCTGTCGGGGTGCGAAAGATCGCCCCAGTTGAGATTATCCCCGAAATCGCAGGGGGGATTGTGCATACACTCGTACACCGTTTCGGGAAGATCGGGATTGTTCACCACCGACATCCAGTCCACGTTGCTGTAAAAGTGCCCGTCCAGATAAAGAGGAAGTTTTCCGCAAAGCATTTCTTCCGCCTTTTCGGGATAGCCGTAATCGTACAGTCCGCGGATCATCAGGACCGCGATCTTTCCGTAAGCGTGCGTGATTTTTTCCGCCTGCGCGGCGATCTGTTTTGCCTGCGCGCGGCTGACCATGCGCTTTCCCATCGCGTAGGGATTGGACATATCGCACAGTTCGCGCCAGTCCTTTCTCTTGACGAAGCCGCCCTGCACACTGTCGTACAGATGGGTGAATATCCCCTCCCGCATGATTTTCGCGCGGTCGCGGCACGTTTTTGCGTACGCCGTTTCGCCGCAGAATTCCGCAAACGGAGCCAAACGCTCAAAAGCGTCCAGAATCATAAGATTCGTATATGTGTTCTTGCCGGTATCCCCCAGATAGTGGTCCCATAGCCCCTTGCTCGTTTCAAAGCGCTGTTCGAAAAGACCGTCTTCCTTATCGACGTAGCGCCACAGATAATCCATGCAGCGGCGCAGCGTACCGAACAGTCCTTTTACGCGCATATCGGCGCTCAGTTCGTAGTACGTGAGGGCGGAAACGACGTACCATGCGGCAAACATATCCGACTGATAATCGCCGTATTCGCCGTTGTTCGGGGGAACGGTATTTTCTGGATAGCAGGTGCCGAATATGTAGCCTTCGGGCGACTGGTGCACCGCTAAGATCTGCAAGGTGTTGAGCGCGTCCATGCGCTCCCCGAACGAATACCAGCCGCAGTCGAACGCCCAGTCCAGATCTCCCGACCAGGGCAGGCGGTCGCGCTTGGCGCCGTCCGAAATGAAAAAGCCGCTGCGGCGGATATCGAAATCTTCCGTTCCGCCCTGCCATTCGTAGACTGGTTCGCCTTTTACAAAGACGGACAAAGCCTCGCAGACGGCGCGCCATTCCGTATCCATCCAGAATCCGAAACTGCCGCCCGTTTGCAGGGGGGCATCGAAACGCAGGATCTCTGTTCCTTCTAAAAACACAGCCGCGCCAGACGCGGCGGCGTCGATCTCCAAATGATAGGAAACGTTATCGGTAAGAGGCGCAACGCGCGAAGCGGCGAGGAGGACGCGATCGTCTTTCCCCGTCTGCCAGAGCGAAACCTCGCCTTTTTCGGTGATTTCGAGAAGGGCGCCTTCTCTCGGAGTTTGTGCAAAAAAGAGGATACCGATACCCGTCGGGTATTCGGGATTGCGCGAAATCTGAAAATCGCAGCAAAGGCGCATTTCGCCGAGATCGAATTCTCGGGCGAGCGCTGCGTTCTGCCATTTGGTCAGTTTGCGAAGGCATAATTTACCCCGTACGTCCTCCCACTGATTCGCCTGCACGCTCGCGAGCCGCAGCGTGCGCGCGCTGGCGAGCCAGAGCCTGTTCAGATCTTCCCGATCGCTTTGAAAATACCCGACGGGAAGAACGGGGGCGGAATCGTCGACGATGGCAAACTCGGAAAGGCTCACCTGCCCCGCCGAGCCTTCGGGCACGGAAATGCACACGAACCGCTCCTGCCCCTGAATGAGGGGATAGACGAACTGTCCCGTGCGGCGCACGGAATAGTCTTCGAAACGATAGGGATTGGCGGGCATGACGGGAAGTTCTACCCCCAAATAGGTGCAACTGCCGCGCGTGAAATCTCCCTTTTCCATCGTTTCTTCCTTTTCAAACGGCGCGAAGCGGTCGGAATAGGAAATATGCAGCGCAGGTTCGCCCGAAAAGGCGCTGACGCGGAAAGTCGGATACCCGCCCACTGACGGCGCGCCCATATCGTATACGACATAACTGCCGGCAGATAGCGTGAGTTCTCCGCTGCCGCCGCACAGCGTCGCGGCGCCCTGCGCGTTTTTCTCTTTGCGGACCGAAAGCGGATAATTTATCTTCTTGTAAAACTCGGCAAAAACTTCATCCATCATAAAAAAATCTCCGTTTACAAATTTATTGTATCACGGAGATCGGAGTTTGTATTTAGACAATATTTTCGTATCTTTGGATTTTTCGATTAAAAAAAGCATACCCCCGTCAAGAGGTATGCTGTAAATTTTTGATAAAAGCAGTGGGCGAACACCCTACTTTCTGTTTGAATAGGCGGGAAAAATAATGCATATCGTCGTACCCGACCATGTAGCCCACTTCGGAAATATTGTATTTTCCCGTCAGGAACAACTTTTTCGCCTGTTCCATGCGATAATCAATGATATATTCCAGCGGCGCGCGGTTCATCTGATGTTTGAAAATAGCGCGGAAGCGGCTGGGCGAAATACCGTAATCGCGCACTACCTTGTTGAGGTCGATCTCTTCGGAATAATGATTCATGGTATAATCGATGAACTGCGAAACGTAATCGGCGCCACTTGCATTTTCCGCATCTTGATTTTTCAGATCGTCCAGAAATTCGGCGATAATGAGGATCATATACGCTTTGGTGCAAAAGCGGCCGCCCACCGATTTATCCTGAAAAGTTTCGTAAAGTTTGTTGAAAAGTTCCACGAATCTGGGTTTGTTGCGGACGGGATAACTCTCGACGAGTTCCATGATGGCCGGTTTATAACTCTTTCTCGCCGCGAGGTCGGGGCGGATCGGAACGGTATTGAGTTTGCGCTCGCACGGCTGTTTATAAACTTCCCACGCGGAAAAATCGGGGCTGCTCTCGTCGAACATAAAATCGAGATGCACGCCGTAATAGGTCGTCGCCACACGTTCGGGCACGATGCGCGTGTGCCGCACGAACGGCGGCATGATATGAAGGCACCCCTCTCCGATCGTGTATTCGGAATCATCCTTCAAAACTTTCAACGCGCCCTTAGTGACGAATATCACTTCGAAATCGTACAGAATGCGCCAGGGCACGATGTGATTTTCGTGGACGGAGCCTTCCAGCCGATTTACGTAACGGACGTAGGGATTGAACTGCGCCACGCCGATCTCACGGATCTTTTCATCCATCTTTTTTTCCGCCTTCAAATTTGCGGCCATCCGCCGCTTCTTTTTTCAGTATATCATAAACGGCCGAAAAAATCAATCTGCCGCAAAAAAAATTACGGGCGCCGCGAATGTGGCGCGGCGCCCGATCGGGTTTTTAAGAATTTTTCTTTTTACGCAGGACGAACAGCGCCGCCGCGAGAAGCAGTCCCGCAGGAACTACGGACGCAAACGCGACCGCGGAAGCACAGCCTTTCGGCGCGGGTTCGGGATCCACGCCGTCGTCTTGCTCTTCTACCGTGACCTTATAGGTGATCGTCTTGCCACCGTAGGAAACGGTGATGACGTTGTCCCCCGCTTTCAGCAAGTCGGCTTCCACGGTATAACCCGTGTACAGAAGTTCGCTGATGCCGTCCACATAGTTGATCTTGATCACAAGTCCTGCCGACACATACGTATCTCCGGGCCGATAATCCTGCTCTGCGGGCAGCGTTTCCACCTCGATGGATTCGATGGCGGGTTTATTGACCGTCACGTTGAGCACGGTGGACAGTCCCTCGTACTGAATGGTAACGGTACGGTTGTTCAGCGTGAGCGGCTTATCGCCGCCGACGATGCTATATCCTTTCGTGATCTCCTCCCTGGAACCGTCGGACCAGACAAGTACGAGCACCATGCCCGCGGGATCGAATTTTTCACCGCGCAGATAACTCATCTTCGCCGCTTCCTTTCCTACGGAAATGCTCTTGCGGGTAACGATTTCGCCGAAATCGGCGGCACGCTCGCGCATGGCCTCTTCCACTTGATAGAGAGTTTCGGCGTTGGTAACGAATCGACTCTGCGTTGCGGATACCAGATTTAACGCTTCGCGCGCGGCAGCCGCCGCGGAACGGTATTCTTTCCATGCGGCTGCGTCGCTCTTATCGAGCGCAAGCACCGTTTCCGCCGAAGGGAGTTGCCCGATCAGAGCGAGCGCGCTGCGCGCGTTGTCGTCCGCGATGATTTCGCTCGTGCGCCTGTCGGAGAAATACGCCGCATAAATCCGCCCGTCAAAGCCAGTTGCGTTTTCGGGGCAGACAAGTTTTAATTGCAGATCATCCTTGCCTACGATGCCGTTTTTGCCCGCAAAGAGTACGAGCGCAACGTAGTCTTTAAAGTTTGCGTAGAATTTTTCGCTGGCAATGCTGCCCGCATCGTCGAGAATACGGTACATTTCAGAGCCCGCCGCAAAGTCGTCCGCAGTCAAGGGCTTGGCTTCGAGCACGGGCGCTTTCAGACAGCCGAACACGTATTCGCCCGCGCCGCAGTTGAAGAAGGCTCTATTCCCGACCGCTTTGAATACGTACGGGAATTCGACGGAAGTGATGCGGGTGGCATTTTCAAAGGAACTGGCAGCCACGCGCACGGTACGGTCGTTCAGCACGACTTTACCCGTTTTTCCCGCAGGGCAGGCAAGAATCTGCACCCCGTTGGGCACGCGCTCATACAAAACGCCGTTTTCAACAAAGTATTTATCGTGTTCGCCCATAGAGAAAGCGGTGATAAAAGTCAGTCCGCCGAGCGCGCCCTCGCCGATCTTTTCGATGCCGGAAGGAATCGATAACGTGCCGTTTGCGCCCGCGATTGCGGTATTGAAGAACGCGTAATCCCCCATCGTTTTGATATTGGGGAAATCCAGACTTTTCACGCCCGAGGCCTCGAACGCGCGCGCGCCGACCGCCGTGACGGAAGGAAGGTCGAACGAAAGCGATTTTACGCAGCCGTAGAACGCTTCTTTGCCGATGATCTGCAACTGACTGAGATCGCCCGCCGCAAATACGGAACAGTTTTTGAACGCCGCGTCGCCTGCGGTTTTCAGTGCGGAAAGATCTATATTTTTGAGCGAAGTACAATTTTCGAATGCGGAATCGCCCACGCTGACGGGGACGAACGGCACGCCTTCGAGCGCTTTACAGCCGCGGAACACGCCGTTTCCGATCTCGGTGAGCGCTTTCATGCTTTCGGGAAGTTCCAAAAGGCGCAAAACGGCCTGACGAGAGAAAGTATTCGTGCCAAGCGCGCTGCTGCCCATGGCAAAGGAAACGCTGACGAGCGCTCCGCTGCCGTGCACGGCGAACACGCCGTCGCCCATGGAAACGATCCTGCCCAGTTTCACGCCGACGAGTTTTTCGCAATTTTCGAACGCGCCGTCGCCGAGCGCGCTCACATTCGTCGCGCTGAGATCCACGTCACCGAGTTCCGTATAGGCGAAACACTGCGCGCCGATTTCCGTGATGTTTGCGCCGAACGATACCTGTTGCAACGCCGCGTTGTAGAACGCCTGTTCGGGCAATGCGCCGCGGAAAACGGAAAGGTCTGCGCTCGTCATGAACTCGCACCAGGAGAAAGCGCCTTTCCCGAGTTTTTCCAGCGTCGCGGGCAGTTTGACGGAAGTCAGTCCCGTGCCCGAGAAAGCGTACGCGCCGATCTCTTTTAAGTTGCCGCTCTCCGCAAAGTTGACGGAAGACAGTTTCGAGTTACCCGAAAACGCGTTCGCCGCAATGACTTCGACTGAGGCGGGAACCGTGAAAGAAACCGCGTTCTGCCCCACCCGTATAAGCGTCTTTTTGTCCTCGCCGCGGTAGATCGCGGAAACGCCGTTCACTTCTTCCATGACGAAAGCATCGCCGCCGCCGAGGAACGTGATCTCCCGTATATTGCAATTTCCGAAAGGCGACACCTTGTTGGGATACGTGATGACGTCTATCTGATCGGGGGTAAGGTCGGTGTAGACCAACTGAGTAAGATTTTTACAGTTGAGGAACATATCGTCGCTGATGGCGGTAAAGCGGCTCAGCGTGACTTTTTTGAGCCCGATACAGTTGTAGAAAGCCCCCTGTCCCGCGACGCGAAGCCCTGTGATATCCAGTTCTTCAAGGCCGCTGCATCCCGCAAAAGCCTCGTCGCCGATGGACGCCATATGCGCGGGAATACGCTTGAAATCCACACCCTCTTTCAGATCGAGGATCTGTACGTCCTCTTTTTTGAGTCCGTTCAGAAGTTGCACGTTGTTGATGCGTTTGAGCGATACGCAGTTTGCAAAGCACTGCGCACCGAAAGAGATCGCCCGCGAATGCAGATCGATCTGTTCGAGTTTGGAACAGCCGTAAAATGCGTTGCGGTAGACGAATTCAATGGTTTCGGGGAAAACGACGCGTTTGAGCGATTTCATGTTTGCAAACGCCAAGGGCTGGATTTCCGTGCAGGGCGCGGAAATTTCCAGTTCCGTGATGTTCACGTTGTCGCGGAACGCTTCTTCGTAGATATAGTAGACGTTGAGCGATTTGGGAATGGTCACCTTGCCGCCCGCGCCGTGATACTCTCTGAGATATCCGTTCTGCACCACGAATTCGGGGCCGACCGCGAGCGTCGTGGACACGGAATACAGGCTGGGTTTTCCGTTGATCATCAGGGTTCCCTTGATGACGGTACTTCCCTCCGAAAGCGTCTTGACGTAGCCCGTATCCTTACCGATGGAAGCGACTTCGGGCACGGAAGATTCCCACTCGATGACGGGCGGCACGGAGGTATACCACGGTTCCAGAGTCGCACGCAGGCGGAAACTTTCGTTCGGGTGCACCTTAACCACCGCATTTGTCGGATTGACGAGGTTATCGTCGGTATTCTGAATGAGTCCCAACTCCATTTTATTGACGCCCGGCTCACTCTTGACTTCGTCCGAAACGGTCACGAGAATGCCGTCCGATGCGCTCGCATATTCGTTCTTGCCGCCGTACACGCGCACCAGCGCGGTGCCGGGACCGACGCCGAACAGTTCGCCGTCTTTGACGCGCACGACGTTCTCGTCGTCCGAACTCCAATACAGGTTGACGGACGTCGCGTCGGCAGGCGCGATCAGCGTTTCAAGTTTATACGCTTCGTTGACGCCGATGGTGACGGCCTTGGAATAACCTTCGCCCGTCGCGTCTTCGCCGCTCACGATCTCGATGGATTCGGGATAATTGACCGCGTCGGCAAGCGATTTGAAGTTATTGATGCGATAAGCCCGCGCGTTGAGCGCGTAATCATCTACCTGCAAATATAAATCGACGTTCTGATCGTAATAGTCGGTGATATCCAGCGTCACGGTGGTCGTCGAGTTCTTTTCGCTGTAAATAGGCGTCATGTTCGCATCGAGAAGTTCGAGCGTCATGGTAGAATAATCGGCGAAACACAGCGCAATGGACTGCGCGTAATGATTGTCGTATACGTCCACGTCGAGATATACCGAATAACGGATCTTTTCGCTCTCGTCCTTATACGGCTCGTAGCGCACGCGGTAATCGACGATCTCGGGCGCTTCGGTATCGACGTAGAAATTGAAGTCGAAAGATTTGCCGTAGGCATACTGACTCGCGTCGTACGGGCGGTTTTCCATGCTGGCGAGTTTTCCGTCCATATGGAATACGTACTGCTTGTTGTTATCCAAGCCCAATTCCTTGGCGCTCCATTCCAGTTCGACGACGGCGGCACGCGCGGTGCTCGAACCGCCCGTGTACGCCTTGCGCACGTTCTTGTCAGTCTTTTGGAACACGACTTCGCCCGTGACGGCGTCGGTGATGGAGATATTCATATATTCTGCGCCGCGCAAAAGTCCCGCATATATCGCGTACAACTGGCTGACTGTGCGGTGTCCTTTCGTATCGTAGATGGAGATCGCCGCCTTGTCCGACGAAGAATAGATCTGGCGCACGCCCGCTTCCTGTTCGTAGAGATAGGTGCCGAGAGGAATAATATATTTGTTTTCGTTATAGGAGCCGAGCGGTACGGTGGGATAGATGGCTGCCTGCGGCTTTTCGTCGTCGGGAATGCTGTCGTCCTGCAATGCTTCGCTCAGTTCGTATTCGGAAATATCGAACATGGGCGCGGCGTACCAGTCGCCGTAAAAGCCCAGCCAGGGAATGTTCAGATCGACGGGCGTATCGGTCGAAGTGTCCGTAAGAGTTACGAAACCTTCGACGTACATTCCGTTTTCGAAATTCTTATCGATATACGCTTTCGCGCTTGCGCCCAAGTTGATCTGTACGGCGATCTCCACGTCCGCGCCGGCGGCGAGCACGAGTTTATCGCCCGTCACGCCCTTGCCTTTGAACGAAATATCCGACATATTGTCGAGCATATACGCGCGTTCGGCGACGGTCATGCCGTCGGATGCGATCGTTTCGGTCATCGTCTTGGTGCCGAGTGTATACGTACGCTGTGCGTCGGACATATTCTTCACGCGGAATTTCAGCGTATATTCGCCCGTTTTTTCGGGATCGTCGCCCACTTCTATTTTCGCTTTGTCGCCCTTGTCCACATACAGATACGCCTTGGTGGACATCGCCTTTTTGATGTCGGCAAGACCCGCGCCCTGTTTTCTCGGCGAATAGGGCTGATCGGCTTCGTCGCGGGCGATGGTCGCCGTGCTCATCACGAGGAAGTTGGACATTGCCACCGCGTCGCGGTCGGTGTTGTTCTGATCGTATGATACGTTTTGTTTGACGTAAGAAAGGATCAGGCTCATCGCGCCCGCCATATTGGGCGAAGCCATACTTGTGCCGCTGTATTCCGCCCAACCGTTGGGAACGGTGGATGTGATCTCGCCGCCGTGCGCGGAAATTTCGGGTTTGAGTTTCAGATCGGGCGTCGGGCCCCAACTGGAAAAGTCGGACATGAACGGACCCGCTTTCTGCGATTCGTTCACATACATGGTCCCCTTCTGGAAGGAAACAAAGTTGTTCGCCGCGTCCATGGTGATCGAGCAGGTTGGAATGGGATCGTTCAGGTTGCCCAGACTCATGCGGATAATGCCCGACACGTTGTTGTAGATGACGCAGGCGATCGCGCCCTTCAATTTTGCAACGCGCACCTTTTCCTCGAACGTGACGTTTCCGCCGCGGCGGACGACTGCGATCTTGCCCTTCACGTCGATATTGCGCGTATAGTTGACGGACAAGCCGTACCCGGGAACGACCACGTAATCGAGTTTGATGTCGCCAGTCTGGCTGTTCACGAGTTCGGGGTGTTTGGCTTTCAACTCGGCAATGAAATCCTTCTGATTTCCGTTGCCGTCGCTCGCCTCGGTATAGTACAGATATTTATCGTTACCCGCCACGTTGACGCGGATATATTTCGCCTGCTGACCGTTGATGCTCGCAACGCTCAGAGCGCCCGCGTAGGTGGAGGGAGAGCCGACCGTGGCGGAATCGGGATTGCCCGAAAGGTTGGTGCCGTATGCGCCGCCGTAATTCGAACTGTAATCGTTGCTCGCCGCGACCACGAGAGAAATCCCCGCTTCGCGCACGCTGTCGTACACGGTCTGCATATATTCGTCGTCGCCCGTCGAAAAGCCCGCGGACGAGCCCAGACTCATATTGACGACGTCCACGCCCAGTTTCACGCAGTCTTCGAGCGCCGCGAGAATGTCGGCGGTTTCCGCGCCGCCCAAAGTTTCTTTGGTTTCGCTGTCCGTAAACACTTTGCAGATGGCGAGTTGCGCCTGCGGCGCGACGCCCGTAAAGGTCATGGGATTGCCGTTTTTATCGAGGATCTCGTTGCCGTCCTGATCCTTGATGGTTTCCTGTTCGCCGTTATCGTCGAGAATGGGAGAACCCGCTATGATGCCCGCCACGTGCGTGCCGTGCGCGGAATAGGAAGGATATACGTCCGCATCGTTATCGGCGTAGTCGTAAGCGAAGGGAACTTTTTCGCTGTAATAGACGTCGTTCACGGTAACCGAAGAATTTTTCGCCTGCACGCCCGATCTGGCACCGTCGAACACGCGCGCGCCCACATCGTCCTTGGTCAAAAGGGCTTCCTTATCCGAAGGGTTGGTCAAAAAAGCCTTGTGGCTGGCGTCCAGCCCCGTATCGAGGACGGCGACGACCATGCCCCTGCCGTTATACTCGGCGGCGATCTCCTCGTCTACTTTATAGATACCCGTGCCCCACACGTTGGCGTCGTTGGTCACGGCGCTGTCCTTGGGGGCATAGTAATATTCGGAAATATTCACCGATTTTACGCCGTCCATGCCCGAAATACGGTTTGCATATTTTACGTCCGCCTTGATGGCGACGGCGTTGGCGAGCAAAGTATATCCGTACTTGTATTCAAAGGGAATTCCTTCGCCGCGGAGCGCGGAAAGAAACTTCGCCTGCTTGGACAAAAGTTTATCCGCTTCGCGCTTGCCGCGCGCGGATTTCGCGTACTCCTGCAGCGAAGAGCCGTGCGTTTCGGATAGGCTTTCGCCTTTCAGCGATACGATCATCCAGTGTTTTCCCTGCACGTTCGCGTTTACATTGACTACGTTGCTTTTGTCAAAGGCTGCGGAAGTGTCGGCAAAGCCCAGAGAATCGTCTTCGCTCAGGCTGAATTCTTTGGAAGAATCCGCACTGATGTCTACGCGTTTCCCCTCGGGAAGCAGCGCCGAAATTGCAAACGTGGCGCACATGACGAGCACGAGTACCCACGACAAAAATTTAAACTTCTTGTAAACCATAAACTCCTCTTTAACCCCTGCGGCACTCTTCGTCGTAGAGGTGGCAGGCTACGTAATGTCCGGGCGCGTATTCACGGAATACGGGCTCTTCCCTTTGGCAGATCTCCATGCACTTTTCGCAGCGCGTATGGAATTTACAGCCCAAAGGCGGATCCGCGGGCGAGGGAATGTCGCCCTTTAAAATAATGCGGTTCATCTTGTAATCGGGATCGGGAACGGGAACGGCGGAAAAGAGCGCCTCCGTATAAGGATGCAGCGGCCGCTCGAAGATATCCTCCGTTTTGCCGTATTCCGCCATGCTGCCTAAATACATCACGCCCACTTCGTCGGAAATATGTTCCACGACGGACAGATCGTGCGAAATGAAGATATAGGCGATGCCGTCCTTTTCCTGCAAAGATTTCAAAAGATTGATGATCTGCGCCTGAATGGAAACGTCGAGCGCGGAAACGGGCTCGTCGCAGATGACCAGTTTGGGTTTGAGCGCGAGCGCGCGCGCGATGCAGATGCGCTGGCGCTGTCCGCCCGAAAATTCGTGCGGGTACCGCTCGAAATATTGCGGCTGCAAGCCGCATTTTTGCATAACTTCCAGTATGTATTTTTTATATTCGGAGGGCGGGACGATCCTATGCTCGCGCACAGCCTCTCCGATGATCTCCCCGACCGTTAGGCGGGGGGAAAGGCTGGAATACGGATCCTGAAATATCATCTGGATCTGGGGACGGATCTTGCGAAGTTCGCGCGCTTTCATCTTTCCCAGATCGTAGCCGTTGAATTTCACGTCGCCGCCCGTGACCGAATAAAGACGAAGGATCGTTCTCCCCATCGTCGTTTTGCCGCAGCCCGATTCGCCGACGATGCCGACCGTCCGGCCGGGGTACACGTCGAAAGACACGTCGTCGACCGCACGCAGATATTTCTTATTCTTGCCGATGCCGCCGACGGGAAAATATTTTTTCAGATTCCGCACTTTCAGAATGGGCTCCGACGCCTTGAAGTCGTTATAAACCTCGATATCTTCGTTCATTCTTTTTTGCCGCCCTCCGTATAGCGATGGCACGCCACGCCGTGCGTGGGCGTGACCCATACGAATTCTGGATACGCGCCTGCGCAGTCGGCGACGCAGCGGTCGCAACGTTCCTTAAAATAACAGTAATCGGGCATATTGATGGGATTGGGTACCTGCCCCGGTATACTGTACAGTTCTCTGACTTCTTTCCCCACGACGGGTTTGCTCTTTTGCAGCCCCACCGTATAGGGATGCAGCGGATCTTTGAAGATCTCCTGCACGGTGCCGCTCTCCACCACTTTGCCCGCATACATGACGTACACGTAGTCCGCCATCTCCGCGATGACGCCCAGATCGTGGGTAATGAGCATGATCGAGCCCTTCATTTTCTTGCGCACGTCGCGCAGAAGATCGAGGATCTGCGCCTGAATGGTCACGTCGAGCGCGGTCGTAGGTTCGTCCGCGACGATGAGGCGCGGATTGCACGCGAGCGCCATGGCGATCATCACGCGCTGGCGCATGCCGCCCGATATTTCATGGGGATAAGATTTATAGACGCGCTCCGGCATGGCGATTCCCACCTGTCGGAGCATATCCAGACTCCGCAGTTTCGCCTCCTGTTTATTTGTGCCCGGAATGTGCAGAAGCGTCACTTCGTCCAGTTGGTTGCCCACGGTAAATACGGGATTGAGCGAAGTCATGGGCTCCTGAAAGATCATGGCGATCTGCCGCCCGCGGATACGCGACATCTGCGCGACGGGCATTTTGGCAAGATCGAACACCTTTTCTTCCATTTCGAAACACAAGACGCCCGCTTCGTCGCGCTTTTGCAGCGGAACCATCACGGGTTCGCCCTTCGCATCGCATATTTTGAGCCCCGTTTTGTCGCGCTTTGCGACCATGACGGGACGTTCTCCGCCCTGTCCGTCGGGTTCCGTGCAATAAATCGGAATAGGCTTTCCGTCCGCGCCCAGTTTATATTCGCTGGATTTAAAACGGATCTCGCCTTCCACGACCTGTCCCTGCGGCGCCTGCACGAGGCGCATGAGCGACAGGCTCGTGACAGACTTTCCGCAGCCCGACTCGCCGACGATGCCGACGACGGAGCCTTCCGGCACGTTCAACGAAACGCCGTTGACCGCTTTCGAAACGCCCGAATCGGTAAAAAAGTAGGTATGCAGATTTTCGAATTCTACGATATTATGCTCGTCCGAGAGCGTCGCCGTATATTCCGTTTCGTCCGCCTTGCGGCGCTTGTTTTTTTCCAGAACGCGGATAAAGCGCTTGTTTTCGCTTGCGATCTTACGCGATTCTTTTTTGGAAAGGTAATGATTCTTTTCTTCCGACATGTTCTACCTCTTCATTTTGGGGTCGAACGCGTCGCGCAGACCGTCGCCGACAAAGTTGAAGGCGAGCACCGCGAGCACGATACAGATACCGACGGGGACCCACTGGTTCGGATATGCGCCCCAATAGGAAACTTCGCTCGTAAGCACGTTGATCATGTTGCCCCAGGTCGCAAAGTCGGCGGGAACGCCCAGTCCCAAAAATCCGAGCGTCGCTTCGGTCAGAATTATGCCGCCGAGCCCCAGCGTCATGGAAACGATGAGTTGCGGCAGGACGTTAGGCAAAAGGTGTTTGAATAACTTTCGCCATACGCTGATGCCCGTACATTCGGCTGCCATCATATATTCCTGCTCCCGAAGATAGAGGATCTGCCCCCGTACCATGCGCGCGACGCCCGCCCAGCCGATCAGCGTGAGCATCGCCATCATGATATAGAGTTTCGGCATGTCCGCCACTCCGTTTGCGTCAAGCATATAACTGATAATCAACATGATCGGCAGCGTCGGGATACAGTTGAATATATCCACGATTCGCATGATGAGCATATCCACCCACTTGCCGAAATATCCTGCCAAGCCCCCCAGAAAAACGCCTAAAAGCGTTTCCAGGATGACGACGACAAAACCCAACGTCAAAGAGATCCTTCCCCCGTACATCAGACGGGAAAAAATATCGTAGCCGTTTCTGTCCGTACCCAGTAAATGCGTGGGACTGACGGGAGCATCGAAATTGAAACTGTTCGGCGTGGCGCTGTATTCGTAAGCGACCTGCGTTTCGCCGTCTGCGTCCTGATATTCGTAAGGACGATTGATCTCGATGATCTTGCCCTGGCTGCGGTCCACTTCGTCCTGTTGCCAGATCGCGGGACAGACGAGTTGCAAAAGCGGTCCGAAAAAGGAAAATGCGAATAAAAGTATGAGCGTCACCAGCCCTACGACCGACAGTTTGGAACGAAAGAACCGCTTTGCGACCATCGCCCCCGGCGATAACGTCTTGATGCGGTCTTCGAGTTTTTCTTCGGGGGCTTCGCCGCGGGAAGCAAGCGCCGTTTCGGCGTACTCTGTTGCACTGTCGTTGACGGGTCGCCCCGTCGCCTGCAGGGGCGACAAGTTTTCGAATTCTTCGTTGGGCACGACCTCGTCCGCGTTTTTATTTTGATCTTTCTCGCTCATGTCGGTCTCCTACTTCAAAATTTTAACGCGGGGGTCGACGACCGCGTACATCAGGTCGGCGAGCAGCGTTCCCAAAACAGTCAGAATGGCGAGGAACATATTATATCCCATGATAAAAGGAATATCGCCCGCTTTGAGCGCCTCATACGCTTTCAGCCCGATACCGGGAATGGCAAACATCTGCTCCGTGATCATCGCGCCGCTGAAAAGTCCCGGCAGCGTGCCCGCAAGCAGCGTGACGAGCGGGATCAAAGTATTTCTGAAAGCGTGTTTATAGATGACTTTCCCCTCGCTCAGACCCTTGGCGCGCGCCGTACGGATATAGTCTGCATTGAGCACTTCCAACGTGTTGGTGCGCGTGTATCGCATCAGCGAGCCGACGGAAAGGAATACCATGATGAACACGGGTATGACCAGATGCCAGATCTTATCCCAGAACCTTGTCCACTCGGTTGCGTCGGACGGGAGCGTGCTCGTCAGTCCGTTGACGGGGAACCACCCCAACTGCACCGAGAACAACTGGATACAGATCGCCGCGAAGAAGAAGGTCGGCAGAGCCGTTCCGATCATCGAAAGGACGCTTGCGGAATAGTCTACGACGCCGTATTGGTTGGTCGCCGCCTTGACGCCGAGCGGGATCGCGATGATGAATTCGAGAATGAGCGCCGCAAAGGCAATGCCGAAGGAGATGCCCATGTTCTCGACGATGATCGTGCTGACGCTGTCTTCGTACTTGAACGAGCGGCCGAGATCCCCTTGGAACACATTGCCGATCCATGTGAAATACCCTTTTAAGATACCCCAGAACGAACGATCCGCAAGACCGTACACCTCTAACAGGCGGTTGAATTCTTTCTCGCTCATCTTGCCGTCGATAACCATCTGCATGAATTTATTGGTAATGAAATCTCCCGGCATCATGCGGACGAGCGAATAAATGATGACGGATACGCCGAACAGTATGACGATGGCGAGCAGTATCCTCTTGATGATATATTTAACCATGAAAACTCTCCGAGGCGAACGCCGTTATCTGACGTATCCGACTTCCCAAATTTTCGCAAAGATACCGTCGTAAGACGTAGGATTCTGATTGACCGTTTTTGTATCGATCTTAGAAATGTTATAGACGGTCAGATCGTTACGCTGATACGTGGGCATTTCCACGGCAAGTTCCATAATGAGATCGAGCGCCTTGGCGTAAATATCCTTGCGGGGAGGTTCTTCGATAAAGGTACGGGCGCGGTCGATCAGATCGGAAAGTTCCTCGATAACGCCCCATTCGTAGGCGTATTTCTGTTTGTCCGCCTTAATGGCGCGGTAGCCCCAGTTCAAGGTGCTGCCCGCGTTGGAATCTTTGTGGTAAACCTGGTACATATCCGGATCGATCGTGCTCGACCAGGCAGCCGCCCAAACGGTAAGTTCGCCCTTGGAAAGTTTTTGCAGCGCAAACTGATCGGTCTTTACGTCGATCGTGAAACCGATGCCTTCCAGAACATTTTCCGCGTTCTTGAACATCTGCCATGCGGGGTGATCGTTGGATTCGCCCGCGATGGTAAAGGTGATCTTGGGCAATTTATTGCCGTCGGGATCGGCAAGGACTTTATTATCGTTGCTGACCTGATAACCGTGAGCGGCAAGCATTTTCGCAATATCGGCGCCCGAACCGTCGTAAACGTAATCCACTTCATACCCCAGATCGTCGGTAAAGGCGTAAGGCCTCTCAGCCGCGTCGTTTTTCGGATACGCCCAGGATTCCATGGATATGGGACGGTAAATCAGGTCGCACAGGCCGCCGTTGTAATAACCGTTGCTGATAATCGTGGTATCCATCGCCTTCATGATCGCGCGGCGCATCCAGACGTCTGCAATTTTGGCGGCGTTGATTCCCACGTAACCGTAACCGTTGGTGCGCGTGGTGTCGCCCTTTAAATAATCGATGCCGTTGATACGCTTGACGTTTGCGGCCGTCGCGTTAACGTTCCCCACGTCGATTTCTTTCTCGGAAAGCGAATCGAGCAGAAAATTCGAGTTGACGATCTGATATTGCAAATATTTGACCTTTGCATTCTGAATTTCGCCGCCCTTTTTGCCATCGACCAAATCAAAATAGGTATTGCGCTCGTAATAGACGCGGTTGTTCTTTTTGAATTCGTTCTTGGAGGGATACAATTCGTTTTCGCCCAGTCCCCTCTCTTTGCTCGCCTTGTAAGGGCCTGCTCCTACGGGAACGCCCAGTTTTTCGCTGTCTTTTAAGACGTTGTTCATAAAATCGGTATCGTTATAGCGGACGCCGAAATTATTTTTGACGTTCCATTCCCCTTCATCTCCCGCGCCTGCGTACGAATAATAATGCAAGGGAGCCACCGTAAAGGCAAAGTTCCAGATCGCCTTGGGGTCGACGTTTTTAATTTTAATGGAAAGCATATCGTACTCGCCGTCCAACTTTTCGCCCGCAAAGGTATCGACTTTCGAGGTGGTGATGCCCGAAATCGACCTTACGAGATTGTCGCCCGCCGTATTGTCGATGATCTTGGATTTTTCGTCCGCCTGCATTTCGGTCAACAGCGTATTCGTGCTGCCGCTGGAAAGAATGGTCAGGGCAAACTGGGAATATTCGTATTTGAATTTGCCGTTCTCGTCGTTTGCGCCGACCGTCGTACTGTAAACGAGTTCGATCGCCGCTTCCATTTTTGCGTTGTTGTGCTTTTCAAGCGTGGTCGCGCCCGACATATTCTCCCAGTTTTCGGCGTCGTATTCTTCTATGTAATCCTTTACCCATTTGCAGCCGTTGGTCATGGTAGGATCGTCGGCAAAGTTGAACGTATATAGTTCGACTTTGTCATCGCCCGTGCCGACCGTCGTTTTTATGGGTTCGCCCTTCGCGTTGTACGCGATGTCGATAATGCCGTACATATACAGGAAAGACTGCCAGTATTCGCCATCGTCATAAGCGTAAGTATTTTTGCGGTCGTCTTCAAACGAGGAAATTGCTGACTGATAATTCCCCTCTACTTCCTGACGGTAATACGGAATGAAAAATTCGATATCCTTGTTGATTTCGGCTTCGTATTTTTCCAAACCCATTACGTACTGTTTCTTCTGTTCGGCAGTGAGTTCTTCGTATTTTCCGTTCGGCGTATCTTCGAGGAGCGCCTGGTTGTTCAGCCAGTCGGATGCGCGTTTCAAACGCGTCTGCGCGTTGACGGCCGCCTGTTCCTCGAGCGCGTCGTTCGCGCTTTCGTCTTTGGACTGCGTTCTGTATTCGTTCAGCCCCACGATATCCGTCGAATAGATGGTGGCGCTGCCCGTATAGACGGGATCGAGATACACGTAAAGGTTGAAAAGAACGTCTTTGATCGTCAGATCGACGCCGTCGGAGAATTTAAGGCCTTTTTTAATAATAAAATCATAGCGGGTAAACTTTGCGTCGCTCGCATTTTTGATCTCGTTTCCCTGACTATCCAAATAAACGCTGCGATGATCTTTCGCCACGCAGGCATAATTATCGCCGCTTTTCAGTTCGCCGTTATCCGTAGTGAGCATACCGAGTTGCGTCTGGCCTACAATCTCAGAATCGTACGCGGCGCTGGAAAAGAAGGGGCTGAATACGCCGTCCGCGCCGTCGATCCCGAATACCAACGCTTTTGTCTGCTCGTCTTCCGTGGGAACGTACACTTCCTTATCGGGCGGATTATCGTCTCCATTATCCTTTTTCCCGCAACCGGCAAAGATGCCGAGACAGAAAACAAAAGCAAGCATGACTGCCAAAATCTTTTTCATTCTAAACTCCTCGCAATATTATTCGTTCGGGCTTTCGCCCCTGCAATCTATCCGTTTCCGAAAATGTTCGGAAAAATTGTAAAAAATATTTATTCGACGGTCACGGATATTGCCGTGCTGCCCGCAACGGGCGTAAAATTCTGTTCGCTTTTCAGCGTTCCGAAAATCCCGAAATGCGTGCTCTCACCCGTCTTTACTGGCATATCCACTGCCGCGACTTCGCGCTTGACGTTCAAGACACAATTTCTGAATCCAAGTCCGACAAAGTTTTCCAGATCGAGCGCCTCGCCGTTCCCGCAGAAAAATCCCACATTGAAACGCGCCCCCACGCCCGTAAGTCTGGACGTTAACGTGACCGCCAACGTCGCGTCTGCAAACGTCACGTTCTTCACGCAGCCTCTGCCCGCAAAGGAAAACAATCCGACCGACGATACCTGACCGCCCTGTCTGACAGAAGTTTCGAAATTGGAGATCGTGTGTCCGTTTCCGTCGAACGTGCCCTGATAATTCGTCGGCGTCTTGAATTCCCTTCCGCCCATATCGATGTCCGCGTCAAGGATATAATTGCGCTGTCCCATGTCGGATAATCCGTCGGCGGAAGTGACGATATACCACTTGCCCGTCAGCCAGCGAACGTAAATAGTCAGTTCGGGAGTTTCGTCATTCAAAACCAGTTGCGCCCAATCTTCAGAAGTTCTCAAACGTTTTCCGTCTTCCGTATAATAATAGTGGAAAGTATATCCGTTCCATTCGGGGTTGAGTCCGGGCTGCGAAATAGGACCTGCTTCGGTAAAACTCTGATTGACGATGTTTTCCACGCCCGCTTTGCGGGCTTCTTCGCCTACGTCGATGGTGAGTTTATAGTTCATTCCCCACTTCGCGACCAAATACAATTTATAGCCCGCCTCGTCGGGAAGGCGATCCGCCGAAAAATCCCAGGGCTCGTCCGCAAGTTGAAAAGAGCCGTCTTCGTTTTTCAAGGGTGCGCCGTTCTCGTCGAGAAGGGCCGGAAACCACGCGATGACATGCTTTGAGGACATGCTCGGCGCGTTAAACTGCAAATTATGTTTTCCGCCCGGTTCCATGATGGATACCGACGGTTTATATTTATACGTCTTGATCCCCGTCGTGTCGGAAGTGCCGAAACTGCCGCCGTTCGCATCGTACACGACGAGAGCGGTGAAGCCGTGCTCCTCGGGCAGAAACGTTTTGCTGCACGCCGCGAGCGCAAGACACGAAAGAAACAGGAGAAAAAGACATAGAATCGTTTTCCGCTTTGAAAGGTGAAAGTTCATAGGTACCTCAAGATTTCAACCAAAGCCGCAATAACAGGTAAATGAGCGTAAAAGCGGCGATAATACAAAATAGTACGGGCAGCATCGCAAGATATTGCCCTTTGACCGCGTCGCGAAATTGTTGTTTTTCCGTCTTTTTGTCGCGGGCAGCGCGTTCGCGCTTGCGGCGTTTGCCGCGCCTGACGATACCGCGGTTCCACGGCATCCAATCGAAGGACATATCGGCAATCGTGCGCCCGTCGTCCGACGGATCGGTTGATTCGGGTTTTTCGTTCATAAAAATCGACTCCGAAACGGCATCCTTGCCCCCGCGGACCGCGGGGGCAATGCCGTAACGCTTTACATTTCGTTCCCCTTCTTATCGAAGAGTGTTGTCTGCGGTTTTACGCCGCCGTTTTTTCCGTAACCGTCATCTGGTTGTTTTCGATCTTCGCCACGTAAGTCTTGCCGTCTACGGTAAATTCAAGAGAAGACATATAGTCGCTGTATTTCGCGGTCGTCGTACAGGATTTTCCGTCATATGTAACGACAAACGAAGGCGCGTTGAATCCGGCAAAACCGTCGTCGTCCTCTATTGATTCAGAAGAAATCAAAATCGTCAATTCTTTGCCGTCCTCGGTGGTATGCGATCCCATGAATTTAGCGGTGGTACCCGAATTATAAACGAGAACATAGTCTACATAGAAATCATCGACAGGATTTAAATAGATACGATAAGCATAATAACTGAGTGTCGCTAAAATATAAGAACCGTCCGAACTGAGCACTCCCTGATACGTTCCGCTTATGCTTCCGGAACATTCGATATTGAACAGAGCGCCTTCGCCCGACATGCCCGCAAAAGTAATATTCATCATCGTTTCATGATACGAATAATACGTATTGTAAACATACGTGTTTCCTTTAACGAACTGCATGACCGCTGCGGGAATCTCTTCAAGCGCGAAAGAAACTTTTTCATTTTCGATCGTCCAAGTCACGTAATAATATTTTCCGTTCAAGACCAAAGTAAAGGAATTTGCGTTGAAATCGGGTTTGATATCCACGGCATCGGCGCCGTCATACGAAGCGGTATAACTTCTGACGCCTGCGGCAATGCTGCGCTCGATCACAAGAGTTTTTCCGTCTACGGTAAACTCGCCGTCAAAGAGATATTCGCTCTCTGTATAGAGAACAAACGTACCGTCCGCCTGTTTTTCGAGATATGCGGTCACGGAATCTGCCGCAGCCGTTTTTCCCGTCAGTTTATAAAGATTTTCGTTTACACGGACAGAAGTCGCCAGGTTGAGATTCGTACCGCGATAACTATCGTCGAAATAGAAACCGAGAACGGCTTTTCCGCTCGTCTTATCAAACGACACAAAGCGGACGAGAATCTGTACGTCATCCAGAACGCTTCCGTACTCGCCTTCGTTCACTGCGCCGCGGAAATCGCTGCCTTCGGGCAAAACGTCGCTATATAATTGTTTTGCGGCAATGTCGTAAGCATAACTCTGGGTTGCGGTTTCGAAAATCAAAATGCCTTCGGTATAGAGATACTGCGCATAGATAACGCTCTCTTCGCCGTATTTCGCATTCGTCAGATCAAATTTGATCGCATAGCCGTTCACGTACTCTGCAAAATCGCCGGATATCACAACAGGCAGGGAAAGCGCTTTGCCCTCTACCGTATTCGTAAAGTTTTCGGTATAGAAGAAATCATATTCAAACGTCTTGTATACGGCAACGTTGACAGACCCCGTTTTGCTCATGACGCCCTTATACGTAACTCCGTCCAAAGTAAACGTCATCATTTTACCGCCCGTTATATCTTCGAACGCAGGTTCTATCTCTTCGCCGTTGAACGTCGTTTTCAATACGGTGGCGGGCTGATCCTCCGCGCCGCCTACGGTGATTTCAAGTTTGACCGTATTGCCGTTGAATTTGTATTCGCCGTCATAATCTTCCCACCAACTTTCGAATACGAGAAGCGGCAGAATATCTTTCGTTGCAGAATCGCTGTTGCTGCGCAAGAAGTACTCTTTCCCGCCCAACGTCACTCTGAAATTCTGGTAATCCTCTTTCACGAGCGTAGCGGTTTCGCCGTCGTACAGCACGACGAGCGAAGGCATCAAATCGGTGCTGTCGGGTTTGGTGGTCACGCCTACGGCAATGGAAAGAATTTTACCGTTAAACAATTCCGAGCCAATCAAGTTCGCAAATTTATCCTGTACGGCAAGGTAAGGCAATTTCGCCGCCGTGGCGCCATCGGTATTTTTGATCAGATATGCATTGTCGCCGTAGTTGAAATTGATCACAGGCGTAATCTCGCCGTTCCGAACGATCAGTTTACTGAGTTTGGGCGCATAATATGAGGTATCATTCGGATTGTAACTCATTTTAATGCCGCCGGAATTGCCGTTATAGACGATATAATCTCCGACAATATCGTTCAGGTCGAAAGATACAGGATTGTAAGTGATTCCGTTATAAACCAAAGAAATAACGCCTTGGGCGGTTTTGGTAAATATTGCGGTACGATCGCCCAATTTCATCGTTGCGCCGCTCTCCGTAGGGATGACGCTGAAAGACGTGGATGAAGTTTCGTCATAATAAACGGTTTTTTCCGCGAAATAGAAGGCTTTCGTTCCGTCTGAGGAGATATATGCGCCTTTAAAATCGAAAAACGCCGCAAAATAATAGGGCACGTTATAGACGATGGAATCGTTGAAAGTAATGTTCGTCGCATTTACCGTAAAGGAATAATAATACAATTTCGAATCCTGATAGAACTCAAAATGCGTATAGGTGTTTGTGGAATTGACGAATATTTCTTTTCCGCGGAACATCATTTTTCCGTCCGCGCCCAGTTTGAATGTGTTTTCGGAATCGACCGTCGGCTTGAATTCACTGCCGTAAATGCCGCTGAAAACTTCGGCTACATACACTTCCCCATTGACGTTCAGCGTTGCCTGCGAATAATGCAGAATCGTATAATCGACCGTTCCGAGTTTGCCTTTCACCTGTAAAACTTTTCTGCCCGTATGATTACCGTCGTCGACCAAAGAGAATGAAAGGTCTGTTAACGGGGCGTCGTTGACAAAATAAGTATCGTCGACGAATTTTACGACGTCATCCCCCGAAACGTAATTCATGCCGGAAGTTCTGCCGTCCGTATCGCTCGCCATCTCGCTGTAAACGTACAGATCGGTTCCGTTCACGGTCAGATAACGGTTATCTGCGCCCCATTCGACCGTACACGTTTCGCTACCGAAATTCAGCGTTAATTTCGTACCGTTATCCGTTTTCAGAATGGTATAATCGCCGGTAGTTTCGCCGCCGAGCGTAAATGCACCTTTATTATCGTAAGAGAGTTTTTCTCCCTTTGCGCTGACATAATGATACTTGCCTGAATAACCGGCATATTCTATCAGACTCTGTACTTTCAGGAATTCGGAATCTCCGTTCGCAACGGTTATACCGTCCGTAAACACAACGTCAAAAGCGGTTTCGCCTTCTTTTGTCAACGTAACGGTCAAAACGTCGCCGTTCAGTTCAAATCCGACTTGCCCTTTCAGATAATCGTAGGTGACGGATCCGACTACTACGGAATAATTCCCCGTATATTCCATGAAAGAAATTTTATTGTCGCTGTGCAGACCGTCGTTATCTTTCAAGTAATATACGCCGAAAAATTGGCCGTATTCGCCAGGGATGAACATATCGGAGCCCAGTTTGAAATACGTTCTATCGATCACAAAATTCCTTTCCCGATGGTTGGAATCAATGGAGACAAACGCTTCCAAATAAGTGTCTGAGGAATACGATCTGTAATACATCGAGCAATAAACGGAAATCGGATACCCGTTATATAAAATTTCCCCGTTTTCATTTGCCGTTATCGTACCGGTATTATCGTAATTTACAAACGTTCCGACAGGCATATTTGCGACGTATGCGTCTGCATCTTCTTTGGTCGCAAGGTAAACGCCGTCCGTATCGATCACATTGAAATCGGCGGGATTTTCATATTTGTCCAGACGCAGGTATTTCGCGGCGAGGTCGTATCTGAACTCCCAATCGACGCCTTCCGCCGTGATCACGGCGTCATCCACGTCGTCGCCGTCCGCGATCTGTAAGGATACGGGACGCGTAACCGCTTCTTCTCCTTTTAGTTTGGAAACGAGGTTTGCGGTACCGTTGATTTTATCGAAAACGAGTTCGAACTCCTCAACGATCATGGAATACTGCCCCGCAAAACGCGCCAACGCGCTTTCGGAAATAAGCGCATATGAACGGTCCGCCTTTTGTACGCGCAGAACGCCGCCCTTTACGGTAACGGAAATATAGCCGTCAACGGGTATGACGGCGTTGCCGTCCGCATCGTATTCGAACGTTTCGTAATTACTCGTCGTTCCGTCGAAAGTAAACGTATCCTTATCGAAAACCGCGGAAATCAAAGTTCCTTCCGAAATACCGAACCAGGGTTCGAGATCGACTGCGCTCGCTTCCAGGATCCTCCAGGTAATGACGCATGAAGTCAGCGTATAGTTTTTGTTCGAACCCGTAAAGTTTGCGGTCGCCTCATAATAGCCTTTTTCCGTAGCCTTGACCGCCTGATTATCCTTCGCGGTAAAATTGTTTAAAGAAATCCCCTCGGGCATCCCTTCGCAGGTTGCCGCAAGTTGTATTTCCGTCCCCGTATAGAGATAACCGGTGTTTGACCAGATGAGTTCGGAAACGTCGAACTGCGCTTTTTCAATGGATATCGTCGCAGTCTTCTCGACGGTAGCGTAATTTTTCGCGCTGATTTTGATCTGCACGAAATATTCGCCCGCGTCGACGGCTTCGTCCACTTTGTTCGCTTCAACGGCGCTCGTGCCGCTGTAAACGGTGTATTCGATCTTCGCATCCTTGGGAGCGCCTTTCACTGAAGGAAGGACGGGCTCGCCCGTATAAACCGCGGAGACATTTTCCACGGTGACGTCCATTGCCAGAGGATTGACCGTCACTTGCAGAGTCGTCGTGCCGCCCATACAGTTGACGGTGAGCGAATGCGTTCCGATCTCCGACAATGAAAGTTTGTCGTCTTCGGAAATCATTGCGGCCGTAAGTTTGACCTTCTCGGGTGCTTTCTTCCCTTCGTAAGTCACGGTAATTTCAAAATCGTCATAATTCAGTTCTTCGCCTACCGTCAAAGCCGCCGAAGCGGGTTCGATCGCTATAGACGAAATTTTGTCGCCGTCATCTTTTTTGGCGGGTTCGCACGCCGCCACAGCAAACAGTACGGCAAGTACGAACACGCACAATAGCAATCTCAGAAGTATTTTTTTGACCTTCATCGTTTATTCTCTCCTTTAAAGATTCAGGATTTACACAAGCGCGGCTTATCGCGCTGCTTTTACAGTTTTCCGAAAGAGGCGCCGTCTTCGGAGAGTTTTTTCAGATCCTCCGTTTCTACGACTACGTAGCGGCGTACGCCGGACTCGATAAACTGTCCTCCGTCACGCACGATCACAAATTGATCGCTCCCCTCTTCCCGTCGAATGCTATACATCGCGTTGCCGTTTGAATCGAAAGCGATAAAATAGAGTACGTCCCCGGTTGCATTGGTAACGGAAATAAAATATTCCACATCGCCTTTTTCCAAGGCCTTATAAGTTACATTGCCTTTGATATCGAGCACATAAGAATACTGTACATACTCGGTGTTTCCGTAAATATCTACGGTGAGGTCAAATAATTTATAGCCGAAATCGTCATATGCGCTGACCACCGTTTCCTCATGGTCGGTATAGATCGAGGCGATCTGTCCGTACCATTGCGCATCGCTGTCCTCGTCCGACCAGGCGGAAAGCGTTCCGAAATCGTACAGGATCCACATATTTACCGTTTCATCCGAGACGGGCTCGCCTTTCTTATCCACTTTTACGCCGCTGAACATCAGTTCGTAATAAGAAGCCCCGTTTGAAACAAAACCGTTATAGTCGTCGTACGTGCCCACATACATATCGCAGATATCGTCGTCATGCTCGTCGAGAATATACATATTCCCGTAACCGTCCGTTTTGACCGTATAGTAATATAGCAAGGTGCCGTAGAAATTTTCGGTCAGGACCAACGTCATGTCTTCCGAATCGTCGTAGCGGATATAATTTTTTTCACCGATCTTAAACGAACCGCGATTATCCTTTGTTTGCGCCGTCCTGGTATTTCCGTCGCTGTCCGTGATAGAAAACTCCGCGCCTGCGCCGTATTCGACCGTGCCGAACGATATCATATTATTGACTTCATCGTATTCGCGATAATACGCCGCTGCGATCGTTTCTTTCTCGTCAAAAGAAACGATATAGATAGAAATATTTCCGAGAACCTCGACGGTCGAAAGGCGGGTATAACGCCAAAAATCATCGTTTACGTCGGTACTGTATTCTGGCATATGGATTTTTACGGAAGATACGTAATCATACGTATAACGATACCAGCCGGAATCATACGTGACGTTCAGTATGGTATAGGAAAACTCTCCGACCGTTAAATCGATACAGGAATAGTTTCCGTTCATATAGTCGCGGAAAACCGCACTGCCATCCAGCCCCGATACCGCCGTACCGTCGGATTTGAATTGAACAAGCCGTACGGTATATCCTTCCTCGCCGAATTTCTTCTGCGAATCTTCGATGACCGAACAATTATATTTGACTTTCCCGTTTTCTATACTGACGATGGCGCCGCCTCTGCCATCCAGATACAATTCGTTGGAATTGTTATAATATGCATTGGTCTGCAACGTCATGTAGTCTTCGCTTTTCGGATAAATCGGCGAAGACCAACTTGCCGTCACATCATTATAACGGACGAAAACCTTTTCGTCGATCACCTTATAATCTTTGTCGAAATAGGTGAAAGTATAGGAAACGTCGTCGTCGGTCATGCGGGAATAGAACGTCCCCGCAGGATCGGGAATCGCGTCGAGGTAATAGAACGCGCCGTCTCTCATGACTTTGTTCAGTTGCGGGACTCCGTAGGCATTGGTGCCTATCACATAACTGCCTTCCACAGTAGCGCTGCCGAAATCGGCATTTTTATAGCCTGTTTTTTCCAGTACGGGCAAAGCGACGCGGGAGCCCTCATATCCGTAAGGAAGATCGCTGATCATAAAATACAGATCGTCGAGGACCGTGCCGTCGTAACTGACGAGTTCGGGATGCCACAGATGCAAAAGCGTCTGATTTTCGTATAATTCTTTGGCATGCGTGCCCGCGTTCTTGCCTAACGCCTTTTTCGCATATGTTTCCGCATCGATGAATTCGTACATCATCGGATAATACGTACCGCACGTTGCGCCGTAAGTCATTTCACCGAAATTCAGATAATCGATTTCCGAAATGAATTTTTGTTCGGGATCGGTCACGAACACGATGCTTCCGTCGGTAAATTCGAATTTCGCGTCCCACGAGGAACCGTCTTTCGACCAATAGGCAGGCGCGCGGCTGCCTGTCGCCGTATAAATATAGGACGTGTATTCCGCCCAGTCGGGATCGAGCAGGTACTCTTCCGCCGCGGCCGTAGGCACGTAAATACGGAAACTGTCAAATCCGATATTATAGCCGTCCGAACCGTTATCGGTCAGAGTATTGCTGAAACACTGTTTCCCGTCGAGTTCGGGAACCTGCGTGCCCTTGAAAACGACTTCGGACAAGTTGGAGCATTCCTCGAACGCCATGACGCCGATGTAGGTGATGCCCGTGCCGAATTCGATGTTCAGCGCGCCGTTGAGCGCAAAGGCAAAGTTTCCGATCGATTCGAGCGAATCGGGAAATTTCAGTCCCGAAACGGAGAGCGTATAGGCGAACGAGCGCTCGCCTATGGTCTTCAATTTGTTGCCGAATTCCAAGGAATCCAACGCGGCGGCAAAATAGAACGCCTCGTTTCCGACACTCACGATATTTTCGAGTTTCGGAATGGTTTTCAAACTGTTGAACGGATAAGCGTATGTAATCAGCGTTGCGGTGTAACTCGGCAACTGTTCGCCGTAAGGATAGATCACCTTGACGGAAGATTCGGTGTTGCCCGTGTAGGATTTGAACGCCGCTTCGCCGATCGTGCTCACGTAACGCAACCAGGCGGGACTGACCGCGATACTGAGCGCGGCATTGTAGCCGAAAGAAATGCAGTTTTCAAAGGCGGATTTGCCGACCTTGTCCAACGCCTCGGGGTAATCAAGCACAACGTTTTCGAGAGCGTAAGCACTGTAAAAGGCGCCCTCGGCAAATTCCTTCGTCTTTTCGGTGACGCGCACCGTCTTTAAAGAGAGGGGCAGGACCTGATTTTCGAAATGCTGGTCCCCCATATAGAGCGAAGAGCCGTCGGTATAGCCTGCGAAAGAATAGGTGTTCTCGTCGTATTTCTTTGCGCCGAACGTGTACGCCAAAAAGCGGTTCGCCGTGCGGCTGCCGCCTATAAACGGCACGGTAAGCGATTCTAACGCGGTCAAGCCTTCGAAAGCGCCGCAGGCGATCTCTTTATACGTTGCCGGCACGATGAGGGAAGTCACCTTTTCGCTGTTTTTATTGTTCGTAAAAACTCCGGCAGCGATCTTTGTCGCCCCCAGAGGGAGAGTGAGAGAGGTGCTCTTGCCGTTATATGCGACGACGGTGCCGTTCTCGATGGTATAATCGCCCGCGTCCTTTACTTCATAACGCGCATAGAGAGTAGCCGTGCCGCCTTTTTCCGCAAGATTTTTGACAGTGTCGCCGAGAAGGAAATCCGCCTCGCCGTCTTCCGTCTTGGAAAATCCGACCGCAAGCGAGCCCATGGGCGCGATATCGGGCAGTTTTTCGTTGACGCCGCGGCGGAGTTGAAAATGCAACTGTCCGCTCGTTCCGTAGTCGAGCACGAGATTGTAATACTGCAGATTCAACTTATAATACAGCGTTACGTTCTTGTCGGGAACGACGTCGTTTTCATAGCGCACCTGATAGCCGCTGTCCGTCCAGTACCCCTCGAAATCCCTGTCCTCTACCGAAAGCACGGGCAGAGGGTCGCCGGGCTTGGCCTCGACCTCTTTTTTTTCGAGCGTCTCGCTGATCAAAGTGACGGTCACGGAATCCTTGATCTGCCGCTGGCAGGCTACGATTCCGAGCGCAACGCAGACGAGCGCCGAAACAGCCAAAAGAGTGATGAGAATCTTATGGATGACTCCTTTCATAAACACCTCTTGCAATATTTACGTCTAACAAAAAAGCCGGGAACGCCCCGGGGATGTTGACGGTGCTGTCGAACAAATATTTCGGCTGTCAATATCATTCGTTTTCTTGCAACGCAAGAAAACGAAAAAACAACCGGTTGTTTTTAAAATGAATACACTACTAGTTTGTGTTTAATTATACATTTATTTTTACAATTTTGTCAAATAGTTTCCATGTTTTTTCACAATTATTTCACGAATAATCACTTATGGAATGTATTACCAAAATTTATCCTTGTCACGATGCAAAAAAAGAAGCGGTTGAAATTCAACCGCTTCCCTTTTTCTCAGAACCAAAAATCGCAAAACATACAGTAACAACAGCAGTCGCAGCAATCCTGACAACTCCGGCTGCAGGGATAGTAATACGGCGTAAATCTCGGACGGCGGCGAACGAGCGTCGTGACGGGGTTGCTGTAATAGACGCCCTCGTTATCCGTCACATTCGATACGTTGACGATCGTATTCATAGCGCTACACCACCTTTACGTCGAATTCTACCGTAACGCTCTGCCCTACCGCGAGATCGCTCAGAGGGAACCCGACCGCGGGGTTATACGCGGGATAGGACACGCCGTTGATCTTCACGCTGCCCGCTACGAAAGTCGTGCCCGCGGGGATCGGATCATAGAACACGAGATTGGTTTTGTTCAGAGTGCCCGTATTGGTGATCAAAGAAGTGTAATGCAGAATTTCTCCGCTGACCGCGTACGCCTTATCCACGCTCTTGACCACGCTCATACGGGTAGAGATCAGAGCGATGGTGACGGGGTTGGTGTTTTCGGTATACGTCACGGGGCCGCGCACGGGATCGTTGACCGTGTACGTGACGGCGCCGTTGTTGGTAACGGAATTGTCCGTTTTGGGATTATTGGCAAGAATGGTGTATTCGACGGTCACGCTTCCGCCCGCAGGCAGATCGGGAAGCGGGAAGCCCGCGGACAAGTCGTACGAAGGCTGCGCCACGCCGTTGATTGCCACGCTGCCCGCGACGTAAGTTGCGCCCGAAGTCATGATGTCTTTGAAGATCAGTGCGGCAAGATACGCCGAACTGTTGTTCGTGACGACGACTTTCTGCCGCGCCGTTTCGCCTTCGTTCAAAAAGGCTTTATCCGAACTCTTGACTTTGGATACAGACGAAGAGAGCACTTCCGTTTGCACGACGTTGCTGTTTTGTTCGCCGCTCTGCGTGGATTGGTCGGGCAAAACGTAATCGAACGTTACGTTGGATTGGTTGAGTATGATCATTTGTATTTTTTCTCCTACGGATTGATTTGGACTTGAAACGTTACAATCGCGCTCTGCGCGGGAACCAGGCTCGGCAGCGGAAACCCGACGGACGGATTGTAAGCGGGAAAGGAAACGCCGTTTACCGTGACGGAACCCGCGATAAAACTCGTTCCCGCGGGAATCGGATCGGTAAATCGCACATTGGTGAGAGGCAGATTTCCGTGATTCGTCACGACGGAAGTATACGTCAGCGTTTCGCCTGCGACGGCATACGCTTTATCCACGCTCTTGACGACGTCGAGGTCAATGCGGACGATATACACGGCGACGTAATTGGAATCGGAAGAACTCGTCACCACGTTGCCCGGGAACGGGATAAAGGTGTAATCCGCCTGCGCTATATTGAAGATCGGATTGGAAACGGGCAAAGAATTCACACGGACGGAAAATTTGACGACGGCCGTGGCGCCCGCATTCAAAGGCCCGAAGGTCACGGGCAGCGCGCCGCCGTACGGAACCCCGTCTATGGTGATCGAGCCCGCGATCAGTTCGGCCTCGTTGGGAAGAAGATCCTGTACGGTCACCGTTTCCGCGCGGATGCTGCCCGTATTCGTGATCTGCAAGGTGTAACCGATGGCTTCCCCGACTTCCGCAACGGTCTTATCGACGCTCTTTTGCACGATGAGCTGCGCGCCTTTGCTGTCGATCTGCAAGGCGAGCGCGTTGGCGACGTACAGATCTCCGTCGGTCGTAAAGCGGATGGCGGCAGTCGTCATTCCCGCGGAAAGAAGGGACGAAACGTCTACCGCCGTGATGTCCCAGCCCTGTCGGCAGGCCGTCGAATTCGTGCCCGCAGCGGCGTTCGCGTTGCGCGTTCCGAACGTCCCGCTCGTATCCAGTACGCCGTTCGAATCGTTGATCTGAGAGGCGAAAAAGTTTCCTACGGGGTTGTTCGGCCCCGATACGGGCGTGAGCGAAGCCGAATCCGGCCCGAACAGCATTCTGTCACCCGTGAGCACCGCGTCCCCTTCCTGCGCGGATATAAACAGTTTTCCCGCAATGGGAAGGGCGTCGGGCGTGATAAAATCGGTAAGCGTCACGTCGGTGCTGCCCGAAGAGGGCGAAACCACCGTGCCGCCGCCCCATAAAGTGAGATCGCGCAGGGGCAGCGACGCATTTTCGTAGACGATTGCCAAAGTCCAGCCCGCGTGGTTGGTTTCCGAGGTGCGCGAATCGATCGCCTCGATGAGCGACGGGATCGAGCCCGCCGAATACGTGCCGTTCATCGCCGTTTTCACGAGGGAAGTCACATTCGCGCTGCGCACGTAAAAACCGACGGTCTGCCCGTCGTTGGTGATGTTGAAATTCTGCCGCGTCTGCGTGTCGGGGACGATCGAATTGACGCCCTGCGGCGTCGTAAACGTGACGGCGTTATCCAACAGGTTGGAAATATTGTTGACACTCGAACGGAACAGGCCGCCCCAGATCAGTTCCGCATACAGCACGCTGCTGCCTGCGGGAAGATTCAGGGAAGCCGCCGAACTGTTTTTGGTGTAATCGAGCGTGGTCCCCGGGGGAAACGCGCCCACTTGCAGCGACGTATCTAAACTGACGAACGCACCGATGGAACCGAGCGTGCCGGGTGCGTTCGCATTGGCAGCCTTGCTCAGCCCGAGCGTATTTCCGATCAACACGATCCCGCCGTTTTTAATGTTGGAATATCGTTGTAGGATTGGCATTATTTATGAACCTCAAAAAAATTACATAACAATACCGCCCTCCGCACGCAAAGAGAGATACCGTTATGTAATCAAAGTCTTACTATAATAATATGAAAAGCGGGGCGGCAAATGTGCCGCCCCGCGATCCTGTTTTTTCAAACGAGAACGCTCGCCGCATATAAACCGCGGCTGTCGCGAAGAAGGATATAATAATGCCGTTTGTATTTTTCTGCGGAAACGAATACGTATCCGCCGCTTAGCGTGGCTTTTTCTTCCGCCCACTCGGTCGACGAATCGACGGTTTCCGAAAGAGTATAGCGCTGTACAGCCTCGGAAACCTTTACGCTTTCGGGCACGGCGATCCCGATCTCGCCGTTTTCGGGGAAGGTCAGAACGCGGACGAGCGGCGTCGTTTTCAAACAGATTTCGTCGGCAAAGGCGAACACTTCCCTGACCTCGGCGCCCTGCGCGTGACCGTGCGTCAGCCCCGGTATGACGGTTGCCGCGCCGTACTTTGCCGCGCGGATGCACCGCGCCATCGAATCGAGTGTAAAGTGCGTGTCCGTATCGCTGTTCACGAACAGAATCGGCGCATTGCCTGCCGCGAGCGCGCCCGTATCGTCCCACAGGTCCGCGCCTTCGTTATTGCGGATATAACTCCCGAATTCGCCCGCCCCTTCCGCGTTGGAAAGGCACCCGTAAACGGACGCCGCAAAGGCGTAACGGTCGTCATACCCCACCGCAAGACAGGTGAGAAAACCGCCGTAGGAAACGCCCGTAATGCCCATGCGGGAACTGTCAACGCCCGCAAAACTCTTTAAAAAACTGGCTGAGGCGATCACGGACGCGAGCGCGTGATAAACCCACTGTTCGCCGATCGGTTTCGTGCAGTCGGTAAACGACGCGTTGGCGGGACCGTGCGGCATGACGCTCGTTTCATATACGGCGTTGTAGGTAGACGTATCGGTTTTCGGCATACGCCCCTCCGTATCCATGGCAACGGCGGCATAGCCGCGGTCGTTCCAGGCGCGCACCCAGTCGTAAAACGCCGTGCCGAGCGCGCCGTGAACCAGAACGACGGCGGGAACGGGATCTTCCGCGCTCGCGCCTTCGGGCAGTCCCACGTAGCAGAATACTTTCGTATCGTCGACGGACTGAATGAAATACGCCTTGATCTCGCCTCTGTCGAGCGCTTCATATCGTTCGGAAGCGGGCGTCTGCCACAGCGACGCGGGAAATTCTACGCCTTCGGGCGCGTAGTACTGCCCGTCCTCTTTCATCTGCGTCCTCTGCGGATAGTACGGGAACGTATCCTCGGGCGTTCCCGCGCCTTTATCGGTACAGCCGACCATCATACACACCGCTGTCAGCAGTCCGATCGCAAGCGCCGACCACTTTTTGATTCGTTTCATCGCATTCTCCTATTTCTATGATAAATTTACCGTTGGTAAGTTCGATCCCGTCCCGGACCGAACGCCCGTTCATGCAAAGTTCTTTGCCCGCCGCGCGCACGACGAGCCGCGTGTTCGCGGGCGTGTCTACGGACAGCACGATCGTTTTACCCGTTCTTTCCCAACGGACGGAAATTTTGCCGCGGACCGTTTCGAGCGATGCCGAAACGCTTTGCAGGCACTTTACGAAACAAGGCTCGACGACGATCTTCTGAAAGGCATTTTCGCATTCTTTCGTGCGGATCCCCGCCAGATAGTTGAAGAGAAACCCGTCGTAGGCGGCAAACATGGGATGATCGAAAGAGTGCATATCCGTGCCCACGTCCGATTCCCATCGTTCCCATACCGTCGTTGCACCCTGTTCGAGCATATAGCCCCAGCCGGGATATTCCTTGTTCAGAAGCAGGCGGCAAAGTTCCTCCGCGTACCCCGCCTCGGCGAGGCGGTAAAAGAGATGCCTGTATCCCTGATTTCCGCACGTGGTATGATACCCGCGCGCGCGCAGATCTTCCGCGGCGCGCTTTGCCCATTCTTTGCAAAGTTCCGACTCTTCGGGAAAAATCGTCATCGCCACGGCGCATTCCGTCTGCGAGCCGCCGCCGATTACGCCGTCTTTGACGTACTTTTCGAAAAACGCGCGCTTGCCCTCCGCGAAAAGCGCGCCCCAGCGCTCCGCGTCCTCGTTTTTTCCTAAAATTTCTGCGATCTTCTGCGTAAGGGAGAGGTTCCACAGATAATATGCCGCGCCCATGAATTTGGGCGTGACCATCGCGGAATGGGTGCCGTCGCCGCCGTTGGAATAGGCGAACGCGGGGCACCAGTCGCCGTATATGCCCCATTCGCACACGCCGCCCTTCACGAATCCTGCGAGTTTTTCGTTCCAGCGGCAAAAACTTTCGTAATTCTTTTCCAGCACCCGCCGATCGCCGTAAAAGCCATAGGCGACGAGCGCGAGCAACTGAAACGCGTCCACCGCGTCCGCCGTGTCCGAACCGACGGTAAAGGGCACGGTATCGCCGAATGCGCCCGTATCGTCCTGCGAGTCGGAGATCATATCCACGAAATTGGGAAGAAAGACGGACAGATCGAAATTACATACCGATTCGAACACGCGCGACGACAAATCGTTGAGCCAGCCGAGCCGCTCGTCGCGCTGGGGACAGTCGGTGAATACGCCGTGCAAATTGTTCGCCTCCGTCAAAAAAGCCATTTCATGCAGGCGGGACAGGCACTCGTCGGAACAGGCGAATTCGCCCGCCGGCGTCACTGCGGTGCGCATCTGCTGCGCCGTCACGCCGAGGATCTCCACGTTTCCTTCCGTCACGATCTCGGCGTAACGGAATCCGTGATAGGTGAAACAGGGCGCGTACGTTTCCTCTTCCTTCCCCGCGGCGATATATACGTCGCGGCTTTTCGCCGTGCGCAGGTTCGCGCGGTTCACCCGACTTTCACCGCTTATAATTTCCGCATACCGCAGCGTGATCTTCGCACCGCGCTCCGCCCGAACGGTGATTTTCAGCCGTCCCGAGATATTTTTGCCCGCGTCCGCGAGATACCTGCCTCCGCCCATGCCGCGCACATAGAGCGGCGCGAAACTTTCGCTCACCGCGACGGGCGGCAAAGGATTGGAACAAAGTTTTCCTTCGGGCGCATCCGTACAATACGCCGCGACGAATTCCGAAGTGCTCACCGCGTAATCGGGCGAAAACCAATCGCGTTCGCGCCGCGCGTCGTACACTTCTCCGCCGTAAATGCTGTTTTCCGTCACCGCGCCGCCCGTCACGTTCCACAGTCTGCCCGCCACGGTAGGAACGGTTTCGCAAGAGCCGTCCGCGTACTCGACGAACAGTTCGCCCTTCATTTTTTTTGCGCCGTAAAAGCCGTAGCCTATCTCCATGCAAAGGGCGTTGCGCCCCTCCCGTATCTCGGGCGCGTACACGCTGTAATATACTTTTTTCCGATAGACGGATACGGAACCGTTAAAGTAACTGTCCTCCGCGAGTTTACCGTTGCAATAGCAGCGCCCCGTGCCGAGCGCAGCCACATAAAAACGGGCGCGGCGCACGGGTTTGCGCGCCGAAAAGTCCAGCCGGACGACGTCCGTGCCGCCCGCGTACGAGAGCGGCATGCCGATCCAGCGCGCGCAGGGCATCGGTTCTCCGAGATAGGAAACTTCGAACCGCGCGGGAGAAGAAAGCGCGCCGTTGACCTCCACCGTCCAAACATACTGCCCGTGCTCTTTCAGCGGCGTTCCCTCGTAGCATACCCCGGACGTTGCGTCGGATACGATCGTACCGCTGTCCCAGGCTTCTCCTGTTTTCGACAAAGCCGCTTCTTCGGAATAGTCGACGCGGATCCTGTACGTCTGCTGAAAGACGTTCTCGCCGCGTATTTTCCAGGAAAACGCGGGATGCGCTGCGTCGATGCCGAGGGGCTCCTGCCGCCCTTCCGTTCTTAAATCGTAAATTTCCATTGCCGTACCCGAATTTTCATCCGAAGCGCGGAAAAAACCGCGCCTCGGACAAAACGTTATTTATGCTTTTTTCTTTTTCAAAAGGACGATCGCCGCCGCGCCCAAAAGGAGCGCCGCCGCTGCCGACGAAACCGCAGCCACGCTGGAGCCGCAGCCGCCCGCCTTGCCGACCTGGATCGCAATCGTGCCCGTAACAGACTTGCCGTCCACCGTTAAGCGGAACGTAAGCGTCTGTTCGCCCGCGGTATCGGCGTCGTAGCCCGTCACGCGCGCTTTGGTAAGATCCACGCTGTCGCCTTCGGCGCCCGACGCGAGCACTACCGTGCCTTTCAGTCCGAATTTTTCGATGAGTGAAGCGACGTCGAGTTCGGCTCCCAAGTCTAAGCGGATCGCCTTGTCGGAAGTGAGTTTCAGCCCCGCGACCGCGTCGGTGACTTTTACTTTGTAGGTGACCGTTTTGACGATCGTGCCGTCGGAAGTCTTCAAAGTGGCGGTCACGGTGGTTTCTCCGATGCCCTTGCCGCTGATCAGCCCGTTGGCGTTGACTTTCGCGATCTTGTCGTTTTCTTCGGTAAAGAACCATTCGCCGTTGGTGGCGTAAGAAGGGATCGTTTCCACGTTGGAGGCGTGCGTTTCGCCCAGGCCTACTTCGACGATCTCTTCCAATACCCTGCCGTCGGCGGGCGCGATGTTCCAGGCAAATTTACCCTGCGCGTTGTATCGGATGACGACGTCGTATTTGATCTCGCCCACTTTTACGAAATCGCCGTCGCCCTTGGGCGTGTTGGTGCCGTCCGTTTCCCCGAACCATTTATAGAAACACAGCCCCTTTTTGAGGGTGATCGTGTCGCCCGTTTTGTATTCTGTGATCGCTACGCCGTCGATTTTCGGCGTGAACGCGAGCATATTCGTGAGATATCCGGGGTTATCCACCGTGACCGTGGCGCCTTCGCGGGTATAGGTCACGAAATCGGTGATCGTCTTGCCTTCCTCTTCGGTCAGATCTTTGGGGTATACGTTCGCCTGGTTGGGGAAAGTTTTCTGGAAGTAGATGAGGATCGTCGTGCCCGACCACGCGTTGTCGTCGTTGCAGGTGAGGTTATCGGGATAGGTTTCCACGACAGGCTGTACGTCGACGGAAACGGTCACTTTGGCCTCGATATCCACGCCGTTGACTTTGAGCGTGCATTCGATCTCGACGTTCTTCCTGCCCGCCGAGGCGGTATCCAGCGTAAACACGGCGGTCGCGTCGGTAAGCGCGATCTCGTCGCTTAAAAAGCCGTCGCCGTAATCGATCTGCACTTTGACTTTGGAAACGTCGAAAGTTCCGTTTTGCGCAACGTAGAAGGTGCGGTCGTTTGCGACGACGAGCGAAACGGAATCGGGCGCCTTGACGTTGACTTTCAAAACTTTCGTCTTATCGCCGAGTTTCAAAGTGATCTCCGCATTGCCCACGTTTTTCGCGACCAGTTTGCCGCCCTCGACCGCCACGATATCGGCAGCCGAAGAAGTCATCGACAATGTTGCAAAGGAGCCCTCCGGCAGCAGTTTTACGTCGGGCGAGAACGACGCGCCCTTGGGCACGACGAGTTCGGTTTTCGCAAGTTCGAAATCGTCGGCGTCCGCCACATAGTTCTGCCATGCGGCGCCGTCCCACACGTAGGAAACGGGGCCGTCGAATTTGTAAGAGGCGATCCAGGTTTCATCGACGTACCGATAGAAACGGAAATTTTCGTTCAGCGTCAGCACGCCCCCGACGGGGAACTTTTCGGGTTCGGTCGCTTTATAATTGTTGAACGCCAGAATGCACTGTTTTTCGGAAACCTGTCCGATGGTGTACAGTTCGTACGACGCACCCGCTCCCGTCGCGGGATCGCGCAACGTCGCGATCGTATTGTCGATGCCGTATTCGGGTTTCTGGCGGAAATCAATCGTTTCGACGAGAGCCGACTCGTTCCCGTCGATCACGTCCGTAAACCAGAGATCCAGAAAATCTCCCCAGGACACCACCTTATCGGGCGCCAGGGCGTCGACTTTCGTCACTTCGTACACGTACACGGGCACGTCGCAACTGACATCGTCCTTGGTGACGGTGATCGCCGAAACGCCTTCTTTCGTAAGATCGAGTTTGGAATCGGAGATCATTGCGGCGGTCACGTCGAACGTGTCGCCGAAAGTTCCGTTTTCATATTCGATGGTCGCGTTCAGGCGGGACGCCGCAAACGCCGCGTCGAACGCCCTGTCGGTATACTCGACGAGATACTGCTTGCCGTCCTTTACCGCAGCGCCCTTGATCTCGAAAGTAAATCCCCTGATCGCGGATTCCGCGTTGACCGTGATCTCGATTTGCGCGCTCACGTTCAGAAAATGTGCGGTGATCGTGACCGTCCCTTCCTTGACGCCGTGCACCACGCCCGTTTCGTCTACGGTGGCGATCGCGGGATCGGAAGAGGTGAACGCAGGCATAGGCTCCACGGCGCCCTCGTTGATCTTCCATTTCAAAGGCACGTAGTTGCCCACGCAGACGCTGTTCAGTTCTGCCTCGGTATTGGTGAATTCGGCGCTCGTCGCAAAATTTTCGACGGCGTTCCATTTGTTTCCTTCGAACTGAAAGACGAGATCTTTTTGCAAGATCATGACGGGGTGATAATTATTTATGCCCAGACAGTAATCGCTGTTCAAAGCCTCGTCGATATGCCCCACTTCATATACGGGCAACCCTTTGCGCAAAATCAGTACGGCGCCCTCCTGTACGATCGTATCGGTGACTGCGATCTTTCCGTTATTGATCGCAATGCGCGTAAAAGCGTTTACCTCGTTTCCGTTGGTAAGTTGGATATATTTCGCGATCTTATTGAATATGACTTGCGGCTTATTGCCGAAAGTCGCGTACCACCCGCTCTCCTTATCGCATAAAGCACCCTTCCCCGCTACGTTCGTCAGATTGAAATCCACGATGATGCAGTTTCCTGAATTGATGGTATGCGTTTTAAAATCTCCGTTGGAAACCGCCGCACCCGTCACCTTGTCGCTGACGAGATCGCCGCTCCAACCGTCGGCGGTGTAGGTGATCGTCACGTCTTTCGCCGTCGCGATGCCCAAGTCGCCGCCGTCCCAGTTTTTAAAGGTAAAGCCGCTTGCGATCTTCAAAGTGTCCCCGACCTCGTAAACGACCGCTCCGTCCGTAACAGTGTCTTCATTGAACGCAAAGACGAGTTTGCTCACCGCGTCGTCGAAGACGTATGAGATATTTTTCAATGTTCTCGTGCCGCCGGAAGCCTTTGTATACGTTACTTTATCCGTCGAAGGAGAACCCACGTTGAACGAGTTTTCGCCCAAATTGGTATTGATGACAAACGCTACCGACTGTTTGTCGGTCTCGCCCTGCGGATCAGCGGACGTGACCGCGACGAAACCGAAATTTGTGCGGGCCGCGTCGATCCCTTCGGCGCGCGCAAACAGCAGCATTCCCGTCAAAAGGGAAAGCGACAGTATGAGCGCCGCGGCCAGTGATAACAGGACGCCGAATCTTTTTTTGCTCATAATTTCCTCCATAAATTTTTTATTTTGCGCCGCGATCATGCGGCTTTCGGATCAGTTTAATAACCGTACGCGTAATTCAGTCTGCCGATGGGCGCGCTGTCGCCCGAAATATAGTAGTCCATAATGTCGGTATATTGCGTCACGTTGTCGGCCACTTTGAATTCGAATGCGAAATTTTCCGCGGAAAGCCCGAGCATGGCAAGCGGTATGGTGATCATCATCTGATTTTTTTCGATCTTCATGTCCGCCGCGCCTACGTTCTTCCAGTTCCAGCCGCCGACGCTCATATCCACGCTCGCCTTGCCGTCTACGGGAGCACGGTTGATGATGAAGTTATAGCCTTCCCAACTGTTTTCCGCCGTACTCGCTTTGGTTTTGACGAGCACGTTCATCCAGTTTTCTCCGCCCGCGTAAGGCGTGATATCGTCTTTCGTCTGGATACGCAGATACACGTTTTTCCCGTCGTGCACGATCGCCGTCTCCACGATATCGTTGCGGTTGGAAGTGTCGGTGTACCAACTCCCTAAAAGATTCGCTTCCTTCGAGCCCGTGCGGATATCGAAGCCGTAGAAATCCCGCACGCGCGCATCGCCAACGAAATCCTTGTATTTCGCCTGCACTTTGTCGAAGTCGGAAAGAGAAGAGACGGTCTTTTCCTCCCATTCGTAATCATCTTTTGCCGCGCCGTACTTGTATTTACGCACGTTGCGCACCAATTGCAGATAGAAATTATCCTGATAGTAATCCCGGTCCATTTCCAGATCGCGGGAAAACTGATTGTTGAAGTTATCGACGTACAGGATGCTGTCGCCCGCGGGGTTGTATTTCCAGGCGAGCCACTCGTTCCAGGCGGAAACGGTGACCATTTCCACCTCTTTCCCGTTTTCTTCGTAGCGGAACACGCTGTCCCACTGGTCTTCGATATTTTTACCCGATTCCCAGTCCTCGTCGATGGAAAACTCCGCTTCGTTCCAGCCGCGGGAACTCCTGCCGTCCGCGGGCCGCCCGTAGTGCGTGTACGCCGAATAGGAAGTTTCGCTCGAACCGTGCTGGGCGACGTTGACGTTCATCACTTTATTGTCTTCGAAATAGAAGTTCTGGTTGCCCTCCGACCAGTCCATCCAGGGAAAGCCGTTGCTTTGCGAGGCCTGATTGGGCCACTGCGATTCGCGCACGTCGAAGTATTCCTGCATATCCGCGGAAATATCCACGCGATTGTCGCCCGTCTGATCGGTGCCCTTGTTTTTGTCGGTCGTACCGACGATCATGGGCTTGCCGAACGGGGCGAACCAGATAGAATCGTATTTGCCGCTCGCATAAAAATCTTCGTAGATCTCTTTCACGCGTTCGCCCGATTTATTGTTGGTATAAAAGACGACCTGCGGCACGTCCCACCCCTGGTCGGAAAGTTCCAGAATGGTATCCAGAACCGCGTACGTCGGGCGGCTCAACTGCACGTTTTTGGGATCGGACGGGTCGGAAACAAAGCCCGTATGCTCGTTCTCGGCATAATCATACTCGTTGGTGGTGTCGAAAAAGATAAAATCGACGCCCGCCATCGTGAGAAGTTCCATATGGCGCGCGACGACCCAGTCGTCCGCGGTGTTGTAATAACCGTAGAGCGGCTCATTGGTCCAATGCACGTAATTGGTGGGGCTTTCCATGCCGTCGGGATAACCCTCCTCCGCGTTTACGGTATTCGGGACTTTCTGCCCCAGACGATAGGATGCGTCGAACACGGCCGCCGCCCCTTCCGCCGTCTTTTGCAATTTTGTCACGTCGTACACGCCCGCCGACGACAGGTGCGTGCCCAGCCAAAGGAAGTAGAATACCCCCACATACCGTTCATGGTCGGTCTTTTCCTTATGCATGGGCGTGATCTTCCGTCCCACGCGGTCTGTCGCGGAAAAACTCGCTTTCGTGAACGAATATTCGTCCATTCCGCGCCGTATATCAGTCATCGTATCCCCTCCGCAAGCGCTCATACAGGCGGCGCTCACGCATAAGAGCAGCGCCGTCAGCAGCGATACTAATTTTTTCTTCAAATCATTTACCTCCATTATCCTTTCAGTCCCGCCGTCTGTACGCCTTCGATCAGATATTTCTGGAACACGGCGAATAAAACGGTGGGGACGACCGACATGATCGTCGCAGCCGCAAAGATCCATTCGGGGTGCACGGAATTCGTTTCCTTGCTCGTCATATCGTAGAGCGCGTAGGCGAGCGTAAACGGCGCGTCGGTGCTGTTGTTATACATGGAAGGCGTGAGATAATCGCCCCATGCAGCGATGAACGCGTTGACCGCCAGATAGATGAGGATGGGCGCGCACAGCGGCGCGCAGATGACGAAACACCGCACGAACGCGTTCGCCCCATCGAGTTTCGCGCTCTCTTCCAACTCCTTGGGCACGCCGAGCAAGAACTGCCTGGCGAGGAATACGTTCATCGCCCCCGCGAAAAAGAGCCCCGGGAGAAAGAGAGGAAACAAGGTGTTCGTCAGCCCCATATCGTTGTATAAAACGTAAAGCGGCACCTGCGTGACGATGGAGGGAAGGAGCGCCGTCACCATCATAACGGCAAACACGGTATTTTTGCCGATCCATTCCAGCCGCGCGAACGCGTAGGAGGCGAGCAGCGTCGCCAACGGCGTGCTCACGCACACGATGAGGCAGACGATCAGACTGTTCACGAGCGGCATACCGTAGCCGCCGTCGCTGAACGCGCGCACGTAATTGATAAAATGCAGCCCGTCCGTCCAATAGTACATATGCGCATCCAGCACCCGCTCGTTGGACATCAGCCCGCGGTTGAGCATAAATCCGTAAGGAAACAGCAATATGACTGCGATCAGTACGAGAAAGAAGTAAACGATCGCCTTTCCGACAACTCTTTTTACTGTTTTTTTCTTTTCAACTGTCATACTGCACCCACTTATTGGTTTTGAAAACCAGCCCCGTCAGCAGCCCGACCGCAACCACGAGCACCCACGCCAAGGCGCAGGCGTAACCCATGTTGTAGCGGCGGAACGCCTCGTGATAAATTTTCAGCCCGAACATATAGGTAGCCTTGTCGTTGCCCCGCCCGCCGTTGGGCGCAAAAGTGAGCGTGCCGTTGAATTGCAGCGTTACGATAAAGGTGGTGATCAGATTGTAAAAGATCATGGGCGTGGACATGGGCAAGGTGATGGAAAAAAATTTCCTTCCCGCGCCCGCGCCGTCCATTTCCGCCGCCTCGTACAGTTGTTTGGGTATATTTTTGAACTGCGCCAACCAGATGATGGTGCCGCCGCCCAAACTCCATAAATTCATCAGCACGATGGAAAGGATCGCCGTCAGGTTTTCCGCATTGAAAAATGCAGAGGAGGAAAGCCCCAGCGAGATCAAAAACTGGTTGAATATCCCCGGCGTTTCGGGATTATCCCGCATGAGATAACTCCATACGATACCCCCGACGATGGCGGGCATCACGCACGGAAGATAATAAAGCACGCGGAACACCTTGATCCCCTTTACGTTTACGTTCAGAAACAGCGCTAAAAGATAGGAGCCGCACATGACGACGGGTATATTCACGGCGGCGAAAAACAGCGTGTTCGTCACGACCTTGCTCATTTCCGATTCGGTAAACACCTTGATATAGTTTCCGAATCCGACAAAGTCGAAGACGGAAACCACGTCGTAATTAAAAAAGGAATAATAAAAGGACTGCACGATGGGCACGAGCGTAAAGACGCAGATGCCGACCGTCATCGGGAGCACGAACAGCCAGCCGCTCACGCTCCCCCGTATCCTTTTTTTGAGCGTTACGGAAATCATGCGAACGATACCGCCTCCTCCAACTGCTCCTTGCAGGCGATCACAAGCGAATCCACCGACTTATCGGTATCGACCAGTTTCATCATAAATTCCTGCATGGCGGTGAGGATATCGAATGTACAGGAAGGCGCCTGCGAAACGAAAAATTTGGAGGAAACTTTGTATTCTTCCCCGACGAGCCAGGCGTCGAGATTGAGATCCTGATAGCCCTTCGACCAAGCCTTTTCTTCCGCAAGATCGATACGCACGGAGGGCGTGGCAAGCCCCGCGTTGATGAGCGCGCTCTGCCCTTCCTTGGAGATCATGTATTGGAGAAACTGCCAGGCAAGGTCGCGCTTGGCGCCGACAGGCGTCGTGGAACTGATGCCCCAGCCCGCGAAACCGCAGCCGATTTTCGGATCTTTTCCGATCAAAGGGAACGGCAGCGCGTCGAATTTACCTTTGATCGCCGCGTTCAGATCCATTCTCGCGGGTCCGAGGGAGGAAAAATGAAATGCGCAATTTCCGTTGCCGAACGTGGAGCCCGAAGTACTCGTGCGCAGGATCCTCCCCGCCTCCGCCAGTTCGCGGATCATTTTCGCCATGGTTTTCATGTTTTCCGATTCGACGGCGACTTTACCTTCCCCGTCGAACACTTCCGCGCCGTAGGAAAGCATCATCGCGTTGAACACCGCTTCCCAATCGAAATCCGCGTGCAGAGCGAAAGCATTGCCGTAGCCCGCCGCTTTGCCTTCCTCGCTCGAAAAGTAAGCGTTCAGATCGTAGCAGACGGAAACGAGGTCTTCCCAAGTCCAATCGTTGGAAAAGCGCTCGTCCGTTTCGGGATCGATGCCCGCCGCCTGCAAAATTTCCGTATTGTAATAGGTGACGACGGAATCCATCGAGCGGGGCACGACGTAGCGCTTGTTTTCATACGTGCTCATGTTGAAAAACGAATTGTAATAATCCGCTTCCAGATCGAGCGTGCCCGCCTTTTTCGTCGCCTCGTAGTAAGGTTCCAGGCTGACGACGCAGTTTTTGCTCACGAGATAGTAATAAAAGACCGTGTTGGTGTAAAACAGGTCGGGAACGTTGCTCGAAGCGATCGCGCTGCTGATGGACTCCGCATATTTCGCATCCGAAATGGTGCGGCGGTCGAGTTTGATCTCCACGTTGGGGAACATTTCCTTAAATCCGGGCTTTAACGCCTCGATATAGGATTCTTCCAACCCGCCGTCGTTGCTGGGCACGAGTATGGTGAGCGTTTCGGAAATGTTTTTATCGACGTTGAGGTTGACCTCGTATTCGTCGTCGGGTTTGTCGATAATGTTCGGGCGACAGCCCGCGCCGACCGCGCAAAAAAGTGCCAGCGTCAAAAACGCACAAAGTATTTTTTTCATCTGAATTCCTCCTGTTTTCCTCTTTATTTCGCCGCGAGGGCGTCAAAATCGAATATCGCGCTCAGTATATTCATCGCATAAAAGCGGTGAATAAAATCGTTGGGATGGTTGGCGTTGTTTCCCGCCACTTCGTAATAATTTTTCGTTTCGAGCATATCGCGCACGCCCTCGTACAGGCTCACGTACGCCACGTCGAGTATGTTTTTCGCCGCACAACTCTCCGAAATGCTTTGCAACGTACGGCAAATGAGTTCGTGGCTTTGCGCGGATTTCACCTTTTCGTTGGACGGAAAGGGCGCAATGAGAAGGATCTGACATTCGCTGTTGGCCGCTTTTGCCGTTTCGATGATCTTTTCGATATTGGCGCGGTAAGTTTTCCCTTCCAGATTATTCAACGAATCGTTCGTGCCGAACGCGACGAACAGAAGATCGGGCGCGAGAGAGGTCAGTTTCGCAAGTTGCTCCTCGTCCGCCGCCCAAGAAGAATCCATGCCTCCCTTGGAAATGTTTTCATAGCCCACTTTGATGCCGCCGAACAATTCAAGCCCTTCTTTGACGAGTTTCGCATACGGGGGCGAATACGGCGCGTGCCCCCACAATTCGCTGGAAGAGTGCCCCTCGGAGATACTGTCCCCGAATACGACCATTTCGATATCCTCTTTCTTTCCGATTTTTTGCGACAGCCCGTACAATTCGTCCGAAAACTTTTTGAAATTCGAGCGGTCCGCAGCCGCGGGGTCATATACATAGGTCACGTGAATGTAATTCTTATAAATCAATCCCGTTTCCGTATACATGACGCTGTTGCCGTCTCCGATCATCACATAGCCCGTCCCCGCGTTGCCCTCGGGGTAAACTTCGGGCACGTTCACGCCGCGCGACCATTCGTCGTCGAACACGGGAATGGAACTTCCCGCGGGAAGCGTGATCGTATCGCCCTCTATCATGTAATCTTTGCCCGCCTCGTATTCTTTTTCCAGCGTCCAGTCGCGCACGGAGATCACGCGTTTTGCGTCATATAACAGACGTCCCTCCGTCTTGCCGTCCTTTTTCACGACCATGATCTGTTCATTGTAAATGACGTTGCCCTGCCAGAACGGCTGAATGCGTTCGCGGGCGGTATAACTGTAATTCAAACTGTCCGTATCCTCCACATAAAAAGGTAAATCCGCCGCGTCGAATCCGGGTTCGGGCGGCGCGGACTGCGCGCAGCCGGCCGCAAAGCATAACGTCAGCACGAAACCGAGAAACGAAGCAAACTTTTTCAATTTCATTGCCTTTCTCCTTTCTTTGAATCTCGTTTTTCGGGTTTTTATAAAAACCCGAAAAAGGGCATGCCCTTTTAAATGATCTTTCTGTATTTATTTTATCATAACAATGCGTAAATGAACATAGATAAATCCTATAATAAATTGTAAAAGTCCTACATTTCCCCCTGTAAAATATTGACAAGCGAAACGCCGCGGAGTACAATGAAAGAAAAACGGAGCGCGCTTGCATGAACGATTTTTACAATTTTTTTCAATCTGCGAAACTGGACGTCGATATGGCGGCGTATCTGGATATCGGCACGGAATGGAAACACATGGTCAGCGCCTTCCAATACGTGCGTATCTATTATATCCGCTCGGGTTCCGCACGGCTTACCCTGACCGACGGGATTTTGCCATTGGAAGAAGGATATATGTACTTTATTCCCGCTTTTTCCATACTGAACGGCACCTGCGACCATCATTTGGGGCATTATTTCATTCATATCATTCCCGACCTCGTCACCGAGCACTTTTTGAAACTTCTCCCCTTGCAGCACCGGATCAAAATGGACAGAGATACCGCGGACTACCTGTTCTGTCTTTTATCGAAAACTTTTAATCAGCGTTCCTTTTATTCTCAATTCGCCATGGACAGCGTCTTAAAATTGATACTTTCCTATTTTTTCGAGAACATGCAGGAATTATCCGTTCCGTCGGGCATGGAACGCTTCACCAAAGTTTTCGAATACATCGACAGCCATATCAACGAAAAGATCCATATCAAAGACCTTTCCGCGCTCGTCTATATGGACGACGCCTATTTTTCAAACCTGTTCAAAAAAACATTCGGCGTCTCACTGCAAAAATATATTCTCGAAAAGAAAACCGATAAGGCGCGGTATCTGCTTTCCACCGACATGACAATCGCGGACATCGCCAACGCGCTGGATTTTTACGACGCCGCCTCTTTTACCAACTTTTTCAAAAAGCAGACCAATCTCACCCCGAAAGATTTCCGCAAACAACTTTTCACCCTCAAGCCCTAAAAAGGGAGCCTGACTTTTGTCAGGCTCCCTTTTTAGGTACTTCTATTTATGTCAAGGAAACATTTTTTCAAATTTTTTTAACCAAAAAAATATAGGAGCATACTTGCTGTTATTCAAATATTTTTCTGCTTTTTCCCTCAGCGGTACGGGAATACCATAATATGCTTCTGCAACCGAACCCGTAATTGCGGCAATCGTATCACTATCTCCTCCGATACTGATTGCATTCCGTATGGCATCCTCGAAACCGACCGATTCAAAAAAAGCCTCCAAGGCTTGCGGAACGCTCCCCTGACAATCAACATGGTACTCATACGAATCGCGGATTTGCGCCAACCTAAAATCGATCGAATAATAATTTTTTAAAATTTCGGAGCGAATTTCTTCTTTACTTTTACATTGTCTCGCAAGCAATATTGCCATAGCGACGGCTTCCGCACCTCTTAAACCTTCCGGATGATTATGACTAATCTCCGTCACTGTTTTCGACATTTGTCTAACTTCTTGCGCATTCCGCGCCGCAAATCCAACTGCACAGATTCTCATTGCTGCCCCATTACCATAACTTTCGTACGGTTCCGGCTTTTCGGAATATATCCAGTCATAGAATCTAGAACCATATCCGCAACGCGGATATGGTCTTCCCAACTCTTGCATACAGCGTATCGCACGAGCCCCGAGATTTTGATACTCTCCTTCACTCTCCAAAATAGCTTTCCCGACAGCCACAGTCATGATCGTATCATCGGTAGGAAAACATTCTTTGGCAAAAAGCTCAAAATTTTTGTTTTTACAATTGTCGTATTCAAATCGGCTGCCCACGATATCTCCGATTACCGCACCTATCATTTCCTACTGCTCCACTTTATTTATTTTAAAAAAGTCTTTTACATCATCCATTATTTCATTCTTTACTGAAAATGGTTTCCCCGTCCTATTACGACCGTAAACAATAAGTTTTTTATCTTGTTGATAGATTTCTAATTCAGGCCCGTGGGGTGAATGTTTTTTTAAAATCAAGCAATTCTGTTTTAATTGAAAAGATTCCAGCACTTGTTGCCATTCTAAGGAAATGAGTACAACGTCGGGCGATAATAATTCCAATAATTTTATAAACAGCCCGAACTGATTTATTGAATTTTTTTTAAATTTATTTAACTTACCCCAAGTCGGATTTGTCGCGATCGATGAGTACATGTCTATATGAATCGCCGTATTCTTTTTTCCGTATGTAAAGTTATACGTTGCAATCTGAGTTTCCAAAATTTTACTAAAACAATTAAAATAATTTCGATACGGGTTAACTTTAAAATAATCGTTTAAAACACAATACAATTTTTCCACAGAAAAATCTTCACTACCTATATGAAATCTACTTTCAGAAAACTCTTTTAACGACGGATTTAAACCTACTGTAATCACCTTCTTTGAAGAATTCAGATAACCTTCTATATCCCCGAACCAAATAATAGGAATAGATGGTTTGACAACAAAATCTAAATCTCTTTTCTGACTAAAATCAGAAACATATTCTTCTGTTATTTGTTTTAATCTTTCATCCACAGCCGTTTTTTTCTCCGATTTTCTATCCTATCCATGGCGTTCTTTCTCTCAATATCTGACTCTAAGATTTTTTTCCAACTTGTCGAAATTTCTTTATCGTCGCGAAATTCATCCACCGCTAAAACTAACGCTTCGTTGAAACAATTTCGTATTCCGCGGACATCACAAGAATACTGTGCAGCCCGATCCGCAGATATACCGATTTGCCCCGCTGTTGTGACAGTGTCTATATTTGCGCCTAAAAACAAAAATTCCCATGAATACTTTTCTTTCTGATGCGTAATTTTTTCACGTATTTGTTCTGATGTATATAAACAGCTTGCATTTTCCTTACCATCCGTCATAATAACGAATAAAATTTTAGATGGACGATCTTCCTCCGAAGTATATAACAATGTTTTTCCAACCCCGTCAATTGTCTTTCCGATAGCATCCAACAATGCCGTTGAGCCACGAGCAAAATATTCTTTATTTGTAAGAGGTCTGATTTGATTAACGTTTTCACGTTTATATAATACCTTGTATTCATTATCAAATAAAATTACAGTCAGCAATGTTTCCGTTGAATTTTTTCTTTGCTTATCTACCAACGAATTAAAACCAACGATCGTTTCTTCTTCTAAATTATGCATGGAACCGCTCCTGTCCAAAATGAAAACGAGTTCCGTTAAATTTTCTTTCATAAACTTTACCCTCCATTATTTTTTCAAATATTGTTTTAATTTTTTCATATTCACGTTACTTTGTTGCGCAATCAATTTTTTTTGTAATCTCATTTTTTCTAATTCATCTAATTTTGAATTTTTAACTAAATTTATCAGTGTTTCACTTTCTGCTTTGGTAAATTCGTTTTTATTTAAATAATACCCTTTTCTTTTTACAGAAACAATGTCATACCCCGCGGCAATCAACAACTTAATATGCCTGCCGACGGTCTTTCTGTCACACCATACATCACAATCCAATACACCTCCTATATCATTTACCATCTTTACAAGATGAATTTGAGAAACAGGATGCGCCATATCACTCATCTGTTCCAACGCTTTTAAAACCAAAATCAACGAAATCTTTTTATTTCCTTGACGATTATTCATCTTTTATTTCCCCCTCATTTATATTATAACAAACCGATTGTACCAAAAATCGCCCCTAGCACCGCTTGAAGTAAAATCTTTTGTTGTATTATATCTTACTCTTTCTCAAAAGTATGCTGTCACTTGGAATGCACTGAATGTTTTGGCAAATTCTAATAAAAATATAGCCAAATTTCCCCCTCTTAAAAGAAATAAAAATATGAATGATCTTGTCGATCTCACAAATGCGGCATCGAACACGCCCAACTCCGGGTTCTCTAAAAAAGATGGATTTAATACGATAGTAGATTCCACACTGGCAACAAAATTGCAAATAGTTTTAAAATAGCATATTCCGTTTTTTGCTGATTGCTTCAAACTCATATCACTCAATCCAGAACTGCTTTTAAAAGTATTGGAATTTTTACTTATGAATGATTTAACATCTAAAAATTTTACCCCCATTATCAAGCACGGTATCAACACAAACGGAATTTCTGCGGAACATCGGGCACTGTTGCTCGATATCCGAAAAAATTTTCTTAACATAAAAACAATCAATCGTCTCGTCCGTCCATTTTCCCTCTAACGGATATTAAAAAAATTTTAATCCTCACGGAAACTTTTTCTTTTATTAGATATCATCCAGTATAAATTATTACAGTCATAATAAAAAAGAGCACCAAATTGGTGCTCTTTTTTGGCTGCCCCTGACAGACTCGAACTGACGACACTTCGGTTAACAGCCGAATGCTCTACCGACTGAGCTAAGGGGCAATATTAGATGCGGCAACTACCTATCCTTCCGGGGTAATGAAACCCAAGTACTTTCGG
>ERZ1108166.23-NODE-23-length-194350-cov-9.543606_pt1 | contig 194350 bp, 178 predicted proteins | sample MGYA00403702_ERZ1108166 | MGnify/ENA primary metagenome ERZ1108166 (study PRJEB35170, sample SAMEA104062401) | human gut metagenome | biome: human gut; feature: human-associated habitat; material: faeces | place: Denmark | collected 2012-05-01 ...
TCCTGGCAGTAGCCTAACGGCCAAACACCAGTGAGGTCTTCCGATTCCTCATCAATTAATTCGGCGCACTGGCCCGGTGTGATTAATAATGGGCGCCCATTCCTGAGTTTGTTTGAGAGCTGATTCAGGAGCGGGCACGAGCATTAACGCTTAAAATAAGTACCCGATAGGTGCAGCCTGATCACCTGCCGTTAGATCCACGAAACGGAGCCCATAACGATGAGAGTATTGCCAAGTTACGACAGTGGCCGCAGTCAGGTATTGCTCTCAATGTTGTGGTAATAACAGGGTCTGTAATGGGTACTCAGCCAAAGAACCTTCCTGTAGGGCGCTGAGCTAAGCAGCACGTAGCGGCCACCACAATCAAATCACTCCAAATATTTAAGGCTCGCTTCGGCGGTCCTTTTTCGTATTAGGCCACAGGCAATCAATCACAGATGAACCCTCGCATCCTTTGCCTTGCTGGCCTTTCCTGACACTACCCACAGCACCCGCTTTAACGCGAGGTGAGAGATATGAAAATGCCCTACAAAAGCGATCCGAATATCTGGTCCATCCTCATCGCTTTCGGCATGACCCTTGTTGGCGCTATAGCCAGTTACTCCTTCAAAGTTCTCAACGGAGAATCCTTTAGTTGGAGGACAATGTGCCTTCAACTAATTGTGTCGATATTCGCTGGTTTAATCATGACCATGATCGCCATCCACTATAACTGGCCGCAAGAGGTGATGGGCGGCGTATGTGGCATGGCTGGCTGGTCGGGTTCCTCCCTGATTAAAGCGCTTGAGAACCGTTTTCTGAGCAAAGCAGCAGGAAAAGAGGTATCCAATGACTAAAGACCAGTTCATGCGAGCTGCGGGCATCAGTAGCTCGCTGGCTGAGAAGTGGTATCCGCACATCGTCGAAGCCATGAACACCTACGGCATCGACACACCAAAACGCCAGGCTCACTTCATTGGGCAAATCGGCACCGAGTCGGGCGGCTTCCAGTCTGTGCAAGAGTCGCTCAACTACAGCGTCGCCGGTCTGGCGATATTCGGCTCTCGATTAACCGCTGCCCAACGCGAACAGTTAGGCCGCAAACCCGGTGAAAAGGCTTTATCCCCTGAACGACAGGCAGCTATTGCCAACATCGTCTACGGCGGCCGATTCGGCAATAACCTGAATGGTGACGGCTGGAAGTATCGCGGTCGCGGCCTCAAACAAATCACCTTCAAAGCTAACTACGAAGAGTGCGGTAAGGCGCTTGGTCTCAATCTGGTCGACTCGCCTGACCTGTTAATACAGGACAAATACGCTGCGCTCTCTGCCGGCTGGTTCTGGAAAGCAAACGGCTGTAACCAGTTTGCCGATGCAGGCGACGTGAACGGTCTGACCCGTCGCATCAACGGCGGCCTGAATGGTTTGCAGGACCGCATAGACAGGACGAAACGAGCGGAAGGAGTTTTGTTATGAGTTTCACGACTATCAAAAACCTGATCCCGTTCGTGTTCGCTCTCATCATCATCGGCTTCATCGCGAAGCTTGGCGCTGACAACCGCCAGTTGCGAATTGAAAACAGCTCCCTGGTGAAAGACAACCGCGAACTGAATGGCAAGAACGCTGACCTGGCAAACACACTGCAAAATCTGGCTGACAAAGTTGGCGAGATGAACCAGCTCGTTGATGCAGAGTCACGCCGTCGCGCAGCAGCAGAAATGAAGTCGCAACGGCTTCAGGAGGAAGTGAAGAGTGCGCTCAAAGATAACAAGTGCTCTGTCGAGCTTATTCCTGATTCTGTTATTGACCAGCTGCGCCGACAAGCCGACTCAATACGAGGTGGTGAAGGCACCGACACTACCGATACCGGCAAACTTACTCGTTGACTGCGTTATCCCTGAAATACAAAGCAACATGACTTTCGGGGATAGCGTACAGCTCAACATCCTGTTGCTCGATTCGCTGGACGCCTGTAACGGGCAGATTCGAACCATCAGGAAAATAGAAAGCAACCGAGCCTCGCAATAGCGGGGCTTTTTTATGCGCATCGCACGCGCACATCTTAGAAAGTCTTTCAGTTGTGAGCATGGGCAAACCGATTGCTTTCGGCGGCTTTGCCGTGCGACAGGCTCACGTCTAAAAGGAAATTTAAATGAGACTGACCGTTTTAGATGACGATCCTGGCCGGAAAATTAATCCCGCTCAGGAGCGATATAAAGTCTATATCGATGGCGTTGAAGTTAAGCATGTATTCACTGCTGATGATGAAAAAGACGAGGTGATTGCAGCAGTACCCGATGAGCGCGGATACATGACGGCGGAGAACGGCGTGGTTAAGCAACAAACGCTTTACGGAAAAGTCACCATTAAGCGCCAATAACCCCCCCCACAGGATAAGCCGTAAGTGGGTGAGCCATTCCGTGAGGAATCGCGAAGCCTGCGACCATGACAACCCCCAAGAAGATTTACCCTCAGCAACAAAGCAATATCGGCCTCGCTTATGCGGGGCTTTTTTATGCGCTTCGCACGCGCAAAAAATAACCCGAGCCTTTCAGAAAGCTGAGCCTGAGAACAACCGTTGGTGTCATTGCGGCCTCTCGGGTGACGGCTGTTCTGTGCGACAGGCTCATCTTCCTTAAAGGTGTCAGCAATGAATATTGTTCCATTGAACTACAAAGGCGAAGCTATTCGTTTTAATACCGACGGATGGATAAATGCTACCGATATCGCTGATCGCTTCGGCAAGCGACTAGACCACTGGCTGTCCAATGCAGAGACGCTGGAATATGTGAGGGCATTGGATGAGGTCTATTCAGGATCACCATCTGAAATCTTACATACCCGTAAATCCGGGTATGTAAAAACCAGCAAAGCGCGTAAAGACAGGGGCGGTGGTACGTGGCTGCATCCAAAGCTATCGGTCGCCTTTGCCCGTTGGTGCGACCCTAAATTCTCCGTCTGGTGCGACCTGCATATTGATAGCCTGCTTCGTGGCGAACTTACCGAGCAACAGAAGTTTGAGCAAGCCTGTCGGATTCGAGATGACCGGCAATCAAAAGCCAGCAATGGGGCACGAGAAATGGCCCGCTGGCGATGGGATAAGCCCGGCATTGAAGCCAACGTTGAATTCTGGCGTGAGCAACTCCAGTTAACACTGGACATCGCAATTTAGAGGCTTGGAGAGGTGAGAGCCTCTTTCACAACGGCTTTCATCACAAGGCGCATTTACGAGTGCGCCTGATGATGGATGTCACTCCAACGATGCATAGCATCTTAATAACTAGGAAAACAAAATGACTAAACGCGCTATCTCAACTGGTGGTTATCCAATCGAAGTTTCCACCCCTACTGACCCGGTAACCATCCCTGCAGCGACAACCTCAGCTATCGGCGGGGTTAAGAAGATGGCTGCACAGGCTGATTCAACCGCAACCGATGTTGCTGGTCTGCTGGCTGACTTTAATGCTCTGCTGGCTAAAGCTCGCACTGCTGGGCTGATGTGATGATCACCATGAAGGTGGTGGCACAAAAGCGGTGGTGGGTAAGCCCATCACTTTCCGTGCTGAAGGCATTTGTCTACGCACGCATCGTTAAAGAGAAACACTTCAAATCTCTGTCAGGTTTTATCGCTCGATGGGGATTCAAATTCAAAACAGAGAAATAACATGGCAAAGCTCACCGACAAACAAGAGCTGTTTGCCCGTGAGTACCTGAAAGACCTCAATGCCACTCAGGCAGCTATCAGGGCGGGTTACAGCGAGGATTCTGCAGCCTCACAAGGATGCGAGAACCTTATAAAACCCAATATCGCAAAACGCATAGCTGAGCTTAAGGCTGAACGAAACGAAGAGGTTGGTGTAGACGCTGCTTACGTATTGCGACGCCTCACGGAAATCGACCAGATGGATGTGCTAGACATCCTGCTTGCTAACGGGGAACTGAAGCCGATTAAAGACTGGCCTAAGGTATGGCGCACAACGCTATCAGGAATGGATGTAGTCGAAATGGCATCTTCTGACAGCGCTGCTCTCCTTAAGAAAATCAAATGGCCTGACAAGGTGAAGAATCTTGAGTTGCTCGGCAAGCACGTAAATGTTCAGGCGTTTAAAGAAAATATCAAAACAGAAATCAGCGGTGCTGGCGGTGGTCCAATCGTTACTACCGACATGTCACCTGAAGAAGCTGCAGAGAAGTACAAAGACCTCATGGGATAAATCATGCCAATTCCTTTCCCTTTCGACTTCCGAAATCCGGATTATGTCCAGGTATTCGAATGGCGACAGGAAAGAATTCTGCGCATTCGAAACAACCCATCAGCAATTCCATCACTAGTTTCATTCTACAAGAACAATCCAGCTCAGTTCATTATCGACTGGGGGATGACCTATGACCCTCGAAACCCTGAGCGAGGGCTTCCGTCATACATCCCATTTCTGCTTTTCCCAAGGCAGGAAGAATGGATGGAATGGTTCATGGATAGGTGGAAAGCGCAAGAGCCAGGCATCACTGAGAAGACCCGTGATATGGGCATGAGTTGGCTGACGGTTGCCTTGGCTTGCACGGTATGCAACTTCAATAAGGGCATCAGCGTAGGCATCGGCAGCCGTAAGGAAGAGTACGTAGATAAAATAGGCGTACCAAAGTCTCTGCTGGAGAAAGCGCGTATATTTATGTCGCTTCTTCCTAGTGAGTTTCGATTTGGCTGGAATAGAGAAAAAGACGCGCCGCATATGCGCATTAAGTTCCCTCACACTAATTCAATTATCTCCGGAGAGTGTGGAGATGGCATTGGTCGAGGCGATCGCGCCAGTTTCTATATCGTCGATGAGGCCGCTTTCCTTGAGCGACCAACACTCGTAGACGCTTCACTTTCAGCAACGACAAACTGCAGACAGGACATCTCCACACCAAACGGAAATGCCAACAGTTTCGCTATCCGCAGACATGGTGGAAAGATACCTGTATTCACCTTCCACTGGCGAGATGACCCTCGTAAAGACCAGGCATGGTACAAAAAACAGGTTGAACTGCTTGATCCGGTTACTGTCGCGCAGGAAATAGACATCGATTACAACGCGTCTGTGGAAGGAGTAATCATTCCTTCGGCATGGGTGCAGGCTGCTATTGATGCTCACATTAAACTCGGCATTGAGCCATCAGGAGAGCGCAAAGGCGCGCTTGACGTTGCTGATGAAGGTATAGATAAAAACGCCTTCTCCTCTGCGAAAGGCATTCTGATAGATGTCTGCGAGGAATGGAGCGGTAAAGGCTCAGACATTTACGAAACGGTAGTGAGAGCCACCAACCTTGCTGATGAACATGGTTGCAGCAACGTACTCTATGACGCGGATGGAATTGGCGCTGGCTGCCGTGGAGACTCCAAGCAAGTAAACGAGTCTCGCAAGAGGGAAGCTAAAAAGCCGGTTACTTTCTCTGCATACAAAGGCAGCGCAGGCGTTCTTAACCCTGACAAGGTGCTGATGAGGGATGCAAACGGGAGAAATATCACCAATAAGGATTTCTTCTACAACTTCAAAGCGCAATCCTGGTGGCATCTACGCACCCTGTTCCTGAATACCTATCGTGCGGTAAATGGCAGGAAGTACGATCCGGATGAAATCATCTCTCTTTCTTCAAAGATGAATGGAATTGCAAGATTAACATCTGAGCTAAGCCAGCCAACCTACAGCAAAAACTCTACAGGCAAAATCGTCGTCGATAAAAAACCAGATGGAGCACTTTCACCAAACTGTGCAGATAGCCTGGTTATTCTCAAATCGCCGGAGAGGAAGCCATTCCATATTCCTGACGAGATACTCCAATGACAAGACGCAAGCAAACAGCGCAACCCACTCGACAGGTACCAGCAAAAATCACGCAGATGCATCTTGATAATGCCTCTGTAGCAAATGACGAGAAGCCGTACGCTGAATTTAAACGATATGAACCGCTTCCAGGAGTAATCCCTGATGCGAAGAAGGAAGCCACTCTCGCGATGGATGCAACGCCATACGACGTACTTAACAGCATGTCTATCGGCACAGAGTATTCAGGCTTCCGTGGTTATCCGATTCTGGCTGCCATGTCTCAGCAGGTCGAGTATGCGAACATGCATACCGTTATGGCTGACGAGATGACGCGCAACTGGATTGATATCAAAAGCCGAAAAGACGGAGACCCTGACATCGACCTGATGGAGCAAGCTCTCGTTAAGTTCGACGTGAAGCGCTTGATTCATGAAGCTGTTAAGCAGGACTCCATGTTTGGCGTTGCTCACATCTATGTCGACACCGGAGCGAGCGATACAGAGCTTGAAAAGCCACTCTTCCTGGACCCACGCAAGATTCCAAAGGGCTCTCTGAAAGGGCTGCGTTGCGTAGACCCGACATGGATTTACCCGGCGATGTACAACACGCGTTGGCCCCTGTCTGATAACTACTACAAGCCGCAAGCATGGTTTGTCATGGGGCAGACAGTTCACGAGTCACGCTTCATCGACATTATCAGCCGACCAGTGCCGGATATCCTCAAGCCATCCTATTCGTTTGGTGGTTTGTCGCTGACGCAACTGATGGAGGATTACGTTACAGACTGGCGCGATGCCAAGAAGAACGTTATCAAGATTCTCCGCACGCTGCGTATGCGGGCGCTGAAGACCGACATGGATGCTCGCCTGCAGGAGCCTGGCGCGTTCGATAAGCGCATCAAGCTTTTCACGCAGTATCAGGACAATCAGGGTATATGGGCTCTAGACCTCCAGGAGGATTTACTGCATCAGCAGACCTCCCTCAGCGAATTATCCAACCTGCTGTCCAACTATCAGGACCAGATGTGTATCCCGGCTCGCATCACCAACCTGAAGCTACTGGGGAACGCTCCGGCTGGTTTAAACGCATCCGGTGACTCTGAGCTTGAGACATGGCACGAAACCATCTCAGGGATGCAGGAGAGAGATATTCGACGGGCTCTGGAAAATATCTTCAAGATCATCCAGCTCTCCGAATTTGGCGAAATCAAAGAGGACATCTATTTCGAGTTCCGCCCATTGGATGAGCTGAGCGAGAAAGAGAAAGCCGAGATTGCCAAACTGAAAGTCGAAACGGTCACTACCGCTGCTGACTCGCAACTTGTCGATTCTGAAGAGGCACGCGATGCACTGAAATGCATTGAAGGCGCTGGCTTCGAAAATCTGGATGGTGATTATGAACCGGAAGAAGACGAAGAGTCTGAAGCCAGTGAACTACAACGCGGGAAACATCAGGTGGTACCAGAAAGAGCTGCTCAGAACGATTCGTGAGATGAACGATGACGTTAAGGCAGAGATAGTCACCATCATGCGAGATAACCCGCTGGCTATGGATATGGCGATGGATGCTAACCCTGTTGACCTGGTGAAGCGCGCCATATCCTCACTGGCTAAGAAGTGGATAGATAACTTCATCAGGAAGGCGATCCCGGTTTCCGATGAGGTGGCGGATAAGACACTTAAGGCTGTCGACCGTGGCATCCTCGCATCTGCCCGCAAAGACTCACTGGTTATCAACCTGCAATGGACTGACGCCATGCTGCAAAAGCGTGATGCCATCATTGCTGAAAACGTGTCTCTGATTCGTTCAATACCAGAGAAGTACTTCACCGAAGTAGAGTCGATGGTGTTCCGGTCTATTGCCAAAGGTGGTGACCGCAAGCAACTAGCTGATGAGATTGAGCGTGAGTTTGGCAAGCGTCATGGAATCACCAGGCGCCGCGCTGAGTTTATCGCTCGTGACCAGGTACGTAAGGCTACCAGTGCTCTTTCAAACGCACGACAACAGGCCGCAGGCATCAAGAAAGGCATCTGGCTACATAGTGGCGGAGGCAATCAACCTCGCCACAAACATGTGCAGGCTAACGGAAAAGAGTTTGACCTCGATAAAGGGCTGCCGATTGGCGACAAAGGCCAATATGTGCTGCCGGGCGAGGAACCGAACTGCGGATGCACGTGGAAGCCGGTTTTGCCGTTTTAAACAACGAGGAGTAAGTCATGAGCGAAGAACAAGAGAAAGAGATGTGTGATTACATCTGGTCTGCTATCGCGGCAGGTTATCCTGGAAAAGAGCCAGAGCAATTAAAAAATCATGAAGAGCTTATTGAGCATCATGGAAGAGCTTGGGAATGGTTCAACCTACAGAAATAAAGACACAAGATGAATTGGTTTTGTGTCTTGATATAATGAATATGTGGTGAATGCGCAGGCTGATGCGCTGGGGCAAGAATGTGACTATTGTCAACCTGTCACATGCTGGATATCAGTACCAGCCACCACACCAAAAACTATCTGGCTAGGGTAGCTCCCGAAAAGCGGCATCGTCACCGCCTGCCAGATATCTCTGACGAAACGACTAAGACGAGGTTGTTATGACTATGTACCTAGTTGAGTATTACAAAAATAGCGATGATCAGGGATTAATTGGAGTATTTGACTCCGAGTTGCTTGCCACAATGGCTAAAGAAGAGTTTGTAAGAAAATATCAATTTGCAAAGTCTGACCGCATTTTCATTACTCCAATTGAAGTGAATAAGATGCAGGAGCATATCTTCTGATAGAAACTTATTATCTATAAGAAATATACAATGAAATAAACTACAAACAGGCTGCCTAAGGGCGGCCTTTTTTATTGCCTGAAGAAAGGTAATCCAATGCCAGTACATCAAAAAGACGGCTCCTGGTGGTGGGGTGGGCGCGGGCCTTTCGACACCAAAGAAAAAGCCGAAGAAGTAGAGCGAGCGGCATACGCGAACGGCTACGCCAAAGACTCTGCATTCGCATTCGACAGGGCAAGCGTGCGCACCTATGACGCGGATGGAAAGCTCCACGTAGAGCTAACCCCAATCAGCAAGGCTAATGTCTGCGTCTATTACGGTCGCGAGATTCCAGGATGCGATGAGTTAGGACTCATCCCTGATAAAGCATATCGCCTCCTGCGTGATCCTGAAGAACTGCGCAAGGCCGCAGACACATTCAACAACCAACCGCTGCTAAACACGCACATCGCCGTGTCAGTGCTTGACCCACCGAAAGAGGCAATCATCGGCTCAACCGGTGAGAGCGCTGAATTCGACGGTACATACCTGAAAAACTCTCTCGTCATCTGGGATGTTAATTCCATCATCGGCGTGGAGAACAAGCAGCAGCGAGAAATTTCATCCTCATACCGCTACCGGCTCGACATGACTCCGGGTGAGTACGAGGGAGAGGCATACGATGGCGTCATGCGTGACATCGTTTGTAACCACGTGGCAATCGTGCCATCGGGTCGTGCAGGCCCGGATGTATTTGTTTACGACTCACAACCGACAGGACTCAAACTGATGTCAAAAATCAAATCACTCATGACTCTCATCCGGCCATATCTGGCTAATGATGAGAAGTCCGAAGAGGTAGAAAAGAAAGTCGAAGCCATCATCAAAGATGAAGACGAAGACAAGAAGAAAGCAGAAGACGAAATGTCCGAGGAAGAGAAGAAAAAACTCGCCGAGGACGAAGAGTCGGAGAAAGACAAAAAGGCTGAAGACGAAGCCGAAGAAGAGAAAAAAGAGAAAGAAAAAATGGCAAACGACAGCAAGTTAGCGATGGATGCAGCGGTTAAAGCTGTTGAGCAGCGATTCATCGACCTGCGTAAAGCTGAGCGTGATGTGCGTCCGGTAGTAGGCGATCTGGCCTGTGACAGCGCAGAAGAAGTGTATCGCACCGCCCTGAAGCAACTTGGCTGTGATGAGCACGCTTCAATCCCTGCCGCTGCACTGAGCTCTGTATTCAAAGCCTATGCACGCCAGCCATCATCCATGGCGCAGGACTCCGCAGTTATCACCACGTCTTCTCGTGAAAACGTAAAACACTTCTTTGAGGGCAAATAACAATGGCTTTCCAACAAGACGTTAAAGTTTACTCTGGCGTTGGTCAGGCTGGTCAGCCTGCTTCTAACAGCCCAATCATTGCTGCTGCAGGCGGTCCTGGTGCATATCAGGCAGGCGCAAGCGGTCTGGTCATGGCGCGTTTCGCATGGCGTGATGGCACTAACCCACTCCTGCTGAACAACACCGGCACCGGCAAGCCTGTTGGCTTCATCTACAACAACGCAAACGCCACGATCGGCTATCTCGGAAACTCCAGCATGACTATCCCTGCTGGGCGTGAAGCATCCCCGGTGGTTGGCGGTGACTTCTGGGCTCTTTCTGCTACTGACGCGACTGTAGGTCAGAAAGTATTTGCGGTACTTGCTGACGGCACCCTGAAGACCGGTGCAGCTGGCGCAACCATCTCCGGTGCTGTTGAAACCGACTGGTACGTGGCTAGCCCTGCAACAACCGGCAATCTGTTAATCATCTCTACCTGGAGCAAAGCATAATGCCTCAACTGACTCAGGCTGATTTCGCTGCCTTTAAAGCGGAAGCCGAATCTCGCGGCATTTACCTGCCTGCATCGGTAACTAAGTTTGCAATGGATGCCGACCCTCAGCCGGGTCTTGGCGCAAACGGCGGTATTCCTGCTGTAGTATCAACCTTCATCGACCCTGAAATCGTGCGCACCATCTTCGCTAAGCAGAAAGCGACCGAGATTCTGGGCGAGAAGAAAAAAGGCTCATGGGCTCAAGACACCATGATGATCCAGCGCGTTGAGCAATCCGGTGACGTTGTGGCGTATGACGACTACAGCGAACAGGGTGCTAACCAGGTTACCTCTCGTTGGGAAAACCGTCAGGTGTTCCGCTACCAGACCATGGTAACCTATGGCGAGCTGGAGCAGGAACGTTACGGCCTGGCTATGCTGCCATACGTCGCAGAGAAACAGCGTGCTGCAGCGTGGACTCTGAATCAGGCGCAGAACAAGTTTTACTTCTACGGCGTATCTGGCCTGCTGAACTACGGCATCCTGAACGACCCGTCATTGCCGACTCCAATCACCCCGGCGACAGTTGGCACCGCGACCCTCTGGAAGGACAAGCAGGTTATCGATATCTACAACGATATTCTGGCGCTGTACGAAGACCTGATCACCCGTACCAATGGCGCAGTAGGTGATGGTGTTGATATGGCCTCGCCTCTGGTTCTTGCTATGTCTCCTAAGACCTCCGTATGGTTCAAAAAATCAAACGAAATCTTCGGGAACTCCGTTGAGAAGATGGTCAAAGATACCTTCACCAATATCCGCATCGAAGTTGCGCCTCAGTACAGCACTGATGCAGGTGAACTGGTGCAGATGTTTGTAGAGACCGCCCAGGGTCAGGATGCTGGTTACTGCGCATACAGCGAAAAACTGCGTGCTCACCCGGTCATCACCATGACCTCCAGCTGGAAGCAGAAACACTCCGGCACAACCTATGGCGCGGTTATTACTCAGCCGTTCCTGTTCGCTCAGCTCTTGGGGGTTTAATCGATGGCTAAGCCTTCAACCTACGTTATTGGTTGCAAACTTCCAAATGGCCTGTCATTCCGTCACGGTGATCAGACGATCACCCTGGCGGGTGCCAATTCCTCTCAGCTTGTAAACGGTTTCGGACTGACAAAAGGCGTGCCAGCTGAAGCATGGGAAGCCTTCGAGAAGAATCACAAGGACGCGCCATTCATTCGCAATGGCATCGTCTTTGCTGTTACTGATGAGAAATCAGCAGCAGATGCTTCTCTGGAACGCTCACGCCAGAAGACAGGCCTTGAGCAGGTTAGCGCCAAAGACGCAGGCGTTGAGGAAGAAAAAGAGGAATAACCCATGGCTGTCGTGACTCTGGATATTGCCAGTTTCCGCGCCATGTACCCTGAATTCTCCAACGTCCCAAATGCAATCCTTCCATTCCTGTTTGACGAGTCCACTGACTATCTGAATAACACCGATTACTCACTCGTCGATGACGTCGTGAAGCGAGAGCGCTTGCTCTACATGCTTATGGCGCATCTGGCGTATGTGCGTTACGGCGACAATCGAGGTCGTGGTGGATCAGGAATGGTTGGGCGCATTGCATCGGCTACAGAGGGAAGTGTGTCAGTTTCATCTGACCTTGGCCCTATTGAATTCAGGTATGCATGGTATACGCAGAGCCCATACGGCATGGACTTCTGGCAGGCGACGAAAGTCTACCGGATGGCTAATTATTATCCTGGAGATAACTATGTCTGACGGCCTCGATAAGTACCTGGAAGGAATGGCTGAGAGACTCAATGCCACCGAGGTAAGAGCCGGATTTCTCGGCGGCTCAACATACCCAGACGGAACTAGCGTCGCGATGGTTGCCACTCGTAACGAGTACGGTGACCCGGCAAACAATCAGCCTCCACGTCCATTCTTCCGCAATGCAATCGCAGACAAACAGGAAGAGTGGAAGAAGACGATTGAGCGCGGACTTGCTTCAGGTCTTGATTCCAGAACGGTGCTTGAGGTCGTCGGCGCTCAGATAAAGGGTGATATTCAGGAGTCGATTGCCACGCTCATGGAGCCTGCGCTCTCCGAAGTCACTCTTGAGCGACGCAGAAACAGGAAAGTAATGCCTAACCAGTCAGATAAGCCTCTCGTCGACACCAGGGTGATGATTGGTGATGTTAACTACGAGGTTACCTGATGAACCTGCATCAAATTGTTCGCGGGGCGATCACAACTGTTAACCCTGACGTTCCCGGCGTGCTGAAAGTGAATAGCGGATTCACAACTGCGCCAGGCGGTAAGCGCGTGCAGTCATACACTGATGTGGATGTGATTGTTCAGATGCAGTCTTTGTCATCCACCGACCTGAAGCAGGTTGATGCAATTAACGTTCAGGGGATTCTGCAAAGCGCCTATCTGAATGGAAACTTCAACGGCATTAACCGGCCAGAGCAACAGGGTGGAGACATGCTGATTGTTGATGGCAAGACATGGCTGGTAGTGAAAGTGGCAGAGCTTTATCCGGACTGGTGTCATCTGATTGTTAACCTGCAGAGGTCGCCATGACAGCCACAGTAGACATCACCGAGCTAGACCTGCGTATTGCTCTGCAGGCATTTCTGATGGATATAACCGGTCTCACCATCGACAACGTGCTGGTAGGTCAGCAGAACCTGACGCCTATGCCGCTCCGTGACTTCATCATCATGACGCCGCTGAGGCAGATAGGGCTGTCTACTAACCGCGTCAAATACGACGACAACGGCGTTTACGGAGAAGGGAAGCAGCTAAACCAGCGCAGCACACAATGGCCTTGTCAGATTGACTGCTACGGCGAGAACGCAGCTGATAACGCTTCAATCATCGGTACGCTAATCCGCTCAGACTTTGCCTGTGAATGGTTCCGACAAAACGGCAATGTCATTACACCTCTTTACTGCTCAGACCCTCATCAGACCACGATGATAAACGGCGAGCAACAATACGAAGGACGCTGGACGATGGAATTCATCGGGCAATTCAACCCGTCTGTTACCACACGGCAGGACTTCATGGACAGCATTACAGTCGGCGTTATTGCCGCAGATCTAAAATACCCACCGGAGAGTGCATAAATGGCAATCCCATTACGCAAAGATATTCAAATCAATCCTGGAGTGCTGCCAGCGGGCGGTTCAGCGCTTGATCTGAATGGCCTTATCCTTACCGACAGCGCTTACGCTCCGGTGGGGAGTGTTATCACATTTACGAACAAAGAAGACGTAGCGGACTATTTCGGTAGTGCATCAGCTGAATTCAGCATGGCTGAAGTGTATTTTCAGGGCTACGACAATTCCACCAAAACGCCAGGCGCATTGCTGTTTGCACGTTTCAACCCTGAGGCAGCGGCAGCATGGTTGCGCTCAGGTTCAATGGCGGCCGTAACGTTAGACCAGCTCAAACTGCTGAGCGGGGTACTGACCCTGACCGTTGACGGCACTGCGGTGACATCAGCCAGCATCGACCTGAGCACAGCAACAAGCTTTGCCATGGCCGCTGACCTGATTGAGACAGGTATCGGCTCCAGCGTAACTGTAGAGTACGACACCACTCAAAAGCGCTTCATCATCACCAGCGCGTCCGATGGCGCAGCGAGCACTATTACCTACGCCACTGGCACATTATCTGCTGGCCTTAAGCTGACAGCCTCTACCGGCGCTCAGTTGTCTCAGGGAGCAGATGCAGCGGTAGTGACCTCGGCAATGCAGTCAGTGCTGGATAGCTCTCAAAATTGGGCAGTCTTCACTACATCTTTTACGCCGACCGAACAGGAAGCGCTGGACTTCTCCGCCTGGGTTAATGGGCAGAATTATCGGTTCGGCTACGTGCCGTTCACGCTGGAAGAATCCGCGCTGGTATCTGGCTCAACTGATACGCTGGCGTACAAAATCATCAGCACTTACGACTACTCAAACGTCGTTCCGGTGTTCGGTGATCAGACTCATGCAGCGAGCGTTATTGGCTATGCCGCATCTCTTGACTTCGACCGTCAGGAAGGCCGCGTACCATTCAAGTTCCGCTCTCTCGGTGGCCTGCTGCCGGAAGTGACCACATCAGCAAATTACGATGCTCTGATTGCCAACGGTTACAACTTCTACGGCGCGTACACGGCGAATAACTACGATACTCGCTACTGGGCTGATGGCACAATCACTGGTGACTTCAAGTGGTTTGACTCCTTCTGCTTCCAGATTTGGCTGAATGCCAACCTGATGCAGGATGCTATCGAGCTGTTCCAGTCTAACCGCAGCATTCCTTACAACGCACGTGGCAAGGCGATCATCGAAGCGTCATTCTCCGACACGCTGAATCAGGGAATCACCTTTGGCGGCATCCGAACCGGTGTAACTCTGTCCGGCTCTCAGATTTCAGAGATTCAGAACGCAGTGGGCGCTGACATCTCTCCATCGCTGATTGCTAAGGGTTACTACCTGTATATCGCAGACGCCACTCCTACGCAGCGTCAGGAGCGCACAAGCCCTAGCATGACCCTGTGGTACTGCGACGGTGGTTGCGTACAGAAAATCACTCTCGCAAGCATTGAGGTGCAATAAATGTCCAACACTATTACAAGCGCTGATTCAATCTTTGCCCTCACTGTTACCAACCTTTTCCCAAGCGCTCAAACGCTGGAAGGATACGCAGCGGACGCGATGTTTGCTCTGGGTGATACAGAAATGGCGGTATCCGTCCGTGGCGCTGATGGCAAGCTCTCTGGCGGTTTCGTTTTCGGTGAGTATCTTCAGACGATCACAATCATGCCGGACAGCCCATCTCGTGAGCTGTTCGAAACCTGGCAACTGACGTCTCTGACCTCAAAAGCTGTATTCCGCTGCAACGCAACAATTATCCTCCCGGCGATTAGTCGCAAGTTCACTCTGACCAATGGCATTCTGCAGCGCGTTAAGGCCATTCCGGATGCGCAGCGTGTACTGCAGGCTATGACGTTCCAAATTAACTGGGAATCCGTGGTTGGCGAAGCGTACAACCCATAAGGACTAACATGGCACGCAAAGAGATTTACTACACCGTCGAAGATAAAGGACGTGACAATGGGAAGGTTTTCTACATTCGCGAAATGTCTGCTACTCAGGCTGAGTGGTGGGCAATTCGTGCCGGACTGGCAATGGCTAAAAATGGCGTTAATCTTCCGGATAACTTTTCAGATATGGGTATGGCAGGTATGGCGAAAGTCGGCCTCGAAATGGTGGCTAAAATCCCTCCAGAGGATGCACGGCCTCTCCTGGACGAGCTGATGAAGTGTGTTCAGGCCGTTCCAGATCCAGCCAATCAGAGCGTTAAGCGCAATCTGATTGATGATGACACTGAAGAGGTTATGACTCGCCTGAAACTTCGCAGCGAAGTCTTCAAGCTGCATGTTGATTTTTTCACAGCCACCGCCAGTTAGACATCCCTCCGGTAATGGGCCCGCAAATCGCTGGCCTTGCCGAGTACACCAACGTGCCAAAAACAATAGCCACGGTCATGTCATCGGGTAAATGCTCGCTGACGGAGCTAAGCACGACACTTGGTGTGCAGGATTTATGGTGGTGGCTGGAAATTATCACCATTGATAATTACAACCAAATGGTAATCGACAGAGCAAGTGAGGCCTGGTAATGGCAACAGTTATAGATGCCCTGGTTGTCACTCTGGGCCTTGATTCCTCTGGATTCAAAAAGGGCAAGAAAGAGGTCTCAGAAGGATTAGACCAAACTAAGAAGCATGCAGAGTCAACGGCAAAGGACATGGAGGCTTATGGCAAGAAAGCCTCTTCATTCTTTACCAGTATTGGGAAGAGCATGCTGGCTCTGGCAGGAATAGCTCTGAGTGCCAATGGGGTTAAAAACTTCATCACCGACACGACTAAATCTCTGGTTGATTTGGGCGTCCAGTCCTCTGCCATAGACACATCGGCCAAGGCTCTTGATGGTTGGGTAAAGTCAGCTGACGCAGTTGGGTCTTCTGCTGCGTCAATGAGCTCTAACCTCCAGAAATTCCAGAGTTCAATATCTCAATTTAATTCTGGGTTTGGTGCTGACGATACGCTCAACACCCTCTTTGCCTTCAGCGCCCAGACCGGAACCAAGTTCGATGCCACCCAGAATGCAAGCCAAATCATGCAGTACCTGGCTGAAAACTGGAACAAGCTTAATAAAAACCAGCAGCGCATGTATGGGCAGAGGCTTGGTTTCGATAATGCAACAGTGCAGGCTCTCTCTAGCGGACGGCTTCTGGACTTACAGAAGTCATTCGAAGGAACGTCCAAACAAACTGATGCGCTGACAGACAAAGCCAGGCGTTTAAATGAGCAGTTCGTCAGAGTCAGGCAATCGTGGGAGTCCACCTCGCTTACTCTGTATGAAAAACTTCTGCCAGCAGTATGGAAAATTCTTGACGCGCTCAATTCAATGAGCGCGTGGGTAGAAAGGCACGGGCCTGAGATTAACGCCTCATTCGATGAGCTAGGTAAGACATTCTCAATACTTTGGAAGGATGTCACAGACGTCTCTAAAGCTATAGGTGATCTGCTTAGCATCGATACGAAAAACTGGACGTTATCTGGTGACATTAAAAACCTCAATCAAAATCTCGATGAGGGTCGGCAGACCGTTGAGCTGATTATCGACGCCTTCAAAAACCTGTTTAATCTGGACTTCTCGACATTTGGCGACAAAGTTAAATCCCTCTTCAAGATGGGCAGTGGTGATGATGCTCTTCCTGGTGTAACGGATAGCGCAAACTCTGCAGCCGACTGGATTAAGGATAAAACCGGCTTTGATACCCGCAGTGTTGGCAAATGGTTGGGAGAAAAAGCTGAGGGGTTGAGAAATCTTTTCTCAGGTGAAACATCTCGCCTTGAGAAGCAATACGGTCTTCCTGAGGGGCTTCTGGATGCACAGGTAACCCAAGAGTCAGGCTGGAATCCATACGCCGTATCAAGTGCAGGCGCGAAGGGGTTAATGCAGTTCATGCCTGGTACCGCCAAAGACTTCGGTATTCATGGGAAAGAATTCGACCCAATGAAGTCTCTGGAAGCTGGTGCCAAATATATGGGCTCGCTTCTCCAGAGATATGGTGGCGATCTGCAGAAAGCACTAACAGCTTATAACTGGGGGATGGGCAACCTTGAGAAGAAGGGTATGAGTAATGCCCCTGAAGAAGCAAGGAACTATGCGCCTCAAATTATCTCAAGAATGCAGGCATCACAGCGCTATTCCTATCAGGCTGGCTCATCTTCAGGTGGTGGAGGGACAAATATCACCTTCCAAAACACCACCATCAAAACAGAGTCAAGAACCCTGGAGAGCCTGGCGAAAGAGGCAGCGAATAAAGGCATGGCTCAGAGCAGCCTTACTCAAACCTTTCTCACGGGGCAAAACAGCTAATGTTTAGTTTAAACGAAACAACGCTCCTCAGTGCGATCAACAGCGGCAATATCTTCTCCATAATCAACAGTACCCTTTCGCCTGGTTACGGGATTTACCTGAAGTCAGGCTTAAGGGCATTGTCTCCGTCCTCGTTCCTTGGGATTGAGTATGGAGCAGATGCTTCAGTGGTTTCCGCGCCAATTGAAGAGGGGTCATATACCAGTTTTAACAAGGTTAAGCGCCCGGCCATCATCAGGGTTTTGTTTAATCTTGAAGGATGGACAGGTTTTAGTGGAAGCATACCAAACCTCACCAATTTTACGCTGACAAGCCGCTCGGACATGCTGGCTGCACTGGATGCGATGGTGGATGACACTCAGCTTTACGATATAGAGACGCCAGACACCACCTACGAGGACTATGACCTGGTTCGATACAATTACCGTACATCAGAACGTGACGTCACATTGTTGACTGTAGAGGCCATATTTCAGGCAGTTCTTCAGGAAGCTGAGGTAGGGCTGTCTAACACAACAGCAAACAACCAGCCATCTCAGAATGCCATATCAAAGGGCGGAGCAGTTGACGCCAGGCAGGTTAACGCCAACGCATCAGAGAGCACTCTCGATGATGTGAAGGGCGCTCTTACAGGCCTTAAGCAGTCATTAAGTAGCGCGGCGGTGACCGTTGCAACATCGGTAGGCAATGCCGTAACGAATGTCACAGCAGGAGCTACCAGCGCCATAAATGGTGCAGCCACTTCAGCTATTAACAATCTTTCAACGACAGTTGACGAACTGGTGAAGGGGTTATCCTGATGCAGACGATATCGCTTCAACCGGTTAAGGGGCAGACATTACAGGTTTCACTCGGCGGTCAGCGTGTAACTCTAAGAATTAATCAGAGAAGCACCGGCATGTTTATCGATGTGGCGTTAAGTGGGGTCTGGATAGCTCAGGGGGTGCTTTGCCTGAACTGCAATAAGATCATCAGATACCCGTACCTGAAGTTTAAGGGAGAGCTGTTCTTTGCAGACACAAAAGGTGACTCAGACCCTGTTTATGATGAGCTAGGTTCACGCTTCAAACTGTTCTATGCCACAGAAGAAGAGATGAGCAATGTCCTATAAAAAGCGCAACATTAAAATTCAGTTCACTCTTACGGACCAGGTATTTGATGGCTCTCAGGGGCCATCGCAGGACAACGTTCTCACCATAGAAAACGCCAAAGCTATCGTTGAATACAACGGCTACGGTGGTTCTGCGCTTACCACATTGTCATGCCGGGTTTATGGCCTGAGCCTGAGTAATATGGCGAAGCTAAGTTATGCGGGAAACCTGAGAGGCCCAACGAAGAATAACTACATGAAGGTCTGGGCACAGGATGAGCTTATCTTTGTGGGGACGATAACATTTGCCACAACCGACTTTAATGAGGCTCCAGACGCCCCACTGGTTATTGAGGCTCATGCGTTAGGTGCTGAAAGGTCGCTTCCATCCCAGCCATTCTCTGTAGAGGGAAGTGTTGATGTTATCGATGCGATCAGATCAATCGCCGACCCTCTTGGGATTATGGTTTCCGTGCTTGAGGACATCAAATTTCCACTCAGCAATCCCCATGTAGTAGGCGACCCGGTAAGCCAGATTATTCAATTGGCGAAGTCCGCAAATCTGAATATTGACTGTAGTACGGGAATTATTCGCATATGGTCAATTAACGGTTCGTGGGATGACGTTGTTCCTTTTGTTTCCAAAGAGCATGGCCTGATTGGCTATCCGACATGGACAAGAGACGGACTCTATCTCACAACAATGTTCTCATCAAACCTCATCGCGCCAAGAAAGATGAAGCTAGAAACAGACCTTCCTGGCGCTTCCGGGATGTATACCATAAATACTGTAAGGCACATAATCTCGGCTTGGGTGGAAGGCGGTCCGTGGTTTTCATTTGTTGTGGCGAACCAGGAGGCGGAGCTGTAAATGACTAAGAAAGGTGAATTCTCCTTTAAGCCTCAGGATGTAAACTGCGAGGCGAACATTAACGAATTTATTTTCAATTCGTTAATGTCACGAAACGCCTTCATCCAGCTCGTGATTGTTAACAAGGTAAAGGATGGGCCACTTCTCGACGTCACACCTCTGGTAAGTGGATTTACCGCCGATGGTTCAAGAAATGGCAATACACCGGTTTTTAATATTCCTGTATGGCGACTTCAGCGCGGTGCAAGCGCGGTGATTATGGATCCAGTGGAAGGTGATATAGGCCTCATGCTCTGCTGCGACAGAGACATTACCAACGTCAGAAAGGAGAAGAAAGAATCCCTCCCGGCGTCTCTGCGCGTACACAACAAATCAGATGGCATCTATCTCGGTGGAGTGCTGAATGCAGAGCCAAGCCAGTATGTGAAGTTCGCTAATGATGGAATAGACATCGTGTCTCCGCTGGTTGTCCAGGTAAACGGAAATACTGTGGTAGTTAATGCTGACGATAAAATCTCGCTCAATGCCCCAATCATCGAGGCAAACGGCCAACTTACTCAGGGTTCAGGAAGTTTCGGTGGCAACGCGACATTCGGAGGCACGATTACCGCGACTGGCGAAGTGACAGGTAATGGAATTCATCTCAGTACGCACAAACACGGTGGAGTGGAAACTGGCGGAGGCCAGACAAGCACGCCAACAAATTAACCCGCTTCGGCGGGTTTTTTATTGCCTGGAGTTTACATGCTCACCAAATCACTGCTTTTGACTGACCAGTGGGATATCACGCTAGACGACAGTGGAAGCATTGCTATTACCGCCAATCCTTACGCAGTAGCGCAGGACGTAGCGTGCGCGTGCTCAACATTCCTCGGTGAGCCCTGGTATGACACCACGCTGGGGATTCCGTATTACGAGCGCATTCTCGGTCACTGGCCGGGAACGCAGCTCATTAATACCAAGATGGCTACTGAAGCCAAAAAGCTCCCATACGTTCAGTCAGCATTCTGCACCACAACGGTTGGCAAAGCAGACCGCCTTGCATCTGGTGTCATGACCATAACCGACACGAACAACGTTAAGACCACAATCCAATTCTGAGGTAAAAAATGGCTGAAGTAACAGTAAGCACAGCCGTCCCCTCTGTCACGTTTTCCGCTACCGGCATTGCCGTTCCTGATGAGATAGACATTCTCAACGGGCGATTAACTGACCTTGATACCGCCATGGGCGGAGGGATGAGTAAGAGCCTGACAACTCCACAGGGACAGATTGCCATGAGCGACACGGCAATCATCGGAGACAAGAACGACAATTTGGCATGGCTGGTAAACCAGATTAACCCTGACTTTGCTGAAGGTCGCATGCAGGACGCGATCGGGCAGATTTATTTCATTGACCGTATCGCTGCTATTGGCACAACTGTAACAGCAACCTGCACCGGGCTTGTAGGAACGGTTATCCCGGCAAACAGCATTGCGCAGGACTCCAGTGGTTACCTTTATTTCTCTCTGGCTGATGCGGTTATCCCGGCTTCTGGTTCAGTGGATGTCGTTTTTCAGAACCAGACCACGGGGCCGATTGCATGTCCTATAGGCGCGCTGAATACAATTTATCGTGCTATTCAGGGCTGGTCAGGCATTACCAATGCCACTGCCGGCGTGCTGGGTAATGACGTTGAGAGTCGAGCAAACTTTGAATATCGCCGAAAGCAGTCGGTTGCTGGAAACTCCAACAACCAGCTTGGAGCTGTGTACGCCAACGTGCTGGCAGTCAGTGGTGTTACTGACGCATACGTAACGCAAAACAACACCAGCCTGACGGTAACAAAGGGGGCCACTAACGTATCACTGGAGCCGCATTCACTGTATGTGTGCGTCTACGGTGGCGCTTCTGCTGATATCGCAAAGGCGATCTGGCAAAAACTTCCCCCTGGCCCGTCAATGGTTGGCAACACCACATACACAGTTGTGGACGATGTTAACTATGTTCAGCCATACCCTGAATACGAAATTAAGTGGCAAACACCATCAGCAGTAAGTGTTTATTTCAAAGTAGAACTGGCAAATAACAATGCGCTGCCAGGTGATATCGTAAGCAGAGTTAGGGCCGCCATCCTTAGCTCTTTCAACGGCGAGGATGGCGGCACAAGAGCCCGCATAGGGTCAACTATATACGCTGGTCGTTACTATGCGGGCGTACAGGCTATTGATACCGATAACGTTGATATATTCAGTATCACTATCAGCCGTGACGGAACCACCTACCAAACATCAGCATCTTTCGGCATTGATGAAGTGCCGACACTGGATGCATCTAACATCTCGGTGACACTGGCATGATAAACGTCGCGGATACCATCCTGACGCAATATGCCGACAGCCCGAAACTTAAATCCCTTATTTACTCGTTCAATAAAGCCGTAGGTATAGAAGACTTTCTTGATGATTTCTATGACGTGATATGGAACATCCAGACAGCAGACACCTACGGCCTTGATGTGTGGGGAAAAATCGTGGTTGTCAGCAGGCAGCTGACGGTGACAGAGAACAAGATTTACTTTGGCTTTAATGAGGCGTCATCATCCCCTGTTCTTGTTGATGACCCACAGCCCTTTAACCAGGCTCCTTTCTATTCCGGCGAGCTATTAACTTCAACCGTAACCCTCACTAATGACGTTTACCGCAAGCTAATCATGATGAAAGCGGCGGCAAATATCTCAGATTGCACCATTCCAAGCCTGAATAAGTTGCTGATGTTTATGTTCGGCGAAAGTGGCAAATGCTACGTCAGAAACGATGGTGAGATGGTTATGAGCTACGTCTTCGAATTCCAGCTCTCCACCGCAGAACTCGCCATCGTTCAAAGCTCAGGTGCGCTTCCCGCCCCTATCGGGGTAACAGTCAATATCGTTCAGCAGGTATGACATGAACTCTTCTGATATTCCTTCAAGAATTACTAAAGCATTTGGAGTGAACGGCCTGAAAAATGCCATTCCTGTTGATTCAAGCGCTGCCACCGATAACGGTGGGGTTGCCACCTTTGATAAGGGGTTCCCACCCATCACCATGCAGCCATTGAGCGCAGGAGGAATTCCACCATCAGGCAAGGATATGAATGGAGTTCTTTATTCTGCGACGCTTCAACAGCAGTGGCAGAACGCAGGAATGACCTACCCATTCAGTCAGGACTTCTCAGATGCGATAAGCGGATATCCAAAAGGTGCCATTGTTCCCAGCTCAGTTTATACGGGGCAGTGGTTAAATCTCAACGAGGCCAATGGGACGCCACCTGAATCGTCTACTGGTGCAAGCACCGGATGGGTACCAATAAACAACTATGGAATTACCCAAATCACGATGACCACCGGCAGCGTCGTTATGTCATCACTTCAGGCCGCAAAAGACAGAATAATTATCAGCGGCACACTGACTGCAAACGTGAACCTTATTTTTCCCGCGTGGATTAAATCATGGGTGGTTCATAACAACTGTACGGGTAATTTTACGGTCACCTGTCGAACCGCTTCAGGCTCTGGTGTGGTGGTAATACCCGGGCTTGTTTCCCGTATATTCTGCGACGGCGTGAATATCAGCGATGAAACTTACAACCCCAACAATGACATGGTTGGGATGGTCGCTGCATTTGCAGCAAACGCAGCGCCAACAGGATGGCTGGCAGCAAATGGTGGACTGATTAGCAGGGTTACTTATGCGCGCCTGTTCTCTAGGATCGGAACAACCTTTGGTGCTGGGGATGGAAGTACAACCTTCGCCCTTCCTGACATGCGTGGTGAGTTTGTTCGTGGCTGGGATAACGGAAGGGGCGTTGATGTTGGTCGAGCATTTGGATCCTGGCAAAAGGGCTCAGTCGTAGTGGGTGATGATGGGATTGCTGGCGTAAACGTCGCCTCGTCAAATTCACCTGATAAATCAAGCCTTGGTCTAGATCCGGGTGGCAGCGAAACTTATCCGATATCAATCGCACCAGGCGCTAATAACCAATTGGGTAATCAATATTTCGGTTATTCAAGGCCTCGTAACTATGCCCTCCTCTATTGCATAAAATTCTAAGGTAAATATATGTCATTTAGTGATACTGCCAGCGCGAAAAAATATGCATCTATTTCTGAGGCTGCCGCCGCACAGGCAAAATTATATGCCAACCAGTTAGAGAGCGCTCCTGACTATGCTGAGCAAGCCGCCAATGCTGCTGATGCCGCAGCAGCATCGGCGCAAGCGGCAATTTCAGCTGAGTTTGTGATTAACAATCTGGCTATATCAGCCAGTGAGTCAGCAACAAGCGCAGCTGCATCAGCGGCTGAAGCGGGAAATGCCGCCTCCGCTGCTATTGGTCAGTGCGTGAGAGTTCCGGAAGGAGAGCTTATTCCAGCTCTGCCTGGTATAAGTGAGAGGAATAATGCATTTTTAGTATTTGGTTCATCAGGAGATGCTGAATTACTAAAAATGGATGATGTTCCAATTTTGGATGGAATTGGGAAAATCCCAGTTTCAATGATACCGGCAATAGCTCTTTCTGAAATATTCGTCGTCAGTAGCCAGTCCGAAATGCTGGCTCTTGATGTTCAGGAAGGGGATATTGCAAAAAGAACAGATCTTGGTTATTCATTTATTCTTGCGGCGGAACCAGCAAGTGCTCTTTCAAACTGGGTGCAACTGAATGACGATGTTTTGGCTCAACTTGGACTTTCATCGGGGGCATCAAGCATAGGGGCAGTGGATGATAATGGCAACCCATCCACTGTACAAGCTCAGCTAATTGCAAGAGTAAATAAAGCTGCCCTTCAGTCTTCATCTGGAGCTGCAGGTGTTGGTGCGGTCGATGCTTCTGGAGCATCAACGAATGTTCAGGCCTTGCTCAATGGCAAGGCGTCATCATCTTCACTTTCGTCACCATATGGCTATAACTTTATTGGTAGCGGTTCATATGCTGATATTCGCTCATATTCTGGAACGCCAGCGACTTCGATAACATGCTACGGTAGAGCCACCATATTCGATCATGCATATGGTCATTTCTATTATGATGCCGCAGATACAACTTCTCCCGATGATGACGGGACTGTTTTAGTTGATGCATTAGGTAGACGATGGAAAAGAATTATTAATGGTGAGGTCTATCCTGAATGGTGGGGCGCGGTGGCAGACAATTCCACCGATTGCTCGCCTGCATTTCAGAAGGCATTTGACTATTGCTCAGGGAAAAACCTTCCTACAACAGGGACGGGGCTAAAGCTAAGGATTAGAGGTGGAAGGTATATCCTCGCATCAACTGTTCATTACACTTGGAGATATGACCAAGGAATTGTTGATGATGGAGATATGAGAAGATTGTCCATTGAGGGTGATGGAACTTGTAATACCTACCTAATATACACAGGTGATCAAACATCTCCTGCCATCCATATTCATGGAGGGAATGGCAACGGAATCTATCTTAGAATGAATGTCCAGGGATTTAGGCTGTTCCGATCACTAAGCCTAACCAGATACCTCGGGACTGGAATTCTACTTGAGAGAGGTGCGGTATTTACATTTTCCCATGTTGATGTTGGTTACTTCAACACTGGATTGAATATGCAGGATGCCCTATATGCCACATTTGACACATGCGATCTTTCAGGTAACAACCAAGGCATTTACATGTCTATTGTAAGCGCTTCATCCCCTAATTCTGTACTGTTTTCTAGATGCATGTTTGGGGGGTGTCAAGTAAGGGGGGCTTATATCAAAAATGGAGCTAATGTTAAATTCGATTCATGTACGTTTGAGGCTATAGGAACTGACGGAACCAATGAGGCAATATTTTATGAGGGGGGGCCACACGAAGGTGGTTTAGGGATGACAGTATCAAACTGTTACTTTGAAAATAACTTCACTCTCTATGATATAAATATAGCTAATAATTCAACGTATCCAGGTACGTTTCTTCTGTCAGGAAATAGCCACAACAGAACAAGCTCTACAAGGTATACTACTTCCGCATCTATCAATCTTTATTCTGCATCTCAGACAACTAAAGTAACGATTCAGTCCTGCGGATTTAAGGGGTTTAACTCATATGTGGCATCATCCTCAAGGCCGGCATATATAGTCCAAACGCAATATGTTTCCGTTCATGAAATAAATAACTTTTACATGTACCCTGAGGAGTATCCAAATCTCAATGGTTTCGCAACAACAGGATTTGGTCTTGGCGCTACAGGTGCTTGTGCAAATATATCTAGCGCTGGGGTTGTAAATCGTAACTTCAACATTCAATCTGTTACAATAACGTCAACAGGTGTTTACTCAGTGACATTCAAAAAACCATTAACTGTAACGCCAGTGGGTACTGTATCTATAAGTAATGGAATTGGGTTTGCTACTGTTTCAACAATTTCCAAAACTGGTATGACGGTTAATACATACGACGCATCAGGGACGGCGGCCGCAAAATCATTTGATCTTTCAGTGTCCGGATCCATAGCATAAGAAGTAGCGCCCAGCAGGACTACTGGGCGCTAAAATTAGGCTGCATCTTTATTCAAATTTAATTGTGTTTTACGTTTCAATATTGGAGACTCAATATATGCCCAAGACAGACTTGAAGCAATTACCACAATTAGGTAAGTGAATATTAAACTAGGAACAAATTCAGATATTCCAAATGGCTTATAGTGAATAACCAATATTTGTAGAGGCCAGCCCCAAATGTAAATCCCATAAGAAATATCAAACCTCCCATCAATGAATCTTTCTTTAAAAGAAAGAGATATCATTATCACAAGTATTGATATCATTATACTACCTATTGCAAGCATATCGTTACCACCCCTAAGTGTGGTAATTAATATCAACGAAATTGCAATTAAATTAACTCGGATTTTTAAAGTATTCCATGCAGTAATTGTCATGAAGAGTAAAGATCCAGTAAAAAAACATAGCCCAAATTCAGCCAATTTACTAAACGTTGCATAGTATGCGCCAACTGAATTTAATTGCTCTCTAAAAAGAGTGGTAACAAAAAAACATAAGATCAGTAGAAATGCAGGAGTCTTCCAACTATTATGCATGCTCAATGAAGCCCCAAGTATGACATACATAACAAGCTCATAGGGCAATGTCCATAATGGGCCATTAGATTCTGTATGTGATGATATCTCACTCCAGAGACCTGGTACATTTCTGCCATAAAGAGTCGATATTCGCAAGAAGTTAATGAAAGTGTCCCATGAGGTTACATAATTAAATATGTTGTCCTTATAGAAGGATGCAAAAAAATAAACCATAATAAACGCACAAAAAGTCACAGCAGGGAATATCCGTTTAACTCTTTTACCCATGTAAATAAGGAAGTTACTAGACCTCGTAAAGCTCATGGCGATAAGGAAACCAGATATTGAAAAGAAAACCTGCACAGCAATGTTCCCAATACTAAATCCTTTATCTAACTTTGGGGGCTCCATGCCAAACATAAGCGAGTGATGGAAATATATCACTGCTATTGCCGCCAAAAGGCGCACCACGTCAAAACAATTATTTCTGCTCATTACATAATCTTCTGTTATATAAGTATATATCCACAAGCCACTGATGGCCTAAATGACTGTAGGAATGGTTCAATAACAAACTATGATAACACCGATCTTTATAATGATCGACACAGATGATAGGCGTATCAGTATTGATATACATTAAAAATAGCCAGTGAGTTTAATGTTAAAAGGTACCACACCAACCGAAGCGCACTTCGTGAAGAGCTTGAGCATATCTAATTCCGTTAGATTTGAAGGGGAAGAGTCTATCATCGGACGCGGCATCGATCGACGAACTAACGAGAACTCACCGATAATCTATTTTACTTTCTCATCAAGCCAGTCAGCCCACCATTGCATCATTTCTCTGCGGGTATCAAGATATGCGGCATGGTTATACACCGAGCGAGTTCCGCCGCTGACATGCGCCAGCTGCATTTCTATGGCGTCATGATTCCAGTGTTTCTCGTTGAGAACCGTGCTGAATTGATGCCTGAATCCATGGCCACTGGTCTGCCCTTCATATCCGATGTTTCGTATGACGCCCAGCACCGCATTCTCGCTGATGGGCTTTTTCCTGTCGCTTCTTCCCGGAAAGCAAAGCTCATACTGGCCCGTTATTTTTTGCAGAAACTGAAAAAGCTCTGTAACCTGTTCTGACATTGGAACGACGTGCAGCTTTCGACCCTTCATTACTTCCGGATCGACACTGATTAACCTGTTTTCAAAGTCAATTCCCGCCCATACCAGCGAACGGAGTTCAACTGTGCGCATTGCAGTATAGTGAAGAATCTGCGTTGCTATTTTCGATACAACCCACCCGCCGTAACCGTTCAAAGCTCTCTGGAATTCGTGTATCCGGTGCATAGGTAAGAAAGGGTAGTTCTTCTTTCTGTACCCACGCATAGCGCCAGCCAGGTCTCTTGATGGGTTGAACTTAGCCCGGCCAGTGATTATTGCGTAACTGAACACCTCCCCGCACCGTCTACGAGCTTTATCTGCGCGTTCCATTGCACCTCTGTCCTCAAAGAGTCTGATGACTTTCAGCAGCACCATGGGCTCAACCTCTTCCATGCGCAGGTGTCCGATAATGGGAAGAATATCGTCCTTGAACATACTCATCATTTCGTCAGCATATCCTTTCGACCACACCTTGGATTTGTGAGCGTGCCATTCCCGGAATATGTCTCCGAATGAATCTGCGTCAGCTTCTTTCTCTTTCTTCTTTATCGCCTGCTTCTGCTCTGCCGGATCAATGCCTGATAGAAGCTTGATTTTGGCCTCTGACTGTTTTGCTCTTGCCTCTGTGAGGGAAATCTCGGGGTATGGCCCGATTACCAGCGTCTTTTCTTTGCCCTCAAATCGATAACGCAGTCGCCACACTTTTTTCCCGGACGGAGGAACGAACAGGAATAGTCCGCCTGCGTCAGCCAGGCGATATGGTTTATCAGCTGGTTTTGCAGCATCGATTTGCTTTACCGTAAGCATGTGGGCATAAATCCGTGGTCATTTTGAAGTGTGCCCACAATATGCCCGCAAAGGTTTGGCGCAGTCAATTCATGTCGGGTAACGTCAGGAAATTGATATAACGAGGGAGCGCTGGTCTGGAAGGGGATTGGGTAATGTTAGGAAACCGCGGGTAATGATAAAAATGGCGTCCCCTGCAGGAATCGAACCTGCAACTAGCCCTTAGGAGGGGCTCGTTATATCCATTTAACTAAGGGGACGAGGCGGCGTCAGTATACCGATTTTTACACCGCCGTTAAGGGCTTAGCCGCCTGTTCGGTTAAACAATCGCCATCGTCAGCGGTTTTGTGAGCCGCGCCCGGTTTCGTTTTCACGCGCTGCCTTTTCCTTTTTCAGACGCGCTTTCTCTTCTGATTTCTTCTTATTGCTCATGTCGTTACGGATCTGCGCATGGCTTAACAGCGCGAAGATAAACGTACCGCCGATGATGTTGCCCGCAAGCGTCGGCAGGGCGAACGGCCAGAAGAATTCGCTCCAGTGAATGGTACCGTTAAAGACGAGATAAAGGATCTCGACGGTGCCGACCACGATATGCGTCGTGTTGCCGAGCGCGATAAGCCAGGTCATCAGGATAATCACCACAATCTTCGCCGACCCCGCAGACGGGAACATCCACACCATCGTCGCGATGATCCAGCCGGAGATAATCGCGTTCGCGAACATTTCGCCAGGCGAGTTGTGCATTACTTCCATGCCGATGGTCACAAACGCGTCGCGCGTTGCCTCGTCAAAAATCGGCATAAATTCAAACGCCAGCGCCGCAAGGCCGGTGCCGATGATATTACCGAGCAGCACCACGCCCCAGAGGCGCAGGAGCAACAGCATATTGGTGCCGGTCGGGTTCTGCATCACCGGCAGTACCGCCGTGACGGTATTCTCGGTAAAGAGCTGCTGGCGCGCCATGATGACGATGATAAAACCAAAGGTGTAGCCGAGGCTTTCCAGCAAAAATCCGCCGGGAATGCCTTCCAGGTGTACGTGGAAAATACCTTTGGCCAGCAGCGACGCGCCCATCGACAGCCCGGCGGCGATGGCCGACCAGAACAGCGCCATCGCGTCGCGTTCCATCTCTTTCTCGCCGTCCTGGCGGATGTGCTCGTGGATGGCCATCGCGCGCGACGGCAGTTCCTCTTCATCCACTTCTATTTCTTCTCCGCTCTCTTTTTCTTCACTTTCGACTTCCAGCTCATCCGCCTCGCCGATTTTTTCCTCGCCAGGTTTGCTCATTATGTACTCCAGTCAAATAAGGGAATGCATTAAGCGTAGCGCGTCGGCGGGTGTTATCAGGAAAAACAGACAATTCAGCCTGCGTGATGAATATTTTGCGAGGCATCGCGCAGGGTTTAGCCGCCTGCGCTGTCCACGGGGTGGCCGCGTCATTGCCCTGTGGTACTATTCCCGACTCGCCTGAAAGGAGCTGTCCCATGTTAGAAGCCCGGAATCTTGCCTGCCTGCGCGACGAGCGGCTGCTGTTTCGCGCGCTCTCGTTTCGCGTGTCGCCGGGCGAGGTTGTGCACCTGACCGGCGCGAACGGGGCCGGGAAAACCTCGCTGTTGCGCCTGTTGGTCGGGCTGGCGCGCCCGGAAGAGGGCGAGGTGTACTGGCGCGGCGAACCGCTTGCGCATCAGCGCTCTGCCTTTCATCAGGAATTGCTGTGGCTCGGCCATCTGCCGGGTATCAAAGTGGCGCTTACCGCCGATGAAAATCTCGCGTTTTATCACCCACAGACCCGGCGCGAGGCGCGCTGGCAGTCGCTTGCCGCCATCGGGCTTGGCGGGTATGAAGATCTCCCGGTTGAACAACTCTCAGCAGGCCAGCAGCGCCGCGTAGCGCTGGCAAGATTGTGGCTTAGCGAAGCATCACTGTGGGTACTGGATGAACCGCTAACGGCGCTTGATGCCGCAGGCATGGCGACGCTGACGAGGCGTCTTGAGGCGCACGCGGCACGCGGCGGCGCGGTGATAGTCACCACTCACCAACCGCTGGCGCTTAACGTTGTGCACCGCACATTAACCCTGACGCCGGAGCCCGCCGCATGATGGGCCGCATTGTCCGCCGCGAGCTGCGTCTCGCCGCGCGTCACCGGGCTGAGCTCCTCAACCCGCTGTGGTTTTTTCTGGTGGTGATTGTCCTGTTCGCGCTTGGCGCAGGCCCGGAGCCGCAACGGCTCGCGCGCATCGCGCCAGGCGTGGTGTGGGTCGCGGCGCTGCTCGCCTCGCTGCTGGCGATGGATCGGCTGTTTCGCGACGACGCGCGCGACGGCGCGCTGGAACAGCTCATGCTGTTGCCAACACCGCTGCCGGTGGTGGTTATCGCGAAAGTGACCGCTCACTGGGTGGCGACCGGGCTGCCGCTGGTCGTGCTCTCGCCGCTGGCGGCGCTGCTGATGGGACTGAACGGCTATGCGACGCTGACGCTAATGCTGACGCTGCTGCTTGGCACGCCGACGCTGAGCTTTCTCGGCGCGCTGGGCGCGGCGCTGACGGCCGGGCTGCGCCGCGGCGGCATCCTGTTGAGCCTGATTATTCTGCCGCTCGCGATCCCGTTGCTGATTTTCTCCACCGCCGCGGTGGATGCCGCCGTGATGCAGTTGCCGGTCGGCGGGTTTTTCGCGCTCTCCGGCGCGTTTTTAACAGCAAGCGTCACGCTAATGCCGTTCGCGACGGCGGCGGCGCTGCGTATCACTATTCAGTAGGCCCGGTTTCGCGGGCGATAATTTTATGTGAGCAATAGCATGTGGAAATTCTTACACCCCTGGGCGCGGCCTGAACGGCTTTACGGCCTCTGCCAGCGGCTCACGCCGTGGTTCGCGTGGCCGGGTGCCGTGATGCTCGCGACGGGCTGTATCTGGGGTTTTGTTTTTGCGCCGCCCGATTACCAGCAGGGAGACAGCTACCGCATCATGTATCTGCACGTTCCGGCGGCGATGGGCTCGATGGGCATTTACGCCTCAATGGCGGTCGCGGCGTTTATCGGGCTGGTGTGGCAGAACCGGGCGGCCGACCTGGCCGTGATGGCGATGGCCCCGGTGGGCGCGGTCTATACCTTTATCGCGCTTGCGACTGGTTCCGCCTGGGGGAAACCGATGTGGGGCACATGGTGGATCTGGGATGCGCGGCTCACTTCCGAGCTGGTGCTGCTGTTTTTATACGCGGGCGTCATCGCGCTCTGGCACGCCTTTGACGACCGCCGCCTCGCGGGCCGCGCCGCGGGCGTACTGGTGCTGGTGGGCGTGGTGAATCTGCCCATCATCCACTACTCGGTGGAGTGGTGGAATACGCTGCATCAGGGCTCCACCAATATGCAGCAGAGCATCGACCCGAGCATGCGCGCGCCGCTGCGCTGGAATATCGCCGGTTTTCTGTGCCTGTTTGTGACGCTCACGGTGATGCGCCTCGGCAACCTGTTGTTGCTTCAGGAGCGCCATCGCCCGTGGGTGGCCGCGGTGCTGGAGAAAAAATCATGACCGCCGCGTTAACCACATTTTTCCTGATGGGCGGCTACGCCTTTTACGTCTGGCTGGCGGTGGCGATGACGGTGCTTCCGCTGGCGCTACTGATAGCGCATACGCGTCTGGCGCGCCGTGCGCTGCGCCGGGATATCGCGAAACGTCAGGCGCGTGAGCGCCGACGTCAGGGCGCGGAGGTGTCGCGATGAACCCGCGTCGTAAAATGCGCCTGTGGGTCGCGCTTGCGGTGCTGGCAGGCCTCGGGCTGACGATGGCGCTGGTGCTCTACGCGCTGCGCGCCAATATCGATCTCTTCTATACGCCGGGTGAAATTCTCTACGGCAAAGGTGCCTCGCAGGAGAAACCGGAGCCGGGCCAGCGGCTGCGCGTCGGCGGCATGGTGATGCCAGGGAGCGTGAAGCGCGACAGCCGGAGCCTGAAGGTGAGCTTTCGTCTCTATGACGCACGCGGTGTGGTCGATGTGGATTACGACGGCATTCTGCCCGATCTGTTTCGTGAAGGGCAGGGCGTGGTGGCGCAGGGCGTGCTGGGCGAGGATCAGCGCATTCACGCGCGCGAAGTGCTGGCGAAGCATGACGAAAATTACACGCCACCGGAGGTGAAAGCGGCGATGGATGCCAACCACACGCGTCCGCCGCAGGCGTATAAGGACAACCGCCCATGATGCCGGAAATCGGGAATTTCTTGCTGTGCCTCGCCGCAGGCCTCGCGCTGCTGCTCACGCTCTGGCCGCAGTGGGGCGCGATGCGTCAGGCACCGCGGCTGATGGCGCTGGCGCGCCCGCTCGCCTGCGCGCTTTTCGCCTGCCTGCTGGGTGCCTTTCTTACCCTCGTGCATGCTTTTGTGGTGAACGATTTCACGGTGCTTTATGTGGCGAGTAACTCCAATACCGAGCTCCCGGTCTGGTATCGCGTGGCCGCGACCTGGGGCGCGCATGAAGGCTCACTATTGCTTTGGGTGCTGCTGATGGGCGCGTGGACGCTGGCGGTCGCGATGTTCAGCCGCGCCATGCCGCAGGAGGCGATCGCCCGCGTGCTGTCGGTGATGGGCGGGATTAATTTCTGCTTCCTGCTCTTTATTCTGCTGACCTCAAACCCTTTCACACGCACGCTGCCGGAATACCCGATTGAAGGGCGCGATCTCAACCCGCTGCTGCAGGATATCGGGCTGATTTTCCATCCGCCGCTGCTGTATATGGGGTATGTCGGGTTTTCGGTCGCGTTCGCCTTTGCGGTGGCGTCGCTTTTAACCGGGCGGCTCGACACCGCCTGGGCGCGCTGGTCGCGCTCCTGGACGCAGGCGGCGTGGGTGTTTCTGACCATCGGCATTGTGCTTGGCTCCGCCTGGGCCTATTACGAACTCGGCTGGGGCGGCTGGTGGTTCTGGGACCCGGTCGAAAACGCCTCGCTGATGCCGTGGCTCGCGGGCACCGCGCTGATGCACTCGCTGGCGGTGACGGAAAAGCGCGGCAGCTTCCGCGCCTGGACGGTGCTGCTCGCCATCACCGCGTTTTCGCTCTGTCTGCTCGGCACGTTCCTGGTGCGCTCCGGCGTGCTGGTCTCCGTGCACGCGTTCGCCTCCGATCCGGCGCGCGGCATGTTTATTCTGGCGCTGCTGGTGATTGTTATCGGCGGCTCGCTGCTGCTCTATGCCGTGAAAGGCGGGAGCGTCAGGGCGCGGGTGGGCAATGCGCTCTGGTCGCGCGAAAGTTTTCTGCTCGGCAACAATATTCTGCTTATCACCGCCATGCTGGTGGTGCTGCTCGGCACGCTGCTGCCACTGGTACATAAGGCGCTGGGGCTGGGGTCGATTTCCATCGGCGCGCCGTTTTTCAATGTGCTGTTCAGCGCGCTGATGGTGCCGTTCGCGCTGTTGCTCGGCGTCGGGCCGCTGGTGCGCTGGCGGCGCGATGAGCCGCAAAAGCTGCGCCGTCGCCTGCTGGTGGCGCTGGTCGTTACGCTCGCTGCCTCGCTGATGCTGCCCTGGCTTTTGCAGGACAGCATTAACGCGATGACGGTCGCCGGGCTGATGATGGCGGTCTGGGTGCTGGCGTTAACGCTGATGGAGCTGCTTGAGCGCGCCACGCACCGTCATAGCCTGTGGCGCGGTCTGGGGAAATTAAGTCGCAGCCAGTGGGGGATGACGCTCGGGCACGTGGGGCTTGCGGTAACGGTTATCGGGATCGCGTTCAGCCAGAACTACAGCGTGGAGCGCGATGTGCGCATGACGGCGGGCGACAGCGTTGATATTCATCATTACCGCTTTGTGTTTCGCGAAGCGCGCGACGCGCAGGGGCCGAACTGGCGCGGCGCGGTCGGGATTATCGATGTGCTGCGCGACGGTAAACCCGAGGCAACGCTGCGCGCCGAAAAACGCGCCTATAACAGCAACCGCGTGGTGATGACCGAAGCCGCCATCGACGGCGGGCTGACGCGCGATCTCTACGCGGCGCTCGGTGAAGAACTCGATGACGGCAGCTGGGCGGTGCGCCTTTATTACAAACCGTTTGTTCGCTGGATCTGGTACGGCGGGCTGCTGATGGCGTTCGGCGGGCTGCTTTGTCTGCTCGACCCGCGTTACCGGCTGAAAAAAATCCAGGAGGCCGCATGAGACGCCGTATTTTACTTCTCCCGCTGGCGCTGTTTCTGCTGCTCGCCGCCGTGCTGTTCTGGCAACTGACGCGCAACGCGGCGGGGGACGATCCGTCTCAGCTCGAATCCACGCTGGTGGGCAAACCGCTGCCCGCATTCCGGCTCGCCGCGCTTGATGACCCAAGCGTGACCTACGATCGCGCCGCCCTCCTGAACGGCAAACCGCTGCTGCTTAACGTCTGGGCGACCTGGTGCCCGACGTGCCGCGCCGAACATCAGTTTCTCAACGGGCTGGCCGCGAAGGGCGTGCGGATCGTCGGGCTTAACTATAAAGACGATCGCGCTAAAGCCGTGGCCTGGCTCAACACGCTCGGCAACCCTTACGCGCTGAGCCTGTTTGACGGCAGCGGAATGCTGGGGCTGGATCTGGGCGTGTATGGCGCGCCGGAGACGTTTGTTATCGACGGGCGCGGCGTGATTCGCTATCGCCACGCGGGCGATCTGAATGATGAGGTGTGGCGTCAGGATGTCAAACCGCTGTGGGATGCGCTGAATCAGGAGGTCGAGCCGTGAAACGCCTGTTAGCTCTGCTGGCTGGCCTGCTGCTGGCGTGTCATGTTTCTGCCGCCATCGAGGCGTACCCTTTTCAGAACGAGGCGCAGGAGCAGCAGTTCCGCGAACTGACCAGCGCGCTGCGTTGCCCGAAATGCCAGAACAACAGCATCGCTGATTCCGGTTCGATGATCGCGGCCGATATGCGCCAGAAGGTCTATGAGCTGATGCAGCAGGGGCAGAGCCGCGAGCAGATTGTGGCGTATATGGTGGCGCGCTACGGAAATTTCGTGACCTACGATCCGCCCGTTACGCCCGGCACGATACTGCTCTGGCTGCTGCCCGCGCTCTTTGCGGCAGGCGGCGTTGCTGTGCTGGTGACCCGCGCGCGTCGCACCCGCCGGGAGCCGCTCGCGCTTGACGAAGACGAACAGGAGCGGCTGCGCGCGCTGCTTCGTGAAGAAGGAAAACGCCCGTGAGTGCGTTAATCATGGTTATCGTCGTCCTGCTGGTGGGCGTTGCGGCGCTGGTCTTCTGGCCGTGGCGCGAGCGGGGCGCGCTCAGCCGCGATGCGCTGAACCGCACACTCTATTACTCGCGCCTGCGGGAGCTTGACGAGGAGCCGCCCGAGGCTCGTCAGGCGCTGGTGGTGCAATTACAACACAGCCTGCTGGCGGATATCCCCGAGCCGCGCGGGCAGAAAACGAGTCACACGGGTAATGGTGCGTTGCTGGCAGGCGTGCTGCTGGTCGTGGCGGTGAGCGGCGGGCTGTTCATGGCGACGCATAGCCTTAAACAGGTGAATGACTGGCAAGCGGCGGTGCGCGAGACGCCTTCACTGGTGGCGCGCGTGATGGATCCGCACGCAACACCGCTCACGGTGGAGGAGCTGACGCGCCTCGGGCTTGGGCTGCGCACGCGTTTGCAGGACGACCCGCATAATGGCGCGGGCTGGGCGATGCTCGGGCGCATTGGTATGGTGCTCAATAATGCTGATACCGCTACAGAAGCGTTTAAACGCGCCTGGCAGCTCAATTCGCAAAGCATCGAAGCGCGGCTCGACTATGCTGAAGTGCTGGCGCGCTCGCCGCAGCCGGACGATAACCGCCTCGGCGAGCAAATGCTAAAAGACGTCGCGGCGCAGGCACCTGATAATCTGCGCGCGCAGGGGCTGCTTGCCTTCAGCGCGTTTCGCCAGCAGCGCTATACGGAGGCGATTGCCGTCTGGCAGTCGATGCTGACGCGCCTGCCGCCGGGCGATGCGCGCCGGGCGGCGGTCGTGCGCGGCATTGCGCAGGCGCGCGTGGACAGCGGCATGGACAACGCGAGACTGGCTGTTAAAATCACGCTCTCACCCGTTTCGAAAAAAGCCTTACCAGATAAAGGGATACTCTTTATCAGCGTGACGGATGGCGCATCAAACGTACCGGTGTTGGTGAAAAAATTGCCGCTGGGCCATTTTCCGCTGACAATTACGCTTGATGACGCTGACGCGATGCTCCCGGACAGGGGGCTTGAACACGTCACGCAGGGCATTGTGAAGGTGCATATTTCCCGGGACGGCAACGCGGCCGTACAACCCGGAGACTGGACAGGCGAGCGCCGCTTCACCACGCTCAACCCGGCAGCGCCGGTGGACGTCCTGGTCGCGCCTTCGCCATCAGGAGCGGGTTAGTTACCATTTACAGGGAGACTGCTATGAATTTTCGCCTTACCGGGCTTGCGCTGGCGGCCACGCTTTTAGTGGGCTGCGCCAGTTCGTCAGAGCCGCAGCAAGGGCGTTCCGACCCCTTTGAAGGGTTCAACCGCACCATGTTTACTTTTAACTATGACGTGGTGGACCCTTATGTGCTGCGCCCGGTGGCTGTCGCCTGGCGCGACTACGTGCCGCAACCGGCGCGCAACGGGCTGGGCAACTTCACCAGCAACCTTGAAGAACCCGCCTCAATGCTTAATAAATTTCTGCAGGGCGACCCCTACCAGGGGATGGTGCACTTTACCCGTTTCTTCCTGAATACCCTGCTGGGGATGGGCGGTTTCATCGACGTGGCCGGTATGGCGAACCCGAAACTGCAGCGCGAAGAGCCGCACCGTTTCGGCAGCACGCTCGGCACCTATGGCGTCGGTTACGGGCCGTATGTGCAGTTGCCGTTCTACGGCAGCTTTACGCTGCGTGAAGATGTCGGCGATATGGCGGACACCACTTATCCGGTGCTCTCCTGGCTGACCTGGCCGCTGTCGCTCGGCAAATGGGCGGTGGAAGGCGTTGAGACCCGCGCGCAACTGCTCGATTCCGACGGCCTGCTGCGCCAGTCTTCCGATCCTTACATTCTGGTGCGTGAGGCCTATTTCCAGCGTCACGACTTTATCGCCAACGGCGGTAAGCTTAAGCCAAATGAAAACCCGAACGCGCAAGCGATCGAAGGCGATCTCAAGGATATCGATTCGGAATAAAACGCCGGATGCGATCATTCTTAAGGTAAATAAAAAAAGCGGGCCGAGGCTCGCTTTTTTATTTCCGAACGATAAAGCGCAATAAAAAAGGCGAGCCGCAGCTCGCCTTTGTCGTGACAGAGCAATCAGAAACGGTAGTTAAAGTTCACGCCATACAGCCACGCTTTACCTTCAGATTTGAAGGTGTACGGGCCTTCGGTGAATTCCACGTGCTGGCCGTGCATGTAAGAAACACCGGCATCGACAGAGGCGTCTTCATTGAAGGCGTAAGTGGTACCGGCGCTCAGCCAGAGACGGTCCTGGTCAGGAATCGAGATAGAACGCTGCTGCTCTGGCACCGGGCTGTCATCAAAGGCGATACCGGTACGGAAGGTCCAGTTGTCGTCCATATAATAGGTGGTGCCGAGGGCGATGCGGTACGCGTCTTTATATTTCTCTTCTTTCTTAAACAGGGTGTCGCCGTTGCTGTTGGTCGCTTTCAGCTCCTGGAACTGGCTCCAGCTGGTGTAGGTCAGGCTGTAGTGAATCGCCCACTGCGGCGCGATACGGTTATAACCAGACACTTCCCACATTTCAGGCAGATTCAGGGTCAGCGAGCCGCCGGTGGTTCTGCCACCCGTGCCGTAAGGCAGGCCGAGGCCCAGCGCGGCGTTAACAGGGTTAAGGGCTGCCGGCAGGCTGCTCTTATAGTCGCCGTCGAAGTCGATTTTCACTTCAGAGCGGTAGGTCAGCGAGTAGCGGTTGTTCTTATCCAGTTCATACAGGATACCGGCATTCCAGCCAAAGCCCCACTCGTCGCCCTTCAGGTGCGCAATCTGGGTGTCGCTGTTAATACCGCCTGCAGCCGCGCCAAGCTGTGCCGCAGTCTGCGGATCGATCTGACCGGACTGCACGAGTCCCGGTAAGCCGCCTGCGATGATTTGCGGCAGATCGCCCGCGTAACGCTCGATCTTGGCGCGCGCATACACGGCGTCGAAGCCCAGGCCGAAGCTCCAGTGGTTATCGAGACGATACGCGCCGCTGAGGTTCAGGTTCAGCGTTTCGAGATCGGTTTTACCGCCGACAGAACCTGCGGCATAGCTGTTGCTATATTCGGTGGCGAGGCCGTAGTTGGAGGTGACGGACGCCCCCCAGCCAAACTGCTCGTTGATCGGCGCGACAAAGTGCAGGTTCGGCACCCAGGCGGTCGGCGCGATGTTATCGGCGTTAAGGCTACGTCCCGTCGGGGAACGGCCAGACACATTCACATCCGGGTCGACGAAAATCGCGCCGCCGGAGAATGTCGGGCGATCGAACATGGTAATCAGCGCCGGGTTACGGCTGACGTTGCCCGCGTCATCCGCAATAGCGCCTTCCCCGGAATAGGCGCGGCCCAGACCGGAGGCAGAGAATTCGTTTAACTGGAAACCTGCGGACCAGGCCTGAGAAGACACGATTGCCACTGCGACTGCTAAAGCAGATTTGGTAAACAGGGTTTTCTGGCGCATGACCATAACCTCATCCATTTATTTTTATTCAAATAATGTTACGTGACGTAACAGGAGCGCGGAGTGTAGGGTCTGAGGTACGGCATGGAAATCAGACCAGTGGCGAGAGTATAGGTCCGACCAGCAGAGATGTTGCAAGTATGTTTATAAGTTTTTTCAATTGTGATCTAAGAAACGCGATCCGTTTAGCAAAATTTTGGGGTTCAGAAATTCATCAATCTGGTGATTATTGTTTTAGATCATTTTTAAGTGTGATTTCGGTCACTTATAAGCGTAAACGGGAAGAACAGGTAGAGCGGTGGCGGCGTGGGGCGTAAAATAGCCTTATCTCTTTTCAGGAAATACAGAGGAAATCACCATGACCAAATGCAGTGCTGATGAAACCCCGGTTTGCTGCTGTATTGATGTAGGCACCATTATTGATAATACCGACTGCGTCGCCTCTTACAGCCGCGTGTTTGAAAACCGCGCCGACGCTGAAGCCACGCTCGCGGCTCTCACCGCCAAAGCGCGTGAAGTCGAATCTGAGCCGTGCCAAATCACCCCGCGCTTTACTGAAGAAGCCGACGGCGTGCGTCTGGATATCGATTTTGTTTTCGCCTGCCAGGCGGAAACCGTTATTTTCCAGTTAGGTCTGCGTTAATCCCTCCGCTTACGCCCCGGCACTCCGGGGCGCATTTCTTGTTACGTAATTCGTGTTTTGCCTCGCAATTTTTCCTTTATGTGATTGGCTGAATGTAAAATTCTGGTTAAAACTGTTATCAGGTCAGACCACTTAATTCATCTTTAGCCTTTTCACAGGGGAACGTTATGAGTCAGGCACTACCGCTGGTCACCCGGCAGGGGGATCGCATTGCCATTGTCAGTGGATTGCGCACGCCTTTCGCCCGTCAGGCAACGGCGTACCACGGCGTTCCGGCGGTCGATCTCGGTAAAATGGTGGTCGGCGAACTGCTGGCCCGCAGCGAAATCCCGCCTGAAGTCATTGAACAGCTTGTTTTCGGCCAGGTGGTGCAGATGCCGGAAGCGCCCAACATCGCGCGCGAAATCGTGCTCGGCACCGGCATGAGCGTCCATACCGACGCCTACAGCGTCAGCCGCGCCTGCGCCACCAGTTTCCAGGCGGTGGCGAACGTCGCCGAAAGCCTGATGGCGGGCACTATCCGCGCCGGGATCGCCGGCGGGGCCGATTCCTCCTCCGTGCTGCCGATTGGCGTCAGTAAAAAACTGGCGCGCACGCTGGTGGACGCGAATAAAGCCCGCACCGCCGGACAGCGACTGAAGCTCTTCTCGCGCCTGCGTCTGCGTGACCTGCTGCCGGTGCCGCCCGCCGTGGCGGAATATTCCACCGGGCTTCGCATGGGCGACACCGCCGAGCAGATGGCGAAAACGCACGGCATCACCCGCGAACAGCAGGACGCGCTGGCGCATCGTTCGCACCAGCTGGCGGCGCAGGCGTGGGCGGAAGGTAAATTGCGTGAAGAAGTGATGACCGCTTACACGCCGCCGTACCGCGAGCCGCTCAGCGAAGACAACAACATCCGTAAAACTTCGTCGCTGGCCGATTACGCGAAACTGCGCCCGGCGTTTGACCGTAAACACGGCACCGTGACCGCCGCGAACAGCACGCCGCTCACCGACGGCGCGGCGGCGGTCATTCTGATGACGGAATCCCGCGCCCGCGAGCTTGGCCTGACGCCGCTCGGCTATCTGCGCAGCTACGCTTTTACCGCGATCGATGTCTGGCAGGACATGCTGCTGGGCCCGGCCTGGTCGACGCCGCTGGCGCTCGAGCGCGCCGGACTGACGATGGCCGATCTCACGCTTATTGATATGCATGAGGCGTTCGCCTCGCAAACGCTCACTAACCTGAAGCTGATGGCGAGCGACCGCTTCGCCCGCGAGGTGCTGGGCCGCAGCCAGGCCACCGGCGAGGTGGATGAAAGCAAATTTAACGTGCTCGGCGGCTCAATCGCTTACGGGCACCCGTTCGCGGCCACCGGCGCGCGAATGATCACCCAGACGCTCAATGAGCTGCGCCGTCGCGGCGGCGGTTTCGGGCTGGTCACCGCCTGCGCGGCGGGCGGGCTCGGCGCGGCAATGGTACTGGAGGCCGAATAATGGAATCGACATCCGCATTTAATTTACAGATGCGCCCGGACAATGTTGCGGTGGTCACCATCGACGTGCCGGGCGAGAAAATGAACACGCTGAAGGCGGAGTTTGCCCGCGACGTCCGCGCGATTGTCAAAACGCTGCGGGAAAACCGCGATCTCGCGGGCGTGGTATTTATCTCCGCCAAGCCGGATAACTTTATCGCCGGTGCGGATATCAACATGATCGCCCACTGCCAGAGCGCGCAGGAGGCCGAAGCGCTGGCAAGCCAGGGCCAGCAGATCATGGCGGAGATCCACGCGCTGCCGGTGCATGTGGTGGCGGCTATTCATGGCGCGTGCCTCGGCGGCGGGCTGGAGCTGGCGCTTGCCTGCCACAGCCGCATCTGTACCGATGATGTGAAAACGCTGCTCGGGCTGCCGGAAGTGCAGCTTGGGCTGCTGCCGGGCTCCGGCGGCACGCAGCGGTTGCCGCGCCTCGTTGGCGTCAGCACCGCGCTTGAGATGATCCTTGCGGGCAAACAGCTGAGGCCGCGTCAGGCGCTGAAAGCCGGGCTGGTGGATGATGTGGTGCCGCAGTCTATTTTGCTGGAAGCCGCTGCCGAACTGGCGAAAAAGCACCGTCCCGCGCCGCGCCGTCTGCCGGTTCGCGAGCGTTTGCTCGCAGGCCCGATTGGCCGCGCGCTGCTGTTTCGCATGGTGACCCAGAAAACGCATCAAAAAACCCACGGTAACTATCCGGCGGCGCAGCGCATTATTGACGTGGTGCGCACCGGCCTTGAGCAGGGCAGCACCAGCGGTTATCAGGCCGAGGCCCGCGCCTTTGGCGAACTGGCGATGACGCCGGAATCCGCCGCGCTGCGAGGGCTGTTCTTCGCCACCACCGAGCTTAAAAAAGAGACCGGCAGCGAGGCCGCCCCGCGCGCGCTGCACTCGGTCGGTATACTGGGCGGCGGGCTCATGGGCGGCGGGATCGCCTATGTCACCGCCACCAAAGCCCGGTTGCCGGTGCGTATCAAAGACATCAGCGAAAAAGGCATTAACCATGCCCTGAAATACAGCTGGGATCTGCTTGAGAAAAAAGTGCGTCGTCGTCATCTGCGCGCCAGCGAGCGCGACGCGCAGATGGCGCTCATCTCCGCCAGCACCGATTACCGTGGGTTTCACCAGCGCGATATCGTCGTGGAAGCGGTTTTCGAAGATTTAACGCTTAAGCAAAACATGGTGGCAGAAATCGAAGCGCATACCGCGCCGCATACGATTTTCGCGTCTAATACCTCGTCGCTGCCTATTGGCGATATTGCCGCAGGCGCTACGCGCCCGGAGCAGGTGATTGGCCTGCACTACTTCAGCCCGGTGGATAAAATGCCGCTGGTGGAAGTTATCCCGCACGCGGGCACCAGCGCGGAAACCATTGCCACCACCGTTCAGCTTGCCAAAAAACAGGGCAAAACGCCGATCGTGGTGGCCGACTGCGCCGGATTCTACGTTAACCGTATCCTGGCGCCCTACATCAATGAGGCGATGCGCTGCCTGATGGAAGGGGAGAGCATTGAGAAAATCGACGAGGCGCTGGTCAAAAGGGGCTTTCCGGTGGGGCCGATTCAGTTGCTGGATGAAGTGGGCATTGATGTCGGCACCAAAATTATGCCGGTGCTGGAGCGCGCTTACGGGCCGCGATTCAGCGCGCCGGGAGACGCCGTTGCAGCAATTTTGAATGACGATCGCAAAGGCAGAAAAAATGGCCGCGGTTTCTATCTTTATCCGGCGAAAGGGCGTAAAAGCAAAAAACAGGTTGACCCTGCGGTTTACGGGCTTATTGGCGTTAAACCCGGCGGGAAACTGAGCGGCGAGGAGATTGCCGAGCGCTGCGTCATGATGATGCTTAACGAGGCGGCGCGGTGTCTGGATGAAGGCGTGGTGCGTTCCGCGCGTGACGGCGATATCGGCGCGGTGTTTGGCATCGGTTTTCCGCCGTTTCTTGGCGGCCCGTTCCGCTATATGGACACGCTCGGCGCGGCGGCCGTGGTGGCGACGCTCACGCGTCTTGCCACCCGTTATGGAGACCGTTTTACCCCGTGCGACAGGCTGTTGCGCATGGCGCAGACCGGACAAACATTTTGGCACGTGGGGAACCCGCAGGCTGAAATGACGGTCTGATATAAGAACGTTCCTGATATCGAAAACGCAGCGCTGGCTAATTTGTAAACAGTGATTGACTATACTTACGTCAATAAGGTAAAAAACAGCGTTTCATTCGAAGTACGGATCAGGCACAATGCCCGACCGCCAGACGATACCCTTAAAAAGCGCGTTGCTTTTTAAGCTCTCGCTGGCGCTTCTGGTCAACAAAAGCGGTGCAATATGCAAGTTTTTATCATGCGTCACGGCGACGCAGCACTCGATGCCGCCAGTGATTCGGTTCGTCCTCTGACCGCGTGCGGTTGTGATGAATCCCGTCAAATGGCGACCTGGTTAAAAGGTCAAAAGGTGGATATCGAACGTGTTCTGGTGAGCCCTTTCCTGCGAGCCGAACAGACACTGGACGTCGTGAAAGAGGCCATGAGCCTGCCTGTCAAAACCGAAGTCCTGCCGGAGCTCACGCCGTGCGGCGATGTCGGTCTGGTGAGCGATTACCTCCACGTTCTGGCCCGTGATGGCGTCAGCGCGGTCATGGTTATCTCCCACCTGCCGCTGGTCGGTTATCTGGTGGCGGAACTCTGCCCTGGCGAAACGCCGCCGATGTTCTCCACGTCCGCTATCGCCTGTGTGACGGTTGAGGGCGATAACGACAAGGGCATCTTTAACTGGCAGATGAGCCCCTGCAATCTCAAAATGGCGAAAGCGATTTAACGTAAGCCTGAACCATAAAAGAAAAGAGCCGCTGATGCGGCTCTTTCTGTTTCTGCAGTGCAGGCGACGCTTAAGGCAACTGCGGCGGCTGCCACTCTTCCACTTCGATTAACACCAGCAGCGCGGCGTCGCCGCCATACTCTTTCGGCGCCTGATGAAAGGCCATCACGTGCGGGTGCTGGGCCAGCCACAGCGGCGTCTGCTGTTTGAGAATATGTTTACCGTGGCCATGCATCACGCAGGCGCAGAACACATGTTCGCGGCGGCAGGCGGCGATAAGCGCGCCCAGCTCCTGCTTCGCCTGCATCTGGGTCAGGCCGTGGAGATCGAGAAACAGCTCGGGCGAATAGTCGCCGCGGCGCAGTTTTTTCAGCTCGAAATGATCCACGCCGGGGCGCACATAGCGCATCGGCCCGTCGCTGTTTAAAAGCGGCTGGAATTTATCAGAAAAATAGTGGCTCGCGTCCACCTGCTCCTGCAACAGGCGTTTTGGCGGCACCTCGCGTAGCTTTTTACGCGCGGGCGGATGCACGATGGTGTCCTGTTTCAGCTCGCGCGTTCCGCTCATCAGCGCGCGAAACAGCGACTTTTCTTCTTCGCTTAGCGATGGCTTCTTTTTCATCTTCTTCTCTTCTTTCTCTTTGCGCAGGCAGTGTACCCGAGTTTGGCACGCCGCCAAACAAAAGCCATTTTTCCGGTATGACGCGCCGGTTGCTGATTTATCGCCGCCTTCATGGCAAACTAGCCGCCGAATTTAACGCGGAGCGTCATGCGGAGGGCAGTGTGGATAAAATTTTCGTCGATGAGGCAGTCAGTGAACTGCATACCATTCAGGATATGTTGCGTTGGGCGGTGAGCCGCTTCAGCGCGGCCGGCATCTGGTATGGTCACGGCACGGACAACCCCTGGGATGAGGCCGTGCAGCTGGTGCTGCCGTCGCTCTACCTGCCGCTTGATATTCCGGAAGATATGCGCACCGCGCGCCTGACCTCCAGCGAACGTCATCGTATCGTGGAGCGGGTGATCCGCCGCGTTAACGAGCGTATTCCGGTGGCGTATCTCACCAACAAAGCCTGGTTCTGCGGCCATGAGTTTTATGTCGACGAGCGCGTGCTGGTGCCGCGTTCGCCGATTGGCGAGTTAATCAATAACCGCTTCGCCGGGCTTATCGACCACGAGCCGCAGCACATTCTTGATATGTGCACCGGCAGTGGCTGCATCGCTATCGCCTGCGCGTACGCCTTCCCGAACGCGGAAGTTGACGCGGTGGATATCTCTGCCGACGCGCTGGCCGTGACCGAGCACAATATTGAAGAGCACGGGCTTATCCATCACGTCACGCCGATCCGCTCTGACTTGTTCCGCGATCTGCCGAAAGTGCAGTACGACATTATCGTCACCAATCCGCCGTACGTGGATGAAGAAGATATGTCCGATCTGCCGAACGAATATCGCCACGAGCCGGAACTCGGCCTGGCGGCGGGCAGCGACGGGCTGAAGCTCGCGCGCCGCATTCTCGCCTGCTCGCCGGACTACCTGACCGACAACGGCATTCTGATTTGTGAAGTCGGTAACAGCATGGTACATCTGATGGAGCAGTACCCTGACGTGCCGTTTACTTGGCTTGAGTTCGACAACGGCGGCGACGGCGTCTTTATGCTGACCAAAGCGCAGCTCATCAGCGCCCGCGAACACTTCAGCATCTACAAAGATTAACAACAGGCGGGCGCAGGCCCGCTGAATCATAAAAACACCACAACGACACGACAACGGAGCCGTGATGGCAGGCAACACTCTTGGACAACTCTTTCGCGTAACCACTTTCGGCGAGTCGCATGGTCTGGCGCTCGGCTGCATCATTGACGGCGTGCCGCCGGGCATTGCGCTGAGCGAAGCCGACCTGCAACACGATCTCGACCGCCGCCGCCCTGGCACCTCCCGTTACACCACGCAGCGCCGCGAGCCGGATCAGGTGAAAATTCTCTCCGGCGTGTTTGAGGGCGTGACCACCGGTACCAGCATCGGCCTGCTGATTGAAAATACCGATCAGCGCTCCCAGGATTACAGCGCGATTAAAGATGTGTTCCGTCCAGGACACGCCGATTACACCTACGAACAGAAATATGGCCTGCGTGATTATCGCGGCGGCGGTCGCTCGTCGGCGCGTGAAACCGCCATGCGTGTGGCGGCAGGCGCGATTGCCAAAAAGTATCTGGCGCAGAAATTCGGCATCGTCATTCGCGCCTGTCTGGCCCAGATGGGCGATATTCCGCTGGAGATCAAAGACTGGGCGCAGGTGGAGCAGAACCCGTTCTTCTCCCCGGATGCGGATAAGCTGGACGCGCTGGACGAACTGATGCGCGCGCTGAAAAAAGAGGGCGACTCCATCGGCGCGAAAGTAACGGTGGTGGCCGATAACGTGCCGCCGGGCCTCGGCGAGCCGGTATTTGACCGTCTCGATGCCGACATCGCCCACGCGCTGATGAGCATCAACGCCGTGAAAGGCGTGGAGATTGGCGAAGGCTTTGGCGTCGTGGCGCTGAAAGGCAGCGAAAACCGCGATGAAATCACTAAAGACGGTTTTCAGAGCAACCATGCGGGCGGCATACTCGGCGGCATCAGCAGCGGCCAGCAGATTGTCGCGAATATCGCGCTGAAGCCGACCTCCAGCATCACGGTGCCGGGCCGTACCGTTAACCGCTTTGGCGAGGAAGTCGAGATGATCACCCGCGGGCGTCACGATCCGTGCGTGGGTATTCGCGCGGTGCCGATCGCCGAGGCGATGATGGCTATCGTGCTGATGGATCACCTGCTGCGTCACCGCGCCCAGAACGCGGATGTCACCACCACGCTTCCTCGCTGGTAACGTCATGAAAAAACTCTGCTTAGCCTTGCTGGCGCTGCTTGCCTGCAGCGCGGCAAGCGCCGCCACGCCGTGGCAGAAAATCACCCAGCCGATCCCGGGCGCGGCCCAGTCGATCGGCACCTTTTCTAACGGCTGTATCGTCGGCGCGCAGCCGCTGCCGATCGAGTCAGAGCACTATCAAATCATGCGCACCGACCAGCGCCGCTATTTCGGTCACCCGGAGCTGGTGCGCTTTATCGAGCGCCTGAGCAACCAGGTGAGCGAGTTGCAGCTCGGAACGGTACTGGTGGGCGATATGGGAATGCCTGCGGGCGGACGCTTCAACGGCGGCCACGCCAGCCACCAGACGGGTCTCGACGTCGATATTTTCCTGCAACTGCCGAAAACGCGCTGGAGCGCGGCGCAACTGCGTCGTCCGCAGGCGCTGGATTTAGTCTCAAGCGACGGGAAATCGGTGGTGCAGTCACTCTGGAAGCCGGAGATCGGCGGGCTGATTAAGCTTGCGGCGCTTGATGATGAAGTGACGCGTATTTTCGTAAACCCGGCCATCAAACAGCAGCTCTGCCTGGATGCCGGACCGGATCGCGACTGGCTGCGTAAAGTGCGCCCGTGGTTCCAGCATCGCGCCCATATGCACGTGCGTCTGCGCTGCCCGCCGGACAGCCTGGAGTGCGTGGAGCAAGACCCGCCGCCGCCGGGCGATGGCTGTGGTGAAGAGCTGCAAAGCTGGTTTAAGCCTGCCGCGCCTGGCAGCAGCAAGCCTGAGAAAACCACGCCGCCGCCGCTGCCGCCGTCGTGTCAGGCGCTGCTCGACAAACACATTCTTTAATACCGACTAAGGATGGCCGTGATGGACTGGTTTATGGTTTCGCCGCTGTTGCTGACAGCGCTCTTTTTTGTCGCCATGCTGGCAGGGTTTATCGATGCCCTGGCGGGCGGCGGCGGGCTGCTGACCGTGCCTGCGCTGCTGGCGGCGGGCATGTCGCCTTCCCAGGCGCTGGCGACCAATAAACTGCAGGCCTGCGGCGGCTCGCTGTCGGCCTCGCTCTATTTTATCCGTCGCGGGGTGGTCAGCCTGCGCGACCAGAAGCTCAATATCCTGATGACGTTTATCGGCTCCACCAGCGGCGCGCTGCTGGTGCAGCATGTGCAGTCCGATATTTTGCGCCAGATCCTGCCGGTGCTGGTGATTGCCATCGGCCTCTATTTTCTGCTGATGCCGCGCCTGGGCGAAGACGATCGCCAGCGCAGGCTGTATGGCCTGCCGTTCGCGCTGGTGGCGGGCGGCTGCGTCGGCTTTTATGACGGCTTTTTCGGCCCCGGCGCAGGCTCGTTTTACGCGCTGGCGTTTGTGACGCTCGCCGGTTTTGGCCTCGCCAAATCCACCGCTCACGCGAAAGTGCTTAACGCCACGTCTAACGTCGGCGGTTTGCTGCTCTTCATCATTGGCGGCAAAGTTATCTGGGGCACCGGCTTTGTGATGCTCGCCGGACAGTTTCTCGGCGCGCGCTTAGGCTCGCGTCTGGTATTAAGTAAAGGACAGCGCCTGATCCGCCCGATGATCGTTATCGTGTCGGCGGTGATGAGCGCCAAATTGTTATATGACAGCCACGGACAGGAGATCCTCCACTGGCTGGGGATGGCGTAATGCGTGAACACCACTATCAGGATTTAATTACTATTTTCGACGGCTGTTTTGCCGGTGATTTTAATACCCGTCTGATTAAAGGCGACGACGAACCGATCTATCTTCCGGCAGATGCCGATGCGCCTTATCACCGCGTGGTGTTCGCACACGGCTTTTATGCCAGCGCCCTGCATGAGATTTCGCACTGGTGCATCGCGGGGAAAGCGCGGCGCGAGCTGGTGGATTTTGGCTACTGGTACTGCCCGGACGGGCGCGATGCGCAAACCCAGAGCCAGTTTGAAGACGTCGAAGTCAAACCGCAGGCGCTGGAGTGGCTGTTCTGCGTGGCGGCGGGCTTTCCGTTTAACGTCAGCTGCGACAACCTTAACGGCGATTTCGATCCGGATCGCATCGCGTTTCAGCGCCGTGTGCACGCGCAGGTGATGCAATATCTGACCAACGGCATTCCCGAACGTCCGGCGCGCTTTATCGCGGCCTTACAGGATTTTTACCAGACGCCGCCGCTGGCGGCGCAACAGTTCCCATGGCCGGAAGACTTGTGCTAATCGCCATGTTATTAACCGAGGAAAACGAATGATTGCCGAATTTGAAGCACGTATTCTGGCGCTGATTGATGAGATGGTGGAGCACGCGAGCGACGACGAACTGTTCGCCAGCGGCTACCTGCGCGGACACCTGACGCTTGCCGTCGCGGCGCTGGAGCAGGGCGACGACCACTCGCCGCAGGCGGTGTACACCAAAGTGACCAACAGCCTTGAGACGGCTATCCACGCGGGCGAACTCTCGCCGCGCGACCAGGCGCTGGTGCTGGGCATGTGGGATAACCTGTTCCAGCAGGCGAAGCTCAACTAAGCCTCACAGCCTGCGCGCCGCCCGGCGCGCAGGTTTTTTTAGCGTTTACGCTTTCAGCCACGTCACCTGCCCGACATTACCGCATTAACCTGCCGCACGCCCCTTGAGAAGCTTACGCACCCACAGCCGGTTGGGGTTCAGCGCGGCGAGCGTCGCGCCATCAAGCGGCAGCGGTTCGCCGCTCATTTGCGAGGCTAAAATCTCAGCGGCCAGCGGCGCGCTGCACAGCCCGCGTGAGCCGAGCGCGCCCAGCACAAAGAGATTCTTGAGCACCGGCGCGGGCATGACCGTCTCCGGCGCGCTGGCATCCTGAGAAAGTGTCGCGTAATCGCGAAGCGTCGTGGCGTAATCCGGCGCGTTGCCGACCATGGGCAGATGATCGCGCGTGGCGCAGCGTACCCCGCAGCGCGCGTCGCCCGCACTCACGTCCACCTCCTGCGCCCAGCTGGCCGCGGGCAGGCAGTCGAGAAGCCGCTGACGGTTGCGCTGCTGGTCTTCCTCCTGGTAGCACATTTCGCTCACGCCGCGGTGATAGCTGGCGCCGATGCAGTGCATCGCATTCGCCGGGTTTTGCGGCGTCAGGTAGCCGTCATAACAGAGCACCTGGCGCAGCGCGCCAAGGCCCGGCGTGGTGGGAATATGGCTCACCTGGCCGCCGACCGGGTAGACCGGCAGCTTTTCGGTTTGCGGGAAGCCGCTGAGCTGGTGCCCGTTCGCCAGTACCACGGCGGCGTGGCGCGCCTGCGCGCCGTTCGCGAAGTCGAGTTGCCAGTCCAGGTCTTCCCGATGCAGCGCGCTCACCCTGTGCCCGTAGTGCACCCGCAGGCCGTGCGCCTGCGCAAGTTCCAGCACGCCTGCAGTCAGTTGCGCCGGGCAGAGCCAGCCGCCCTGTGGATATTCAATGCCGCCACAGCCCGTCTCCACGCCGCAGCGTTCGCGCACTTCTCGCGCGTCAACGCCGCGCGCCAGCGTGTCCGGCAGGGCGAGCTCCAGCATCTGGTTGATTTTCGTCTGGCTCTTTTCATCCCAGCCAAGCTGCGTCACGCCGCACCAGTCTTTATCGAAACTGACCGGCAGCGCGTCATAGAGCCTGCGCGCGAAGGTAAAGGCTGCCGGGAAGAAGGCGGCCAGCGCGGCGTCATGATGGCTTAACAGAGGATAGAGCGCGCCCTGGCGGTTGCCCGATGCCCCCTGCGCCGGTGCGTCATCTTCGCAGTAGAGCGTGACCTGCCAGCCGCGTCTTAATAAGCCGAGTGCGAGCAGCGAGCTCGCGATGCCGCCGCCGATAATCGCCACGTCTTTATCACCACTCGCCGGACGACGCGCATACCAGGGCGCGCGGGCAGGCGGCGGCGCGTCATGGCTGAGCGCGCCTGTCAGCATTTCGCGCTTGCGCCCGAATCCTTTGCGCTTCACCACGTCAAACCCGGCCTCAATCAGCCCGCGGCGCACAAAGCCTGCCGAGGTGAATGTCGCGAGCGTACCGCCGGGGCGGGCGAGGCGCGCCATCGCAGTAAACAGGCCTGGCGTCCACATTTCCGGGTTTTTCGACGGCGCGAAACCATCCAGAAACCAGGCGTCTACCTGGCGGTTATGCGTGTCATCCAGCGTATCGACCAGTTCGTTGATATCGCCAAGCCAGAGATCGAGCGTCACGCGTCCGCCATCCAGCACCAGCCGCTGACAGCCCGGCAGCGCCATCGGCCACTGTGCCTGGAGCTGTTGCGCCCACGGCGCGAGTTCCGGCCAGTGGGCGTGTGCGCTTTTAAGATCGGCAGACGTCAGCGGGAATTTTTCAAAACTGATGAAGTGCAGGCGTTGCAGCGTAGCGTCCGGGTGCGCGTCGCGAAACGCCGCGAACGCCTGCCAGAGCGTCAGGAAATTCAGCCCGGTGCCAAATCCGCTTTCGGCGACAATAAAGCTGTCACGCGGGTGTGTCATAAAGCGTTCAGGGAGCTGATTACCGTCCAGAAAGACATAGCGGGTCTCTTCCAGACCGTCATCATTGGAAAAATAAACGTCATCAAAATCTCGGGAAACAGGTGTACCCTCATTATTAAACGTCAGGCTGGCGGGCTGTATGGCGATAGGTTTCACGTAAATGGCTCGAATGACAGGCAGTCGCACGATCTTAGCGAGCCCGGTCAGACATCGCAAATTTCTTGCCAATCTGGCTGATCGGACTTGTTCGGCGTACAACTGTACGCTATCTTGCGACACGACAACTTACTTAGCGTACTCGAAGAGGTATTGAATGAAACGTGCAGTAATTACTGGCCTGGGCATCGTTTCCAGCATCGGTAATAACCAGCAGGAAGTCCTGGCATCCCTGCGTGAAGGACGCTCGGGGATCACTTTCTCTCAAGAATTTCTCGACGCAGGTATGCGCAGCCACGTCTGGGGCAACGTGAAGCTGGACACCACCGGTCTTATCGACCGTAAAGTGGTGCGTTTCATGAACGACGCCTCTATTTATGCTTATCTCTCCATGCAGGAAGCGATTAAAGACGCTGGTCTGCCCGACGAGGTGTATCAGAACAACCCGCGCGTCGGTATCGTGGCCGGCTCCGGTGGTTCGTCCAAAGCCCAGGTGTTCGGCGCTGACGCGATGCGCAGCCCGCGCGGCCTGAAAGCGGTCGGCCCTTACGTGGTGACTAAAGCGATGGCCTCTGCGGTTTCCGCCTGCCTCGCGACCCCGTTTAAAATCCACGGCGTTAACTACTCCATCAGCTCCGCGTGTGCGACTTCCGCGCACTGCATCGGCAACGCGGTTGAGCAGATCCAGCTTGGCAAACAGGACATCGTGTTTGCGGGCGGCGGTGAAGAGCTGGGCTGGGAAATGGCGTGTGAATTCGACGCGATGGGCGCGCTCTCCACTAAGTACAACGAGACCCCGGACAAAGCGTCCCGTACCTATGACGCGAGCCGTGACGGCTTCGTTATCGCAGGCGGCGGCGGTATGGTCGTGGTAGAAGAGCTGGAGCACGCGCTGGCGCGCGGCGCGCACATCTATGCGGAAATCGTCGGCTACGGCGCAACCTCCGATGGCGCTGACATGGTCGCCCCGTCTGGCGAAGGCGCGGTGCGCTGCATGAAGATGGCGATGCATGGCGTGGATACGCCGATTGACTACCTGAACTCCCACGGTACGTCTACACCGGTTGGCGACGTGAAAGAGCTTGGCGCTATTCGTGAAGTCTTCGGCGACAACACGCCGGCTATCTCCGCAACCAAAGCGATGACCGGCCATTCGCTGGGTGCCGCAGGCGTTCAGGAAGCTATCTACTCGCTGCTGATGCTGGAGCACGGCTTTATCGCGCCGAGCATCAACATTGAAGAGCTGGACGAGCAGGCGAAAGGCATGAACATCATCACCGCGCCGGTTGAGCGTGAGCTGACGACGGTAATGTCCAACAGCTTCGGTTTTGGCGGCACCAACGCCACGCTGGTTATGCGTAAATATCAGGCGTAACGTCTCTTTAAAAGAAATGGAGCCGAAAGGCTCCTTTTTTTATATTTACTCTCCGCATTTAACATTTCTTGTTTCTTTATCCGAAACAGGCTTAATCTCCTCCTCCCTGTAGTTACTGACATCTCTCCTGCCTTATTAAGAATAACCTTTTGATTTAATAGTTTTAAACATTGTTCCTTCCTGATGTGTGTCGTTTCATGAAAATCCTTATTTAACCATGGCTTAAACTTCTCTGTTTTTATTTAATTTAACTTAAGTCGTAAAAAATATATTTATAATAATTCTAACCTACTGATAAATATAATTTAGTTTAATGAAAATGCCTTTATTGGCTTCTTTCTTAAAGTTATGGCATTTTTTGACGATATATCCGTATATATCTGAGTGGCCGTTTTCTTTGCAATAACGGTAACTCGTAGCGGAAACGCATATCACATAATGCCATTCTCAATCTTTTCAAAAAGATAAGAGTGAAGGACGCAGCATAAAAGAAATCCGAAATCAGTTTGCGGAATTCAGGGAATAGTTGTTTGCCTCTCACGAGGCCTTGCCAGCCGGGGAAACCAACCATGCCCACAGACGTATCTCTGGGTAAAGGGACTTTTTTGACCACAGGAAAAGTGATTCCACTTATTATTCTGTCCTGCTCAGGGGCCGCCTCTGCCAGCGCAAAGAAGAATGCGGATGATACTTTCACGTATGTCCCCTCTGTGGCGGCGGCGGATGTCGTCACGCGCACCAACTATAATCGTCCGCTGTTTATCACCAGCGCCGCGACGGCGCGCGCGGCAGGCATTAACGGTGCCGGGGTTAAAGTCGGCGTGGCGGATACCGGTATTCTGACCACGCATCCGGCGCTGCTGGGGGTGGTGAAAGGCACGCTGAACTATGTCGACGCGAGCGCCAATAATCTGAGCGTCGGCGATGTCCGCGGCCACGGCACGATGGTCGCCCAGACGCTCGCGGGCCGCGCCACAGGCCTGTTCACCGGCGGTACTGCGCCGGGCGCGACGCTTATCAGCGCGCGTATCATTCCTGATGTCGCCAATACCCGGCAGAGCCTGAATTTCGGGCAGATTAACTACGATCTCGCGCGTGCAGGCGCGAAAATTATCAATAACTCCTGGGGTATTCCTGACTGGAACCCGACCAGCACTGCCACGACTACCTATTTTGTAAACGCCTGGAAGCCTTTTATCTCGTCGTATAACGGACTGATTGTGTTTGCGAGCGGCAACGATGGCGCGGCGAATCCGGTAGGCGTTGCGAAACTGCCATCGCTGGCCCCCGCCTCCGGGCTGGATAAAGGCTGGCTGGTGGCTACGGCGGTCGACACCTTTAACCCGAGCTATATCGCAAGCTACGCCAACCGCTGCGGCGTAATGAAAAACAGCTGCCTCGCGGCACCCGGCAGCGTGTATGTGCAGTCGACAGACAGTACCGGTAAAGCGGTGCTGCGCCTGGTGAGCGGCACCTCATTCGCCGCCCCACAGGTTTCCGGCGTGGCGGCGATGGTCTGGCAGAAATATCCGTATTTTACCAACGACCTGGTTCGCCAGACGGTGCTTGGCACCGCGACCGATATCGGCGCACCGGGTGTGGACGCGGTATTTGGTTATGGCCTGCTGAACGCCGCGAAGGCGATTAACGGCCCGGCGAAGTTTAACTGGGGCACCGTGAGCGTCGCGTTTAACAGCTACACCTCGACCTGGAGCAACGCCATCAGCGGCAGCGGCGGGTTGATTAAAAGCGGTACCGGCAAGCTGGTGCTGACGCAGGACGCCAGCTATACCGGCACCACGCAGGTGCTGGGCGGTAGCCTGTCATCGGCGAAAAGTCTGGCCTCCGCGGTGAACATTGGCCGCGCGGGCACGCTGGATGTGCGCACGGTAAAAGGCAATGTCGATAACAGCGGTTTCGTGCTGCTGCGCGACGGCAAAACGCGCTTTATGACCAACTATACGCAGCGCACCACCGGCAGCCTGGCGTTTATGCTCGGCTCGACCCTGGATGTGGCAGGGCGCGCGACGCTCGCCGGTAACCTGCATCTTTTGGGCGTACCGGCAGGCTACATCACCCAGGCGCGCCAGCCGGTGGTCAACGCGGGCGCGGTATCCGGCAAATTCAGCCGCTTTACGCAGTCGGCGGGCGTGTTCCTGACAGGTTCACTGGGCTACAGCACGAAACAGGTATGGCTGAACATCAAACGTTTGCAGGTCACACAGACCAAAGTCGCCAGCACGTCTGCGGCCACGCAGTCCGCCGCCGTGCGTCTGGAACAGGCGTTTACGCAGCTTGATAAACAAGTCGCGACCGGCGTGGCGGTACGCGCCAGTTCGTTTGCGTCCGCGGCGGGCGAGTTGCAGCATATCTCGAATAACACGTCTGCCCGCGCGGCGCTGGAGAGCCTCTCCGGCCAGCTTCCGGCAGCGACGGCGGCGCTCACCTGGCAGGCCATCAATGTGAATCAGCGCAGCAGCGCGAATCACATCAACGCGCTGCTGGACGCGCCGCAAAGCCGTAGCTGGAGCGATACGCTCTCCTGGAACGGCAGCCTCGGGCGCAGCGGGTATTCGCCGGTGAGCTACTCCATGAAAGGGTGGGTGACCGGCCAGGACCGGTTTATTGATGAGCACACGTTTATCGGCACGTCGCTGTCGCGCACCGACACGTTCAGCGCGCTGAGCAGCGGCGGCGAGCGCAATACCGGCACGCTGAGTGAAGCTGCGCTGTACGGCGGCAAGATCTACGGCGGCTACTACCTGACCGGCCGTCTGGCGTCCGGGTATTACGACGGCCAGCAGCGCCGTATGTTGTGGCTCGGTAGCCGTTCCGAGCGCGTCAGCAGCCGTCAGAGCGGCAGCTGGATGTCGCTTGGCAGCGAGACCGGTTATCGCTTCAATGTGGACGGTTTCGCCGTGACGCCGTTTATCGATACGCAATACATCACGCTGAAGCAGGATGCGTTTAGCGAGAAGAGCGGCTCAGGTTTTGGCCTGCGCGCTGACAACCAGACCACCACGCGCTGGCAGGCGGGCGCGGGGCTGCGCGCGGCGTACACGTTCGATCTGCAAACCCACGGGCGGCTGGATCTGAGCTTCCAGACTCACCTGCAGCGTGCGTTGAGCCAGGATGAAGGCCGCTACCAGGCGAGCTTTACCGGCGTGGATCAGCCGGTGCCGCTGCACGGCGTGACGGCACCTGAGAAAACGCTGACCAGCGCGGTGTCGCTCGGCTGGCAGGTGAACCCGGCGCTGAATCTGAATCTGACGGGCGAGCAGGAGACCAGCGACGGGCGCAACAGCAACCGCAGCGTGATGGCCGGCGTGTCGTTAAGTTTCTGATACAGGGACTAAAGAAAAAGAAAAGGCGTCGTAAGACGCCTTTTTGCTGTCTGTCAGATAACCAGCCAGAGCAGAAGAATAACCAGCACCAGCAGGAACATCGCAAGGCCGGGTTTCGCGGAAATCTGCTTCATCGGCTGGGTGAAAAACGCGATAAGCGGGCTGTAGATAGGCTGAATATGGCGCACTTCAAGCGTCTCCGGCGACCCTTCCGAGCGACGAATAAACACCTGATTAAGAATATCCTGCACCTGCGCGGTGGTCAGCACCGTTTGCGGCGTGGCCTGAAAGCGCTGCTGCGCGTAGTCGCTTATCTCCTGCCATTCGCGCGATTCCAGCGGCTGGCGCAGCGCGGCCTGAATGCTGTGCAGCGTCGGCGCGGGCTGGTCGGCGAGCGTCTGGCGCGCGACAAGCCAGGTCGAGAGCGCGGCGAAATGCTTCGCCGGAATCAGCTCGCCGCTTTTCACGCCAGAAAGCTCCAGCATCGACTGCCAGATAAGCTTCGGCGATTCGCCGGTGGCGGCGGCAAGCTTCGTCACCTGCTGGTTGAGCGTATTATGCTCCGCGGGCTGCATCGGGCGGTCGGTCGCCGGGCGCTGCTGCGGCTGCGGAATATTCAGCTGCGCGTTTTGCAGCAGCGTCAGCACGCTTTTGAGCTGCTCGCCGGAAAGCTGGTTCAGCGCGGTGTGCCCAAACTGCTGGCGGATATAATCGCTCACCGCCTGGCGGTTGTTGCCGACGTTCAGAAGCTCGGTCAGTTGCGACAACACCTGGCGCTGGGTGTGGGTCTGCTGCGCCTGGCCGAGCCGCTGGTTAAGATTCTGCTCGGCGGCGGGGAAGTGGCGCGAAAGCAGCGGCGCATCGCTCTTTAAGCCCAGATCGTGCTTCATACCGGCCCAGACTTCGGCGCTTTGCTGTTGGGTTAGCGCCACAAGCCGGGTGATAAGCCGCTCAAGCACCGTGCGCTGCTGAGTGGAAAGCGGCTGCTCGCCTGCGGAGTGGGGCGATGTGGGAGGCTCCCCCGCCGGGCGGGGCGTGGCGCCATGAATGGGTTGCATCATCAATAATCCTTAACCTGACCGGACGGTGCCGCGAAACTAACCACGCTGTTAAGTATGCCTGGCGGCGAGATTATGGCACACTTAACGGCTATCTCCCGCACATAAACAGGTAGAGAAACGTGAAAATCCTCGTTGATGAAAATATGCCTTACGCACGCGAGCTGTTCAGCCGTCTTGGCGAGGTGCAGGCCGTGCCTGGCCGCCCGATCCCGCAGGCGGCGCTGGACGACGCCGACGCACTGATGGTGCGCTCGGTCACGCAGGTGAATCGCGATTTGCTGGCAGGCAAAAACATCCGGTTTGTCGGCACCGCCACGGCGGGCACCGATCACGTTGATGAAGACTATTTACGCGAGGCAGGCATCGGGTTTTCCGCCGCGCCCGGCTGCAACGCTATCGCCGTCGTCGAATATGTATTCTCCGCGCTGCTGATGCTTGCCGAGCGCGACGGCTTTGCGCTTACCGACCGCACTGTCGGCATTGTCGGCGTGGGTAATGTCGGCTCTCGTTTGCAGGCGCGGCTGGAGGCACTCGGCGTACGCACGCTGCTGTGCGATCCGCCACGTGCCGATCGCGGCGACAGCGGCGATTTCCGCACGCTCGACGAGCTGGTGCGCGAAGCAGACATTCTCACGTTCCACACGCCGCTCTTTAAAGACGGGCCGTACAAAACGCTGCATCTGGCCGACGAGGCGCTGATCGCGCGCCTTAAGCCCGGCGCTATTCTGATTAACGCCTGCCGCGGCCCGGTGGTCGATAACGCCGCGCTGCTGGCGCGCCTTGAGGCGGGGCAGCCGCTCAGTGTCGTGCTGGATGTCTGGGAGCCGGAGCCTGCGCTTAACGTTGAGCTTTTAAAGCGTGTTGATATCGGCACCGCGCATATCGCGGGCTATACGCTGGAAGGCAAAGCGCGCGGCACCACGCAGGTCTTTGAGGCGTACAGCCAGTTTCTCGGCACGCCGCAGCAGGTGGCGCTTGCCACGTTGCTGCCGCCGCCGGAGTTTGGCCGCATCACGCTTCAGGGGCCGCTCGATCAGGCGACGCTGAAACGGCTGGTGCATCTGGTGTATGATGTGCGCCGCGACGACGCGCCGCTTCGCCGTGTGGCGGGCATGCCGGGCGAGTTTGATAAACTTCGCAAAAATTACCAGGAGCGCCGCGAATGGTCGTCGCTCTATGTGCAGTGCGATGACGAAGCCGCCGCCGCGCTGCTGCAAAAGCTGGGTTTTAACGCGACCCATCATCCGATCCGTTAATCACTGATTCTCTTATTCCCCGCAAACCGGCGGGGAAGGCATTTTATTTTCTGGAGTAAAACCACCATGTCTGAAGGCTGGAATATCGCCATACTGGGCGCGACGGGCGCCGTGGGAGAGGCCCTGCTTGAGCAACTCGCCGAGCGTCAGTTCCCGGTGGGTGAACTTTATGCGCTGGCGCGCAATGAAAGCGCGGGTGAAACGCTGCGCTTCAACGGTAAAAGCGTGCAGGTGCAGGACGCCGACGCGTTCGACTGGACTCAGGCGCAGCTCGCCTTTTTCGTCGCAGGCCAGCAAGCAAGCGCCCGCTACGTGGATGACGCGACTAACGCCGGTTGTCTGGTTATCGATTCCAGCGGCCTGTTCGCGCTGGAGCCGGACGTGCCGCTGGTGGTGCCGGACGTCAACCCGTATGTACTGGCGGATTACCGCAACCGCAATGTGGTGGCGGTGGCCGACAGCCTGACCAGCCAGCTTCTGACGGCGCTGCGTCCGCTGATGGAAGCGGGCGGATTGTCGCGCATTCAGGTGACGAATCTGTTGTCCGTTTCCGCGCAGGGTAAAACGGCGGTGGACGCGCTGGCGGGCCAGAGCGCGCGCCTGCTGAACGGGATGCCGGTCGATGAAGACGATCATTTTGGCCGCCAGCTGGCGTTCAACATGCTGCCGCTGCTGCCGGACCGCGAAGGCAGCGTGCGCCAGGATCGCCGTCTGGTGGATGAAGTCCGCAAGGTGTTGCAGGACGAAGGCTTGATGATTTCCGTCACCAGCGTACAGGCACCGGTGTTTTACGGTCATGCCCAGATGGTGAATTTCGAAGCGCTGCGCCCGCTCGCGGCGGAAGAAGCCCGCGACGCGCTGGAGCGCGATCAGGACATCGCGCTCTCTGAAGAGAACGATTATCCGACGCAGGTAGGCGACGCCTCCGGCAGCGTGCATCTTTCTATTGGCTGCGTGCGCAATGACTACGGCATGCCGGAGCAGATCCAGTTCTGGTCGGTCGCTGATAACGTGCGCTTCGGCGGCGCGCTGATGGCCATCAAAACGGCGGAAAAACTGCTGCAGGAGTACCTGTACTGATGTCGGAGAGTCTGGAAAAGCCGGTAGTTAAAATCGCGCTTGGCATTGAGTACGACGGCAGTAAATATTACGGCTGGCAGCGTCAGCAGGAAGTGCGTAGCGTCCAGGAGAAGCTTGAAAAAGCACTCTCCCAGGTGGCGAACGAACCGATTAACGTTTTCTGCGCGGGCCGTACCGACGCGGGCGTGCATGCCACCGGACAGGTGGTGCACTTTGAAACCACCGCCATCCGCAAGGATGCCGCCTGGACGCTCGGCGTAAATGCGAATTTACCTGGTGACATCGCGGTGCGCTGGGTGAAAGATGTGCCCGCAGAGTTTCACGCCCGGTTCAGCGCCACGGCTCGCCGTTACCGCTACGTTATCTATAATCACCGTTTGCGACCGGCGGTGCTCTCGCAAGGGGTGACGCATTACCACCTGCCGCTGGACGCAGAGCGTATGCACCGGGCGGCGCAGTGTCTTATCGGCGAAAACGACTTTACCTCGTTTCGCGCGGTGCAGTGCCAGTCCCGCACGCCCTGGCGCAACCTGATGCATATCAACGTTGAGCGCTTCGGGGCGTACATTGTGGTGGATATCAAGGCTAACGCGTTTGTGCATCATATGGTGCGTAATATCGTTGGCAGCCTGATGGAAATAGGCTGCGGTAACCAGCCGGAGAGCTGGATGGCAGAACTGCTGGCGGCTAAGGACAGAACGCTTGCGGCAGCGACGGCGAAAGCGGAAGGGCTCTATCTGGTGTCGGTGGATTATCCGGCGCAGTTTAAGCTTCCAAAGCCGCCGATGGGCCCACTTTTTTTAGCTGACTGACAGCAGTCGGGGAAGAAGAACCAGTATGGACATTATTCGCTTTCTGATTGATTTTATTTTACATATCGACGTGCATCTGGCGGAACTGGTGGCGCAGTACGGGATCTGGGTTTACGCGATCCTGTTCCTGATCCTGTTCTGCGAAACGGGTCTGGTCGTGACGCCATTTCTGCCGGGCGATTCGCTGCTGTTTGTGGCGGGCGCGCTCTCCTCGCTGCCGTCCAACGATCTCAATGTGCACCTGATGGCGCTTTTAATGGTTATCGCGGCGATACTCGGCGACGCGGTGAACTACACTATAGGCCGACTCTTTGGCGCGCGGCTGTTCAGCAACCCGGATTCAAAAATCTTCCGCCAGAGCTATCTTGATAAAACGCACGCGTTTTATGAGCGTCACGGCGGTAAAACGATCATCCTCGCCCGCTTCGTGCCGATCGTGCGCACTTTCGCGCCGTTCGTCGCCGGGATGGGGCATATGTCCTATCGTCATTTTGCCCTGTATAACGTCGTGGGCGCGCTGTTGTGGGTGCTGCTGTTTACCTACGCGGGCTATTTCTTTGGCGCGATGCCGTTTATTCAGGACAATCTGAAGTTGCTGATCGTCGCCATTATCATCTTCTCGGTATTGCCGGGCGTATATGAAGTGGTGCGTCACAAACGCGCCGCGGCGCGCCAGACAAAATAAGCCCTCTGGCGGTTCGACCACTTTTTTATCCAAAGTTGCGGGCCGTTATGGTTTAATGAGCACCATTTATGGTCTGTGGAAGGCAATAATGGCATTATGCGCCCCCACAGAAAAACTGGCATCGACCAGGTTCAGGCAGAAAGGTTATCAATGAGCTGGATTGAACGAATTCTCAATAAAAGCAATATTACTCCCACTCGCAGGGCAAACATCCCGGAAGGGGTGTGGACCAAGTGCGACAGCTGCGGCCAGGTACTTTACCGTGCCGAGCTGGAGCGTAACCTTGAGGTTTGCCCGAAATGCGATCACCACATGCGCATGGCGGCGCGCGACCGTCTGCACAGCCTGTTAGACGAAGGGTCGCTGGTGGAACTGGGCAGTGAGCTTGAGCCGAAAGATGTGCTGAAGTTCCGTGATTCCAAAAAATACAAGGATCGTCTGGCCACCGCCCAGAAGGAAACCGGCGAGAAAGACGCGCTGGTGGTGATGAAAGGCACCCTGCACGGTATGCCGGTTGTTGCGGCGGCGTTCGAGTTCGCCTTTATGGGCGGCTCAATGGGTTCCGTCGTGGGCGCGCGTTTCGTGCGTGCGGTTGAGCAGGCGCTGGAAGACAACTGCCCGCTTATCTGCTTCTCCGCCTCCGGCGGCGCGCGTATGCAGGAAGCGTTGATGTCGCTGATGCAGATGGCGAAAACCTCCGCGGCGCTTGCGAAAATGCAGGAGCGTGGACTGCCGTACATCTCCGTGCTGACCGACCCGACCATGGGCGGCGTTTCTGCGAGCTTCGCGATGCTTGGCGATCTCAACATCGCCGAGCCGAAAGCGCTGATTGGCTTCGCTGGCCCGCGCGTTATCGAGCAGACCGTGCGCGAAAAACTGCCTGCTGGCTTCCAGCGCAGTGAGTTCCTGATCGAAAAAGGCGCTATCGATATGATCGTGCGTCGCCCGGAGCTGCGCCTCAAGCTTGCCAGCATTCTGGCGAAGCTGATGAACCTTCCGGCACCAAGCCCGGACGCGCCGCGTGAAGCGGTGGTCGTGCCGCCGGTACCGGACCAGGATCACGAGGCCTGATAGTCATGAAGGGCAGGGCCATAAGGCACTGCCCTTCTTGTTTATGAACCGTAACCAGGATACGGGCATCATGGAAAAGCAACACCTTCCCCAAGCCACGTCGCCTCTGGCCACGTGGCTTTCTTATCTGGAAAACCTGCACGGTAAAACCATCGACATGGGCCTTGAGCGCGTCTCGCGCGTGGCGGCATTGCTTGATGTGGCGAAACCCGCGCCGTTTGTCTTTACCGTCGCGGGCACTAATGGCAAAGGCACCACCTGCCGCACGCTCGAAGCGGTGCTGATGGCGGCAGGCTATCGCGTGGGCGTCTACAGCTCGCCGCACCTGGTGCGCTACACCGAGCGCGTGCGCGTGCAGGGCGAGGAGCTTGCCGAAAGCCAGCACACCGCCGCCTTTGCGGAGATTGAAGCCGTGCGTGGTGAAACGTCCCTCACGTACTTTGAGTACGGCACGCTGTCCGCGCTGTGGCTCTTTAAGCAGGCGCAGCTGGATGTCGTTATCCTCGAAGTCGGGCTCGGCGGGCGTCTGGACGCCACCAACCTGGTGGATTGCGATGTGGCGGTCATCACCAGCATCGCGCTCGATCATACCGACTGGCTGGGTCCGGATCGTGAAAGCATCGGGCGCGAGAAAGCCGGTATTTTCCGCGCAGGCAAACCGGCGGTCGTGGGCGAGACGGATATGCCGCACACCATCGCGCAGGTGGCGCAGGAGAAGGGCGCACGACTGCTTTGTGTGAACGACGCCTGGCGCTATGAGGCGGAACGCGACGGCTGGCGCTTTAGTGATGGCGACGGCGAACTGACTCATCTTCCGCTGCCGCAGGTGCCGCAGCCTAACGCGGCGACTGCGCTCGCCGCGCTTCGCGCAAGCGGTCTTGCGATTAGCGAGCAGGCTTACCGCGACGGCATCGCGCGCGCCGCGCTGCCGGGGCGTTTCCAGATTGTGAGCGAGGCCCCGCGCATCATTCTGGATGTGGCCCATAATCCGCACGCGGCGGGCTATCTGGCGCAGCGGCTCGCGCAGTCGCCATCCGCCGGGCGCGTGCTGGCCGTTATCGGCATGCTGCATGATAAAGATATCGCCGGAACGCTCGCCTGTCTGGAGAGGGTCGTGGATAGCTGGTATTGTGCCCCTCTGGACGGGCCGCGCGGCGCCCGCGCTGAAGAGCTTGCGGAACATCTGCAGGCCAGCGCTGTCTTTGATAGCGTGGCGCAGGCCTGGCACGCGGCGCTGGCCGACGCGCAGCCCGCCGATACGGTGCTGGTATGCGGGTCGTTTCATACCGTCGCAGCGGTAATGGAAGAGATGGACGCGGGGAGACGAGGTGGCGAGTAAGTTTCAGAACCGATTAGTCGGCACAATTGTGCTGGTGGCGCTGGGCGTTATCGTGCTGCCAGGGCTGCTGGACGGCCAGAAAAAACATTATCAGGATGAGTTCGCGGCGATCCCGCTGGTGCCGAAACCTGGCGATCGCGACGAGCCGGATATGCTGCCGGCTGCAACGCAGGCGCTGCCGTCTCAGCCGCCGGAAGGCGCGGCGGAAGAGGTGAGAGCCGGTAACGCGGCGGCGACGTCGATAGACACCACGCGACTGCCTGCCGATACCGGCGCGGATCTGGATGAAGTGCCGGTGACGCCTGCGAAGCCTAAAGCGACGGAGCCTGCGAAAACACGGACTGCCGATAAGCCCCAGAGCAAGCCGCAGCGTGATAAAACCGACGAGCAGCTCGCGATGGTGAGCGAGGCCGAAGCGCCCGCGCCTGCGAAAACCGCGCCGCCGGAGAAACCGCAGACGCCGCCTGCGGGCAAGGCGTATGTCGTGCAGCTCGGTGCGCTGAAAAACGCCGATAAAGTCAATGAAATCGTCGGCAAACTGCGCTCGGCGGGTTATCGGGCGTATACGTCGCCGTCCACGCCGGTTCAGGGGAAAATCACCCGCATTCTGGTAGGGCCGGAGGCGTCGAAGGAAAAGTTAAAATCGTCGCTTGGCGAGCTGAACAGCCTGTCAGGGCTTAACGGCGTGATAATGAATTACAGCGTGAATTAAGCGGTCTGGCGTCTTTTTTAAAGGCGCACCGAGAAACCGCATCGCGCCACAGACGGCCCGCTTATGGCGCTTTTTTGCCGCCCGCGGGCGTAACGGACGGATGGCGTTGAAGATTTTTTCAACGCCATTTTTTATTAACGCGTGGAAAGGAAATCCCTACGCAAACGTTTTCTTTTTCTGTTAGAATGCGCCCCGAACCGGATGTCAGGGCGTTTTATCGTGGGACACATTCATGGTCTGGATAGATTACGCCATCATTGCAGTAGTGGGTTTCTCGTGTCTGGTCAGCCTCATCCGCGGGTTCGTGAGAGAGGCGCTGTCGCTGGTCACCTGGGGCTGTGCTTTCTTTGTCGCCAGTCATTACTACACTTACCTGGCAGTCTGGTTCACCGGCTTTGAAGACGAACTGGTACGTAATGGGATTGCTATCGCGGTGCTGTTTATCGCGACGCTTATCGTCGGTGCGATAGTCAACTATGTGATTGGCGCACTGGTGGAGAAAACCGGCCTGTCGGGTACAGACAGGGTGTTGGGGATCTGTTTCGGCGCCTTGCGAGGCGTGCTGATTGTCGCCGCCATTCTGTTCTTTCTTGATACCTTCACGGGCCTGTCCAAAAGCGAGGACTGGCAAAAGTCGCAGCTCATCCCGCAGTTCAGTTTCATCATCAGATGGTTCTTTGACTATCTGCAAAGCTCGTCAAGTTTCCTGCCCCGGTAATCGTGCCGGGGGCGGTCTTTGAATTGAGGAAAAGACAACATGTGCGGTATTGTCGGGATCGCCGGTGTTATGCCGGTCAACCAGTCGATTTATGACGCGTTAACGGTGCTTCAGCACCGCGGGCAGGATGCCGCAGGCATCATCACCATCGATGCGAATAATTGCTTCCGTCTGCGTAAAGCGAACGGCCTGGTGAATGATGTATTCGAAGCCCGCCACATGCAGCGTCTGCAGGGCAATATGGGTATCGGCCATGTACGCTACCCGACGGCAGGCAGCTCCAGCGCCTCTGAAGCCCAGCCGTTCTATGTGAACTCGCCCTACGGTATTACGCTTGCCCACAATGGCAACCTGACGAACGCCCATGAACTGCGCAAAATGCTCTTTGAAGAGAAGCGCCGTCATATCAACACCACCTCAGATTCTGAAATCCTGCTCAATATTTTCGCCAGCGAGCTGGATAACTTCCGTCACTACCCGCTGGAAGCGGACAACATTTTCGCGGCCATCGCGGCGATGAACCGCCTGATCCGCGGCGCATACGCGTGTGTGGCGATGATCATTGGCCACGGCATGGTAGCGTTTCGCGACCCTAACGGCATTCGCCCGCTGGTGCTTGGTAAACGCGATGCCGGTAACGGCCGCGCCGAGTACATGGTGGCCTCCGAGAGCGTGGCGCTCGATACGCTGGGCTTTGAGTTCCTGCGCGACGTAGCGCCTGGCGAAGCGGTGTATATCAGCGAAAAAGGCCAGCTCTTCACGCGCCAGTGCGCTGACAACCCGGTCAGCAACCCGTGCCTGTTTGAGTATGTTTACTTCGCGCGTCCGGACTCCTTTATCGACAAGATTTCCGTCTACAGCGCTCGCGTGGAAATGGGCAAAAAGCTCGGCGAGAAAATCGCCCGCGAGTGGGAAGATCTGGATATCGACGTGGTGATCCCGATTCCGGAAACTTCCTGTGATATCGCCCTTGAAATCGCGCGCATTCTTAACAAACCCTACCGCCAGGGTTTTGTGAAAAACCGCTACGTCGGCCGTACCTTCATCATGCCGGGACAGCATCTGCGCCGTAAATCGGTGCGCCGCAAACTGAACGCCAACCGCGCCGAGTTTCGCGATAAAAACGTGCTGCTGGTGGATGACTCCATCGTGCGCGGCACCACGTCCGAGCAGATTATCGAGATGGCCCGCGAGGCGGGCGCGAAGAAGGTCTATCTGGCCTCCGCCGCGCCGGAAATTCGCTTCCCGAACGTCTACGGTATCGACATGCCGAGCGCCAACGAGCTTATCGCTCACGGCCGCGAAGTAGATGAAATCCGCCAGATCATCGGCGCAGACGGCCTGATTTTCCAGGATCTCGACGATCTCATCGAAGCCGTACGCGCCGAGAACCCGGATATCCAGCAGTTCGAATGCTCGGTCTTTAACGGCGTTTACGTCACCAAAGATGTCGATCACCAGTACCTGGAATATCTCGAATCCCTGCGTAACGACGACGCCAAAGCGGTCATGCGCCAGAACGAAGTCGAAAACTTAGAGATGCACAACGAAGGCTAATCTTTCCCCGTGCCGTCGCCCCTTGCGCAACGCGAGGGGCGAAATCCCCGTTTGCATCTCGTCGCGTCTTGCGGCAAAGTCTCGCTCAGTGCTCCTTTTCCAGATAACTCCATGAAAAAAATCATTGTCGGCATCTCTGGCGCCAGCGGCGCGATTTATGGCATCCGGCTGTTGCAGACGCTTCAGGCGGTGGCAGAGGTGGAAACGCATCTCATCATGAGCCAGGCGGCGCGCCAGACGCTGTCGCTTGAAACCGACATGAGCGTACGCGACGTTCAGGCGCTGGCTGATGTAAACCACGACGCGCGCGATATCGCCGCCAGCGTCTCGTCCGGCTCGTTTAAAACCGACGGGATGATTATCCTGCCGTGTTCCATTAAAACGCTCTCCGGCATTGTGAACAGCTATACCGACGGGCTGCTGACCCGCGCGGCGGATGTGGTGTTAAAAGAGCGTCGCAGGCTGGTATTGTGCGTGCGGGAAACGCCGCTGCATCTCGGCCATTTACGTTTGATGACGCAGGCTGCGGAACTCGGCGCGATTATCATGCCGCCGATGCCCGCGTTTTATCATCGCCCGCAGACGCTGGATGATGTGATTAACCAGACGGTAAACCGCGTGCTCGATCAGCTCGATATCACGCTTCCCGCCGACCTTTTTACCCGCTGGCCAGGCGCGTAATGCGCGCCACCCTGGGGCAAAGCGCAGCGCGGTGCCTCATTATGGGGCAATTCTGCAAGCGCGATCATATCCTCGACATTTAATCCCGCCTTTTGCGATTTCACGCTCAGCGTCTGCTGCGCGGAATGCTATCTTCATTCACACAACTTCATTGCAACCATTTTTTAACAAATCATGGCGGCGTTTGCGGCGACGCAAAGCTGGCATGGGAAGTGCAACGTCTGGTTGCAACACACAACGCAACAGATAATAAAACAGAAAACTTGAGGGTAATGTATGAAGAAGAAGGTGCTCGCGTTCTCCTTACTGCTTGGCCTTTCCACCAGCGCCAGCGTTTTCGCCGCGCTCCCCCAGACGGTACGCATCGGTACGGATGCCACCTACGCACCGTTCTCCTCAAAAGACGCCAAAGGCGATTTTGTCGGGTTTGATATCGATCTCGGCAACGAGATGTGTAAACGCATGCAGGTGAAATGCACCTGGGTTGGCAGCGATTTCGATTCGCTGATCCCGTCGCTTAAGGCGAAAAAAATCGACGCGATTATCTCTTCGCTCTCTATTACCGAAAAGCGCCAGAAAGAGATCGCCTTCTCTGACAAGCTTTACGCTGCAGACTCCCGCCTGATCGCCGCCAAAGGCGCGACCATTCAGCCGACCATTGAATCGCTGAAGGGCAAACATGTGGGCGTGCTGCAGGGCTCCACGCAGGAAGCCTACGCCAATGAAAAATGGCGCGGGAAGGGCGTTGATGTCGTGGCGTACCAGAACCAGGATCTGATCTACTCCGATCTCTCGGCGGGCCGTCTCGACGCAGCGCTGCAGGATGAAGTGGCCGCCAGCGAAGGTTTCCTCAAACAGCCTGCCGGGAAGGATTACGCGTTTGCCGGCCCGTCGGTGAAAGACAAAAACTACTTTGGCGATGGTACCGGCGTTGGCCTGCGTAAAGAAGACGCCGAGCTGAAAGCCGCGTTCGACAAAGCGCTCGGCGAGATCCGCAAAGATGGCACCTACGACAAAATGGCGAAGAAATATTTCGACTTTAACGTCTACGGCGACTGATTGCCCGTAAGGCATTCGCCAACCGGTCACCATGATAGTGCGTGGCTGGCTGGTGTGACGCAACCTGGTGCATCTTATGCACCAGAAAAGGGCATGTGTGCATTTCTACGCACCGAAAATGAAAATAAATCTATCTCAGCGCGCATAAAGTTTTGATTACGAGGCGGCAGTGATGGCACGATAAGTGCAGTTTTTTCGCCTGACATTTAAATATGCGCGTCTGATGAGGATAGTTATGAAAAAAAGGCTGTTAGCACTTTCTCTGGGGCTGGCGCTGTCCAGCATTTCTGGGGCTTTCGCAGCAATTCCGCAGCACTTACGTATCGGCACTGACCCTACCTATGCGCCGTTTGAATCGAAAAACGCGCAGGGCGAACTGGTTGGTTTCGACATCGATCTGGCCAAAGAGCTGTGCAAACGCATTCAGACGCAATGTTCGTTCACTGAACAGCCGCTGGATGCGCTGATCCCGTCGCTGAAAGCAAAGAAAATCGACGCGATTATGTCGTCGCTGTCGATCACTGAAAAACGCCAGCAGGAAATCGCCTTTACCGACAAGCTCTACGCCGCGGATTCGCGCCTCGTGGTAGCTAAAGGCTCGTCCATTCAGCCGACGCTGGAGTCGCTGAAGGGCAAACGCGTGGGCGTGTTGCAGGGCACCACTCAGGAAACCTACGGCAATGAGCACTGGGCGCCGAAAGGCGTGGAAATTGTCTCTTATCAGGGCCAGGACAATATCTATTCCGATCTGACCGCGGGCCGTATCGACGCCGCGTTTCAGGATGAAGTGGCTGCCAGCGAAGGCTTTCTGAAGCAGCCGGTGGGCAAGGGCTATCAGTTCGGCGGCCCGTCGATTAAAGATGAAAAACTCTTTGGCGTCGGCACCGGCATGGGGATCCGTAAAGAGGATAACGAACTGCGCGAGGCGCTGAACAAGGCGTTTGCCGACATGCGCGCCGACGGCACCTACGAGAAGCTCGCCAAAAAGTATTTCGATTTTAACGTCTACGGCGATTAATCCGCACGCGTTTGCACGGCGCCCCGCGGGGCGCCGATGGGCCGTGCGCACGCTGAGTACAGGATAAGTCACCATGCTGTATGGGTTTTCACAGGTAATCCTTCAGGGCGCGCTCGTCACCCTGGAGCTGGCGCTCAGCGCCGTTGTCCTCTCGGTGGCGATTGGTCTGGTCGGCGCAGGGGCGAAGCTCTCACGCAACCGCCCGCTGGCGCTGATTTTTGAAGCGTACACGACGCTGATTCGCGGCGTGCCCGATCTCGTTCTGATGCTACTGATTTTTTACGGGTTGCAGATTGCACTGAACGCCATTACCGACGCGCTGGGATTCAGCCAGTTTGATATCGACCCGATGATCGCGGGCATTATCACGCTTGGATTTATCTACGGCGCTTATTTCACCGAAACCTTCCGCGGCGCGTATCTCGCCGTGCCGAAAGGCCATATCGAGGCAGCGACCGCGTTTGGTTTTACCGGCTCGCAAATCTTCCGGCGGATTCTGTTTCCTTCCATGATGCGCTATGCGCTGCCGGGCATCGGCAACAACTGGCAGGTGATTTTAAAAGCCACCGCGCTGGTGTCGCTACTGGGGCTGGAAGATGTCGTGAAAGCGACGCAGCTTGCCGGGAAAAGCACCTGGCAGCCGTTTTACTTCGCGATTGTCTGCGGGCTGATTTATCTGGTGTTTACCACGCTCTCCAACGGCGTTCTGCTGCTGCTTGAGCGCCGCTATACCGTGGGCGTGAAGAGGGCCGACCTGTGATCGAGATTATTCAGGAGTACTGGAAATCCCTGCTGTGGACCGACGGCTATCGCTTTACGGGCGTGGCGATTACGCTCTGGCTACTTATCGCCTCGGTGGTGATGGGCGGCGTGCTGGCGGTTTTTCTCGCCATTGGCCGCGTTTCGGAAAACAAGCTGGTCTGGTTCCCCATCTGGCTCTTTACCTATGTCTTTCGCGGCACGCCGCTCTACGTGCAACTGCTGGTCTTCTACTCCGGCATGTACACGCTGGAAGTGGTGAAAGGCACGCCCTTACTCAATGAGTTTTTCCGAAGCGGCCTCAACTGCACCGTGCTGGCGCTGACGCTCAACACCTGCGCATACACCACCGAGATTTTCGCGGGCGCCATTCGGGCGGTGCCGCACGGCGAGATCGAGGCGGCGCGCGCTTACGGCTTTTCACGCTTTAAAATGTACCGCTGCATTATTCTGCCGTCGGCGCTGCGCATCGCGCTGCCTGCCTACAGCAATGAGGTGATCCTGATGCTGCACTCCACGGCGCTGGCGTTTACCGCGACCGTCCCGGATCTGCTGAAGATCGCCCGCGATATTAACGCCGCCACCTACCAGCCGTTTACGGCGTTTGGCATCGCGGCGGTGCTGTACCTGATTATCTCTTATGTGCTGATAAGCCTGTTCCGCAAGGCGGAAAAGCGCTGGCTGCGGCACCTGAAACCGGCTTCAACGCACTGAGTGGCTACGCATGTCTGAAAATAAATTAAACGTTACCGATCTGCACAAGCGCTACGGCGAACATGAAGTGCTTAAAGGGGTATCGCTGAAGGCGAACGCTGGTGATGTCATCAGCATTATCGGCTCTTCCGGCTCCGGCAAGAGCACCTTCCTGCGCTGCATTAACTTTCTGGAAAAGCCCAGCGAAGGCACTATCGTGGTGAATAACCAGAACATCACGCTGGTGCGCGATAAAGACGGCCAGCTTAAGGTGGCGGACAAAAACCAACTGCGCCTTCTGCGCACGCGCCTGACGATGGTGTTCCAGCACTTTAACCTGTGGAGCCACATGACGGTGCTGGAGAACGTGATGGAAGCGCCGGTTCAGGTGCTGGGCTTAAGCAAACAGGATGCGCGCGAGCGTGCGGTGAAATACCTCGCCAAAGTGGGCATCGATGAGCGCGCGCAGGGCAAATACCCGGTGCATCTCTCCGGTGGTCAGCAGCAGCGCGTGTCGATTGCCCGCGCGCTGGCGATGGAGCCGGATGTCTTGCTGTTCGACGAACCGACCTCCGCGCTGGACCCGGAACTGGTGGGCGAAGTGCTGCGCATTATGCAGAAGCTTGCGGAAGAGGGCAAAACGATGGTGGTGGTGACGCACGAAATGGAGTTTGCCCGCCACGTTTCCTCGCATGTGATTTTCCTGCATCAGGGCAAAATCGAAGAAGAAGGGCCGCCGGACGCGCTCTTTAACAACCCGCAAAGCCCGCGTCTGCAGCAGTTTTTGAAGGGATCGCTGAAGTAAAACACAACAGACCGGCTGGGACGCCGGTCACGCTTAATCGTCTATCAGTATTAACCCCATCTCATCGGCCAGCCGGTAAATTTCGGTCAGCGCTCCCTGCATCAGCGGCACGCTCTCATGCAGCGTAAGGCGGTTAATGCGATCCCCGAAGAGCATCAGCGCTTTGCCGCCGTGCTGGCGCGACGCCCAGCTAATACCGTGAAGGCGCGGATTCGCGGCGTGAATGGCCACCGCCCACAGGCGCGTTTGCGGATAACGCTGCGGAGAGCTTCCGGTCAGCGCCGCCTGCGTGACGCCCCAGCGGCGCAGCAACACCGGCGTCAGATTCGCCAGCTCAAGCGCCACGTCCGGCGTTAACGTGCTGATACAGAGTTCGCGGGCCTTGCGCAGATCGAAGCTCGCGCCTGAGGCATCTGGCGGAACATCGTGAAACAGCGATTCCATAATCGCCACTTCGGCATCGATACCGCCATAAAGCGTGGGAATAAGACGGCCATCGGCGCGCTGTAGCGGGCTGAAACGCGCGTTGCCATAACCGGGGTTGAACGCGTCGCCCGCGAACTGGCGGCTGTGAACGCGAACTATCCGCTTCCCTGCGGGCCATACCGTGACGCGCGGCACCTGCATATCCGCAGGCGGCGCAGGCAGGCGTTCATCCCTGAAATCAACCATGCATCGGCCCTTCGGCTTCCGCTTTTGCGGCGTCCAGCACCGCCTGCGGATCGGCTTTCAGCCGGTCTTTGGGTTTTGCGCCGCCAAGCCAGGCATTGGGTGAATGGAACCAGAGTGCGATAGTCCATGGTGTTTTCTCGCGAAACAGCGCAAGAATGGGTTTGAGCGACGGCAGCGGCTGACCCCCTTCGTCAAACGCCCAGGCGGGGTAGCGATCTTTGCCATTGACCGGCAGGGCGAAGACTTTACCCGCCTGTTTCCAGCGGTTCGCGGTCGCGCTCGGGTTTTTCAGCGCGGCACCGGCGGCAAGGCTCACTTCGCCTGCGGACAGCCACTGGCCTTCATCAAGCACCGTCTGGCGCAGCGCGTCAAGCCGTTCGCGGTTACGGGCCTGCAACGGCGCGGCGTGCGCAGGCTCGCTATGATGCCCGGCGCGCTTCATTTGCGACACGGCCGTGACGGCGCTGACAATCGCAAGCCGCAGATCGTTATCCAGCGTCTCTTCGTTTACATCATCCGGCATCTTGAGCATCAGATAACGCCCGGCGTCTTCACCTGGTATATCGGAAAGCTGAATACGCCCCCAGGGCGCAGGCGTCTCATGAAGGGACGTCACCAGATGCTCAACGTCGACAAACTCGACGCTGACATCCAGCGGATACTCTTTCAGTTTTACGTGGCGTGAACGAGAAGTCATAGCGCCCCTCTTCGTGATATAAATGATATTCGTGATATTGATTATAACTTATACAGATGAGGGAAAGCCAGCGGCTGGTCAAAGAAGGGAAAATAGTGTTACGCGGGCAACGTTACTGCCCGCGGAGCCAAAGACAGATTAACGCGCCCGGGCGGCGATATCCGCCAGCGCCTCTTCTAAATCGAACCAGCGGAAGCCGAAGCCCGATTCCTCAAGGCGTTTAGGCAGCGCGCGCTGGCCGCCCAGCACCAGTACCGCGGATTCGCCCATCATCAGGCGCACGGCGGTGGCAGGGGCGCGTATCAGCGCGGGGCGGTGCAGCGCATGGCCGAGCGCATGAGCGAAACGCTCGTTGCGCACCGGGTAAGGGGAGACCATATTGAATGGCCCGCGCAGATCGTTATCCAGCAGCCAGATAATCGCGTTCACCATATCGTCGATATGGATCCAGGAGAGATACTGACGGCCGCTGCCAATCGGCCCGCCAAGACCCAGACGAAACAGCGGCAGCAGTTTACTCATCATGCCGCCATCCGGCGCGAGCACCGCGCCGGTGCGCAGCAGGCAGACGCGGGTTTTATCGCTTTGCGCGCCTTCGGCTATCTGCTCCCAGCGGGCGCAAAGCTTGTGGGTAAATTCGCTGTGCGGCGGTTCGTCTTCCGTCACCACCACTTCGCCGAGATCGCCGTAATAACCGACCGCCGAGCCGGAGAGAAAAACCGCAGGCGGATTACTGCCTGCCTGCATCAGCGCCACCAGTTGTTGGGTTATCTGCCAGCGGCTCTGGCACAGACGCTCTTTCTGCGTGGCCGTCCAGCGCTTATCGGCAATAGGTTCGCCCGCGAGGTTAATCACCGCGTCGAACGCGTCGAGATCGCTGAACAGATCCAGCTCCGGCACCAGTGTAACGGCAGCGTCGAGCCGCGCGCGGGCCCGCTCAGGGTTGCGGGTCACGACCGTGACGTGATGCCCTAACGCTACCAGGCGCGATGTCAGCGTGCGGCCAATCAGGCCAGTACCGCCAGTTACCAGAATCTCCATAATTGCCTCCTGCGTGCGTGTTGCGCCGCCCGCGCATAACGTAGTGTTATCTCTTCAGCATAGGCGACCCGGCAAGGTTTGCCTGAGATATGGCGCACGCCGGGCGTAATTTTTCCTGTAAAGAGAGAAGGTTAACAACGTATTTGCGCTGGTTAACTGCTGGCGAGCTGGTACGCGCGTTCGGTCGCCGGGCGATGCCTGATGCGCTCAAACCAGTTGCTGACCGCCGGGAAGTTGTCGAGATCGATTCGCTGGCGCTCGTGCGACACCACCCACGGATAGGTGGCGATATCGGCAATGCTGTAACGCTCGCCGCCAAGCCACGGGCATTTCTCCAGACGCTTATTCAGCACGCCGTAGAGACGCTGTGTCTCCACCTGATAGCGTTCAATGGCGTAAGGCACCGCCTGGGGCGCAAAATGGTTAAAGTGGTGGTTCTGGCCAAGCATCGGCCCGAATCCGGCAACCTGCCAGAACAGCCACTGTAGCGTCACCTGACGCTCGCGCAGCTCGCCGCTCAGCAGTTTGCCGCTTTTCTCGGCGAGATAGAGCAAAATCGCGCCTGACTCAAACAAACTCAGCGGCGCGCCGCCGTCGGAGGGCGCATGGTCGATAATGGCGGGAATTTTATTGTTCGGGGCAATGGCGAGAAATTCCGGTTTAAACTGCTCGCCCTTGCTGATGTCAACGCGGTGGAGGCGATACTCAAGCCCGGCCTCTTCAAGAAACAGCGTAACTTTATGGCCGTTCGGCGTCGGGGCGTAGTAGAGATCCAGCATGACAGCGTCCTTTAGATGGGGATTTGGCGTGCTCAAAGTATAGGCGGTTTGCTGAATAATGCGGCAGCTCTCATAGTCGGCGGCATGACAGAAAACGGTTTACGGTATAGTTTTAGCTATCCGCCATCAGAGATGAGAATTGCTATGTCGCAGCCCGCCATTACGCTTTGGTCCGATGCCAGTTTCTTTAGCCCTTACGTGATGTCCGTCTGGGTGGCGCTTCAGGAAAAAGGTTTGCAATTTCAGCTGCAAACCCGCGATTTGTCGCGCGGCGAACATTTACAGGCCGACTGGCAGGGCTTCGCCCTGACGCGCCGTGTGCCGCTGCTGGTGATTGACGATTTCGCGCTGAGCGAATCCTCCGCTATTACGGAATATCTTGAAGAGCGCTTTGCGCCGCCGGTGTGGGAGAGGCTCTATCCGCACGATATTGAAAAACGTGCCCGCGCCCGCCAGGTACAGGCATGGCTTCGCAGCGATCTGGGCGCGTTACGTGCTGAACGTCCGACTGACGTTATCTTTGGCGCGGCCCGCTACGCGCCACTGAGCACCGAGGGTCAGGCCGCGGCAGATAAGCTTATCGCGTGCGCGCAGGCGTTACTTCCGCACGGGCAACAAAATCTGTTTGGTGAATGGTCACTCGCAGATACCGATCTGGCGCTGATGATTAACCGGCTGGTCATGCATGGCGACCCGGTGCCGGAGGCGCTTGCCGACTACGCTGCGTTCCAGTGGCAGCGCGCGTCAGTACAGCGTTATATCGCACTTTCTGCCAGGCGTTTGGGCTGATAAGCCCGGCGCGATCCGTTATCATGCGTGCACCACAATTTTCATTCGGAAGGTGAGTAATGAAGCTGATGTTTGCTTCGGATATTCACGGCTCGCTGCCTGCCACAGAGCTTCTGCTGGCGCGCTTTGCCGACAGCGACGCCCGCTGGCTGGTATTGCTGGGAGATTTCTTAAACCACGGGCCACGTAACCCGCTTCCTGAGGGCTACGCCCCAGGCGAAGTGGCGAAACGGCTTAATACCGTGGCCGACCGCATTATCGCGGTGCGCGGCAACTGCGACAGCGAAGTCGACCAGATGCTGCTGGAGTTTCCCGTCACCGCGCCCTGGCAGCAGGTGTTGCTCGCCAGACAGCGGCTCTTTTTGACCCACGGTCATCTCTACAGCCCCGATAACCTGCCGCCGCTGGCCGCAGGCGATGTCCTGATCTACGGCCACACGCATATTCCGGTGGCGGCGCGCCACGGCGAGCAGTTCCACTTTAATCCAGGCTCAATCAGTATGCCGAAAGGCGGGCATCCGGCAAGCTACGGGTTCCTCAATGGCGATACGCTGAGCGTCATTACCCTGGAAACCTCGCAGGTTATTGCACAGATCGCGATTTCCCCTTAATTTACCGAACAACCAGAACGCGCCGTAAGAGCGCTTATTACAGAAGGTTTCCTGATGGTGGAGCAGAATCATTTGGCAGACATGGAATGGGTGGACATTGTCAGTGAAGACAATGAGGTGATAGCGCAGTCCAGCCGGGCGCAGATGCGCGCCGAACGTTTGCGTCACCGCGCGACCTATATCGTGGTGCATGATGGTATGGGCAAAATCCTGGTGCAGCGTCGCACCGATATCAAAGACTTTATGCCGGGCATGCTCGACGCCACCGCAGGCGGCGTAGTGCAGGCGGGCGAAGCGCTGCTTGAGAGCGCGCGTCGCGAGGCGGAAGAGGAGCTGGGTATCGCGGGCGTTCCTTTCGCCGAGCACGGCCAGTTTTACTTTGAAGATGAGCATTGCCGCGTCTGGGGCGGGTTGTTCAGCTGCGTCTCCCACGGTCCGTTCGCGCTCCAGGAGAGCGAAATCAGCGAAGTATGCTGGATGGAGCCGGAAGAGATAACGGCGCGTTGCGATGAGTTCACGCCGGATACGCTAAAAGCGCTTTCGCTCTGGCTGAGCCGTAACGCGGGTCAGGAGAGTGGCAGTCACAGTAAAGACAGTAAAGAAAAAGAGCAGGAAGAGAAAAACCCTACGCTCAGCTAAGCGTCGCGGCCCCGCGATCGTCAGCGACGCGCGGGGCGGCTTTTTCGGCGTAAGCTTACGCCTGCTGGTTGTCGCACATCGCGCGCCACAACGTATCAAATCCCACCGCTTTAAACTCGTCAGAGCGCGCCGGTTCGCGCGTCGCGAAATCCATGGTCGTCTGCGCCAGCGCAAAGAAAATTTCATCGCCAAACGCGCGAAATTCACTGGACCGGAACAGCGGCAAAATGCATTTCTCGCAAAGCTCATGGAGCTCCGGGTAGATATCGGTCACCAGTTTTTTGCTTTCATCGGTAATACGACTGCTGACTTCAAGCTTACGCGCGGCCAGATTAGCTTCCGGTTTGGTTAACCCCCAGTCGATAAAGCTGTTCCAGACATAACGAATATTTTCTTTGTGGTCGTTCTTGCTGTCGAGCTTGCCTATCATCGAACGGCAAAAATCTTGCTTAAGATGGACATAGAGCGCGTTATAGAGATCGTCCTTGGAGGCGAAATAGCGAAATATCGTCCCTTCAGCCACGCCCGCTTTACGCGCGATAAGCGCGGTCGACGCGCCAAGGCCCGCCTCGGCTATCGCTTCGGTGGCGGCTTCGAGAATCGCCATTCTTTTATCTTCACTGCGGGGACGCGCCACGGACATTGCTCTCCTGTAAAAAGGGCAGATTGAATCACGACTCGCCGATCCGCTGCAAGGCTTGCGATCACAGGAAAAAACAGAGTTGACGAATCGGCCGACATTCCTATAATGAGTGCTTACTCACTCATTATCAAGATTCACTGGCTACCATTTTTCATGGTGCTGCGTGCGGGCCGTTTTCGCCCGGAAAATGAGCAGAGCGCTCATGCGAGCCGGAATTCAGGACAGGCGAAGGCCTGAAACATCATTGCGATTACCACTACTGGAGGGATTCTATGGAACTTCCCGCTCAGGTTATTGAAACGCTGACCGACTGGATTGATGACAATCTTCATAAGCCGCTGCGCATTGATGATATCGCGCGCCACGCGGGTTATTCGAAATGGCATTTGCAGCGGCTTTTTCACCATCATAAAGGGGAGAGCATCGGGCGTTATATTCGCGAGAAAAAGCTGCGGCTGGCGGCGCAGGACCTGCGTGCCACCAACGACCGCGTGCTGGATATTTCCATGAAATACGGGTTCGATTCTCAGCAAACTTTTACGAGACTCTTCACGCGTAAGTATCGGATGTCGCCTGGCACCTGGCGCAAGCAGGGCGATGCCCCGACCAACCACTGAGCGCGGGCGGTTTGCATAGCGCGCCAGATTCCCTGACAATACGCTTTTGAACCAACCGAAAGCCTCTCATGAAGCATCCTCTTGAAACGCTCATCACCGCTGGTGGCATTTTGCTGCTGGCGTTTCTCTCCTGCCTGCTGCTGCCGGCCCCGAGACTCACGCTGACGCTGGCGCAGCACCTGATGACGATGTTCCATCTGGTCGATCTTAACCAGCTCTACACCATCATCTTCTGCATCTGGTTTTTACTGCTCGGCACGGTGGAGTATTACGTGATTCGCTTTGTGTGGCGGCGATGGTTTTCGCTGGAGCGTGCTTAAGCGCGTACTGACAGGATATAAAAAAGGCCGCATCGCGCGGCCTTTTGCTTTCTTTTCAGCAGTGATTACTGCTGGCTTGCCTGAATTGCCGTCAGGGCGATGGTGTAGACGATATCGTCAACCAGCGCGCCACGGGACAGGTCGTTAACCGGTTTGCGCATACCCTGCAGCATCGGCCCGATGGAGATCAGGTCGGCAGAGCGCTGTACCGCTTTGTATGTGGTGTTACCGGTGTTCAGATCCGGGAAGATGAACACGGTAGCACGGCCGGCAACCGGTGAGTTCGGCGCTTTGGATTTCGCTACGTCAGCCATAACGGCAGCGTCATACTGCAGCGGGCCGTCGATAACCAGGTCAGGGCGTTTTTCCTGCGCCAGTTTGGTCGCTTCACGCACTTTTTCGACATCGCTGCCCGCACCGGAGTTGCCGGTGGAGTAGGAGAGCATCGCCACGCGCGGTTCGATGCCGAAAGCGGCAGCGGAATCGGCGGACTGGATGGCGATTTCGGCCAGCTGTTCTGCAGTCGGATCCGGGTTGATCGCGCAGTCGCCGTACACATAAACCTGTTCCGGCAGCAGCATGAAGAACACAGAAGAGACCAGCGAGCTGCCCGGTGCCGTTTTGATGAGCTGCAGCGGCGGGCGAATGGTGTTCGCGGTAGTGTGAACCGCGCCTGATACCAGACCGTCGACTTCGTCCTGCTCCAGCATCAGCGTGCCGAGCACCACGTTATCTTCCAGCTGCTCGCGGGCGACCGCTTCGGTCATGCCTTTGTTTTTACGCAGCTCAACCAGACGTGCCACGTAGCTTTCACGCACGACTTCCGGATCGACGATTTCAATGCCTGCGCCCAGTTCAACGCCCTGTGCGGCGGCAACGCGCGCGATTTCATCCGGGTTGCCCAGCAGCACGCAGGTCGCGATGCCGCGCTCGGCGCAGATGGCCGCGGCTTTCACGGTGCGCGGTTCGTCGCCTTCCGGCAGCACGACGCGTTTGCCCGCTTTACGCGCAAGCTCGGTCAGCTGATAGCGGAACGCTGGCGGCGAGAGACGACGGCTGCGCTCGGAGGCGGCAGTCAGAGAGTCGATCCACTCGGCGTTAACGTGGCTTGCCACATATTCCTGTACTTTTTCGATACGCTCGTGGTCGTCTGCCGGCACTTCCAGATTAAAGCTCTGCAGGCTGAGCGAAGTCTGCCAGGTGTTGGTGTTCACCATGAATACCGGCAGGCCGGTGGCGAAAGCGCGTTCGCACAGCTTGCTGATGCGCTCGTCCATTTCATAGCCGCCGGTCAGCAGGATGGCACCGATTTCCACGCCGTTCATCGCGGCGAGGCAGGCAGCCACTAACACATCAGGGCGATCCGCGGAGGTCACCAGCAGAGAACCCGGACGGAAATGTTCCAGCATGTGCGGAATGCTACGCGCGCAGAACGTCACAGACTTCACGCGGCGGGTTTTGATATCGCCTTCGTTAACGATGGTCGCGTTCAGGTGACGGGCCATATCGATAGCGCGGGTGGCGATAAGATCAAAGCTCCACGGCACCGCGCCCAGAACCGGCAGCGGGCTGATGGCCTGCAGATGCTGTGCATCGATATTGATGACTTTCGCTTTCGTGGAGTCATCGAAAATCTCGGAGAGATCCGGGCGCGTGCGGCCCTGCTCGTCCACGGGCGCGTTCAGTTTGTTGACGATAACACCGGTGATGTTGGCGTTTTTGCTGCCGCCGAAGCTGCTGCGCGTCAGCTCGATACGCTCTTTCAGCTGTTCCGGGGTATCGGTGCCCTGTGACATTACAAACACGATTTCCGCGTTCAGGGTCTTCGCGATTTCATAGTTCAGCGACTGGGCGAACTGATGCTTACGGGTCGGCACCAGGCCTTCCACCAGCACCACTTCGGCATCTTTGGTGTTCTCATGGAAGCGAGCAATGATCTCTTCCATCAGCACGTCTTTCTGGTTGCTGGAGAGCAGCGACTCGACGTGGCTCATGCGCAGCGGCTCAGCGGCTGGCAGATTGGTGTTAGCACGCACGATAGTCGTGGTCTGGTCCGGCGTATCGCCGCCAGTACGTGGCTGGGCGATAGGTTTGAAGACGCTCAGACGAACGCCTTTACGTTCCATAGCGCGGATCACGCCGAGGCTGACGCTGGTCAGGCCGACGCTGGTTCCGGTAGGAATAAGCATAATGATACGGGACACGGTTTATCCTCTTTTTGTTGCAGCCAGCCGCGCGGCTGGCACCACATAAAACAACACCGCCAGCGAGGCTGGCGGTGAGGGATCAGGCGGTCAGGCGGCAGGCGTCCTGCGCGATAACCAGTTCTTCGTTGGTCGGAATGACCATCGCGAGGGTGGTGCCTTCTTTGTTGATGAAGCCGGATTTGCCGAAACGCGCGGCCAGGTTGCGCTCGTGGTCAACCTCGAAGCCCAGCACGCCCAGTTTACCCAGGGAGAGTTCGCGAACCATCGCCGCGTTCTCGCCGATGCCGCCGGTGAAGACGACCGCGTCCAGACGGCCTTCCATCAGCGCGGTGTAAGAGCCGATGTATTTCGCCAGGCGATGGCAGTAAACGTCCATCGCGCGCTTCGCGTCTTCTTTGGTCGCGTAGTTGTCTTCAACATAACGGCAGTCGCTGGTGACTTCGGTCAGGCCCAGCAGACCGGACTCTTTAGTCAGCAGTTTGTTGATGTCATCAACGCTCATGCCCAGCGCGTCGTGCAGATGGAAGACGATAGCCGGGTCGATGTCGCCGGAGCGGGTGCCCATAACCAGACCTTCCAGCGGGGTCAGACCCATGGAGGTGTCAACGCATTTGCCGTTACGGATAGCGGAAACAGAACCGCCGTTGCCCAAGTGGCACGTGATGATGTTCACTTCTTCCACCGGTTTGTTCAGCATTTTCGCGGCTTCCTGCGTCACATAGAAGTGGCTGGTGCCATGTGCGCCGTAGCGACGGATGCCGTGTTCTTTGTACAGTTTGTACGGCAGGGCATAGAGGTAAGACTCTTCCGGCATGGTCTGGTGGAACGCGGTGTCGAACACGGCCACGTTTTTATCCGCCAGATGCGGGAAGGATTTCAGCGCTTCGGCGATACCGATCAGGTGAGCCGGGTTGTGCAGCGGTGCGAAAGAGGCGGAATCTTTGATGCCCTGAATAACAGTCTCATCAATCACAACGGAACTGGTATACTTTTCGCCACCATGCACGATACGATGACCAATCGCGGTCAGCTGTGCAGACAGCTCTGGTTTTTGTGCCAGAATAGTATTAACGATGAAGTTCAGCGCTTCGCTGTGAGCCGCACCGGCGCCAAGCGCCGCTTCGTGTTTGCCGCCATCCATTTTCCATTTGATACGCGCTTCTGGAAGATGGAAACATTCGGCCAGACCGGACAGGTACTCGTCACCGTTAAGAGCATCGATGATGGCAAATTTCAGTGAGGAGCTACCGCAGTTGAGAACCAGTACTAACTTACTCGACATGGAAGTACCTATTAATGATACGTGGCTAAAAAAACGTCAGTGAGTCTCTCAGCGTAGCGTAAGATGACGCCGACATTTATGATTAACGTCATAGCGAAGCGAGATTCTGCTGTGACGAAGAAATAAACAGAGTTTACGCCATTTTGCGCAAATTTCCGGCGCGAAAGACGGCCTTAAAGATTTGACAGCGCGGGCTTTGCCTTCTACGCCATCGCAGGCGCGCACAGGATAACTGATTGCGACTTGTATTGACAAAATATTTTGAACGTTGTCATAGAGAGTTGTTATCTTGCAGGAAAATTTTATTTTTTATTAATGAAGTTGAGGTAAGGCCATGTCGACACCTGAAAATCGCCCCGTAAGCTTTTTTGGCCTGTTTCGTCGTGGGCAACACTATTCGAAGACCTGGCCGATTGATAAGCGCCTTGCGCCAGTCTTTATTGAAAACCGCGTGATCCGCGCCACACGCTTTGCGATACGCATCATGCCGCCCGTCGCCGTATTTACGCTCTGCTGGCAGATTGCGCTCGGCGGCCAGCTGGGGCCTGCTGTCGCGACGGCGCTGTTCGCCCTGAGTATGCCGATGCAGGGCCTGTGGTGGCTTGGCAAACGCTCCGTCACGCCGCTGCCGCCGGGCACGCTGAACTGGTTTTATGAAGTGCGCACGAAATTGCAGGAGGCGGGGCAGGCGCTCGCGCCGGTAGAAGGAAAGCCCGATTATCAGGCGCTGGCCGACACCTTAAAACGTGCGTTTAAGCAACTTGATAAAACTTTTCTTGATGACTTGTAATTGATCAAAAGACGTTTGGGCAAAAAAAGGCAAAGTAAGGGCAGTATCCCACTTTGATCGGGCTTCGCCTGTAACAGGAGCACACCATGGAAATGACCCATGCCCAGCGTCTTATTCTCTCCAACCAGTACAAAATGATGACCCTGCTCGATCCGGAAAATGGCGAGCGCTATCGCCGCCTACAAACCATTATTGAGCGCGGTTACGGGCTACAGATGCGCGAACTCGACCGCGATTTCGGCGAGCTCAGCGAAGAAACCTGCCGCACCGTCATCGACATCATGGAGATGTATCACGCCCTCCAGGTCTCCAGATCAAATATGAAAGAAGGCCAGAGCATTGATGAGCGTCGCGTCACCTTCCTGGGCTTTGACGCGGCGACCGAAGCGCGCTTTCTGGGTTACGTGCGGTTTCTGGTCAATACCGAAGGGCGCTATACCCATTTCGACGCCGGCACGCACGGCTTTAACGCGCAAACCCCGATGTGGGAAAAATACCAGCGGATGCTGAAAATGTGGCAGGCGTGTCCGCGGCAGTACCATCTGTGCGCCAACGAAATTATGCAAATTATTAACGCCTGACGGGAGAAGGCTGTGGAATGTAAAGGGTTTTTGTTCGATCTTGACGGTACGCTGGTGGACTCTCTGCCCGCCGTTGAACGCGCCTGGTGTCACTGGGCGAATCGCTTTGGCATCGCGCATGACGAAGTGCTGGGCTTTATTCACGGTAAGCAGGCGATCACGTCGCTCCGTCATTTTATGGCGGGGCACAGCGAAGACGAGATCATGGCGGAGTTTCATCGTCTGGAACAAATAGAAGCGAGTGATACCGAAGGCATCGTCGCGCTGCCGGGCGCGCTGGAACTGCTGAACCATTTGAACGAGGCCCGCATTCCCTGGGCTATTGTCACTTCAGGCTCTATGCCCGTTGCATCCGCGCGTCGTGGTGCTACGGGGCTGCCGGAGCCGGAAGTGTTCGTTACCGCAGAGCGCGTGAAGCGCGGCAAACCAGAGCCGGATGCCTATTTGCTCGGCGCTGAGCTGCTGGGGCTTGCGCCTCATGAGTGTGCTGTCGTGGAAGACGCGCCGGCGGGCATTCTCTCTGGCCTTGCGGCGGGTTGCCCGGTGATTGCCGCTAACCCGCCTGCGGATACGCCACGTCTTGACGAGGCGGCGCTGGTGATTAAATCCCTTACCGAACTGGTGCTGGAAAAAGGAGCGGACGGCTGGGTCAGCGTTAAAAAGCAGCCGTAACGGCTCTCCGCCCTCAGGCGCTCTCGCGCCATCTCTCTTTTACGGCGGGTTGCTTCCCGCCGTTTTCGTTTCCTAAGGCCGTGATGACAACACAAGGATACGTTGTGAATGGTGAATTAATCTGGGTGCTGACGCTATTAGGTGGGGCGGTTTTACTGTTTGCCACCGGGAAAATCCGCATGGACGCCGTAGCGCTGCTGGTGATTGTGGCGTTCATTCTCAGCGGGACGCTGACCGTTAACGAAGCCTTTGCAGGGTTCAGCGATCCCAACGTCATTCTTATCGCCGCGCTGTTTGTGATTGGCGATGGTCTGGTGCGTACCGGCGTCGCCACGAAAATGGGCGCCTGGCTGGTGCAAATGGCGGGCAGCAGCGAAACCCGCATGCTGGTGCTCCTGATGCTGACCGTTGCCGGGCTCGGCGCGTTTATGAGTTCCACCGGCGTGGTGGCGATTTTTATTCCGGTGGTAATAAGCGTCTGCGCGCGGATGAAAATTGCGCCGTCGCGGCTGATGATGCCGTTAAGCTTCGCCGGGCTTATCAGCGGTATGATGACGCTGGTGGCAACGCCGCCAAATCTGGTGGTGAACAGCGAACTGCTGCGTGAAGGGCATCCTGGCTTTGGCTTCTTTAGCATGACGCCCGTAGGCCTGGCGATTCTTGCGCTGGGTATCCTCTATATGCTGGTGATGCGCTTTATGCTCGGCTCCGGTGACGGCCGCGAGAAGCCGCAGGCGTGGAACCGCCGGACCTTCCGTGATTTTATCCGCGATTATCATCTTACGGGGCGGGCGCGCCGCCTCGCCATTCGCCCCGGCTCGCCGCTTATCGGCCATCGCCTTGATGATTTAAAACTCCGTGAGCGCTATGGCGCGAATGTGATAGGCGTTGAGCGCTGGCGTCATTTTCGCCGTGTGATTGTGGATGTGAATGGCGTGACGGAGTTTCGCGCACGGGATGTGTTGCTGATAGATATTTCCGCGTCTGATATCGATTTGCGTCAGTTTTGCAGCGAGCAGCAACTGGAGCCCATGATCCTGCGCGGCGACTATTTTTCCGATCAGGCGCTGGATGTCGGTATGGCCGAGCTGTCGCTGACGCCGGAAGGAACCATGGTGGGGAAAACGGTACGCGAACTGAATTTCCGCAGCCGCTACGGGCTGAATGTCGTCGGCATCAAACGCGAAGGGAAAGCCCTGCCGGGCGCGATAGTGGACGAACCGCTTGAGCTTGGGGATTTACTCTTAGTGGTCGGCACCTGGAAGCTTATCAGCCAGCTCGGGCAGAAAAGCCGCGATGTGGTTGTGCTCAATCTGCCGGTGGAAGAGAGCGACGCTTCGCCCGCTCACAGTCAGGCACCGCACGCCATCTTCTGTCTGGCGCTGATGGTGGCGATGATGCTGACGGATGAAATCCCGAATCCTGTCGCCGCAATAATTGCTTGTCTGCTAATGGGCAAGTTTCGCTGCATCAACCCCGAAAGCGCGTGGAAAGCCATTCACTGGCCGAGCATTATTCTTATTGTCGGTATGATGCCATTCGCGCAGGCGTTACAAAAAACTGGCGGGGTGGCGCTGATTGTTGACGGCCTGATGCGCGTCGGCGGCGGCTATGGCCCGCATATGATGCTGGGCTGCCTGTTTGTGATGTGCGCGGTTATTGGACTGTTTATTTCCAATACCGCGACGGCCGTATTGATGGCGCCTATTGCGCTGGCGGCCGCGAAAACCATGGGCGTGTCACCGTACCCGTTCGCCATGGGCATCGCGATGGCGGCGTCAGCGGCCTTTATGACGCCAGTGTCGTCGCCGGTCAACACGCTGGTACTGGGGCCGGGGAATTACCGCTTCAGCGATTTCGTGAAAACCGGCGTGCCGTTCACGCTTATCGTGATGGTGGTCTGCGTGGTGTTAATCCCTGTGCTGTTCCCGTTCTGAACCGCTCAGAGCGGGGAGTCCTGGCTGATTTCATCTAAGGAAAGATGGAAACTCGGCACGAAGACCTGCATGAAGTAGTCCATTTCGGCGCTGTGCCGCTGCGCCAGCGTTTTTTCCAGACGGCTTTTGGCGAGCAGAAATTCATTGTTGCCCGCCGAAAGCTCTTCCAGGCATTTCAGGTAGGCGCACAGCGCATCGGCCTGTTTCACGAGCGATTTCTCATCTTCGGTGTAGTGGTGCTCATCAAGCAGCGGGGCGAAGATGTCCTGTAACTCTTCCGGTACCATTGCAATCAGCTTCTGCTGGGCGATTTTCTCGATGGCCTTATATTCATGGGCTATCTGGGAGTTGAAATATTTCACCGGGGTGGGCAGATCGCCCGTCAGCACTTCGCTGGCGTCGTGGTACATCGCCAGCAGCGCGATGCGCTCGGGGTTCACATTGCCCTGAAATTTGCGGTTTTTAATCACGGCGAGCGCGTGGGCGACCATCGCCACCTGCAGACTGTGTTCAGAGACATTTTCAGTGCGCACGTTGCGCATGAGCGGCCAGCGGTTGATTAACTTCAGGCGGGAAAGGTAGGCGAAAAAATGACTCTGACTCATAAAGATCCCTTGTCTGTGACTGCGACAAAAAACCATTGTGAGGGGAGCGGGGGGAAGATGCAAATCTCCCCCCGAATCGGTTACTGATGGTAGCCGGAAAGGAAGCGGCCGAGCTTCGTGATGGCAAGATCGAGTTCGTCGATGCGCGGCAGCGTCACGATACGCACGTGATCCGGCCACGGCCAGTTAAAGGCGGTGCCCTGAACCAGCAGCACTTTTTCCTGAAGCAGGAAATCGAGCACCATTTTCTGATCGTCGTGAATATTAAAACGCTTTGCGTCAATTTTCGGGAACATGTAGAGCGCGCCGCGCGGTTTAACGCAGCTAACGCCTGGAATTTCGTTAATCAGCTCCCACGCGCGGTTGCGCTGCTCGTAAAGCCGCCCGCCAGGCACGATAAATTCGCTAATGCTCTGATAACCGCCAAGCGCCGTCTGAATGGCATGCTGTGCGGGCACATTCGCGCACAGGCGCATCGAGGCGAGCATTTCCAGCCCTTCGATATACCCTTTAGCGTGTTTTTTCGGCCCGTTCAGTACCATCCAGCCCTGACGGAAACCCGCTACGCGGTAGGTTTTAGAAAGACCGTTAAAGGTGACGGTAAGCAGATCCGGTGCCAGCGCGGCGATCGAGTGGTGTTGCGCGTCATCGTAGAGGATCTTGTCGTAGATTTCGTCGGCGAAAATGATGAGGTTGTGCTGACGGGCAATCTCAACGATGTCCAGCAGCAGTTCTTTCGAATAGACCGCGCCGGTCGGGTTGTTCGGGTTGATGATGACAATCCCGCGAGTGCGCGGCGTGATTTTAGCGCGGATGTCGTCGAGATCCGGGAACCAGTCGGAGGATTCGTCGCAAAGATAATGCACCGCTTTGCCGCCGGAGAGCGACACCGCCGCGGTCCACAGCGGATAATCGGGCGCAGGCACCAGCATTTCGTCGCCGGTGTTCAATAATGCCTGCATTGCCTGGACTATCAGTTCTGACACGCCGTTGCCGATATAGATATCTTCGACCGTCACATCGCGCATGTCGCGCGCCTGGTAGTGCTGCATGATAGCTTTGCGGGCGGAGTAGAGCCCTTTAGAGTCGCAGTAGCCCTGCGCGGTGGGCAGGTTGCGGATGACATCAACAAGAATCTCATCTGGCGCGTCAAAGCCAAAAGGCGCCGGGTTACCGATGTTCAGCTTAAGAACTTTTTGACCTTCCTCTTCAAGGCGTTTGGCCTCTTTAAGCACCGGGCCGCGGATGTCATAACAGACATTGTCGAGCTTACTGGATTTTTCGATGGGCGACATAACGTCAGAACCTTACTTGTTTTGCGCTTCCTGCCATGGAAGCCGATGGCCGACAATTTACTCCTCCCGCTCATGCTTTTAAAGCCTCCTGTACCAGCCAGGTTCTGCATCAACACTTCATTTGAATGGTGTTAAGTTTTTAATAATTAACTTTTTGTTTTATAAAATATTGTAAAACTGAGTGAGTTGTAATTTTTGTGCTGGTATAAGATTTAACTATGGTTGATGCCACCATCGCTGGAAAATCACAACATTAGCGCGTTAATTAATTCACGCGATATGAAATTTACCCACAGAAATTAGCCAGGCTTTAACCCAACCTTTATTACTGTAAAAAGGCGGCGGTATAACGCGCTTTGTAACAATCTTGTTATATGAAAAGACGGAGAAATTATGAATTATTAAATAATATTAATTATTGGTTCTGACGATGTCTGTAATAGAGTTACGAAAATTTTGAAATTTACTGGCTCGTATAAGTAAAATCGCACGAAGTCTTAAAAAAAGAACAGATTTGCGATATTATAAAGCCGCCTGCGCGAGACGTTTCGCCAGCGCAGCCAGGTCGTAACGCCTCTTGCGGGCAACTGGTTGTTTTTATAGTCATTCAGGACACAAGTCAGGCATAGTTATATACTCTTCTTTTTCTTTTGCCAGAGTATGTTAAGGTCGTGAAGTTGTTGCTTTTCGCCTTAGCCAACGTAGCCAGATTTTTAATTCAAATCACGGGTTCGCTGTGCAGAATATTTGACATAAAGGCACAACGATAACAGAGAAATGCCCCTTTTACTGTTTTAATAACCAGGGGTTTGAATTAGAAAAGCGCATGGCGGTCTTCCGACGCGGGTTGTGTTAGCCCGGAAGCATGCTTCAAAAGGAATTGCTTTCTTTCCTTTACACATAGCAACAGACGGTGCCCGCTGCGTGCGGTTACCTGAAAGTGATAACAATATGATTAACGCAAATCGTCCGATCTTAAACCTCGACCTCGATCTGCTGAGAACGTTTGTCGCAGTCGCCGATCTGAACACGTTTGCCGCCGCGGCGGCAGCGGTATGCCGTACGCAGTCGGCCGTCAGCCAGCAGATGCAGCGCCTGGAGCAACTGGTCGGTAAAGAGCTATTCGCCCGCCACGGGCGTAATAAGCTTTTAACCGAACACGGCATCCAGTTGTTGGGTTATGCCCGTAAAATTTTGCGCTTCAATGATGAAGCATGCACTTCGCTAATGTATAGCAATCTGCAGGGCGTCCTGACCATTGGCGCTTCTGACGAATCGGCGGATACCATCCTGCCGTATCTTCTCAATCGCATCAGTTCGGTTTATCCGAAGCTGGCGATTGATGTTCGCGTTCAGCGTAACCCGTACATCATCGAGATGCTCAACCAGCAGGAGATTGATCTGGTAGTCACCACGCATCAGCCGGAGAATCTGGACTCGCTGGTACTGCGTACGTCGCCCACGCTCTGGTATTGCGCCGCCGACTACACGTTGCACAAAAATGAAGCAGTGCCGCTGGTGATGCTTGATGAGCCGAGCCCGCATCGTGAAGTGATTATTGAGCAACTGAATGCGGCGAATGTACCGTGGCGTATCTCCTATGTCGCATCAACACTGCCGGCGGTGCGTGCCGCGGTGAAAGCCGGGCTTGGCATCACCGCGCGCCCGGTCGAGATGATGAGCCCGGAACTGCGCGTGCTTGGCGCGTCAGACGGCCTGCCCGTCCTGCCTGAGACGCAATACATGCTGTGTCGCAACGCGAACAGCAAAAACGAAATGGCGGAAATCATCTTCCAGGCGATGGAAAGCCACTATCAGCCGTGGCGTTATACCGCCACGCTTGAAGGCGGCGATGATACTCTCCTGATGCAGGGCGATCTGGAGTAATTTCTCTGCTTTTGTTAAAACTGTGTTAATAAAGCCTCTGAGGGTCTCAGGATCTCCAGAGGCTTTTTTTATACACTTTAGCTCTCTAAGTGACTGTAATTAGCTCTGATAAAACGCCCTTATCATCCACTGTTCTACTCTCTTCATCCGCTTTTGCGGCTGGTATGCCAGCAGAAAATTTTACTTTTGTTGTTAAAAAGTGAGCGATTTTGTTGCCTTTTTCAGTGGTCAATTAACAAAAGCGTGTCTCAGATCAAGAAAATACTCCCGACGAGGGGGAGGAATAGTCAGAAATTCCTGCCAAAATAAGGGGTGTTTATGTCTTCTCACTTTTAACGGACACGATTCACCCGCCGGGCTCCGTAGTCTCGCACGCGGCTCACAGGACGCTTAAAGCATCAAATGTTAAGGGTCTTGGGGAGATGTAAACTAATGTTAGGTTTCTTTTGTTAAAGTTGACAAAAGGTTATAGAAAGGAGTAAAAAACCCCATCAATTTGCTGCTTAAGTAATAATTCCGGCAGTTATTGTACGGTTGATTGTTCCTCCCCTTGAATCGATGTGGCGTTCATCTGCCAGCAAGAGCAGAGGCTTTAGCGCCACTTTTGATGAGTAAGCAATGAGTATGTCAACATCCACTGAAGTTATCGCTCATCACTGGGCGTTCGGTATCTTTCTTATTGTTGCCATTGGCCTGTGTTGTCTGATGCTGGTCGGCGCCTGGTTCCTCGGCGGACGCGCCCGCGCCAGGTACAAAAACACCCCGTTCGAATCGGGGATCGACTCGGTCGGCACCGCCCGCTTACGACTTTCCGCGAAGTTCTACCTGGTAGCGATGTTCTTCGTCATCTTTGACGTGGAAGCGCTTTACCTCTTCGCCTGGTCAACATCAGTTCGTGAAGTCGGCTGGCTCGGCTTTATCGAGGCCGCAATTTTCATTTTAGTGCTACTGGCTGGTCTGGTTTACCTGGTGCGCATCGGCGCGCTGAAGTGGACGCCTTCGCGCTCACGTCGCGAGCGTCTGAACACCGAAGAAGCCGGCAGTCTCACTAATCGTCATACGCAGTAACAGCGAGGCAATAAGATGGACTATACGCTCACCCGCATAGATCCCGACGGTGAGAATGACCGTTACCCCCTGCAAAAACAGGAGATTGTGACTGATCCTCTGGAACAGCATGTACACCGCAGCGTCTACATGGGCAAGCTTGAGCATGCCCTGCATGACATGGTGAACTGGGGGCGTAAAAACTCCCTGTGGCCTTATAACTTCGGCCTTTCCTGCTGCTACGTGGAAATGGTGACCTCGTTCACCGCGGTTCACGACGTTGCGCGTTTCGGCGCGGAAGTATTACGTGCTTCCCCGCGTCAGGCGGATTTCATGGTGGTTGCCGGTACGCCGTTTACCAAAATGGCCCCGGTGATTCAGCGTTTGTATGACCAAATGCTGGAACCGAAATGGGTGATTTCCATGGGCGCGTGTGCGAATTCCGGCGGCATGTACGATATTTATTCCGTCGTGCAGGGCGTGGACAAATTCCTGCCCGTGGATGTGTACATCCCAGGCTGCCCACCGCGCCCGGAAGCGTACATGCAGGCGCTGATGCTGCTGCAGGAGTCGATTGGCAAAGAGCGCCGTCCGCTTTCATGGGTGGTTGGCGATCAGGGCGTTTATCGCGCCAACATGCAGTCAGAGCGTGAGCGTAAACGCGGCGAACGTATCGCAGTCACTAACCTGCGTACGCCGGACGAAATTTAATTTGCGCCTGCGGGAGGTCGCTTCTCACGTATACCAATAAACGACAGCGAGAAGCCGCCGCCCGACAGTCATCACAGACCATTGGCAATGGTGAACAATATGACCGATTTAACTGCGCAAGACGCCGTTTTGCCTGTGTGGCAGACCAGGGATCACCTCGACGATCCGGTGATTGGCGAACTGCGTAACCGTTTTGGGCCGGATGCCTTTACCGTTCAGGCCACCCGCACCGGTGTTCCGGTTGTCTGGGTTAAGCGTGAACAATTACTGGAAGTTGGCGAATTTTTACGAAAGCTGCCGAAACCCTACGTCATGCTGTATGACCTGCATGGCATGGATGAGCGCCTTCGCACCCACCGCAACGGTTTACCGGCTGCGGATTTTTCCGTTTTCTACCACCTGCTTTCCATCGATCGCAACCGCGACATCATGCTGAAAGTGGCGCTGTCGGAAAACGACCTCAACGTGCCGACCTTTACCCGTCTTTTCCCGAACGCCAACTGGTATGAGCGTGAAACCTGGGAGATGTTCGGTATTACGTTCACCGGTCACCCGAACCTGCGCCGCATCATGATGCCGCCGACCTGGGAAGGGCACCCGCTGCGTAAAGACTACCCGGCGCGCGCGACGGAATTCGATCCCTTCACGCTCACTAAGCAAAAAGAAGAGCTGGAAATGGAAGCGCTGACCTTCAAGCCCGAAGAGTGGGGCATGAAGCGCGGCAACGACACTGAAGATTTCATGTTCCTGAACCTCGGCCCGAACCACCCGTCGGCGCACGGTGCGTTCCGTATCATCCTGCAGCTGGACGGCGAAGAGATCGTCGACTGCGTGCCGGATATCGGTTACCACCACCGCGGCGCGGAGAAAATGGGCGAGCGTCAGTCCTGGCACAGCTACATTCCTTACACCGACCGCGTCGAATACCTCGGCGGCTGCGTAAACGAAATGCCATACGTGCTGGCCGTGGAGAAACTGGCTGGGATTCAGGTGCCGGAGCGCGTGGAAGTCATCCGCGTAATGCTCTCTGAGCTGTTCCGCATCAACAGCCATCTGCTGTACATCTCGACATTTATTCAGGACGTCGGTGCCATGACACCGGTCTTCTTCGCCTTTACCGATCGTCAGAAAATCTACGATCTGGTTGAGGCGATTACCGGTTTCCGTATGCACCCGGCCTGGTTCCGCATTGGCGGCGTCGCGCACGACCTGCCGCGCGGCTGGGATCGTCTGCTCAAAGAGTTCCTGGAGTGGATGCCGAAACGTCTCGACTCTTACGTCAAAGCGGCGCTGAAAAACACCATCCTGAAAGGCCGTTCTCAGGGCGTGGCGGCGTATGACGCCAAAGAAGCGCTGGCATGGGGCACTACCGGCGCAGGCCTTCGCGCTACCGGTATTGATTTCGACGTGCGTAAAGCGCGCCCGTACTCTGGCTATCAGAACTTTGAGTTCGAAGTGCCGGTCGGCGGCGGCATCAGCGACTGCTATACCCGCGTGATGCTGAAAGTCGAAGAAGTGCGCCAGTCACTGCGTATTCTTGAGCAGTGCCTGAAAAACATGCCGGAAGGCCCGTTCAAGGCGGATCACCCGCTGACCACGCCGCCGCCGAAAGAGCGCACGCTGCAGCATATCGAAACCCTGATTACCCACTTCCTGCAGGTTTCCTGGGGCCCGGTCATGCCGGCCAACGAATCCTTCCAGATGATTGAGGCAACCAAGGGGATTAACAGTTACTACCTGACCAGCGACGGCAGCACCATGAGCTACCGTACCCGCGTCCGTACACCGAGCTTCCCGCATCTTCAGCAGATCCCGTCGGTGATCCGCGGCAGCCTGGTGTCCGACCTGATTGTCTATCTGGGTAGTATCGATTTTGTAATGTCTGATGTGGATCGCTAACTATGCACGAGAATCAACAACCACAGAACGAGGCTTTTGAGCTGAGTGCGGCAGAGCGTGAGGCGATTGAGCACGAGAAGCACCACTACGAAGACCCGCGTGCGGCGTCCATTGAAGCGCTGAAAATCGTTCAGAAGCAGCGTGGCTGGGTGCCGGACGGCGCTATCTATGCGATAGCGGAAGTCCTGGGCATTCCGGCGAGCGACGTCGAAGGGGTCGCGACCTTCTACAGCCAGATCTTCCGCCAGCCGGTGGGCCGTCACGTGATTCGCTACTGCGACAGCGTGGTGTGCCATATCACTGGCTATCAGGGCATTCAGTCCGCGATTGAAAAACATCTGAGCATCAAACCGGGCCAGACCACGTTTGACGGACGCTTCACCCTGCTGCCGACCTGCTGCCTTGGCAACTGCGACAAAGGGCCGACCATGATGATTGATGAGGACACTCACAGTTATCTGACGCCGGAAGGGATCCCTGAACTTCTGGAGCAGTACAAATGAAACAGATAATTCGTACTGCCGAAACGCATCCGCTGACGTGGCGTATGCGCGACGACAAGCAGCCGGTCTGGCTTGAAGAATACCGCAGCAAAAACGGCTACGAAGGCGCGCGCAAAGCGCTCACCGGCATGGCGCCGGATGAAATCGTCAATGCCGTGAAAGACGCGGGCCTGAAAGGGCGCGGCGGCGCGGGCTTCTCGACCGGTCTGAAATGGAGCCTGATGCCGAAAGACGAATCCATGAACATCCGTTACCTGCTGTGTAACGCCGATGAAATGGAGCCGGGCACCTATAAAGACCGCATGCTCATGGAACAGCTGCCGCACCTGCTGGTGGAAGGCATGCTGATCTCTGCGTTCGCGCTGAAAGCGTATCGTGGTTACATCTTCCTGCGCGGCGAGTATATCGAAGCCGCCGAGCGTCTGCGCCGCGCTATCGCGGAAGCGACCGAAGCCGGGCTGCTGGGTAAAAACATTCTCGGTTCAGGGTTCGATTTTGAACTCTTCGTGCATACCGGCGCGGGCCGCTACATCTGCGGTGAAGAGACGGCGCTTATCAACTCGCTGGAAGGCCGTCGCGCCAACCCGCGTTCCAAGCCGCCTTTCCCGGCGTCGAGCGGCGTGTGGGGTAAACCGACCTGCGTTAACAACGTGGAAACCCTGTGCAACGTGCCGGCCATTCTCGCCAACGGCGTGGAGTGGTATCAGGGCCTGTCGACCAGCGAAGACAAAGGCACCAAGCTGATGGGCTTCTCCGGACGCGTGAAAAACCCGGGCGTCTGGGAACTGCCGTTTGGCACTACCGCGCGTGAAATCCTCGAAGAGTACGCGGGCGGCATGCGTGACGGCCTGAAATTCAAAGCCTGGCAGCCGGGCGGCGCGGGAACAGACTTCCTGACCGACGCGCATCTCGATCTGCCGATGGAATTCGCCAGCATCGGTAAAGCGGGCAGCCGTCTCGGCACCGCGCTGGCAATGGCCGTCGACCACGAAATCAATATGGTGTCGCTGGTACGTAACCTGGAAGAGTTCTTTGCGCGCGAGTCCTGCGGCTGGTGTACGCCATGCCGTGACGGGCTGCCGTGGAGCGTTAAAATCCTGCGCGCGCTGGAGCGCGGCGAAGGGCAGCCGGGGGATATCGAAACCCTGGAACAGCTCTGCCGCTTCCTGGGCCCGGGTAAAACATTCTGCGCCCATGCGCCAGGTGCCGTAGAGCCACTTCAGAGCGCCATTAAATATTTCCGTGACGAATTCGAAGCGGGCATTAAGCAGAGTCCCGGCAACACCCGTGCCATTAATGGTATTCAGCCGAACCTGCTCAAGACGCGCTGGTAAAAGCATTTTGATTAACGCCTGGCTCGCGCCAGGCCAACTGGAAGCATGCTGACTATGGCTACGATTCATGTAGACGGCAAAGAATATGAGGTAGACGGCGCAGACAACCTGCTGCAGGCGTGTCTGTCGCTCGGCCTCGATATTCCTTATTTTTGCTGGCATCCGGCGCTGGGTAGCGTCGGTGCCTGCCGCCAGTGCGCGGTGAAGCAATATCAGAACGCGGAAGATACCCGTGGTCGCCTTGTGATGTCCTGCATGACGCCGGCATCCGATGGCACCTTTATTTCTATTGATGACGACGAAGCGAAACAGTTCCGCGAAAGCGTTGTGGAGTGGCTGATGACCAACCACCCGCACGACTGTCCGGTCTGTGAAGAGGGCGGCAACTGCCACCTGCAGGATATGACCGTGATGACCGGCCATAGCTTCCGTCGCTACCGTTTCACCAAACGTACTCACCGCAATCAGGATCTGGGGCCGTTCATCAACCACGAGATGAACCGCTGCATCGCCTGCTATCGCTGCGTGCGTTACTACAAAGATTACGCGGACGGCACCGATCTCGGCGTGTACGGCGCGCATGACAACGTCTATTTCGGGCGTCCGGAAGACGGTACGCTTGAGAGCGAATTCTCCGGTAACCTGGTCGAAATTTGCCCGACCGGCGTTTTCACCGATAAAACGCACTCCGAGCGCTACAACCGTAAATGGGACATGCAGTTTGCGCCGAGCATCTGCCAGCAGTGCTCGCTGGGCTGCAATACCAGCCCTGGCGAACGTTATGGCGAACTGCGTCGCATTGAAAACCGCTACAACGGTACCGTTAACCACTACTTCCTGTGCGACCGCGGTCGTTTCGGTTACGGCTACGTCAACCTGAAAGACCGTCCGCGTTGTCCGGTTCAGCGCCGTGGCGATGACCTGATCACCCTGAACGCCGAACAGGCGATGCAGGGTGCGGCGGATATTCTGCGCCAGTCGAAGAAAGTGATTGGTATCGGCTCCCCACGCGCGAGCGTCGAGAGCAACTTCGCGCTGCGTGAACTGGTCGGTGCGGAAAACTTCTATACCGGCATCGCGGCGGGCGAGCAGGAACGTCTGCAGCTGATGCTGAAAGTGCTGCGTGAAAGTGGCATCCGCACACCGGCGCTGCGTGAGATTGAATCTTACGATGCCGTGCTGGTGCTGGGCGAAGACATCACCCAGACCGGTGCGCGCGTGGCGTTGGCGGTACGTCAGGCGGTGAAAGGCAAAGCGCGTGAAATGGCGGCGGCCCAGAAAGTGGCTGACTGGCAGATTGCGGCCATCCTGAACATCGGCCAGCGCGCCAAACATCCGCTGTTTGTGACCAACGTTGACAGCACCCGCCTGGACGACATCGCCGCGTGGACCTACCGTGCGCCGGTGGAAGATCAGGCGCGCCTCGGTTTTGCCATCGCCAACGCGCTGGATGCCGCATCGCCTGCGGTGGAAGGGCTGGATCGCGATCTGCAAAACAAAGTAGACGTGATTGTGCAGGCGCTGGCAGGGGCGAAAAAGCCGCTGATTATCTCCGGCACCAACGCCGGTAGCGTGGAAGTGATTCAGGCGGCCGCGAACGTGGCGAAAGCCCTGAAAGGCCGCGGCGCGGATGTCGGCATCACGATGATTGCCCGCGCGGTTAACAGCGTCGGTCTCGGCATGATTGGCGGCGGTTCACTTGACGACGCGCTGAACGAGCTCGAAACCGGCAATGCTGACGCCGTTATCGTGCTGGAAAACGATCTGCACCGTCACGCCTCGGCGGCACGTGTGGATGCAGCACTGGCGAAAGCGCCGCTGGTGATGGTGATTGATCATCAGCGCACCGCAATCATGGATCACGCGCACCTTGTGCTCTCCACCGCGAGCTTCGCCGAAAGCGACGGTACGGTCATCAATAACGAAGGCCGCGCGCAGCGCTTCTTCCAGGTCTATGACCCGTCGTACTACGACAACACCGTGACCATGCTGGAAAGCTGGCGCTGGCTGCATTCGCTGCACAGCACGCTGGAAAACCGTCATCCGGACTGGACGCAGCTTGATCACGTGATCGACGCCTGCATCGAAAAACTGCCGCATCTGGCGGGCATTAAAAACGCCGCGCCGGACGCGACGTTCCGCATCCGCGGCCAGAAACTGGCGCGCGAACCGCATCGTTACAGCGGTCGCACCGCAATGCGCGCGAACATCAGCGTTCACGAGCCGCGTCAGCCGCAGGATAAAGACACCATGTTCGCCTTCTCCATGGAAGGGAACAACCATCCGGACGCGCCGCGTTCTCAGGTGCCGTTCGCCTGGGCACCGGGCTGGAACTCCCCGCAGGCCTGGAACAAATTCCAGGACGAAGTGGGCGGCCACCTGCGTCATGGCGATCCGGGCGTGCGCCTCATTGAGGCGGGCGAGGGCGCTATCGATTACTTCACGACCGTACCGCAGCGTTTCGCGCCGCAGGATGGTCAGTGGCGTATCGCGCCTTACTACCATCTGTTTGGCAGCGACGAGTTGTCGCAGCGCTCACCGGTCTTCCAGAGCCGCATGCCGCAGCCGTACATCCGCCTGAATCCGGCTGATGCCGCGAAGCTTGGCGTGAATGCGGGCGCGAAGGTCTCCTTCAATTATGAAGGCCAGACTATCACGCTGCCGTTGCAGTTGTCGGAAGGGCTGACGGAAGGGCAGGTCGGTCTGCCGATGGGCATGCCGGGCATCGCGCCTGTCATGGCTGGCGCTCGTCTTGAAAATCTGCAGGAGGCTGCGCAATGAGTTGGTTGACACCGGATGTTATTGAGATCCTGCTCAGCATCCTGAAAGCGGTGGTCATTCTGCTGGTGGTTGTGAGCTGCGGCGCGTTCATGAGTTTTGGCGAGCGTCGTCTGCTTGGCCTCTTCCAGAACCGCTACGGGCCGAACCGTGTAGGCTGGGGCGGTTCGCTCCAGCTGGTCGCGGACATGATCAAGATGTTCTTTAAAGAGGACTGGATCCCGCGCTTCTCCGACCGCGTTATCTTTACGCTGGCACCGATGATCGCGTTTACCTCGCTGCTGCTGGCGTTCGCGATTGTGCCTGTCAGCCCGACCTGGGTCGTGGCGGATCTCAATATCGGGATCCTCTTCTTTCTGATGATGGCGGGCCTCGGCGTTTACGCGGTGCTGTTCGCAGGCTGGTCGAGCAACAACAAATACTCGCTGCTGGGCGCAATGCGCGCCTCCGCGCAGACGCTGAGCTACGAAGTGTTCCTCGGCCTCTCGCTGATGGGTGTTGTCGCTCAGGCCGGGTCGTTCAACATGACCGACATTGTGAACAACCAGGCGCATCTCTGGAACGTTATCCCGCAGTTCTTCGGCTTTATCACTTTCGCTATCGCGGGCGTTGCGGTGTGTCACCGTCACCCGTTTGACCAGCCGGAAGCGGAGCAGGAGCTGGCTGACGGTTACCACATCGAATATTCCGGCATGAAGTTCGGTCTGTTCTTCGTGGGCGAATATATCGGGATTGTGACCGTTTCTGCGCTGATCGTGACGCTGTTCTTTGGCGGCTGGCAGGGACCCTGGTTACCGCCTTTCATCTGGTTCGCGCTGAAAACCGCGTTCTTCATGATGATGTTTATTTTGATTCGCGCCGCATTACCGCGTCCTCGTTATGACCAGGTAATGTCCTTCGGCTGGAAAGTATGCCTGCCGCTGACGCTTATCAATCTGCTGGTAACCGCGGCTGTCATTCTCTGGCAGACAGCGGCATAAGGGGTGAGAAAACCATGACATTGAAAGACATAGTGGTTGGTTTCGGCACCCAACTACGCAGTATCTGGATGATTGGCCTGCACGCGTTTTCCAAACGCGAAACGCGCATGTATCCGGAAGAGCCGGTTTATCTGCCGCCGCGCTACCGCGGCCGTATCGTGCTGACGCGCGATCCGGACGGTCAGGAGCGCTGTGTGGCCTGTAACCTCTGTGCGGTCGCCTGTCCGGTAGGCTGTATTTCTCTGCAAAAAGCGGAGACCGTAGACGGTCGCTGGTATCCGGAGTTTTTCCGCATCAACTTCTCACGCTGTATTTTCTGCGGCATGTGCGAAGAGGCCTGCCCGACCACCGCTATCCAGCTGACGCCGGATTTCGAGCTGGGCGAGTTCAAGCGCCAGGATCTGGTGTATGAAAAAGAGGACCTGCTGATCTCCGGTCCGGGCAAATACCCGGAATATAACTTCTACCGGATGGCGGGTATGGCAATCGACGGCAAAGATAAAGGCGACGCGGAAAACGAAGCCAAACCTATCGACGTCAAAGGCCTGTTACCTTAAGGAGTCAGGAATGGAATTCGCTTTTTATATCTGCGCCCTTGTGGCGGTCCTGACCACCGCCCGGGTGATCACCCACAGCAATCCGGTACACGCGCTGCTGTACCTGATTATCTCACTGCTGGCGATCGCAGGCGTCTTTTTCTCACTCGGCGCTTACTTCGCCGGTGCGCTGGAGATCATCGTCTACGCAGGCGCCATCATGGTGCTCTTCGTGTTCGTGGTCATGATGCTCAACCTCGGCGATTCCGTGGTGCGTCAGGAGCGCGAATGGCTCAAACCGCAAATCTGGATTGGCCCTGGCATTCTCTCGGCGGTTCTGCTGGTGGTGATTGTCTACGCCATTCTGGGCGTTAACGATCAGGGCATTGAAGGCAACCCGATTAGTGCGAAAGCCGTTGGTAAAGACCTGTTCCAGACTTACGTACTGGCGGTCGAACTGGCGTCCATGCTGTTACTGGCAGGCCTGGTCGTGGCCTTCCATCTTGGCCGTGAAGAGAAAGCGGGCGATGTGGTAAGCGTGCGCGGCGGTGCTCCGTCGGACGCGTCGAAAAGAAAAACGGAGGAGCGCGCATGATCCCGTTACAACATGGACTGATCCTGGCGGCTATTCTGTTCGTCCTGGGTCTGACCGGTCTGGTTATCCGTCGCAATCTGCTGTTTATGCTGATTGGGCTGGAAATCATGATTAACGCCGCCGCGCTGGCCTTCGTGGTCGCGGGCAGCTACTGGGGTCAGACCGACGGTCAGATAATGTATATCCTGGCGATTAGCTTAGCCGCGGCAGAAGCCAGTATCGGCCTTGCGCTGCTGCTGCAACTCCATCGTCGTCGCCAGAACCTGAATATCGATTCAGTAAGTGAGATGCGTGGATGAACCTGCTCGCATTAACCATTATTTTGCCATTGATTGGCTATATTCTGCTCGCCTTCTCTCGTGGTCGCTGGTCGGAAAACCTCTCCGCGACGATCGGGGTCGGCTCTGTGGGTCTGGCGGCGCTGGTCACCGCTTACGCTGGCATTGATTTCTTTAATAACGGCAAGCAGGCGTTCTCGCTGCCGCTGTGGACCTGGATGTCAGTTGGCGATTTCAACATCGGCGTCAACCTGGTGCTGGATGGCCTTTCGCTGACCATGCTCTCCGTGGTCACTGGCGTGGGCTTCCTGATCCACATGTTCGCGTCCTGGTATATGCGCGGCGAAGAGGGCTATTCCCGCTTTTTCGCGTACACCAACCTGTTTATCGCGAGCATGGTTGTGCTGGTGCTCTCCGATAACCTGCTGCTGATGTACCTCGGCTGGGAAGGCGTGGGCCTGTGCTCCTATCTGCTGATCGGTTTCTACTACACCGATCCGAAGAACGGGGCCGCCGCGATGAAAGCGTTTGTCGTGACCCGTGTGGGTGACGTCTTCCTCGCTTTCGCGCTGTTCATTCTCTACAACGAACTGGGCACGCTGAACTTCCGTGAAATGGTTGAACTGGCGCCGCAGCATTTTGCCAACGGCAATGAAATGCTGCGTTGGGCAACGCTGATGCTGCTTGGCGGCGCGGTCGGTAAATCCGCACAGCTTCCGCTGCAGACCTGGCTTGCGGACGCGATGGCAGGCCCGACCCCGGTTTCCGCGCTGATCCACGCGGCGACCATGGTGACCGCGGGCGTTTATCTGATCGCCCGTACCCACGGCCTGTTCCTGCTGACGCCGGACGTGCTGCATCTGGTTGGTATCGTTGGTGCCATTACGCTGGTGCTGGCGGGCTTCGCCGCGCTGGTGCAGACCGACATCAAACGTGTTCTCGCGTATTCCACCATGAGCCAGATTGGCTACATGTTCCTGGCGCTTGGCGTTCAGGCATGGGATGCGGCGATTTTCCACCTGATGACGCACGCGTTCTTTAAAGCGCTGCTGTTCCTCTCGTCCGGCTCCGTCATTCTGGCGTGCCATCACGAGCAGAACATCTTCAAAATGGGTGGCCTGCGTAAATCCATTCCGCTGGTTTACGCCTGCTTCCTGGTGGGCGGCGCGGCCCTTGCTGCTCTGCCGGTCGTGACCGCAGGCTTCTACAGTAAAGATGAAATTCTGTGGGGCGCTGCTGCCAACGGCCATAACTACTTAATGCTGGCGGGTCTGGTTGGCGCGTTCCTGACGTCCATCTATACCTTCCGCATGATTTTCATCGTGTTCCACGGCGAAGAAAAAATTCACGCACACGCAGGGAAGGGGATCACCCATCATCTGCCGCTTATCGTGCTGCTGGTGCTTTCCACCTTTGTCGGCGCGCTGATTACGCCGCCGCTGGCGGGCGTATTGCCGGAAAACCACTTCGGTCACGAAGGCAAAATGGCGCTGGAAATCACCTCGGGCGTGGTGGCGATTGTCGGTATCCTGATCGCCGCCTGGCTGTGGCTTGGCAAGCGTACGCTGGTTACCGCCGTCGCCAAAAGCGCGCCGGGTCGTTTCTTCGGCACCTGGTGGTATCATGCCTGGGGCTTCGACTGGCTGTATGACAAAGTCTTCGTTAAGCCTTTCCTGGGTATCGCCTGGCTGCTGCAACGCGATCCGCTGAATGCGCTGATGAACATTCCGGCCATCCTTTCCCGCTATGCAGGCCGCGGTCTGCTGCTGAGCGAGAACGGTTACCTGCGCTGGTATGTCGCATCCATGAGCGTCGGTGCGGTGGTCGTGCTGGTGTTGCTGATGGTGTTGCGTTGATTCATAAGTGAATTTTAAAAGAATTCGTTGAAAATCAAGTCCGAAAGGACAGGCGTTATCAGCGAAGCCACCGTGGAGACTCTCTGCGCGCAGCGGGATTCACGGTGGCGAGTAAGATAGCCTGAGCTGGACTTAAACAAGGAACAAAAATCGCCATGTTACTACCCTGGCTAATACTGATTCCCTTTATCGGCGGCTTCCTGTGCTGGCAGACCGAACGCTTCGGCGTCAAGGTGCCGCGCTGGATTGCGCTGATTACGATGGGACTGACGCTGGCGCTCGGCCTGCAACTCTGGTTGCAGGGCGGCTACTCCCTGACGCAATCCGGTGAGTTTCCGAAGTGGCAGGACCAGTTCATTCTCGACTGGATCCCGCGTTTTGGGATCACCATCCATTTAGCCATCGACGGGCTGTCGCTGCTGATGGTGGTACTGACGGGCCTGCTCGGCGTGCTGGCGGTGCTCTGCTCCTGGAATGAAATTGAGAAATATCAGGGCTTCTTCCATCTCAACCTGATGTGGATCCTGGGCGGCGTGATTGGCGTGTTCCTCGCCATCGACATGTTCCTGTTCTTCTTCTTCTGGGAAATGATGCTGGTGCCGATGTACTTCCTGATTGCCCTGTGGGGCCATAAGGCATCGGACGGTAAAACGCGTATCACCGCGGCGACCAAATTCTTCATCTATACCCAGGCGAGCGGTCTGGTGATGTTGATTGCCATCCTGGCGCTGGTATTTGTGCACTACAACGCCACCGGCGAGTGGACGTTCAACTACGAACGCCTGCTGAAAACGCCGATGTCTCACGGTGTCGAATACCTGCTGATGCTGGGCTTCTTCATCGCATTTGCGGTGAAAATGCCGGTGGTGCCGCTACACGGCTGGCTGCCGGACGCGCATTCCCAGGCACCGACCGCAGGTTCCGTTGACCTCGCGGGGATCCTGCTGAAAACCGCGGCCTACGGTCTGCTGCGCTTCTCGCTGCCGCTGTTCCCGAACGCCTCTGCCGAATTCGCGCCAATCGCGATGTGGCTTGGCGTAATCGGTATTTTCTACGGCGCGTGGATGGCCTTCACCCAGTACGACATCAAACGTCTTATCGCATACACCTCCGTTTCCCACATGGGCTTTGTGCTGATAGCCATCTATACCGGCAGCCAGCTCGCTTATCAGGGTGCGGTGATTCAGATGATCGCTCACGGTCTTTCCGCGGCGGGTCTGTTTATTCTGTGCGGCCAGCTCTATGAGCGCCTGCATACTCGCGATATGCGCCAGATGGGCGGCCTGTGGAGCAAAATCAGATGGCTGCCGGCGCTGTCGATGTTCTTTGCCGTGGCGACGCTCGGTATGCCGGGCACCGGTAACTTCGTCGGCGAATTCATGATCCTGTTCGGCAGCTTCCAGGTGGTGCCGGTGATTACCGTCATCTCGACCTTCGGTCTGGTGTTCGCGTCCGTTTACTCACTGGCGATGCTGCATCGCGCGTACTTCGGTCAGCCGAAGAGCGAGGCGGCGCGTCAGGAGATTCGCGGCCTGTCGCCGCGCGAGCTGTTTATGATCCTGCTGCTGGTGGTGCTTCTGGTACTGCTGGGCTTCTATCCCCAGCCAATTCTGGATACATCCCATTCGGCGATGAGCAATATTCAGCAGTGGTTTACCGATTCTGTTTCAACTACAAGGCCGTAATTCGCCATGACAATAACTACTCAACAATTGATCGCGCTGCTACCGCTGCTGATCGTCGGATTGACGGTGGTAGTTGTGATGCTCTCCATTGCGTGGCGACGTAATCACTTCCTCAATGCCACGCTGTCCGTTGTTGGCCTGAACGCCGCGCTGCTGTCGCTGTGGTTCGTGGGTCAGGCGGGAGCGATGGACGTCACGCCGCTGATGCGCGTGGACGGTTACGCCATGCTGTATACCGGCCTGGTGCTGCTGGCGAGCCTCGCCACCTGTACCTTCGCCTATCCGTGGCTGCAGGGCTACAACGATAACAAGGAAGAGTTTTATCTGCTGGTGCTGATCGCCGCACTGGGCGGTATTCTTCTGGCGAACGCCAATCATCTGGCGTCGCTGTTCCTGGGTATCGAGCTTATCTCTCTGCCGCTGTTTGGTCTGGTCGGTTATGCGTTCCGTCAGAAACGCTCGCTGGAAGCGGCCATCAAATACACCATTCTGTCTGCCGCAGCGTCGTCTTTCCTGCTGTTTGGTATGGCGCTGGTCTATGCGCAGTCCGGCAGCCTGTCGTTTGTGACTCTCGGTAAGAGCCTCGCGGACAACATGCTGAGCGAGCCGCTGCTGCTGGCGGGTCTGGGCCTGATGATTGTCGGTCTCGGCTTTAAACTCTCCCTGGTGCCGTTCCATCTATGGACGCCGGATGTTTACCAGGGCGCGCCTGCGCCGGTTTCCACTTTTCTGGCGACCGCGAGCAAAATCGCAATCTTCGGTGTGGTGATGCGTCTGTTCCTCTATGCGCCGGTAGGTGACAGCGAGGCGGTGCGCGTGGTGTTAGGCGTTCTGGCCTTCGCCTCCATCATCTTCGGTAACCTGATGGCGCTGACCCAGACGAACATTAAACGTCTGCTCGGTTACTCTTCCATCTCGCATCTGGGCTACCTGCTGGTCGCGCTGATTGCGCTGAAAAGCGGCGATATGTCGATGGAAACCGTGGGCGTTTACCTGGCGGGTTACCTCTTCAGCAGCCTCGGCGCGTTTGGCGTGGTGAGCCTGATGTCCAGCCCGTATCGCGGTCCGGACGCGGATTCGCTCTACTCCTACCGCGGCCTGTTCTGGCACCGTCCGATTCTCTCGGCCGTAATGACCGTGATGATGCTGTCGCTGGCAGGTATTCCGATGACGCTCGGCTTTATCGGTAAATTCTACGTGCTGGCCGTCGGCGTGCAGTCCAACCTGTGGTGGCTGACCGGTGCGGTAGTGGTGGGCTCTGCGATTGGTCTCTACTACTACCTGCGCGTGGCGGTGAGCCTGTACCTGAACGCGCCGCAGCAGCTCAACCGCGATGCGCCGTCCAACTGGGCATACAGCGCGGGCGGCGTCGTGGTGCTGATTTCCGCACTGCTGGTGCTGGTGCTGGGTGTCTGGCCGCAGCCGCTGATTACGCTGGTGCAGCTGGCGAAACCGCTGATGTAAGCCTTGTGCTTAAGATAAAAACCGCCGTTTACCGGCGGTTTTTTTATGGGCGCTATACCGTGATGGTCAGGAAATCTTCCGCCAGCTCGCTTGCCGGGAAAATGGCCTGGCATTCGGCGAGCAGCCGCTGACACTCTTCCGCGCTATAGCGTGAACTAAAGTGCGTCATCAACAGGCGCTTCGCGCCCGCGTCTCTGGCCACCTCAGCCGCCTGCTGTGTGGTCGAGTGCCCGCGTCCGTTAGCTTTCTCCGCCATAGCCGCTTCAAGCGTGGTTTCATGGACCATCACATCCACATCGCGGGCAAGCGTAACCGCCTGTGGCGTCGGGCCGGTATCGCCGAAAATGGCTATTTTTTTGCCGGGGCGGGGCGCGCTCAGGTAATCTGCGCCGCACACCGTGCGCCCGTCAGCAAGCGTCACCGTCTCGCCGCGCTTGAGCTGCTGGAACAGCGGCCCTGGCATAACGCCCGCCGCTTTAAGGCGCGCCGCGTCCAGCGCGCCGGGTTTATCCTGCTCCTCGATCCGGTAGCCGTAACATTCCACCGGATGCGTCAGCGGGTACGCGGTCACGGTAAGCTCGCCATCGTCCAATAGCTGCCCTTCGGTAATTTCATGCACGTTTAACGGGTAGCTGGTCCAGGAGCCGCTCAGACGTAGCGTGGTTTCGACAAATTCCGCGATGCCCTTTGGGCCATAAATCTCAAGCGGCGTCTCACAACCTGCCATGGAGCGGCTGCACAGCAGGCCCGGCAGCCCGAAGATATGATCGCCGTGCAGGTGCGTGATAAAGATTTTTTCTATTTTGCCGGGAGTGGCCGTGGCGCGCAGCATCTGATGCTGGGTGCCTTCGCCGCAGTCAAAAAGCCACAGCCCGGAGCGATTGTTTTGCGGGTTCAGGACAATGGCCGTCACGTTGCGGGTGGTGGACGGCAGCCCGGCGCTGGTGCCTAAAAATGTCAGTTCCATGAGGAATTTACTCTGTACGATTGCGCGAAAGCTTTTAGTATAACGAGGAAAGCCGCACACTCTGGAGCCCAATATGATCGACTGGCAGGATAAACATCACGCCGAGCTGGATGTCCCGACACTGTACGCGCTGCTGAAGCTGCGCTGTGAAGTATTTGTGGTTGAGCAAACGTGTCCTTATCTGGATGTGGACGGCGAAGATCTGGTGGGCGAAAACCGTCATCTGCTGGCCTGGCGCGATAATCAGCTGATTGCTTATGCGAGGATTCTGAAAAGTGACGATCCATATGCGCCGGTCGCGATAGGGCGGGTCATTGTTTCAGGTGCCGCACGGGGTGAAAAGCTGGGAGCGGAATTGATGAAACGCGCAGTTGAGAGCTGCGAGCGCAACTGGCCGGAAAGCCCGCTATACCTGAGCGCACAGGCGCACCTGCAGGCGTTTTACGCGCAGTTTGGTTTTGTCCCGGCCACGGAGATCTACGACGAAGACGGCATCCCGCACATCGGGATGCGGCGCGAACCGCGTCCAGGCAAAAAAGCGTGAGTGTGTCTATAGTTAGCAAACCGGTAACTTGATAACACGGAGACCAGTTATGCCTTTATCTTCACAACCTTATGAAACGCGTGTCGACGATGACCTGACTCTGCTGAGCGATACTCTGGAAGAGATCCTGCGCTCGTCCGGCGATCCGGCGGATCAAAAGTATGTTGAACTGAAAGCGCGTGCCGAGCAGGCGCTGCATGACGTAAAAAACCGCGTCAGCACCGCGTCCGACAACTACTACTTCCGCGCCAAACAGGCGGTCTATCGTGCCGATGACTACGTGCATGAAAAACCGTGGCAGGGCGTTGGTATCGGTGCCGCTGCGGGTCTGGTGCTGGGCCTGCTGTTAGCCCGCCGTTAATTCCCGTTCTATCCGCGCACCGGCGCATCCGTTTCGGGTGCGCCATTTTTTTTGCGCGCAAAGCCCTGTAGAATGCAGGGTTTTAAGCAGAGGAAAGGAAACCTGTGAATACCCTCGCCGCCGCGCAGGCGTTGGCTGAAAAGGCGCTTGCGGACGTGCCTGATGCGCCCGGTCTCTGCCGTTGCGCGTTTGAATTCTCCCCTGAATTTTACGATTTACTCGCCTGGCTTGGTGCGCAGCCAGGGTTTCCGCAGTTTTACTGGCGCTCGCGTGAAGGCAATGAAGAGGTTGCCACGCTTGGCGCGGCATGCACATTCTCAAGTCTCGACGAGGCGCAGGCGTTTTTACACAAGCATGCGGATACACCAGGCCTTCGTGTCTGGGGGCTGAACGCGTTCGATCCCCAAAATGGGCTTTTTTTCCTGCCGCGCCTGGAGCTGCGCCGGGAGGACGATCGCGCCTGGCTGATAGTGAACATTTATAGTGCCTGCTCACAATACAAAGCGGCGCAGGCGTTAAAGCCGCTTATCCACAACCTGCAACCAGCGCGGCACACGCTGTTGCAACGCCCGCCGCGCCGTGTCAGCCGCTGTGATATTCCGCAGGCGCAGCAATGGGCGCAACTGGTTGGCGCGGCGACACATGCTATTGAGCGCGGCGATTTCGCTAAAGTGGTACTGGCGCGCGCCACCGATCTGCGTTTTCTCGCGCAACCGGACGCGACGGCGCTGATGGCCGCAAGCCGCGAGGCTAATCACCACTGCTACCACTTTTATCTGGCCTTCAGCGCGCGCGAGGCGTTTCTTGGCTCGACGCCGGAGCGCTTGTGGCGGCGCAATGGGCTGGCGCTGGATACCGAGGCGCTGGCGGGTACGGTGGAAAATCTTCCCGACGACAGTCAGGCGCAGGCGCGCGCCATCTGGCTGCTGAATGATGATAAAAATCGCCGCGAAAACGCGTTAGTGGTCGAAGATATTCGCGAGCGGCTACAGGCGATTGCGCATAGCATCACGGCGCGTCTGCCGGAGGTGATGCGGCTGCGGCGGGTGCAGCATCTTCGGTGTGCGATGACCGCGCGCCTTTTCGCGCCCGATGACTCCGCGTGCCTGCATCAGTTACAGCCTACCGCCGCAGTGGCCGGGCTGCCGCGCGAGGCGGCGCGCCGTTTTATCGCTGAGAACGAGCCGTTCGATCGCGAATGGTACGCCGGCTCTGCCGGGTATTTGTCGCTGGAGCAGTCAGAGTTTTGCGTAAGCCTGCGCTCGGCGCGCCTGAAGGACGAAACAATCCGTATTTACGCGGGTGCCGGGCTGGTGGCGGGCTCGCAGGCCGCGCTGGAGTGGCAGGAGATCGAGAACAAAGCGGCGGCGTTGCTCACGCTTCTGACTTCATGAGCCGAGCCACAACCCGACCCATATCAAAATTCGGTTTCGACGACGCTTTATAATAAACCGGCTAAATTGATACCGGACAAGCTTATGTCGACAAGCACGTTTAACCGCCGCTGGGCGGGCGTCATTCTCGAAGCGCTGAGCCGCCACGGCGTGCGCCATCTTTGCATCGCGCCGGGCTCGCGCTCCACGCCGTTGACGCTCGCCGCCGCGCAACATTCGGCGTTCACGCCGCATACGCACTTCGATGAGCGCGGTCTTGGCCATCTGGCGCTCGGGCTTGCCAAAGCAAGCGGCGAGCCGGTGGCGGTGATTGTCACGTCCGGTACGGCGGTGGCGAACCTTTATCCCGCGGTGATAGAAGCCGGGCTGACGGGCGAAAAACTGGTGGTGATCACCGCCGACCGTCCGCCGGAGCTGATTGACTGCGGCGCGAACCAGGCGATTCGCCAGCACAGCATTTTTGGCTCACACCCCGCCGCCACGCTCGATTTACCGCGCCCCACGCCCTTCATTCCCGCCGCCTGGCTTATCAGCGCCATCGATGAAACGATGGGCGCGCTAAAGGCAGGCGCGCTGCATATCAACGTGCCATTCGCCGAACCGCTCTATGGCGAGCTGGACGAAACCGATCTTACGTGGCAGCAGGCACCAGGCGAGTGGTGGCAGACGACAACACCCTGGCTGCGCTATGAGAAAATACAGGCGGTCAGCGCGCAGGCGGACTGGCCTTTCTGGCGTGAACAGCGTGGCGTGGTGCTTGCAGGCAGGCTGACGGCGCAGGAGGGCGAAGCCGTTGCGCAGTGGGCGGCGCGTCTTGGCTGGCCGCTCATTGGCGATGTGCTCTCGCAAACCGGCCAGCCACTGCCGTGCGCCGATCTCTGGCTCGCGCACCCGCGTGCCGCCGCGCTGCTCGCGCAGGCGCAGATTGTCGTTCAGTTTGGCGGCAGCCTGACCGGCAAGCGCGTGTTGCAGTGGCAAAGCGAATGTCGCCCGCAGGAGTACTGGATTGTCGATCCACTTTCAGGGCGGCTCGATCCGGCACACCACCGCGGGCGTCGGATTGTGGCGGATATCTGCGCCTGGCTTGAACACCATCCGGCGCATCCGGCGATGCCGTGGGCCGAGCCGCTGGAAGGGCTGGCGGCGCAGACACAGCGTATCGTGGCGCGCGAACTCACTGAGTGGGGCGAGGCGCAGGTGGCGTACCGCCTGCCGGAACTGCTGCCGCCAGACGGCCAGCTCTTTCTCGGCAACAGCCTGACGGTGCGGCTGGTGGATGCGCTGGCGCAGTTGCCCGCCGGCTACCCGGTCTACGGTAACCGCGGCGCGAGCGGCATCGACGGGCTGGTTTCTACCGCGGCGGGCGTACAGCGCGCCACCGGAAGACCTACGCTTGCCGTGTTGGGCGATCTCTCCACGCTTTACGATCTCAACGCGCTGGCGCTCCTGCGCGACGCGCCCGCGCCTTTCGTGCTGATCGTCGTGAACAACAACGGCGGGCAGATTTTCTCCATGCTCCCGACGCCCGCCCGCGAGCGCGAAAAATTTTACTGTATGCCGCAAAACGTCAGCTTTGCGCCCGCGGCGGCGATGTTTTCGCTGAATTATGACGCGTCGGAGAGCCTGGCCGCGCTTAAAGAGGCGGTGACGCGCGCGTGGCGTTCGTCGATCGCGACCGTCATTGAACTGCGCGTCCCGGAAACCGCGGGTGCGCAGGTATTCTCGCGTTTACTCAAAGCGGTGTGCGCCTGATGCCGCTGGCCGCGCATTTTCAGCCAGCCCGCGGCGTCGCGCGGGGCACTATCGTCTGGCTGCACGGTTTTCTCGGCGATCATCGCGAATGGCAGACGGTCGCCGCGGCCTGCGATGAGCATGACCATCTGTTTATCGATCTGCCGGGTCACGGCGGCTCGGCGCATCTTTGCGCCGTTGATTTTGCGCACGTGAACGAACAGCTTATCGCAACGCTAAATAGTTACAACATACTTGAATACTGGCTGGTGGGTTACTCGCTCGGCGGGCGGATAGCGATGTTTCACGCCGCACAGGGGAATACGCCCGGCCTGCGCGGGCTTGTGGTTGAGGGCGGCCATCCGGGGCTTCTGAATGCCGATGAGCGCGATGCGCGTTTCTTTGCGGATAAACAGTGGGCGCAGCGGTTTCGCGATGAACCGATTGAATCGGTGCTCGACGCCTGGTATCGCCAGCCCGTTTTCGCCACGCTGACAGATGCACAGCGCCGGGAATTAATCACGCTGCGCGCCTGCAATGCACCCACCGCCCTGGCCACGATGCTGGAAGCCACATCGCCTGGCCGCCAGCCGCCGCTGTATGAGCCTTTAGCGCGGCTCTCAGTACCATTTCATTACCTGTGCGGGGAGCGCGATGCAAAATTTCGCGCGCTCGCCGCCACGCTCAATGTGCCTTTGCATCTCATTACTGGCGCGGGCCACAACGCACACCGGGAAAACCCGGCTGCGGTGGCCCGCTGTCTTAACGCGATTTTGCGCCCCTAACGGAGAACTCCCATGATCTATCCTGATGAAGCGATGCTCTATGCACCTGCCGAATGGCTCGACTGTTCGGAAGGCTATACCGATATTCGCTACCACAAATCCACTGACGGCATCGCTAAAATCACCATCAACCGTCCGCAGGTGCGCAACGCGTTTCGCCCGCTCACCGTTAAAGAGATGATCCAGGCGCTGGCCGATGCCCGCTATGACGACAATATCGGCGTCATTATCCTCACTGGCGAAGGTGAAAAGGCCTTTTGCGCGGGCGGCGATCAGAAAGTGCGCGGCGACTACGGCGGTTATCAGGACGACGCCGGCGTGCATCATCTCAACGTGCTCGATTTCCAGCGTCAGATCCGCACCTGCCCGAAACCGGTGGTGGCGATGGTGGCGGGTTTTGCGATTGGCGGCGGCCATGTGCTGCATATGATGTGTGATCTCACGATTGCGGCGGAAAACGCCGTCTTCGGCCAGACCGGCCCGAAAGTCGGTTCGTTTGACGGCGGCTGGGGTGCGTCCTATATGGCGCGCATCGTCGGCCAGAAAAAGGCGCGTGAAATCTGGTTCCTGTGCCGTCAGTACGACGCAAAGCAGGCGCTGGATATGGGGCTGGTGAATACCGTCGTTCCGCTGGCGGAGCTTGAGAGAGAAACGGTGCGCTGGTGCCGCGAAATGCTGCAAAACAGCCCGATGGCGCTGCGCTGCCTTAAAGCGGCGCTCAACGCCGACTGCGACGGTCAGGCGGGGCTTCAGGAGCTGGCAGGCAACGCCACCATGCTTTTCTACATGACCGAAGAGGGGCAGGAAGGACGCAATGCGTTCAACCAGAAGCGCCAGCCAGATTTCAGCAAATTCAAGCGTAACCCATAATGCGTGCGGCTCAGCTTTATCGTTATCAGGTGCCGATGGACGCAGGCGTGGTGCTGCGGGAGCGGCGCCTGAAAACCCGCGACGGTCTGCTGGTGCGCCTTTCTGACAACGGGCGCGATGGGTGGGGCGAAGTTGCGCCGCTGCCGGGGTTTAGCGACGAGACGCTGGACGCGGCGCTGTCTGCCGCGCGCGGCTGGCTCCATGCCTGGCAGCGTGGCGATGCGCAGCTGCTGCCGGAGGTGGCAAGCGTCGCGTTTGGTTTAAGCCTGGCGCAGGCGGAGCTTCAGGGCACGCTGCCCGTGGCCGCGAATTATCACACCGCGCCGCTGTGTACGGGCGATCCGGATGAACTCTTCGCACGCCTCGCCGGGCTGACCGGCAAGAAAGTCGCCAAAGTTAAAGTGGGGCTATATGAGGCGGTGCGCGACGGCATGGTGGTCAACCTGCTGCTGGAGGCGATTCCCGATCTCACGCTGCGTCTTGACGCGAATCGCGCCTGGACGCCGCTGAAAGCGCAGCAGTTCGCGAAATACGTTAACCCGGCGTACCGTTCGCGCATCGAATTTATCGAAGAACCCTGCAAAACCCCTGACGATTCCCGCGCGTTCGCCGCCGAAACCGGTATCGCCATCGCCTGGGATGAAAGCCTGCGCGAGCGGGGTTTTTCCATTACAGCGGAGCCTGGCCTGCGGGCGGTGATTATCAAACCGACGCTCACCGGCAGTCTGCAAACGGTACAGCAGCAGGTGGCGCAGGCTCACGCGCAGTACCTGACGGCGGTCATCAGTTCCTCCATTGAGTCAAGCCTCGGCCTGACCCAGCTCGCGCGGCTTGCCGCCTGGCTGACGCCGGGCGTCACGCCGGGGCTCGATACGCTCGCGCTGATGCAGGCTCAGCTGGTGCGCCCGTGGCCGGGCAGCCCGCTGCCGTGCTGGCCTGTGGATGCGCTGGAGCCGCTGCTGTGAGTCTCTTCGACTGGCCGTGGCGTCATTGGGCAAGCATGAGGCCGCATGACATCGCGCTGCGCGCCGACAGTGGCGATATCACCTGGCGCGCGCTCTGCAAGCGGATTGATGCTCTTGCTGCAGGGTTTCATCAGCAGGGCGTGCGCGACGGCGACGGCGTGGCGCTGTGCGCGAAAAACAGCGAACGAACGCTGCTCGCCTGGCTTGCGCTGTTACAGTGCGGCGCGCGCATTCTGCCGCTAAACCCGCAACTGCCGGCACCGTTAATCAACGCGCTGCTGCCGTCACTCACGTTGCGTTATGCCGTTCAAATCGGTGATGCGCCCGCGCTGCCGGGCCTTACGTTGCTCGACTGGCGCGAGCCTGCGGCGACGTATGCCGCGGCATGGCAGGCCGATCGTCTGATGTCCATGACCCTAACGTCCGGCTCCAGCGGCCTGCCGAAAGCCGCCGTTCATACAGCGTTCGCGCATCTGGAAAGTGCGAGAGGCGTGCTGAGCCTGATCCCGTTTCATGCCGCCGACTGCTGGCTGCTCTCGCTGCCGCTGTTTCACGTCTCCGGCCAGGGGATTTTCTGGCGCTGGCTGCGTGCAGGCGCGCGGCTGGCGGTACGTGATTCCCTGCCGCTTTACGAGGCGCTGGAAGGCTGTACGCACGCCTCGCTGGTGCCGACCCAGCTCTGGCGGCTGTTAGCGATGCCGGAATGTCGCCTGAGCCTCAAAGCCGTGTTGCTCGGTGGTGCTGCGATCCCGGTTGCGCTGACGCAAGCGGCGGCACAGCGGGACATCGCCTGCTGGTGCGGCTACGGGCTGACGGAGTTTGCCTCCACGGTGTGCGCGAAACGCGCCGATGGCGAGGCTGATGTAGGTGTGCCGCTGCCGGGGCGCGAGGTGATGCTCGCGGGCGATGAGATCTGGCTGCGTGGCAGCAGCATGGCCGCAGGCTACTGGCGTGACGGTGCGCTGGTGCCGCTCACCAATGCGCAGGGCTGGTTCGCCACCCGCGACCGCGGCGCGTGGCGCGACGGCAAATTACTGGTGCCCGGACGGCTGGATAATCTTTTTTTCTGCGGTGGGGAAGGCGTTCAGCCGGAGGCGATAGAGCGCGTGCTGAGCCAGCACCCGCAGGTACGACAGGCGTTTGTCGTCCCGCTGGAGGATGACGAGTTCGGCGCGCGGCCGGTGGCAGTCATCGAGTGTGAGGCGTCATTTGAGCCACAGGCGCTGCGCCTGTGGGCAGGCGATAAGCTGGCGCGATTTGAGCAGCCGGTTGCCTGGCTTCGGCTGCCGGAGACGCTTAAAAACGGCGGGATTAAAATTTCCCGCCGGGCGCTACGCGACTGGGTAAACCAGCAGGCGATTGCGGATTCAGGGACGCTGGATATTCACTAGCTGCTTCGTATGCCAGCGGCTCAACGCGAACACGGTAGTGAGCGCGCCAAGCAGGGCGCAAAACATATCCGACTGGGTGTCCCAGGGATCGCCCTGGGTGCCGAGAAAGTCATCGGCACCTTGTCCCAGCGCCAGCGCCGACCACCATTCGATTAATTCGTAAACGGCGCTAATCGCCAGCGCGATACAGCAGACCACGAAGGCGAGCATTTTACGACCGTGAACGTAGCCGCCGCGCAGCAAAATCTCCCGTGCCGCCAGCGCTGGCACCAGACCCTGAAAAAAGTGTCCCAGTTTGTCGTAAGGATTACGGCTTAATCCCAGCCACGCCTGAACGTCAAAACCGATGGGCACTTTCGCGTAGGTGTACATACCGCCGACCATCAAAATGATGGCATGGAAGAAAATCAGTACGTAAAGCAGCGGCGTTAACGGATAGCGCGAGTGTGTGGCCAGTAGCAGTGGAACGATAATAATGACCGGCGTCACTTCCATAAGCCAGGTGAGTTTGTCTTTGGCGCTGATGCCGCTGTAAATCAGGATCAGGGCCAGCACCAGCGCTGCGAAGGTTAACGCCGTACGAGATGATGTGACGGTCATAATGATCTGCCAGAAATGTAAAAGGCTAACTATCGGGCAGATATGGCGAAAATACAATGACTTCCCTCGCTGGCGGCATTTTAACTGCCACTAGCGAGGGTGGCTATCAGGAAGAGAGATCGCTCTGCGTTTTCAACGGGCGCTTACGCAGTCGCTTCACCAGCGGCGGTACGATAATCACCAGCGTGGCCATAATGAGCAGGGTTTTGGTGACGCCGCTTTGCCAGAGAATACCGAGCTCGCCGTTGCTGATAGAGAGCGCGCGGCGCAGGTTCTGCTCCAGCATCTCGCCCAGCACAAAGCCCAGAATCAGCGGCGACATCGGAAAATGCATTTTGCGCAGGATATAGCCCAGCACGCCGAGACCCACCATCAGCAGCAGATCAAACGTCGTGCTGTGCACCGCGTAGACGCCCACCGCCGAGACAGCCGCAATCGCTGGCACCAGGAACCACAGCGGAATGGTCAGCATGCGGGTGAAGAGGCCGATCAGCGGAATGTTCATAATAAGCAGCATTACGTTAGCGATAAGCAGCGCCGCGATAAGCCCCCAGACGATATCCGGCTGTTCGGTAAACATCGCCGGGCCCGGCGTGATGTTATAGAGCGTCAGCGCGCTCATCATCACCGCCGTGGTGCCGGAGCCGGGCACGCCTAAGGTCAGCATCGGGATAAACGAGCCGCAGGCCGAGGCGTTGTTTGCCGCCTCCGGCGCCGCCACGCCGCGAATATCGCCTTTGCCGAATGAGCCGTCTTTATCACCGAGTTTTTTCTCGGTCATGTAGGTAATGGCGCTCGCGATGGTCGCCCCCGCGCCCGGCAGAATACCGACAAAAAAGCCAATTACCGACGAGCGCAGCGTCGCGCCGGTACAGGCAGCCGCTTCTTTGGCGTTAAACAGCATCCGCCCGGTTTTGCGCACCAGCGTCTGGCCGCTGCTGGTGCTCTCCAGCATCAGCAGAATTTCAGAGACCGAGAACAGGCCAATCACCACCACGATAAACTGCACGCCATCCGAGAGATGTACGCTGTCAAACGTAAAGCGATACACGCCGGTGTTGGCGTCCACGCCGACCGTCGCAAGCCCGAGGCCAATCAGCGCGGCCAGGAACGACTTCAGCGGGTTTTGCGCCATCATGCTGCCAAGACAGGCGATGGCAAAGACCATCAGGGCGAAATATTCCGCCGGACCGAACGCCAGTGACCACTCCGCCAGCACCGGTGCAAAAAGGATGATGCCAAAAATCGCGATAAACGAGCCGACGAACGAGCTGACGGCGGAGATAGAGAGCGCCACGCCACCGCGCCCCTGCTGCGCCATCGGGTAGCCGTCCAGCGCCGTCATGATCGCCGCCGCGTCGCCCGGCACGTTAAGCAGTATCGATGAAATGCGCCCGCCATATTCACAGCCGATATAGACCGTGGCGAGCAGGATCAGTGCCGATTCCGCCGGCAGATGAATCGCGAACGCCAGCGGCAGCAGAATAGCGACGCCGTTAATCGGCCCGAGGCCCGGCAGCAGCCCGACGATGGTGCCGACGAAACAGCCAATCAGCGCAATCAGCAGATTGGTGGGCGTCAGCGCGACGGCGAAGCCCTGTGAGAGATAAAGCCAGGTATCCATAAAAGCTCCCGTTAATTAAGCCAGGCCCCGAGAGGCAGCGTCACGTCAAGCAGGCGGTCAAAGGCGTACCAGAGCACGCCGCCCATCACCACGCCGGATACCAGCGCCGCCGGTAGCTGCGCGCCGAAAAGCAGGCCGATGACCGCCGTCAGCAGCGCGGTGGCGAGCGGAAAGCCAAGCCATTCAAAACCCCCGGCGTAGAGCAACAGCACAATCACCATCACCACCAGCCGTTGCAGCACGGCGTGATGCGGCCAGTCCACGACATCCGGGCGGCGCAGCAGTAGCAGTACCGCGCACAGCAGCATCAGCGCGATAATGCCCATCGGGAAAGGGCGCGGCCCGACCGGTTCGTAGGCATACTCGCTGTGGATTTGCCAGCCTACAAACAGCCCGCCGATACAGAGCAGGATCCAGATCCCCGCAAAAATGCGATCGCTCATCACATCCTCCTGCGCTATTTCGCCAGCCCAAAGGCTTTGGCTTTTTCGCGGTAGTCGTTGACCTGATTTTTTACATATTCATCCAGCGCCTTGCCGGTCAGGTTGAACTCAAACAGGCCGCGCAGATCGCGCTGCTTTTTGAATTCATCGGTTTGCTGGAGTTTTTCGAAAGTCTGGACCCACCACTGGTAATCGGCGTCGCTGACTTTAGGGCCGACATAGAAGCCGCGAATAATAGGCCACACAAGGTCATACCCCTGCTCTTTGGCGGTGGGTACCTGGGCGAGCTGGCCGGGCAGGCGTTCGTTCGCGAAGACCGCCAGCACCCGCAGTTTATTGCCGGTGAGATAAGGCACCATCTCGCTGAGATCGCCGGATACCGCCTGCACGTGGTTGCCCATCAGTGCAGTCACCGGCTCGCCGCCGCCTTCAAAGGCCACGTAGCGCATCTTGTGCGGATCGACGCCCGCTTTCTGTGCCAGCAACGCGGTTTTCATCCAGTCCTGGCTGCCAATCGACGCGCCCGCGCCAAACACCACGCTGTTCGGATCTTTCTCCAGCGCTTTCATCAGATCGCCGAGCGTTTTCCACGGCGAATCGGCGCGCACCGCGATCATGCCGTAATCAGTGCCGACACTCGCGAGCCAGCGCACGTCATCGACGTTATAGCGGCCAAATTTGCCCTGCGAGAGATTGAGCAGTGAGCCGCCGGAAAACGCCACCACGGTGCCCGGCTCGCCGGGACGCTGAGCCACAATCGCGTTATAGGCCACCGCGCCGACACCGCCTGGCATGTACGTCACGCGCATCGGTTTTTCCAGCGCGCCGGTTTCCTGGAGGCTCACCTGAATCAGTTTGCAGGTTAAATCGAAGCCGCCGCCGGGCTTGGCGGGCGCGATGCACTCCGGGCGCGACGGCGCTTCTGCCGCCTGCGCCGCGGTAAAAGAGAAAGCCAGAGACGATGCTAACAGGGTAGAGAGAAGTGATGTTTTCATTTTCATCCTCATGCATGACTGCCGTGATGTTTCTGATTATGTGAACTGCTTTGTAGCGTATCGGTTGCATGATTGTTAAAACTAAAGCCTTTCAGTTTCCTTTCATCGCGACAGAAACTTTACTGGATGTGATATGCGTCTCTTACTGGCGGAAGATAACCGTGAGCTGGCTCACTGGCTGGAGAAAGCGTTGGCGAATACCGGCTTTGCGGTGGACTGCGTCGGCGACGGGCTGGCGGCGGATCACCTGCTGCAAAACGAGCGCTACGCCGTGGCGGTGCTGGATATTGAAATGCCGCGCATGAGCGGGCTTGAGGTGTTAAGCCGTCTGCGTCGTCGCGGGCAGGCGGTGCCTGTGTTACTGCTCACCGCACACGGCGCGGTGGCCGACCGCGTAAAAGGGCTTAACGAGGGCGCTGATGATTATCTGCCAAAGCCGTTTGAGCTGAGCGAGCTGGAGGCGCGGCTGCGCGCGCTGGTGCGCCGCAGCGAAGGGCAGGTGCAGGAGGCCCAGCGGCTCGGCGAACTGACCTTTCACGACGAAGGCTATTTCGAGCTACAGGGCAGGCCGCTTGCGCTCACGCCGCGCGAACATGCGCTCTTAACGGTGCTGATGTACCGCCGTCGCCGTCCGGTCACGCGTCAGCAACTCTTCGAACAGGTGTTCAGCTTAAGCGACGACGTCAGCCCGGAAAGCATTGAGATCTATATTCACCGGCTGCGTAAAAAACTTCTGGCGAGCAACGTTCAAATCACCACGCTGCGCGGCCTGGGCTATGTACTGGAGTGCAGCGATGAGCTGGTTGCGCCCTGAATCCCTCCTCGGAAAACTGCTGCTGTTTCTCGGCCTGCCGCTCTCGATGCTGTGGGCATTTTCCGCGTTAAACAGCTATGTCAGCGCGCTGAACGCCGCAACCCAGGCCTACGATCGCACGCTGCTGGCCTCGGCACGCATTGTCGCCGAGCGTCTCAACGTCCAGCACGGTGAATTACAGGCGGACGTGCCCTGGGTGGTGCTCGATAGCGTCGAGCGCAACATGAATGACCGCCTTTACTACAAAGTGAAAGATACGCGCGGGCGGGTTATCTCCGGCTATGACGATCTGCCCCCGATGCCGGGCGGCGTGGCGCGTACCGACCTTTACCCGGCGCTGGCGTGGTTTTATCACGCGACTTATCAGGGCCAGCGGTTGCGCGTGGCGCGGCTGTTGCAGCCGGTTAATGAAGGCGGCGTGGTCGGTATGGCGGAGATTTATGTCGCCGAGACGTTGCAGTCGCGTCATCTGCTGGCGCGGCAGTTGCTCATCTCGTCTGCGCTCTCGCAGGGCGGGCTGGTGCTGTTAACGCTGGTACTCGCCGGGCTGCTGCTGCGCCGCGTGCTGAAACCGATGCGCAAGCTGTCGCGCCTGATGGTCAGACGCGCGCCCGGCGAACTGACGCCGCTGCCCGATCTGCTGCCGTGGTCGGAAACGCGCCTGTTGATTATCGCCTTCAACCGTTATATGAGCCGCCTGCGCGCGCTCATCGCCCGCCAGGAGCGCTTCAGCGCCGACGCCTCGCATCAGTTAAAAACGCCGCTGGCCGTGCTGAAAACCCAGGCGGCTGTGGCGCTGGCGAGCCCGGATCCGGCGCAGTGGCGCGAAAGCCTTCAGGCGATGAGCACGACACTCGATCAGACTATCGATCTGACCGAGCGGTTATTACAGCTCGCGACGCTTCGGCGCGCCGAGCCCGGCGAGACGCGCGCGCTCGATGTGGTGGATCTGGTGGCAGCGGCGCGGGAAAGCTGTTTTTCACGGCTGCCGCAGGCGCGCAGCAAGCCCGTCGATCTTGGTTATGAAGGCGAAGAGGGGCCGGTGTGGGTCGCCGCTGAACCGCTGCTGCTGGCGGAGCTGTGCGCTAATTTGCTCGATAACGCGCTGAAATATACGCCCGCAGGCGGCGTCGTGACGGTGCGCGTCTGCGTTGAGGCAGGGGAGGCGCGCCTTGAGGTCGAAGACAGCGGCCCCGGCATTGATGCCGCGCAGCGCGACCAGGCACTGACGCCGTTTCGCCGTCTCGATAACGCCAGCACGCACCCCGGTGCCGGGCTGGGACTGGCGCTGGTTAACGATATCGCCCGCTGGCACCGCACCCGCGCCGAACTCTTAAAAGGCGAGCAGCTCGGTGGTCTGCTGGTACGCGTGCGTCTGCTTCTTCATGCCTCTGCGCCAGGTCAAAGCGGCGTTTAATGCTTTTCTGCATAGGTGTTTTCTCCTTTTTCAGGTGCCGCAGGCCTGCCGCGCCCGCCCCACGTTGATTGCCGCCCCGATACGGGTACAATGCCGCGTTGCGTTTTGCAGGGCACTTTTTCTTTTTTTGAGACACATGGAATGAAAAACACACTTCGTTTAGCAATGGCCGGCCTGCTGCTGGCTGCCACCCAGGCGAGCGCCATCAGCGTCAACGGCTCCGTGGGTGAGCATTACACCAATATGGGCGTGGGCCTCGGCACTGAAAGCAGCGGTCTGCAACTGACCGGCAACTGGGCGCACAATGACGATCACGGCGATATCGTGGGCGCGGGCCTGGGCTTCAATATGCCGCTCGGGCCGTTTATGGTGACGCCGGGCGTGAAGGCGGTTTACCTGAGCCCGAAAGAAGGCAGTGAAGGCTACGCGGCGGCGGTCGGCGGCGGCGTGCGCTGGGATCTCGGCCAGCATCTTTCACTGTTTGGTGACTACTACTACTCGCCGGATTCGCTTTCCAGCGGCGTGAACGATTACCAGGAAGCCAGCGCGGGCGCGCGTTTCTCGATCTTCCGCCCGATTAGCGTCGAAGCCGGTTATCGCTATATTAACCTGACCGGTAAAGACGGCGATCGCGACAGCAAAGTGGCCGATGGCCCGTACCTGGGCGTCAGCGCAGGCTTCTGATTTTCCGGGCGCGGTGTTCCGCTGCGCCTGTTTTTCTCCTTCTTCTTTTCTCTGCGCGCTATAGTAAAGCGTTCCCTTCTTGCGGAGAAAATAATGCTACAGACAGAAATGCTCTCGACCGGCGATGAGGTGCTGCACGGTCAGATTGTCGATACCAACGCCGCCTGGCTTGCCGATCTGTTTTTTAATCAGGGACTGCCGCTGACCCGCCGCAACACCGTTGGCGACAGCCTGGAATCGCTGGTATCCGCGCTGACCGAGCGCAGCCAGCACGCCGATATTTTAATCGTCAACGGCGGCCTGGGGCCGACCAGCGACGATCTCAGCGCTGAAGCGGCGGCCCGCGCGGCAGGTGTGGAGCTGGTGCTGCACGAAGGCTGGCTCGCGCAGATGGAGCGCTTTTTCGAAGCGCGCGGGCGCGTAATGGCCGCCAGCAACCGCAAACAGGCGCTGCTGCCGGCGGGCAGCGAAATGATCGACAACCCGGTCGGCACCGCCTGCGGGTTTGCTATAAAGCTCAATCGTTGTCTGATTTTCTTCACGCCGGGCGTGCCGTCTGAATTTAAGCGCATGGTGGAGCATGAGATCCTGCCGCGCCTGCGCGAGCGCTTTACGCTCCCCGAACCCCCGCTCTGTCTGCGTCTCACCACCTTTGGCCGCTCTGAAAGCGACCTCGCCGCCGCGCTCGATACGCTGCCGCTGCCGCCCGATGTCGTGATGGGCTACCGCTCCTCCACGCCAGTCATTGAACTCAAACTCACCGGGCCTGCGTCACGGCGTGCGGAGATGGAAGCCATCTGGCCAAAAGTGCGTGAAGTGGCGGGCGACAGCCTGATTTTTGAAGGCACCGAAACGCTGCCCGCCCAGATCGCCCGCTGCCTGCGCGAGCAGCAGCTCAGCATTACGTTAAGCGAACAGTTCACCGCGGGCCTGCTGGCGCTGCAACTCTCGGGTGCCGACGCGCCGCTGCTGGCAAGCGAAGTGCTGCCCGCCCAGGTGGAGACGCTGGCGCAGACCGCCCACTGGAACGTGGATCGTCGCAGCCGTCATCTCGCCGACCTGGCGCTGAGCATCGCGAGCTTTGAAGACGACAACATTAACATCGCGCTCACCACGCCGCAGGGCACGCACGCCGTGCGCCTGCGCTTTAACGCCAGCCGCTACGCGCTGCGTATCCGCCAGGAGATTTGCGCCATGATGGCGCTCACGCTGGTGCGCCGCTGGCTTAACGGCCAGGACGTGACGGCAAGTCAGGGCTGGGTGCAGGTGGTCGATACGCACACGGTCTGACGACGTAACGGGGCGCCTGCGCATGGCGGGCGCCCGTAATTTCCTGAACAGGTTAGTTTTCTGCTCTCACCGCTGTCCGTACTTATCTGTCATTCCCTTGTTTCTTTTTGGCGCACGCGCTTTCCATTCAGCGTCATTCCCTGTCTTTTTTGGATTAAATCGAAAATAAACGCGCACAGAACGAAAATTAATCGTGACACGATGCGCATTTATTTTCGATTGTCATATTTCTGTAACATTTTGTGCGACGTTTCACAGCATAAATAATCCATTTTGCCTACTATCACGCTCGCAAAGGAAACATAAGTAAAACGAATAGATATAAACCTCATCAGCAGGAGACAGAGATGTTAAGTATTTTTAAACCCGCCCCGCATCGCGCAAGGCTGCCTGACGGCGAGATAGATCCGCTCTATCGTCGCCTGCGCTGGCAGATTTTTATGGGGATTTTCTTCGGCTATGCCGCTTACTATCTGGTGCGTAAAAACTTTGCCCTCGCGATGCCGTATCTGGTGGAGCAGGGCTTCTCGCGCGGCGATCTCGGTTTTGCGCTTTCGGGCATTTCCATCGCTTATGGATTCTCGAAATTCATCATGGGTTCGGTCTCTGACCGCTCAAATCCGCGCGTCTTTCTGCCCGCGGGCCTTATCCTGGCGGCGGCGGTGATGCTGTTTATGGGCTTCGTTCCCTGGGCGACGTCGAGCATTATGGTGATGTTTGTGCTGCTGTTCCTGTGCGGCTGGTTCCAGGGCATGGGATGGCCGCCGTGTGGACGCACGATGGTGCACTGGTGGTCGCAGAAGGAGCGCGGCAGGATTGTCTCCGTGTGGAACTGCGCCCATAACGTGGGCGGCGGTATTCCGCCGCTGCTGTTCCTGCTCGGCATGGCATGGTTCAACGACTGGCACGCCGCGCTCTATATGCCCGCGTTCGCGGCGATTCTGGTGGCGATTATCGCCTTCGCCCTGATGCGCGATACGCCGCAGTCCTGCGGTCTGCCGCCCATCGAAGCGTACAAAAACGACTACCCGGACGACTATAACGAGAAGCACGAAGAAGAGCTGACCGCAAAGCAGATCTTCATGCAATACGTGCTGCCGAATAAGCTGCTGTGGTACATCGCCATCGCGAACGTTTTCGTTTACCTGCTGCGCTACGGCATCCTCGACTGGTCGCCGACTTACTTAAAAGAGGTTAAGCATTTCGCGCTGGATAAATCTTCGTGGGCATATTTCTTCTATGAATACGCTGGCATCCCCGGCACGCTGATTTGCGGATGGATGTCGGACAAGGTTTTCCGCGGCAACCGCGGCGCGACGGGCGTGTTCTTTATGACGCTGGTGACTATTGCCACTATCGTTTACTGGCTCAACCCGCCGGGCAACCCAAACATTGATATGGCTTGCATGATTGTCATCGGCTTCCTGATTTACGGCCCGGTAATGCTGATTGGTCTGCATGCGCTGGAACTGGCACCGAAAAAAGCGGCGGGCACCGCGGCGGGCTTCACCGGCCTGTTCGGCTACCTCGGCGGCTCGGTGGCGGCGAGCGCTATCGTCGGCTACACCGTTGATTTCTTCGGCTGGGATGGCGGCTTTATGGTGATGATTGGCGGCAGCATTCTGGCGGTATTACTGCTGATTATCGTGATGGTCGGTGAGCATAAACACCACCATGCAACGCTTGCGAAACGCGGATAAGGAACACCCATGAAACTGAAAATGACGCTGGCGGCACTGGCGATTGGCGTAATGTCGGCAAGCGCGCTGGCGGCGGATAAACTGGTGATCGCGCATCGCGGCGCCAGCGGCTATCTGCCGGAGCATACGCTGCCTGCCAAAGCGATGGCCTATGCGCAGGGCGCGGATTACCTTGAGCAGGATCTGGTGATGACCAAAGATGACCAGCTGGTGGTGCTGCATGACCACTACCTGGATCGCGTCACCGACGTGGCGGAGCGCTTCCCGGACCGCGCGCGTAAAGATGGTCGTTACTACGCGATAGATTTCACGCTCGCGGAGATCAAATCGCTGAAATTCAGCGAAGGCTTCGAGCTGGAAAACGGCAAAAAGGTGCAGACATTCCCCGGCCGCTTCCCGATGGGCAAATCCGATTTCCGGGTGCATACCTTTGAAGAAGAGATCGAGTTTGTGCAGGGGCTGAACCACTCCACCGGAAAAAACATCGGTATCTACCCGGAGATCAAAGCGCCGTGGTTCCACCATCAGGAGGGGAAAGACATCGCCCTTAAAGTGCTGGAAACCCTGAAAAAATATGGCTACACCACGAAGCAGGATAAGGTCTATCTGCAATGTTTCGATGCCAACGAGCTTAAGCGCATTAAAAATGAGCTGGAGCCGAAGCTGGGAATGGATCTAAAGCTGGTGCAGCTTATCGCTTACACCGACTGGAACGAAACCCAGGAGAAACAGGCCGATGGCAAATGGGTAAACTATCGCTATGACTGGATGTTTAAACCGGGTGCCATGAAGCAGATTGCGCAGTACGCCGACGGCATCGGGCCGGATTACCATATGCTGGTGGCAGAAGGCTCGACCAAAGACCACGTGACGCTAACCGATATGGCGAAAGAAGCGCACGCCAGCCATTTGCAGGTGCACCCGTATACGGTGCGCGCCGACCAGTTGCCGGTATACGCCACGGATGTGAATCAGCTTTATGACGTGCTGTATAACAAGGCGGAAGTGGACGGGCTGTTTACCGATTTCCCGGATAAAGCGGTGAGTTTTTTGAAAGATAATCGCTGATATTGTCGGGTGGCGGTTTCGCCTGATCCGGCCCGGTAGTATGGTTTGCCTGGCCGGGTAAGCGTCGCGCCACCCGACAATACGGCGTTGTTACATCTCAATCTCAATATCGCCCTGCGGTTTACAGCAGCAGGGCAGAATCTCGCCTTCCTGAATAAACGCCAGCGGTTTTGTCAGCCACTGCACCTGACCTGCGACCAGCTTGCAGCGGCACGAGCCGCAATAGCCTTCGCGGCACTGGTACTCTACCGTCACCGCGTGTGACTCCAGCGCCGCCAGCAGGGAAGGGTGCTCGTCCGGGCACGACAGCTCGGTGCCCGTCACGCGAAGCGTAATACGACCCATATCAGAGCTGGAAGCTGCTCAGATCGTCATGGTCGATTTCAGAATCGATCTGGCCGACCAGATAAGAGCTCACTTCCACTTCCTGCGGCGCTACCTGCACGTTATCAGACACCAGCCAGGTGTTGATCCACGGAATCGGGTTGGAGCGGGTTTTGAACGGCAGATCCAGACCAACAGCCTGCATACGGATGTTGGTGATGTACTCAACGTACTGGCACAGAATATCTTTATTCAGGCCGATCATGGAGCCGCCCTGGAACAGGTATTCCGCCCACTCTTTCTCCTGCTGCGCCGCCAGCACGAACAGGTCATAGCACTCCTGTTTACACTCTTCAGCAATCGCGGCCATTTCCGGATCGTCTTCGCCGCTGCGCATCAGGTTCAGCATGTGCTGGGTGCCGGTCAGGTGCAGCGCTTCGTCGCGGGCAATCAGGCGGATGATTTTCGCGTTGCCTTCCATCAGTTCGCGCTCGGCGAAGGCGAAAGAGCAGGCGAAGCTGACGTAGAAGCGAATCGCTTCCAGCGCGTTGACGCTCATCAGGCACAGGTAGAGCTTTTTCTTAAGCTCGTGCAGGTTCACGGTCACGGTTTTGCCGTTGACGCTGTGAGTGCCTTCGCCCAGCAGGTGCCAGTAGCTGGTCATCTCGATCAGATCGTCGTAGTAATGCGAGATGCCTTCGGCGCGCTTTAAGATCTGCTCGTTGGTGACGATGTCGTCAAACACCACCGCCGGATCGTTGACGATATTGCGGATGATGTGGGTGTAAGAGCGCGAGTGGATGGTCTCGGAAAACGCCCAGGTTTCGACCCAGGTTTCCAGCTCCGGGATGGAGATCAGCGGCAGCAGCGCCACGTTCGGGCTGCGGCCCTGGATGGAATCAAGCAGCGTCTGGTATTTCAGGTTGCTGATGAAAATATGTTTTTCATGCTCCGGCAGCGCCTGGAAATCGATGCGGTCGCGGGAAACGTCCACTTCTTCAGGACGCCAGAAGAATGACAGCTGCTTTTCGATAAGCTTTTCGAAAATTTCATATTTTTGCTGATCGTAACGCGCCACGTTGACCGGTTGGCCAAAAAACATGGGTTCAAGAAGCTGGTCGTTTTTCGTCTGTGAAAATGTGGTGTAGGCCATGACGTAGATCCTGTCTGCAAACAATATCGGCTGTTGACGGTGGGTGCGCTTCGCTTACCCACCCTACGGCCAACGGTTCGGCTGTTAACGGTTCGGCTGTAATTGGTGGGTTGCGCTTCGCGTACCCGCCCTACGGCCTTAACAACAAGAGGGCGGGTTTCCCCGCCCTGCGTTTTAGATTTTACATGCGCCGCTTTCGCAGCCGTCATCCTGAATGGATGGCGCCAGGTCGTCCTGGGCATCTTCCGCGCCATCGCGGGTGTTCTGATAATACAGCGTCTTCACACCGAGCTTATAGGCGGTGAGCAGGTCTTTCAGCAACTGCTGCATCGGCACTTTTCCTGACGGGAAGCGCGTCGGATCGTAGTTGGTGTTGGCAGAAATCGACTGGTCGATAAATTTCTGCATGATGCCCACCAACTGCAGATAGCCGTCGTTACCCGGCATTTCCCACAGCAGCTCATACTGATCTTTCAGCTGTTCGTAGTCCGGCACCACCTGACGCAGGATACCGTCTTTCGACGCCTTGATGCTGATGTGGCCGCGCGGCGGCTCAATGCCGTTGGTGGCGTTAGAGATCTGCGAAGAGGTCTCGGACGGCATCAGCGCGGACAGCGTGGAGTTACGCAGGCCGTGCGTCTTGATGGATTCGCGCAGGCTTTCCCAGTCGTAATGCAGCGGCTCGCTGGCGATCGCGTCCAGGTCTTTCTTGTAAGTGTCGATTGGCAGAATGCCTTTGCTGTAGGTGGTTTCATTGAACCACGGGCACGCGCCTTGCTCTTTCGCCAGTTCGTTAGAGGCTTTCAGCAGGTAGTACTGAATCGCTTCGAACGTTTTGTGCGTCAGGTTGTTGGCGCTGCCGTCGGAGTAACGCACGCCGTGCTTCGCGAGATAGTAAGCGAAGTTAATCACGCCGATGCCGAGAGTACGACGGCCCATCGCGCCGCGTTTAGCCGCCGGAATCGGGTAATCCTGGTAATCCAGCAGGGCGTCCAGCGCACGAACTGCCAGCGTAGAAAGCTCTTCCAGCTCGTCCAGGCTCTCAATAGCGCCCAGGTTGAAAGCAGACAGGGTGCAGAGCGCGATTTCACCGTTTTCGTCGTTTACATCATCCAGCGGTTTGGTCGGCAGCGCGATTTCCAGGCACAGGTTAGACTGACGCACCGGCGCGACAACCGGATCGAACGGGCTGTGGGTGTTGCAGTGATCCACGTTCTGGATGTAGATACGGCCGGTAGAGGCGCGCTCCTGCATCATCAGCGAGAACAGCTCAGACGCTTTAATGCGCTGTTTGCGGATGCTCTCGTCCTGTTCATAACGGGTGTACAGGCGTTCGAACTCGTCCTGATCGGCGAAGAACGCGTCATACAGGCCCGGCACGTCGGACGGGCTGAACAGCGTGATGTCTTCGCCTTTCAGCAGGCGCTGGTACATCAGCTTGTTGATCTGTACGCCGTAGTCCATGTGACGCACGCGGTTCGCTTCGGTACCACGGTTGTTTTTCAGCACCAGCAGGCTTTCGACTTCCAGATGCCACATCGGGTAGAAGAGGGTGGCCGCGCCGCCGCGAACGCCGCCCTGCGAGCAGGATTTCACGGCCGTCTGGAAATGTTTGTAGAACGGAATGCAACCGGTGTGGAACGCTTCGCCGCCGCGGATCGGGCTGCCGAGCGCACGGATGCGGCCCGCGTTGATGCCGATACCGGCGCGCTGGGAAACGTATTTCACGATGGCGCTGGAGGTGGCGTTGATGGAATCCAGGCTGTCGCCGCACTCGATCAGTACGCAGGAGCTGAACTGACGGGTCGGGGTACGCACACCGGACATGATCGGCGTCGGCAGCGAAATTTTAAACGTGGAGACCGCATCGTAGAAACGCTTCACGTAATCCAGACGGGTTTCGCGCGGGTAGTTAGAGAACAGGCACGCCGCCACGAGAATGTAGAGGAACTGCGCGCTTTCGTAGATCTCACCGGTAACGCGGTTCTGGACCAGGTATTTCCCTTCGAGCTGCTTCACGGCGGCGTAGGAGAAGTTCATATCGCGCCAGTGGTCGATAAAACCGTCCATCTGCGCAAACTCGTCTTCGCTGTAATCCTGCAGCAGGTGGTGGTCATATTTACCCAGCTCCACCATCTTCACTACATGGTCGTACAGTTTCGGCGGCTCGAACTGACCGTAGGCTTTTTTGCGCAGGTGGAAAATCGCCAGGCGCGCGGCCAGGTATTGATAGTCCGGCGCGTCGCGGGAAATAAGATCCGCCGCCGCCTTGATGATGGTTTCATGAATATCGGAGGTTTTGATGCCGTCGTAGAACTGAATGTGAGAACGCAGCTCTACCTGGGAGATGGAGACGTTATGCAGACCTTCCGCAGCCCAGTCCAGAACACGATGAATTTTATCCAGGTTAATGCGTTCCTGGCTGCCATCTCGTTTTGTTACCAGCAGACTCTGATTCATGGGTAATACCTGTCCGTGAAATCCGTGAAATAGAAATATCCCCCGCTTATCCACAAGTGACTAACTCTGTGGATAAATACTATATATAGGGGGTTTGAGATAAGTGAAACGCTATATGGTGAGTATTCTAGTCCGGATTCTTTTGAGAACAAGCCTTGATTTCGGTGTTAATTTGCGGTTGCAAAATCTCGAAATTAAGTAAGTCCTCATCACATAAGGCCTTGAGGGCTTGTCAAGGCGGCAGGAAAAAAAATGAAAATTTGATCGAACGCTGATTTCCTGGTCAGGAAAGAAATGGCGCAACAGAACGTTGCGCAATTTTTAATACGAAAAGCTTCTGACAGGACGGTTTTCAGACAGGTTTTTTAGCCTGTGTATGCAACATATAGTTAACATCAACGCCCGGCGCGAGCTTAAAGCGGTTGGTCAGCGGATTATAGTGCAGACCGATGATATGACGCTCTTCCAGCGGGGTTTCATCCACCCAGGCCAGCAGTTCGGAAGGGCGAATGAATTTTTTGGCATCGTGCGTGCCTTTGGGCACCATGCGCAGCACATATTCTGCGCCTACCACCGCCATCAGCCAGGCTTTGGCGTTGCGGTTAAGCGTGGAGAAAAAGACGTGGCCGCCGGGCTTTACGAGTTGAGCGCAGGCCTGCACCACCGAGCGCGGGTCCGGCACGTGTTCGAGCATCTCCATGCAGGTCACGACGTCATAGGCACCGGCATGCTGCGCGGCGTGTTCTTCCACGGTCTGCTGAACATAGTTAAGCTCAACGCCGCTTTCCAGCGCGTGCAGACGCGCCACCGCCAGCGGCTCCGCGCCCATGTCGAGCCCCGTGACGTTCGCCCCTTCGCGCGCCATACTCTCTGAGAGAATGCCGCCGCCGCAGCCGACATCCAGCACTTTTTTCCCGAACAGGCCACCGGCGCGTTCGGCGATATAGCCAAGACGCAGCGGGTTAATGCGATGCAGCGGTTTAAATTCCCCTTCAGTGTCCCACCAGCGCGAAGCGACAGCTTCAAATTTGGCGATTTCTTCTAAGTCTACGTTGTGCGCAACGGGCGGTTTTTCAGCATTCATGGACGCCTTTACTCCTTTCTTCGCAAGAGCGTCGAGTATAACAGGCGTTAGTAGGGAATAAAGCGGCCTGACGGGGCTATTCGGTTTACCGAACAGGCCGCGGCTGTGTTATAATTTGCGACCTTTGAATCCGGGACACAGTAGAGGGATAACGGTCAGATGAGCGACCTTGCCAGAGAAATTACACCGGTCAACATTGAGGAAGAGTTAAAGAACTCCTATCTGGATTACGCGATGTCGGTTATTGTCGGCCGCGCGCTTCCGGATGTCCGAGATGGCCTCAAACCGGTACACCGTCGCGTACTTTACGCCATGAACGTGTTGGGCAATGACTGGAATAAAGCCTACAAAAAATCCGCCCGTGTCGTTGGTGACGTAATCGGTAAATACCATCCCCACGGTGATTCCGCCGTCTACGATACCATTGTACGTATGGCTCAGCCGTTCTCGCTGCGCTATACGCTGGTGGATGGTCAGGGCAACTTCGGTTCTATCGACGGCGACTCCGCCGCGGCGATGCGTTATACGGAAATCCGTCTGGCGAAAATTGCCCATGAACTGATGGCCGACCTCGACAAAGAAACCGTTGATTTTGTCGATAACTATGACGGCACGGAAAAGATCCCGGACGTCATGCCGACCAAAATCCCGAATCTGCTGGTAAACGGGGCTTCCGGTATCGCGGTCGGGATGGCGACCAACATTCCGCCGCATAACCTGACGGAAGTGATCAACGGCTGCCTCGCCTATATCGATGATGAAGATATCAGCATCGAAGGGCTGATGGAGCACATCCCCGGCCCGGATTTCCCGACTGCCGCCATCATCAATGGCCGTCGCGGCATTGAAGAGGCGTACCGCACCGGGCGCGGCAAAATCTACATTCGCGCGCGCGCGGAAGTCGAAGTCGATCCGAAAAATGGCCGCGAAACCATTATCGTGCATGAAATTCCGTATCAGGTGAACAAAGCGCGCCTGATCGAGAAAATCGCCGAACTGGTGAAAGAGAAACGCGTCGAAGGCATCAGCGCGCTGCGCGACGAGTCTGACAAAGACGGTATGCGCATTGTTATTGAGATCAAACGCGACGCCGTGGGCGAAGTGGTGCTCAATAATCTCTATTCCCAGACGCAGCTGCAGGTGTCTTTCGGTATCAACATGGTCGCGCTGCACCACGGTCAGCCGAAGATCATGACGCTGAAAGAGATTCTGGCGGCGTTTGTTCGCCACCGTCGTGAAGTCGTGACCCGCCGCACCATCTTCGAACTGCGTAAAGCCCGCGAGCGCGCGCATATCTTAGAAGGTCTGGCGATTGCGCTGGCCAATATAGATCCTATTATCGAACTGATTCGCCGCGCGCCGACCCCATCGGAAGCGAAAGCGGGCCTCATCGCGCAGGCGTGGGAGCTTGGCACCGTTTCTGCGATGCTGGAGCGCGCCGGTGATGACGCCGCGCGTCCGGAGTGGCTGGAGCCGGAGTTCGGTATTCGCGATGGCAAATATTGGCTGACCGAGCAACAGGCGCAGGCGATCCTCGATCTGCGTCTGCAAAAGCTCACCGGCCTTGAGCATGAAAAACTGCTCGACGAGTATAAAGAGCTGCTGGAGCAAATCGCAGAGCTGCTGCATATCCTCGGCAGCGCTGACCGCCTGATGGAAGTGATCCGCGAAGAGCTGGAGCTTATCCGCGACCAGTTCGGCGACGAGCGCCGCACTGAAATCACCGCCAACAGCGCCGATATCAACATCGAAGATTTGATAAACCAGGAAGATGTGGTGGTCACCCTGTCTCACCAGGGCTATGTGAAATATCAGCCGCTGACGGATTACGAAGCGCAGCGCCGCGGCGGTAAAGGCAAATCCGCCGCACGTATTAAAGAAGAAGACTTTATCGACCGCCTGCTGGTGGCCAACACCCACGATACGATCCTCTGCTTCTCCAGCCGTGGCCGTCTCTACTGGATGAAAGTCTACCAGTTGCCGGAAGCGAGCCGTGGCGCGCGTGGACGTCCTATCGTCAACCTGCTGCCGCTGGAAGCGAACGAGCGTATCACCGCGATTCTGCCGGTACGCGAGTACGAAGAAGGCGTTAACGTCTTTATGGCGACCGCAAGCGGCACCGTGAAGAAAACGGCGCTGACCGAGTTCAGCCGTCCGCGTACCGCCGGTATCATCGCGGTGAACCTGAACGAAGGCGATGAGCTTATCGGCGTCGACCTGACCGCAGGCAAAGACGAAGTGATGCTGTTCTCCGCGCAGGGTAAAGTGGTGCGCTTTAAAGAAGACGCGGTGCGTCCGATGGGCCGTACCGCCACCGGCGTGCGCGGTATTCGCCTCGGCGAAGGCGACAGCGTCGTGTCGCTTATCGTGCCGCGTGGCGAAGGCGCTATCCTGACCGCCACCCAGAACGGTTACGGCAAGCGTACCGCGGTGGAAGAGTACCCGACCAAGTCGCGCGCGACGAAAGGGGTTATCTCCATCAAGGTGACCGATCGCAACGGGCCGGTGGTCGGCGCGGTGCAGGTCGATGACGCTGACCAAATCATGATGATCACCGATGCCGGTACGCTTGTGCGTACGCGCGTGTCGGAAATCAGCGTGGTAGGCCGTAACACTCAGGGCGTTATCCTCATCCGCACCGCGGAAGATGAAAACGTGGTGGGTCTGCAGCGTGTCGCCGAGCCGGTGGATGACGAAGAGCTTGACTCCATCGACGGCAGCGTGGCGGAAGGCGATGACGACATTGCGCCGGAAACCGACGTCGACGACGATGCGGCGGACGACGCAGACGAGTAATCGTCGCGCGGCTTTCGCACACCGTGTTTTGCCTTATGAAAGGGCCGGTCTGACCGGCCCTTTCTTTTTGCGGCGCAGGCTGCTCTGAATATCGCCGGATAAGCGCGTTGCCGTTGCGGCACCGGGGTTTTGCGGCTACCTTAACGGCATTCCTTTTTCTTACCTCACGGCTGGCTGGTGCCCCCTTGAAATACTTCGTCTCTTTCCGCTCGACGCTCAAAGTGTCTCGCTATCTTTTCCGGGCGCTGGCGCTGCTGCTCTGGCTGCTTATCGCCCTGTTTTCGGTGTTTTACATCGTAAGCGCGCTGCATGTGAAAGAGTCAGAAATTCGTCAGGAATTTAACCTGAGTTACGATCAGGCACAGCGCTATATTCAGCGCACGTCTGATGTGATGAAAGAGCTGAAGTATGTGGCTGAAAACCGGCTGGAAAATATCGATGCGCTGATGAAAAGCGGGCGTGGGCAAAATGATGCGCTGAACGCGCCGTCGTTTGTGCCGCTGTTTTCCGATTCCGACTGTAACTCGCTCGGGACGAGCTGGCGCGGCTCGTTGCAATCACTCTCCTGGTTTTTGCGCTACTGGCACGATAACTTCTCCGCCGCTTATGATTTAAACCGCGTGTTTCTGATAGGCTCCGATAACCTCTGCATGGCGGATTTTGGTCTGCGTGAGATCCCGCTTGAGCGCGACAAAACCCTGCAGGCGCTGCATGAGCGGATCATTAAATATCGCAACGCGCCGCAGGACGAACGTAGCAACAGCTTGTTTTGGGTATCGGCTGGCCAGCGTCCTGGTATCGGTAATTTCTATTCGCTGACGCCAGTCTACCTGGCGAACCGCCTGCAAGGGTTGCTGGGTATTGAGCAGACCATCCGCATTGAAAATTTCTTTACGCCCGGCAGTATGCCAATGGGTGTGACGATTCTCGATGAAAACGATCGGCCGCTCTTTTCGCTTACCGGTTCGGAAACCAACCTTGAGCCGAATGGCGAGTGGGAGCAGGAGCGCGCGTGGTTTGGCTATACGTCTGGCTTTAAGCAGCTGATTCTGAAAAAAAGCCTGCCGCCGTCGTCGCTCAGCATTGTCTATTCCGTGCCGGTCGATCTGGTGCTGGAGCGCATCCGGATGCTTATCCTCAACGCCGTACTGCTGAATGTGCTGGTGGGGATTGTGCTGTTTACGCTGGCGCGCATGTATGAGCGGCGCATCTTTATTCCGGCGGAAAACGACGCCCAGCGTCTGGAAGAACATGAGCAGTTCAACCGTAAAATCGTTGCCTCCGCGCCGGTCGGGATCTGTATTCTGCGCACCCAGGACGGCACCAATATTATCTCCAACGAGCTGGCGCATAACTATCTGAACATGCTGACGCATGAAGACCGCCAGCGGCTCACGCAGATTATCTGCGGCCAGCAAGTGAATTTCGTCGACGTGCTCACCAGCAACAACACCAACCTGCAAATCAGCTTCGTGCATTCGCGCTATCGCAATGAAAACGTGGCGATCTGCGTGCTGGTGGATGTCTCGGCGCGCGTCAAAATGGAAGAGTCGCTGCAGGAGATGGCCCAGGCGGCCGAGCAGGCGAGCCAGTCGAAATCGATGTTCCTGGCGACCGTCAGCCACGAGCTGCGCACGCCGCTCTACGGGATTATCGGTAACCTCGATCTTCTGCAAACGCAGGAGCTGCCGAAAGGCGTCGATCGTCTGGTGACGGCGATGCATAACTCTTCAAGCCTGCTGCTGAAAATCATCAGCGATATTCTCGATTTCTCGAAAATCGAATCGGAACAGCTCAAAATCGAGCCGCGCGAGTTTTCACCGCGCGAAGTGATGAGCCATATCACCGCTAACTATCAGCCGCTGGTGGTGCGTAAACAGCTCGGCCTCTACTGCTTTATCGAGCCAGACGTGCCGATGTCGCTGCTGGGCGACCCGATGCGACTGCAACAGGTGATCTCCAACCTGCTGAGCAACGCCATTAAATTCACCGACATCGGCTGCATTATTCTGCATGTCGGTACTCAGGGCGATTATCTCTGCTTCCGCGTGCGCGACACCGGTGTTGGCATTCCGGCGAAAGAGGTCGTGCGGCTCTTCGATCCGTTCTTCCAGGTGGGAACCGGCGTGCAGCGCAACTTCCAGGGAACGGGGCTTGGGCTCGCTATCTGCGAAAAACTCATCAACATGATGGATGGCGATATTTCGGTCGATACCGAGCCGGGTATGGGCAGTCAGTTTACCATCCGCATTCCGCTCTGGCAGGCGCAGCTGCCGCCGAAGCCCAACGTCGACGGGCTTTCCAATAAGCGCTGCTGGCTGGCGGTACGCAACGCGTCGCTGTGCGAATATTTGCAGGGCCTGCTCTCTCGCAACAATATCCGCGTACAAAATCATCACGGCGAAACGCCGGATAAAGACGATATCCTGATTACCGACGATGAAAACTGCGTCGAGTGGCAGGGCAGAGGGGTTATCTTCTTCTGCCGCCGCCATATCGGAATGCCGGTGGAGCGCAGTCCGGGCGTCTGGATGCACAGCGTCGCCGCACCGCATGAAATTCTGACGCTGCTGGGGCGTATCTACAGCATTAATGTCGACGTGCCGGGCAGCGAGCCTGTACTGCCTGCGTCCTCCACCAGCGCCGAACAGAACGAAGATATGATGATTCTGGTGGTGGATGACCATCCAATCAACCGCCGACTGCTGGCCGATCAGCTCGGTACGCTGGGCTATCAGTGCCGTACCGCGAATGACGGCGTGGACGCGCTCAATGTGCTCAGCAAAAACCATATCGATATCGTATTAAGCGACGTCAACATGCCGAACATGGACGGTTACCGCCTGACGCAGCGTATTCGCGAGCTTGGCATGACGCTGCCGGTTGTGGGCGTGACCGCTAACGCGCTGGCGGAAGAGAAGCAGCGCTGCCTGGAATCCGGGATGGACAGCTGTCTGTCTAAACCAGTGACGCTGGATGTGCTGAAGCAGACGCTGGCAGTGTATGCCGACCGGGTTCGCAAGACGCGCGGTTAATCGTAACGCGCGCCCTCATGCATGAGCGGCGCGCGATGGTTTACCCGTGTGATAATTAAAACCCATAGCGCGTCATCATTAGCGGCATTGATTGATTGTGTAAAAATGGCAGGAAAAGCAGGGCGGGAGACGGCGGTGTGTCCCTGCCCGGCGGGCAGGGACAGCAGGAATTACTCTTTATCCGCAGGCGTCAGGCTTACGGAAGAGAGGTAGTTCAGCAGCGCGATATCGTTATCCACGCCAAGCTTCATCATCGCCGATTTCTTCTGGCTACTGATGGTTTTAATACTGCGGTTCAGCTTCTTGGCGATTTCTGTCACCAGGAAACCTTCGGCAAACAGACGCAGCACTTCGCTCTCTTTCGGCGACAGGCGTTTATCGCCATAGCCGCCTGCGCTGATCTTCTCAAGCAGACGGGAGACGCTTTCCGGGGTAAATTTTTTGCCTTTTTGCAGCGCAGCCAGCGCTTTCGGCAGATCGGTCGGCGCGCCTTGCTTAAGAACAATCCCTTCGATATCGAGATCTAACACGGCGCTCAGAATGGCCGGGTTATTGTTCATCGTCAGCACGATAATAGATAAGGTCGGGAAATGACGCTTAATGTATTTAATAAGCGTAATGCCGTCGCCGTATTTATCGCCCGGCATGGAGAGGTCGGTGATAAGGACATGCGCGTCCAGCTTCGGCAAATTGTTAATTAATGCTGTGGAATCTTCGAACTCACCGACAACATTCACCCACTCGATTTGTTCAAGAGATTTGCGAATGCCGAACAGAACAATCGGATGGTCATCGGCAATAATTACGTTCATATTGTTCATGTATTAGGCTACCTTGCTACAGCAGGCTCTTGACGTAAACGTCAATGTCGCTGATATATTTTTCTATGGCTGTGGCATCCTTCTCGCGAATAAGATGCTCCAGTGTTTCACATAACTGTTTGCCGGGAACCAGATTCAGCATAGCGAACACCCCCTTCAGGCGGTGCGCCGTCTGCGCCAGCGCAGCAAAATCGCCGGCGGACGATTCAGTATACAATCTCTGAACATCATCCGGTACCGTATCGACGAACAGCGCATAATAGCCGCTGGCATGAAGCTGCGCATTTTCATCGCCGCCCATTGGAGATTCAGGAATATCTTCCTGCGCCAGTTGCTCTTCAATTAGTTGTAGCACTGCTTCCTGCATTGCGTGACTAATATTAAAGTTGACGCGCAGCTGTCCTGGTCCGATGCGTCGTACGCCGGCCTCATCATCGCTTAAAAGCAGGCCGTTGGCAGTAAGATTAGACGGATTATCAGTCAAAAATATATCGTACTCTTGACTTGATAATCTTTCGTCCGGCGTAATGCAGGACGCGCCCCACTGTTCGAGCTGGCGCACCACCACATTACGAACTTCGTTCGACGTAATATCGATCATCGCGATAACGTCATCCAGCAGCCGCTCGTCGCTCTCTTCGGTCTCCAGCGGCTCCACCGGCATCGTCACGTGCAGCGAATAGCGCGTACCCAGCTCTTTGCGGGCTTTGATATTCAGATGACCGCCGAGGCGGCGCGCCAGCTGGTTGCACAGATAGAAGGTGAGGCCGTTAGCTTTGCCGAACTGATCGTTAGAGGTGTCGTTCAGGAACGGGAAGTGCAGGTTATCGATTTCGCTGTTGCTGATGCCTTCGCCGGTATCCAGCACGCGGAACAGCAGACGCTCGCGCGCGCCTTCTTCCGCCATAATCTCAAGCGTAATCTTGCCAATCTGCGTGGTGGTGACGGAGTAGTGCAGCAGCATCAGCAGCACTTTACGCAGCGCCTCGCGATCGCCGTGGCGCTCTTCATTAGCGGCAAGCTGGTTATTAATCAGCAGTTGTAACCCCTTACGCTTGATGACCGGCAGCACTTCCGGGACCACTTCGTCAATCAGCTCCTGAATGGTGAAGTCGGTAGGCGTCGGGCGCCAGAAATCCGCCTCCAGCTGATTCACCAGCTGAATTTCATCCACCAGGCGCGCGATGCGCTCGGCCTGTTCGGCGAGCACCTGGCTTTCCGGTGCTTCAATCAGCGCCGCCTGGTGTGCCAGCTGTTGCGTCGGCTCTTTCAGCGCCGCGCCGATATTCTGCATAAACGCCGAGCGGCCCTGCTGGTTTTTCTCATACAGACGCTGCGCCTGCTTAAGCTTTTTGTTCACCAGAATTTCACGATCCTGATCGCGAATAATGAAAATCTGAGTGCGCGGCACCACCTGGCTTCGGAACAACCGGATCTCATAGAGCTCGTTATTGACTGTCGCCTGAATAATGCCCTGATGCTGATCCGCCATTGACGTGATGTTTTGCAGATTCAGGTGCGGCAGCAGGTGGTCGGCGATTTTGTTGCTCATGATAGTGCGGCTGGATTCCTGGTCGTGCACCAGTAACCCCAGCGGCAGCACGCTCAAAATCTCTTCGTTCAGCGCACGCAGCATTTGCAGCTCAGCATTATTCGCGCTGTTGGTAACGGCCTCCACCGGGCGACTCGGCTGGTGGCGGAAGGTGGTATAACCAAACAGCGCCAGCGCCAGCAGGCCGATGTTGAGCAGCAGCGGCAGCAGGATATTTTGCAGCGTTTCCATCAGCAGAGAGCCGAACGGCACTTCCCAGATGATGCGCAGCTGTGTGCTGGTCAGCGCGGACGAGATCTCAATGCGGTTGCTGTTGAAATTAATAGTGACGCTGTCCGGATCGTCTTTATTCTGCCCTGTAAGCGCGTTCTGGCTGCTGTCTGGCTCAAGGCGGAAGCTCTCAAGCGGCATGCCAGGCGGGATCAGATCGTTAATCGGCACGTCGAACGCAACCACCGTCGCCAGATGGCCCGGCTGGTTAAACGTGGTGCGCAGGGTGAAATAGTAACCGTTCTGCCAGGCGAGTTTGCGCAACGGAGAGAAGCTCTCGCGCTCATCCAGCGCGTTCGCCTGCTGAAGCATCTCGGCGCGGCGCGAATCGGCGATCGCGTTAATGGAATTCTCTTTAAAACCGGCGGAGAGATCTTTTAACGGCAGCGTGGAGACCAGGATCATGCTGTTGTCCTGGCCATTGAGATAATACATCGACCACGGCGCGCCTTCCGCGCCCCACAGCGTGTCGAGATAACTTGAAATCCGCTGCGTCATATCGAGCGTCGAACTGTCGTGCGAGCCGAAAATCAGCGCTTCGGTTTTGCGGTGCGGCTTCTCCAGATAATAGACATCCTGACGCAGACGCGTTTCCTGTAAGCCTTCGCCGTTCTGGCCTGCGGCGCTGGCACCAATGTTGTCATAAATCTGCCAGGTGGCGTAGCGGTAGGTATCCACCCGTTTATGCAGCGCGTGGGAGATATCGACTATCTGGTAGCTCTTGTCTTTCAGCCAGGCGTTGACGGCGCTCTGGACCATCACGCCCATCGTCACCAGCAACACCACAATCAGTAAAAGGAAGAAACGGGTAATACTGCCCGGCATAAGGGAAAATTTATTGGGGATCATTGCGTCTGGCTGACTCATTATTGTGCGTAATCCACCGGCCTGCGCCGTGTAAAGAAAAGAGAACCGTGCTGCGCCGGCGGCAGCTATCCATTTTTTTGCCTTTTGTCCTGCAACGTCGCGGTGAAACCAGCGCGCGACGCCCGTAGCACAGGGCTTATCGGGGCGAGAACCGTCTTCTTTAACAGTATCGCAAACAATGAAGTATAAAGCGAAACGTATGATTTACCAGATGGTGAGAACGGTCTGAAACTGCGGCATACGTGGCTTTCGACCGCGTCAGGACGGTGCCCTATTGAGTGAAGATAACGGGGAGGATAATTTGCTGGCGAACAAAATAACGGCAATATGATTAATTAATAGTCGTTAACTTTACGCTAATTTACCCTGAAATAGTTGAAACTGAAATTTCAGGCAAAAAAATGCCGGATGCGAGCATCCGGCGGTAATAGGGGTAAAACGAACATTCAGATCTGAATGACGGTAATAAATAAAGTTAATGATGATAGCGAGAGTTATTTTAGTGGACTCTTCTTATTTGGTTTTGGCATTCAGTGCGGTAAATAGTCTGAATGGTAATGCCATTGATTTTACTTAATTAATTGTCTTTTCTTGATAATTAGTGCGAATTTATTTAGCGATTAGTGCGGAGAAAAGTTCCCTTCTATTAATAATTTCTTACATTTTGTAGGCATTATGAAACACCTAAAAAGTTTTCGTATCATATTCCTGTTGGATTATTCGGCTCCGGTTTCGGACAATGGATTTGCCCGCTAGTTCCCTGAATTAGTGAGCAGTGGCAATAATAATATAAAGGCATATAACAGAGGGTTAATATAATGAAAGTTAAAGTTCTCTCCCTGCTGGTCCCGGCTCTGCTGGTTGCAGGCAGCGTAAATGCGGCAGAAATCTATAATAAAGACGGCAACAAATTAGATCTGTTCGGTAAAGTTGACGCTGAGCATTACTTCTCTGACGACAAAGGCGCTGACGGCGACCAGACTTACATGCGTATCGGCTTCAAAGGCGAAACCCAGGTTAACGATCAGATCACCGGTTACGGCCAGTGGGAATATCAGATTCAGGGCAACACCGCTGAAAACGACAACCAGTCCTGGACCCGTGTGGCGTTCGCTGGCCTGAAATTCGGTGACGCAGGTTCTTTCGATTACGGTCGTAACTACGGCGTTATCTATGACGTGACCTCCTGGACCGACGTTCTGCCGGAATTCGGCGGCGACACTTACGGTGCGGACAACTTCCTGCAGTCTCGCGGCAACGGCATCGCGACCTACCGTAACACCGACTTCTTCGGTCTGGTTGACGGCCTGAACTTCGCCCTGCAGTACCAGGGTAAAAACGGCAGCGTTTCCGGTGAAAACGACGCCACTGGCGGTCGCAGCCTGCTGAAACAGAACGGCGACGGCTACGGCATGTCTCTGACCTACGATCTGGGCGAAGGCTTCAGCGTAGGCGGCGCGATGGCCACTTCCAAACGTACTGCTGACCAGAACGCCAGCAATGCTGCCCTGTTCGGTGAAGGCGACCACGCCGAAGTTTACTCCGGCGGCCTGAAATACGACGCGAACAACATTTACCTGGCAGCGCAGTACTCCCAGACCTACAACGCAACCCGTTTCGGTACCTCTAACGGCGACCGCAGCGACATCTACGGTTTTGCTGACAAAGCGCAGAACTTCGAAGTGGTAGCACAGTACCAGTTCGACTTCGGCCTGCGTCCGTCCGTGGCTTACCTGCAGTCCCGCGGTAAAGACATCGCCAACAAAACCACCGGCGAATCTTTCGGCGACCAGGATCTGCTGAAATACGTTGATGTTGGCGCGACCTACTACTTCAACAAAAACATGTCCACCTTCGTGGATTACAAAATCAACCTGCTGGATGACAACAAATTCACCCGTCAGGCTGGTATCGGCACGGATGACGTCGTAGCGGTAGGCCTGGTTTACCAGTTCTAATCCCCGACCTGATGTGCAAAAGGAGCCTGCGGGCTCCTTTTTTTATGTCTGAAGAAAATAGGGTAACCTGTCGCCGCCGTTACAGAGGAGAAACGTGTGAAATTACTGGCTTTACGAACCCTGCTGCTGACTGCTGCCTTGATGGTTGCCGGTTGTGACAACGCCCCGCAGGCGCTGGTGCTGGAAGGCAAAACGATGGGGACGTCGTGGCGCGTCAGCCTGGCGGACGTTGATACAGCGCGCGCAAGCGAACTGCGTGAGAAAATCCAGGCGCGCCTCGACGCCGACGACCGGCTCCTCTCTACCTGGAAGGACGACTCCGCGCTGATGCGCTTTAACCACGCCCGCACCACGGCGCCCTGGCCGGTCGATGAGGCGATGGCCGATATCGTTACCGAATCGCTGCGCGTTGGCGCAAAAACCGACAACGCGATGGATATTACCGTCGGGCCGCTCGTTAACCTCTGGGGCTTCGGCCCGGATAAACAGCCGATGAAAACGCCGGATCAGGCGCAGATCGACGCGGCCCGCGCGCGCACCGGCCTGTCGCACCTGAAAGTTATCAACGGTGCCGGGCAGCAGTGGCTGCAAAAAGATCTGCCCGACCTGTATGTCGACCTTTCCACCGTCGGCGAAGGTTACGCCGCGGATAATCTGGCGCGCCTGATGGAAGAAGAGGGTATCAGCCGCTATCTGGTGTCGGTGGGCGGCGCGCTCGCAAGCCGCGGCATGAACCCTGGCGGGCATCCGTGGCGTGTGGCTATCCAGAAGCCAACCGACCAGGAAAACGCCGTCCAGGCGGTGGTGGATATTAACGGCCACGGCATCAGCACCTCCGGCAGCTACCGCAACTATTATGAGCTTGACGGCAAACGCCTGTCGCATGTGATTGACCCGGCGACCGGACGGCCCATCACGCATAAGCTGGTCTCGGTGACGGTCATTTCACCGACGGCGCTGGAAGCCGACGCCTGGGACACCGGCCTGATGGTGCTCGGCCCGGAAAAAGCGAAAGCCGTGGCGCTGCGTGAGAAGCTCGCGGTCTATTTGATCACCCGCGAGGGCAACGGCTTCGCGACCTGGATGTCGCCGCAGTTCGCAAGCTTTATTGAGAAAACCGAAAATTAAAAAGCAAGAAGATGCGTTTTCACAGGCGGCTGGTCGGGCAAACTCACGCTAACCTGTAAGAAGGAGAGCGCCATGAACGTAGCAGATTTTACCAGCGAACACGCCCGCTGGCAGGCGGTGGAAAACCGCGACGCGCGTGCCGATAACGCCTTTGTGTTTGCGGTAGTAACGACCGGGATTTTCTGTCGCCCGTCGTGCCGGGCGCGCAGGCCGCTTCGCGAAAACGTGCGTTTTTTCGAAGATGCCAGCGCCGCCAGCGCGGCAGGTTTTCGCCCCTGCAAACGCTGCCAGCCGACAGGGCTCACGCCGCAGGCGCAAAAAGCGCAGCGTATCGCGGCGGCCTGTCGGCTGATGGAACAGAGCGACACGCCGCTGACGCTGGCAGCACTTGCCGAAAGCGCCGCCATGAGCCCGTATCATTTTCATCGTGAATTCAAAGCGATTACCGGCATGACGCCCAAAGCCTGGCAAAATGCGCTGCGCGCGCAAAAACTCCAGGCGGCGCTGCGTGGCGGCATGAGCGTTACGGATTCGCTCTGGGAGGCCGGGTTTTCCTCCGGCAGCGCGCTCTACCGCGACGCCGACCGCGCGCTCGGCATGCGACCGCGCCAGTACCGGCGCGGCGGCGAACAGACTGCGATTCGCTACGCCATCGCGCCCTGCGAGGCGGGGTTATGTCTGGTGGCGACCAGCGATCGCGGTCTGTGCGCCGTGCTGCTGGCGGATGACGCCGCGGCGCTTGAAGCAGAACTCGCGACCATTTTCCCGCATGCGGAGCGTCTCGCGCCGGATGACACTTTCCGTGCGCAGGTGGCGCAGGTTATCGCGTGGCTCGATGCACCACAGGGCGAACTGGCGCTGCCGCTCGATTTACGCGGCACCGCGTTTCAGCTGCGCGTCTGGCAGGCGCTACAGTCAGTGCCGCCCGGCAGCACGATAAGCTATCAGGCGCTCGCGGAGCGTACCGGCAATCCGCAGGCGGTGCGCGCTGTCGCCAGCGCCTGCGCGGCCAACAAGCTCGCTATCGTGGTGCCGTGTCACCGGGTGGTGCGCCGCGACGGGGCGCTCTCCGGCTACCGCTGGGGCGCTGACCGTAAGGCGCGGCTGCTTGCTCGCGAACGTGAACAGGAGAAATAATGCTCGATCTTTTTGCCGATGCCGAACCCTGGCAGGAGCCGCTCGCCGACGGCGCGGTGGTGCTGCGCCGTTTCGCGCTCGCCTCTGCGCCCGCGCTGATGGCGGGCATTGAGGCCGTCGCGGCTCGTTCGCCGTTTCGCCATATGGTGACGCCCGGCGGTTATACCATGTCGGTCGCGATGACCAACTGCGGCGAGGTGGGCTGGAGCACCAACCAGAAAGGCTATCTTTACGCCCAGGTCGACCCGCAAACCGGCGCGCCGTGGCCCGCGATGCCGGATGCCTTTCGCACGCTGTGCGACGCAGCCGCGAGCGCGGCGGGCTATCTCGATTTCACACCGGACGCCTGTCTTATCAACCGCTACGCGCCGGGCGCGAAACTGTCGCTGCATCAGGATAAAGACGAGCCGGATCTGCGCGCGCCGATTGTGTCCGTTTCGCTTGGGCTGCCCGCCGTGTTTCAGTTCGGCGGCCTGAAACGTAACGATCCGCTGAAGCGTCTGTTGCTTGAGCATGGCGATGTGGTGGTGTGGGGCGGGCCGTCGCGGCTGTTTTATCACGGTATACAGCCGCTTAAGCCCGGCCAGCACCCGGCGACCGGGGAATATCGCTACAATCTTACCTTCCGCCAGGCGCGTGGATAAAAATAAGAATTATTCTTGATGTGACCGCAGAGCCGTTTAAACTGCTCGCTGTTTTCACAGCCTGAGTCATGTTTATTTATGGAACTTCTGCGTCTCGTCTGGCGCCAGTATCGCTGGCCGTTTTCTCTGGTGCTTGCGCTGAGCCTCGCCAGCGCGGCGCTCGGCATCGGGCTTATCGCCTTTATTAATCAGCGCCTGATTGCCACCGTCGATCTTAGCGCCTCGGTGCTGCCGGAGTTTCTCGGCCTGCTGGTGCTTTTGATGGCGGTGACGCTCGGCTCCCAACTGGCGCTGACCATGCTCGGTCACCACTTTGTTTACCGGCTGCGCGGTGAGTTTATCAAACGCATTATGGATACGCCGGTCGGGCAGATAGAAAAGCTCGGCAGCGCCACGCTGCTGGCGGGGCTGGCGAGCGATGTGCGCAATATCACCGTCGCGTTTGTGCGCCTGCCGGAGCTGGTACAGGGCGTTATTCTGACGCTCGGCAGCGCCGCCTACCTCGGCTGGCTGTCCGGCAAAATGCTTGTGGTAACCGCGCTGTGGATTGCGGTGACAATGTGGACAGGCTATCTGCTGGTGCAGAGGGTTTATAAACACCTCTCCACGCTTCGTGAGGTGGAGGACAGCTTGTATGAAGATTTCCAGATAGTGCTGGAAGGGCGCAAAGAGCTGGCGCTTAACCGCGAGCGCGCAGAGTACATCTTCGATAAGATCTACACGCCGGACGCGCAGCGCTACCGCGAACAGATTATCCGCGCCGATACGTTCCATCTGAGCGCCGTTAACTGGTCGAATATTATGATGCTCGGCGTGATTGGCCTGGTGTTCTGGATGGCGAACGGGCTTGGCTGGGCCGATACCACCGTCGCGGCCACCTATTCGCTGGCGCTGCTATTCCTGCGCACGCCGCTGCTCGCGGCGATGGGCGCGCTGCCGCCCTTGCTCTCCGCCCAGGTGGCGTTTAACAAACTCAAACAGTTTCAGCTCGTGCCTTATGAGCCGGCCTTTGAACGCCCGGCGCGCAATGACCACTGGCAGCAGCTGGAATTACGTGACGTCACGTTTACCTATCACGACGGCAGTTTCAGCGTGGGGCCGATTAATCTCACTATCCATCGCGGCGAACTGCTGTTCCTGATTGGCGGCAACGGCAGCGGCAAATCGACGCTCGCCATGCTCTTAACGGGGCTGTATGAACCCGCATCCGGCGAAATCCTGATCGACGGCAAACCGCTTTCCGCAGGCGACATGGCCGCGTACCGCCAGCATTTTTCGGCGGTGTTCACCGATGTCTGGCTGTTTGACAAACTGCTCGGCCCAGGCGGCAAAGAGGCGGACCCGGCGCTGGTGGAAACCTGGCTTCATCGCCTGAAAATGGTCAATAAGCTGACGCTTGAGAACGGCAAAATCCTCAACCTGAAACTCTCGAAAGGGCAGAAAAAGCGCGTGGCGCTGCTGCTGGCGCTGGCGGAAGGGCGCGATATCATCCTGCTTGATGAATGGGCCGCCGATCAGGACCCGCATTTCCGCCGCGAGTTTTATCAGGTGCTGCTGCCGCTGATGAAAGAGATGGGTAAAACCGTGTTCGCCATCAGCCATGACGATCACTATTTCATTCATGCTGACCGGCTGCTGGAGATGCGCCAGGGCGTGCTGTCCGAACTGACCGGCGACGAGCGCCAGCTCGCGAGCCGCGACGTGCTGGCGCGCACCGGCAGTTAAGCCGCGCGCATCAAAAAGGCGGAAACGTTCTTCCGCCTTGCAGAGCCTTAAACCACCGCGCTGGCGGTGGTTTTTTCAGAGTTTACCGCTCAGCCGCTGGTGGAATTCGTGGCTGCGCATATCCAGCCCTTCAATTTCCACTTTCGCGTTATAGCGCTGATAGTGCGTTTCGATGGCGTCCAGCGCCGCGACGGTCGAGGCGTCCCAAATCTGCGCGTGGGTTAAATCGATGATCACCCGCGCCGGATCGTCGGCGTAGCGGAAATGCTCGTAGAGATCGTTGCTGCTTGCGAAAAACAGCGGGCCGCGCACCCGGTAGCGCACCGCGGCTCCGTTATCGATAACCTCGCGCTCAGCGCGCACCACGTGGGCAACGCGACGCGCGAAGAGCATCATCGCAAACAGTACGCCGCCCGCGACACCAATAGCGAGGTTGCCGGTCCAGACGGTGGCGATAACGGTAACGACCATCACCAGCGTTTCAGAGACCGGCATGCGTTTGAGCGTGGCAGGCGCGATGCTATGCCAGTTCAGCGTTTTCGCCGCGACCACCATCATAATGCCCGCCAGCACGACCATCGGGATCTGCGCCATCACGGCGCTCAGCCCGGTCACCATCAGCAATAATACCAGCGCGGCGGCGATGGTGGAAAAGCGCGAGCGGGCGCGGCCCAGCTCTACGTTCACCACCGTCTGGCCGATCATCGCGCAGCCGCCGATGCCGCCATAAAACCCGCTCAGGATATTGGCAACACCCAGCCCCCAGCATTCGCGGCGTTTGCTGGACGGCGTGTCGGTGATGTCATCCACCAGACGCGCTGTTAAAAGCGATTCCATCAGCCCGACAAACGCGATGCTCAGCGCGCAGGGCCAGACGATACGCAGGGTGTCCAGGTTAAGCGGCACCAGCAATTGCGTGAAGCCCGGCAGGCCCGGCGTCATCGGGCCTTCGTCGCCGACCGTCGGCGGCGTCAGCCCGCACGCCCAGGCGATGACCGTTACCGCGACAATCGCCACCAGCGGCGACGGCACGCTTTTGGTCATGCGCGGCAGGAGAAGCACGATGGCGAGCGTGGCGGCAAACAGCAGCCAGACCATCTGGCTCTGCCCCCAGACGTGCGGCACCTGCGCCATAAAAATCAGGATGCCGAGCGCGTTCACAAAGCCGGTCATCACCGAGCGCGGGATGTAACGCATCATGCGCGCCAGCCCCAGCAGCCCGAAGAGGATCTGGATGATGCCGCCCAGCACCAGCGCGGGAAGAATGTAGCCGACGCCGTGCTGATGCACCATCGGGCCAATAACCAGCGCCACCGAGCCTGCCGCCGCGGTGACCATCGCCGGGCGTCCGCCGAGCAGGGACATACTGAAGCACAGCACAATGGACGCCACAAGGCTCACTTTCGGGTCGACGCCCGCAATGACCGAGAACGAAATCACTTCCGGGATCAGCGCCAGCGCGGTCAAAACGCCCGCCAGCGTTTCGCGCATCAGCAGGCGCGGTGTGCGCAGCACATGCGCGACAGAAAGCTCAGGCACCGCCCGAGCCGCAGTTTGAGTATCAGACATGAGTATTTGCAGGTGTTTTATAATGAGCGCCGCCCTTTGCGGGCAGCAGGGACGGGCGATGGTACAGAGCAAGGCGACAAAACGCCAGCCTTGCGACCGCGCCGATTACTCAACACGCTGGTAAGGAAAGCGGTCCTGAATGGCTTTACGGAAGTAGCGGCCCTTTGATGGGGCGCGCGCCAGCGCGAGCCACACCTGCTCCGGCACGTTCTGGTAGTGATAGACCGCGCCGCTGTGAAAGGCGATTTCCAGCACCCGGCGGTCCTGGTCATAGCCGACCGACGCCAGGCTTCTGGAGACGACATCTTCTCGTTGCATACGTCCTCGCGGCGGATGAAACAATGGTATGAAGTATAGCGCTGAAACCTGTGAGGGCGGCCGAGGACATCGCAGATAAAAAAACCAGCCTTAACGGCTGGTTTTGATGGATATTTTAACGCCAGAACCAGAGCACAGCTATTGAGATACGAGGCGTGATTCCAGCATGGGGCTGTTTCCGCCGCGATCGTCAGTCACCTGCCAGACGATATTATCCCCGCCAGGCTCTGGCGGCAGAGAATAGGTTGCTGATCCTTTTGGTGGCAACATTCTTCCTTGCGTATCAATTGTTTTTTCGCCCACCATCAGGGAATAAAAGGTAATCCAGTAAGGTGTCGGATTCTCCGCATGCAGGGTATTTCCCGCCCGGCTAAATATCACTTTTTGATAATCGCTGCGGGTCGGTGCTTTTAAACCGGCAGGACGGTAAAATAATTTCATCCGCTGATTTATGGCCACAGCCAGCGCATGTCTTTTTTGTTCCAGCCCTTGCGGGCTGGCTTTAATCGTGATCCAGTAAACCGATTCCCGGTCAGTGGGAAGAGGTGCATTTTTGTGAATAATATGAAGTTTTCTGACGTTATTCGGGTCGAGTCGGAATAACGCTGGGGATACTTCAAATGGTGGTGTTGACGCACTGTCTGTTGTGCCCGTGACTGCATCGCTATCCACCCATGATTCAATCAGCCAGCGTTCTTTGCTCTGGTTTCGTACGGTCAAAGAATGTTGTTTTTGTCCTGGCTGATAAATAACCCGCGTTCCTTCAATCACGACGCCGGTTTGCGCTCCGGATGCCGTCGCTGCAGGCGCCTGGATAATTCCCGTCATGGTCATCTGGACAGTATCTGCGGCCTGTGCGCCCTGCGCCCAGCTAATTCCACCTGAAATGAGCAACGTCATCAACGTAGTTTTTGAAAATAATTTACTGGCAGACATAATATTTCTCCTTTTATTGGTAATTGATAGTCACGGTGGCCGAAGCATTCGCATCACCGGCGGCGACTATCTCTGCCGTTTGTAAATAACGGGCCTTCCAGCCAAAATTGAGTATGGTTGGAGTAAGTGGTTTAAATTGGCTAATGCTGCCGATCGGAACGCCATTATTATTGGCGTCCACAATTTGAATGGCCACGCCGCTGGCGGTCAGTACGCTGCTGGGCGTTAATTTAATGGCGCCCGGTTGAGGGGTGGCCGTGTCTGCCGTGGCATCCAGTTTTGCATACACCATAATTCCGGCAGGGCAGCTGAGTTTAATCGGAAGCTCCACACTGGCTGTGGTGCTGTTGATACCGGTAAACTCTGTGGTGAGATGATTGTTTAAATTTGCCGCAACCGTAGGCGTCAGAACGGTACATGACAGGGAAGGAACGACAATTGTTGTATTTCCCATGTTGTACGCTCTGTCCTGATGTTCCGCTGAGGAATAATAGAAATTTTTGACGGCCAATTGCTTTATATCTAAAACCCCGGCTTCTGGCGTATCAGATGTTTTTATGAGATCGACGATGGTCGGATTCGCATCATAAGCTGCAGTCGGGCCTGTCCAGACAGGGCTTGAAGTATAGGGGGACGTAAAATAAAACCCATTTTGCAAAACGCGAACCCCAATGCCCTGAAGGTTTGTTTCATAGACATGGCTGATGGAAGTTTCATTCGCAGAATAAGATAAGTGAAAATGAAAATAACCGTAAGATCCAGCGTCACACTCCATTTCTTTATTATTTGTGGCGGGTATTGCTTGCGAAGCGATAACCCCGCCGACGGGAATATCTGATGTCACCGTCACTGTTCCGAAATTCACAGTCGCATCAGGTTGCGGATAGACAACACAATTCGCTAATGCTTGTGTTATACCCGCAATGAGCAACACTACCACACATAAAGTGTGATATAATATTTTCTGGTTTTTCATGTTTTCTACCTTAAATAAATGACTGACTTGCATTCATCCGGACGTAATAACGCCAGATGTCATCGCCTATTTTTATACTGTTTATTTCCTGGCTCTTGTTCAGGGGGGCAGATAAAAAGAGGGTTGCCGCGGTTTTCAGGGCTGATAAGCCAGAAAAGAAATATTCTCCGCTGATGGCACATAATAAGGGCTATCTGGTGCCAGCGTGGCGGCTGCGATTTCAGCCGTCGCATCAAAAATATCGATTGCTACCGCGCCGCCAGGGGCATTAAGCGGAAATAATCCCTCCTGCGTATTGTCTGAAAAATGCATATTTCCGCTTAACGATACCTGTACTCTGCTGACGCCAGCACCCTGGTAATCCCACCAGTAGAGCGTATTCGGTGTTTTATTATCCGCAGGCGTCTGGCTGTTGACATAAATAGCGCCTTTATCGGAGGCCGCCATAAAGGCCATGGTGCCAGTGAGCGTTTCGCCAGAGGTGGTCGCGCTTACGGTCACGCTTTCCGCCTGCGTGTCAACGACGTCAGCCAGGGCGTAGCCTGAGGCATCGAGCGTGACGCTCAGCGATTGCGCATTACCCGATATGAACCTTGCACTTCCGGTAACGTTAAGCTGTACCGCTTTGCCGGGCGTGCCATAGAGGGCGATTTTATTGGTCGGCTGTACCGCAGCGAGCATACCGGTATTTAACGGCGCGCCGGTGGAGCAATAAAGATTGAGCGGCACGGCTTCCGTCAGGGCGATGGTATAGGCAAACTGATTGCCGTTATCCAGCGAAGCCGTGACTACGGCTTTCCCTGTATCTCCACTGTCGGTCAGTTTGGCATTTGATTGCCCGGCGCTGTCGGTATCCTGTTCGGGATGGTTCAGATTACCCAGCGAAGTCGCCCAGTATACCGCCACACCCGTGGCCACGTTTCCGGATTGATCTTTCACCGTAGCGGTTAGCCTGGCGGCGTCCACCCCGTCACTGGCGATACTGTCTTTGTCGCTGGTCAGACTGGAGATCACATACCCCGCCGTGCTTTCGCTAACGATCACATCCGCAAATTTACTGTCACCGGTGATGGTGGCGGTGACGGTCGCGGTGCCAGGCGCGCCGTTGTCGGTCAGCTGGGTACTCGCAGTGCCATCGCTGCCAGTGACTGATGAGGGGACGCTCAGGGTGCCCAGCGTGGTTGTCCAGTTGACGGTGACGCCGCTGATGGGTTGACCGCTACCGTTAACGACGGCCGCGGTGACAGTCGAACTGCTCACGCCGTCGTCCACAATGCTGGTTGGGTTTGCCGTCACGCTACTGATAGTGTCAGACGCGGGTGTGCCGCCCTCCAGCGTCACGACCCAACTGCCATCTGGTTGCAGTTGAGGAGCGCTGAAGATCCAGCCGTCAGGAAATCCGCCAAGATCTGTCACCGTGACGGCCCCACCGGTTCCCTGCAATAACAGGGAGCCGCTTCCGGTCCAGTTGACCGTGCCATTGCTGGGGTTGTACTCACCATACTGACAGGTCGCCACGACAGAGCTGCCGGCGCTTTTACCCACAAACCCGAGCGCGCCTGGGTTGCCCGGCAGGGTCAGTGTGGTGATGGTCGTGGTGCTCATCCCTACCTGGCTGAAGGCGGCGACGGCGTTTGGGGCGGCCTGCGCGGCGTCCACATCCAGCCAGACCACGGCGACCTGCATGGGATCGATCCCCAGATAGTTCAGCGGGAATTGATCGGAAGAAGGATAAAGCAGGGTCAGATCGTTCTGTGTCACCGGAATAATATCTTCCCGATGACCCAGATAAACGTATGAGGCGTCACCGGGATTAACGGCACTGTTGATAAAGGCCTGCATTGCAGACATGGCGACGGACTGATATGTCCAGCCGGCAGAACTGGCGGCCAGCTCACCAGCTTCGCCGTGCAGGACTTTTTGCAGATTGCCTGCTTCATTTTTGCCGGTATAAAAAATCAGGCTGCTGCCGGCGTTAGTGTTGATTGGCATCATATTTTCTCCAGAGTGAAGGTTCAGGCCGGGCAGGCCGCCGCAGGCCAGGACGAAAACGCCAGTTGTCCGGTGACATAAGTTCCTGTGTCAGGCAGGGATAAGGTAAAACGCACCGTTTCCGCCACAATATCCGTGACATCAAAACCAGCGGCATGGGAGGTACTGACGTTCGCATAAGCGATAGTCGAACCGGATACCGGAAGGATGGCGCTGGTGGGAGACGTGAGCGCCAGCCTGACCTGAGTTGCGCCAGAGGCTTCGGTGGTTTGCATATAGACGCCACAGGTGCTGCGGCCATCGGCGGCTGCGAAAGTAGAAATACCGTAGCTGAGTAAATCGCCGTTGCCGGGCGTCCAGGCGCTGAAAGCCATGCTGGCTGAAGCACTGAGTTGCGGATTGGTGAGTCCTGTCGCGCTCACCAGCACATTGCCGGTTGAAAAACTGTATACCTGCGCGCTTGCCTGGCCGCTTTCATCGAGCGTAAGCGTCAGTAATTGTTCTCCCGACGGGTTAAACCAGGCGTTGGAACTGCTGGATAATGATAGCTGTATGCCCGCGCCTGCTGGTCCTGAAAGCGTGACGGTATTGAGCGGCCTGACCGGAACGGTTGGGTCAAAGAACGGGGCGCCTGTTCCGCACGCCATGATTAAACTGGATGTGTTATCGCCCGTCAGAATGACTTCTGTTGCCGCTGATGAAGCGATACCGCCGCTTAGATACATCACCTGATATCTCCCTTCTCCGTAGCCCTCGCCTACGGGCGTCATCGTGTCGGCAGGAATATGGAAAACGGCCTGCCGGGCCTGTGCTTCTGTGCCTGTCAGCACACGGGTTTGCGTCCAGGTGGCCCCAGGTACGGGCGCGTCCGGCGTCGTCTGGTAACCCGTCCAGAATGCGGTCAACGTATCGCCAGTGACCATGCCGGGATAGGTGATAACCATATCGGTGCCGCTGTCAGCCGAGACTTCGCTGGCGGTAATGGTATTGTCGCCAGCCGCAGCAGGGAAAACGGGCGCGGGAAGCAAGAGGCAGTGCTGGCTGTCAACCTGAACGCGGGTTATATCGGAAACCCCGGCAAGGGCAGGTGCCGTTACGGAGTACCATGCCTGCGCGGAACCGACCCCAATGGGCGTGATAAAAGTGACAGGCACTGTCACGCTGAAACCTGCCGAGATATCGCTCTGCGTCAGGATATGAAGCGGGGATTGCCAGGCGGCGGCCGGAAGCGGCACGCTGCTCGTGCTGTAGCCTTGCCAGTAAACGACCACACCGCCTCCGACGACAAACTGAGAGCAGGGCGGAATATCCACCTCCAGCCCGTCAGTCGTAATGTCGTCACAGGACACCCAGCCATCATTACCGGCCGGGATAACCGGAGCCGGATAAATGCCGCTGCCGGTCATATCCAGGTTCACGGTGGCATCTTGTGAACTCTGCGCCGTTCCGGTTAACGGTATTACGGTGTACCAGGCTTCCGCGCTGCCGGTGGTTGTGACCGCCGTAACAAAGGGGGAAGAAACCAGCACGCTGAACCCGTTACCGACATCCGGCGTCGCGACAGTGTGCGTGACGCTGTTGTCACTTGCAGGTACCGCGTTTCCGTTCGCATCAAACGCCCGCCAGTACACATAGACCGTGTCGCCGGTGTTATAGGCTGCCGTGCTCCATGGCACTTTCACGTGCGTGCCGCCATTTTGCATTACGGATGCATAGGTGATGGTGTTTGTCGCATCTGCATCAGGAAAGGCTGGCGGCGGCAGGCCATCGACGTGCTGGCGATCAACAATGGCGGTGGCGACCGGCGAAGCCGACGTGTTTTGCGCGGCATCGGTGGCGACGTACCAGACCTGATGTGGCCCATCCGCAGGCCATGCCGTCCCGGATACCGGGATCAGGCTTGACCAGGGCCAGGCATAGGTATCCGGATCGGGGAGAGAAAGCGTGCTAAATAGCTCGCCGTCGAAATAGAGACAAAGGTAATCATTTTTCGCCGCGTTCGTGTAACGTGCAACGTTAACCACGATACCGCCATCACTCTCCAGCTCTGTCTCGGTGATATAGCCATCATTGACCATTTGTGGTAGTTCAGGCGGCGGCAGCGTTGAAGTAATCGTCATGTCAGGGTGTCCTGTCAGGGGATAAAAGGCCCGGTGGCATAAGAGCGTACCGCCGGGCATGCTTACGGTTAATGAAACCTTTTATGACGCGCCGCTACGCGTTAAAGCCCGGCGGCACGGTATCCACGTTGACACTCTGGTCAAAAGAGAGCTCGACCGTGGAGGCACCCGCAGGCAGTACGGTGTAGTAGGCGTCAACCGATCCCTGATAGCCCTGACCGGCATTGGGGAAAAAGAGCGCTGAAGAAACGATAAAGGTGTAAGAGGTATCACTGGCGCTGACGGTATAAGAGAATGAGCCGCTGGCACCCATGATCGGGTTATTGTTGGAATCTACAGCAGGCCAGTACAACGTAATGACGTCACCCGCCGCCATGGACGGATAAGAGACCTCCACGCTTACGCCATTGGCTGCATCGGCGATGTTAATGTAACCATCCGTTCCTGCCGGAATAACCGGTTTGGTCAGCGTTGGCGCAGTCTGCCCGCCATTGGCAATCACAACTGGAAGGGCTGAGGAATAACTGGTGTTGCCGGCGGCGTCAGCGGCGGTGTAATAAACAGGATAATTGCCGTCCTCAAGGTAGATCGGGGGAATTTCAAGGCTGATATCAATGACCATCGGCAACTGCGTCGATGGATCGGAAAGCGTAGTAAAATGAGAGTAATCGCCCCACCAGAAGGTGATCCGATCGCCAGCCGTCGCGTTGGGATAATGCGGGATAACCATCTGCACGCCAAGCTGCAGATCATAATAATCCAGGGTGTACTGGTCAGCCTCAGTGGCACCAGAAACCGTGGGCGCAGGCAGTGCGGTGCTGGCATAGATGCTGGTCTGCTTGCCTGTGTCATCATCAGCGGTGGTGGCGGTGACCGTCAGAATACCGCTTGCGATAGCGGTAACTTCAACGATAGCCGCGCCAGAAGCATCGGTGGTGGACGTGGCTGCGGAGAGTTTGCCGCCCGCCGTAACCGTCCAGTTTACCGTGGTTCCGTCAGGCGCTGGCGCGCCGGTGTCATCATGGATAATCGCTGTGATGGTGGCGGCAAGCGAGCCGTCAGACGGCAGCGCGGATTTATCGGCGGTAACGGTAAATACAGAATAAGTTGCCATGTGTTATTCCTTAACAGACAAAGTAATTAAAAACAGAAACAAGAGAATGACTATTTTCCTGACGGAAACAGACGTCCGTTGTTTTCTGCGTCCGGGTCAGAATAAAGAACGGCTAAAAAAAATACTGAATCAAAACAGGACAGGAAATGTGCTTTTTCCAGGGACTTTCGGGGCTTCATTCGGGGAAAAACGGCATGGTATAAAATTGTAAATATTATCAATTGATTAGGTTTTTTCTCCACGTTTAATCACTGCTGCGAAAAACTAAGGAAATATTTGAAATAATAGTGTGCATCGTTAAACGGAGATACACCGTATATGCAAAAGATTTCGGCTCCATACGGAGCCGAAATCAGGGGAGTTAATAAGATGCCATGCTTAAAGCAAATAATCTCTGGTATTGGTGGCCGTTACTGGGGTTGAAGGATCAACGGTATCCTGTGGATCGACCGTTACAGTGGTAGAGAAACCAAACACGTTACCACTCACTGCGTAGCAAGTTTGTGTTGCCTGTCCCTGCGCATCGGTGACGGATTGACCGCTATTACAGTGGATAAAGCCGTTAGCGGGGTTAGACCAAATGACGGTCGCTCCGGCCACCGGATTGCCATTAATGTCTTTTACCAGCGCGGTCGTAATGCCCGGATCTGCCGCATTTCCTCTTCCGACCGAACTCAGCGAAACACTCACCGCTTTGAGCGAAACAGACGTAAAGGTTGCGGATGCGTTGCCGGATTTACCGCCCGCGCTGGCGATGACCGCGACCGTTTCTGCCGTGGTGTCGGTGAGGCTGACGGTGGCGATCCCGCTGGCGTTGGTGGTGACGGTGAGCGGCGTGGTGGCGGTGGCCGTTCCCACGTTCCAGGTGACGCTGACCCCCGGCATCGGCTGGCCGGATGCGCTGGTAACCAGCGCCTGCGCGACGTTGACCGTGCTGCCGTCGGCAGGGGAATTGTTGGTGGTCATGGTCACTGCGACAGCGGCGACAGTCTGGCTCACGAAGGTTGAGTTTACGGAATCCGTCTTATTCCCGGCGCTGGCGCTCAGCTTTATAGCACCCGGGGTCGTGGAAGAAAGATGAATCGTTGCCACACCGCTGCTGTTCGTGGCCTTGTCGCTGCTGACAATTGTGGCACCATTGCCCACTTTCCAGGATATCGCAACGCCGGAGAGTCCTTTACCGCTGGCATCTTTCACCTGTACCTGGGCGGCGTTTTGATCGGTGCCGTCGGCAATACTGTTATCTTTAGTGACGACGAGATCCAGATTTGCGACTAAGAGATTGAATGCCGCAGATGTCGTGCGTACGACAGAACCGGAGGTGGCGGTCACGATCACCTGACCCGCAGTCGTATTCGTCAGGTTAACGGAAGTATTGCCATTTGCATCCGTCACGCTGTTCGTACTGCTCAGAGCCGCGTTGCCACTCACCGTCCAGACGATGGCGGCATGGGCGGCAGGCTTGCCATCAGCGGTGACAGCATGAAGCGTAACGGTGTCGGCAGAGGTGCCATCCGCCGGACTGTTATTTTTTATTGTTGCAAGCGTCATATCCGCCACCGCTTTTGACGTCGCTTTTTTCTTGTATTGCAGGATAATTTCATTGTTGCGATCAACGAGATCGTAACGGCTGCCAGCCAGACTCCGTCGTGTGGCCACTTGCTCGGGGGAGATTTGCGACTGCCATGAGCTATCAAGCGCGTAGTGAAAGTTCAGGCTGAACTTCATTTCGTCCATGGAATCCTGGCCACGCTTATAATCGATGCCAGCAGTAATCAGGGGCACGGGCGTATAATTTAAACCGACCGTCACTGCGGAGGGGTTACTCTGCAAATGATCTTTATCGAACAACGCCACGTTATCACCGTAATATTGTTCGTACATTAGTTTCGCGCCTAGCTGTGGAAACGAAGGAAGATAACCTTCTGCGCGCACGTCATAACCGTCAGCAGGCTTTTCATTGTAATTATCAAAATCGCCTGAGTTGTGCCATTGACTGGTTCCAATATACGTATTGGCGGAAAGTTTGAGATAATTTGTCCAGGCTTCAGCGCCAAATCCGATCCGGCGATTTTCACCCGTAAAATCATCATCAAAAAAGACGTTACCGCCGAACATCCAGTCGCGGACATAGAATGTGCGTACCCCTAAGCCAATGTTGCCGGTCGTGCGGCCATCAGGCGCGCGAATGCCTAGCTGGGTGAAAAGCACGGATTTCTTATTGTCATAGAGCGGAGCCAGGAAATCAAAAGCGCTATTATCCCAGTTCCCGTTATCATCGACGTCAAGCGTGACCTGCGCAGTACCGAAATGGCTTAACCATTCTTCAACCGTTGAGGCCGCATGAGTTGTTGCGAGATGTGTTGCGGTGTTTTTCATTGCATCAGCGCCATTTTGTGCCGCACTGCTGGCAAGCGACGCGCTAAGCGTTGACGCATCAGACATATCTGTTTCTGTCGCGCCAGGCCCGGATGAGGCGTGCGCGGGTAATACTAATAAAGGGAACGCTATTTGTAGGAGGATTTGCGCCCAGATAACAATCTTTTTTAACAGGCTAATTTTTAACGTATTCTTTTCCATTATGGATTGCTCATGCATAAATTCTCAATCAACACCCGTGCTACAGGTATCCTTAATGATGCCAAATGCATCTTAATATCCTGAAAAATGCAGTATTAACCTATGCCTTAATTTCCCATATAAATATCGATGCCAGACCAGACAGCATTAATACTCCTGGAATAACAGGATGAGTATGTAAAAGAGTAAGTTGCTGAATTTAAATAATTACAGCAAAGCGCCTTCAATAAGGATTAAATGTATCGATGGTTTCTCCTGCTAAAAGTCAACGAGAGCATAAAAAATGATGACCCTTTGCAATACCTTTTGTTGAACATGTAAGTAAATGTTATTAACGCTGACATTATTAACTGGCTAACGCCGAGTCTGAAAGCGGAAATTACTATAATAGGATTAATAAGAATATTCCAGTGATGATAAGGGGGGTTAAGCGTGCTAATAAACAGGGTGATATAGAAAGTGTATTTTTATGCTCACTTTTTTGCAAAAAAAGGCCAGTTTAAAGCCATATAAAATAGATAATAATAGGGTCTCTGCTACGCGTGGATTAATTTTGTTTATCGCTGTTTGAGAATGGCTTACGGAAGTAAAGATTATTGCTGAAATATCTGTATACGAACAATTTACCGGAAGAAAAAATAGTCTGGCGGCTTTGTCCGTACGCTCGTTACACGATGAGTACGCGGAAACGGGCTGTACCGGTTTGAGAAGAATGAGGGGGGCTTTTATAAATGAAGTGCGTTACAGGTTTACATAACACGTTAGAGGTGGTGAGTATGTTCTGAGGAGTATATTGATGATGAGCAGTAAGATAGCATTGGGAGAGATAATCATGACACTCGTTTCCGACCCGATAGAAATGATCAGAATTTTGATCATACTGACCCTGGGTGAGGTGGGCAGATGGTTATGTGGCGGCGGTCGGCTGCGTGAAAGAACAGGCGATCTTATTATCAGTATCCTGCTCTTTGCTCTTATCAGGCCGCATATCATTAGCATGTCATCCATCTTCGGCATGCGGATATCTTCACGAACTATTGCCATCTGCATCGCGCTGGTGGGATCAAAGGGTATTAACCGTATTCTGGTTTATATCATTAAGAAAAGGACAGGATTTGATATTGATAAAGTGCTCGAAAAGAAAAAATAACACATCGCAAAGGCTGTATTGTAAAGCATGGTATTAAAATCTCTGATGTATATGATTGACAACAATACATCAGAGATGATTTTATGGCATGTCGGTCTTAATAAGCAGGAAAGGAATTACTGTGCTTGTTTTGTAATGGCGGCTAATACTTGCATAATGTCAGAAACAATGGCTGTGCTTTTATGTTTTTTATTGATATAAAGCCCGCTCTGAATTCTGATGTCTGGTATTTTTATCTTCTTTACGCCCGGTGGCGAAAAAAACGAAGTGAGACATTCGGGTAATAACATCATTCCTTCTCCCGAACTTACTGAAATGAGAATAGAGGCCGTATCTCTGTCTGTTTCTATAATATCCACATGCGGTATAAAGCTTTTGATGCTATTTGAGATAATTCCTTTTAACTCATTGGAGAAAACATCCTTTCTGATAAGCAGGCTTACATTACGGATGCTGTTAAAGTTTTTTAGCGCTGTGACGTGAAGTGTTTCAGGCATAAGAAGGAAAATGGATTCATCACTGGCTTTATGAAAAATAAGATTATCAGTGTAAGCTATTTCTCTGAAGGACAAGATGCCTGCGTCGGGGTTAGTGTGAAGAGACTGGATATCGGCGCAGGAAACAGAGACGCGCCTGCAACACACAGGCTGGTTCGTTTTTTTTAGCCAGGATAAAATATGCTGATAAATGACCAATGGGACACTAATGTCGCAAAGTAACTCAAACCGGGAGCATTTGGCTGAGATACTGAAGTCGTTTTCTATCGAATAGAGGAGGTCGTAAACAGGTTTGATTTTCTCATAAAGCGTAATCGCTAATTCTGTTGGTTCAAGGTAATTATATTTTCTGATAAATAATTTCCCTCCCATTTTTTCTTCCATTTCGTAGATTACGCGGGCGAGAGGTGAGCGTGTTACACACAGTTGCTCTGCCGCACTGTTGATGCATTTCGCTTCAAAACAAACAATAAAGTATTTTAATTTTTTTGATATTAACAAATTCATCATTACCCCCGTTCAAAAGTTTCCTTCTTCAACAACATATTTGAAGATGATTGATGGGAAAATAATACCTTCCAGATCCCTCATATGTAGTAGCTGTCTGTCCGTGCTCCTGTGCAGGTCTCTCACAGGTAAGATACGCGATTAGCTATTATCCTTGGCTCAAAAATGGCTGACAGAATGCGCATTAATCGCACATTTCTGGATGGTAATAAGCAATGAGCGGCTCATGCTGATTCCGTCATTATTTTACCAGGCAAATTTTAGGGTGGCATACCAGAACATGATGTTGTTGTGCGTGTAATTTTTTATTTGATATTCGCTATTAGCAGGTACAGATAATAGCCGGTCTGTAGCAGGAGAGCAGTAAAATCAACCGCGGACATCTCTTTCTGACTGCCTGTAATGTTTCAGGCGAGCAGACATGAAATCACAGGTATGCGTCAGTGTGCGACTGGCTATTTTTTGCCTAAAGAGAGGGGGTATTGACAGGAACGGGAAAGATAAATGCATCGGTCAGGATACGACAGATATAAAAAGAGCAAGTCTCTCGACTTGCTCTTTTCCGGGGTAATGTGCCACTCACATTGCTGCGGACTGGCGCATTTAAATTTTGGTCGGCACGAGAGGATTTGAACCTCCGACCCCTGACACCCCATGACAGTGCGCTACCAGGCTGCGCTACGTGCCGACGTGGAGGCTTATACTACCCGTTTTCACGCTGATTGCAAGCCGCGCCAGGCCGAGTGATTTATAAATAATCAATCAGTTAGCAATGAAGCGTTTTTCATCCGTCAGCACCTGCAGCAGCAGGCTGAGCTGCGGTTTATCGTCCTTCATTCGTTCGCCGCGCAGGTCATACATCCGGTAGTTGCCGTTGTTGTCCAGCACCAGCGTCATCTGCGGCGTCGTCACCGCCAGCGTATTGTTATCCGCGCTCACCACCCAGTTATTGCGGCGGGCAGGGGAGAAGAGATCTTCGCCCTGCGAATATTCATAGGCTGGTGTGCGTACATGTAAGAGACGCTGCATCAGGGTCGTCATCACGTCCTGATGATCGGTCAGTTTCGTCACGCGCTGCGCAGGCGTGCCCGGCCAGTGGATAACCAGCGGCACCTGAATGCGCGAGCGATCCCAGCCGAAGCTCTCCTGCTGCTTGCCTAACGGAACGCCGCGGCCCGCCGTGATAATCACAACGGTATTATCCAGCTTACCGCTCGCTTTAAGCGACGCCAGCACGCGATCAATCTGCGTATCCACATTCCCCACCGCGCGGGCGTAGCGGCGCGTAAAGGCCGCCTGCTGAGTATCTTCATCAATGTTGGTGCCATTGAAGGAGACCCATGAGAACCAGCGGTTATCTTCTGACGCGTATTTGTTGAGCCAGCTAATCCACTGCGACGCGGTTTGATCGTCGCCCTGCGGCTGTGTCGTCGGGAGTGAGAAGTCCGACAGCAGCGCCTGGCGGTACAGCGAACTGCTGAAACCATCTGACGCGAACAGGCCGAGCTGATACCCCTGCTGATTCAGCGCGGTGATCAGCGCCGCCGGAATACGCGCGGCCAGCACGCCATCCATGTAACCCGGCGAAATTCCGTAGAACAGGCCAAAAATGCCGCTATCGGTCAGATTCCCGGAGCTGAAATGCTGGGTGAAATTGATGTTGTCGTGCGCAAACTGCGCAAGCGACGGCATCTGTTTTTCAAAGCGCGAGTAGTTCAGGCCATCGACCGTAATCAACAGCACGTTATGCCCGGAGCCCATATCGCCGTAGCGCAGATCGCTCAGCGGATATTGCACGCTGACCGCCTCCGGATCGCCTTGCTCCACCAGACGGCGCTGATACTCCTGCGCGTCCAGCAGGCCATGTTTTTCCAGAAAACGGCGCGCCGTCATCGGGTAGGAGAGCGGGAGGTTCGCGCGCTGCATCGTGACCGGACGGTAGAAATTGGCATCGGCCCAGATATACATCACGTGCGTAGTCACAAACGAGGCGAAAAAGAGCGCGGCCACGGGGCGCGCGTACCGGCGGCGGCGCGTCAGGCTGCGCAGCTTCTGCCAGCTCCAGGTGGCGAACAGCATCTCGATAAGCAAAATCACCGGCACCGCGATAAACATCAGCTGCCAGTCGCGGGCCATTTCGCTTTGGTCGGGGTTAATCACCACCTGCCAGACCACCGGATTGATATGCAGGTGGAAGCGGGTAAAGACTTCGCTGTCGATCAGCAGCAGCGTCATGCCGATGGTCGCGAGAATCGCCGACAGGAACCGCATCAGCCGTTGCGACATCACGATAAACGTGAGCGGGAACAGGATCAGCAGATACGTGGCAAACACCAGAAAGCTAAAGTGGCCCACCAGACTCACGTAGGAGTAAACCCGGCCCGTCAGGGTCGTGGGCCAGTCGGCGATAAACAGATAGCGGCTACCGAGGACAATGGAGAAGAGAATATTGAACAGGGCGAACCAGTGCCCCCAGCTGATCATCTGGGAGACTTTTTCGCGGTAGCGCTGACGGTTAGTCACCATAGCTTTTTAACGTTCTTCCTTAATGCGCGTTATCGTCGCGAATGGAGGACTGCAACGCCTCCGCGAAGGAGCGCGCCAGCGTCTTGCGCTGCGCGGGAGCCACGCTGTTATTGATAACATTGGTGACCATATTCCCAAGTACCATCAGGGAAAGGTCGGTCGGCGCCTTGTGCTTTGACAGCACGCTCGCCAGTTCAGTCAGTAATTCTTCAACGCGTTCGTCACTATAGCGGGATAGTTGTGGCATAAATCAACATCAGTTTGTTCAGGAAAGTCCAATATCTTACCGTAGCAGTGGCTTTATTTCCGCTTTTTTATCAGCGGTTGCGCAGGACGGCAGGCAGTGGTTGAATACGCCCCTGCCCAACAGGAGAGTTTATCATGAGTCTGGATATCAACCAGATTGCCTTACATCAGTTAATTAAGCGCGATGAGCAGAACCTGGAGCTTATCCTGCGCGACTCGCTGCTTGAACCTGGCAATACGGTCACGGAAATGATGGCCGAGCTGCATCGCGTCTACAGCGCGAAAAGCAAAGCCTACGGCCTTTTTAACGAAGAGAGCGAGCTTGCCGAGGCGCTGCGTCAGTGTCGTCGCGGCGATGAAGATTTCCTGGCGTTCAGCCGCGCGGCCACCGGCCGTCTGCGTGACGAGCTGGCGAAATACCCGTTCGCGGATGGCGGTATCGTGCTGTTTTGTCACTATCGTTATCTCGCGGTCGAATACCTGCTGGTGGCGGTGCTGAACAATTTAAGCAGCATGCGCGTTAACGAACAGCTCGACATCAGCACCACGCACTATCTGGATATCAACCACGCCGATATCGTCGCGCGCATCGATCTGACCGAATGGGAAACCAACCCGGAATCGACCCGCTACTTAACCTTCCTGAAAGGCCGGGTAGGGCGCAAGGTCGCCGATTTCTTTATGGATTTCCTGGGCGCGAGCGTGGGGCTTGATACCAAAGCGCAGAACCGCGGGCTGTTGCAGGCGCTGGATGATTTCACTGCCGAGGCGCAGCTCGATAAAGCCGAGCGCCAGAACGTGCGCGCGCAGGTCTACAGCTACTGTAACGAGCAGTTGCAGGCGGGCGAAGAAATTGCGCTGTCTGAGCTTTCCAAAGAGCTGCCGAGTTTTGGCGAGAAAAGCTTCCAGGAGTTTACGGCGGAGCAGGGCTATGAGCTGGAAGAGACCTTCCCGGCGGACCGCAGCACGCTGCGTCAGCTGACCAAATACGCCGGCAGCGGCGGAGGGCTTACGATTAACTTCGACGCCATGCTGCTTGGCGAGCGTATTTTCTGGGATCCGGCGACCGACACGCTGACCATTAAAGGCACGCCGCCGAACCTGCGCGATCAGCTACAGCGCCGTACGTCAGGCAAATAAACGTGAAATGAAAAAGGGCGGAATTTCCGCCCTTAATTTTTGCGCCTGAATCACAGGCAAAAAAAACGCCGCATAGCGCGGCGTTTTTTCTTCATTGCACTTACGCGCGAACGAAGTCGATGTGGTGCAGTTTCGGTTTGTACGGGTGACGCTGTACAGCCTGAACTTTTACTTTAACTTCTTTGCCATCGATAGCCAGAGTCAGCACTTCGCTGTAAAACTCCGGTTTAGCCTGCATGTTCATCACTTTGTCGTGGTCCAGTTCGATTGCAACCGGAGCCTCGGTGCCACCGTAAACGATAGCCGGGAACTTGTTGGCGTGACGCAGGCGGCGGCTCGCACCCTTACCCTGCTCTTTACGTACTTCAGCGTTGATAGTAAACATTGACATCTCTCTTAATAAAGAAACCTGTTACAGGCGACCCAGCAACAGGCAAATGACTGGCTTTGCGGATGCAAAAGCGGGCGGCATTATAGCTATTTGAGCGCGCAGGGGCAACGAAAACCGCCGCTACCCACGTAATTCATTGGCCCGGCGGAACCGCCCGTTATAATCGAACACCTTTTCACGCACCTGCCAGTACTGGCCTTTGAGCCTGGCCACTACAAAATCGGGATGACGCAGCAGCGCCTGCTGGGCCACGATATCGTTAACGGTTATCCAGCGCAGCGGCACGCCCGGCGTGCGGGTGTGCGGGCGAATAAAAAGCTGTTCAAAGGCGGTGCGCTGCGCGGGCGTGTGCAGGCGAAAGCGTTCGCTGACGTCCGCGCCGTCCTCATCGTAATAGGTCACTTTCAGCCATTCGCCTTTCTCATCAGCGCCTGGCTGGAGCTGCATGCCGCCGCAACGCAGCACCAGCGCGTCTTTAAGCTTCAGCGCCGCTTTCAGCATATCGTCCGGGTCTACCAGCACCTTGTCGCATTCGCGGCAGCGCCGCGCGGCGATGTCGTTTTCCGCGTTGCAGTGCGGACAATTTTTAAAGCGGAAGCGGTAGTCGCACTGTTCACGGTGGCCCTCGTCATCTTCGAACCAGCCCTGGCAGCGGCGGCCGAAATGCTCGATAAGCGTGCCTTCCGCCGTGGTTTTGCCCCAGAACGTATTGGCAAAGCCGCAGGCAGGGCAGAAGACCTGCACGGGCACGTTGTCACTTTTGCCCTTCGGCGCGCCCACTTCCGGTGCGTAGAGATCGTGCGGGTTGCCCGCGTAATCAAGGATCAGGCAATCTTTTTTGCCCGGCGACAATCGCAGCCCGCGCCCGACAATCTGCTGATAGAGGCTGACCGATTCGGTCGGGCGCAGAATAGCGATGAGATCCACATGCGGCGCGTCAAAGCCGGTGGTGAGTACCGCCACGTTGACGAGAAAACGCAACTGCTGGGCTTTAAACGCCTCAATAATCGCGTCGCGCTCGCGCCCCGGCGTTTCACCAGTGATAAGCGCCGCTTCGCCCGCAGGCAGCAGGCCGGTGATTTCACGCGCGTGCTCGACGGTTGCGGCGAAAATCATCGCGCCGCGCCGGTCAGCGGCGAATTCGACTATCTGGCTCACGATATGCGGCGTGATGCGCTGCTGCTGTTTCAGCTCGCGGTTAAGGTCAGCCTCGCTGAACAGCCCGTTGCTCTGGGCCTGCAGGCGGCTGAAATCATATTGCACTACCGGCATATCGAGCCGCTCCGGCGGCGTCAGGTAGCCGTGCTTAATCATATAGCGCAGCGGCAGCTCGTAGATGCAGTCGCGAAACAGCGCTTTTTCATCGCCGCGCACCATACCGTGATAATGGAACTGGTAAATCCAGCCTTTGCCGAGGCGAAACGGTGTCGCGGTCAGCCCCAGTAAGCGCAGGCGCGGGTTCTGCTTACGCAGGTGCGTGAGAATTTGCTGATACTGGCTGTCGTCGTCATCGCTGATACGATGGCACTCATCGACAATCACCAGCGAGAATTCTCCCTGAAAATGGTCGAGGTTGCGCGCCACCGACTGCACGCTGCCGAACACGACCTTGCCGTGGCTCTCTTTGCGCGCGAGACCGGCCGCGTAAATATCCGCCTCAAGCCCGAGCGCCAGATATTTCGCATGGTTTTGCGCCACCAGCTCTTTCACATGGGCGAGCACCAGCACACGGCCGCGTGCGAGCCGGGCCAGTTCGGCGATAACCAGGCTTTTGCCTGCGCCGGTCGGCAGAACGATCGCCGCTGGCGCGTCGTGGCGGCGAAAATGGTTAAGGGTGGCATCCACCGCTTCGCGCTGGTAAGGACGTAGAGTAAAGGACATGGGGCCTGCAGAAATAGGGATCACGCTAATATTATGCCACGAATCATTTTCATCTTGTGAGCGGGCCATTGCCCGTTATACTGACGGCTCTGATTCCGCTTCAAGAACATTGACGGGCGCTTTGCCCGCCCCCACGTCGGAACTGCATCAACAACAGGCTTATAAACGTAATGCGACTTGATAAATTTATCGCCCAGCAGCTTGGCGTCAGCCGCGCTATTGCTGGCCGCGAAATTCGCGCCAGCCGGGTCACGGTGGATGGCGACATTGTAAAAGACAGCGCTTTTAAACTGCTGGCGGATCACGACGTTGAATATGACGGCAATCCACTGACCCAGCAGAATGGCCCGCGCTATTTTATGCTGAATAAACCGCAGGGCTACGTCTGCTCCACCGACGATCCGGATCATCCAACGGTGCTCTATTTTCTGGACGAGCCGGTCGCGCATAAGCTGCACGCCGCAGGGCGGCTGGATATCGACACCACCGGCCTTGTGCTGATGACTGACGACGGCCAGTGGTCGCACCGCATCACCTCGCCGCGCCACCATTGCGAGAAAACCTATCTGGTGACGCTGGAATCGCCGGTAGCGGATGACACCGCGGCGCTGTTCGCCAAAGGCGTACAACTCAACAACGAAAAAGATCTCACCAAACCGGCGCAGCTTGAAGTGATCACCCCGACCGAAGTGCGTCTCACCATTAGCGAAGGGCGCTATCATCAGGTGAAGCGCATGTTCGCGGCGGTGGGTAACCACGTTGTCGGTCTGCATCGCGAACGCATCGGGGCGATTGAACTCGATCCTGAGCTTGCGCCTGGCGAATACCGCCCGTTAACCGAAGACGAAATTGCCAGCGTTGGCATGCCGTCACGCTAATTTCAGGAGTCAACTGTGACCACCAGGCAGAATTCGTCGCTGGGTATTGTGTTTATTCTTGGCCTGCTGGCCATGCTGATGCCGCTCTCTATCGATATGTATCTCCCGGCGCTGCCGGTTATCGCCAGCGAGTTTGGCGTCGAGGCGGGCAGCGCCCAGATGACGCTCAGCACCTATATTCTGGGCTTTGCTATCGGCCAGCTTTTTTATGGGCCGATGGCCGACAGTCTGGGACGCAAGCCGGTTATTCTCGGCGGCACGCTGATATTCGCGGCGGCCGCCATCGCCTGCGCGCTGGCCCAGAGCATCGATCAGCTCATTTATATGCGTTTTCTGCACGGGCTTTCCGCGGCGGCGGCAAGCGTGGTGATTAATGCCCTGATGCGCGATATCTACCCGAAGGAAGAGTTCTCGCGCATGATGTCCTTTGTGATGCTGGTGACGACCATCGCGCCGCTGCTGGCACCGATGGCGGGCGGGGCGGTGCTGGTCTGGTTTAACTGGCACGTGATTTTCTGGATCCTCGCGGTGCTGGCGCTGCTCGCCTGCGCCATGATTTTCTTTCTTATCCGCGAAACGCTGCCGGTGGAGCGTCGCCAGAAGTTTCACTTTCGCACCACGCTTGGCAACTTCGCCACGCTGTTTCGCCATAAGCGCGTCCTGAGCTATATGCTGGCGAGCGGCTTCAGCTTTGCCGGCATGTTCTCGTTTTTAAGCGCCGGGCCGTTTGTCTATATCGAACTGAATCACGTTTCGCCGCAGCACTTCGGTTATTACTTCGCGCTGAATATCGTGTTTCTGTTCGTCATGACCATTATCAACAGCCGCTTTGTGCGCCGCGTGGGCGCGCTGAAAATGTTCCGCGCCGGGCTGTTTATTCAGTTTGCGATGGCCGTGTGGCTGGTGATGAGCGCGCAGTTTGATGTCGGTTTCTGGTCGCTGGTGCTGGGCGTGGCGGCGTTTGTCGGCTGTGTGTCGCTGGTGGCGTCCAACGCGATGGCGGTTATCCTGGATGAGTTTCCGCATATGGCGGGCACGGCCTCGTCGCTCGCGGGCACGTTCCGCTTCGGGATCGGGGCGATTATGGGCGCGCTGCTCTCTATGGCGACGTTCAACTCCGCCTGGCCAATGCTGCTTTCCATCTTCTTCTGCGCTACCTGTTCCATTCTCTTCTATCTCTACGCCAGCCGTCCTCGCCGACGCGCTGTCTGATCTTCTCGCGGGAGTATCACTCCCGCCTTTTACTCACGCATTAAGCCCCTCTGTCGCGCTTTCTTGAGTCATTTTCGTTTCCTGAATGTAAAAATATATCGCGTAAAAAGTCACGGCCTTGTATTAAAAAAGGTTGTGTCGGGGCGCGTAACGGGGTACATATAGCGCCAAAATGCGAGCCAACGCACAAAATAACCGCCTCGCTGGTGAGGAAATAACCGGAGGATGCGGTGGCAATGAAACCGTTTTCTTTGTTGATACGATCACTTTTTGTCAACATGTGTTAATCTTTATGTGAATGACTTGTAAAATTTATGTTTCCGGGGACACTATCTTGAATACGCTACAACTCTCTATCGTTCATCGCTTGCCGCAGAGCTATCGGTGGCGGGCGGGTTTCGCCGGTTCAAAAGTTGAACCGATTCCGCAACAGGGCCCGGACTGCGACAACTGTCTGGTTGGCCTGCGCCTGTTAAGCCCGGACGGCGAAAAAGCCTGGCCGGTGATGCAGAAGCTCAGCCAGGCGTTGAATGATATCTCGGTGGATTGCTCCGTGCTGGAGTGCGAAGGCGAGCCGTGCCTGTTCGTGAGCCATCAGGATGAGTTCGCGGCCACCTGTCGTCTGAAGAATTTCGGCGTGGCGATTGCCGAGCCGTTTTCCGGCCAGAATCCTTTCTGAGCCTCAGCGCAGCGTTAACAGCTCGCGCGTATAGGCCTCACGCGGGGCGGCGAAAACCGTCTGACAGTCGCCCTGCTCAATCACCTCTCCCTGACGCAACACCACCACCTGATGACACAGCGAGCGCACCACCTGCAAATCATGGCTGATAAACAGGTAAGCGAGCTGATGCTCTTGCTGTAGCTTTTTCAGCAGCGACAGAATTTGCGCCTGTACGGTGCGATCGAGCGACGATGTTGGTTCATCGAGGATAAGCAACTCGGGTTTTAAGATCAGCGCCCGCGCGATGGCGATGCGCTGGCGCTGGCCGCCGGAAAATTCGCTCGGATAACGGTGGCGCGTTTCGGGATCGAGCCCCACTTCGCGCATCACATCAATCACCTGCGCCTCGCGCTCAGCCGGGGTCAGCGCTGGCTGATGGACGCGCAGCCCTTCGGCGATAATGCTTTGTACGTCAAGACGCGGGTTGAGCGATGAGTTCGGATCCTGAAATACCACCTGAATGCGGCGGCGCAGCGGTAGCAGCGCGCGGCGGTTGAGTGTGTGCAGGGGATGCCCGTCGAAAACAATCTCGCCCTTTGAGGCGATAAGGCGCAGCAGCGCAAGCCCTGACGTACTCTTGCCCGACCCCGATTCGCCCACCAGCCCCAGGCTTTCGCCCGCATGCAACGTAAAGCTTAAATTTTTGAGCGCATGATGATAGCCCGCGACGCGCCGCAGCAGCCCGCGACGCTTCTCAAACGCCACGCTCAGCCCACGCACAGTGAGTAAAGGCACGGCAGGCTCAGGAAGCGGCACCGGAGAGCCGTCCGGCTCGGCGTTAATCAGGCGACGGGTGTAGTCATGCGCGGGCGCGGCGAACAGCGCCGCGGCGCGGTTTTGCTCCACGCAACGCCCGTTCTGCATCACCGCCACGTTATCCGCCAGCCGTTTGACGATATTCAGGTTATGGGTGATAAACAGCAGCCCCATGTTGAGTTCGCGCTTCAGCTCCGCCAGCAGTTGCAGGATCTGCGCCTGCACCGTGACGTCCAGCGCGGTGGTCGGTTCATCGGCGATGAGCAGCGCCGGGCGGGTCAGCAGCGCCATCGCGATCATCACGCGCTGGCGTTCGCCGCCGGAAAGCTGGTGCGGGAAATCGTTCATCCGCTGCGATGCGTTGCGAATACCGACGCGCTCAAGGCAGGTGAGGATCTCAGCGCGCGCGGGCTCGCGACGCATTCCGCGGTGCAGCGACAGCACTTCATAAAGCTGTTTTTCTACGGTATGCAGCGGGTTTAAGGAAACCATTGGCTCCTGAAAAATCATCGCTATCTGGTTGCCGCGCACCGCGCGCAGTTCGCGTTCGCTGGCGTGCAGCAGCGATTGCCCCTGAAAGCGGATATCGCCCTGCGGATAGACCACCGGCGGCGACGGGAGCAGGCGCAGCACGGAAAGCGCCGTGACGCTTTTGCCGGAGCCCGATTCGCCCACCAGCGCCAGCGTTTCGCCCGGCTCAATAGCCAGCGACAGCGAATCCACCACCTGACGCTCAACGCTCTGCTGGCGAAACGCGATGGAAAGATTGTCGATGGAAAGCAGAGGGTGCGCCATATCAGACCGCCTTACCGGGATCGAAGGCGTCGCGAACCGCTTCGCCGATAAAAATGAGTAACGACAGTAAAATCGCCAGCGAGAAAAAGGCGGTGAGGCCAAGCCAGGGCGCTTCGAGGTTATTCTTGCCCTGCAACAGCAGTTCGCCGAGCGAGGGCGAGCCGAGCGGCAGCCCGAAGCCCAGGAAATCAAGCTCCGTCAGCACGGTAATTGAGCCGCACAGAATAAACGGCAGAAATGTCAGCGTCGCCACCATCGCGTTTGGCAGCATATGACGCCAGATAATCGCGCGGTCGCTGACGCCAAGCGCCTGGGCGGCGCGGATATAGTCAAAATTGCGGGTACGCAGAAACTCGGCGCGCACCACACCTACCAGCGTCATCCAGCCGAACAGCACGGTTATCAAAAGCAGCCACCAGAAGCCCGGTTGCACCACGCTTGAGAGAATAATGATCAGAAACAGCGTCGGCATGCCGGACCAGATCTCGATAAAGCGCTGGCCGAACAGATCGATTCTGCCGCCGTAGTAGCCCTGGATTGCACCAACCGTAATGCCGATGGCGCTGGCGCAGAGCGTCAGCATTATCCCGAACAGCAAGGAGATGCGCGTGCCATACAGAATGCGCGCCAGCACATCGCCGCCGTTGGCGTCGGTGCCCAACCAGTTTTGCGCCGACGGCGGGGCAGGGAAGGGGTGATCCGACGCGAAATTAATCGCAGTGCCGCTAAAATGCACCGGCGCCCACAGCACCCAGCCTTTATCTTCCAGCCGCTGTTGCAGCCACGGGTCCTGATAATCGGCAGGCGTGGCGAGCGGCCCGCCAAAATCGCTTTCGCTGTAGTTATGGATAAGCGGGAAATACCAGCGGTCCTGATAGTGCACCGCCAGCGGTTTATCGTTGGCGATAAGCTCGGCACCGAGGCTTAAGGCAAAAATTATCGCGAAAATCCACAGCGACCAGTAGCCGCGCCGGTTATGACGAAACCGCGTCCAGCGCGCCTGATTGACCGGATTGAGTCTTCTCATCCGCGCCTCTCGAAATCAATGCGTGGGTCGACAAGCGTATAAGTGATATCGCTCAGGATATTCAGCAGCAGGCCGACCAGGGTGAAAATATAGAGCGTGCCAAACATTACCGGATAATCGCGCGACACGGTGGCTTCATAGCCCAATAGCCCGAGGCCGTTGAGCGAGAAAATCACCTCAATCAGCACGGAACCGGTGAAAAACATGCTGATAAACGTGGCCGGGAAGCCTGCAATCACCAGCAGCATGGCGTTGCGAAACACATGACGCCAGAGGATCTGCTGCTCGCCAAGCCCTTTGGCGCGGGCCGTTACCACATACTGCTTGCGGATCTCATCGAGAAACGCGTTGCGGGTAAGAATGGTGAGCGTCGCGAAACCGCCAATCACCGTCGCCAGCACCGGCAGCGTAATGTGCCAGAGATAGTCGGTAATTTTCTGATACCACGGCAGCGTGTCGAAATTAGCCGAGACCAGCCCGCGCAACGGGAAGAGATCGAACCAGGTGCCGCCGGCGAAAACGACAATCAGTAAAATGGCGAACAAAAAGGCGGGAACGGCGTAACCCGTGATAATCGCCACGCTGCTCCAGACGTCGAAGCGGCTGCCGCTGTTGACCGCCTTGCGAATACCGAGCGGAATCGATACCAGATAGATTATCAGCGTGCTCCACAGGCCAAGCGTGACCGAGACCGGCAGGCTGTTTTTAATCAAATCGATGACCGACGCGCTGCGAAACAGGCTGTCGCCAAAATCGAAACGCGCGTAATCCCACAGCATTTTCAGGTAGCGCTCATGTAGCGGTTTGTCGAACCCGTAACGGTGGGTGATTTCGGCGACCACTTCCGGGTCGAGCCCGCGAGCGCCGCGGTAGTGGCTCTCGTTTACGTTCATCACGCCGTTTTGCGGACGGCTGCTCTGCATCCCGCCGTTCTGAACGCCGGGGATGCCGCTGGCGCTGCCAAACTGGATAGCGGCGAGCGCCTGATCCACCGGGCCGCCGGGCGCTATCTGGACGATGAAAAAGTTAAGCGTGATGATGGCCCAGAGTGTCGGGATCAGCAGCAGTAAGCGGCGAAGCAGGTAAGCGCCCATAATTCTCCTCAGCGCCGTGCTTCTGGCAGCGTGGCGGCTTTATTGACGTCATACCACCACGTATCAAAGCCAATCGTGTAGAGCGGGTTGGTGGCGGGGCGCGAGAATTTGTTCCACATCGCCACGCGATCCGCCGCGGCGTACCACATCGGGATCATGTAATAGTTCCAGGTCAGCACGCGGTCGAGCGCGCGACCGAGCGGCAGCAGCTTCTGCTGATTGCCCTGGTTGGCGATAATCTGCGCTATCAGTTTATCCACCGCCGGGTTCTGCACGCCGGGGGTGTTCCACGAGGAGTCGATATAGTCCGAGGCCCAGCTTATCTGCAATCCGGTATCGGGCCAGGGCGACGCGCGATAAAGCGTCGGCATCATGTCGAAATCGCGTTTGCGCAGTCGGTTGGTGAGCTGCGAATTATCCACCTGACGAATGGTCATCGTAATGCCCAGCCGCGTCAGACTATGCTGGAAGGGTAACACCCACTGGTTATTGCCCTCCGAGCCGAGCAGCAGTTCAAACGTAAACGGTTTGCCGGTTTCGCGGTTCACCAGCTTGTTATTTTTAAGCTCCCAGCCCGCTTCTTTCAGCAGCGCCAGCGCTTTGATGAGATTCTCTCTGTCAAAGCCGTCGCCGCGCGACACCGGCGGCTCGTAGATGCGGGTAAAGACTTCAGGCGGCACCTCTTTTTTAAGCGGTGCCAGCAGGGTGAGCTCGTCGGCGTCAGGATAGTGGCGCGCGGCGTATTCGGTATTCAGAAAATAGCTGTTCGGGCGTCGCCAGGCTTTATAGAACAACACTTTATTCATCCATTCGAAATCAAAGGCGAGCGAAATCGCCTCGCGTACGCGGCGGTCGGCAAAGAAAGGCCGCTGAATGTTGAATGCCAGCCAGCGTGCGTCCTGCGCGGTGGTTTTTTCAAACTCGTCCTTGACGATATAGCCGCGGTCAAAATTACTGCCGGTATAGCGCGTCGCCCAGTTTTTCGGGCTGCTTTCCGGGCGGAAGTCATACGCGCCCGCTTTAAACGCCTCGAAAGCGACGTTGTCATCCAGATAGTAGTCGTAGCGGATGGTGTCGAAATTCCAGCGGCCGCGGTTCACGGGCAGGTTAGCGGCCCAGTAATCCTTCACGCGGGAGTAGACGATGTATTGCCCCATACGCCACTGGGTGGCGCGATAAGGGCCGTTCGCGAGCGGCGGGGCAGAGAGCGGATCGCTGAGCTTATGGTTGCGCCAGAACTTCTCCGGCATCACCGGCAGCGTCAGCAGACCGAGCATATTTTCTTTGCCAGGCTGCCCGAGCTCGATTCGCACGGTCAGCGGCGCGATGGCCTTTATCGTCGTGCCTTTGTAGTAAAGCCGGAACTGCGGCACGCCTTCGGTCATAAATTTCTGAAAGGTGTAGGCGACATCTTTTGCGGTAATGGACGAGCCGTCGTGGTTGCGCGCCTGCGGGTTTATCGTCACCTCAGCCCAGGAAAAGTCGTCCGGGTAGCGGATCATCTCGGCAATCAGCGGGTAGTAGCTGCCCGGCTCGTCGTCGGAACTGGTAAACAGTGAATCGTAGAGCGCTTCGGTGCGAACGCCGGGGTTGCCGCGCAGCGCGTAGCGGTTGAAGTTATCAAACGTGCCGATGGCGGCAAGTGTGATGTTGCCGCCTTTCGGGGCCGCCGGATTGACGTAATCGAAATGGTTGAAGTTAACGACATATTTCGGCTCCCCGAGCACCGCCAGGGAGTAACTTTCATGAATGGTCTGCGCCTGACAAACAGCGCTGAACATCAGAACGAGCAAAACGAACGCGCGTGCAATCATTGAGGTGGTATGTCCTTCTCCGGGGCCTGAACGGGCGCGGTAACAGCATGGCTGCATAATAAGGGAGCCGCGCGCGATTGTGAAATAGCCCCGCGTTATGCGTCGGCTTCTTTCATGCTGGCAGGCAGATCGGCGGCACGCATCGGGCGACTGAAATAGTAGCCCTGTAAGAAGTTGACACCACGCACGGTCAGCCATTTCGCCTGCTCCTGCGTCTCCACGCCCTCGGCAACTGTCGCCATATTCAGGCGTTTCGCAAGGCTGATGACGGCATCCAGTACCGGCGAGGTGATCGTTTCGGTGCCGATCGCATTCACAAACCCCCGATCGATCTTCAGGTAATCCAGCGTGAAGCGCTCAAGGTAGATAAGCGCGCTGTGGCCCGTGCCAAAGTCATCGACCGCGATTTCATAGCCTTGCTCATGCAGCCACTGAAAAAGATCCAGAGCTTCTTCCTCGCGGATCATATCGCGCTCGGTTATCTCAAATACCAGCTGGAAATAATCCGGCGGCAGCGAGGCGCGCAACTTCTGAATATCCATTTTGAATTGCTCGGAATGAAGATGACCGGGCGCAATATTAATACCGAGCTTGGCACCAGGCGGTAGCGTCTGTTGCAGGCGCGGTACATCCTGGGCGATGAGCCTGAACAGGTGGCGGGTTAAGGGAACGATAAGTCCCTGGGCCTCGGCGAAATTAATAAACGCGTCCGGCGGTATCATGCCCGCGCTCGGGTGTTCCCAGCGCATCAGCGCCTCGACGCCGCGGATCTGACGCGTGGCGGCGTCCACCACCGGCTGGTAAACCACAAAAAACTGATTGCGCTTGATGGCGCTGACGATCTCACGGCCCGATCGTGCGCGCAGCGCCAGCAGGATCACCGTCAGTGTGCCACCCAGCAGGCCAATTAATAAACCGAGCAGCAGTGCCAGATGGCGGTCTTCGGCGGGCATTGTGTCGCCATAGAGATAAAGCTTCAGCGGATAGCCCTGCACGCTTTCACTACGCAGCGGTGAGGCGGGCAGTTCATCTGGCGTCATGACCTTGCCGGAAAATGTGGTCAGCGCCCTGTCTTTCGCTACCAGAGCCAGGCCGTTGAGATCGTTCTGGCGCGCGGTGTAGACCAGATACGGCGTGAGATTCACGTTAAGCGTAGTAACGATCCCGCGACCTTCCATCAACGGATTGCCGAACCACATCACAATGGACGGTTTATCGGGCATCATTGGCGTGCCCGGAATAATGCTGATATCAACCGTTTTATGGGTGTCGATATCCGGAGCGAGATTGCGAAGCGGCAGGTGAAGCTTGCCGGTGGCGGAAGAGCAGTAGGCCGCGCCGTCTCTGACCAGTAAAAAAGCGCGCACGTTGAGGTTAAACGCCGCACGCGAAGTAAGCTCAGACGACACGGTGCCGCATTCCGCAAGGGTGAGCGGTTGCAGCGCGTCGGCGGAGGATTTCAGCTGGGCAAAATACGTATTGAGATAGTGATGAATATCCCGCGCCAGCATATCGTACTGATTCTCACGCTGCTGATGCAGCCAGCCGCGGGCAGCGATCGTGATAATCAACGCCAGGGCCAGGCCTGTCGCAATACCGACCAGAATAATTTTACGGGGCGTGGACAGCGTTGAAGCAAAAGGCGGACTGGATAACATCCTTTTTAGTTCCTGTGCGAGCAACTGGCGTGAAACCAGCTTAACAGAAATCCCGCCTGAGGTGAGGGGTTACAGAAGCGGCAAGGACAGAGACACAGACGAAAAAAACGCTGCATCAGCAGCGTTTTTTTATTCAGCAAGGACGATCAAGGGAAATCGTCATACCGGATTAACTACGGCTCAGTACGCGGCGCGCTTCGTTATAGCGCTTCTTCCAGTACGGTTCGTCCATATTGGAAATCATGACGCCACTGCGCGTGGACGCATGCACAAACTGATTGTTGCCGATGTAAATGCCGACATGACGGCCGGTAGATCCAGCGCGGAACAGCACCAGATCGCCGGAGCGCAACCGGGTACGATCGACCGGTTTGCCCATTTCCTGCTGCTCATACGTAGAGCGCGGGAGTTCTAAACCAAACTGTTCACGGAAAGTACGCTGCACAAAGCCGGAACAATCGATGCCGGTTTTAGTGCTGCCGCCGAGGCGATAGCGCACGCCTTTCCAGTCAGCGTATTGATCCATAATGCGGGATTTCACATCCAGCGTACGGACCATCTGTTCGAATTCATCCTGAGAGGCTTGCAGTAACAGCCCGTCGTTTTCACCTACTGCATGCGTCTCAGAATGCATGTTTTTTGCGGTATTGGTGGAGCTACATGCTGAAAGCAAAACTGCCACAGCGACTGCGGGAATGGCCCGCATGATATATCTCAGGATTGGTTGAGATTTGACCATTATGTTTGTTTTCCCTTGAAGTCCTTAACGATAAAAATCGTTATAAAAAATGCTAAACGTGCCGAGACTAATGAGCTCTGGGGGGTAAGACAATTCCTGGTGAGCTAAATTGTGTGATAGGCCACACTTTTTATTTGCATTACCAATAAATGCCCTTAAACCGCAAAACGCTCCCGAGATTACCTGAACAAACCCCATATGGCGAGTGGTTTTATTTATTTTTTTATAAGAAATTGTAATGCCCGGTATAGCAGTGGCAGAGAAAGGATAAGGACTCACGATTTGTCGTAAAAATAGACAACCTATTCATTTTTATGACGAATATATGAAAGTCTTGCGAAAGGCGTTCGGGAAGGTGTGTCTATAAAATAAACAGGGACCCTTAACGATCCCTGTTGAACATACTTTTAAAGTATTTATTAATTGTTATGAATTTGTTGTTTTTTTACCAGGTAGATGATTATTAAGCCAGGTAATTATTTTATCGCTAAGCGGCGTCAATAAAATCCACGGAAGACCAATAAAAACGATTGACAAAGAGCCAACGGCGATATCGGTAAACCAGTGCGCGCCAATCATCATGCGCGGGAGCGCGAAAACGCAGAATATCAGCAGGCCAAGCCCGAAAGCTTTAGCGCCGAAATAACGCCACATAAAACCCGCAAATATTAAAAGCATCATGCCGTGATCGCCCGGAAAACTGTCGGTCGAGGCGTCTTTGGTGGAGATCCCCACCATTTTGCCCACGCGCAGGCTGTCTTCAAAAGTCAGCGTCGGGCTCGGGCGCGACACCGGCAGCAGATGCCCAAGCTGGTTCAGCACCACCGCAGAAAGCAGCATCACAATGCCCATAATAATGATGTGGCGGCGGCCCGGCGGGGTGGCCTTGCGCCAGTACCAGAGCAGCAGCAGGCCCATCGCCAGCAGCGAGCAGCCGTCAAAGGCGCGATTATTCGTTATCGCCAGAAACCATAAAAAGCTGTGGCTGGTGGCGGCCAGGTGATTGAAAAAGTGGAAAATCCCGGCATCAAGGGTAAACCAGAATCCGGTCTGCGCCGGCGGATACCAGGAAAGAAAAAGGACGGCGCCTGCCAGATTAAGCAGCAGGATCGCGGGGAAACGGGAAGTCATCATGGGCGTCTGAAGTTTCACAAAAGGGTAACGTTAAAGCGAGGTGTCTAAACGAAGCTTCAACAGAGCGGACTGAAGCGCGTTCCAGTCCGTTTCCGAAGCGGTAATCAGCTCAATGCGGCTGTCCGGCGGTGGCGCGCTCTGGGTTTCGATATGAAAATCCTGCCCCTGGCGGTTAATACGCACCAGCCCTTCAGGAATGCGCAGCACGCCTTTTACGCGCTCAGCCGGTGCCAGCCGCGCCCACTCCAGTATGCCGATAGTATCGAACACCGTATCGGCATCGAAAATCCAGCCGCAGGCGTGATGCCCCTGACCGCTGTTAAGACTACGACGCCAGCGCTGATTGCCCGGCAGGCTCAGCGCGGCAAGGCCGCTGCGTGTGGCATGTGAATGTGCATGATGCGCGCTGGCGGGCAGCTCGCGCAGGTTAAGACGCGGCTTATCAAGCAACGCCGGGTCGATTTCACCCTGGGTCGCGAACACCAGTTCCCGGTCGGCGGCGTATTCGTCGCGCCAGGCGTTCAGCGCCGCAAGGCTTGCCGCATCGCTGCGATCCTGTTTATTGGCAACGATAATATCTGCCGCCGCCAGCTGGTCGCGGAAATTGTCATTGGCGACAGATTTTTCATCCAGCAACTGACGCGGGTCGAGCAAGCAAAGCGTGGCGCGCAGATCAATGTAGGGTTCATAGACCGCTGAGGTCAGCATATCGAGGATCTGCTTCGGATGGCCAAGTCCGGTCGGTTCAATCAGCAGGCGATCGGGTTTTCCCTGGCGCAGCAGGGTATTCAATCCAACCTGCATCGGCAGGCCGTTAACGCAGCACATGCAGCCGCCGGGGATCTCTTTTAACAGCGCGCCGCTGTCAGCCATCAGCGCGCCGTCGATGCCGACTTCGCCAAATTCATTGACCAGGACGGCCCACTTTTCCGCAGGATCTTTATGGGCCAGCAGATGACGGATCGTGGTGGTTTTTCCGCTGCCAAGAAAACCGGTAATGAGACTGGTACGGGTCACGTGCGCTCCTGATAAATATCTGACGGGAATAAATCATCAGGCGACATTCTGGATAAAAATAATGGGCATGAGAAGAGAAAACGCGGACGGGCAGGCGCGCGTCCGCGTTAAAAGCATTCAGGGTTAAAAATCAGCGGCGTGCGAGCCGGGCAACCGCCTCTTTCGCGCCCAGACGGCACAGCGACTGCCAGGCGGCATTCAGCGTATGAATAAACAGCGGATGCTGCGGCAGATCTTCACCGAAGACTTCTTTGAGCGTCAGCAGCGCGCCGACGCGTTCATCTTCGCTGCTTGATTGCACCAGCGCCGCGATTTTTTCAGCGAGCGGATCGCGTACGTCGACAGGCTGGCCGCGGTCATCCACGCCGCTGACGTAGCGCATCCAGCCCGCCACGCCAAGCGCCAGCAGCGACCATTCGCCTCCGTGCTGCAAATGCCAGCGCACCGAATCGAGCATACGCTGAGGCAGTTTCTGGCTGCCGTCCATGGCAATTTGCCAGGTGCGGTGCTTCAGCGCCGGGTTGGCAAAACGCGTAATCAGGCTGTCGGCATAGCCGGTAAGATCAACGCCAGTAATGCGCAGCGTCGGTGCCTGTTCGCGCAGCATCAGCTGGCGCGCCGCGTCGCGAAAGTGTGTATCGTTCATGCAGTCGCTGATGTGCGCATAGCCCGCCAGATAACCGAGATACGCGAGAAAAGAGTGGCTGCCGTTCAGCATTCTTAATTTCATCTGCTCCCACGGCAGCACGTCATCCACCATCTGGACGCCCGCGTCCTCCCAGGCCGGGCGGCCCGCGACGAAATTATCTTCAATCACCCACTGAATGAATGGCTCACAGCTGATGGCGCACGGATCGGCAACGCCGAGAGCGTCGGCAATTTCCGCCAGCGATTCCGGCGTCGCGGCGGGGACGATGCGATCCACCATCGTGCCGGGAAACGTCACATGGTCGGCTATCCACTGCGCAAGGGCAGGATCGCGCTGATGCGCCATGCCGAGCACCGCTTCGCGCACTACATGGCCGTTATCAGGAATATTATCGCAGGAGAGGACGGTAAACGGCGCGTGGCCGCGCTCGCGGCGGCGATGCAGCGCCTCAACCAGCAGACCCGGCGCGGACTGCGGCTGATAGGGAGTTTCCAGATCGTGCGCAATACGGCTGTTTTGCGTATCAAGCTGACCGGTCGCCGGATCGATGCAGTAGCCTTTTTCGGTAATGGTTAATGAGACGATAGCGACCTGCGGCTCGCAGAATTTCTCAATAATCGCGTCCATCCCGTCGAGCTTCGCGTTGAGGCATTCATTTACCGCGCCAATAATAATAGCCTGATTACCGTCAGCGCCTTTTTCCAGCACGGTATAAAGATGATCCTGGGCGCGCAGCGCGCTCATCAATTCATCACCACTGAAAAGGCTTATCTCGCAGATACCCCAGTCGCCGCCGTTCAGGTTAAGCACCCGGTCGGTCAGCAGCGCCTGATGCGCGCGGTGGAACGCGCCGAAGCCAAAATGCACGATGCGGGTTTGCAGAGCGCGGCGGTCATAAGTGGGGCGTTGGACCGAAGCAGGCAGCGTGGCGGAAGCGATATTATTCATTTCTCACATATCCTGATAACCATTATTTAACAAAATCAGTGTAAAGTTATATGACAACAAATTGAATTGGTGTGCCGTAAATATCCGGGGTTTGTGAGCTGGATCAATAGCGGGCAGCATGTGGTTTGACGGCTTAGGGTAAACATGTATGGTAGTCATCATAGAGGTTAGTGATATTGGTATAACAACTTTTTAAGGAGAGGGCGATGGAACAAACCTGGCGTTGGTATGGGCCGAACGATCCGGTTTCGCTGGACGACATCAGACAGGCCGGAGCGACCGGCATCGTCACTGCGCTGCACCATATTCCCAACGGCGAAGTCTGGCCGGTAGAGGAGATCAAAAAACGTCAGGCGGAGCTGGCGCAGAAAGGCCTGACCTGGTCGGTGGTCGAAAGTATTCCGGTGCATGAAGATATCAAAACCCATACCGGCCAGTACGATCGTTACATCGCAAGCTACCAGCAGAGCATCCGCAATCTGGCGGCCTGCGGCATCGACACCGTCTGCTACAACTTCATGCCCATCCTTGACTGGACGCGTACCGATCTGGAATACACGCTGCCGGATGGCTCAAAAGCGCTGCGTTTCGATCACATCGCCTTCGCGGCCTTTGAACTGCATATCTTAAAGCGCGACGGCGCGCGTCATGATTACACCGACGATGAACAGCGTCAGGCGCAGGACTATTTCAGCGCCATGAGCGAGGCGCAGATTGAGACGCTGACGCGCAATATCATCGCCGGTCTGCCTGGCGCGGAAGAGGGCTATACGCTGGATCAGTTCCGCGCCCGCCTGAGCGAATATGACCATATCGATAAGACCGCGCTGCGCGACAACATGGCGTATTTTCTGAAAGCGATTGTCCCGGTGGCCGAAGAAGCGGGCGTGCGCCTGGCAGTTCACCCGGACGATCCGCCGCGCCCGATCCTCGGCCTGCCGCGCATTGTCTCCACCATTGAAGATATGCAGTGGCTGAAAGAGACCGTCGACAGCATCTATAACGGTTTCACCATGTGTACCGGCTCATACGGCGTGCGTGCGGATAACGACCTGGTGCGGATGGTGGAAACCTTCGCCGATCGCATTCACTTCACGCATCTGCGCTCCACCTGCCGCGAGGTGAACCCGAAAACTTTCCATGAAGCCGCGCATCTGTATGGCGACGTCGATATGGTCGCGGTGGTAAAAGCGATTCTGACCGAAGAGCAACGCCGTAAAAAAGCAGGCGATCTGCGCCCGATCCCGTTCCGTCCGGATCATGGCCACCAGATGCTTGACGATCTGCGCAAGAAAACCAACCCCGGCTATTCGGCGATTGGCCGCCTGAAAGGGCTTGCGGAAGTGCGCGGTGTGGAGCTGGCGCTGAAAAAAGTGCTGTTCCCGGATTTGCTGTAACCGTCAGCACCGCCATAAAAAAGCCCCGCGCTGGCGGGGCTTTTTTCTTTTTACCGAACGGCGATTACTCGGCGCGGCCCATATAGCGGCGCTCGGCGATATGCACGCGGATTTTCTCACCGGCGCTCAGGTATTCCGGCACCTGAATTACCACGCCCGTGGAGAGCGTGGCAGGCTTGGAGCGGGCGCTCGCGGAGGCACCTTTGATGCCCGGCGCGGTTTCGACGATTTCCAGATCCACCGTCTGCGGCAGTTCGAGCGCCAGCAGCTGGCCGTCCCAGGTCAGCACCTGCATGTCCGGCATACCGCCTTCCGGCATAAACAGCAGCTCTTCTTCAATCTGGTCTTTGGTGAAGGTATACGGCGTATAGTCTTCTTTATCCATAAAGACATACTCGTTGCCGTCGACATAGGAGAAATCGACAAAGCGACGGGTCAGCGTAATGGTGTCCAGAATATCGTCGCCTTTAAAACGCTCTTCCACCTTCTGCCCGGTGCGGACATCAGAGAAGCGCATTTTGTACAGCGTAGCCGCGCCGCGCGCGCTCGGCGACTGAATATCGATATCTTTCACAATCAGCAGTTTGCCGTTGTAATTCAGCACCATACCTTTTTTAATTTCATTCGCTCTTGGCATCGACGTGTCCTGTTAAGCTGGAATATGCAAAATATCGCGACAAGTTACTCGCGAGGCACGCGCCAGGCAAGCGGAATTACGTACATTGCGAGACGTACCGAAAAAGTCGCGCGCGGTGAGTTTTTCGACATCAGTGCTGTACCGGGCGAGGCAAAACGCTACAATGCCCGGCTTTCACGCGAGGAGCCGCCATGCCGATTTCCATCCGTCTCGTTCCGCCTGAAGAAACGGCTACCGTTTATCGTCTGATCCCGAAGTTCGCCGGCCTGCATGCTGCGCAGGCTATCCGCCAGCATATCGGCGAGCGCGTCGCCTGCGCGCTGGTGGCGTATGACGATGCAGAGCCGGTGGGCTTTACGCTCGGCTATGAATCGGCGCCAGGCTGATGCTGCTTTTCCGTAACGGTTACCTGGTTATCGGGCTGGAAAAGAAGAGCGAGGTGGCAGACTACCGGCTGCTGCTTGAAAAATCACTGACCGACGCCTGAGCGTCGTCACGGAGAATGTATGGAATGTCGCCCCGACTGCGGCGCCTGCTGCACCGCACCGTCGATCTCAAGCCCGATCCCGGGCATGCCCGACGGCAAACCGGCCAATACGCCCTGCGTCCAGCTCGACGAACGCCTGCGCTGTAAGCTCTTTGGCTCGCCGCTGCGCCCGAAAGTCTGCGGCGGCCTTCAGCCTTCGAAAGAGATGTGCGGCGAAAGCCGCCACGAGGCGATGACCTTTCTTATTCACCTTGAGGCGCTGACCGCGCCTTAAACGTCTTTAATGCGCCACAAACACCAGACCGCGCCTGCGGTCATCGCCAGCGCCACATAAAACACCGCGTGGTAGTTAAGAATTTCCGCAATCACGCCCGCAAGCGATCCGGCGATGATCCAGCCCACGCGCGTGGTGTTGGTGTACAGCGTGGTCGCCGCACCCGCCTGGCCTGGCATCAGATCCTGAAAATAGAGCATGCCGATACCGGCCAGAATGCCGATATAAATGGCATTCAGCAGCTGTAAAGCCAGCAGCAGCGCCGGGCTGTGCAGCGTCAGCATGCCGAGATAAAACAGCACGCCTGCCGCCACCGCGACCCGCATCAGAAAGCGTTTACCGAATTTACGGGCGTAGAAGCCTGCAATCAGCATCACCGGGATCTCAAGCCCGGCGGCAGCGCCCATCATCACGCCCGCCAGTTTTTCCGGCAGGCGCAGCTCGTTAATCAGATACAGCGGCATATTAATAATGTAGAGGCTGTTGGTGCCCCACATCAGCGTACACACCGAAAAGAGCAGCAGCGCGTCGCGGCGGTTGCGGCGCGGGGCTTCCAGCGGAGCGGTGGTGGCGAGCGGCTCTTTACGCATGGAGGGCAAAAAGCACCAGACCATCAGCGCGCAGAGCACAAACGCCGCCGCCGCGCTGATATACATCACCTGAAAGCCGAACCCCATCGCCAGCGCATACGCCAGCGGCGGCCCGACCACCCAGGCGAGCGATACCTGCGCGCGCAGCACCGAGCTGAACATCACCGCTTCGCGCCCGGTGCGATCGGCATGCTCGCGCGCCAGCGCGAACATCTGCGGGTTGGCGGTTGAACCAAAACTGCTCAGGAACACGCCGACAAACAGCAAAATGAAATAGTTGCGGTTCCAGGCAAACAACAGGCACGCCAGCGCGCCCAGCAGGCAGCAGGCGAAAATCAGGGATTTACGGTCGCCCTTACGATCCGAGCGCCCGGCCAGAAACTGGCTGACGAAAATGCCGATAATCGCGCTACCGGTAAAAAAGAAGCCGACCATCGCCGGACGCGCGTGTACCTCTTCCGTCAGAAACAGGCTCAGCGTCGGGGTTTGCAGCGCGCCCGCAATACCGGTGAGAAAAGCAACAATCAGAAACGAGGCTGACGTGAAATCGAGCGGACGCCGCGGGGCCGCGAGGGAGTCGTTTTGCATAGCGTAAGCAGTATCGGTAAAGAAGGGGCGGAGTTTACGCCTCTTGTCATTATTTGAACAGCAACCCGACGCCACGACGCCACAAAAAATCAAAATAGCATTTCATAATCATTTTGCCGCTTTGCTGAAGCGAGCTGAACCATCCCTGAAAAAAGCTGAACCTGGCACCCGCCGCGTTTCACTAAAGGGTGAAATGTGCGGGATCTCTAATATTCAACACGTGAATAACGGCTTTTCTTGCGCGCAGAGCGCGGAGAATGCAGACTTTCTTGAAACGTTTCAGCGTTGTCTCGTTTTGCTCATTTGGCGTGACAACGCTCTTTTTCTCACAACGGCTGAAACGATTCGGGTTCAGCAAGCGAGGAGACCATGTTCCAGTTATCTGTTCAGGATATCCATCCCGGCGCTCATGTCGGAGATAAAGAAGCCGCGATTCGTCAGGTTGCTGACGCGCTGGTGAAAGCGGGCAACGTCAGCGCCGGTTATGTTGACGGCATGCTGGCCCGCGAGAAGCAAACCTCCACCTTCTTAGGCAACGGCATCGCCATTCCCCACGGGACGACGGACACGCGTGACCAGGTGCTGAAAACCGGCGTCCAGGTGTTTCAGTTCCCGCAGGGCGTCGCCTGGGGCGACGATCAGGTAGCGTACGTCGCCATCGGCATCGCGGCCAGCTCCGATGAACACTTAGGCCTGCTGCGTCAGCTCACCCATGTGCTGAGCGACGATGCGATTGCTGAACAGCTGAAAACCGCGACCACCGCCGAAGAGCTGCGTGCGCTCCTCATGGGTGAGAAGCAAAGCGCGGGCATGAAACTGGACAACGACACCCTCACGCTTGACGTTGCGGCCACGAGCCTTGTGACATTACAGGCGCTGAACGCCGGTCGTCTCAGCGAAGCGGGCGCGGTGGATGCGGAGTTCGTAAGCCACGTGATTAACGCTAAACCACTGAACCTCGGCCAGGGCGTCTGGCTTGCTGACAGCGCGCAGGGCAATCTCGCAAGCGCAGTCGCGGTGAGCCGTCCGGCGCAGCCGTTCACGCAGGATGGCGAAAACGTCGGCCTGCTGCTGACGGTCGCGGTCGCTGACGATCAGCCGCTGCAGGTACTGGGCCGCGTCAGCGAACTGCTGATCGCGAATAAAGCTGACCGTCTGCTGAACGCCGACGCCGCCACGCTGCTGACGCTGCTGACCAGCGACGACGCGCCGGGCGAAGATGTGCTGAGCGCCGAATTCACCGTGCGTAACGAGCACGGTCTGCACGCGCGTCCGGGCACCGTGCTGGTGAACACCATCAAACAGTTCAACAGCGATGTCACCGTCACCAACCTTGACGGCACCGGTAAACCGGCGAATGGCCGCAGCCTGATGAAAGTTGTGGCGCTCGGCGTTAAGAAAGGCCATCGCCTGCGCTTTACCGCGCAGGGCGACGATGCGCAGGCGGCGCTGGACGCCATCGGCGAAGCCATCAACGCGGGTCTCGGGGAGGGCGCAGCATGAGCAGACGTGTCGCCACTATTACTCTCAACCCGGCATATGACCTGGTAGGTTACTGCGCAGAGATTGAGCGCGGCGAAGTTAACCTCGTGCGGACCACCGGCCTGCACGCTGCGGGTAAAGGCATTAACGTCGCCAAAGTGCTCAAAGATTTAGGTATCGACGTCACCGTGGGCGGTTTTCTTGGTAAAGATAACCAGGACGGCTTTCAGCAGCTGTTCAGCGAACTTGGCATCGCCAACCGTTTCCAGGTGGTGCAGGGCCGTACCCGCATTAACGTCAAACTGACGGAAAAAGACGGTGAAGTGACCGACCTTAACTTCTCCGGTTTTGAAGTGACGCCTGCCGACTGGGAGCGTTTCGTTAATGACTCCTTAACCTGGCTTGGCCAGTTCGACATGGTGTGCGTCAGCGGTAGTCTGCCATCGGGCGTTTCTCCGGAAGCGTTTACCGACTGGATGACCCGTCTGCGCAGCCAGTGTCCGTGCATCATTTTCGACAGCAGCCGCGAGGCGCTGGTCGCCGGGCTGAAAGCCGCGCCGTGGCTGGTGAAACCGAATCGCCGCGAGCTGGAGATCTGGGCTGGCCGCAAGCTGCCGGAACTCAAAGATGTTATCGAGGCGGCTCACGCGCTTCGCGAACAGGGTATCGCCCATGTGGTGATCTCTCTGGGCGCGGAAGGGGCGCTGTGGGTAAACGCGTCGGGTGAATGGATCGCCAAACCGCCGTCCTGTGACGTCGTCAGTACGGTCGGGGCAGGGGATTCCATGGTTGGCGGCCTGATCTATGGCTTGCTGATGCGTGAATCCAGTGAACATACCCTACGTCTTGCAACGGCGGTGGCGGCGCTGGCGGTCAGCCAGAGCAACGTCGGCATCACCGACAGGACACAGTTGGCCGCAATGATGGCGCGTGTCGACTTAAAACCCTTCCACTAACAGCAGGAGAGGCATAATGAAAACGCTGCTGATTATCGAGCCCGGGTGTGGACAGGCCCGCGCTTATATGGCGAAAACGCTGCTTGGTGCCGCCGCGCAAAAAGCACAGCTGGAATTAACCGATAACCCGAACGATGCGGAACTGGCGATTGTTATCGGCAGTGCCGTACCGGCAGACGCATCCCTGAATGGCAAAAAGGTTTACCTCGGCGATATTAATCGCGCCGTGGCGCACCCGGAGCTGTTTTTAAGCGAAGCGAAATCGAATGCGAAGGCGTATACCGCGCCTGTCGTCGCCGCGCCTGTGGCAAGCGTAAACGCCAGCGGCCCGAAACGCATCGTGGCGGTCACGGCCTGCCCGACCGGCGTGGCGCACACCTTTATGGCGGCGGAAGCAATTGAAACCGAAGCCAAAAAACGCGGCTGGTGGGTGAAAGTGGAAACGCGCGGCTCTGTCGGCGCGGGGAACGCGATTACGCCGGAAGAAGTGGCGCAGGCGGATCTGGTCATCGTGGCGGCGGACATCGAAGTGGATCTGGCGAAATTCGCCGGGAAGCCGATGTATCGCACCTCAACGGGTCTGGCGCTGAAGAAAACCGCGCAGGAATTCGACAAAGCGGTGGCGGAAGCCAAACCGTACCAGCCCGCAGGCGCAGGGGCCGCGGCGACCGATAAAAAAGAGCAGGGCGGCGCAGGTCCGTACCGTCATCTGCTGACGGGCGTCTCCTATATGCTGCCGATGGTGGTGGCGGGCGGTCTGTTGATTGCGCTCTCGTTTGTGTTCGGCATCGAAGCCTTTAAACAGGAAGGAACGCTGGCGGCAGCGCTGATGAAAATCGGCGGTGGCTCAGCATTCGCCCTGATGGTGCCGGTACTGGCCGGTTATATCGCGTTCTCCATCGCCGACCGTCCGGGCCTTACGCCGGGTCTTATCGGCGGTATGCTCGCGGTCAGCACCGGTTCCGGCTTTATCGGCGGCATCATCGCGGGTTTCCTGGCCGGTTACGTGGCGAAAGCCATCAGCGGTAAAGTGAAGCTGCCGCAGAGTATGGAGGCGCTGAAGCCAATCCTTATCATTCCGCTGTTCTCCAGCCTGATTGTGGGTCTGGCGATGATTTACGTGATCGGTACGCCGGTTGCCAAAATCCTGGCGGGCCTGACCGCATGGCTGCAGGGCATGGGTACGGCGAACGCCGTCCTGCTGGGCGCTATCCTCGGTGCCATGATGTGTACCGATATGGGCGGCCCGGTGAACAAAGCGGCGTATGCGTTTGGCGTGGGGCTGCTGAGTTCTCAGGTCTATGCGCCGATGGCGGCGATCATGGCGGCCGGTATGGTTCCGCCGCTGGCGATGGGTATCGCTACCCTGGTGGCGCGTCGTAAATTCGACAAAGGCCAGCAGGAGGGCGGCAAAGCGGCGCTGGTGCTGGGCCTGTGCTTTATCTCCGAAGGCGCTATCCCGTTCGCGGCGCGTGACCCGATGCGTGTGATCCCGTGCTGTATCGTGGGCGGTGCGCTGACTGGCGCTATCTCTATGGCGATTGGTGCGAAACTGATGGCACCGCACGGCGGTCTGTTCGTTCTGCTGATCCCGGGTGCGATTACGCCGGTGCTGGGCTACCTGCTCGCCATTGTGGCAGGTTCGCTGCTGGCGGGTCTGGTATATGCCTTCCTGAAACGTCCGGAAAGCGAACTGGCGGCGAAAGCGGCCTGATGCTGATAACTCCCTGCTCCGGCAGGGAGTTTTTTATCCCCCCTCTGTATTCCCCGTTACACGTCTTTTTTGCCCTCTGCGCCATTTGCGTCAACACTTAAGTCTTTGTATCGCTTAAAGGAGGTCGCTGTGCTGCGCTCAATCGCCACGCTGTGTGTCGCCGGAACCCTGCCGGAAAAGCTGCGCGCCATCGCGCAGGCCGGTTTCGACGGCGTCGAGATATTTGAACCCGATTTCACGGAGTGGGGTGAAAGCCCGGCGCGGCTGGCTACGCTGTGCCGCGAGCTGGGCTTAACCATTTTTCTTTATCAGCCACTGCGTAACGTTGACGGCGTGCCGCAGGAGGCGTGGCCGCAAACGCGCGAGCGCGCGTACCGCACGTTTGAGACGATGCGCGAAATGGGCTGCCGCAGTCTGCTGGCGTGCAGCAACCTGGAGGCGGACAGCAGCGCCGATCCGGCGCGGCAAACCGAGGATTTAGCGTGCCTTGCGGAAATTGCCGCGGAGTTTGACGCACGGGTGGGGTATGAGGCGCTCGCCTGGGGCCGCCATGTGAACCGCTATACGCAGGCCTGGGAGCGGGTGAGAGCCGTGGATCATCCGGCGCTCGGCCTGGTGTTAGACAGCTTTCACGTGCTGGCGCGCGGAGATACGCTGGCGCTTAAGGGCATTGCGCCTGAGAAAATCTTCTTTACGCAGTTCGCCGATGCGCCGCGCAAAAATTTACCGCTGGAGGCGTGGAGCCGCCACTTTCGCGCGTATCCGGGAGAAGGCAGCCTGCCGGTGGTGGATTTCGCGCGCACATTAATGGCGAGCGGATATCAGGGGCCGTGGTCGCTTGAGGTGTTCAGCGATGCGTGGCAGCAGGCACCCGCCGAAGAGAGCGCCCGCGCCGGGTTGGCCTCGCTGAACTGGCTTGCGGCGCAGCTTGAAGCGCCGCACCGCGAGGGAGAGGTGTAATTACGCCTGCGCGCCGCCCGTTTGCTGGGCCTTCAGCCAGGCGATTTCTTCATTCCAGATATCCGGGTTAATGGTTTCCAGAATCAGCGGAATGTTGTCGAAATGCGACTGCTGCATGATCCAGCGAAACGGCGTAAAGCCGATATTGCCTTCGCCCAGGCTGTGGTGACGGTCGACGCGGCTTGCGAAAGTACTTTTGGCGTCATTGAGGTGCATCCCGCGCAGATACTGAAAGCCGACGATGCGGTCGAACTCGGCGAAGGTTTTCTCGCAGTCTTCTTCGGTGCGCAGATCGTAACCCGCGGCGAAGGCGTGGCAGGTATCAATGCACACGCCGACGCGGGATTTGTCTTCCACCTGATCGATAATCGCCGCCAGATGCTCAAAGCGGAAACCGAGGTTGCTGCCCTGGCCTGCGGTGTTTTCAATCACCGCCGTGACGCCTTCGGTTTTATCGAGCGCGATATTCACCGACTCGGCGATGCGCGATAAACAGGCTTCTTCGCTTAACTGCTGGAGGTGGCTGCCGGGATGGAAGTTCAGCAGCGTCAGGCCAAGCTGCGCGCAGCGCGCCAGCTCGTCGATAAACGCCGCGCGGGATTTCTCCAGCGCTTCCGGCTCCGGGTGCCCTAAGTTAATCAGAAAGCTGTCATGCGGCAGGATCTGACCGGGGCCGTAGCCATGCTGGCGGCAGGCGGCTTTGAACTCGTCGATGACGGCAGGCGTCAGCGCCGCCGCGCGCCACTGGCGCTGGTTTTTGGTAAACAGCGCAAAGGCTGTCGCGCCAATTTCCGCCGCGCGGGCCGGGGCATTCGCCACCCCGCCCGATGCGCTGACGTGCGCGCCTATAAACTTCATCGTTTTCTCCTGTCATACCCGCAAAAGGGGGAACGTTTTATCATAGCGGACAGAGCAGGGAAAGGCGTGCCGCTTTATGCCAGCAGATGCGTGACCGCGAGATTAATCGCGCCACCGCCCAGAATCAGCCAGACGAAGAGCACCAGCGCCATCAGCAGCGGACGCACACCGGCGTTTTTCAGCGCGCTGACGTGGGTCGTAAGGCCGAGCGCCGCCATCGCCATCGCGAGCAGAATGGTGTCGAGCGTCACCAGCGTCTGCACGACTGCCTGCGGCAGCAGATGCAGGGAGTTAAATGCCGCGACCACAATAAACAGCAGGGCGAACCACGGAATGGTAATCTTGCCCGCTTTCTCGCCATGGCGTGGAGAGAGCTGTTTTACCCGGCCTGCCAGCAGCAGAAGGAACGGGGCCAGCATCATCACGCGGAGCATTTTGGCAATCACCGCCGCGTTTTCGGTATCCGGGCTGACCGCATGGCCTGCCGCGACCACCTGTGCCACTTCATGCACCGTCGAGCCGATATAAACCCCAAAGGTCTGCTCGCTAAACCATGGCGAAAGCCACGGCCACAGCAGCGGGTAGACAAAAATCGCGAGCGTACCGAAAATCACGACCGTCGCCACCGCCACGGTGACTTTGCTCGCCTGCGCTTTCACTACCGGCTCGGTCGCCAGCACCGCCGCGGCACCGCAGATGCTACTGCCCGCGCCAATCAGCCAGCTGGTTTCACGGTCAAGCTTAAAGACTTTCCGCCCGAGCCAGCAGGCGAGAGTAAAGGTGCTGGCGAGCGTCAGGATATCAACAAGAATGCCGCTCGCACCCACATCGGCTATCTGCCAGAAGGTGAGACGAAACCCGTACAGAATAATGCCCAGGCGCAGCAGATGCTGTTTGGCGAACAGCACGCCGCCGTCGCAGTGGGTATGGATTTTCGGGTACAGCGTATTGCCGATAATCATCCCGCCGAGAATAGCTACGGTCAGCGCGCTGAAACCCGCGTTACCGACTGCCGGGATCGCGCCGATCCAGATAGCGGCGGCGGTCAGCAGGCCGGTCAGCGCCAGCCCCGGCAGAAAATGCATAACACCATGATGGCGTTGAGAAAAAGTCAGAGTGGTCATAGCGTCCTCCTGTTATGGAATAAGCTTATGCCGTTCTGGTATAAAATTAAAATTGATTATATATTTATAATTAATCTTAATAAGTGGTAAGCACGGTTGCGTTCGCACGAGGTCATCATGCACATCACCTTACGCCAGCTGGAAGTGTTCGCCGAAGTCCTGAAAAGCGGCTCGACGACCCAGGCCTCTCAGATGTTGTCCCTCTCTCAGTCCGCCGTCAGCGCGGCGCTCACCGATCTGGAAGGCCAGCTCGGCGTGCAGCTGTTCGACCGCGTCGGCAAGCGGCTGGTTGTCAATGAACACGGGCGGCTGTTATATCCGCGCACCGTGGCGCTGCTGGAGCAGGCGGGCGAAATCGAACGGCTGTTTCGCAACGACAATGGCGCTATCCGCGTTTACGCCAGTAGCACCATCGGCAACTATATTCTGCCGGAAATCATTGCCCGCTATCGCCGCGACTTTCCGGATCTGCCGCTGGAGATGAGCGTTGGCAACAGTCTCGACGTGGTGCAGGCGGTGTGCGATTTTCGCGTGGATATCGGGCTTATCGAAGGGCCGTGCCATATGGCGGAAATCGTGGCGCAGCCGTGGCTTGAGGATGAACTGGTGGTATTCGCCTCGCCCGCAAGCCCGTTGCTGGAAGGCGAAGTGACGCTGGAGCGGCTCGCCGCCATGCCGTGGATTTTGCGCGAGAAAGGCTCCGGCACGCGCGAAATTGTCGATTATCTGCTGCTGTCACATTTGCCGCAGTTTCGCCTCAGCATGGAGCTTGGCAACTCGGAAGCGATTAAACACGCGGTGCGCCACGGGCTTGGGGTGAGCTGCCTGTCGCGGCGGGTGATCGCCGAACAGCTGGAAACCGGCTCGCTGGTGGAGGTGAAAGTGCCGCTGCCGCCGCTGGTGCGCACGCTTTACCGCATTCATCACCGACAAAAACATCTCTCCAGCGCGCTGGCGCGTTTTTTGCGCTATTGCGAACTCTGATTTCGCGGAGCGCGTCACACGGCGCGCTCATCATCAGTTTTTTTCCTCTCAACGCCCCGATTCGCTGCTTTACTTATAATCCTCGAGCGATCATGAAGCTCTCTTATAACCGCGTATTTCCACCAGGCGCTTAGCGGCAACTCTGCTACAATCGCGCCTCTTTTGATGGATGGGCATTATTTTTATATGGTTTCCGAATCTAAAACCACACAAGCGCCTGGGCTGCGTCGCGAATTGAAGGCGCGCCACCTGACCATGATCGCCATTGGCGGCTCCATCGGCACAGGGCTTTTTGTCGCTTCCGGTGCGACCATTTCTCAGGCGGGCCCGGGTGGCGCGCTGTTGTCCTATATTCTCATCGGTCTGATGGTCTATTTCCTGATGACGAGCCTCGGCGAGCTGGCAGCCTATATGCCGGTCTCCGGCTCGTTTTCCACCTACGGCCAGAAATATGTCGAAGAAGGCTTCGGCTTCGCGCTCGGCTGGAACTACTGGTACAACTGGGCGGTGACCATCGCGGTTGACCTGGTGGCATCACAGCTGGTGATGAGCTACTGGTTCCCGGACACGCCCGGCTGGATCTGGAGCGCGCTGTTCCTCGGCATCATGTTCCTGCTGAACGTCATCTCCGTGAAAGGCTTTGGCGAAGCGGAATACTGGTTCTCGTTAATCAAAGTCGCCACCGTGATTATCTTTATTCTGGTGGGCATCGCGATGATCGTCGGTATTTTCAAAGGGGCAGCGCCGGCCGGCTGGAGCAACTGGGCTATCGGCGATGCGCCGTTCGCGGGTGGTTTCTCGGCGATGATAGGCGTGGCGATGATTGTCGGCTTCTCCTTCCAGGGCACCGAGCTTATCGGTATCGCGGCGGGTGAATCAGAGGAGCCAGAGAAAAACATTCCGCGCGCGGTGCGTCAGGTATTCTGGCGTATCCTGCTGTTCTATGTGTTCGCAATTCTGATAATCAGCCTGATTATTCCGTACACCGATCCGAGCCTTTTGCGTAACGACGTGAAAGATATCAGCGTCAGTCCGTTTACGCTGGTGTTCCAGCACGCCGGTCTGCTGGGCGCGGCGGCGATTATGAACGCGGTGATCCTGACGGCGGTGCTGTCTGCGGGTAACTCCGGGATGTATGCTTCCACGCGTATGCTCTATACGCTCGCCTGCGACGGCAAAGCGCCGCGCATTTTCGCGAAGCTGTCGAAAGGCGGCGTGCCGCGCAACGCGCTGTATGCGACGACGGTTATCGCTGGTCTGTGCTTCCTGACGTCGATGTTTGGCAACCAGACGGTCTATCTGTGGCTGCTGAACACCTCAGGCATGACGGGCTTTATCGCCTGGCTGGGTATCGCCATCAGCCATTACCGTTTCCGTCGCGGCTATGTGTTGCAGGGCAACGATATTAATGACCTGCCATATCGTTCCGGTTTCTTCCCGCTCGGCCCGATTTTCGCCTTTGTGCTGTGCCTGATTATTACGCTCGGCCAGAACTATCAGGCGTTCCTTGCTGATACCATCGACTGGGCAGCCGTCGCGGCGACCTACATCGGTATTCCGCTGTTCCTGATTATCTGGTTTGGTTACAAGCTGGTGAAGGGCTCCCGTTTCGTGCGTTACCGCGATATGGAATTTCCTGAACATCTGAAGAAATAAAGAAAAGGGCGCGTAAGGCGCCCTTTTTTATGGGTTTTTCTGTGGGACGGCGGGTGCGCTGCGCTTACCCGCCCTACATACTTGTCGCACCTTTATCGT